>VOFJ01002204.1_pt1 | contig 524086 bp, 533 predicted proteins | sample 5384081 | NCBI WGS metagenome assembly VOFJ01 (sample SAMN12384729, study PRJNA508395) | human gut metagenome | isolation source: healthy gut I | host: Homo sapiens | reverse complement strand
GTATTCTTTCATCAAAGGTACACCCCCGAAGGTGTTGACTAATATATAATAATAATTTGCAGCCAGTACGCGTGCTTCATCCACGCGCTTATTACGTAATATTTCATCAATTTCTGCATCTTGGGCATAATGCTTCACGGCGTAAGCTGCACGAATTCCTTTATAACATGCTGTATAAAGTTCTTTCATTACGCTATTTTCCGGATTCAGGGTTTCATATTCATGCAATTCATCATTAATGTAGTTGCGTCCGTCGGCATACATGTCCGTACCTGCATTGAAATAGGTTGTATAACTGGAAGAGGCATAAATATCCCGTAAAGTTTCATAGGCATTGGATACCAAGGATTCAAATCCCGACTTCGTAGAGAAGTATTCTTTGTCCGTCACGTTCGATTTATTATCCGTAGTTAAAAACCGTCACAACTTACCATCCAGGCGGAGAAAACCAGCAGGATAGCTATATATATAAAACTTTTTCATATCACTTATCTTTGCTTTAAAAATTAGAATTTGATGTTCGCACCTATTTGATAAGTCACTGAAGCAGGACCACCATCGGTCAGCTTGGCACCTGCCCATTCCGGGTCAAAGCCTTCATAGTCCGTGAAACAGAATGGGTTCAGTACATTGACGTAAAGGCGCAAATGTTGTAATCCGGCTTTAGCAATCCATTTCTTGGGGAATGTATATCCCAAGCAAATGTTTTTTACTTTTACAAAAGAAGTCTTCTGATATTGGAATCCTTCTCCTTTTGCACTGCCTTTATCAGAGAAGTAGCCACCGGCCGATGTGTCCGAATTGTTAGGATAAGGATATTTGCCGTAATGAGTTTCAGTAGTATATACTATATCACCGGTAGCGTGATTGATGGTAGGCGTACCTTTAGGAATATAGAAATCCATTGCCATATGTTGGTTACCACGATCAGACCATTTCATATATTTATCATGGAAATAGCTGCGTGACCACTGACCTTGCTTTGTATAAACCATTACCGAAAAGTCAAAACCTTTGTAGTACATGCTTGAACTCAAGCTTCCCATCCATTTAGGATCTGTGCAACCATATAGCTGTTTATCTTCATCGGTGATTTTGCCATCATTATTCCAGTCGTTTACAGCTACCTGTCCTTCATACCATTTGTAGTTCTTACCATATTTGGCATAAAATTCCTGCAAGGTATAATGGATATCTCCATCTTTTGTATGCATAGTTACTCCTTTATCGGTGATGACATCGGTGTGAGTATAATCACGGAGTACATTCAAAGGCTTACCTATAAAGCGGTTGGAAGCTACCTCGTCTACTTTCCCATTGCTGAGTTCCAGTATTTTGTTCCAGTTCCTGGAGTAATTGAGGCTTAAATCCCAAGTGAAATTCTGGTTTCTGATAACTCCGAACTGGACTCCCAATTCTACACCGGTATTGCGAACCGAGCCTACATTAAAAGTGGCTTTCGTTTCCCCTGTCTCAATGGGAACAATGCGATCCATTATCTGTCCGTCGGATAGCCTGTGATAGAAGTCGGCGGTCAGGTTAATGCGATTGTCCAATACGCTGAAATCTATACCGAAATCAAATTCCTTCACTTTTTCCCAGATGAGCTTTGTGTTGACCAATCCATTGGGATAATAGCCTTGCACTTCCGATCCATCCAATACTACGTAGCTGGGACCTGAAGCTGTGGCAATCGTCACGTAATCTCCTACGTTATTGTTTCCCGTAACACCATAAGACAGGCGTAGTTTCAAGTTATCCAACCAATCTGTATCTTTCAAAAAGTTCTCTTCCGACATGCGCCAAAGCCAGAGCAACAGACGGGAACCATCCCCAACGTTTACCTTTGGCAAAACGCGAAGAACCGTCGGTACGTGCAGTAGCAGTAGCCATGTATTTACCCTTATAAGAATAATTCAGTCGAAGAGCTCCGGATACTAATGTAGACTCTGTATAAGAAGAACTAATTTCTTTATCACCGGAAGCTTTATTCATTGCATGGAATGAGAGCATATCGTCAGATATCCCAAATCCTTTCAGAGTATAGATTTCTTTGTCAGAACGATACATAGAGAACAGACCCATCGCGCCAAACGTATGATCACCTATTGTTTTGTTAAAGTCAATCTGGTTATCCCAAGTCCAGTCCATACGGTCTGTCGTCTCAACTTCTGCAGAGTTCGTACCATTTATCTGATAATAATTCGATCCTGATGGATTACGGTCGTTCACTCCGGTTGCATTGAACATACCTTGCCGTCCATGATAAAAATTAGGTGAGAAAGTAGTTGTAAACTTCAAACCGTTCATAATATTGGCCCGCAAATAAACATTACCGAAAACATGAAATTTGCGTGTCTGATTCGTATAGTTTTCATCTGCCAGATCATTTAATGGACTGATAGTGGAAGTGAACTGTCCCGTAGACTCAAAAGCATCTTTTGAACCGGGATTGTTGATGATATTCCCATTTGCATCATAAGGTGCTACAAAAGGATTAAAATAAAAGGCATTCTCATAGGGGGCAATATGTACTGTTTGTACTAAAATCATCCTGTACCGTATAGGCCATATTTACCGTGAAGCCGGCATCAAACACTTTTGAGATTTTTCCGTCCAGAGCACCTTTAATATTAAACCGGGAATAGTTATTATGCTTGAACACATTTTCTTCTCCCTGGTACCCCAAGCCTAAACGATAATTAAGATTCTCAGTAGCACCATTTGCACTGATATAATGATTCTGTTGTGAGCCGGTCCTGGTAACAAGGTCGGTCCAGTCATAACCATCTGTTCCGGACATCATCATCTCATATATCTTAGAATCCCTGTAGTTAGTCCCACCATCGCGTTTTAAGAAGGTAGTTTCTAAGTCAGATTGCTTTATTTCATAGTGAGGAATTCCATTTGCATCCACTCCCTTACGACTGGAACCGTCAAAAGCCTCAGAAGTCAGGACAGTGTGGCGTGCGAAACGATAGTCGATAAACTCTTGGGCATTCATGAAATCAGGCATACGCGCTACTTTCCGAATACCATAGTAGCCGTCGTATGATATAGATACGCGTTGAGGTTTTCCTGCTCCTTTGGCACCTTTCGTAGTAATCATTATCACACCCGCGGAGGCACGCGAGCCATAGATGGCGGTAGATGAAGCATCTTTCAATACATCCACGCGTTCTATATCTTCCGGGTTCAGGAAATCCATAGATGAGCATACAATACCATCAATGACATAAAGAGGGGAAGCCTGTTTGTTGATGGAAGCTTGACCACGTATCTGTATATTAAATCCACCGCCGGCACGGCTGTTGGACTGGGTAATGTTGACTCCCGGAACTGCTCCCTGCAATGCATCTTCCAGGCGGGTGGAACCTCTGGCGGCAAGTTTTTCGGAAGAAATGGAGCCTACCGCACCTGTTAAATCCGATTTCTTCATTGTGCCGTATCCCACCACTACGACTTCATCCAGTGTTTCAGCATCTTCCGATAAAGTCAAGTTAAAAGAATTCTGTCCTTTAACTTGTACTTCCAGTGTTTTATATCCGATAAAACTAATCTGGATAGTTCCATTGGCCGGAACATCAGAGAGGGTGAAATTACCATCCATATCAGTTATTGTGCCATTAGTAGTACCTTTCAACACAATACTGGCTCCGATGACGGTTTCTCCGTTAGTGTCAGTTACAGTTCCCTTAATTTTGCCGGTTTGCTGAGAAGAGTAAGTCGGTTCCGGTTCATTAGTTGCATGCGCTACGTGACTACCGGAAAGAAGCACCGCGCAAATCATAATCGCTATCAGCGATTTTCTGTTTCCATAGAAAATAAGTTTCATAGGCCAACCTTTTTAAATTAGACATTAAAGTTTTTAACGTCGCAAAGGTAGTTGGCTGGTTGTTCGGAATGGGTGAAGCATCGTCCGGTAAGGTTGAAACATGTTCCTTCTACCTTTTAAGAACATGTTTCAACCTCACTTATGCTGGGAGATTATGCGTTTTTAGCCGCTTTCATCGCGTATTCTGTCGGCTGCATACCAAATTCTTTCTTGAAACAGATGGAAAAGTACTTGGGGTCATTGAAACCTACCTGATAGGCGAAGTCGGAGATACGTATGTTCTTATTCTCATCCATAATGTTGCCAGGCGGCCTTTAGGCGGATGCTGCGTACAAAGCCTGTCGTATTCAGCCCCGTCAGTGATTTGAGTTTCTTGTGCAGGGTGGTGCGGCTTGTCGCCATTTCATCGATAAATTGGGGAACGTCAAAGTCCGTATCACTCAGGTGTCTGTTCACACAAGCAATGGCATCCTGCAAGAACTTCTCATCGTCCGAAGCGATGTTCGTGAAGAACTGGAATTTGATGTGATGCACCTTGTCTGTTTCCCCTTTTTGCAGATATTTCCGGTTGCGCAGCAGCAGCCTTCTGCGTACCTCCCACCATATTAATGCCAAGACTGATACGGATATGAATGCATAAACAAGATATGCCCACCAAGTGGCCCAGAAAGGAGGTCTGATGGTTATTCCCATTTTCCGTATTTCTCCCCAATCTCCATTCTCGTTCGTGGCACGTAGCTCAAAGACGTATTCTCCCGGAGATAGTTTGGAGTAATAGGCATTGCGGTTGGAGGCATTTACATACATAATGCCAGTCGGTGTCGAGTCCTTGCAATCTGTAGGCGTAATTATTCTGTTGGGGATGATTGTAAGTGAGGGAAGCAAAGCATATGGTGAAATTGGAATATGCGGCAGGGACAACGAGTTGTTCCGTAAAATCGGCGGTGAAAGGGCTGATTTCTCTTCTTTTATTTTCCGGCATCTGCTCCAATGATTTCCCGTCTATCCATATATCCGTAATGCATAAAGAGACATCAGAGTGATTTCCTTCGGCCATTTTAGAGTTGAACGTAACGATGCCGCGACTGCAACCGAAGTAGAAAGTCCCGTTACGATAGAAGGATGCATTCTGATTGAAGAAGTTATCGGCCAATCCGTCGGCCACCGTAAATATCCGCACCCGTCCTTTCTCTTCTCCGGTAATTGTCAGCTTCACCAGTCCCTGGTTAGTGCCCAGCCAAAGGTTTCCGTTATTGTCTTCCTCCATGCTGCCAACCATATCTCCCGGCAAATTGTATTCCTGATGAACAGACCGGAAGCAATCATTCTGTGCGTCATACAGGCAAAGCCCGCTTCCTTCCGTTCCCACCCAAACCTTTCCACTCTTATCCAGAAGAAAGCAAAGTGGAGTGTTGACCGGTAACAAGCCATTTTCAATGCAGTAATTCTTGCATTGCAAAGACCCGGGTTGTTCCATATTGCCGGTGACGTGGACGATACCATTATTATTGGTCGCCAGCCACAAAGAGCCGTCATTATCTTCCATGATGCTGGTTATCTCCTTGGAAAGTAATTTATCAGCATCGGGCAATTGGTTGAAACAATATTCGCGGCCATCCTGATAACGCACACTAAGCCCTTTATATGTCCCCAACCACCAATTCCCTTTCCGGTCTTCGTGCACCCAATAGACTAAATCGTGAGGTATAAAACCGCAATTCGAGGCCCTGTATTGGTGGACAATCTTCCCATCCCGGCAAGCTATCACCCCCTCCATCATGGATAGCAAGCAGCACCTCCCGGGCAGATGGACTGTAAGAAATATGATAGGGGCGCTTGGAGGGAATCAAAGTCACTTTCTCGTCTTCCGACTGATAATCAATTCCATATCCGAAGCCTACCCAAGGGAAGCTCCGCTTTCTTCCACATACAGGGTAGAGATAATATCCGTAAAAGATTTCCCGTTGCCACGCGGATAAAAGACTTCAAAAGGACGCGTACGGGTATTCACATGAAACACCCCGGCGCCTTTGGTACCAATCCACATCAAGCCGTTTTTATCGCGAAAGACGGTGTTCACTTCACGGACAGGAAGATAGTGTTCTGAACCCGACTCTCGGTAGTTTATAAATTTCCCTTCATCGGTCAAGTCCATGATGCTGACCCCATTCCGTGTACCCAGCCATAACGAATGAGTTTGCAGGTCTTCGTGAATGGAATAAATATAATCGGAAGAGAGGGACAGCGTGTTAAGAGCATCGTGCTTATAAGCTTTTTCTACAGATAATGTCTTCTTATCAGGAGAGAAAGTTTACCTTATACAGCCCGGAACCGCTTGTACCTATCCATAATGCACCTTTTGAGTCTTGGAATAAAGCCAATACGGAGTTGCTTTCATCCAACGGAGGATAGTGTATAAACTTATTCTCTTTTATATTATAGTGGAAAAGACCATCCTGCCATGTGCCAATCAATAAATCGCCGTTTTCATCTTCAAGCAAGGTTTGAATGTTGATTTGCTCGGGTACTTCACCTTTGCAATTCTTGCTTCTCATTAACTCTAATGTATCTAGCTCTGCATTATAACAAGCCATTCCACGGATATATCCCAGATAAACTTTATTATCTTTGGTTACGTGAATTTCGTTCAAGCGATGTTTGCTTATTCCTTCCAGCTTCATTTTCCTCATTTTGCCTGTTCGCTTATCGAGCACGCAGAGTCCTTCATGCGTCCCAATCCAAAGGCGTTGGGAATAATCTTCTTCTACGCAAATCACATTATTATTAACCAAAAGTCCGGGAGTGTAAAGGTTGGATTTATACGTACGAACTTCGTAACCGTCGTAACGGAATAATCCATAGAATGTAGAAATCCAGATATATCCATCTCTGTCCTGATAAACTTGGTGAACCATGCTGTCGGGCAATCCTTCCGGTGTGGAGAATTGCTTGAATTCCAGATTATCGAAGCGGGTCTGTGCTTGTCCGGAAAGAAATGATAAGGTTATTATCAGGACAGCCAATGCTGCTTTTAAGTGTTCTCATACTGCATGCTATTAGATTTCATTGGGCAAACTTACGAAAATCTTGGAATTCATAGCTTCTTTCTTAGGCACTTTTATTCTTTTTCCCTACCAACGCTTAGTTCTTTGCCTACGAATGCTTATTCTTTCCGCCGTGGAGATTTTTTCTTTCCACCATGGTGGAAAGAAAAAAAACTCCGTGATGGAAAGAAACTTTCCCCACGGTGGAAAGAATAAATGTCTACTGCGATTTTTCTTAGCCGTCGCAGGGAAAAAACATAAAAGTAGCGAGCTGAGAACTTAATTCAAACACTTACTTTATCGCCCTATCACTTTAGTACATTTTGTTCATTAGAAAGATGATGAAGGAGGCTTTTTGATGCGGTTGCCCTGCAACATTCCTGATTGCTCCATTTTTCTGTACTTTTGGGGTATCTTTCTGATTAATACGCTAAATATGAAAAGATTCTTGCATTTATTGAGCCAATTGCGTTATTTTGAAAATGTTTTTTGTGGCTAACTTTGCTTTCGAACAATTAAAATAGTTAGATACCATGAAAAGATTATTTATCTCGTTATTTTTAGTGACGTTTTTTATTTCGGAGAGTGTGGCTCAGTGGAAGCCTGTCGGTGATAAGATAAAGACTAATTGGGCGGAACAAATCAATCCGTCTCAAGTTTTACCGGAGTATCCACGACCAATTATGCAACGTAATGATTGGAAGAACCTGAATGGCTTGTGGGATTATGCAATTATTGATAAAGGTGGAGCTATACCAACCAATTTTGAAGGACAGATTCTTGTTCCCTTTGCGATAGAATCCTCCCTGTCCGGAGTAGGAAAGAGAGTGAATGAGAAGCAGGAAGTGATTTATCAACGGAGTTTCGACGTGCCATCGGCTTGGAAAGGCAAACAAGTTCTGTTGCATTTCGGTGCTGTCGATTGGAAAACAGATGTATGGGTGAATGGTGTTAAAGTTGGAAGCCATACCGGAGGATTCACTCCGTTCTCTTTCGACATAACTCCTGCTTTGGCTGCCAAAGGTAATAATACCCTGGTGGTGAAAGTGTGGGATCCTACGGACAGAGGACCTCAACCCCGTGGCAAACAGGTGAATAGACCGGAAGGTATTTGGTATACCCCTGTAACCGGTATATGGCAAACTGTATGGCTGGAACCTGTTAGTGGAAAACATATTGAAAACCTTCGCATTACTCCTGATATTGACCGCAATTTGTTGACGGTAAAGGCTGAACTGAATGCCAATTGTGCAACAGACCTTCGTTGAAGTGAATGTATATGATGGCAATCAACTGGTAGCTGCCGGTAAGAGTATCAATGGAGAAGCTGTAGAGGTGGCTATGCCTGAAAATGCTAAGTTATGGAGTCCTGATTCTCCTTTCCTTTATACCTTGAAAGTAGCCCTGAAGGATGGAGGTAAAATTGTGGACAAGGTGGATAGCTATGCAGCTATGCGTAAATATTCTACTCGCCGGGATGCTAACGGTATTGTACGCCTGGAATTGAATAATGAAGCGTTGTTCCAGTTTGGACCGCTTGATCAGGGTTGGTGGCCTGATGGTTTGTATACAGCTCCTACGGATGAGGCTTTGCTGTATGACATCCAGAAGACGAAAGATTTTGGTTTTAATATGATTCGCAAACATATCAAAGTTGAGCCTGCCCGTTGGTATACCTATTGTGACCAGCTTGGAATTATTGTATGGCAAGATATGCCGAGTGGTGACCGTAATCCACAGTGGCAGATGCGTCAATATTTTAATGGTACGGAAATGAAGCGTTCTGCTGAATCTGAAGGCTATTATCGCAAAGAATGGAAGGAAATCATAGATTGCCTGTATTCTTATCCTTGTATTGGTACATGGGTGCCTTTCAACGAAGCTTGGGGACAATTTAAAACGGTAGAAATAGCAGAATGGACAAAGCAATATGATCCGACCCGTCTGGTGAATCCGGCAAGTGGTGGTAACCATTATCCCTGTGGTGATATGCTTGACTTGCACCATTATCCTGCACCGGAAATGTTTTTATATGACGGTCAGCGTGCAACGGTTTTAGGTGAATATGGTGGTATCGGTTTGGTTTTGAAAGATCACCTTTGGGAGCCGAACCGTAACTGGGGTTATGTACAGTTCAATTCTTCTAAAGAGGCTACTGATGAATATGTGAAGTATGCCGATATGTTATATCGGATGATTGACAGAGGATTCTCGGCAGCTGTTTATACGCAGACTACTGACGTAGAAGTGGAAGTGAATGGTTTTTTATAACTTATGACCGTAAGGTAATCAAGTTGGATGAAAAGCGTGTGAAAAAGAAATTAATACACGTATTTGTAATTCATTAAAGAAATAATCTTTCCTAAAAAAGGAGGGAACTATGAATCGAACTATTATAAAGCTTTTCCCTTTCTGTTTGTGCATAGTGACGGCATTGCCGTCCTATGCCTATAATACCGTTCACTATTATTTCAGAACGGTAGATATCAGAAATGGTCTTTCTCAGAACTCTGTGAATTGTATTTTCCAGGATAAGAAAGGCTTTATGTGGTTTGGTACTAAAGATGGCTTGAGCCGCTACGATGGCTTGTCTTTCCGCATCTATAACAATGAAAATTCAAATCTGGGCAGGAATTTCATAACGGTACTTTATGAAGATAGTAAAGGGAATATATGGGTCGGTACTGATGGAGGACTTTATATTTATAACCCTATACTTGATTCTCTCACTGAATTCAATTTAGTAAGTGATAAAGGAACTGTTATCCGGGATTTTGTGACGATGATAAGGTGTGATGAGCACTCAAATCTTTGGATATCAGTTGAGAATCAGGGACTGTTCTGTTATAATAGTGGTGAAAACAAATTACGGAATTATCTTCATGATGCGGGACTGGCCAATGTTCATCGCTTCCGGTTAAATGGGAATACCTGTTGGCTGGCATTGTATGGTGATAATCTTTATTATACAAAGGCTGACTTTGAATCGCCTTTGCAGCCTTTTAAAGATGCAAATGGCAATGAGATATTCAAAGATGATATCATCAATTGTGAGATTGTCGGTCCTCATAATTACACTTACATAGCATCATCGAACGGATTGACCGAGGTTAATTTTGTGACGGGTAAATCCCGTAGGATTTTGATGCTTTTGCACGTACGTTAGAATTTAAGTCCGATGATGAATTATGGGTAGGTACGGAAAAGGGATTGTACATCTATAATTTGACGACTAACAAGATCACACACCTGACGGTACCCGGATCAAGATGACTCCTATGCGTTATCAGACAATGCTATTTATTCGATTTATCGCGATAGTGAGAATGGAATGTGGGTAGGTTCTTATTTTGGTGGCGTAAATTATTATCCGTATCAATGGACCTATTTTGAGAAGTTTTATCCGAGAGAGGAGATTAAGTTTTTTGGTCGTCGGGTGCGTGAGATATGTGAAGGCAATGACGGTACTTTATGGATAGGTACTGAAGATAAAGGATTGTTTAATTTTGATCCGGAGACAGAAAAAATGGTACCATTTGAGCATCCGGATATATATAAGAATGTCCATGCTCTTTGTCTGGATGGAGATGATTTATGGGTCGGTACTCTTTCGAGGGGATTGAATAAGGTGAATTTGCGTACCAGGCAAGTGAAGCATTATTTCAAAGATAAAGGTGAAGGATCGCTAACTGCCAGTGATGCTTTTACTGTTTGCAAAACTGCTACGGAGGATATCTGGATAGGAACAACATCCGGTTTATTCAAATATAATCGTTCTTTTGATAATTTTACCCATATTCCACAGTTGGGAAATTTGTTCGTTTATGATATTTTAGAGGATTTTGAGGGGAATTTGTGGTTCGCTACTTTCTCAAATGGGGTATTCTCGTACAATACTCAGACCCAACAATGGAAGAGTTATCTTTCAAATGAAAAAGATTCGACTTCTCTCTCTTATAACAAGGTAATTTCTATTTGCGAGGACAGCAAGAAGCGTTTGTGGTTTATGACGATGGGAAAGGGGTTCTGCCGTTATAATCGGGAAACGGATAATTTTACACGTTACGATACGTCAAAAGGGCTCCCTAACAATACCGTCTACAAAATGGTTGAAGACAAACGGGGAAACCTTTGGGTTACAAGTAATTATGGGCTTACTTGCTTTAATCCGGATAGTGAGGCTATGCATGTATATACTACGGCAAATGGGTTACTGAGCAATCAGTTCAATTTCCAGTCTGGATATCGTGACAAGAGAGGGCGTATCTATTTCGGCAGTATTAATGGGTTTGTCATATTTGATCCGGATAATTTTGTCGAGAATACTTTTCTTCCTCCGGTGGTCATTACCGACTTTTATCTGTTTAATAAACGCTTTTCTGTGGATACTCCGGGATCTCCTTTACGGCAGAATATAACTTATGCTGACAATATAGAGCTTGATGCAGACCAAAATTCTTTTTGCCTTCCGGTGGCAGCTTTAAGCTATCAGGCACCGGAGATGAACCGCCTGATGTATAAGCTGGAAGGCTTTGATCAGGAGTGGTATATGTTGGGGCGAAATTCTATGATTACTTATTCTAATTTACCCTATGGTAGTTATACGTTGCGTATAAAAGGATCTAATGGTGATGGAAAATGGAATGATGTGGAACGGATGCTCAATGTACGTATTCATCCTCCTTTTTACTTATCAGTGTGGGCATACGTTATTTATGTTATCTTGGTTCTGTGTTCATTGGTTGCCACTATTTTGTATTATTTCAAAAGGCGGACGCAAGAAAGACATCGGTTGGCAATGGAGAAGTTTGAACGGGAAAAGGAACGTGAACTTTACTCTGCGAAAATCGATTTCTTTACGAATGTAGCGCATGAGATACGCACTCCGCTCACATTGATAAAAAGTCCGCTTGAGAATGTCCTGCTTTCTAAAAAAGGTTTCTGACGAGATCAGGGACGATTTGGAAGTGATGGATCTGAATACAAACCGCTTGCTTGATTTGGTAAATCAATTGCTTGATTTCCGTAAGACGGAGACGCAAGGATTTCAATTGAACTTTGTGGAATGTGACGTTGTAGATATATTGCAAAAGACCTATAAGCGTTTTAAGCCTTTGGCACGTGAGAAGGGACTAGAACTTACCATTGATTCTCCGGAGAGTCTGTATGCCTCGGTAGATAGGAAGGACTGACCAAGATCATCAGTAATTTGATGACAAATGGCGTGAAATATTCGGAAACATATATCCGCATTAAAGTTATACGTTGAGGGGGATCAGATGTTGCTCCTCGGCGTGTAATGACGGACGTGGTTCCGCTGGAGATGCGTGAAGAGATATTTAAACCATTCGTTCAATACAAAGCCGGAGTGCTGCATTCTGTTTCCGGTACGGGTATAGGATTGCCTTTGGCGCGTTCGCTTGCCGAACTTCATGGAGGGACTTTGTGTATGGTAGATTCCATGGAAAGCAATCAGTTTTTGCTTTCGCTTCCGATAAAACATGCCCATACAATACAGACAAAAGAGCAAGTTGTGCCTGAAGAATCTTTTGAAAGTCAGGAGGCTAAAGAAGAAGTTGATTCGCAAAATCGTTATACGTTACTTGTTGTAGAGGATAGTTTGGAAATGCAGGCGTTCATTGTAAAACAATTATCGGCGAAATACCGGGTTTTGACAGCCTTAAATGGTGTGGAAGCCTTGAAAGTATTGGAAGAACACACCGTCAATCTGGTTATTTCGGATGTCATGATGCCTGAAATGGATGGACTGGAATTATGCGAGCATTTAAAATCTGCGGTTGATTATAGCCATATTCCTGTTATTTTATTGACAGCTAAGACCACCCTTCAGGCTAAGATCGAAGGTATGAAGCTTGGGGCGGATGTCTATATAGAGAAACCTTTTTCTGTGGAATATCTTAAGGTTTGTGTTTCTAACTTGCTAAGTAACCGTGAGAAACTTCGTGTTGCTTTCGTTCATTCACCTTTTGAACAGGTCAACAGTATGGCAATGACTAAAGCGGATGAAACTTTTTTAAAGACCTTGAAAGAAGTAGTGGTCGCAAATATGCAGGATCCAGACTTTAATTTGGATGATATGGCAAGCCAGCTGAATATGAGCCGTTCAAGTCTTAACCGGAAAATAAAAGGTATATTGGATATGACTCCGAATGATTACATTCGTTTGGAGCGTTTAAAGAAAGCGGTGCAATTACTCAAAGAGGGGAATGCCGGATAAATGAGGTTTGTTACATGATCGGTTTTAATACCCCTTCTTATTTTTGCCAAATGCTTCCAGAAACAGTTTGGTGTTTTGCCTAAGGACTTTATAAAATAGCTATGAGGAGGCTTTGGTACTATTTTTTTGCATTGTTTGAGTGGATTTTTTATATTTTATATCTTAAAATTTCACTACTTTTGGGCTGTTATTTTTATATGGATATTCTGCCTGGAAAAAAGAAAGGAGTATATCTGGATTTTATTTTAAAGACCATATTATGAAAGATACATTAATCAACAGAAGAGAATTCCTTAAAAATATAGGGGTGCTTGGAGCTGGGGTGTTGTTGTCAGCAAGTCCTTGGCTTTCTGCCTTTTCGGAAGTTAAGGAAACTTCCAATGAAAAAAATGCCGTTTGGCTGTTATTGGGCCGGGATCACGGGGACGCTTTTTGATGAGTTTCCTGATACAGAATCCTAAAGTGGATATTGTGGCATTGTGTGATATTTACCAGCCTTCCATTGATGAGGGGTTGAAACTTGCCCCGAAAGCGAAGGTTTATAATGACTACCGGAGACTACTGGAGGACAAAACGATTGACGCGGTATTGGTGGCTACTCCCCTTAATTCCCATTGCCAGATTGTATTAGATGCTTTTGACGCCGGTAAACATGTGTTCTGTGAAAAGACCATAGGTTTTACGATGGAAGAGTGCTACCGCATCTATCAGAAGCACATCAGTACGGGCAAGATATTCTTCACCGGTCAGCAGCGCCTTTTTGACCCGCGATATATAAAAGTAATGGAGATGGTACACGCCGGTACATTTGGCGAGATCAATGCTATCCGTACTTTCTGGAACCGGAATGGAGATTGGAGACGGGAAGTTCCTTCGCCTGAGCTGGAACGTTTGATAAACTGGCGTTTGTATCGCGAATATTCCAAGGGTTTGATGACTGAACTGGCTTGCCATCAGCTACAGATCGGAAGTTGGGCTTTGCAAAAGCTTCCCGAGAAAGTGATGGGACATGGAGCTATCACTTACTGGAAGGACGGCCGTGAAGTGTATGACAATGTAAGTTGTATATATGTGTTTGATAATGGAGTGAAGATGACGTTCGATTCTGTCATATCCAATAAATTCTATGGCTTGGAAGAGCAAATCATGGGTAATCTGGGAACAGTAGAGCCTGAAAAGGGTAAGTATTATTTTGAGAGTGTAGCCCCTGCACCCGGATTCCTGCAGATGATCAATGATTGGGAGAATAAAGTCTTTGATTCTTTGCCTTTTGCCGGTACCAGTTGGGCACCGGAAACTGCCAACGAAAACAAGGGAGAATTTATTTTGGGAGAACGTCCTAAATCGGATGGTACTTCTTTGCTGCTGGAGGCTTTTGTAGAGGCCGCTATTACCCGCAAGCAGCCGAAACGTATAGCCGAAGAGGGTTATTATGCAAGTATGCTTTGCTTATTGGGCGATCAGGCTTTGCAGGAAGAAAAAGTACTTTACTTCCCCGATGAGTATAAAATAGATTATCTGAATCATAAAGCTAAAACAATAGAAGCCGTATGAAAAATACAGTTATTACCGCCCGCCGGAAAAAGATAGAATTGCTGACCTTGCTGGCATGTTTCATTATCGGCAACTTGGCCAATTTGTATGCAATAATTTCCTATAAAACCCCTTTCTCGGAGATGCTGACATCTATTTTCTATGTTCTGGCATTTTCGTGTGTGCTTTATGCCTTTTGGACCCTATTGCGACTTTTATTCTACGGAATAAGAAATTTGTTCCTTAAAAAGAAAAAAAAGTGAAGTATAGAGATAATTGAAATAGAATTACTTAATTAATACCAATGAGATAATGACAACACGAAGAGATTTTTTGAAGACCATGACCATGGCTTCTGCCGGATTGGCATTGGGTGCTGGTGATATACTGGCAAATCCCACCTTTGCATCGCAAAGAAAGATAACAGATAAGGTGAAGATTGCCTATGTAGGTATTGGCAATCGTGGCGAACAGATTATTGGGGACTTTGCCCGTACCGGTATGGTAGAGGTTGTAGCTTTGTGTGATGTTGATATGGGAGCACCCCATACGCAAAAGGTGATGAACCAGTATCCCAAAGCAAAGCGTTTCCGTGATTTTCGCCAGATGTTCGATAAGGCAGGCAATGAGTTTGATGCTGTAGCTATAGCAACGCCTGACCATTCCCATTTCCCTATCAGCATGCTGGCTCTGGCGTCAGGTAAACATGTATATGTAGAGAAGCCTTTGGCACGTACTTTCTATGAAGGTGAGTTGTTGATGCAGGCTGCGTTGAAACGGCCTAATCTGGTGACCCAAGTGGGTAATCAGGGGCACTCTGAAGCTAATTACTTCCAGTTTAAGGCATGGATGGATGCCGGTATCATCAAGGATGTGACGGCTGTAACAGCGCATATGAATAATCCCCGTCGTTGGCATAAGTGGGATACGAACATCTATAAGTTCCCTGCAGGACAGCAACTGCCGAAAGACATGGAGTGGGATGCCTGGTTGGGAGTAACTCCTTATCACGAATATAACAAAGACTATCATTTGGGACAGTGGCGTTGCTGGTACGATTTCGGCATGGGCTGTCTGGGCGATTGGGGCGCGCATATTCTGGATACGGTTCATGAGTTCCTGGAATTGGGATTGCCTTATGAAATAACGATGCAGTATGCCAACGGGCATAATGATTTCTTCTTCCCTTATTCTTCCACGATCCTGTTCCGCTTCCCTCAACGTAAGGGTATGCCGCCGGTTGATAGCACTTGGTACGATGGTTTGGATAATCTTCCTCCTATCCCTGCCGGTTATGGTGTATCCGGTCTGGATCCTAACATTCCTACAACAAACCAGGGAGATGCTCCGGCTGCGAAGTTGAATCCCGGAAAGATTATTTATTCAAAAGAACTTACCTTTAAGGGTGGAAGTCACGGTAGCACACTATCTATCATTCCTGAGGAAAAGGCAAAGGAAATGGCTGATAAGTTACCGGAAGTGCCTAAGAGCCCGTCCAATCACTTTGAGAATTTCTTGTTAGCTTGTATGGGTCAAGAAAAGACTCGTTCTCCGTTTGAAATTAACGGTGTTCTGGGTCAGGTATTCTCATTGGGAGTAATGGCTCAGCGTCTCAATACGCAGTTATTCTTTGATCCTCGCACGAAGCAGATTACGAATAATGAATTTGCTAATGCCATGTTGGTAGGAGTACCGCCACGTAAGGGATGGGATGAGTTTTATAAAAATGTAATAGCATCATATTAAAATAATTAATAGAAGAGATATCAATATGAAAAAAAGAATTCTTTGTTGCTTCTGTTTGTGTTTTGTGCCTCTATGGTTTCAGCACAGAATTGGGAGCCTCTTTTCAATGGAAAGAATCTGAGTGGCTGGAAGAAACTGAATGGTAAGGCCGAATACAAAGTAGTGGATGGCGCTATTGTGGGTGTTTCAAAGATGAATACTCCTAATACCTTCCTGGCTACCAAGAAAACGTATGGTGACTTTATCCTGGAATTTGATTTCAAGATAGACGATGGATTGAATTCTGGCGTACAAGTACGTAGTGAAAGCAAGAAAGACTATCAGAAGGGCCGTGTACATGGCTATCAGTTTGAAATAGACCCTTCAAAGCGTGCATGGTCGGGTGGTATCTATGATGAGGCTCGCCGTAACTGGCTGTATCCTTTGACACAGAATCCAGCAGCTAAAACAGCTTTCAAAAAATAATGAGTGGAATAAGGCTCGTATTGAGGCTGTAGGTAATTCTATTGCTACCGGATTAATGGAGTACCTTGTCCTAATATTTGGGATGATATGACTCCTGTAGGCTTTATTGCTTTGCAAGTACATGCTATCGGCAACGCAGCTGATGAAGGAAAGACTGTTAGCTGGAAGAATATCCGCATTTGTACTACAGATGTAGAACGTTACCAGACAGCTCAAAAAGCACCGGAAATCAATGTTATTCCTAATACAATTTCTCCGAACGAAGCCAAAGAAGGTTGGGCACTCCTTTGGGATGGCAAGACTTCCGAAGGCTGGAGAGGAGCTCGATTGAACTCTTTCCCGGAAAAGGGTTGGAAGATGGAAGACGGCATCCTGAAAGTAATGAAGAGCGGTGGTGCAGAATCTGCTAACGGTGGCGACATCGTAACAACTAAAAAGTACAAGAATTTCATTCTGAAAGTTGATTTTAAGATTACTGAAGGTGCTAATAGCGGTGTGAAGTATTTTGTTAGTCCTGATATGAATAAGGGAGCCGGTTCAGCTATCGGTTGTGAGTTTCAGATTCTTGATGATGACAAGCATCCGGATGCTAAGTTGGGCGTAAAAGGTAACCGTAAATTGGGTTCGCTTTACGATTTGATTCCTGCTCCGGCAAACAAACCTTTCAATAAGAAAGACTTTAATACGGCTATGATTGTTGTGAAAGGTGATCACGTAGAACATTGGTTGAATGGTGTGAAGCTCATTGAATACACACGTCAGAATGAAATGTGGGATGCATTGGTTGCTTATAGCAAGTATAAAAATTGGCCTAATTTCGGAAATCATGAGTCAGGAAATATCCTTTTGCAAGATCATGGAGATGAAGTCTGGTTTAAGAATATAAAGATCAAAGAATTGTAATTAATATTATGTCTTCGAAAAGGGCAAGTTGCAACACTGTGGCTTGCCTTTTTCATTTTTCTCTTAAGAAACACAGATTTGAAAATGTCGAATGTAATTCAACATCTTTATAAGTTCTCATCTGTCCACGGTGGACTGCTTTATGCTTGGTTTCCATCGATGCATACACGCGTTGATATAGTGCTGTGCGGCAGGCAAGGCGAAGAGTCTTTGATGCTTGTGATCAGTGCTATCCGTGAAATGCTATGCCGTTTGGAAAAGATGGCAAATTATTATGATGTAGAGAGTGAACTGGCATATTTGAACCGTGCAGCAGCCACGGAACCACAACCGGTCAGTAAGGAGCTTTATGATATGCTTGCTTTCTGTGTAGAATGTTATACTCGAACTGACGGATGTTTCGATGTCACTATTCATTCGGCTAATTATACACGTAATTCTATCTATAGTATTCATCTCTCACCTCAGGAACATACTCTCTTCTTTTTTGCAACCTGGGAGTGACTATCAATCTTTCCGGTTTTTTGAAAGGATATGCTTTGGAGAAGATACGGGAGCTACTTCAGCAATATGAAATAGAGAATGCATTGGTTAATATGGGGAATAGTTCTGTATTGGCTTTGGGGCATCATCCATTGGCTGATGGGTGGAAGGTTAACTTCGGACAAAGTGCTGTCACGCAAGCGAAAGAATGGCCGGAAATATTTCTTAAAAATGAATGTCTCACAACTTCGGGTAATGATTCGCATGAGCGGAAACATATTATCGATCCTCAGAGTGGAAAACTGGTAGAGGGGAAAAGGGAAGTAGCAGTTGTTACGGCTAACGGAGCTGTAGGTGAGGTGTTGTCGACTAGTTTATTCGTAGCTGATGCTCGTCAGCGTGAACTTTTGAAGGTAGAATTCTGCCCACGTTTGATTCTTGATCTTTAAAATCTTTCTTTGCTTTGATATATATGCTATTTCTATCATAGTATAAAAGACATGACAAACAAAAAAAATGGTGGTATAAGAAGAGAAATGTATACTCCTGAAAAGTAAGAATTGCGTCAGAAAAAAGTAATTATCCAGCCAAGGAGGCGTCCTAAGATGCAATTGACGTAATTATTCCATACGTTGAATCTTTTCTGTTATCCTATGTGTTTTCGATTCTCTACTTTTTGTATCACCATGAAAACATCAATTTTATGAAAACACATTTAATACTTTTCTTATTGTTTTTTATATGGACGTCTTGTGGAAATTCTACAAAGCCGTCTGCTCCTACATCAACAGATGACGATTTTGAGATACTGGAAGAACGTTTGCCTATAGCAGACCCGTATATACTCTTTTACGAGGATTGCTATTATGCATATGGAACAAATGTCCGGGGGTTCGAAGTTTATACTTCTACCGATTTAAAACATTGGCATCGGAACCGCAATTTAGCTTTGTCACCCGAAGATTCTTGGGGGAATAAAGGCTATTGGGCACCTGAAGTTTATTATGTAGAATCGTTGAAGAAGTTTTATATGTTCTATACAGTAAACGAACAGGTTTGTGTTGCTACTTCCGATTCGCCTGAAGGACCGTTTGTGCAGGATGTGAAGCAGCCTCTCTTTGGTAGTGAAAAGAATATTGACCCTTCTCTTTTTATAGATTCCGATGGTAAAGCATATCTCTATTTTTGTCCGTTTTACGGGTGGAAACGTCATTTGGTGTGCAGAAATGAATTCTGATTTGAAAAGCTTGAAAGAGGAAACATTGACGAAGTGTATTGAAGCGCAGGATGAATGGGAACGTAAACACGCTACTGTAGCTGAGGGACCTTCCATATTGAAGCAGAATGGAGTCTATTATTTGCTTTACTCAGCCAATCATTTTGAAAGTAAGGATTATGCTGTAGGCTATGCCACCTCGGATTCTCCTTTCGGACCTTGGGAGAAATATAATGGAAATCCTATCCTCAGAAGAGATATGGATCAGACTGCGAGGTTGGCGGGTACTGGCCATGGTGCTCCTTTTATCTGCGAAGACGGAAGCTATAAATACATATTTCATGCTCATGCCAGTGAAGAGAAGGTACAACCTCGTTCTTCCTATATCAAGGATCTTACTCTCAGATAAGGGGATAGTATCAATTCATGGAACAGTTATCCGACCTGTAGTTGTGAAGTAACTAATGAATAATTAAGATAAACTTTTGGATTTTATGAAACGATTGATGACGCTATTGCTGGGATTTGCTACCCTGACGGGATGTACCTCACCCCAATCTGAGCAGCATGTGAAGAATGAATTGCGTGCGCCTGCCTATCCGTTGGTTACTATTGACCCTTATACGAGTGCATGGGCTTTTCAAGATAACTTGTATGATGGTGCAGTGAAACATTGGACCGGCAAGAGCTTTCCTCTGATTGGCGTAGCTAAAGTAGACGGACAAACTTACCGTTTCATGGGAGCGGAAGAACTCGAATTGAATTCTGTGGTTCCCAATTCGGAGCAGGAAGACTGGGTAGCGAAATATACAGTGGTACAACCGGCTGAAGGGTGGCAGAATATGGACTTTAATGATAGTCGATGGAAAGAAGGCAAAGCTGCTTTTGGAACCATGGAAAATGAGCATACTGCCAAGACGCAATGGAGTGAAAAGTATATTTGGGTACGCAGAACTATAGATCTTCAGGAAGATTTGGCTGGTAGGAGTGTATACCTTGATTATTCACACGATGATGACGTAATTATTTATATCAATGGTGTCAAAGTGGTGGATACAGGTAATGCTTGTAAGAAGCATGCCCAGGTGAAACTTTCGGATGAAGTGGCCGCTTCTTTGAAAAAAAGGGAAAGAATCTGATAGCTGCGTATTGCTACAATCGTGTGGGAAATGCCTTGCTGGACTTTGGACTATTGGTTGAACAGGAAAACTATCATTGTTTTGAACAGACTGCAGAACAAACTTCGGTAGATGTACAAGCTATGCAAACCTATTATACATTTATTTGTGGGCCAGTTGATCTGAAACTGACTTTTTACAGCTCCTTTGTTTATGGATAATCTGGATTTAATGACTCGTCCGGTTAATTATCTCTCGTATGAAGTTGTTTCCAGAGATGGTAAAAAGCATCAGGTGGATTTGTATTTCGAGGCCTCTCCGCAATGGGCGGTTGATGTACCTCATCAGAAATCTATAGCTGGTAGTTTTGAAGAAGGCGATTTGCTGCTTTTACGTACCGGAAGCCAGAGTCAGGAAATTCTGAAAAAGAGAGGGGATGATGTCCGGATTGACTGGGGCTATTTTTATTTAGCTGGTAAAAAAGGATAATGCGACTTATGGTATCGGCGATGGCAAGACTTTACGTAAGAGCTTTTTGGAGAATAAATTAGATGCACCGGCTACTGAGGGTTATGATAAACTAGCCTTGGTATGTTCGTTAGGTGAAACAAAGAATGCTGATGGTTATCTGATGCTGGGATATGATGATATTTACTCCATCCAATATTTTGGTGACAATTTGCGTCCTTATTGGAATCGCTCAGGGAAAGAAACTATTGTATCTCAGTTCCAGAAAGCTGCGGTTGACTATCAGAAACTGATGAAGGATTGTGCTGCTTTTGATAAGAAATTGATGGAGGAAGCTACTGCAGTGGGCGGTCGTAAGTATGCTGAACTTTGTGTATTAGCTTATCGCCAATCTATAGCTGCCCATAAACTTGTAGAAGCTCCGAACGGTGAATTATTGTTCCTTTCTAAGGAGAACTTCAGTAACGGTTCTATTGGAACTGTTGATATTACATATCCTTCGTCTCCTTTATATTTACTTTATAATCCGGAATTGGCCAAAGGGTTGCTTAATCATATTTTCTACATACAGTGAAAGTGGTAAATGGACAAAACCGTTTGCTGCCCATGACGTAGGTACTTACCCGTTGGCTAACGGACAGACATACGGTGGTGATATGCCTCTGGAAGAGAGTGGTAATATGTTGTTGGTGACTGCTGCCATTGCTGCCATAGAAGGAAATGCAGACTATGCAAACCGTCACTGGGCTACATTGACCACCTGGACTGATTATCTGGTAGAATATGGTCAAGATCCGGGAAACCAACTCTGTACAGATGATTTTGCAGGACACTTTGCTCACAATGCGAATCTTTCTATAAAAGCTATATTGGGTATTGCTGCTTATGGTTATTTGGCCAATATGCTGGGAAAGACTGAAGTCGCTGAGAAATATACAAATAAAGCAAAAGAAATGGCTGCCCAATGGGTAGAGATGGCCGATGATGGCGACCACTACCGTTTGACATTTGATAAGGCAGGCACTTGGAGTCAGAAGTATAATTTGGTATGGGATAAATTGATGAATTGGCAGATATTCCCGGAAAAAGTAGCTGAAACGGAAATTGCATACTATCTGACCAAGCAAAATCGCTATGGTTTGCCACTTGACAGTCGTGAAACATATACCAAGACTGACTGGATTATCTGGACAGCCACTATGGCTAAGGATAAGACAACTTTTTGAAAGTTTTGTTGATCCGGTTTATAGCTTTATGAATGAGACCGTTGACCGCATTCCAATGTCTGATTGGGTCTTTACAGACAGTCCGAAACAACGAGGCTTCCAAGCTCGTTCGGTGGTAGGCGGGTATTTCATTAAGATGCTTGAAGAGAAACTGCATACTAAATAGTATGCAGTTTTACCAAAAGTTTCGCTATTTAGAAAATATAGATTATAGTCTTGTCGAGAAATGTCTGTAGGGGCATATTTTGGTTTTATAATTGCATTTCTTGAAAAGATCGTTCTATTGTTTTTTCTTGTAAAGAGATAATTTTGCTTCGTGAAAACAGAAGTTTCGTTTAATGTTAAATCTAATAATAAGCCTATGGTATAAAGAGAAACAATTTTTGATTAATCTAATTTGCTAGCTAAAAATTTGCTTGCAATACACTGTATTAATAAAAAATACGGAATATTCATCTTCCGTAGTATTTCTAATCTAATATCTATAAAACATGTCTAAGAAAATCTTATTTTTATTTTTTTGCGTGTTTGCACTTGCAGCACATTCTCAGAATGTTGTAATAAAAGGTTCTGTAACGGATGTTAATAAGGAACCTTTGTTGGGTGTGAATATTAAGGTAAAGGGAACTTCTACAGGTACCATTACCGATATTGATGGTAACTTCTCAATAAATGGACCAAAGGGTGCTACGCTTGTAATTTCTTATATTGGTATGGTGACCCAAGAAGTGGAGTATAAAGGACAACCTCTGAATGTTGTATTGAAAGACGATTCCCGGCTCTGGAGGAAGTGGTAGTTGTAGGTTATGGTTCGATGCGTAAGAAAGACCTTACGGGGTCTCGTAGTACAAGTACGTCCGGACAAGATAGCTAATGATAATCCCAAGACAGTACAAGATGTTTTGCGTGGCACACCGGGTTTGACGGTAGGATACGGTGAAAGTGATGCCGGTGCTAAAGGTGGTGGCTCAATGAAGATCCGTGGTCAGCGTTCAGTTTATACCGATGGTGGGCACAATGACCCGTTGCTTATTCTTGATGGAATGTTCTTTTATGGTGAGCTCTCTGAAATTAATCCGGATGACATTGCACAGATTGACGTGTTGAAGGATGCTTCTGCTGCTGCTGTTTACGGTGCACGTGCTGCGAATGGTGTTATCATTATTTCTACCAAAAAGGGTAAGCAGGGTAAACCGACAATCAATTTTACAGCTAGCATCGGATTGACTCAAAAAGCTGCTTATCGCGACAGGTGGCAGAGCCCGGAAGCATATCTGCAACATTATGTAGACTGGAAAGAAAAAAAAAATACGTATGGTGTAAATGCTGAAACCGGTGAATATGCCGCTTACTCAAGACCGGGTAATGAATATACTTCAAAACCGGGTTACTTCCGCAATCCTAATAACCTTGACGATGTGTCTTTGGAAGCATGGAGAGGTTATACTACCAATGATGAAGGGGAATCAGACCTGAGTATTTGGGCAAGACGTTTGGGATTTAGACCTAATACAGCTTTGATGGATAATCTTTTGTCCGGTAAGGTAATGGACTGGCAGGATAAAGCATTCCGTCTGGGATTCAACCAAGATTATAATGCTAGTATCAGTGGTGCAGGTGAGAAGATTGACTATTATATGTCATTAGGTTACTTGCGTAATGAAGGTGCTTTTTTGTAGATGATACTTATCGTGCTATTCGTGGTAATTTCAAATTGAATGCAAAAGTGACTGATTGGTTTGAAATAGGTGCTAACATCAATTTCCAGGATCGTTCAGATGGTGAAATTGGTATGAATAAAGGTGGTTTCATGGAAAATAGTCCATACGCAGTATTTAAGGATGATGAAGGTAATTATGTACAAGACCCTTTGATGTTCCAGTATGACCGTAACAATCTGACAAACTGGTATTACGAAAAACAGTTTTTGGAATTGCAAAAAGGATATACTACATTCAATACGATTTTTAATGCGAAATTGAAATTACCGTTTGGTATTACTTATACATTCAATGCTGCTCCGCGTCTTCAGTATTTCCATGACCGTTACTTCATGTCTGCTGAACGGCCGAATTCTAAACCAACTGACCGTGGAGTGAATCGTGAACAAGCTAAACGTTTCGACTGGTCTTTGAATAATACCATTACTTGGGATCATACTTTTGCCGATAAACATCATGTTATTTTGACACTGGCACAAGAAGCTGAAGAACGTCAGTATTGGTCAGACCGTATTGAAGCCCGTAACATTTTGCCATCTGATGTACTTGGATTCCACAATACACAAAATGGTGATAAGTCAGCAAGTTCGTTTAGAAGTGATGACTCACATCAGACTGCTGATGGTTTAATGGGGCGTGTGTTCTATTCTTATGATGATCGTTATATGGCTACTTTCACTATGCGTCGCGATGGTTATTCGGCTTTCGGTTCTTCTAATCCTTACGCTTACTTCCCCTCCGGTGGTTTGGCATGGACTTTCTCTAATGAAAAGTTTTTCCAGCCGTACACTCACATCATGAGTACTGGTAAATTGCGTGTATCTTTCGGTAAGAATGGTAACCGTTCGCTGGCTAATCCTTATGAAGCCCTTGCTAACCTCTATCCGGGTGGTGGAAAGATGCAGGGCTATATTACATCTTCTGGCGATTTATACTTGATGCGTTACTTAATGGCTCAACGTATGGAGAATCCGGGTTTACAGTGGGAGAAGACACAGTCTTGGAATTTTGCTTTAGATTTTGGTTTCTTGAATGATCGCATAACCGGTACATTGGAATACTACCGTATGAGTACCAAAGATATGATTATGGGACAGCGCTTGCCTAACTTTACAGGTTTTGAAAGTATCACGACCAATTTGGGACAAGTTGATAACAATGGTTTGGAAATTGCTTTGAACACGTTGAATATTGATAATAAGAATTTCCAATGGAGCACAACATTCAGCCTCTCATACAATAAGAACCGTATTAAACATCTATATGGTGATTATGAAGATATATTGGATGCTTCAGGCAATGTGATTGGTAAAAAAGAAGCTGATTACGTGGGTAATGGTTGGTTTATTGACAGACCTATCAGTGCCATTTGGGACTATAAAGTGACCGGTATTTGGCAGAAAGATGAAGTAGAGGAAGCAAAGAAATATGGTCAGGTTCCGGGTGATCCAAAGGTATGGAACAATCCGGCTAACGATGAATATGATGCTGATGGAAATCTGAAGAAGGTTATTTATAACAATGATGATAAAGTATTCCAAGGACAAACGGCGGCTCCCGTAACTTGGGCATTACGTAATGACTTTACTTTGTGGAAAGATTTGACATTATCTATCAATATTTACTCTCGTATGGGTCATAAGAGTTTGGAAAGTATGTATCTGAACAATGACGACGATGGTGGTGGTATGACTTACCGTTTAGTGAATAAAGAAGCTAAAGAGTATTGGACAGTAGATAATCCAAGCAATAAATATGCGCGTATTGAAGCACAAGGTCCTGAAGGCGCCAGAGGAGCCCGCAGACTTTATAACCGTTCTTTTGTCCGTTTAGAAAATATTTCAATAGGCTATACATTGCCCAGACAATGGACAAAAAGAGTAGATATTGAACGTGCTAAGGTATATGCTACAGTTCGGAATGCTGCTGTATGGGGCTCTAAGGACTGGGAATATTATGGTGACCCGGAAACAGGCAATTATGCTTCTCGTATTTGGACACTGGGACTTAACTTAACATTCTAAATCTTTTAACTCAAGAATAAATATGAAAAACTATATTCAAAAATTTATTTGCAAGGGATTTATCCTGATGGCCGGAGCTTCAATGGTGCTGACCGGTTGTAAAGAAAGCTTTTTGGAACCTGATCCGCAAACCATGTTCAAACCTAGTGAAGTGTTTACTACAGAAGATGGTATTAGGTCTGTATTGGCTATCTGCGATCGTCAGTTGAAGAGAAACTATGTGAGCGAAGATTCTCGTGAGATGATGGCGTTGGCTACAGAATACACTTTCTCTGATTTGATGATGCCTGCTGCAACTGATAAATCGGGATTCCTTGATAATGTAGATAATATGTTGCGTTACAATAGCGACCAGACTACAGAAAAAAACTTAGGTCGTACAAACAGCATCTATTTCTTTTGGCGACAAGGGTATGAAGGTGTTCGAAATGCCAATACAATACTTTCATTTATAGATGGTGTCCCTATGGATGAGACGTTAAAGAAAGAATATATTGGTCGTGCCTATTTCCATCGTGCTTATCGATATTATGCATTGGTATTCCAGTATGGGCATGTGCCTTTACTTACTAAATTGACATCATCTCCTAAATTGAGTTACCATTCTACTCACAGGGATGCAATTCTGGAGAAGATGACGCTTGATATGGAGTTTGCCGTTCAGTGGGTACCCGAACAAAAGGATATGCAACACGTCGGTATGGTGAATAAGGGGGCCTGCCGCATGTTACTTTCCAAGCTCTATTTAGCCCTTGGCCGATATGAAGACGCAAAGAAACAGCTGGATATTCTGATTGACCAGTCCGGTTATTCATTGATGACAAATAACTTCGGTACCTTCTTTGAAGGTGGTGAACCAGCCTCTTGGCCTATTACACGCAACGTGATTTGGGATTTGCACCGTCCGGAGAACAAACTGATTAGCGCTAACAAGGAAGTTATTATGGGTATGCCTAATCGTGGAGCGGCGGCTGAATCGTTTATTCCGATGCTAAGTATGCGTATCATGTATCCTTTCTTCTTTGATGGTAGAATCAAGATGCCCGACGGTAAACAGGCGTTGTACAACCTTGACCGTACTAACAGCAAATACCGTGTGGAATATGACTATATGCGTGGGCTAGGACGTGGTATTGCAACTTTCCGTACCAGTACTTTCTATCAGGATGGATTGTGGGCTGTAAATGGCAAGATGGATGAAACGGATTTGCGCCATAGTGCAGAAACCGGAAACTGGATGCACATGGAAAATTTGCGTTGTAACAATGTAGACTCCGAATTTTATGGACAGAACATTATGCTTCATTCCGACAGAGATTTTTGGGGTGTAAAAGACGGAGAACCTGTGCTGATTACCGCAAAGGGACAATTGTTGTGTTCCGATACAATTCGACGCTGGTTTGATGTGCCTCATTACATTTTCTGTCTGGATGATGTGGTCAACCAAAATTTGATTAAAAATAATGGTCTTGAAGGAGCTACTGAGGGTAGTGTTGCCGATTGGTATCTCTATCGTTTGGCAGAAGCATACTTACTTCGTGCTGAAGCTAAATTCTACATTAATCCGAGTGATCCGACTATCAAGGATGACCTGAATATCATCAGAAAACGTGCACAATGTTCTGAACTCTATACCGGCAATGTGACTATCGGTGATATCATGGACGAACGTGCACGTGAGCTTTTCTATGAAGAGTGGCGTAATGTAGAGTTGACTCGTGTATCTCTCTGTCTGGCTCGCAGTGGAAGACCTGATGAATGGGGCAATACCTATAATGTGGAAACTTTTGACAAACAAACCGGTACAGATCTGGAAGGTGGTAGTTATTGGTATCAACGTTGTGTACGCAAAGGCATGTACAATAAGGGTGTAACGATTCATGTTGATGCCACTAAGACAGACATTAATTTCATTATGGGTAAGCATAATATTTATTGGCCGATTCCTTATAATGCTATCGAGGCTAATAAAAATGCCAAGCTGTGGCAGAATGTAGGTTATACAGAATACGACCCTGCTACTCCTATATGGAATACTTGGGAAGAAGCCGTAGCTGATGAAGATAAAATTTAATCAGTCACTTTTTCGCTATAGTGCAGAAAGAATATTGGAGGTATATAGGATCGGCAAAGTCAGAATGGTGAATTGCTGTGAGAAATATACCTTCATTTTCTTTTTTATCATAAATATTTGTTCTGATGAAAAAGTTATTTATAATATCGGCATTATGTTGCTTGGCGGCATGTTCTTCATCATCGTCAAAAACAGAAGATGATCCGGAAAATCAACCGAAGAATGTATATCATAATCCGGTTATAAACTATAGTTTGCCTGATCCTTCTGTTATCAGAGGAGAGGATGGTTATTTCTACTTATATGCCACTGAAAATATCCGTAATCTGCCTATTCATCGCTCCAAGAATTTAGTAGATTGGGAATATGTGGGTACGGCTTTTACAAATGATACTCGTCCGAACTTTGAACCCAAAGGAGGACTATGGGCTCCAGATATTAATAAAATAGGCGATAAATACGTGCTTTATTATTCCATGTCCGTTTGGGGAGGCGAGTGGACTTGTGTGGCATCGGATGTGCTACTGCCGATAAGCCTGAAGGCCCTTTTAAGGATCATGGAAAAATGTTTCGTAGCAATGAAATCAATGTGCAGAATTCTATTGATCCTTTCTATATAGAGGAAGGAGGACGAAAATATCTTTTCTGGGGCAGTTTCCGCGGCATTTATGCTATCGAACTGTCAGATGATGGACTTTTCCTTAAAGAAGGTGCTACACCCCAAAAAGTGGCAGGAACAGCCTACGAAGGCACTTATATTCATAAGAAGGATGGTTATTACTACTTTTTTGCTTCAATAGGTACTTGTTGTGAAGGATTGAAGAGCACATATACAACAGTAGTAGGACGTTCAGAAAATCTTTTCGGCCCTTATGTTGATAAAAAGGGTGGGAATATGCTCGATAATAAACATGAAATCCTGATTCATAAAAATAGTGCTTTTGTAGGCACCGGTCATAATTCTGAGATTGTGACGGATAATGCCGGCAATGATTGGTTTTTCTATCATGCGGTAAGCGTGAAAAATCCCGAAGGCCGTATGTTGCTGATGGATAAGATCGAGTGGAAAGATGGATGGCCATCTGTAAAGGGTACTTCTCCATCAATAGAGGCAGAAAAACCTGTATTCTAACAACTATAAAACAAATGCTATTATGAGACTAAAGAGATTGTTTTTTGGAGTAATGCTTTTAGCGAGCATTACAAATATAGGGGCTATGGAGCATTCTCTGGGAGATGTTTCAACCTTTATTTCTTTAAAAGTTCCGGGTAATGACGCCCGGTACTATTCGCTGACTCTCCAGAAGCAGCAGGACGGTGTGTATACCTGCCAGTCTTCCGAGCAGTTGCCATTGGTTATTACCCGTCAGGTAGTGGATAAAGATGGCAAGCAGCGTATTAACGTTGTCATCACGGCCTTGGATACTATTTATTTCAATTATGGCGAGCAAATAAAAACCGGATACCGTCATTCCGATTGCCAGTTCTACATGCCCGGTTTCTGGTACCGCCAGAATCTTCGTTCTCCTGAAAAGGCCCCTTCTTTCCATACCTCTGATAGCTGGCTGGTACGCGAAGACCGTCTGAGTAGTCCTCTGACTGCCGCCTTCAATTCAAGTAAAGGCAAGTCCATGTCAGTCATCCGTATTGACAAGTTTGACAAGGAGGCTTTGACCACTCACAAAGAAGGCGAGGTTATTGTCTCCGGTGAGACTTCCATTGGCTATACCGGCTTTGAGAACATAGGTGGCATGACTGTCCTTTCCTATGGTTTCCCTTATAAGGAAGCTCCCAAGACTTATATCCGTAAATTGACTCTTGCCCCTTCCGTTGAGGCTTTCCAGCTGCTTCGCAAGGGTGATAGCATTACCCCTGACCTGGAACTGTCTGAGATTGCCGCTGCCGACTTTTCCGAGTGCGTACAACGTACCGGGAGTATTGCTATGACACGAACCGTCCCCAACCGGTCAATACCCCCTATACAGTGGATCGTATGAAAAGATGTTCTGAGCAACTTCTTTGTAGAGAGTTATGTGAATACTACTCCTACCCATTACTATTCGGGCGTTGAGCTGAAGACAGCCACCTGTGCCAGTACTGATGTTGCTGAAGTCGGTTTTGTGGGCCGTACATTGCTAAATGCTTTCAATGCATTGGAATACGGTTTCCAGCAGAACCGTCCTGAACTTGTGAACAGTGCTAACAGTATCTTTGATACTTATCTTTCAAACGGTTTCTCTCCTGCGGGCTTTTTCAATGAGGTTGTCCATTATAACCGTGATTTTAAAGAGCCTAAGCTCAGTATCCGCCGCCAATCAGAAGGTGTGTATGCCATTTTGAATTATCTGGCTTACGAGAAGCAACACAAGCGTAAACATCCCGAATGGGAGAAACGTCTGAAAGTAATTCTGGACAGTTTCCTCCGTCTCCAGAATGCTGACGGTAGCTTCCCCGTAAGTTCAAGGATGATTTCTCTATCGTAGACGGTACCGGTGGCAGTACTCCTTCGGCTACTTTGCCTCTGGTAATGGCCTACAAGTATTTCAAGGACAAGCGTTACCTGGAGAGTGCCAAACGTACAGTTAATTATCTGGAGAATGAGCTTATCTCTAAATCCGATTATTTCTCTTCCACTTTGGATGCTAATTGTGAGGATAAGGAAGCTTCCCTTTATGCTGCTACTGCCACTTATTACCTTGCTCTGGTTACTAAAGGTGCGGAGCGTGCTCACTATGCCGAACTTTGCAGGAAGGCTGCTTATTTCGCCTTATCCTCGGTATTATACCTGGGATGTTCCCTTTGCCGAAGGTCAGATGTTGGGTGATATCGGTTTGAAGACTCGTGGCTGGGGTAATGTGTCTGTTGAGAATAACCATATTGATGTGTTTATTTTCGAGTTTGCTGATGTGTTACATTGGCTTTCCAAGGAGTTCAATGAGGCTCGTTTCTCAGACTTTGCTGAGGTTATTTCCACTTCCATGCGTCAATTGCTTCCCTAATGAGGGTCATATGTGTGGTGTTTCCAAAGTAGGTTATTACCCTGAGGTTGTCCAACACACGAACTGGGATTACGGTCGTAATGGTAAGGGATATTACAATGATATCTTTGCTCCGGGCTGGACGGTTGCCTCGCTGTGGGAACTATTTTCACCAGGACGTGCAGAACAATTTTTCTCTAAAAAATAAAGCATAAACATTATAAGCGAGTATGAATAAAATTATGATTATTTTAGCAGGATTTGTGCTATTAGCATCAGCCTGTACAAGTAAGCAGGTCAGTGAAAAGACTGCTTCAGGGTTGAATCCGGCTGATTTCCGTATGGAAGTGGATGGTAAACAGACAGACCTGTTTGTACTAAAGAATAAAAATGGTATGGAAGTTTGTATTACAAACTTTGGTGGACGTATTGTATCAGTAATGGTACCGGATAAAGATGGAGTTATGCGTGATGTTGTATTAGGACTCGATTCTATTCAGGATTACGTGAAACTTCCTACGAATTTTGGTGCTACCATCGGACGTTATGGTAATCGCATTAACCAGGGTAAGATTACCATAGACGGTGTAGAATATCAATTGCCACGGAATAACTATGGCCACTGTCTACATGGCGGTTCTAAAGGCTTTGACTTCCGGGTTTTCGATGCACATCAGCTGAGTGATCAGGTTTTGGAATTGAGCTATTTATCAAAAGATGGAGAAGAGGGATTTCCGGGTAATCTGACCTGTAAGGTCACTTTCTCACTGACGGATGATGATGCCATCGATATTCGTTATAGTGCCGAAACGGATCGCACTACGGTTGTTAACCTGACTAATCATTCTTATTTCAACCTGGATGGTGACCCTTCCAAAGACAACTCGGACTATCTACTGACCATTAATGCTGATGCATATACTCCTGTGGACAGTACTTTTATGACTACCGGTGAGATTGCTCCTGTAGAAAATACAGACATGGATTTCCGTCAACCCACAGCCATTGGAGCACGTATTAACAATGATTTTATTCAATTGAAGTATGGTAAAGGTTACGACCATAACTGGGTACTCAATACGAAAGGGGATATCTCTCAGAAGTGTGCCACTCTCGAATCTCCTAAGACGGGTATCGTACTCGATGTTTACACGAACGAACCGGGAATTCAGATTTATGCCGGCAATTTCCTCGATGGTACGGTAAAGGGAAAGAAAGGTATTGTATATGGTCATCGTGCTTCTGTTTGTTTGGAGACTCAGAAATATCCCGATACTCCTAATAAACCGGAATGGCCGTCAGCACTATTGAAGCCGGGAGAGAAATATGATAGCCATTGCATATATAAATTTTCCGTAAGAAAATGATAACTGGGCAAATTAATTATTCATTTAAAGACTATAAGAATTATGAAGAGAGATTATCGTTTCATTTATCTGTTTGTTGTGGCTGTATTTGTAATGACAAGTACCATCACCGCACAAGATTATTTCAGTAATTTCCCTGTAAGAGCAAATCCCAAAATCGTAGGGAAAAAGGTAAGCAGTCGCTTGATGGAGACTAAACACCAACTTTATGGAGACAGAGGTATACATTATGCTGAAGTCTGCACCGGTATGGAGCGCTCCGGTTCGCCGAAATGACGAATGACAAGGAACTTACCAAGAAACTGAGAGAGCGTTTTGAGCTGTTGTTCCATTTGGAGAAAGACTTGCTTCCTCCTCCGATTCATGTAGACCAGAATATGTTCGGTTGTCTGCCTCTGAAACTGTATCGCATGACGAAGGACGAGCGCTATAAAGAACTGGGATTACCGTATGCCGATACGCAGTGGATTCTTCCTGAGAAGGCAAACGATGAAGAACGTAAATGGCATAAGAAAGGATATTCCTGGCAGACCCGCCTTTGGATTGATGATATGTATATGATTACCATCGTGCAGGCCGAAGCCTATCACGTAACGGGAGATAAAAAATACATCAACCGCGCTGCCAAGGAAATGGTGCTTTATCTGGATGAGATTCAGCGTGAGAACGGCCTCTTTTATCATGCGCCCGATGTGCCCTTCTATTGGGGACGTGGCGATGGCTGGATGGCTGTTGGTATGACGGAATTGCTTTTCAACCTTCCTGAAAACGATCCTAACCGTCAACGCATCCTCAAAGGATATCGCTTGATGATGGAGAACCTGAAGAAATATGTGAATGAAGATGGACTCTGGAACCAGTTGATTGACGAAAAGGACTGCTGGACGGAAACTTCCGGTTCGGCAATGTTTACGTATGCCATGATTTTGGGTGTGAAGAACGGATGGCTGGACAAGGATGAATATGGACCGATTGCCCGCCGTGCATGGTTGGGACTTTGCAACTATCTTGATGATAACAATGACTTGATGGAAGTTTGCATCGGTACAGGCAAGAAGAACAGCCACCAGTATTATCTGGATCGTCCCCGCATTACAGGTGATTATCATGGGCAAGCTCCCATTATTTGGTGTGCTTATGCGTTGCTGAGCGAATAAAATATTCTATTCTTCATAGTTGGCTGAAAAAGCCACTTTAATTTATATACTTCATAATCTCTTTATTGGGATTATGAAGTATATGTGTTATTTTACCTGAGTACTAATAAAAGACTTATTTTCGCATACGTTTAAAGTGATGTGAAAGAGGAAATTATTCGTTTGTGGAACTTATACTTAAAATAGATAGTTATGGATTTAAGAAAGTATCTCTTTTCAGGAGTTATTCTCCGGGGGTAGGCTTGTCCTTGTACGCTCAGACAGATAAGCCCAATATTGTGGTGATAATGACAGATCAGCAGCGCGCGGATTTGTGTGGGCGTGAAGGTTTTCCGATGGAAATCACTCCGTACGTCGATGAATTGGCGTACCAAAATGCCTGGTTTGATAAGGCGTATACGGTTATGCCTGCCAGCAGTCCAGCACGTTGTTCTATGTTTACAGGCCGTTTCCCCAGTGCTACTCATGTGCGTACGAATCACAATGTACGTGATGTACACTATGCAAAAAAGATTTGGTAACTGTTTTGAAGGAGAACCATTATAAGACTGCTTTAGTGGGTAAGAATCATGGCTATTTGAGTTCGAAAGATATGGATTTCTGGTCTGAATATTCTCACTGGGGAAAGAATAAGCCGGTGACGGAGGGAGAACGTGCCGTTTCCGAATTCTTTAAAGAGTCTGTCGGACAGTGTCTGGAACCTTCGCCTATACCTGTCAAGGACCAACAGCCCGCAAGAATAGTGGATGAAGCTATAGAATGGATCGACAGCCAGAAGGATAATCCGTTCTTTGTCTGGGTTTCATTTCCCGAACCACATAATCCCTATCAAGTCTGTGAACCTTATTACTCGATGTTTGCACCGGATAAGCTTCCGCCAGTGAAGACTTCACGTCAGGATGCATTGAGGAAAGGGGAGAAGTACCAGATACTGGCAGAACTGGAAGATGCTTCTTGTCCTGATCTAGAGAAAGATATACCTCGATTAAGGGGAAATTATATGGGAATGATTCGCCTTATAGATGATCAGATAAAGCGACTGATTGAGGACTTGAAAGAAAAAAGGACTTTTTGAGAAAACAATCATTGTAGTTCTGTCTGACCATGGTGATTATTGCGGTGAATACGGCTTAATTCGCAAAGGAGCAGGCTTGTCCGAGTCCCTGACCCGTATACCAATGGTTTGGGCCGGTTGTCAGATAAAGAAACAGGCTAAAGCGATAGATGCGCATGTTTCATTGGCAGATCTTTTCCCTACTTTTTGTACGGTGATAGGTGATTCTATACCTGTAGGTGTGCAGGGACGGAGTTTGTGGCCGATGCTGACAGGTAAGAAATACCCGAAAGAGGAGTTTTCAAGTATAGTTGTGCAGTTGGGCTTCGGTGGTGAGGATGTGCCTTTGGATGATAAACTGACTTTTGAGCAGGAAGGTGCGCTGGGACATGATAAAGTGGCTCGTTTTGACGAACTGAATACCTGGACTCAGAGCGGAACTTCCCGAATGGTGCGTATGGGCGACTGGAAACTGGTAATGAACAGTTATGGAAGGGGAGAACTGTACAATTTGAAGAAAGACCCGTATGAAATTAATAACCTGTTTGGAAACTCAAAGTTTGTAAATAAGCAGAATGAGTTGTTGACAAAACTGGTGGCTTGGGAATTGCGTTTGCAGGATCCATTGCCACTGCCCCGACATCGTTATCATTTCAAACGGAATCCTTATAATTATCATTTTTCCGAGTGATTCATGACTGCACGGTTATGAATTAAGCCGACTATTTTCTTCTATTATAGCAATAACTCTTACAGGCATCTTTTATTTCACCGCCTGCCTATTGGGATATAGCTTACTAGGCACTTTTTATTCGTTCTACTATAGTATACTTTTACGTTTTACTATAGTGGTTCGTAAGGAACGCTATAGTTATCCTTGCGTTCCACTATAGTAGAACGAATAAAAAATAGGCAATGAAGAGGGTCTTGTTGGGCAATGAAAGAAGTTCAAACAGCATTGTGGCAGAGAACCTACTTCGATGAAATGGGCTATTTTCATCGAAGCCTTTTCAGAAACGACGGTTTCCTACATTTTTAAAAAGTATTAAAGAGACGAATTTTTTATTTATTGAAGTATTTCTGCTATCGTTTGTCATCAGATTGAGCTATATTTGACGTGCGAATCTATCAAAAAACACAAAAATGAGGAAGAGAATAATAGCCCTTATTAGTTTTCTTTTGCTATATCGTTTGTTGGACACAAGCAGCAGACGAACATTACTATTTCAAAAATCTTAGCATAAAGGATGGATTATCCCAAACTACAGTCAATGCGATCATGCAGGATAAAAAGGGATTTATGTGGTTCGGTACTAAGGGGGACTGAGCCGATACGACGGGATGTCGTTCCGAAACTTCAAGCGTGATATGACCGACAATCATAGTTTGGGAAACAATTTCGTGACTTGTCTTTATGAAGATAAAAAAGGGAATATCTGGGTTGGTACGGATGCCGGAGTGTATATTTATTATCCTGCCCGCGAGATCTTTGCTCCTTTTAACTTGCAAAGTAAGGAAAACATCCAAATCGACCGGACTGTTTCTGCAATTTCGGGAGATAAGGAAGGACGGGTTTGGATAGCTGTTGAAACACAAGGGCTATTCTGCTATGATCCGCAAAAAGAACAGCTTCACAACTATACATTGAACAGCTTCTCAGCCAATGTTCAGAGTGTAACTTCTGATAATAGTGGGACTATTTGGGTTGGATTCTACGGCAGTGGTTTGTTCTATTCTAAGGATAATTTAAAAACACTTCATCCTTATCTTTCCCCGAAGGATGGTGAAGAAGTTTTTAAAGATGACGTCATCATGAAGATTGTGCCGGGAGCCTATAATTGTATCTATATCAGTTCCATAAGAAAAGGGGTTCAGGAATTGAACCTTACCTCCGGTAATTTACGGAGTTTATTGTTGATGGATGAAACCGGTGAAATGGTATATAGCCGGGATTTGCTCGTCAATTCGGATAATGAATTGTGGATTGGTACAGAATCGGGAGTCTATATTTATAATCTTCGCACAAATAAGTATGTGCATCTGCATAGTTCTAAGGATGATCCTTATTCGTTGTCCGATAATGCCGTTTATTCGTTGTGCGAGGATCGTGAAAGTGGCATCTGGGTAGGTTCATATTTTGGAGGAGTAGACTATTATCCAAAGTCTTACACCTACTTTGAGAAGTATTATCCGAAAGATGGGGACAATAATTTGCAAGGCAAACGGGTCCGTGAGTTTTGTCAGGATAATAAGGGCATATTATGGATTGGCACCGAAGATGGTGGTTTGAATCGTTTTGATCCGAAGACAAAAACATTTTCTTTCTTTTGCACCCAGTTCCGGATTTACCAATATTCATGGCTTATGTATGGTTGGCGATAAGTTGTGGGTTGGAACATTTTCTAAAGGATTGAAAATCGTAGATACCAATACCGGGGAATATCTTGAAAACTTATCAGAAAAAATGCTTCCCCCGTTCGTTGATAGACAATAGTATCTTTGCTATTTGCAGAACAACAACAGGAGATATTTATCTGGGAACCATGTTCGGACTGTTGAGGTATAATGAACAGACAGATGATTTTGACAGAATAGAGGAGTTGGCCGGTAGGTTTGTATATGATATAAAAAAGAGGATTCGGGTGGCAATTTATGGTTAGCTACCTATGTGAATGGTGCTTATTGCTACAATGTCAATGAAAAAAAATGGAAGAACTACGTGCATAATGAAAGTAATAAAGAGAGTCTTCCTTATGACAAAGTTTTGAGTGTTTTTGAAGATTCACATCGGCAAATCTGGTTGACTACACAAGGGGGAGGATTCTGCTTGTTCCATCCCGAAACGGAGACCTTTACCAGCTATAATTCATCCAATGGCCTGCCCAATGATGTGATTTATCAAATTGTAGAGGATGCAGAAGGATTATTCTGGCTGACAACGAATAGCGGGTTAGTACGCTTTAATCCCGAAACAAAACAGGTAAAGGGTTATACAACGGCCAATGGCTTGCTTGGTGATCAATTTAACTACCGTTCCAGTTATAAGGATGAAACGGGCGCTATTTATCTGGGTAGTATTGATGGTTTTGTAGTATTTAATCCCAAAACATTTACTGAGAATAAAAGCTTGCCACCGGTAGTGATTACAGATTTCATGCTGTTCAATAAAGAAGTCCGCGCGGATGAAGAAAATACTCCTCTTGAAAAGAGCATCACTTTCTCGGATAGTATCACTCTTCAGGCTAATCAAAACTCATTTTCTTTCCGTATTGCAGCCCTTGGATATCAGGTGCCGAAAATGAATAAGCTGATGTATAGGTTGGATGGCTTTGATAAAGACTGGATTACTGTGGGCGAAAGCCCTATTGTCACTTATTCCAATTTGTGGCATGGTGATTATGTGTTCCGTGTGAAAGCGTCTAATAGTGATGGTATTTGGGGGCCTGAAGAACATTTGCTATATATTCATATTCTTCCTCCTTTTTATCTTTCGTTCTGGGCATATTGCATTTATATATTGTTGTTTATTGTCGGTTCTGTATATGCCTTTTGCTATTTCAGGCAGCGCAGCAGCAGGCAGCATCGCCGTCAACTCGAGAAGTTTGAGCAGGAAAAAGAACGCGAGATTTATAACGCTAAAATAGATTTCTTTACCAATGTGGCACATGAAAATCCGGACTCCGCTAACGTTGATTAAAGGGCCTTTGGAGAATATTCTTTTGAAAAAGCATTTGGACCCGGAGACTCACGAGGATCTGAATATTATGCAACATAATACGGAAAGATTACTGAACCTTACAAATCAGCTCCTGGACTTCAGGAAAGTAGAGAGTCAGGGTTATAGCTTGAACTTTACTAAATGTGATATTACCAATATCTTGAAAGAAACTTATATGCGTTTTAGTTCTCTTTCACGTCAGAAAGGTCTTGATTTTTTAATCTGGAGTTGCCTGAAGAAAATTTCTGCGCCCATGTGAATCGTGAAGCATTTACGAAGATTATCAGTAATCTTTTGAATAATGGGATGAAGTACGCCGATAGCTATATGCATATTAAGTTGGAAGTAGATATAGAGATACAGGCATTTTATGTAGTGACAAAGAATGATGGAGTTATTATTCCCGATGAAATGAAAGAGGAGATTTTTCAGCCTTTTGTTCGTTTCAGTCAGAAGGAGGAAGGAAAGCTTGCTACAGGTGCGGGTATTGGCTTAGCTCTTTCCCGTTCTCTGGCAGAACTCCATCGTGGGACCCTGGTTATGGCTCCGGGTGAAGATGCCAATGTCTTTGTCCTGACACTTCCTATTATTCAGGATACGGTGATTACTTTAGACTCTGATATGGAGAATATGGATGCAGAGTTACAAACAGAAGCATCTGGTGAGCAATATTCGGATGATAAATCGGAGGGAAAACAATCAAAAGAAAGCAAGCATATGGTTTTGGTTGTAGAAGATAACCCGGAAATGCTCGCTTTCATCGAACGTCAGTTGTCATCCCAATATGCTGTAGTTACGGCAACTAATGGTAGAGAGGCATTGGAAGCATTGGATGGTAATTTTGTGAATCTGGTGGTGAGTGATGTTGTCATGCCGTTAATGGATGGTTTTGAATTGTGCAAGACAATAAAGTCAAATGTGGGTTATAGTCATATTCCTGTTATACTCTTGACGGCTAAGACAAATATCCAGTCTAAGATTGAAGGAATGGAACTGGGAGCGGACTCTTATATTGAGAAGCCTTTTTCACCGGAATATCTTCTGGCTGTGGTTTCTAATCTGATAAACAATCGGGAAAAGCTTCGCCGGGATTTTGCTAAATCTCCTTTTGTAGCAGTCAATACAATGGCATTGACCAAGGCTGATGAAGAATTTATCAAGAAATTGAATGAGATTATTCTTTCTAACTTGTCGAACCAGGAATTTAGTATGGATGATATGGCAGAAAGTCTGAATATGAGCCGTTCCAGTTTCTACCGTAAAATGAAAGGGGTATTGGATTTGAGCCCGAACGAATATTTGCGTATAGAACGTTTGAAACGTGCTGCCCAGTTATTAAAAGAAGGTGAAAGTCGTATTAATGAAATCTGTTATATGGTAGGGTTTAGTTCTTCTTCGTATTTCTCTAAATGTTTCCTGAAACAATTTGGAGTACTTCCGAAAGATTTTGCCGGATAAGGGGGATAGTGCTTTTATTGGGAATAAAATTGTGACTTTTATGTGATTTTGAGATGTTTTTTCTATTTATTGGAATGCTTCTTCTCTATTGAGAAGATGCTGCGTGCTATCTTTGTAACCATCTCGTAAGAGATATACCATGATAACAATTATGTATTTCTTAATGTCTAATAAATAAAAAATTAACCTTATGTGTAAGAAGTCGTTATTATTACTGTTTTTGCTTCCTTTTCAGTTGGTGTTTGCCCAGACAAGTTTTTGTTGACCGATTTTCCTGAAGGATATACTCCCAAAGAAGTAGGTAAACGTCTGGCATATCATTTTGTAGATGGAAAGCATATGCTTCATATCGGAAAGTGGATTAGTTATCCGGAGACTTTTACCTGGAATGGTGGATTGAAATTTGCCGCACTCACCAATGATCAAGAGCTTGTGAAGCTTTTACAGAACAGATTTGAACTTCTGTTTACGACGGAAAAAGCTCTGTTGCCTATCAAGAATCATGTGGATGTGAATATGTTTGGCAGTTTACCTCTGGAACTGTATAAGATAACAAAAGATCAACGTTATTTGGATTTGGGCCTTCCTTATGCCGATACTCAATGGCAACTTCCTGAAAATGCAAAACCCAAAGAAAAAGAATGGGATCAGAAAGGATATTCCTCGGCAAACTCGTTTGTGGATTGACGATATGTATATGATTACGATTGTACAGACTCAGGCTTATAGAGTTACCGGTGATCGTAAATATATATAGACCGTGCTGCCAGAGAAATGGTGATGTATCTGGATGAATTGCAGTGTCCGAATGGTCTTTTCTATCATGCACCGGATGTTCCTTTCTATTGGGGTAGAGGTAATGGCTGGATGGCTGCCGGTATGGCAGAGCTGTTGAGTAGTTTGCCCGAAGATAGTGAATACCGTCCACGCATCCTGCATGGCTATCGCACTATGATGAAAAGCCTGAAAAAGTATCAGTCTTCCAATGGCTTGTGGCATCAGTTGTTGGATCATCCTGATTGCTGGATTGAAACCTCAGGGTCTGCCATGTTCACTTTCGCTTTCATTAAGGGTGTGAAGAATGGCTGGCTGGATGCTAAAGAATATGCACCTGCTGCCCGCAAGGCATGGATGGCTATGGTGAAGTACATAGATGTGAACAACAATGTAAAATCAGTTTGCGAGGGCACCAACAAAAAAGAACGATAAGCAATACTACTATGATCGTAAACAAAATGTAGGCGATTATCATGGGACAAGCTCCTTACCTTTGGTGTGCTGTTGCGCTTTTAGAAGAATAATTTCTGTTATTTTAGTAATCTTATATCGAAACCTTATTTATACTTATAAAATGAATATAAGCAGTTGGGCCAAAGCCCTTACCTTTGTTTTACTGTTGTTTTCCTATTCGACAGTAGTAACCGGACAAACGCAAGTGAATGATGCCAGAGGCTCTGAACGCATCTGGCTTGACTCGGATATTACCCATAATGGGGGCTATCAGTGGAAAATGATGAAGGCGGGAGACGTAACAGATCCCGGAGAGAAAGTATCTTTGTCTGATTATCCGACAACAAATTGGTTGCCTGCCATTGTGCCCGGTACGGTTCTGAATTCATTGGTGTACAACCAAAAATATCCTGAGCCTTATTATGGTATCAATAATAAAATCGAATCTAAATTAATACCGGATATTTCTGAAACCGGACGTGATTTCTATACCTATTGGTTCAGGACTGAATTTACAGTTCCTAAATCATTTGAAGGCAAGCATGTCTGGTTACAACTGGATGGTATCAACTATCGTGCTGAGGTGTGGGTGAATGGAAACCTGCTAAGCACGATTAAGGGCATGTTTTTGCAGGATTATATTGATGTGACCAGCTTTGTAAAAATAGATAAGAGCAATGCATTGGCTATAAAAGTATATCCGGTTGATGTCCCCGGCAGTGCTAAACCAAAATCCTGGGGAGCAGTAGGCGAATTCCATAATGGTGGAAACGGAAACATTGGATTGAATACTACCATGCTGATGACTGTGGGTTGGGACTTCACTTTCATGGATGGTATCCGCGACCGTAATACGGGGATCTGGAAAAACATCTCTCTCTATGCTACCGGTAAAGTGGCATTGCGTCATCCTTTTGTGAAATCGGAATTACGCAAACCCGGTTACGACCAGGCACGCGAATTTGTATCGGTGGAAGTTGTGAATCCGACAACAGGTTTTAACCCTATTAATTGCACGGTGAAAGGGTGAGATTCTTGGTGAAAATATAACTTTCGAGAAAAAAAGTTAAAGTTATGCGTGGAGAAGAGAAAGTTTTGTCTTTCTCTCCAGAAGAGTTCCCGCAATTAGTGATTAACGCTCCCCGCTTATGGTGGCCTGTGAATAAAGGGCCTCAGAACCTGTATGAGCTGAAAATGACCGTATCCATCGATGGAGTGGTGTGTGATTCGGTAAAAACGAAGTTTGGTATTCGTGAAATTACTTCTGATACGAATACACCTGATAAATCACGTGTCTTCTATGTAAATGGTAAACGTCTTTTTATCCGTGGAACAAACTGGATACCGGAGGCTATGTTGAGAACTTCCGATGAACGTACTTATGCTGAATTGAGATATAGCCTCCAGTCAGGAGTCAACCTTTTACGTATGTGGGGAGGGGGAATTGCTGAATCTGACTATTTCTTCCAGTTGTGTGACGAGATGGGATTATTGGTATGGCAGGAATTCTGGATGACGGTGATACACGCCATCCGCACGATAAGGGCAACTATCTGAATAATGTGGAGTCTACCGTGAAGCGTATTCGTAATCATCCTTCCTTGGCTTATTATGTGGCTTCCAATGAGAGTACTGAGGTTACCGGTACCCCTGAATTATTGAATAAACTGGATGGTACGCGAGGTTATCAGATGCAGTCCGAATGTGCCGGAGTACATGACGGAAGTCCTTACAAGCAAGTGAATCCGATGCAGCACTATGAGAATACGGCATCTCCGCGTGGAAGCCGTGTCGATGGTTTCAATCCTGAATATGGTGCTCCTACACTTCCCACAGTGGAAATCCTTCGTGAGATGATGGATGAGAAAGACCTTTGGCCTATCAATAAGGAAGTGTGGGATTATCTGGATGGAAATGGTTTTCACCTGATGACTACCATGTATACTGATTTGGTAAATAACTATGGAAAGTCATCTTCCATTGATGAGTTTGCCCAAAAAGGACAACTGCTGGGTGCTTATGAATTCTAAGAGTATCTGGGAAGTCTGGAATTATAATAAATTGGATTACGGCGATCGTTTCTGTTCCGGACTTTTGTTCTGGTACCATAACTGTTCCATGCGTCAGGTTTCTTCCCGTATGTGGGATTGGTCTTTGGAACCCACAGCTTCGTTGTATCATACAGCTAATTCACTGGAACCGCTGCATGCTCAGTTTGACTATCTGAAAAATACAGTGTCCGTGGTGAACGATTACTATCGTGCCTTTACTGGTTATAAGGTGATAGCTCAGGTATATGATATAAATAGCAAGAAGGTGTTTGAAAAGTCTGCTTCTGTCGATTTGCCGGAAGATGGAGTTGCTAACGATATTTTGACGATTCGTTTTCCTGAAAACATTTCCCAGGTTCACTTTATTAAGTTAGTGTTGAAAGATGAAAAAGGCAAAGATGTTTCTTCCAACTTCTATTGGAGATCCAATGATAAGTATGAAGGCAGCAAGACCTTAACCGGTCCTAACATCATCAGGCTTTGAGGATCTGAGTAAGTTGAAAGCAGCCAAAGTGAAGCTTTCCTATAAAACACGTCAGGCAGATGGACGCTATTTTGTGGACATTGTGATGAAGAATACGTCCAATGGTATTGCTCTTTTCAATCAGTTGCAATTTCTCAATTCCAAGATGAGCCCGATACGTCCGTCATTCTATTCAGATAACTTCTTCTCTTTGATTCCGGGTGAAAAGAAAACAGTCACCATTGAAACAGGGGAAGAGAAGTTGGCTGATGGGGCAGTCTTGGTGTTGAAAGGCTGGAATATAGATACTCAGAAGTATAAACTCAAATAAGATAATAGCGTGAAGGGATTCCATATCCTTATAGCTTTATTGCTACTCAGTTTGGGAGTGTCTGCTCAAAACCATTTTGATATTGTGGTGGTGGGCGGTAACCCCGGTGGCATTATGACGGCTATTGCAGCAGCCCGACAGGGCAAGACTTCAGTTATTCTGGAACGTACCCGGCATATTGGAGGACTTCCTGCCAACGGGCTGGGAGCAACGGATATTGCCACCCGGGAAGCGACTACCGGTCTGTTCCTGGAATTTACTTCGTGATTAAGCGATATTATGCAGATCGTTATGGAGAAAACTCTCAACAGTTGAAGGACTGCAGTGATGGCTTCCATTTTGAACCGTCTGTTGCGACAACCATTTATCAGGATATGCTGAATGAGCATAAAGATAAGATTACTGTGCTCTTAATGCGGCAATTTGATGCTGAAAATCAGAATATCTCTATCAAGAACGGGCGTATTGAAAGTATCTGTATCTTGAATCGTGAGAATGGGAAGAAAGAGATTTATCAGGGTGACGTGTTTGTAGATGCTACTTATGAAGGGGATTTGGGAGCAGCTGCCGGTGTGCCTTTTCGTATAGGAAGGGAAAGTAAAACCGAATTTGGGGAACCCGGAGCCGGACGAGCTTATGAATATTGGAAAAGTCTGCCTGCCAGTGGTAGCAACTGGGGAAGCAGACAATGCAGTTCAGGCATATAATTATCGGCTTTGTCTGACAAATGATCCTAAAATTCGAGTTCTTTTTCCGAAACCGACATCTTACAATAGGGATGAATATGTGCCATTAATTGAAGACGTATGGACCGGAAAGAATACTCAACGAGTTATGCTGAAAGTGACGGACGAGATGATGGAAGAAAATCGCCGTCATATTGCTGCAGGCAATCCAACCAAGCTACCCGGAGACAGTTGGGGAATCAGAAAGTTGAGCAGTATTGTGAAATTACCCAATCAAAAGACAGATGGCAATAACCAGCATGCTGCATTTATTTCTACCGATTTGCCTGAGGAGAATTGGCCGTGGCCCACTTCATCCTGGGAGTGGAGAGATAAGTTTGCCAAACGTTTAAAAAGATTATACATTGGGGCTATTCTGGTTTGCCCAGAATGATCCGGAATTACCGGAGCATTTCCGTAAAGCAATGTTGGAATGGGGATTGGCTAAAAGATGAATATCAAGATAATGAATATTTTCCCCGGCAGGTTTATGTACGTGAAGGAAGACGCTTTGATGGAGTTTATTTCTTCACTGCTAAGGATGCTTTGCCCACAGCATCGGGTGAGCGCCCACCTTTGCATGCTAATAGTGTGACAGCCAGTCATTATGCACTCGATTCACATGCTGCCAGGAAAAGGGAAGCTGGGAGAGCACACTTGGATGGATTTATTAGCTACCCTACAGCTGTGTATACGGTGCCCTTGGGCGTGATTCTACCCCGGAATGTAGAAAATCTGCTATTACCTGTACCTGTATCCGGCTCGCATATCGGTTTCTCCACATTGCGTATGGAGCCTTGCTGGATGGCCTTGGGACAGGCGGCGGGTATTGCTGCTTCGTTGGCAATTGACTGCAAAGTGCCTGTACAGGATGTAGATATGTCCAGATTACAAGATTTGTTGGTGGACCAGAAAGCAACGTTGATCTACTTTCGTGATTTACGACCGGAAGATCCTAACTTCCGCTTGGCGCAATATATGGGGCTGAGAGGATATCTGCCCGAATGGAATGCTAATTTGCACGGAGCGATTGATGAAGGAACGCTACAGGAATGGAGTGCATTATGTGGGTTTAAGCCCAAAGCTACTCTCGGAAAGACATCCAGACTGGAAGTTCTGACCATGATTTATAAGCGTATTTTTCAGTAAAACGATAACTTTAACCATGTAAAACAAAGAAATAAAATGAAATTAAAACTAATAATGGGTCTGATAGGAGTTCTGTCGTTTAGTAGTTTTTCTACTCTGCCTTCTTCAGATGATACCGACAAGAAACCACAAGAGAGTTGGGTGATTGGCCCGTTCTTACGTCCTGAGGGAGTTAACCCTGTATTGGTACCACAACCCACCTCTTTCCATTGCCCGATGCGAAAAAGAACAGGTGAAGTGGGAGGAGAGTGATGTCTTCAATCCAGCTGCCACCGTGAAAGACGGAAAGATTGTTGTGCTTTACCGTGCCGAAGATAATTCAGCACAAGGTATAGGTAAAAAGAACTTCCCGTATAGGTTATGCCGAGAGTGCGGATGGAGTGACTATGAAGAGACTGGACAGTCCGGTACTTTTTCCCGGTGGAGATGAATTTGAAAGCATCGAATGTCCGGGTGGTTGTGAAGACCCGCGGGTAGCAATGACCGAAGACGGACTGTATGTAATGCTTTATACAGCATGGAACCGGAAGACTCCCCGTCTTGCTGTGGCTACTTCCAAGGATCTGAAAAACTGGACTAAGCATGGCCTTGCTTTTGAGAAGGCATATGACGGTCGTTTTGCCAGAATAGCAACGAAGTCAGCTTCTATTCTTACGAAGGTGAAAGGTGGAAAACTGGTTATCGATAAAGTGGATGGCAAGTACTTCATGTATTGGGGAGAATATGCCGTACACGCAGCTACTTCCGATAACCTGACGGACTGGTATCCTGTACTGGATGAGAACAATGAAATTATTGAAGATAGCCAAGCCGCGTAACGGATACTTTGATAGCCAGATGACTGAATGTGGTCCTCCTGCCATCCGTACCAAACAAGGCATTGTATTGATGTATAATGGTAAGAATGATAAAAAGAGAGGCGATGCAAATTATCCGGCAGGTGCTTACTGCGCTGGTCAGCTCCTGTTTGATTCCAAAGATCCTTATAAAGTATTGGGCCGCTTGGACAAACCTTTCTTCATGCCTGAAGCTCCTTTTGAGAAGAGCGGACAGTATAAAGACGGAACCGTTTTTATCGAAGGATTGGCCTATTATAAGAAGAAGCTATATCTTTATTACGGCTGTGCAGACTCTAAAGTGGCAGTGGCTATATGTGATGATATAAAGCGGCTATTGAAAGTGAAGTAGTGGTATCGGATACCTCAAAGAGTGTGAATTATTATAGTTTTAACAGATAGAACCAAATTGTTATGTACAAGAAAGCATTTACATTATTATTATTATTATTTTCTTTTCAGTTATTAATTGCTCAGAAGAGTCTGCTGAAGAATTTTCCCGAAGGGTATACCCCCGATGAAATCGGTAGACGCATTCCTATCGTTTTGTAACCGAGAAACATGCATTACATGCCGGAAAATGGATTGGTTATCCCGAAACCTTCTATTGGAACGGTTCTCTTAAATATGCGGCAGCAGCTAAAGATAAAGCACTTATCAAGCTTTTGCAAGCCCGGTTTGAGCATTTGTTTACTACTGAAAAGGCACTGTTGCCTATCAAGAATCATGTCGATTTAAACATGTTCGGCAGCTTGCCTTTGGAACTTTATTGGGTGACGAAGGATGAACGCTATAAAGAAGTGGGATTGCCTTATGCTGATACTCAATGGGAAGTTCCCGAAGATGCAAAACCTGAAGAGAAAGCGTGGGCGGAGAAGGGCTATTCATGGCAAACACGCCTTTGGATTGACGATATGTATATGATTACTATTGTGCAGACGCATGCCTACAAAGTGACCAATGACAGCAAATATATAGATCGTGCAGCTAAAGAAATGGTGATGTATCTGGATGAATTACAACGTCCCAATGGTCTCTTCTATCATGCACCAGATGTGCCCTTCTACTGGGGACGTGGAAACGGATGGATGGCAGCAGGTATGACAGAGTTGCTTCGTTACTTACCTAAGAATCACAAAGACCGTCCCCGCATCATGGAAGGTTATCTGACTATGATGAAGAGTCTGAAGGAATATCAGAATCCGGAAGGACTGTGGAACCAATTGCTGGATGATCCTGAATGCTGGACTGAAACATCAGGCTCTGCTATGTTTACTTTTTGCTTTTATTACGGGTGTAAAGAACGGTTGGCTGGATGCCAAAGAGTATGCGCCCGCAGCTCGCAAGGCATGGATGGCTTTAGTGAATTATCTGACCGAGAAGAATCAGGTAAGAGAGATTTGCGTAGGTACCAATAAGAAGAACGACAAGCAATACTACTATGATACGTCCGCGTCGTACCGGTGATTTTCATGCACAAGGTCCTTACCTTTGGTGTGTAGTTGCCCTGATGGAGAAATAATTCATAATTATCGATAAAGCATGAGAATTTTTAAATCTATTTTTTATTAGGAGGTATGTTGCTGCTGAGTTCCTCGGCAGCACTGGCTCAGGTTTCGCTATCACAGAATAGTAGCGGATCTAACGTGTTTAGTCTCGTTGGCAAGAAGGATAAAGCCTGCGTGTACTATGACGCAAAAAGACTTTGAAGTTGTAAAGACTACGGCAGGACTATTTGCAAATGATGTGAAAGAGGTGAGTGGACAGCTTTTGGGCGTTGCTACTACCAAAGAAGCGCCTCAAAAGAACTGTATTATCATCGGCACCTTGGGTCATAATGAGTGGATCGACCAGATGATTGCAAAGAAGAAACTGGATGTAGAACCTTTGAAGAATCGTTGGGAAAGCTATCTGGTACAGCTTGTGCGCAATCCGCTTCCGGGTGTGGACAAAGCGTTGGTAATTGTAGGTAGCGACCGCAGAGGTGCTGCTTACGGGCTGCTTTCTGTATCGAGAACTATTGGTGTGTCTCCCTGGTACTGGTGGGCGGATGCTCCTATCATAAAGAAAGACCAGTTACACCTGAAAGTAGACAAGTATATTTCTAAAGAGCCTACAGTGAAGTACAGAGGTATCTTCATCAATGATGAAGACTGGGGGGCTTTACCGTTGGTCAAGAGATAACTTTGAGAAAGAATTGGGCAATTTCGGTCCCCGGACTTATGCCAAGGTTTGTGAGCTTTTTGCTTCGGCTTCAGGCCAACTATTTGTGTCCGGCTATGCACGATGCATCTATGGCATTTCACCGCATTCCTGAGAACAGAGTGGTTGCAGACCGCTTTGCTATCCTTATGGGAGCTTCCCACTGCGAACCGTTATTGTTTAATACGGCAAGTGAATGGAAACGCGATAAGATGGGTGAATGGGATTACATCAATAATAATAAAAAAGGTGTAGACAGCGTGCTCAATGTCCGTGTGAAGGAATGCGCTCCTTTTGAAAATGTATATACGCTGGCATTGCGCGGACTGCATGACAGAGCCATGAATGCAAGCAACGATATGGGTGATAGAAAGGATATGCTTCAGGAAGCTCTGATGGCGCAAAGACAGATGTTGATCGATGCAATCGGTAAACCGGGAGAAGAAATTCCCCAGGCATTTACTCCTTATAAGGAGGTACTGGACGTATATGATGAAGGTTTGGAACTACCGGATGATGTAACTATCATTTGGCCGGATGATAACTACGGTTATATGAAACGTCTGAGCAGCCCGAAAGAACAGAAACGTTCGGGTCGTTCGGGTGTATATTACCACTCTTCTTATCTTGGCAAGCCTCACGATCACCTTTGGATGAATACGGTTTCTCCTACATTGATGTATGAAGAACTTCGTAAAGCCTATGATGCAACAGCTGACCGCATCTGGTTGCTGAATGCCGGTGACATTAAGTCATGTGAATTCGCAGTGGATTATTTCCTGACAATGGCTTTCGATATTGATGCTTTCAACTTTGAAAGAGCAGCCAATTATCGTACAGAATGGTTGTGTGGAATGTTGGGCGACCAATACCGCAATGAGTATCAGGATGTAGTCAATTCTTTCTATAAGCTGGCTTTTGCACGTAAACCCGAATTCATGGGATGGGGTTACCAGTGGACGACTGATAAACATGGTAGAGAACGGAATACGGATACGGACTTCTCACTGACCAACTATCGTGAAGTGGACAACCGTTTGAGCGAATACCGCCGTATTGGAGGTATCGTAGAGAATATTCTGAATAATATGTCCGATGAGAAACAGAAAGCATGTTTCTATCAGTCATTATATTATCCGGTAAAGGGATGCGAATTGTTGAACAGAATGGTACTGGACGGACAAAGAAACCGTTGGTATGCTATTCAGCAAAGAGCATCGGCTAAGGATTTGAAGAAATCAGCAAAAAGCTTGTTATGACAGTCTGGAAGTTATAACCAAAGGATATAACTCACTGCTCGACGGTAAATGGAATCATGTGATGACCATGAAGCAAGGATTTGCGGCTGCTTATTTTGAACTTCCGAAGTTGAGAGATGTTGAACTGGCACCTGCAGCCTCTCTGGGTGTAATGGCCGAGGGTGAGGCAGTATTGAAAGGTCTCCAGAGTTTCCATTCGTTGCCATGTTTCAATACTTACCTGCGCCAATCTTACTATGTAGATGTATTCAATAAAGGTGCTACTCCGCTGAAATGGAAAGCTGCTGTAACAAACGATTGGATTTTTGGTAAGCAAGAAGTCCGGAGAGACAGCTACCGAAGAGCGTATTGAAGTTTCCATAGACTGGGCAAAGGTTCCGGCTGGTGAAAGAATTCTTGGTACATTAGATATTATGTCCGACCGTGGTGAGAAAGAAAGTGTTTATATCTCTGTCTTTAATCCTACATCTCCTTCATTGGCCGAAATGGACACTCTGTTTGTAGAGAACAATGGATATGTTGCGATGGATGCGGCAAGTTTCCACCGTAAAGTAGAGAATGATGATATTAAGATGATTGTGATTCCGAACCTGGGATTTGAGAATACAGCTGTTCAGTTGGGTAATCCTATGGCAAAGGCACAGCGTACGGCGGGACGTAATACACCGCGTCTGGAATATGATTTCTATACTTTTGAACAGGGATCGGTAGATGTTTACACCTATGTACTTTCTACCTTCCCCATAAGCAAGGATAGAGGATATGCCGGACATGAAGCAACTAATGTTGAGACTAAATATGGCGTATGTATCGATGAGGGTCCCGTTATGAATCCGTCTACTTCTTCCTTTGAATATGCTCAGATCTGGTATGAGAGCGTATTGAAGAATTGCAGAATCAATAAGACCACCCTTCATATAGACAAGCCGGGCAAGCATACAGTGAAAATCATCTGTGGAGATGCCGGAACCGTTTTGCAGAAGGTTGTATTGGACTTTGGTGGTATGAAGCGTTCTTATATGGGACCGCAACCTACCAGAAAGGAATAAAAGGGTGATAGGGTGATAAAAATGAATCAATCTATGTCTTTTATGCGTAATTTTTACTTCTTGTCTTGTCACCTTTTCCACCACCATTTCCCCTTCTCAGATACCTTCTGGATGGGGGTACAATGAGTCAGGGACTGAAAGGCATTCAGTCAGTGAGTGAAAGGCATTCAGTCCCTGACTGAATCAGATTCATTCAACGAGTCGGAAGAGTAGCTGCAGGAAAGGAAGAAACTTACGAACTTTTTGTAAGTATAGTTGCTAACTGATGAAATATACGATGAATCATCATTTAACCCCTGATTCGCATAAATATCAATATTACTATGATGAAAAAGTTAATACTTGCCTTTTGTATGTTACAAGGTATCTTGTTATCGTTGGGAGCTCAGGATATGCATCAGAACATAGCATATGCTGACAATAATGTGCGCTTTTACGGTTATCTCAGATGGAACACTCCGTTTAGAGTATGCTCCGGATGGCAAATTTGTAGATAACAAATCTTTTGTTGCGGTGAACCGCCTCTATCCGGATGTAGACTACAAGCTGAAGTCAAAAGGGGCGTGGATTGAAATAACGACTTCTAAGATGAGGATGCGTTATAAAAAGACAGTGGTCAGTTTACCGGAGATAATCTGATGATTGAAGCGGTGAAAGGGGCATTTCCATTCACTTGGAAGCCCGGAGTGCAGCAAAAAGGAAATCTGAAAGGTACTTACCGCACTCTGGACGGAATGGATGGTGAAACGCAAACTCAAACTTGGGTAGCTGATACCAAGAAAGGGGAACAACTGAAGTTGGAAGACGGTTTGCTGGCTACCGACGGTTGGTCTTTTATTGATGATTCACAAGGACTTCTGTTCGATAACGATCCGGATTGGGAGTGGGCGAAAGAACGTCCCGCCAATGGAGGGCAGGACTGGTATTTCATGAGGCTTATGGGCATGATTACAAGCAAGCTCTGAAAGACTACACTCTCTTTGCAGGTAAGATGCCGTTGCCTCCCCGCTATGCGTTTGGCTATTGGTGGTCGCGCTATTGGTTGTATTCTGATAAAGAGTTCCGTAACCTAATTGATAATTTTAATACTTATCAGATTCCTTTGGATGTGTTGGTGGTAGATATGGACTGGCATTATACCGAGAAGGGTAAAGGAGGCTGGACTGGTTGGACTTGGAACAGGGATTTATTTCCGAATCCCCAAGGTTTCTTGAAATATCTGAAACAGAATGACCTGAAAATTACTCTCAATCTGCATCCGGCAGACGGAGTGGCTGCATACGAAGAAAACTATACGGAGATGGCGAAAGACATGGGTGTAGATCCTGAGACAAAGAAGACGATTCCCTGGGTTAATTCCGATAAAAAGTTCATCCGGAGTATGTTTAAGAATATACTGGGTCCGATGGAGAAAGATGGCGTAGACTTCTGGTGGCTGGACTGGCAGCAGGGAATGTTTGACCCGAAGATGAAGAATCTGAGTAATACATGGTGGATCAATTATGCATTCTTTAGTGATATGGAAAAGCGCCGGGAGACTCGCCCGATGTTGTATCACCGTTGGGGAGGATTAGGAAACCATCGTTATCAGGTAGGCTTTTCCGGTGATGCGGTGATCTCTTGGAAATCATTGGATTTTCAGCCTTATTTCAATTCTACTGCCTCTAATGTGTTGTATGGCTATTGGAGCCATGACTTAGGAGGACATATCGGTAGTCAGATAGATCCCGAAATGTATACCCGTTGGTTGCAATTCGGAGCATTAAGCCCGATTATGCGTACGCACTCTCAGAAAGGGGCTAAATTGAATAAAGAACCTTTGGGTGTTCAATAAGGAGTATTGTGACATCATTCGTGAAACAATTCGCCAACGCTATGTGATGGCTCCTTATATTTATACGATGGCCCGCAAGGGGTATGATGACGGAATTTCACTCTGCCGCCCCATGTATTATGATTATCCGGAAAATAAGGAAGCCTATGAGTTCCGAAATGAATATATGTTCGGAGATGATGTGCTGGTTATGCCGGTCACTGCTCCGGTAGAGAATGGCTATGCACAGGTGCGTGTATGGTTGCCGGAAGGAGAATGGTATGAATGGCATACAGGTGCTTTGCTGAAAGGGAATCAGATTGTGGAACGCTCTTTTGCCGTTGATGAATATCCGATTTATATAAAGGCAGGTGCCATATTGCCCATGTATCTGGATAATGTGATGAATCTGAATGGCAATGACGAAGAGGTGGCAGTAACGGTTTTCCCTGGTGGAGGCGATACTGCCGAGTTCAAGTTGTACGAAGATAACGGAAATGATAAGAATTATGCATCCGAATATGCTGTGACTAAGTTGAGTTCTGTCCGCAATGGTAATGAACAAACGCTTGTGATAGGTAAACGTGAGGGTGCTTATAAGGACATGCCTCTTGTCCGCCCGTTTAAAGTGAAGGTGCTTTCTTCTCTTATTCCCCAGTCTGTTACGGTGAATGGACATCCGGCTAAATACCAGTACTCAGGTGAAGATTTTGCCCTTTTGATCGATGTTCCTGCTCAGGCTTGCGATCAGGAAAAGGTGGTTAAAATCGTTTATCCGTCTGAAAAGGTCGATCTGAATGGACTTCTTGGAGCATCCCGAAGAATAGCGAAGAGTATGGAACAACTGAAATATCGTAATTCATACATTGTCTTTAAAGAAGAGTTTGGTAAAATGGGAAGTTTGAGTGAAGCAGTGACCTATGCTCCCTCCGAAATGCCCGCTTTGATCGCTGATTTCTGGGAAAGTTATAATGAACTGCCTGCAGTGTTGGAACGACAAGGAATGAAGAGTGATCTTGCAACATGGTTTTTGCAATCTGTTTGTTGGAGCAAGCGATAAATAATAGATAGATGAAACGATATTTGATGATATTTTTGGCCGCTTTCATGGCTTTTCACTATATGGGGGCTTCTTTGCCCCCTCCCAGGTGGACAGCCATGATATAGCGTCTTTACATGCATGGGGACCTTATTCCAAACGCTATGCAGGCATCTCGCACATACCTGATATGAGTAAAGGAATACGTTTTGATTTCTCCGTGATGCCCGGATATTATCGGAATCGCCAGTTGGTGCCGCATGTCCTGTTTGAATCGTCTTACTATCCATGGGAGATAAATCCGGAGGTGAATCGCATCACTTACAGGTATGAATTGGAATGGAAAGACAAGGTTTATACGGATGTCACTTATTACGTGTTGGATGATAACCGTACGCTGGTCGGAATACATTGTGTCAACAATACAGGGATGCCTCAGAATCTGGTTCTGAACCAGATGGCTTATATAGACTATCCTGAGACGTATCCGCAGGTAACTGCTACAGGAGCATCGCGGCTGCAATGGTATAATGCCATTGATTATATGGAGAATGAACCTGTTCGGAAATCGCCCCTCAATACAGACTGGTATATGATGGGTGGCGGCGGAATGAAGAACGTACTGCTTTGTCTCTTGATGGTTCGATTCTGGGGAGAGGCTTCGGTAGGAGCGAAGGTGACCGCCTGAGTTATCGGGTGAAGATCCTTCCGGATCAGGAAAACGGAGCCATAGGCATCCGATTTAAGGTAAAGAAGGGAGAGAACGCTGTACTACAGCTGAAAGGACTGGTAGAACAATCTGTTACTCTGAAAGGTACGGGAGAATTTTCTTTCGTATCAGTTCCTTATCAGAATAAGAAGGCGGGAGAATACAAACTGGAACTTATTTCGGGCAGTACCGTTGAAATCGGTCTGGATGGATTCTTTATAGGCAGTGCGGATGATATCAGCAATGTAAATGTAGTCCGTACACCGATACCTTTTACTCCTGCAATGGAAGTAGGTAAAAACAAGAAAGACTTTATCCTGAAGTACAAAGACTGTGAAAACTATTATGGGGTGGCTTGGAACCATCAGCATTCGGAAGTTCGGGAAATACTGAACGGTGAATTGGAATCTTTCTTCCGGAGAAAGGTGCACGATCATGTCTCGTCAAGGCTGGTTGGAGATAGGAAGTGGCACTATACGAATGCTTTTTTGCGTCCTGTCGTGCTGGAACCAGATTCTGAACAGACCATTTACATGTTGGTATGCACAGGAGATAAGGAACAGGTACAACAAGAATTGCAGAGTTTCCATTCAATTCCGGATAAACTGATTGCGCAGGTTAAATCTACGGAAGGTGCAAAGCCTAAGGATAAAGTGTTACCGGGCGGAGAGAAGTATCTTCTGGGAAATCGTTTACTGCAAGCCTCGCTTTTATCGAATATCGTATATCCGGTTTATACGCAGAAAGAATACATCAGGCATTTCACACCGGGCAAGAACTGGAATAGTCTTTATACTTGGGATTCCGGATTCATTGCACTGGGACTGATTGATGTGGATCCGGCTAAGGCTTTCGAATGCATCAAGGCCTATACAACTCCGGTAGGGAGTGAATCGGCTTTTATTCATCATGGCACTCCATTGCCTATCCAGATGTATGCTTACGCTGATTTGTGGAACAATAGCCTGTCACGTGAGACTTTGGAATTCTTATATCCCCGACTGAAACAGTTCTTTAACTTTATGGTTGGAAACGATCCTTACTCTACTACCCGGATGAAAGGTTCCGGTCTGCTTCGCACCTGGGATTATTTCTATAATTCCGGTGGATGGGACGATTATCCGCCTCAGCATGCACGTGGGGGAATAAACTGGTGACTCCTGTAGTTACTTCGGCTTATTATCTGCGGGCTGCGAAAATACTGCGCCTGGCGGCAAAAAGAGTTGGGACTGAAAAAAGGATATGAAAGAATATGAGCAGGTAATCGGACGACTGTCGAATGCTTTGCAAACCTACTCTTGGGACGAAGAAAGCGGATATTTTGGGTATGTGCTCCATGATTCCTTGGAGAATGCGAAGGAAATCTTACGGTATAAGGACCGGTCGAACTTTAACAAGGGGTTGGATGGAGTGACTCCTCTGACAGCAGGTATCTGTTCTCCGGATCAGGTAAATAGGTTGGTGGGACATCTGTTTTCTCCCGATGAGTTATGGACAAAAGTAGGAATTTCAACGGTAGACCAGTCTGCGCCTTATTATAAAGTAGATGGGTATTGGAATGGTGCCGTATGGTTTCCCCATCAGTGGGTAATGTGGAAAACTCTTTTAGATTTAGGTAAGGGAGAAGAAGCCTACCGGGGTGGCGCATACAGCCCTGGATAATTGGGAAAAGGAATGTGCAGCAAGCTATTTTACGTTTGAGCATTTCATTATCTCTTCGGGAAGAGGAGCGGGGTGGCACCAGTTTTCCGGACTTTCATCACCTATTTTGAATTGGTTTGCTGCCTATTATAAGCCGGGTAAAGTTTCTACCGGCTTTGAGGTATGGATTACGAAGAGCGAATTCAATAGTACTTGTTCTGGATATAAGGCTGATATCTCTTTTGACGATTCGACAAAGGCCCATGAACGCTGCATGATTGTCTGTATGGATGCAGAACATACATACGAAGCATTCTTCAATGGCAAGCCTGTCAAGTTCAGACCTGGTCATGCCGGAATGTTAGAAATTACTTTGCCGGCTACTAATAAAACAGGTGAACTCACAATCCGAGCTCTTAATTAAACTCATTACTGAGCGGATATGAATGAAGTGATGATTTATCAGTTCGCTTTTGATAGCCAGTAGTATCCGTCATCCTGAGCTTCATAACTGTAGGGATATGAGCCAAACGACAAAGGAATATTTTTTTACGAAAAGCAAATACCTAACCCAAAACATATATTTAGGGTACCTCAGTCGTATACTTAGGGTATCTCGGTATACGACTGAGGTACCCTAAGTATACGACTGAGATAGTCTCTATTTATATATACTCATAATCAAATAGTTACGTTTTTGCTGCTTCGCTGGTAATAAATTTAGATAAATAAATGGAAGGCATTTCACTCATTTTTACACGGTTATGAACAATATGTGGTAGGGTGGTAAAGTAGTTGTGTTATTAATTTCTGAGATACCTAAATAAGATATTCGTCTCATTATTGATAATTTTGTGTCTACCATTGTTTTGCGCCTATCAGACCGCTAATTTGAGACGTTTTTTCTCTTTTTTAGAGATAACTTTGTTACCTATTATCTAACTGAATCTCTACTTTTGTCGTGCTTTGAAGCACAAGACAGTCTTTCAATTTTTTTAAATTTAATATTATGAAGCAGAAGATTTTAAGATTCTTTTTCTGATGCAAGGGTTAGGATGGTACTCCTCTTCCTGATCTCTACGGTTTATGTTCAGGCCCAGTCGGGCAGAATTGTCACGGGTGTTGTTAAAGATGCCACGGGCGAAACAGTTATTGGAGTAAACGTAACTGTAAAGGGTAATGCTACTTTGGGAACAATTACCGATTTGGACGGTAAATATTCATTGAGCGTTCCTGCGCAGAAGGCTACTTTAGTATTTTCATTCATCGGTTATCAAACCCAGGAAAAAACAATTGATGCTAACACCAAAACTTTGAATGTTACGTTGGCTGAAGACTCTAAGTTGTTGGAAGAAGTTGTGGTGGTGGGTTATGGTACGATGAAGAGAAAAGACGTAACAGGTGCCGTGGCGCACATTGGTGAAGAAGTTACTAAAAACAGAGCTGCAACAAATGCTCTTGACTTCTTGGTCGGTGCAGTTCCTGGTGTACACATCACTCCCTCTACCGAAGCTGGTGGTGGTGCTTCCGGACTTCTGATCCGTGGTAAGCAGTCATTGAAAGCCAGTACTTCTCCTCTGATCGTCTTAGACGGTGTTGTATTCTATGGTAATATTGGAGATATTAATCCGAATGATATTGAAAGTATGGATATCCTGAAGGATGCCAGCTCTACTGCCATTTATGGTTCTAAAGGTTCGGCAGGTGTTATCCTTATTAATACCAAAAAAGGTACTTCTGAAAAGCCTATTATTAATGTAAGTACAAAAAATCGGTGTGTCGCAGGCAACCTTTATGCCTGAAATGCCTACTGCCCAGCAGTATATGCAACGTCGTATGGATTACTATAAGACCATTGACTACTTTACACCGGGTGATAAGCAGAAGGGCCAGGGGTTACTATGACAACCCCGATAACTTGCCCGGAGGGTGTGTCACGCGACGAATGGGCTGCCTATGACCCTTCTTTCTCGGGTGACTACACTGAAACTTGGATGCAGCGTCTGAACTTCAATCCTATTGAAATACAGAACTACAAGGCCGGTAAGTTTGTTGACTGGATGGATCTTGTCTATCAGACTGGAGTGAGACAGGACTACAACGCTTCTGTTTCCGGTAAGACGGAAAGAACCAATTATTATGTATCGTTGGGCTATACGAACAACGACGGTATCGTGGTGGGTGACCAGTATCGTGCCTCCCGTTCACGTGTGAATTTGGATTACGGAAATTACGAAATGGCTGAATTTCGGTTTGAATGCACAATTCACCCATAAGGGTTCGGATGAAATCAAAGCAGATACAGGAAACGCCAGGGCATCCAGTCCGTTTGGTGATGTGTATGAGGCTGACGGCAGCATCAAGATCAATCCTTGGGATGACAACCGTGTTAATAATGCATTGCTGAATCGCTCGGTAGATGAAAAATACTACCGCACGCAAACTTTCAACTCAAGTATCTACGGTAAACTGACCCTTCCGTACGGCTTCTCTTGGCAGACAACTTTCAATATCCGTTATGGTTGGAGAAAAGACTACTACTTCGATTCTGACATCAAGCCGGGTGTAGCGGCAGGCGGTAAGGCAAAACGCGTAGATTATTCTGACTACGAATGGAGCATTGACAATATGTTGAAGTGGAACCGCACTTTTGCTAAAGTACATAATCTCGATTTTACTTTCGTATATACTGCTGAAAAAATATCAGAATTGGCAAAGTACCGGAAACAATGAAGGTTTCCAACCTAACGGTGCTTTGGGCTTTCATGCCATTCAGGCCGGTATCACTCCTACAGTAAGCTCAAATGATGAAATGCAAACCGGTAATGGTTTGTTGTGGCGTTTGAATTACTCTTTGATGGATCGTTATTTGCTAACCGGCTCTGTTCGTCGTGACGGTTTCTCCGCCTTTGGTCAGAATAACCCTTTCGGTGTGTTCTCTACGGTAGCTGCCGGATGGCGCATCTCTGAAGAGAAGTTTTTGAAAGATGTGAAGTGGATCAACAACCTGAAACTGCGTCTTTCCTGGGGACAGACCGGTAACCGTGATATTGGTCGCTACGCAGCTTTCTCACGACTAACCATTACCAATGTTATCCAAGATGCTGTAAATTATAAAGGTGTATATCCTTCAAGTTTGGCCAACAGAAATCTGAAGTGGGAAACTACTACTGGATTCAACTTTGGTGTTGATTTCGGATTGTTCAACAACCGATTGAGTGGTTCTGTAGAACTTTATAAGAATAAGACAAATGATTTGCTGATGGACCGTGCTATGCCTGAAATTTCAGGATATGGTAAGATTGCTTCCAACTTGGGAGAACTTGCTAACCGGGGCGCTGAATTGACTTTATCAAGTGTAAATGTGAACTCCCGGAATGTACGTTGGAGCACCACATTTACTTACTCTACCAATAAGAATGAAATTAAACATTTGTATGGTGATATGGTTGATGTGCTGGATGCAGACGGTAATGTCATCGGACAACGTGAGGATGACGACGTGCAAAACGGCTGGTATATCGGACACGCCATTGATGAAATCTATGACTATAAGTGGATAGGTGTATGGCAGCTGGGTGAAGAATTGGAAGCGGACAAATATGGCAAGCAACCGGGTGACCCGAAATTGTTGGATGTCAATAAAGACGGTAAAATCAACGACGATGATAAACTTTGGTTAGGCACTAAAACTCCGAAGCATCGCATGACGCTGAGCAGTGAGTCTGGATCTCTTCAAATGCATCAATTTCTCGTTTGTATTGCGTGGCGAGTTCGGCTGGATGGATATCGATAACCAACCAAGAAATGAGACTAATCGTTTCTATGATACTTCCAATTCCGTATGGACCGAATACTGGACTCCTTGGGCCCCCAATAACAAGTATGCCCGTTTGGGTTCAGACTCGAGCAACCCGGGTGTGAACATCTACGAGAAGAGAAACTACTTGCGGATGCAGAATATGGCTTTGTCCTACACTTTCCCCAAGAAGCTGGTCAACAAGTTCATGATTGACAACTTGCGTTTCAGCATCAATGTGGATAATGCATTTGTCATTTCCAAGTGGAGAACTTCAGATCCCTTGACGAAAGCCATTACTCCGCGCATCTGGACATTCGGTGTGAATGTAACCTTATAATCTTGACAGAATAAATATTTTAAATAAAGAGATTCAACATGAAAACAAAGAGATATATAGTAAAAAGGTCTGGCCACTTGCCTGGATAGCTGCCGGACTGTCCGGTTGTGTCGACCTGATCCGAAGGCAATGTCATTCCTGACACCTGAGAACACCTTTGTGGATAAGGATGGTGTGGAAACCATGCTCCGCCTCTGCCGTAAGCAGATGAATTTTGAATGGTTTGGAAACGCTTTCAATGCCAGCAACTGTGAGTCTTTTGCCGTGTATGAGTATGCTTGGTCCGACTTGGCTGTGATGGGCGGTCCCGAGACTAAGGAAATCCACAATATGGTGACCCAGTTGACTCCTACCACCAACATGCATTTGCACCTCCGTTGTTGGGTGTTTGGCTGGAATGGCATCAAGTATGCCAACACTGTCATTACCCGTACTCCCGAGGCGCAGGGAATGGCTACGGAAGAGGATCGCAACGCATGTTTGGCCGAAGGGTATTTCCATCGTGCCTATTGGTACTACCTGTTGGTGCACCAGTTTGGCGACATCCCCTGGATTGATGAAGAAATCACTGGTGCCAAGTTGGACCTTCAATACAGTGTCGCGCAAGACTATTCTCGCCAACATCAAGAAAGATATGGAGTATGCAGTACAATGGTTACCCAAAGAGGTGGTTCGTGGTGCTGTGAACAGAGCTGCCGGTGAGCACCTGCTTGCCAAGATATGCCTGGCAATGGGCGACTTCAAGCAGGCTGTGGCCGCCACTACCCGCTGCATCAATGATTATGGTCTGCATCTGATGACTGAGCGTTTCGGAATCAATGCAGATGACAAGACTAAAAGATGTTTACAATGATCTTTTCCAGGAAGAGAATATCAGTCTCATGGAAAATAAGGAGGGCATCATGATCGGGCAGGAAATCTACGGTCTGGATGGCTGCTCTTCTGGAGGAGGATCCAGCCGTAAGAAAACTTTCGTGCCGCGTTGGTATGATAACAAGGTGAAGACTCCCGATGGCAAGAAAGGATGTACTGATAATAAGGGTGTCTATGACGGATACGAGCAACTGGAATATCTGGGTCGCGGATTGGCTAAGGTTCGTCCTACCAACTATGCGCAGTATTATCTGTGGAAAGACTGCGGTGATGATATGCGCCACAACCCCAACAACTGGTTCGACAAGTCGCGTATCGTATATAACAATCCGCCAGCAAAGGGAGGTAGTGCCAAGTACTTCGGGCAACCGGTGGATCCTGCTTACTGTTCGGACACCATGCGCTGTTACTTCTCCTTCCCAATTGTGAAAGTACTGATTGACAAGGATGACCAAAAAAGCCGGAGGTAATGCACCGGAGGGTGGTTTCACTGACCAGTACATCTTCCGTCTGGCAGAGACTTATCTGAACAGGGCTGAGGCCTACTGGTGGATGGGTGAGCAAGATCTGGCAGCTAAGGATGTGAATGAAATCCGCCGTCGTGTGAATGCTCCGGAACTGCCGACCGTTACGTTGGATGATATTCTGGACGAGCGTGCCCGTGAGCTGTTCTTTGAAGACCACCGCAAGACTGAATTGACGCGTATCGCTTACTTGATGGCTGAAAAAGGCATAGACGGATATTCTCTTGATAAATTCTCTGAGAAGAATTGGTACTATGACCGTATGATGGAAAAAAAACAACTTCTTTGCAGAAAAGTACTTTTTATTCTACCAATGCATTCATTATAGAGCCTTATCATGTATTGTGGCCTATTCCGCGTAATGCCATAGCTTCCAATACTCAAGGTCGTATCAATCAGAACTACGGTTACGATGGTTATGAAGATAATATTCCTGTAGAAGAACTTGAAAAAAGATATAATAATTGATTATGAGAAGTAAATATATATTGTTTGCCTTGGCTCTGACAGGAGCCTTGGCATCCTGTTCGGATGATGATAATAATAAAAAGCCGGTTTATAACAACCCTTATTCAAACCCGCTGACTAACTACAGTGCGGCTGATCCGACAGTTTGGAAAGAAAAACGATCATTCATTCTATGTATATGCTACCAACACATCTGTAATCCGCAAATCAACAGATTTGATCCATTGGACAGATGGTGGTAAAATGTTTGAGAAGAAACCTTCGTTTGTTACTGAATCTGGTGCGGCAGTATGGGCTCCGGACATTGAGAAGATTGGTGATAAATACATTCTGTATTATGCTATGTCTGCTATGGGTAAACCTGCATCTGCCGGCATTGGAATTGCTTCTGCAGATTCTCCCGAAGGTCCCTTCTCATTGGATATATCTGTTGATGGAAAGGGTAAGTTATTTACTTCAAATGAGATTAATGTAAGAAACTCTATCGATCCTTGCTTTTTTGAGGACAATGGACAAAAATGGCTGGTTTGGGGTAGTTTTAATGGTCTTTATGCAGTAAAATTGAATGCTGACGGAACAAGAGTATATCCCGACCTTGCAACTGCAAAGAAAGAAAGAGTACAGGTTGCGGGTACTGCTTTTTGAGGCACCTTACATTCATAAGCGCGGTGATTATTACTATATGTTTGCATCCGTAGGTTCGTGCTGTAACTCTATGTTGAGTACATATACTACTGTTGTCGGACGTTCTACTTCCTTCTTAGGCCCGTACGTGAATAAGAATGGAGAATCAATGCTTGATAATAAATATGAGGTTCTTATCAGAGCTAATGATCGTTTTGTAGGTCCTGGCCATAACTCGGAGATTGTGACAGACAGCGAAGGTAATGAGTGGATGTTGTATCACAGTTATGACAGACACACTCCAAGCAAAGGACGTTATCTGATGATCGACCGGATTGTTTGGGAGAATGATTGGCCGGTAATTGTTGGTAATAGTCCATCTACCGAAGCAGAAGCACCGGTTTGTAAATAGTAATAGTGAATATATGCAGAAAATATTGTTAATAGGAGCCTTTCTCGCCATAAGCTGTCTGCTTATGGCGGGAAAGCCCGTCAAGAGCTATCAGAATCCGGTTATAAACTATAGCTTACCTGATCCTTCTATTATCAAAGGGGAGGATGGATACTATTACCTGTATGCCACCCGAAGATATTCGAAACCTGCCTATTCATCGTTCGAAAGACTTGGTGGAGTGGGAATATGTGGGTACTGCTTTTACTAAAAGCACTCGTCCGAATTTTGAACCCAAAGGAGGATTATGGGCTCCTGATATCAATAAAATAGGTGATAAATATGTACTTTATTATTCCATGTCCGTTTGGGGAGGTGAGTGGACCTGTGGTATCGGATGTGCCACTGCCGATAAGCCCGAAGGTCCTTTTACAGGATCATGGAAAGATGTTCCGCAGCAATGAAATCAATGTACAGAATTCCATTGATCCTTTCTATGTGGAGGATGGAGGAAAGAAATATCTCTTCTGGGGTAGTTTCCGTGGAATTTATGGTATTGAACTGTCGGATGACGGACTTTCTGTTAGGAAAGGTGCCAAGCTCCGCCGGGTGGCAGGGACAGCCTATGAAGGAACATATATTCATAAAAAAGATGGCTATTATTATTTCTTTGCATCCATAGGAACTTGCTGTGAAGGATTGAAGAGCACTTATACTACAGTTGTAGGTCGTTCGAAGAAGCTTTTTGGACCTTATGTTGATAAAAGCGGTAAGAAGATGCTGGATAACCACCATGAAGTACTGATTCATAAGAATGATGCTTTTGTAGGTACCGGGCATAATTCAGAGATTGTAACGGATAAAACAGGTAATGACTGGATGTTCTATCATGCAGTGAGTACTAAAAATCCCGGAGGTCGCGTGCTGATGATGGATAAGGTGGATTGGAAGGACGGATGGCCATCAGTGATCGGCAATTCTCCGTCGATAGAAGCTGAAAGACCTGAAATGTAGAATAGTAAAATGAAGATTGAATATGAGGTTAAAAAGATTGTTTTTAGGGATAATGCTTTCTGCTGGCATTGCAAATATAGGAGCAGCAAATTATACTCCTGAGAATGTTTCCATTTCTTTAAAAGTTCCGGGTAATGACGCCCGACACTATTCGCTGACTCTCCAGAAGCAGCAGGACGGTGTGTATACCTGTCAGTCTTCCGAGCAGTTACCATTGGTTATTACCCGCCGGTAGTTGATAAGGATGGCAAGCAGCGCATTAACGTTGTCATCAAGGCCTTGGATACTGTTTATTTCAACTATGGCGAGCAAATAAAAACAGGCTACCGTCATTCCGATTGCCAGTTCTACATGCCCGGTTTCTGGTACCGCCAGAATCTTCGTTCTCCCGAAAAGGCCCCTTCTTTCCATACCTCTGATAGCTGGCTGGTACGCGAAGACCGTCTGAGTAGTCCTCTGACTGCCGCCTTCAATTCAAGTAAAGGCAAGTCCATGTCAGTCATCCGTATTGACAAGTTTGACAAGGAGGCTTTGGCTACTCACAAAGAAGGCGAGGTCATTGTCTCCGGTGAGACTTCCATCGGCTATACCGGCTTCGAGAACATAGGTGGCATGACTGTCCTTTCCTATGGTTTCCCTTATAAGGAAGCTCCCAAGACTTATATCCGTAAACTGACTCTTGCCCCTTCCGTTGAGGCTTTCCAGCTGCTTCGCAAGGGTGATAGCATTACCCTGACACTGGGAACTGTCTGAGATTGCTGCTGCCGACTTCTCCGAGTGCGTGCAACGTACCTGGGAGTATTGCTATGACACGAACCGTCCCCAACCGGTCAATACCCCCTATACAGTGGATCGTATGAAAGATGTTCTGAGCAACTTCTTTGTAGAGAGTTATGTGAATACTACTCCTACCCATTACTATTCGGGCGTTGAGCTGAAGACAGCCACCTGTGCCAGTACTGATGTTGCTGAAGTCGGTTTTTTGTGGGCCGTACATTGCTAAATGCTTTCAATGCATTGGAATACGGTTTCCAGCAGAACCGTCCTGAACTTGTGAACAGTGCTAACAGTATCTTTGATACTTATCTTTCAAACGGTTTCTCTCCTGCGGGCTTTTTCAATGAGGTTGTCCATTATAACCGTGATTTTAAAGAGCCTAAACTCAGTATCCGCCGCCAATCGGAAGGTGTGTATGCCATTTTGAATTATCTGGCTTACGAGAAGCAATACAAGCGTAAACATCCCGAATGGGAGAAGCGTTTGAAGGTAATTCTGGACAGTTTCCTCCTTCTTCAGAATGCTGACGGTAGCTTCCCCCGTAAGTTCAAGGATGATTTCTCTATCGTAGACGGTACCGGTGGCAGTACTCCTTCGGCTACTTTGCCTCTGGTAATGGCCTACAAGTATTTCAAGGACAAGCGTTACCTGGAGAGTGCCAAACGTACAGTTAATTATCTGGAGAATGAGCTTATCTCTAAATCCGATTATTTCTCTTCCACTTTGGATGCTAATTGTGAGGATAAGGAAGCTTCCCTTTATGCTGCTACTGCCACTTATTACCTTGCTCTGGTTACTAAAGGTGCGGAGCGTGCTCACTATGCCGAACTTTGCAGGAAGGCTGCTTATTTCGCCTTATCCTGGTATTATACCTGATGTTCCCTTTGCCGAAGGACAGATGTTGGGTGATATCGGTTTGAAGACTCGTGGCTGGGGTAATGTGTCTGTTGAGAATAACCATATTGATGTGTTTATTTTCGAGTTTGCTGATGTGTTACATTGGCTTTCCAAGGAGTTCAATGAGGCTCGTTTCTCAGACTTTGCTGAGGTTATTTCCACTTCCATGCGTCAATTGCTTCCCTATGAGGGTCATATGTGTGGTGTTTCCAAAGTAGGTTATTACCCTGAGGTTGTCCAACACACGAACTGGGATTACGGTCGTAATGGTAAGGGATATTACAATGATATCTTTGCTCCGGCTGGACGGTTTGCCTCGCTGTGGGAACTATTTTCACCAGGACGTGCAGAGAAGTTCTTATTGAAATAGAATTTTGATTCAATATAAAAAACATCTCCGTTTATTCAGATAATGTGTTCTGAATAAACGGAGATGTTTTTTATGTTATATCCTGATACAGGAATGCTGTCTTGATCTTTTTATCGCATAGCCAGAGCCTTGTTTTCTGCTTCTTCCATTATTTCACGTTCTCCAGGACCTTTATCGTTAATCCCGCATAGGTGCAATATGCCATGAATAATAACGCGGTGCAGTTCTGTTTCGTAATCGCTGCCGAACTGCTCCGCATTTGTGCGTACCGTATCAAGGCTAATAAATAAATCTCCACTAAGACGATTGCCTTCACAATAGTCGAAAGTGATAATATCTGTGTAATAGTCATGTTGCAGATATTGACGGTTTACCTCAAGTATCTTTTCATCGGAACAGAAAATATAGGCGATTTCACCGACTCTTTTTTCATAAGTTGCGGCAACGGCCTTAATCCATTCCGTTGTCTTGCTTTTTTTGATGGCGGGCATTTCTACACCGTCTGTCTGATAAGAAACCATATCAATTAAGAATTAAGAATTAAAAATCAAAAGAAGAATATGTAACTGATGATGATGGCGGCAAGGATACCTGCCAAGTCCGCTATTAGTCCGCAGGTGACAGCATTGCGTGTTTTGGTGATACCCACACTACCGAAATAAACTGCCAGAATATAAAACGTAGTGTCTGAGGCACCACGGGCTACACAACTCATACGTCCTACAAAAGAGTCCGCACCGTATTCTTTCATGGTATCGATCATCAATCCGTTGGCTCCACTACCACTCAGCGATTTCATCAGAGCAGTTGGCAAAGCACCTACAAAGCTGGTATCTACGCCGAACAATCCCACTACATAGCCGATGCCGCTTACTAACATGTCCATTGCACCGGAAGTTCGGAATACGGCAATACCCACCAGGAATGCTACCAAATAGGGAATGATGCGAACGGCAGTGGTAAATCCTTCTTTGGCGCCTTCCACAAAAGCGTCATATACATTTATTTTCTTCCATAATCCCCATACAATGAAGAGTAGGATGATACTGAACAGAATGATATTGGCAATCAATGTGGAGTATGTACCGATTTCTTCCCGACCGAGTCGCATAAACAAGTAAATCAATCCGGCGAAGAAAAGGCTGATACAACCAATGAGGATAAGAATAGGCTTATTGATAAGGTTAATGCGTTGTGCGATACTGACCGCAATTACTCCTACAAGAGTGGAGATAGCAGATGTTATCAATATTGGGATAAATATATCAGTAGGTTGTGTAGCACCCATTTGTGCGCGATACATCATAATACTGATTGGGATTAGTATCAATCCGGAAGTATTGAGCACCAGGAACATAACCATCGGATTAGTCGCCGTATCCTTCCGGGGGTTCAGTTCTTGAAGTTCTTTCATAGCTTTCAATCCCATTGGGGTAGCAGCATTATCGAGCCCCAGCATATTGGCTGACAGGTTCATAAAGATAGAACCCATAGCAGGATGTCCTTTCGGTATTTCGGGGAAGAGGCGGCAGAAAACAGGGCTTAACCAGCGGGATAATGCATTAATCATACCGCTTTGTTCTCCAATCTTCATAATGCCCAACCAGAGTGAAAGAATACCAGTCAGTTCCCAAAGATATTTCGAAAGCCGTTTTTGAGGAAGTAAATGTAGAGTTGACAAGCTCCGTAAAAATTTCAGTGTTGCCCATAAACAGAAGTTTGATGAGTGCCACAATGAAAGCAATTACAAAGAATGCTACCCAAATGTAATTTAAAACCATAAAATAACGCGTTGATTTCTATGCAAAAGTAGGAATATCTTTCCATTCAACATGATAAATGGAAAGATTATTGCATTTATTAGGGCAATAACGCTATTTCAAATATGAAATTCTACTTATCTTTGCTTTCTGACATTGGAGCGGTTGTGTGTTATAATGCGGCTGTTTGCAATGCCTCTGTTTAAATCAATAATTAAATAATATGAGAAACAAATGTATTTTATTTGCTGCTTTGCTGATGTTATCCGGTGCAATCTCTGCTAAGGTTGTATTGCCACCGATGTTCTCGGATAATATGGTACTGCAGCAGCAGGCAGATGCTCCTATATGGGGTGAAGCTAAGCCGATGAAAACGGTGAAAGTAACAACTTCCTGGGATGGAAAGACGTATGAGACACAGGCTGACAAAGAGGGTAAATGGAAACTTTCTGTCCGCACCCCCGAAGCGGGTGGACCCTATGAACTTACGCTGACTGACGGCCAGAAACTGGTATTAGAGAATGTAATGATTGGTGAAGTCTGGATATGTTCCGGACAATCCAATATGGAAATGCCTCTGGAAGGTTGGGGAAAGATTATGAACTATAAGAAAGAGGTTTCTGCAGCTGATCACCCCAATATCCGTTTATTACATGTAGAACATGTGACGAGTACCCAACCGGAGTCCGATATCAAAGTCCGTGATAATGGCTGGCAAGTATGTTCGCCGCAAACTATTCCTAATTTCTCAGCTACTGCCTATTTCTTTGGTCGTGAAATCTCTGAAAAACAGAATGTGCCTGTGGGACTGATTCATACTTCCTGGGGAGGAACAAATGTAGAATCCTGGATAAGTGGGAAAGTAAGCTTCAAGAGATGCCGGACTTTAGCAATGTAGTAGAGGAAGTTCGTGCCATGCCTGATAAAACTGCGATGAAAGCGGAATATCTGAAAACTCTGGAAGCTTGGAATAATCGTGTGGATGAAGGTTTTGCTGCCGGGAAACCGGTACGGGCAGAAGTTTCTTTGGATGATAGTGACTGGGCAAAAATGAAATTTCCCGGTATGGTGGAGGAGCAGGGGCTTAATGGCTTTGACGGACTAATCTGGCTCCGCCGGACCGTTGATATTCCTGCATCCTGGGCAGGTAAAAAGGTTCAATTGATATTAGGAACTATCGATGATAATGATATAACGTATTGGAATGGTCAGGAAGTAGGACGCACTACTGGTTATACTATTCAGCGTAATTATACCGTTCCCGGTAAATTAGTCAAAGCCGGACAACTGAGTCTTGCCATTCGTATTGTAGATACAGGCGGTGGTTGCGGCATGCCGAACGATCTTTATCTTCGTTCTGCCAATGGAGAGCAAATTAGCCTTGCAGGAGAGTGGAAATATCAAGTGGCGGCTGATGCCCGTAAAGAGGGAATGCCTCCCAAAGACATGTCCGAGAATCCTAATCTGCCGACATCTTTGTATAATGCGATGATCCACCCATTAGTGCCTTACGGTATTCGTGGAGCTATCTGGTATCAGGGAGAAAACAACGCTTCACGTGCTTACCAATACCGTGAACTTTTCCCGTTAGTCATTGAGAACTGGCGTAAAAATTGGGGCAAGGATTTTCCGTTCTACTTTGTACAGTTAGCCAATTTTAAACCTGTATCTCCGGAACCGGTTGATTCTGATTGGGCGGAACTTCGCGAAGCACAAACCCGTACATTGTCTGTGGCAAATACAGGTATGGCGGTAATCATAGATAAAGGCGAAGCAAATGATATTCACCCCAAGGATAAACAGGCAGTTGGTCATCGTTTGGCATTGATAGCCCGTGCCAAGACCTATGGAGAGCAAATACCTTATTCAGGCCCTATGTACCACTCCTATGAGGTAGATGGAGATAAGATCATCCTTTCTTTTGACCATACTGAAGGTGGCTTAAAGAGTGGTGACGGAAAAGCATTACAAGGTTTTTCTATTGCCGGACGTGATCATAAATTCCACTGGGCAAAAGCAGAAATACAAGGCGATAAGATTGTGGTAAGTTCTCCGGAGGTATTATATCCCGTTGCTGTTCGCTATGGATGGGCCGATAATCCGGTTTGTAATTTATATAATGGTGCTGGCCTTCCGGCTTCACCTTTCCGTACAGATGATTGGAAAGGAGTTACGCAGAAATAATTTATTCGTTTAGTATAATAAAGACTCCGTTTATTGTCAATTGTAAATTATTGATAATAAGCGGAGTTTCTTTTAATACAGCTTGTTTATAGATATTATGAAAGTGAATCATAATCCACTAGCTTGCTTTTTATGTATAAAAAATGTTTATTATATACAATGAAAAGATAAAAATAGTCAATTTCTATACTTTGCAGGATAAGGTGATATTTTATTTCATGTATAAGATATATCTTTATCATCCTATAATATACAACAGACAAATAGATTATGATGAAAAAAACGATTCTTGCCTGTGTTTTTCTGCAATTGGTTTTTAGGAACTGTCTTTGCCCAAACGGTGGATTCTACCCATATCAAAAATATGCATGCTTACTATAGAAAAGCATTTTAGTGATCCGACTGATCCCATAGTGCTGACGGCATCGGATACACTGCTGGATATGGCAATCAGATGCAATGATACAGTAATGTCTAAAATAGCTTTGGGAGCTAAGTTAGACTATTATTATTATGGTCAAGGTGAGAATCGTACAGATAGTGTCATAGCTGGAGTCAATCGTTTAAAGAGATTTGCCCGGAGTGTTGGGAACGCTGAACTTTATTATTGGGCATGGGCTGCCAGACTGGTTAATTATTATATCATACAGGGGGAATATAATATTGCTCTTCTTGAAACGGAAAAGATGTTGCAGGAGGCAAAAAAAGGAGGGAAAGCAAGAAAGTATTGCTGAGTGTTATTATGCATTAGCCAATGTCTATGCGGCGAAAGGTTTAATGAAAAAATCTCAGGAGTTTATGCTTAAAGAGATTGATATTTTTGAGAATGCCAATGTCTTTAGATATAATATATCCTGCCAGTACAGTGATGTCGCAAAAATATACATTGATCTGGGTGAGGAAGAAAAAGCTCCCGAATTACTTAAAAAAGCACTTAAGGCAGTCAAGTCTCCCTATCATGCAGTGACGGCAAATTTGGTTTATGTATCACTTTATCTTGCGCAGGGTGATACGGTGGCTGCCCGTCAGGCATTAGAGAAATGTAGGCAAATGTATGCGGATGAGCCTTCTCTGAAACGCCATATACACTATTTGTATGATGTGGAAATTGATTATGACTGGAAAGTCGGCAATTACCAGAAAGCTCTTAACGTACTGGATGAGCGGGAAGCTGAGTTAAAGAAGAAAAATAATTTAGCCACTTTGATGCAGCTGAGAAAAACGAAGGCGGATATTCTTTGGGATATGAACCGTAAAGAAGAGGCTGCCGGATTATACCGTGATTTCCTCTTGGAACAGAAGAAGGAGAAAGAAAGGAACGAAGAAGTTGCTACCGGTGAATTTGCTACTATGCTGAATCTGCAACAACTTACTGCTGAAAAGGGACGGTTGGAAAAGATTTCTCAAGAGAAGCAACTTCAAAATACCCGTATCATTCTTTTCTCTGTTATCGGAATTTTGTGTGTCGTTATTGTCTTCTTTGTGGCAACAGAGAAAACTCAATGCCAAATTAGAAAAATCAAGGGATAAGTTGGATGAAAAGAATCGTATATTGATTGAAGCCAAAGAAGAATTGCGCAAGGCCAAGGAAGTTGCAGAACAGAGTAATTGGCTGAAAACAATGTTTATTCAGAATATGTCCCATGAAATTCGTACTCCCCTGAACTCCATTGTCGGATTCTCCGGAGTATTAGTCGATATGCTTGACGATAAAGAAGACATCGGGCAATATGTGGCATTGATAGAAAGTAATAGTAAGTTGTTGTTAAAGTTGGTAGGTGATATTCTTGACATTTCTATTCTTGATAGTGAGGTTGAAATTAAGCACAATGCAGTTGATGTCAATGCTTGTTGCCAAGCCTCAATAGATGCGGCAGGGACTTTATTTTCTCCGGATACAAAACTTATTTTTAAACCGGCTTGCGATGAACTGATCATAAATAGTAATTATAACTATATAGTACAGGTGCTTGATAACCTGTTGAGTAATGCATCGAAATTTACTCATGAAGGTTCTGTTACATTGGCTTATGAAGTAAAAAAAGAGACGAATCAACTGATTTTTACGGTTACGGATACCGGAATAGGTATTCCCATTGACGAGCAAGAACATGTATTTGAACGTTTCGTTAAGCTGGATAACTTTAGCCATGGGAGCGGGACTGGGCTTTATCTATCTGTCGTATTGTTGCAGAAAGGTTGGGAGGTTTTCTGATTATAGATAGAGAATATACCCAAGGTACCCGCTTTATTTTCTGTGTGTCAATGTGAAGAATAAAATGAAAAACGGTATTTTTGTGCTCTACTAAATTAAAGAAAATGCAGACAGCAAAGGAAATCCAGCAAGAACTGGAGCAATACATTGATCCTGTGAAGCGGGAATACCTTCCTAATTTCTTCAAAACCGGAAAGGGACAATACGGAGAAGGCGATAAATTTCTGGGTATCGTAGTTCCTAACACTCGTATTGTGGCGAAGCGTCATAAGGATGCACCGTTCGAGGTAATGGTAGAATTGCTGCAAAGTGAATGGCATGAATGCCGCCTGTGTGCCTTGCTGATGTTGGTGGAACGCTTTAAAAAGTGCGATGAAAAGGACAAAAAAGAAATATTCAACTTTTATCTGACACAGACTGCCCGCATCAATAACTGGGATTTGGTTGACCTTTATCCGCTCCGGGTATTGTGGGCGAATATCTGAAAGATAAGCCTCGTGATGTCCTCTATCGTTTGGCCGATAGCGATTTATTGTGGGATCAGCGCATAGCAGTGGTTTCCACCTATACACTAATTAAAAACGACGATTTCATCGATATTATTGCTCTTTCTGAACACTTTTTGCATACTCGTCATGACCTGATGCGAAAGGCTGTAGGCTGGATGTTGCGGGAAATGGGGAAGCGGGACAAGGACTTATTGGTGCAGTTCCTTGAAAAGCATTGTAAACTGATGCCCCGCACGATGTTGCGCTATGCGATAGAAAAATTTCCGGAAGAAGAACGAAAACAATTTATGCAACGGTAATAGGCTGACATATACTGTTGGCCACACTTTTATCGTTTGTGCTGCAAAAGCCCAGGTAGGCAATCAAAGTATCGCTTTTCCAGTCTTTAGGAAGTTCCAGTTCGGCGTTGCCATCCGAGCGCATAGCTGCTGATGTATCATAAACAGCCAAGGCCTTCTCTTGGTTGTACACTAATAGCATGGCTGCGTCTGTAGTCATTGCATTCCCCTGTCCGCTATTATCCTTCCAGGTAAAGAGGGCTTTGCTGCCTTCGGTGCTTACTGTTGTATCGGATGCTTGTGTCAGGCTTCCGTGTGACACCAACACTTTGTTATAGTCAATTTCTAATCCCTGCTCACTGTCTGCGAGGGCATTTTTCATCACATAGGACATGGCAGCGTTGAAAGCAGTCTGTCTTTCTGCGAATTCCCGGTATCCGATGCGTAGAAAGGGAGTAATTGTTCTGAGGAAGTTGAGTGCCACCTGAAATTTGCTCCGTTGTCCCTGTTGCTTTTCGGTGCGTGGGTTGGTCATGTTGGCAGGACGGGTACGCATATAAGGTATTCCTTTCCATGTACATCCTACCAGATTTCCTACTTTTCCTGTGAATTCGCCGAAAACTCCTTTTTTAATTTTTCCCATGATGGTTTAATTTTTAGTTATTTATATTTCGTTGTTTGTGAAGGGAGAGAGAAGTCTGGATGTGGCTTTTCTTATTCTTCATGCATTGCTCTTGAAGGGGTGCTGCATCGCAAAGGTATGAATAAACTTTTTCTTTTTCTTTTGATTTGTGGAGTTTGTTTTCAAGAATTCATGAATATACGGAGAGAATGTATGTGATACGGTGTTTCGGCATAAATATTACCGGTATCAGACAGGGTTACGTCTTACCTTCTCCCTATATAATAAGAAGGAGTAGGTAAGGAGTAAGTAGGGAGTAGGTACGGCCCGGATATTTCTTTTTTTATGGTTATCCGGATGGCTATGAGGACCTAAACGGATACTATACGGTAAAAAAATGGCATTAAAAACATCCTGAATAATTTGGCATGTACACTGAAACCTCTTAACTTTGTCACAATCTCAGCTAGCCGGTGGGTTAGGGGGAGGTTTTTATTATTGTAATAGAAAGACGTTTACGAACGTTATCTTCTAGTCTCAAATCTCGCAAATTTGAAATCTATAAGAAGATACGGCAACGGGAACGTCCACTTGAGGTGTTTTGTCCAAACATTGCGCTTGGCGTGGTGTTCTGTATATTCATCTTGGCGTGGGCTAGCTGCGTTGCTTATCCTTATAGATGGGCATGCGAGAGCCTGAGACTGGGATAAGTGAAAGTACAGACTCCCACGTCTTTTTTTTGTGTATTGCTGAATCAGGGGAAGTCTATAGGCTTAATCTATATGGATTATGCTGAAGAGAGAAAAATTAACCGGTAAATCAAAGTTCATTTGGGTAATATTGGGCTTCTTACTTATGCTGCCGTTGGCTGGTAGCTGTAGTAAAGAGGATAGTAAAGAGAATGTTGTGATTCCGGACATTGCACTGAACAAGAGTGAGTTAACATTAGAGAAAGGCAAAACTGAAAGGTTGATAGATAGCTTCTTTTACTCCGGCTGAGACACCTGATAAAGGACATGTGTGGAACAGTAGCATCCCCGGTGTTGCAACGGTGGATGAGACTGGAATGGTAACAGCGGTAATACCCGGGAGGCTGTTATTACCGTAACGGCACTTACCGGCAAGAAAACAGCGACTTGTAAAGTAACGGTAGTGGACAAGGTTGTCAGGGTGACGGGAGTGTCGATTAAACCTACAGAGTCTACTATGGTGGTGGGGGATGACTTGATACTTGAAGCTGTTGTGACACCGGAGAATGCGACAAACAAAGCTGTAACATGGAGTTCGGGAGATAGTAAAATAGCATCGGTGGATGCTACCGGTAAGGTGACCGCTATAGCCGAGGGAAAAGTTACTATTGAAGCGACTACGAATGATGGTGATAAAACGGCCTCCTGTCAGATTACAATCGTTAATAGAGGAGTGGAAATTTCTAAACCGGAAGTGTCGGATATAACTTCTGTTTCGGCTCTTGTGGAGGGAGCAATCAAGGCTTCGGGCGTTAAAGTTACGGAAGCCGGTATTTGTTACTCTACTTCCCAATCTCCCAACTGTCAATGACAAGAAGGTTGTTTTGTCCGGCGAGGATATTTCTTACACCTTAACCAAGCTGGAAGCAAATACTACTTATTATGTCCGCATATATGCTGTTGTGGATGGTGCGGCTAAGTATGGCGACCAGGCTATGTTTACTACGGCAGTGACCGTGGAAATTTCAGTACCTCAAATTTCTTCTATTTCTTCATCTTCGGCACAGATCTCAGGAACAATTACGACGTATGGTTTGCAAATGGATGAGGTTGGTATTTGTTATTCCACTTCATCAATGCCGACGGTTGATGCCACTAAAGTTGCTCTTTCGGGGGGAATGAGATCGTATACACACTGAATGAACTGACTCCCGAAACAGCTTATTATGTCCGTATATATGCTAAATTGGACGGGGAATATTATTATGGAGATCAAGGGATGTTCACCACATCAGGGATTATTAAAACACATTTTGAACCTACAGATATATATGAAGATAAGGCGGTACTTACATCTGTTTGCTCCAAGTGGGGTAAAGAAAGTGGATATATGTTACGGAACGTCACCTAACCCTAAGATTACGGATAATGTTACTACGGCAAGTGTAGGTAGTGATGGAAAGTTGAGATTATCGTTAACAGACTTGATTAAGGGTACTACTTATTATCTAAGGGCTTACAGCCGTGTAGGCTCAAAGATAGAGTATTACGATGATGAGGTGTCGGTGCAGACGGTAGGGAAGGAATTTTCAATAGTTCGTGAAGCATCTTTTTAGAAGTGAAAAAAATCAGATGTTGAGTACACTCCTAGCTATAGGCAATGGTATCGGCTTTATCTAACATATACTTACGATATAAAAGTAAAAGGAACATATCTAGTAGAGGCAATAGGTGGAGGTGCTTTCAAGAAAACGGGAGATTTCTCCGCTTCTATATATTTAGAAAATGGAACTGGAAGTTTTACATTTATGAGAGATAAGGCATTATTTGAAAATTCATGGCCATATGCAAGTTATTATTTTAATACCGCAACAGATGTTCGAATTACTAATTTGGAAACTAATGTTTGTTATCATATAATGATAGAAAGAGTAACATTTAAAAGTGCTTGATTTATTATAAAAAAGAAGCTATGGAAATATCACGCAGAGAGTTTTTTAAAGTAGCCATCAAGAAAACAATTCCGTTTTTAGGGTTTATTGCTATTGCTCCTATATTGAATAGTTGCAGCAAGGATGATGAACCGTTAGGGTGTAATAACAGTTGCATGGGAACAGCACAGAGTGGCTGTGGCTCTACCTGCAGTAACAGCTGCGTAGGGACATCGAAAGGTGGTTGTGGAGATGGTTGCAAAAATGGTTGCAAAGAAGGCTGTTCCAGTGGTTGTGATAATACAGCCAAATCTTCTTGTTCTGATTGTAGCACTTCTTGCAGCAATGGCTGTAAAGAAGGTTGCAGTGATGGTTGTGAGGATTCTGCTAAGTCTTCTTGTTCAGGATGTGGTAATAGTTGCTCTGGTTCCTGCTTTGCTGCCTGTGCCAATGATTGTGCAAAAAGTTGCCTGGATACTTGCCGTGGTGCATGTGTTTCAACCTGTTTGGGACAGTGCAAGGGTACTTGTATGTTTGGATGTCAAACGGGATGCCGGGGTGGGTGCCGGAGTTACAATCGATACTAATGTTGAAGTATGTATTCGTTATCTTTTAAAAATGAAAGGAATCAAGAAGAAAGAAGTAGATTGGAAGTCCGGAATGGCAAAGAATATCACTTTTATTGTCACGAAAGACTGCCAACTCGCTTGTAAATATTGCTACCTCGTAGGTAAAAACTCGAAAGAGCGGATGCCTTGGGAGGTAGCCAAACAAGCTATTGACTATGTATTAGAACGTGAAGAGGATTTTCCCGAAGAGTCTGTGGTATGGGATTTCATAGGCGGAGAGCCTTTTCTGGAAATAGACCTGATAGATAAGATTTGTGATTATATCAAGGTTGAACAATTCCAAAGAGATCATCATTGGTTTGGCGCTTATCGCTTCAGCTTTTCTACAAATGGCATCAATTACCATGAAGAAAAGGTACAGCAATTTATCTTAAAAAATAAGGAACATCTCAGTATTGGCATTACAATTGATGGTACGGAGATGAAGCACGACCTGAACCGTGTGTATAAAGCAAGCGGACGGGGATCTTATAAAGATGTAGTGCGTAACATTCCTTTATGGTTGTCGCAGTTTCCTGATGCAAGTACGAAAGTGACCATCAGTAGTGCCGATATTCCTTATATCAAGGAAAGTGTTCTTCATCTTTATGCTTTGGGCATTCATGAAGTGAACATTAACTGTGTGTTTGAAGATGTATGGAAAGCAGGAGATGACAGGCTGTTTGAAGAACAACTGCTGATGCTGGCGGATGCTATCATTGATAATGGTTATTATCGGGACTATTCTTGTTCTTTTTTTGGTGAGCATTTAGGGAAACCGTTGGATTGTAAGTTGCAGAATCAGAATTGGTGCGGTGCGGGCATGATGCTGGCTGTAGATGCAATGGGAAATTTTTTACCCATGTACCCGTTTTGCGCAATACTCCCTTCGTAATAAGAAAGCTTGGATTATTGGTAATATTCATGATGGCATTGATAAGAACAAGTTGCGGCCTTTCTTGACATTGGACCGTTGTACGCAAAGTACACAAGAGTGCATAGATTGTGAAGTGGCAAGTGGATGCGCATGGTGTCAGGGAGAAAACTACGATGCTGCCGATACTTCTACCATTTACCAGCGTTCTACAGCTATCTGTAAAATGCACAAGGCACGGGTAAGGGCTAATAATTATTACTGGAACAGGCTTTTACGTAAAATGGAATCGGAGGGCGAACCATGCTGAAATATTTAATTGTTTTATTGGATGACACCAGTACGCCCTATTGCCATTATGAGAATCCGAAGACGGAATATAAGCTAATCAGTTTGCAGGATTTGCGGGCCGCTATTCTTCTGGCAATGAAAGAGAATCTGATGGTTCAGTTTGTTTATCCTGATTACAAATTACCCCAGAAATATGAGGAAATCATAGAAACGACGGAGCATTGTAAAATTATGCCTGTTGCCTGTTGCGCTGGAGCGGACATTATCATTGGGGATTATTGGGAGAATCCGGAAGGTCGAAAGATGGACAGGGATAAGATCTACGTACTGAGAACGAAGAAAGAGGATTTTTTTCAGTCATTATGAGAAAGTGGGAGAGATGTTGATTCATGTCGCTCGCCTGAATATAATACTGACTGATGTGGATACTTTTACAGAGGCTGACTTTGATAAGTATAAGTCTGTGTTGGCTGAACTGGCTTTTCAGTTAAAAAGATTTTTATAATGAGGAGACAATCCCCCAATTCAACCTGCTGACTGACCGTATGTTGCTTGATAGTATGAATAACTGTAATGCCGGATGGGAGAATATAACGCTTGCTCCGGATGGGAAATTTTATGTTTGTCCTGCTTTCTACCTGTCAAGTGATGGCTATTCCATTGGTGATTTGGAAAATGGGCTTGATATCAGGAATTCTCAGTTATATCGTATGAGCCATGCACCGTTATGCAGGCATTGTGATGCATACCAATGCAAGCGTTGTATTTGGCTGAATAGAAAAATGACTTTGGAAGTAAACACCCCTTCACATGAGCAATGCGTGACTGCCCATCTGGAACGTAATGCTTCACGTGATTTGTTGCAGGCGATACGTAAATCGGGGGCGTTTTTTACAAGGCAGGGAAATAATGGAAATAGATTATTTGGATCCGTTTGATGTGAGAAAAAATATTAAAGTGTAATGAGATATGATTATGAAAAAAATTGATAGGAGCAGTGACAGAAGAAGAGAAGCTTGAGATTCAGGTTCTCTTTGAACGCCGGAATGGGTTGAATGAGTTGGCCAGAATCGTAACAGGTAGTAATGAAATGTTATATGAAAAACTGGTGAAAGATTTGGGAGAGACGGGAAGGAAATTTCAGCGTGATTGGTGGGATCGTATGTCAGATCAATATCAATGGGAACAGTGTGAGAAAGGTAATTGGGAGATTAATTTTAGCACGAATGAGATTTATTTGGTTTACGAAGAATGATTGGTTTGAGTAAATATAGAAATCTCAAAATAAATTAGTTATTCTGCAGAAAACAAAAAGTTGCGGTATGAAGTCACTGTGCATCAAGAACTACAAGAATTTTAAGTAAAAAAATAAGCCTCATTGGGGATAAAGACTGCATGGGAAAGTATTCCTTGTGCAGTCTTTTTTCATGATGTGTGATTGCATGTGAGCCTCAGAGGTAGGGTTCCTTTTCTGCATAAGCAAGCGGAGAATGACGGAATGATGAAGTGAGAAAAGAAATTAAGTGAAAAAATAGATAGGGTTCATCAGTTTGTACTATCTTTGCTCAATAGAACCAAAATATGTATTGATGATATTCGTAAATCATCCCGTGTGCGTCAGCATGTCAAGCAGATGGATGATGCAGAGTTGGCAGAGAACTATCCTAAAGAGCTGCTTCTTGATATAGAACAGAAGGCTGTTGAGTTGACTTATTCGTATGAGTTTCCGAATGGTTTGTTTCGTAAACAAATACGGCAATGTGCTGAGAACTCTAATCATGGAAGACTTGAGAGCACATCCTAAAAGTAAGATTTAGGAGATTGCGGGTCGGTTACCGGAAGTCGATTTACAGGAGTTGAGGAAGATGGTTTATTCGATGGTGGATGTGGAATTGATAACAGAAGGGGTTCGTACTGATAGACGTTATGTACTGAAATAAGTGGTAAAAAGAAAAAATAAAAAAGAAATAGAAAAAGAAAAGGTTTAAGTGGCTGATTGTCAGCTTTGATTTTGTTTTCTATTCTTTTTTATAAAAGATAAGAAAAGAAGTAAATATAGAATGGAACGAGAAGATTTTGATATACGCGATAATCAGTTGACCAGTAGGGAGCGCGATTTCGAAAACGCACTTCGTCCGTTATCCTTTGAAGACTTCAGCGGACAGGATAAGGTGGTGGATAATCTGCGTATCTTCGTTAAAGCGGCTCGTCTGCGTGGCGAAGCACTGGATCATGTATTGTTGCATGGACCTCCGGGATTGGGTAAAACGACACTTTCCAATATTATTGCGAATGAGCTGGGAGTGGGCTTTAAGGTAACTTCCGGTCCGGTGCTTGATAAGCCGGGCGATTTGGCGGGGGTGCTTACCAGTCTGGAACCGAATGATGTACTGTTTATCGATGAAATTCACCGTCTTTCTCCGGTGGTGGAGGAGTATCTGTACTCCGCAATGGAGGATTACCGCATTGATATTATGATAGATAAAGGCCCGTCAGCACGGAGTATTCAGATTGATCTGAGCCCGTTTACTTTGGTTGGAGCCACTACCCGGAGTGGGTTGCTGACTGCGCCTTTGCGTGCCCGTTTTGGAATTAATCTTCATTTGGAGTATTACGATGACGATGTGTTGAGTGCTATTAGCCGCCGTTCGGCAGGAATCCTGAATGTTCCTTGTTCTACAAGGGCTGCGTCAGAGATTGCTTCGCGCAGCCGTGGAACGCCCCGTATTGCAAATGCGTTGTTGAGGCGTGTCCGTGATTTTGCCCAGGTGAAAGGTTCGGGGAGCATTGATACGGAGATTGCCAACTTCGCTTTGGAAGCACTGAACATTGATAAATACGGTCTCGATGAAATCGACAATAAGATACTCTGTACCATTATCGATAAGTTCAAGGGCGGTCCGGTAGGGCTTACTACCATTGCTACGGCATTGGGCGAGGATGCCGGAACCGTAGAAGAGGTGTACGAACCGTTCCTGATAAAAGAAGGCTTCCTGAAGCGTACCCCTCGCGGACGTGAAGTAACTGAATTGGCTTATAAACATTTAGGACGTAGTCTTTACGATAGTCAGCGTACGTTATTTAATGAATAACGAATAAAAATGAGTGGATTAAAAAGTTTAGCAAAAGAGACAGCTATTTACGGGGTAAGTAGTATTGTAGGACGTTTCCTCAATTATCTGCTGGTACCTGTATATACGATAGCTTTGCCTGCATCATCGGGTGGTTATGGTGTGGTTACGAATATATATGCCTGGGTGGCATTGATGCTGGTATTACTGACGTGCGGCATGGAAACGGGATTCTTCCGTTTTGCCAATAAAGGGCAAGATGATCCGATGCGGGTATATTCCACCACCTTGTTGAGCGTAAGTATCGGCTCAGTGGTATTCGTTGTTTTGGGATTGTTGTTTTTAGAACCTATTGCCGGATGGTTAGAATACGGAGAGCACCCTTGGTATATAGGTATGATGATGATTGTGGTGGCAATGGATGCTATTCAAAGTATTCCGTTCGCTTATCTGCGTTATAAGAAACGTCCCATTAAGTTTGCTGCATTGAAGTTGCTGTTTATCTTTCTCAATATTGCTCTCAATCTTTTCTATTACGTTGTTCTGAAAGGAAATGATGTAGGTTATGCTTTCCTTTTCAATCTGGTATGTACCTCTGTTGTCATGTTGTGCATGATACCGGAACTGAGAGGATTTACCTATGTGCTGGATAGAGAGTTATTGAAACGGATGCTTCGTTACTCCCTGCCATTGGTGATATTGGGTGTGGCAGGTATCTTGAATCAGGTGGCTGATAAGATTATTTTTCCTTTCGTTTATCCCGATGAGGCTGAGGCTACCGTACAACTCGGTATCTACGGAGCTGCCAGTAAGATTGCCATGATTATGGCTATGTTTACCCAGGCATTCCGCTTTGCTTATGAACCTTTTGTATTTGGTAAGAGCAAGGGAGAAAGATAGCCGTGAAATGTATGCTCAGGCTATGAAGTTCTTTATCATCTTTACTTTACTCGCCTTCCTGGCAGTGATGTTTTATCTGGACATTCTGCGCCATATCATCGGGCGTGATTATTGGGACGGATTACGGGTAGTACCCATCGTTATGGCAGCGGAAATCTTTATGGGTATTTTTTATTTCAACCTGTCTTTCTGGTACAAGCTGATTGATGAAACCCGTTGGGGGGCTTATTTTTCATTGACGGGCTGCACCATCCTGATATTGATGAATATATTTCTGATCCCGAAGTATGGCTATATTGCTTGTGCCTGGGCTGGATTTACAGGATATGGCGTTGCTATGTTGCTTTCTTACTTTGTGGGTCAGAAGAAATATCCGATACAGTATGATTTGAAGGCAATCGGTATGTATGTGCTTCTTGCTGCTGTGCTTTATCTTGCTGCCGAATATGTGCCGATAGACAATATCTACCTGCGTATGGCATACCGTACAGTTCTGCTGATACTGTTTATCGCCTACGTTGTGAAGCGTGATTTGCCGCTGAATCAAATACCAATCCTAAACCGTATCATAAGACATTAGAATAGTCCGCATGGCAAATTGTAAATTGTAAATCGTCAAATTGTAAATGATATGATGGAAACACCTGAACAAAACCGAAATGTTTTTGCCGTTAAAAAAGTTCCTGAGCGAGTATCTTGATCTGAGAAAAGACAAGGACAATGAGCTGGAAACAGTAGACTCCATCCGCAAAGGAGTAGAGTTTAAAGGGGCTAACCTGTGGATTTTGATCTTTGCCATTTTTATGGCATCATTAGGACTGAATGTTAATTCCACGGCCGTAATCATCGGTGCCATGTTGATTTCTCCACTGATGGGACCTATCATGGGGGTGGGACTTTCTGTCGGTCTGAATGACTTTGAATTGATGAAACGTTCACTGAAGAGCTTTCTGATAACGACTCTGTTCAGTGTAACCACAGCTACTGTCTTCTTTCTTGTAAGCCCTGTTGCCGAAGGACAGTCGGAGCTTCTGGCACGTACTTCACCTACGATTTATGACGTATTCATCGCATTGATGGGCGGTCTTGCCGGTGTAGTTGCCCTGTCTACCAAGGAGAAAGGAAATGTGATTCCTCGGTGTTGCCATTGCTACGGCTTTGATGCCGCCGCTTTGTACGGCAGGTTACGGATTGGCAACGGGGAATCTGGTTTATTTTCTTGGGGCATTCTATCTCTACTTCATTAATTCGGTATTTATCAGTCTTGCCACGTTTGCCGGAGTGCGTGTGATGCACTTCCAGCGTAAAGAGTTTGTGGACAAGAAGCGGGAGAAGAAAGTACGCCAATACATAATACTGATTGCCGTGCTGACCATGTGTCCGGCTGTTTACCTGACGGTAGGGATCATTCAGAGCACTTTCTATGAGAGTGCCGCCAATCGGTTTGTTGCCGAACAGCTTTCTTTTGAGAATACACAGGTATTGGATAAAAAAATCCATTATCATGGCAGCAAGGACAATGAGATACGCGTGGTACTGATCGGACAAGAAGTTCCTGAGGCTTCGATTGCCATTGCCCGTAGTAAGATGAAGGACTATAAGTTAGGTGAAACCAAGTTGATCGTTCTTCAGGGAATGAATAATGAAGCTGTGGATATTTCTTCTATCCGAGCTATGGTGATGGAAGATTTCTATAAGAACAGTGAAGAACGACTGGTGGAACAAACAAAGAAGATTACAGTGCTGGAACAGAGCCTGGCAAGATATAAATCTTTCGATGAATTGGGCAAAACGATTGTTCCGGAGCTAAAAGTTCTCTATCCATCAGTGAAAACCGTTTCTATCTCTCATGCCATAGAACTGACGATTGATTCGGTACGGACAGATACCATTACACTTGCCGTACTGAAGTTTGGCAAGCATCCCGACGCCCACGAGAAACAAAAAGATTACCGAATGGTTAAAAGCACGTACGGGAGCGAAACAATTAAGACTGATTGCAGAATAATTTAATACGAAATAGAATGAAGCTAAAGTATATACTGATTGTTGCTTGCAGCCTCTTCACGTTGACGGGACGGGCGGACGAAGGTATGTGGATGCTGGGAAACCTGAATAAACAGACCCGTAAGGCTATGAAAGAACTTGGCCTGCAAATGCCTGCTGATAAACTATATAATCCGAAGAAGCCGTCGTTGAAAGATGCGGTAGTCAGTTTCGGAGGATTTTGTTCCGGAGTGGTAGTGTCGGAAGACGGGCTGGTGTTTACCAATCATCACTGTGGTTTCAGCAGTGTGCAGCAGCATTCATCGGTGGAGCACGATTACCTGAAAAATGGCTTCGTAGCCCATAGCCGGGCAGAGGAATTGCCTAATCCGGAGCTTTACGTTCGCTTTCTGCTTCGTACGGAAGATGTGACCAAGCGTGTGTTGGGGGCCGTTAAGCCTTCGATGAGCGAAATGGAACGTTCCAGTGCGGTAGACTCTATGATGATGGTAATAGGTGGTGAGGTATCCCTGAAAGACTCCACTTTGCTTGGCGTGGTAGATGCTTATTATGGAGGCAATGAGTTTTGGCTTTCTGTTTACCGCGATTTCAACGATGTACGCCTGGTGTTTGCACCTCCTTCCTCTGTCGGTAAGTTCGGTTGGGATACGGACAATTGGGATGTGGCCCCGTCATACAGGAGATTTCTGTGTGTTTCGTATTTATGCAGACCGCAAGAACAGGCCTGCCGATTACTCTCCCGACAATGTCCCGTATCACCCGGAATATGTGGCACCGATTTCACTGGATGGCTATAAGGAAGGCTCTTTCTGTATGACGATAGGCTATCCGGGAAGTACGGAACGTTATCTTTCTTCATTCGGCATCGAGGAAATGATGAATAATTCCAATCAGGCGCAGATTGACATCCGTGGTGTGAAGCAAGCTATCTGGAAACGTGAAATGGACAGTAAAGACAGCATACGCATTAAGTATGCTTTTAAATATGATGAAAGCTCCAACTATTGGAAGAACAGTATCGGTGTTAACCGTGCTATTCGTAAGCTGGGAATCCTAGATAAGAAGCGTGAAATGGAGCAAGAAATCCGTCGGTGGATACAGCAGAACCCGGAAGAACGTGAGAAGCTTCTTCAACTGTTTACCGACTTGGAACTGAATTATAAGAACCGCCGGGAGGTAAACCGTGCGCAGGCTTACTTTATCGAGTCTTTCCTGTATGGACCGGAACTGGTGCAGCTTGCTCTGAAGATTCTGAACTTTGACTTTGAAGGAGAGCAAAAAGCTGTTATTGCTGGTTTGAAGGATATCATCGAACAATATTCTAATTTGGATCTGGATATAGACAAGGAAGTATTTACGGCGCTGCTGAAGGAGTATCGCTCAAAAGTGGATACCACTTTCCTGCCGGAAATCTACCATACTATCGCACAGAAATATGATGGTAATGAGAAAGCTTTCGTAGATAGCCTTTATGCAAGTTCTGAGTTGACTACTCCTCGTGGTTTGAAGCGTTTTCTTGAACGGGACACTACCTATCAGATTTTCGACGATCCGGCTATTTCATTGGGCATTGATATGCTGACAATGTTGTTCGATATGAATATGCAGACGCAGGCACCTACTACGGAAATCATTCGTGGAGAACGCCTTTTGAATGGGGCTATCCGTAGGATGTATGCATCTCGTAATTTCTATCCGGATGCTAATTCCACCATGCGATTGAGTTTTTGGGACAGTATGTGGATATACTCCGTTTGACGGAGCGGAATATGATTATTATACAACGACAAAAGGTGTACTGGAGAAGGTGAAAGCTCATGTGGGAGATGTTGATTTTGCAGTACAGCCGGAGTTGGTATCTCTGCTCTCTTCCCGTAATTTTGGAAGATATGCCGATGAAAAGGGCGAAATGAAGGTTTGCTTTATTTCTAATAATGATATTACCGGTGGAAATAGCGGGAGTGCGATGTTTAATTCGAAAGGTGAACTTCTCGGATTAGCTTTCGATGGAAATTGGGAGGCTATGAGCAGCGATATTCTTTATGAACCGAAGATGCAGCGTACCATTGGAGTGGATGTGCGCTATATTTTGTTTATGATTGAGAAGTACGGGAAAGCAGGGAACCTGATCAAAGAATTGAATATTATCAATTAGTGGGCAGGTTCCCGCATTTCCTGGGGGAGACAATTATTTGTTTCCGGACAAAATACCTGTATCAGTATCCTTGTTATTGATTCTTCTGCCTTGACTGTTGCGCTTCTTTCCAAAGTCCAGATTGAAGGATACGTTTAGCATGAACAGAAGCCTTAAGTTCTTGGAATATGCTAACTGGCGATAGGGAGCCGATTTTGAGAGGTTCTCTATTTCCTGTTCATACTTCTTGGTGAACGGGTTCAGTACCCCGGCAGACAAGCTCCATTTCTCCGTATTGTATCCCGCCATGATGGTGTGCAGCTTTTCTTCCTTAGTCAGCGTTTCACCCCACAGGATGTGGTTGCTGGTATTCATTTCTGCCATCAGTACCCAATTCTTATACATTGCCATCAGGCTGCCTCGTAGTCCTGCATTGGTGTGTGTATGCGTGTAGGTGTTGCCGTGACTGATATAGCGGTTCAGGAACGGGGTAAACTTGATAGAGATATACTCCCTGTAAGGTCGTATCTGTATAGCTGTTTCCAGATTGATTCGGTGGAAACCTTTATGATTCTCGGTAGTGCGGATAAAATACCCGTCTTCGTAGTAGGTATTTTCCATAATTGGCTTACTGTCATAGCTATATCTTCCAAATAAATCGACAGATACATACTTGCTTTGCCAGCTGGCAGATAGTGTATTGGCATAGAATGTAACAGACTTTAAGTTGGGATTTCCTTTGCGTATCTGGTACTTATCCATTGCTTGCGAAATGTTGTTCAGGTCGGACAGGGAAGGAGCATACCCCGACACGTATCCGTTGTATCTGAAAAACCACTTCCCGTTGATAGAGTACGACAGGCTTAAGGAAGGTTTGACTATATACTTCTCGGAAGAATACTGCTCCTGGCTGTTATAAGTTCTCATGGCTCCAATCCCTACTGTGTAGTTCAGAGCTTTTATCTTTGATTGATATTCGGCAAATAGGTACGTTTCGGCCGTATTCATCGTGATTTTATTCTCTATATTGCCCGAATATCTATTTTTTGCAAATAGGCCTGTGTATGCTTGATGCCTCCGGTAAACTTACCCGTACTGAATTGTTTTTCGTAGATACCTTCTCCAATGATGGAGTACTTCTCACCTTTGGTTTCTGAATAGATATCCGTATCGTTATTGGCATTATTAAGGGCTTTCTGAATAAAAAGTCCGTTCATTCTTGCTGTCCAGATAAGAAGCCACTATATCTGCATAGATTGTCTGTTTGTTTTTCAGATTTCTCTGGTAATAGATATCCAAAGAGGGGATCAGTACTTTGGAGGCAGAAAGGTCGGATATGGAGTAGGAGGCATCTTCTTCATACAATGTACTGATTCTGTCCGACATGGAACTGGGAGTATCACTGTATTGGTTTCTGAGAGCAATGTTGAGAAGTTGCTTGTCATGATCCTGGTAACTGTAATTGAGGTTGAAGTTAAGGTTATCGTACTTTACTTTTGTAGGTTCTCCTACCTCTCTATTCTCTTGATAAGCCTCCGGGAAGTGGAAACTTTCATAGTTTTCGCGTGTCCACTTCAGATCTCTCTGTCCCCAATATACGGTAGTACTGAGTTCAGACTTGTTGAAGTGGTATTTGGCAGCGAGGTTATGCTCGCCGTATCCTGTATCAGATACTCCGTTGGTGAGATCAGCAGAGATACTTCCTCCCGATTCCTTTCTCTTTACAATGTAGTTTAGTACAGCTCCTGCATTTCCATAGCGTGCGCCGGGATTGTCTATATATTCGATGCGGATCACATCTGCCGGACGAATGGCAATGATTTCAGCTTGAGTCACTTCTACACCGTTCATCCTAAGTTGTACATTGTCTCCTCCGGGAACCGTGATGCTGTTGTCTATCGGATTGACCAGGATGCGCGACAGTTGCAGATTTCTCAGTAAGGAAACTCCGTTGGAAGCGGCTTTAGTCTGCATTTCGGTTGGGAGGATAATTTGCCGGTCAGTCTTTTTTGATGATTGGGGCTGGCTGTGACGGTAACTCCTTCCAACATTACATTATCGTGCGACAGGGGCAGCTCTCCCAGATTCAGGTTAGCTTGCAGGTTATGGATAGAGAGGTAGGAGTTTTCATATCCGATGCATGAGATACATAAGATATAATCTCCATCGTTTACTTCTTTCAGTAAGAAATAGCCGTCGTTGTTTGTGGCAACTCCGGTGATGAATGTCGAGTCCTGAGCCATCAGGCTGACATTGGCATACTCGATGTTCTGATTGTTATTCTCATCGATGATTTTCCCTGTGATTTTGTTTGTCGCCATCAGGGAGGTGCATAGGAATAATGCTCCTAAAATGATACTTAATCTTTTCATTTTTCTTATTATCTTTAGTGATTATTTCTGTTCTTTGAACATGACAAAGATAGAGCGATAGAAACAGAAAAGCGGTTTATATGCGGCACTAAATAAAGTGCAATGGATTTTGCAACTATCTGAAAATTAAAGAGTTTTGAACTGCGCTTTATGAAAAAGTTTATATCTTCCCATTTCAGGTTTATATATAAAGAAAAGTGCAAAAAAAGGGAGACCGTAACTTCCGTTAATTGATAAATATCTATCTTTGCAAAGACTTAAAGCAAGAAGGAAGGACGGCATGAAAGCATTGAAACATGGTTTGATAGGTTGGATATGCGTGTTGGTATTGGCAGCATGTACGGAAGTCCTGTCATTGCAACGCATCCAAATAGAAAAGGCGGAACAGATGTTACAGCAGAATGCAGAGGAGGCGATTGCTCTGCTTCGGTCGGTGAAAGATCCCGAAGTATTACCAGACTCGTTGCGGGCACGGTTTGCGCTGGCTATGGGGCAAGCCCACTATAATGCGCATTGGGTGATGAATGAAGATTCTTTGCTGTTATACGCTCTGGATTATTATGGAAGACCGGATGTGAGTGACACATTGCGCTTGTTGCGTACCTACAAACTGGCGGCGCATTACTTCTACGATAGCGAGAGATATAAAGAAGCTACTGAGATGATGGCTGAAGGGAATCGCATTGCAGCCTTGCGCGGCGATACGGCTGCCCGTCTTGATTTGCTGCGGTCTGTAGCGAATATAGGGGAAGGTAATGATGATTTTGAAGGGCTGATACGCTTACAGAAGCAGTTGATAGCTATAGAGCCTGATTCCACCCGACAATATAATAACTATAACAGCCTGGCGGTATCGTACTACTGTGCAAATCAGAATGATTCTGCGCTGCTGGCTCTTCGTAAAGCTACTGAATGCCTGTATACCTCCACAGACTCTTTGAAGGCATTGTACTATGTGATGCGCAACTACGCTGATATACTGAGTGATTCTGGCAAGAATCGGGAAGCCATCAATTTGCAGCGCCATAGTTTACAAGAATATAAAGAAACTAAACACCCTTTTGAGTCCTTATCTTATTATGCTCTTTCGCGTTATTTCCTGAATATGGGTCAGATGGATTCCGCCCGCTACTATATGCAAATGGGAGATAGCGTGCGTTCGCCCTACATTGATCAGGATTTGTCATTGGCTAACTTTTGGCTGGTACAGAAAACATTGATGGATTATATGGATAGCCGCTCTTTTACCATTCGGGATGTGGCGTTCTTCTCAAACCGGCTGTATAACAACTTTATCCGTGACCAGCGGGTGATAGCCCAAAAAGGAAAGGTACAACTGTTACTTCAACAGCAGAATATGAATCTGCAATTGGAAAAGCAGAAAGAACGGACCTTTTTTGTCGGATTGGTGGCTCTCTGTATTTTGTTGTTGCTGGTTGTCGTCTGGTATTTGCAGCGAAGAAAGCATTTGCTTGTGGAAAAGGAAGAAGAACTGGAGGCCTTGCGCCGTCTGCTGCATGAGACGGAAGGCGATGAAAGCGGCAATAATGATAAGTTTGTCAAGAAGATGCTGCTCCAGCAGTTAGGTCTGATACGTATTGTGGCTACGAATCCCAGTTCCGATCATCAGGAGCTATTGGTACAGATGGGACGGATAGCCAATAAAGATGTAGCGGTGGACGATTTGCTGGTTTGGAGTGATTTATATAGGACTATTGACATGGTGCATGATGGCCTTTATACCCGTATCTGTCAGAAGTATGGAAATATCCTGAATGAAAAGGAACTGCAACTCTGCTGTTTGTTGAAGTCGGACTTTTCAACGAAAGAGATTAGTGTGGTTATTCAGCAGAGCATACGGACGGTGTATCAACGTAAGACGGTGATACGGCAGAAATTGGGCATGGAAGAAAAAGAAGATATCGCTGAATTTCTTTCTAAGCGGATATGAACAAAGTGTGATAAGGTGATAGGGTGATAAAGTGATAACGGGATAACGCTCTGTGATATATAGCGCAGCTACTTTATCACCCTATCACCTTACCACCTTATCACTCCTTTCCTCCCTTTCTTTTATGCTAATGATTACTTTTGCAGTTTCATTAAATGTAATCTGCTTTATGCAATTCCCCGGATGCGGTCATCAAATGCCGACAGTGCCGCCTTCGCACCTTCACCCATTGCAATTACTATCTGTTTGTAGGGAACGTCCGAAACATCTCCTGCTGCATAAACGCCCGGAAGCGTGGTGCGGCAAAAAGCATCGATCTTGATTTCGCCTATTGGTGTCGTCTCCAGCATGTCACGGAAAGGAGCACTATTAGCTGCCAGGCCAATTTGTACGAAGATACCATCCAATGGGAAATCCCGTTCTTCACTACTTACACGGTCTTTGACGCGGATAGCTGTTACCTTATCACCGTTTCCCACTACTTTGGTAGTCTGCGAGGAAGTGAAGATTTCTACATTCGGTAAGCTTTGCGCCTTTTCTTGCAGTAGCTGGTCGGCTTTCAGCGTATCGGCAAATTCAAAGACAGTCACTTTCCGGCAGATACCCGCCAAGTCGATGGCTGCTTCTATACCGGAGTTTCCGCCACCGATAACGGCTATATCTTTCCCCTGATAGAACGGTCCGTCGCAATGCGGACAGAAGGCAACTCCTCTGCCTATATATTCCGTTTCACCTTCCACATTCAGTTTGCGCCAGCTTGCACCGGTGGCAATTATTACACTGGGAGATATGAATGCTTCACCGCCCACTACTGAAATCCTCTTTTCTTTTCCTTGAAGTTCCGCCTTCTCTATCTTACGGTCTTCAAACAAGTCGATGGGATAATGATTGATATGGCTTCTTAAATTGTCTGCTAACTGTGCACCTGTAGTCTGTGGCACGGAGATCAGGTTCTCGATTCCTACGGTTTCCTTTACCTGACCACCGATCTTTTCGGCTACAATGGCTACCCGTAATCCCTTACGGGCTGAATAGATTGCGGCTGAGGCACCTGCCGGTCCGCCACCTAATACGAGGACATCATAAGTACGTGAGATAGGCTCTGCATTCCCTACTGGTTCGGAACCGAACATTTCTTCCAGCTTTTGCAGAAGTTCGCCTAAAGTGCTACGTCCTACATGAAGCAATTTACCGTTGGCATAGACGGACGGTACGCCTTGAATTTTCAGTGCATCCACTTCTTCCTGGAAAAGGGCACCGTCTATCATTTCATGTGTGGCCTGTCCGTTCAGCAGAGCTATTATGTTCAGAGCCTGCACCACATCGGGGCAGTTGGTACATGTCAATGATACATAAGTTTGCAATGAAATGGGCCCTTTCAACGCCTGGATGCGTCGGTGGATGGCTTCATCGGGAAGATTTTTCCCCTTTCCATCGGCATTCAGTATTGCCAGAAGCAAAGATGTGAATTCATGGCCGTTCGGTATCCCGCGGAATTTGACACCGGTTTCTTTCCCGTTTTTCAGTAAAGAGAATTCCAGCTTCGGTTCTTCAGTTTCAGTTACCTCACAGGAGAGTTTATCGGAACATCCTGCTACATCTTTCAGCAACTCTGTCAGTTCCTGTGCGCTTCCGTGCCGGGGATGGCAGGTGATATGAAAAGTGTACTGCGTTTCCAGGTTTTGGAAGACACTGCGTACTTGATTTAAAATGCTTGTTTCTAACATAACAGTATATGTTTAATTCCAGCCATAAATGCATGCTTATCACATTGTATATTAGGAAAATGTAGTTTCCTGACTGTAGGAAACTGTAGTTTCTGCAGTTGGGAACAGGAGTTTCTAAACCTTGGAACTGCTGTTTCCGGCATTCAGAAACTGCTGTTTCTTATTGCAGGAACGATCGTTTCTTCTAATGGAAACTGTCGTTTCTTCAAAAGGGAACGGCCGTTTCCTCTAATGGGAACTGACAGCAATACATATATGGGACTGATTGATTACTAATGTAAGATAAAAGAGGTCCCCTCTATGTGTGCAATGGATAAAGGGGACCTCGCTAATAAAAAAGGGATGTGAACTTAAATTTTACCAACCAAATCTATACTTGGCTTCAGTGTTTCGCCGCCTTTCTTCCATTTTGCGGGACATACTTCGCCGTCGTGTGTTGCAACGAACTGTGCTGCTTCTACCTTGCGGAGAAGTTCGTCGGCATTACGTCCGATGTTATTGTCCTGTATTTCGGCAATCTTGATTTTGCCTTCGGGGTTCACGACAAATGTGCCGCGGTAAGCCATACCTTCTTCTTCGATCATTACACCGAATGCACGAGTCAGCACGCCTGTAGGGTCTGCCAGCATCGGATACTTGATCTTGCGGATACTTTCGGATGCATCGTGCCATGCTTTGTGCACGAAGTGAGAGTCGGTGCTTACAGAGTACACCTCTACACCCATTGCTTGGAATTGCTCGTATTTTTCAGCGATGTCCACCAGTTCGGTCGGGCATACGAAAGTAAAATCGGCCGGATAGAAAAAGAAAATAGCCCATTTGCCTTTTACGTCTTCGTTTGTCACTGTCTTGAAAGTTCCATTCTGAAACGCCTGAACTTTGAATTCAGGAAGTTGGGAATTGATAATTGGTTCCATAATCTTTTTTGTTTTAAAAGGTTTAGTACATTTGTTTTTTCGATGATGCAAAGTTCATGCAAACCGAATGCAGAAGCAAGCTCGCTTGATTATGCTGAGGTACAGCTGATCTTCGCGTTTGCAAAAATATAGCATCTTTTGCCGATAGAACAAAAAAACGATTGAAAAGATTTATGGGCCGATAGACGAAATCTATAATTGTCGTATGCTATGTAAATCCCCATTCCTCCTATCATCAGGAGGAATGGGAATATAGGAAGAAATCCTTCATTTTAGAAGTTCACGTTTAGTTCTGCTTTTATAATATCGGTCATTGTTTGGCATCATAGATGCTCTTTATTTCGGATGCTGAAAGATGTCGGGTGTCGTAGACGCGGAAGTTGTCTACAGCCATATTGGTTCCGTTTAAGGTATTGCTGTTAGACAGTTTTACACTGCCACCCATTATGAACTTGGTTCCTGAACCGTAGCTGTTGCCTGACGTTTCGGCTTCGCTGAACGGATTGGCATCTTCTGTCACGACATCCACGAGTTGGCCGTCCACATAGAGGTTGGTCGTAATGGTGGCATACGTCGTTTTGTTGAAGTCCGAAGTCAGTGCTACGTGATGCCACTTGCCGTCCGTAAGCGTGGGGTGCATGAATGTACCGGTCTTTGCATACTGGTAGCCGTTATTGTAAAGCGTGACGACGAACTTCAAGGCACCATTTTTCATGCTGAACGTAAACATTGGACTGTTTTGGTGGGAAGAAACCATATAGAAGATGTTGCCGTCGCCGAAGTCCTTGCCCCAGAAGCTGATGGTCATGTCCCGGGAGTCGATAATGGGTTTAGGTACTACGAATGAGCTGTTGTTGGTTCGATTTAACTTTACAGCTTTAGAATCTGCCGCAACGCCTTCAACAAACGTCGGGGAGTTGGAGCCGAAACCGTGGACGGCATTTTCGGTAGCATCGTTAAAGTCGTTGTCGAATTTGTAGTAGACGTACATGCCTTCGGGAATGACCGTACCGGCTGTGACACTGCCTTTCACGGCGGTCACAGCCACTTTTTCTTCTTGTGTGCCGTCAGAGATCGTAATAGTGGCATTCAGTGTTTGTGGCATGGTTGAGCGGTTCAATTTCACAATTACTTCCGAAGAGCCTCGTGCCGGCACTTTGCCGGAAGTCGCGGCAACGGAGAGGCATTCATCAGATACATTGGTGATGTTCCAACTTAGTTCCGCATTGCCCGTGTTGCCAATGTTCAGTTGCAGTTCTGTCTGCTCTTCGCCGAAGTCTAGGTTTTTCGGAGAGATGGAGAGTATGGCTTTTGCCTTGACTGCCTTTACGATGATGGCTTCTTCTTTCGTACCGTCCGAAACGATGAAAGAGGTGCTCAAATCGTTACTCATCTTGCTTCTGTCCAGTTTCACCTGCACCACTCTGTTACCGGAAGGGGCTACTGTACCTTCGCTTTCGGAGACGGTGATGCAATCAGAAGTGATGCCTTCAATCTTCCAGTTAAGGTTTGCCTCGCCCGTGTTCTTTATTTCCAATGTTTGCTCTTGCGCAGTATCGCCAAAGTCCAACGTAGTGGGAGATACGCTCATTTCGGGCTTTTTGTCGTCTTTGGGCGAGCAGGAGATAGAGATGGGGAACGAGTTGCCGAAAGCAGAGAGGTTCACCACTACGGACTTCGATTCTCCCAGCTTGTCGCGATTGGCGGAGAAGACGATGCTCTGTGTTTTGTTGCTGCCGATTCGCCCGGCTTTCGGATTGGCGGCGAGCCAGCTGTTGCTGCCTAATTCCAGTGTCCATTCCGTTTCCGTGTTTCCGTTGTTGGTGATGGTGACGGACATTTCTTCCTGCGTGGTTCCAAAGTTCAGCGAAGAGGGGGTTATCGTAATCTCTGCATCCTTTTTTTTTCGGGCGTGAGCCGCATGTCTCCGGAGGCGGCTTGCCCCACCAGCACGTTCACCGACTTGGTGTCCGTCACATATCCCATCTTCTGTGCCTGCACCTGATACTGCTTTGCTTCAAGATCGAGGAATTCATACGTGCCGTCACTACCCGTAGTGCGCGACAGTCCGCCGGGTATCAATGTGATAGTCACTCCTTGCAGCACTTTACCGTTTTTGCTGTCAGTCACTTTTCCGTAGATGGAGCCGATTATCTCTTCTTCACTGCTGGTACATGCCCCTATGGCTAACAAAAAAAGGAGCATTATTCCTGTTTTTACAATTAGTTTGTTCATCATTATTTTTGTTTTGGTTGATATTACTATTCCATTGCCGGACAAACTCTGCCTTCACTGTCTTTCTTATAAATCCATTTGCGGTAGAGGGTAGGGTCATTGTTGTTTACCCATTCGTTGAGAGCGTCAATAAGATCTTGGCTGTTTATTGTGATAATAGGGCAATTAGTAGAATTACGAGTATAATAACCACAATTTGTTTTTTTTCCAACGTCCACTACTGTTTGTTGAATATTCAGTACCGACATTACTGGAAATATCATTTAGCCAAAAGCTGTTCTCTATTGTTGTGTAATTATAAGTTTTGTAAATGAGTCCACAGCCTCCTGTCACATTCGAATGGTTACAACAATTAAAAATGGTTCCGGAAGACCAATATCCAATGAGACCGGCATTCCCTGATATATCTCCATAATTAGCACAATTCATGATTTTATTGTTGCTACTTGTTCCACCATATCCCAATAAACCTCCAGACCAGTTTCCTGAGATTTGGCATCTATTAATGCAGTTCTGCATTTTTAATTCGCAGTATCCAAAATCGCCACAAAGTCCACCCACATTTTCATTGCCAATAACCAATCCAAATGTTTCTACATTATTAATAATAAATGTTCCTATTTCAGCTTTCCCACATAGCATGGATACGGCAGACTTTGTTTCACATTTAATATTTCCACTAACTTTCAAATTAAGAATAGCAGCATTTTGCACCATGCCTAAAAGACCAGCATTAGCTTTGTTTGTGATTTTGAGATTTGTTATGCTATTCTTATTACCATCAAGAATAATGCCCATAAATGGCTTCTTGCTATTTCCTATCGGTGTCCATTCCTTATTATTCAAGTCAATATTCGACGCCAGCTTAAAGTAAACTCCTGCATACGTTGTCCCACTATTCACCTTGTCTGCCAATAATTTCAATTGTGCCGCACTCTCAATGACAATTGGGTCGTTCTCAGTACCTGAACCTCCGGCAAACTTTGTGTCCGCAGAGACGCCATCCCATACATCCACTTCGCTGTTGGTAGTGGTGAACGAAACTTCATTGCTATAAGCAATGCCTTTGGCGTTTTGCGCATACACTCGTAAATAGTAGGTTGTGGTTCCCTGCAATCCGGTTACTTGAGTTGAGATTGAGTTACCATTCTGGCAAACAAACTTTTCATCATAAACAGAGGATTCAGGATGAGTAGCCCAGCATACCCCCATCTCCGTAATTTCTGCATTTCCATTGGAAGTCAATGCAGCAGAAACATTTACGCGAGTACGTCCAATGTTCAAAACAGAGGCTGTACCCCATACCGGAACGGTGATGGCTGTAGTGGTAAATTCGGCTTGTTCGCTATATCCGATTCCCATTGCATTGATGGCATAGGCACGTACATAGTACTTCGCACCGTCTTTCAATCCGCTAAGTTTCGCTCCGAAGGCAGCATTGGCTGTTTCACAAGCCAAAGTCTCATTCTCGGTAGTAGGATTTGCGTTTGTGCTCCAACAGAAGCCGCAAGTCGTAATGATGCTGTTACCTTTGTCTGTTACCGAGCTTTGCAACGTTGCTCCTTGCGTGTCTATACCGGTGATTGTCACCTTGGCAATGGAGGGCAGCTTCACTTCTTGCGTAGTGGTGAACTTGCGTATCGGACCATAGAACAGCGCCCCATCCGAGGCTTGCACATAAGCCCGTGCGTAATAATCAGTTTCTTTGTCCAATCCTTCCAGGCGGCAACTCCACTTGTCTTTCTCCAGTTTACTGATAACTTTCCAGTCGTTTGTACTGACAGCCTGACTCTTCTTTCAGGCTCCAGCAAACACCACATTCTTTCACGGTGCGCCCGCCGTAGTTGGTGATTGTGCCACCGCAAGTGGCTGCATTATGAATAATGTCCGTCACTTCGTTTGTTGTAAGCACCATGTCGGCAGCCGATGTCGTAAACTGTATGGTTTCTCCATACGCCGTTCCTTTCTCATTGGTGGCATACGCGCAAACGTAATATTTCTGGTTAGGATTTAAATCCGTTATCTCGCTGCTGAAGGCAGTCGGCTCTTCCAGCTTACCAAGCTCTGTCTTTGTTGCCTTACTGACTTCCAGTTTGTCAGAAGTTCCCCAGATATGTCCGTGCTGACTGATAACCGTAACATTACCTAAACTGGAAAGGAACCCGCCGGCCGATGCCGTATTGCTCTTTATATTTGTTATTTCTTTGGTTTGTACAGTAGGGATGACGGGGATTCCGGTAGTTGTGAACGCTTCCTCGTTACTATAAGAAATGCCTTCGTCATTTTCGGCATAGACTCGTACGTGGTACTTCGTGTTGGCTGCTAAGTTTGTAATAGTTCCGTCAAAACTCATCGGGATGGAACAATCTCCCATGTTGGAGAAAGAATCATTCACTGTAGGTTCTGTATGTTGTGCCCAGCAGAAGCCATAGCGGGTAATCTTGGTATTGCCTACGGATACAATCGTGCCGCTTAAGACAGCCCCGTTGTATGCTACATTCTTCACGGCGTCGAAGCTGACCATGGGGCATGACTTGGCAGGGATGATTAGTTTGATGGGCACAATCACTGTTTCCTCTCCCACTATGAAAGTTATCTGCCCGCTATATTCACCGGCGGCAAGGCTACCACGATTGACGGTTACCGTCACGTAGTCCGTTGTAGATACCTTGCCGGAAGTCTTGCTGAGGCAAATCCAGTCGTTTGAGGACTTTATTTCATAGTTTACTGAACCGTTTCCTTTGTTGGTCAGGGTCAGTTTCGCAGAGCTTTCTGTTTCGCCTAAGTCAATCTCTTGCGGAGACACTTGCAGTGCGCATCCGCTGACGGACATATTTACTTTGATAACGGCACTTCCACCGTTGGACGAGAAGACAAATGTGCGCGAATAGTCGCCCTTTGGCCAACCTTCGCGTGACACAGTAACGACTACTGAAGAGACTTCTTTCTCGGTCTTTCCCGTCAGCGGTTTGCATTCCAGCCACTCGATGTCTTCTGTTATTTGCCATTGCAATATGCCCTTGCCGGTATTGGTAATGTCGAGCGTAAGGGTTGTATTCTCTTCTCCGAACTCAAGAATATCTGTAGAAACCGTTAACTTTGGGCGAAGCGGAGTGAGTACCATGTCTACCCTGCTGCTTATTCCCGCTTCTATCTTCACCTTCTTGGTGTCCGGTTCATAACCATCCCGCTTATAAGCAACGGTATATTCGGTAGGTGCCAGTTCCAAGAATGTATATGCGCCATCACTTCCCGTTACTTTGGTTTCACCTTGTGGAGTGATGGATACGGAGACGCCATTCAAAGGCTGTTTGGTGTCTGCATCCGTGACAATGCCCGAGAAGCTGCCGTATAAATCTTCTTCTGAACTGGTGCAACTTATCAATAATCCTATTGATGAAAAAAAATACAGCCCAATATATACAGAATTATCTTTTTCATAATTGAATGTTTTGAAAATAATAGTTGTTTATCATTTTAGTTTGATAATCTCTATTGGTATCCCCATCAGCTGTGGCATTCCCATTCCCAAATCGGCACCGATGTACGTGGGGTCGCAAAGCAGATACTTCGTGCCGTCCACGGTGATATAGTCGCCCGTCGTATCGGTATTGCTGAAACGGACGGCCGTTGCCAGATGCCTGCCCGGATAGTAGACAAGAACTATCGGCATCTTCAGCAGATGGCGCACCAATTGGGTAAACAAGATGGAGCGGTCTTCACAATCGGAATAAGAAGAAGCAATGGTCTCTTCGGCGAAGAACCATTTTTCATAGCCGAACTGTGTTCTTCGTCTGTCTTGTACTGAAATGCATATTGCACGAAGTGCAGCAAATAATTGATGGCGGCTTCCTGCGTCATGCCTTGCAGGGCGGGAGCCAGTTGCCGCTCCACGCTTTTCAAGAATACAGGGTCCAGTGCAGCCTGTCCGTAGACTGCAAAGCTGACACAAGGCAATGTGGCGTAAAAGTCCACTAAGTTTTTGTTATACGCTAGGCGGTAATCGTTCCGGCGGTCGTTGAGCGTCTTGGTACGTATATCAGCGGTCAGGTGTGGAAATTCTGGTAGGGAGACATCTGCCGGCCGGTGGGCAATGGCATGGTTTAGCGTATAGCATTTCACCGATGAAAGAGAACGGTGCTTCCGGTCGATGACTGAATAGCGAATGCCTTGTTCCGTAGGGAAAGTAAAATAAAGAGCATTGTATGCTTCACAATTGAAGGCTATTAGAGGAAGCAACTCTTGTCCCGTCCGTCCGGTCTTGGCTTTACAGCCCAATTGGTTGAGAGTAAATACGGAGAATACGACCTGTTCGTTTTCACTGCCTTGTGGGCAATAAGCTTTGAAGACGTCGCCGATGAGCAGGTATAGACCCCAGTCATTCAATCCTAATAAGGATTTCAGTTTCCCGATGTGGGCGATCCACATCTCGTAGGGCATGGCAGAGAGCGCGTTCCAGTAAGAGGCGACGTGCGGTTCGTCTGTACCGATCAGGTGGGGAAAGCGTGCTGTAATCTTGGGTAATATGATGGTAGTCCCGAAAAAAGAAGCCTCCACTTCCATTCCTCTACTGTCCTGAAAAGGTTTCTGCGGTAGAGGAGGATTCTTATCGGCATCCGGGAGCGGTAGAGGAGCTGCCGGAAGTTCGATTTCTCCTCTTACAGGTTGCTTCATCGGGGTAGGGCGCTGCTTGGAGGGATCGAAAGTCTCGGGCGGAACAGGATTCTTAATGGGCTGTTCGGGTTTTATCAGAGGACAGTCTGGCCAGGGCTTCTGTCAAGTAGCGTCCGAACTCCCGGTTGACGGAATCGGAATAAGCTTTGAAATCGGTTTCCTCCTTATCCGAATAGGCCTTGAATGACACTTCTTGTTCATGGGCATATTGCTCAAAATCATTCTGCCCGCAGATGCTGCTCCAAGCGGGGAGTAGCATTGCCAGCAGATAAAATATTTTTCTCATGGCTTCTGTTTTAGACGTTAAACTTGGTTTAGAAAAGAACTGCCAAGGCAATGCCTCCGCTCTGGGGAGATGCATAGGGAGCTATGCGCAGTTGGGCATCTCCTATGACAATTCCTTTCTTCTTGCCTTTGGCGGCGATACCGTCTATCACATTCCATACGTAGAGCACGGCGGCACCGGCAATGAATCCGTTTCGTACGTTGGCACAGTTGTCTCGCTTGTCGGCATAGCTGCGGATTTTTCCGGCATCGTGCGTGGATTTTATCTTGGAGTCGTAGGAAGAGCGCATGCACTCCGTTGCCACGATTCCACCCACGCAAGTAGCTTCACCTATGATGAAGAAAAGACCTTTTCCTGTACTGCCTTTGTGCAGTTGTGCCATGCCGGGCACAAAGACGCGGGCTGAGAAGGGATAACGTCCGGTGAGTTGGGCATTGTAGCCCTTCATCTTCTTGTTGAACGATGTATCTTTGAAGCTTGAGGTATTCAGCGAGTAGAAGTCATCTGTATCGTTTACGTTGCGCTGCACTTGTATCAGGATGTATATCTTCACCCGGTTGGCGGACAGGGTGATGGGTTCTGTAGAGGTTATGATACGTCTCTTCATGCGGTTGAACTTTACTACGGCATTGATGCCGTTTGTTGCCACGGTATTGATGTCTTGTGCCGTAATGCCCACTACGCCCAGCTCATGCAGAGATTTCTGCAAGGCATCTGCCCAGGCCATGTTGGTGGCTTCCGACTCTGTACGGCCTTCGCCTACACCCCAGTTTACAAAGTAATTGGCTCCTGTAGGCGTTTGGGGTACTTGTCTTGCCCAGAAGGGACGAAGTTCTGTTACAGCTTGGGGAAAGGCATTCATGCTGATAAGTATGAGTGTTGCGAGGATTATAAGTTTTTTCATTCTTCTTCTTTATTTGTTGTACAGTTAAATGATTTGAAGACGGGAGGTATGTGTACGTCATTGGCTACTTGACACAGCATATAGACCCGATAGCCGCGCCGGGTAACGAGTGATTCGGCACATTGGCACACTTTATTTATGGGAATCTTCACGTAACGAGAAGCTTCCATCAGGAGGCTGTCACTTTGCACCTTTTCCAGCTTCTTCATGTCTACAGGGATTCCTATGGCGAAAGCACTCTCCATGATGGCTATGACGAAAGCCTTCCGTCCGGCCTCTTCCTCCGTCAGCCCCGTCGCTTGAGACACTCTGTAATAATAGGTAGGCGTGCGTGAAGGAGGCGACTCTACCCAATCGGGAAGATGCTGGGCATAGCCGGAAAGAGCTTCACCCAGCAGCAATAAAAAGAGCAGATAGCATTTCATTGCCTTGGTACTATTTCATTGCATCCACTTCTTCCTTCTGTTTGGCTGCACTGGCTGCCAATTCCTGATCCATCTTCTCAAAGAATTTTTTCTTGTCGTAATCCACTTTGCGGACTTCCAATTCTTCGGCGAGTCCTTTCTTGGCATCTTCCAACAGCACATGCACTGCTACATAGCCTACGTATCCGCCGGTGGCGCTTTGTGTGAACTTGCGGCATACGGCATTTGCATATTTGTCTATTACTTTTGTGCCTATGGCCTTAGCACCGCCTTCCAAGGGGAACTTTCATACATTTTCTTGCCTGCAGGCACATTGGTGTCCTTGCTGTAATCTTCTATCGCATTTTTTATCATGCCCACATAGCGGGATGCAATGTCGGCAATGGCTACACGGTTGGCATCGGTGATGGCTCTTGCACGATCCGGACGGTCTTCAGCAATGCCAAGTCCTGCCATATATTCGCCAGGTTTGTCGTATGCGTCGTCAATGCAAAATGTGATGAGTTCTACTTCGCCATTGGGTAGCTTGGGAGTAGTAGGAGTAGAAACAGTTGTGTCTTGGGCAGGTATATATACCTTTTTCGCGCAAGAAGTCATGAACATAGCCAAAGTGCAGGCGCAGCATGCAATTACAGAAAGTAAGCCGTTGTTTTTCATCTTTTCCGGAGTTTAAAGTCCACCCTTTTGTAGACTGTCTTGATAATTGTGTTCATGCTTATAGACTCCCCGGATTCAGCAATACATAAAAAAAGCGTGGGAATCTGTACTTCTGCTTATCCCACGTTCAGGCCTTCGCATTGCCCACCTTCAAGGATAAGCAACGCAGCTAGCCCACGCCAAGATGAATATACGGAACACTACGCGAAGCGCAATGTTTAGATACTACACCTTTAGTGGACGTTCCCGTTGCCATATCATCTTGAAGGTTTCAAATTTGCGAAGTTTGAACGTAGATGATAACGTTTGGTAAACGCCTTTTTCTTAAAATCAAGATCCCACTAAACCCCACCGAGCCAGCTGGATGCTGCAAATATAATGTAAATTTCTTTAAGGTATATAGAAAAGTCTTCTTTTTTTTATTGCCTTCGTTGGGATAAGGCTTTAGAACAGATGTCTTGAGTCGGACTGATGGATGAGCTTATATTTTAAAATATTTACCTATTGTCTGGGTTATATCATGATTTGGGTTACCTTCAAAGATAGCATCTCTTTGGGCACAGCGCATTGTATCTCTTTGGACAGCATTTCCAGCAGAGTATGGCGGATAAGGTTCTTGTTGGTCAGCATCACAATCTGGCGGGTGGGGCAGGGGATGGCAAAGGGGCGTACCAGTTCTTTCTGTGGTTTGTTCAACTGCAATACAGCCAGCTCGGGAATGAAGGTGACGCCTTTGCCGCTTTCCACCATGCGCATGAAAGTCTCCATGCTGCCTAAATGATAGGCAAGCTGGCTGGCGCGCGCCGACTTCATCTGGCAGAAGCGTACCAACTGGTCGCGGAAGCAATGCCCTTCGTCGAGCAGCCAAAGCTGTTCGACGTTCAGGTCGGAGGTGCGTATTACCTTATTATTATAAAGAGCATCTTCGCGTGCTACGTATGCAAAGAACTGTTCATAAAACAGCGATGTCTGGCGGAACTCTTCCATTCCCGCCAGGCTTGCCACGACACCTGCGTCTATCTCCCCGCTCTGCAGAGCCTGCTTGATGTCCTTCGTCTTCATCTCCGTTACGCGGATATCCAGTTTGGGATATTTCTTCATCAGTTGCGGAAAGAAGCGCGGCAACAGATAAGGGGCGATGGTGGGAAGTATGCCTAATTTAAAGACACCCGACAAGGAGTGCTTTTCTTCTTCAATAATATCCTTTATATGGCCTGCCTGTTCCAATACGATACGGGCTTGCTCTATTACAAGCTGTCCGACGGGAGTAGGGCAGATGGGTTGTTGGTTTCGGTCGAATATCTTGGTGTCTAACTCGTCTTCCAGTTTTTGTATCATGGCACTCAGGGTGGGTTGAGTTACGCGGCAATGTTCCGCAGCTTTGGCGAAATGGCGGAACTGATTAACGGCAAGAATGTATTCCAGTTGTTGTAAAGTCATGATAAATAAAGGGTTTGAACGGGTTATATAGATTCTGTCTATGCAAAGATAGAAATTATCTGTTTGACAAGCGTTGATTTGCCTCTTATCTTTGTACAAAAAACGAAGAAAGGCTGCATCTCAGCATAATCAAGCAAGTTTGCTTCTGCCTTCGATTTGCACTTTCTTTGCAACAGGAAAAAGAAAAACAGTATAAACTATTAAAACCATAAAATTATGAAGACTTTAAATTATATCAAGTTAAATGAATCGGGAGTAGCTAACGTAGTATCTGCATTGCATCAACTTTTGGCAGATTTCCAGGTATATTACACGAATCTGCGCGGTTTCCACTGGAACATCAAGGGACATGGTTTCTTCGTATTGCACGAGAAGTTTGAAAGTATGTATGACGATGCAGCCGCAAAGGTGGACGAAATTGCAGAACGTATCCTGATGTTGGGTGGTGTACCCGAAAACAAGTTCAGTGAATACCTGAAAGTTGCAAAGATCAAAGAAGTATCTGACGTAGCTTGTGGTAGCGATGCAGTCAGCAATATTCTTGAAACTTACGGATACCTCATTGGTGAGGAGAGAAAGATCATTGAACTGGCCAATGAAGCAGGTGACGACGTTACTGCCGACCTGATGACAGGCTATCTGAAAGAACAGGAAAAGATGGTTTGGATGCTGGTTGCTTTCAGTACAAAAGGATGCACAGACAAATAATATATAGGTTTAGGTGATAAATGATGGAAAGGTGATGAAGTGGTGGAGACACTGCTTTATCACCTTTTTCCTTGTATATTATTTCTTTTTCGGTGCCCGTCTTGCCCAACCTTCTTCACTGAAGTCAGGTTCTTTATCGCGGAACTCCTTATTGTCATTTTGGAAGAATTGCCTCCAATCGTCTTTCTTGCCGCGGGCGTCGGTATAGCCACGCTCTTCGCGGCTCGGTTTGCCTTTCTTTTTGTCAGTCGGAGCATTGTCAGATTTACTTCTACTGTTTCTGGGCGTATCGTTACGTTTTCCAGATGTATCACTGCGTTTTTCGTCTTTGAAGCTGCGCTTCTTGCCATCAAATTCCTTTTTTCCGTAACTGCTTCCTTCGCTTTTACGTCTGCCTTTAGGAGTTTCCTTGCCTTCTTCGCCGGCAATCTCCACAGAAACCTTACGACCGTTCCAGTTGGCTCGGTTTAAAGCTTTTACTACATTTCCCGCTTCTTTCTCGTCTACCTCAAAAAATGAGAAGTTCTTCATCAGATCAATACGTCCCAGTTCCACACGACCACGGGTATTACTGTTCAGAAGACTGATCAGTTCATTGGGGAAGAAATTATCCATCTTACCCAGATTGATGAACAGGCGCGTAAATCCCGGTTCAGCTTTGCGGTTGCTACTTCTTCTGCGATCACCACTGCGTTCATTGTCACTTCTGCTTTTGCGTTCACCTCGGCTATCAGTAGGCATTTCTATTTCTTCGCGATTGCGGTAATATTCTGAGAAACGGTTGAACTCGTGGGAAACCATACGTTTGATAAGGTCTTCTTTGCTCAACCAGTCCAGTTTACGGTATATTTCAGGCATGAAGTCAGCCATGTCTTCTTCGTTCACTTTCACCTTTTCCAGATCGTCAATCACTTTCAGGAGCTGTTTCTCGCAAATCTGTTTGCCGGTAGGCATTTCACCAATAATAAACTTCTTGCTGATGATACGTTCTATTTCGCGCATCTTACCTTTTTCGCGCAAGTTGATGATGGCGATAGAAGTACCGGTCTTTCCGGCGCGTCCTGTACGTCCGCTACGGTGGGTGTAACTTTCGGTATCATCTGGCAGACCATAGTTGATAACATGTGTCAAGTCGTCTACGTCGAGTCCGCGTGCAGCAACGTCCGTGGCAACCAGGATTTGCAGATTACGGATGCGGAATTTCTGCATTACGGCGTCACGCTGCGCCTGACTTAATTCACCGTGCAGTGAATCGGCATTGTAACCGTCCTGCATCAACTTGTCGGCAATTTCCTGCGTTTCTTTGCGCGTACGGCAGAAAATGATACCGTATATCTGCGGATAATAGTCTACAATACGTTTCAGAGCCGCGTATTTATCCTTGGCATGAACGGTGAAGACTACATGCTTCACGTTACTTGTACTTTCATTTTTCCGTCCGATAGTGATTTCTTTGGCGTCACGTAAGTATTTCTTTGAGATACGTGCAATCTCCGGGCTCATAGTGGCAGAGAATAATAACGTATTACGCTCCTGAGGCACATCGGCAAGAATAGAGTTAATACTGTCCGTGAATCCCATGTTCAGCATTTCGTCCGCCTCGTCCATCACTACATTCTGGATAGTGGTGAGCGATACTGTCTTACGTTCCATCAGGTCGAGTAGTCGTCCCGGGGTGGCAACGATGATATGTACACCTTGTTTCAGGGCACGTATCTGGCTATCTATGGATGAACCACCATATACGGGCAACACCCGCAATCCAGTGATGTATTTGGAATAGTCATTCAAATCACCTGCAATCTGCAAGCAAAGTTCGCGTGTAGGGCAAAGTATAAGGGATTGTGGAATCCGGTTCTTTACATTAATTTTTTGGATAAGTGGCAGGCCGAATGCGGCGGTTTTCCCCGTTCCTGTTTGTGCAAGTGCTACAACATCATTATTTTCTCCTAAAAGGTAAGGAATCACTTCCTCTTGTACCGGCATGGGACACTCATATCCCATTTCTTCAATGGCGCGGCGTATCTCCGGCGACAGACCGAGCTCTTCAAAATTCTTCATTAAATCTTTGTATATCTTTATATTCGGGCACAAAGATAGAACAATTTTAGTGATTAATTATCGTTTTTCACTAAAAGAATACTTTGCAGCTTCTTAATTTCTTCTTTCTTGAGTCCGATGCCCCTTTCCAGATAGGTCTCCACGTCACCGTACCTACGTTCTATTTCTTCTTTGGCAGCATTCAGGAAATCTTCTCTGGCTGAATAAACAGTCGTGATGGCTTCTTGCGAACGTGCAGGCAGATTGTAGGCATAACGTGAGGCGCTGGGAATATTAAAGTAGTCATTGCTGAGACGATAATCTTCCATGATAATATCGCTGTTCACACCAAGAGAAGCGAGTATCAGTGCCGAAGCAATGCCGGTGCGTCCCTTACCGGAGGAACAATGAATGACGACAGGATAGTTAGCACTGTCCAACAGGATATCGAATATCTGCCGGTATTCATGGTGGTAGTTCATCACTAACTCGCGATTCATTCGTTCCACCATACGGTATACAGTATCACTTTTTATTTTTTGTTCCTGGATACCTCTCAGAATATCTTCCATATCCCCCGTTTTTATGGGAATATGTACGACATTGAATCCTTCTTGTAATGGGGTATGTCCTTTTAACTCTGATTCGGAGCGTAGGTCTATAATAGTCTTGATGCCTATATTCTTTAGTTCTCTGCGCGAGTAGCATTCCAGACTGTCTATCTGGGCTGAGCGGTAAAGCATACCCCAGCGCAATTGTTTCTGGGTAGGATATGATGGATATCCTCCCATATCGCGGAAGTTCTGTATACCAGGGATATTGACATTACGGGTAGCAATCTTCACACGGTATTTATCATTAAATACAAGGGTATAGTAATACCGTCTGGTAGGGTCCGTGGTAACAATTGTCATTCGTTGGTCGGCAATATTTGCCATGGCTACCGGAGAATCTTCGGGAATATAGTTCGGGTCGGTAGAGGCATATACCTTTACGTTTCCTTTAATAAGAGGGGCCATTTCCCATTTGACGATACTATTTCCAACGTTGTTTTCTTCGCAAACGACGGAGATATGGGGAGCTGTGCCGCTACAAGCCGGTAGCAGTAATACACATGTTAGCAAGTTCAACAGATTTTTATACATAGTTTTTTGTCTGAGCGTATACTGCAAAGATATGTATTCTGCTGACTTTTGTTACTTCAAGGCGCAGAGTTTCACAGAGTTTTTTCTCCTTTAACGGGGATTTAGTTAATGGGAGGCAACTGGCGGGCAAACTCCGGTGATATGGAATTGTTAAAACTCCGGCATACATCTGCCGAGAACTCGATGCCGCAACGGATAATCTTGTCCCCAGGTGGCTTCATCTATTTGTCCCAGATCGCAGTGGCGTACATTGTACTTCAGCAGGCCATAGATGATTCCGGCATTGAAATTATCACCCGCTCCAATAGTACTGACTGCCTCCAATGGCGGAATAGCATACTCTTTGGTAATGCTTTTCGTACGCAGTGAAATCTCTTTCGCTCCGGCAGTGCAAAGAAAGTTAGAGCAATAAAAACGAATCTTATCTTTGTAGACCTTATCCACTTCCTTTTGATTATACATATAGAAGAAATCTTCTATAGAACCGCGTACAATGTCGGCATATTCCAGATTCTCGATGATGGTTGATGTCAGTTTAATGGCTTCATCTTTATGCGAGGAGCGGAAGTTAGATCGTAGTAGACAATTGCTTTCTTCTCACGTGCCTGCTCCAACAGATCCTGAACTTTATCGCGCAACACCGGGTTCAGGGCAAAGTATGAACCGAAAACTACGATGTCGTCTTCTTCCAGTTTTGGGAAGACTACATCCAGCCGTTGCTTGGGATAATCCTTATAGAAAATATATTCCGCATCACCATGTTCGTTCAGGTAAGCCAGTGATACGGGAGATTTGCCATCGGGGAACACATTGACATATTCGGTAGACATGCCGCTATCCTGCATGAATTGCAGAATTGTGTTGCCCACCTGGTCGTTTCCCGTTTCGCTGATGAAGCTCACAGGTACGCCTGTCCGTGCCAATGACACGATGCCGTTAAATACTGAGCCACCCGGTACAGCTGCTGTCGGCTGCCCGTTGCGGAAAATGATGTCAAGGATAGTTTCTCCTATACCGATTACTTTTCGCATAATTTTCTTGATTTTTCACCCAAATACCCACCGTGATGACGTTTGGAGTAGTCTCCAATTGTAAAGCCGGTCTGTTGCATTACCTGTACTACAAGAATGTCACCGATGACGGTCATTACAGTAGTCGAGGTAGTGGGCGTCATTCCCAGAGCACAGACTTCCTTGGGCTTTCCTGTGCTGAGACATACATCAGACTCATGAGCCAACGGACTATCCGGATTTCCGGTAATAACAATAAATTTAAGCTCCGGGTTCAAATTATGAGCCAATTGTGTGAGTTCCACGATTTCGCGTGTCTTACCGGAGTTAGAAATCAACAACAATAAATCGTTCTCCTGCAATATGCCCAAGTCTCCGTGTTGTGCTTCGCTGGGATGCAGAAATACGGAAGGGATTCCGGTAGAACAGAACGTAGTTGCAATGTTCATGGCGATCTGTCCGGCTTTTCCCATACCCGAAGTTACCAGTTTCCCTTTCCGCCGGTGAATTTGTTCCACGATAAGTTCTACTGCACGCTCGTAAGCGTCTGTCACGGGGATGTTTAGAACAGCTTGTGCTTCTTTCTGCAAAAGCTCTTGAATGGATTCAATCATTATACTATTTTTGTTAGTAGTTAGGTTATAGCCTACAAATATCTGCAATTTTCCATAAATGGCAATAAGTTTTATTGTATTTTTGCTTTGTGAAGATAGGGGGAGCTCATCAAATTGAGTTATCTTTGCGCCCTCAATCAGTTTTGAACGTAAGAATGAAGAAGTTAGCACTTTTCCCTTTACCGGGACATAACGAATATACACTTGCCAACGGTTTGCGTATTATCCATCAACCGGCCTATTCCAATGTAGCTTATTGTGGTTTTGCTGTTGATGCCGGAACCCGTGATGAGCTTGAGAATGAACAAGGCATGGCGCACTTTGTGGAACATCTTATTTTTAAAGGTACACAGAAGCGGAAAGCCTGGCATATTCTCAATCGTATGGAGAATGTAGGTGGTGACCTGAATGCTTACACCAATAAAGAAGAGACGGTTATCTATTCTGCTTTCCTTACTGAGCACTTCGGCCGGGCCTTTGAACTGCTGGCGGATATTGTATTTCATTCCACCTTTCCGCAACGTGAGATTGAAAAGGAAACGGAGGTGATTATTGATGAAATCCAGTCTTACGAGGACACGCCTTCCGAACTTATTTTCGATGACTTCGAGGATTTGATCTTCCGCGGACATCCGCTGGGACGTAATATTTTGGGTAATCCTGAATTACTGAAAACGTTCCGGAGTGAAGATGCTGCTGCTTTCACTTCCCGCTTTTACCATCCGGGCAATATGGTTTTCTTTGTTTGGGGCGATTTGGATTTCAAGCAAGTCATCCGTTGGGCAGAGAAACTCCTTATAGATGTCCCTGCGGTATCGGTGGATAACCGTCGTATGCCTCCTCCTCTTTTATACGCCTGAGAAACTCACTATACATAAAGATACGCATCAGGCTCATGTCATGATTGGCAGTCGTGGATACAATGCCTATGATGATAAACGTACAGCCCTTTATCTGCTGAACAATATTATTCTTGGGGGCCCGGGTATGAATAGTCGTCTGAACGTTTCTCTGCGTGAACGCCGGGGATTAGTTTATAATGTGGAGTCCAATCTGACTTCTTATACGGATACAGGTGTCTTCTGCACTTATTTCGGATGCGATCCTGAAGATGTGGATACATGTATGCGATTGGTAATGAAGGAACTTAAAAGCTTGCGTGATACCAAGATGACTTCCCAGCAACTGGCTGCTGCCAAGAAGCAACTCATCGGACAGATAGGTGTAGCGTCGGATAATAATGAGAACAATGCCCTCGGTATGGCAAAGACCTTCCTGCATTATCATAAATATGAAACCTCTGAAGCGGTTTATCAACGTATTGAACAACTTACTCCGGAGATCCTATTGGAAGTGGCGAATGAAATGTTTGCAGAAGATTATCTGTCGACGCTGATCTATCGCTGAGTATCCTTTATTGATTAGCATCAGGTAACGTCTGTAACCATAACTCAATGCTCGGTTGCAAATAAGTTATTCTGTTTCTGACGTAAAGGTAAGCATTTATGTCTTCTCTTTAAATATCTGCTCCTTACCTGAGGCATACTTGCTCCGTATCAAATCCATACAATCTCCACATAGAGGTACCTCTGAGTGGAGATTGTACGGAGCAAGTGGGTTGCAGATAGGTCGCAAGGAGGTTGCAAGTATGCCTTGAGTAAGATAAAGAGGAAGAATTAAAAAGTCAACTTTTATCCTTCAATCTGTTTGAGTGGTTACAAGTCTTCGCATACTGAATTCGCAACCGCAATATTGCTGATTATAGAAGTCATGCTCTTTGAGAAGCTGGTTTCGTCGGTCTTGTAATCCTCCTTTTCGCCAGTTTTGTTCCCAGAAAGTGGTTCCGGGGTAAAGGGCAGCGGCTCTACGTCCCGCTTCGTTTATTTGGTCGAGGCTTTTCCAGCGGGAAGAGGCGAGGGTAGTGGTGAACAGGGTAAAACCGTGTTCGGAGGCATAACGGGCAGTTTCAGCCAGACGAAGGTTGAAACATTTCAGGCAACGGCCACCTCGTTCGGGCTCATCCTCCATTCCTTGTATGGAGGTGCGCCAGAATGAGTAATCGTAGTCGCCGTCCATAAAGTCAAGTCCTAACCCCTGAACATAACGGATGGCCTCGGCTTTCCGGATTTCATATTCGGCCTGAGGGTAGATATTGGGGTTGTAATAAAACACGGTGGGGCGGATGCCGTTAGTAAGCAGGCATTCGATAATGGCAGAAGAACAAGGTGCGCAACAAGAGTGGAGCAGCACCTTGTCTTCATGGTTAGGAGTTTGAAGCTTTAACATCATCTTTTCGTCTTTTTAGATACATATTTATACCTTCAGTTTTATTTTGGCCTTCACCAGCAGTCCGGTCAGTTGGACGATGATGAGGGAGAATATAAGCGATCTTAATAAGCCCGGAGCACCTGCATTCAGGAGCTCGGGGTAGTGCCAGCCCAACAATTGCTGTGCGGCGTACCATATATATGGAATGATATAACACGTAAGCGTGGCAGTCCCGGCAGGTTTGATAATATCGAACCAGGGTGTTTTACCTTTTACATCCGTCAGCCAATAGAACAGGCCGAACAATGGGAAGAATGCAGCAAGGCAATAGAACAGCCAGCTCGGAGTAGCCTGTATCTTTGAGATAATCCAGTGGGGGTGCGTGCGAGCAAAGTGCAGCGATGAGCATGATGACACCTAATGCACAAAGGGTAACAATGAATTTACGCGGATGTTCCCGGTCAGCATATTTCTGCATCAGCAACGAAGTGAGTACACCCGACATACCGAATGCGTGCAGCGTCCAATCGCTGGGGATGAAAGGCAGAAGGATGATGCGTAAACCATATTCCTGGGGAATCAGATTGGAGTGACTGATCACTGCAAGGAGTATGACGACCAGCCATGCTATGACATTTTTACGCAAACTTTCGCGGGTGAACAGGTAGATACCGGCACACACGACATACGTCCAACCGATAAGTCCCAGAATGCCCCACCAACCTTGATGGAAAGGTTTTCCGTTTAAATCTTTATATAGAACGAGGAATGCCAACAAGGCAACGCCAAGCACCTTCATTGCGATGAATAGGTACTTTTTTGACCCTTCGGTCTTCGGATAAACGGCCCAGACCAGGAAAAAACCGATCATCATCAGGATACAGAACCACTGGTGGGAAATGCCACCTGCTATGCCACCCGAATTGAGTGAAAATAGCCCCATAGTGATGAGTGCTACTGTACGCCAGAAGATATGGGCAATGACTTGAAGCGTAGTATCTCCTTTCCTGTAACGGTTCTGGATGGCAAAAGAGACAGACATGCCCATGCAAAACAGGAATGCTGGAAAAATGGTGTCGGAGAATCCCATCATGTCTTCGTTGATGTCGGCATGTTCAAGCCAATGGGGGATGTTCTTCAGACCGGGAATGTCATTCACGAAGAGCATGAGAAACATGGTGAGTGCGCGGAATACATCAACCGCGGCTACTCGTTGAGGTGCTAAGTTTTTCATTATAGAATACATTTGGGGGTTAATGCTGCAAATATAGGAAACTAATTTTTTATATTTGTCCCTATGAAGGTAAAACTGCTGATATTTCTCGGATTGGCAATACAAGGCATATATATGCGATTCAGCCCTTCTTTATCTGGGCCGCAACTTGCGCTGGGCACAGCACCACGGTGAACAGGAAGCGGCGGATGAAACCCGCATCCGGCGGGCGCACCTGATGTCTTCGGCAGGTATGTATAAGGAAGCCTCTGAGGATTTGGAACAGATAACCCTTTCTATACTTTCTTCTCGTTTATTGCCCGATTATTATGAAGATTACCGTCATTTGTACGGTGAATTGGGGGACTTCCACACGGTAACTCCATTTACATGCCGCGGTAAAGACCGTTACATGCCGCGGTAAAGGTCGTTACAATAAGGGGTAAAAGCCGTTACATACGGCAGTAAATGCTTTTACATTTTGTAGTAAACAGTTGGTAAATGCTATTCGTTGATTATCAGTAAATTAATAAAAACCATTAGCAATCTTTAATTCATTTCTGTAGGGATATGAATGAAGTGATTTGCGGACTATCCGTCATTCTGAGCGTAGTCGAAGAATCTACTCTCTTGGCATAAGGCTGCGCTATACAGTAGGGGAAGAGATCCTTCGACTACGCTCAGGATGACGGATAGTACTGCTTTTTAGCATTTGCTTCATTTCTTTTTTTCAGTTATGAATGAAATCCAACTCCTGATTCGTATTATTATCAAAGATATCGTAGATTGATAGGGCGGTGACCGTGAGGTTAGCGCCCTATTCTCTTTTTATAATAAAGGTAAGAATATAAAGTATATAATGTAGTAATTAATACAAAATTGTTTCCTATTAAATTTCGTGCTTGTTCCCTTTAATCGGCTTTAGAGATATGTGTAGGATAGATTGTGACTATAAACTTGTATATTTATGTTCGTACAACTTGTATATAATGCAGGTTTGCTTTCCTTTCATATATTAAATATAATGAATCTATTTTACTTGATATGTTTCGGATATTGAAACAATACCATTGTTAATACTCGGATAGCGTAAATTGAATTTCAAAAAACTCCCTTTTTACTGTATTAGCAACTGCGATGTTGGCTAATCGCTTAAATAGTTGTCTCCCTGTTTTCTTATTGCCTATAACAGAAATAGATACAATTTACTGTCTCCCTTATTACTCCGATATTTGCATACTGAGATTTTAGGCTGTTTTCGGTACGTTCTGGGGGTAGAACACGATTCGGCTGATGGAATGATTTTAAAATAAAAACGAGAATTAAATGAAGAAAATACTGGTGTGCATACTATTCATATTGGGATTATTGCCAGCCGAAAGTAAGGCTCAGAAGATTGCTGTAAAAAGCAATCTTCTTTATGATGCCACTACTACCATGAACCTTGGATTGGAGGTGGCATTGGCACGTAAGTGGACATTGGATATTCCGGTAAATTATAATCCATGGAAGTTTGATGAGACTCGCTTGAAGCATTGGGGCATACAACCGGAGCTTCGTTACTGGTTCTGCGAAAGTTTCAACCGTACGTTCATTGGGTTGCATGGGCATTATGCCGACTTCAATGTGGGTGGGTTGCCCGACTGGCCGCTTATCAGCGAGAATATGCAGAATATGCGCTATCAGGGACATCTGTATGGAGGCGGTATTTCGATAGGGCATTCATGGATATTGAAGAAGCGTTGGAGCATTGAGGCTTCCCTTGGGTTGGGGTATGCACGCATCGTATATGAAAAAGTATCCTTGTGCAACGTGTGGTACTAAACAGAAAGACACCAGTAAGAACTATGTGGGGCCTACAAAAGCGAGTGTATCACTTATTTACGTAATTAAATAGAAATGAGAATGATGAAAAGAAATATGCCATTCATTACATTGGTATTGGCCGTCTTGTGTCTGAATGCGAACAGGGCTACGGCTCAGGATCGTTCTTATGAAGGAACCATCACCATAGTACCTGTGCGGCTGGAGCAACTGGGAGAAACTGTTCATATAGACTTCGATATTCTGATGAAAGATGTGAAGGTAAAGTCGGCGCATGGGGTAGACCTTATCCCGCAGTTAGCTTCTCCTACCACTACTTACGAACTTCCGCGGGTTTCCCTCAAAGGGAAAAATGAGTATCTGGTTCATGAACGCAGACTGGCAGTGATGAGTGCTAAAGCGAAGAAAAACTATAAGGCGCCATATCTGATAGAGAAAAATCAGAAGAAGAAAAGTGGCGTTATCCGCTACAGATATACATTGCCTTATGAACCTTGGATGGCGGATGCCGGGCTGAATGTGCAGCGCGACGAGTGTGGTTGTGGCGAAAGCGCACTGATGAACGTGGAGCATACCTTTGATAAGGTTACGCTCGAACGCATGCTGGTGCCGTATGTGGTGACTCCTCATCTTTCGTATGTGGAGCCTAAAGTAGAGGAAATAAAGAGTCGTGATATACAGGCGGAATGTTTTCTGGACTTTGAGGTGAATAAGGTGGATATTCGCCCTGAATACATGAGCAATCCCCAGGAATTAGCAAAAATCCGTGCGATGATTGATGACCTGAAGTCTGATGCCAATGTGAACGTGAAGCGTCTGGATATCATAGGTTATGCTTCCCCCGAAGGAACGCTGGCTGCAAACAAACGTTTGTCCGAAGGTCGTGCTATGGCATTGCGCAACTATCTGGCTGCCCGGTATGATTTCCCGCGCAATCAATACTATATCATATTCGGTGGTGAAAACTGGGACGGATTGGTGAAGGCGCTCGATACGTTTGAGATGGAATACAAGGCGGAAGTGCTGGATATCATCACAAATATTCCTATTGAAAAAGGGAGAGAAACGAAGTTGATGCAGCTTCGCGGTGGCGCACCTTACCGGCTTATGTTGAAGGAAATATTCCCAAGCTTGCGTGTAGCTATCTGTAAGGTGAGCTATGATGTGCGGAACTTCAATCTGGAAGAGGCGAAGGAAGTGATAAAGAAACGTCCCCAGAACCTGAGTTTGAATGAGATGTTCATGGTGGCTAACGCTTATCCGAAGGGTTCGCAAGAGTTTATCGATGTTTTTGAAACAGCAGTCCGCATCTATCCGGAAAGTGAAGTTGCTGCTATGAATGCGGCTACCGCAGCCCTTTCACGCAATGACCTGGTTTCTGCGGAACGCTATCTGGAAAGGGTGAAGTCGGATGACTGCTTGCCCGAATATAACAATGCAATGGGAGTATTATTATTAATGAAAGGAGAGTATGAATTATCGGAGAAGTATTTGAGAACTGCAGCGCAGTCAGGGCTGGATGCAGCCAAGGAAAATTTGGAAGAATTAGCTAAAAAAGAAGGCTAATGCGCTTGAGATAAAAGGGAAAAATAAAAAAAAATGAGTAAATTATATATGTATTAATTTCTAATAAATGTTTGTATTATGCTAAAGATTAAATCTATTTTAGTGTCATTGCTGGCTGTTGCGGCATTGGCGAGTTGCTCGGATGATAATGATAATCCTGGTGGCGGTGATGAGAAAAACTATGATGCGGCTTACATGTCGATCAGCTTGTCTGTCCCTAAGGCTTCGCGAACGCGTGCTGGTTCTACTGAAACAGGTGCGTTGGAGTCTGAAACAAAAAAATCAATGAGATCTATTTGATTCTGTTTGATAAAGACAAGAAAGTTGTTAAGGATAAAGATGCATCCACGTATTACAGTATCTTGAGTTCATCACACCTTTCAGAAGATGGAACGAGTCCGTTGGAACCATTCAAGGTCTCTTTTGCTACCAAATACTTGCTTGTTATAGCTAATCCGGGTGCAAAAAATGAAGGCTCATATAGCGGCTAAGGTTGTGGAAGACGCAACATATGCTACTATAAATACCATGTTTAGTGTAACCGAAGATCCCACTGCGGGCAATAACCTTTATCTTATAGAAGAAGTTGCGCGTACCAATAGTTACACCATGATTAATGCCGGTGAATTCGATGATACTGATTTACAGTCTGATAATTGGGATTGGAAGGCAGATTGTTTACTTGATGTTTCAGGTTCCATCATCGATGCCAGTAAATATAAGACTGAGGCGGAGGCAAAAGCGGAAGCTGTGAAGCAACGGGCAAAACTTCAGATTGAACGTCTGGCAGCAAAAATAGCGGTTACGCTTAAAAGGTACCGCCGGTGACGAGATAGAAGTGTTGCCCGTCGGTGCCGAGTTTGTATTCGCAAAATGGACTATTGATTATGTGAACTCCCAGTTTTTTCCATTTGCTACAAAAACAAAGTTGACATCTCCCCATTCACCTGGTGAGTATAAGACAAAACTTCTATACAGTAGACCCGAACTTTACAGACCCTAATCATCTCACCGGTATCATACTGAATCAGATTAAAGATTACGAACCTCAAGTGCAATGGTATGATTCAAATGAGAACGGAGCAGAAGAGGAAGATAAGACAGTTGCCTATACTACGGAAAATACGATGGCTGCTGCTTATCAGAAACTGGGTGGGGCTACCCGTTTGGTGCTTAAAGCTAATTATGTACCTAAAGGCTATGAAATGGGAAAAAGACTGGTATCAGTCTTCGCTCAATGGTGTTTTTACGAATTATGAGACCTTGGCAGACCTGCAAACGGCTTATAATACTGCTAAAGCATTAGATGAAGACAAGAGGGATGCGGCACAAAAAGCACTGGTGATTTCTTGTGAAGCTTTCAAAGCGAAGTTGGATGGTATATATTCTACTATTGCAAGTATTGCTGATTTTAAATCCCTTACTCAAGGAGACCTCGACGCTCTTAACATTACCAATGGTGGTGAAGTTGCTAAGGGAACCGGAGTTCGTTGGTTCCAGAAGAGTCTTAACTACTACTACTACGAGATTCGTCACGACAATGGTGATCTGGGACACATGGCGTATGGAAAATATGGTGTAGTGCGTAATAACTATTACACGCTCCAACTGACAAAGGTAAATGGTGCAGGTACGCCTTGGTATCCTGATGTTGAAGATCCGGAAGAAGATATCGATAAAGAAGGTGCTTATCTTCATTTCGAAATTAGCGTTGCTCCATGGGTATCCTGGGCTACAGATTTTGAGATATAATAAATTTTCTAACTAAAAAAGACATAGGGCAGTGCAAATCTGCCTGCCCTATCTTCTTTTAATATTCCGTACGGCATGAGCCTTCGGAAAATAAGTAAAAACAAGCCGATGACAGGCTTTCAAAAACAGCATGAAGATACTTTGGCGCATCATTTCACAAAAAGGTGATAGTATACAAAGGAGCGCCCCCCTAAAATGAAAATAACTGGAGACCACTGTAAAGAGGTTCTCTGACTATATAACCGGCAGTTTTGTAAAACTGCCCATATAAAGAAAAGATATGTTCGGAAAAACTAAATCGCTGTTCCTTTTCGTCATTTCGATGCTGTGTTTAGCTTCGTGTGACAGTATACACGAGGATTTACCCCGGTGCGAACTTTGGTTGGAATTCACATTTGACTACAATATGGAATATGCGGATGCGTTCAATCCGCAAGTCAAATCGGTAGATGTATTCGTGTTCGGCAGCGATGATAAACTGCTCTTCTCCAAAAGGACCGAGACTGCCACACTGCTTGATGGAAACCGGATGTCTTTGACCGATGAACTTGAATTTGGAAACTATAAAGTGCTGACCGTTGGTAACTTGTCCGATAAATTTTGGGTTTCGAACAATGCGGGCAGTGAAATGGTTCCGGGTACGACCACCCTCCAACAGACTGTTGTATCTTTGAAGCGGGAGACGGGTGTTGTAAACTTTGACTTCCAGCACCTTTACTTCGGAGAAGTTGTGAAAGTGGACCACCTGCCGTCTAATGTCGGTCACGAGGTGTATCCGGTGAACCTGATACGCGACACCAATCGGTTTAATCTCGCGTTGATGGGATATGAGGGAGACGAAGTAAATAAAATGCAATATACATTTGAAATTCAGGCACCGGAAAATGCGGTTTATTCCTGGGAAAACGAACCAACAAACCAAGGACCTGTTACTTATATACCTTATGATGTAGGTCCGGGCGAGATTTCCGATGTGATTGTATCCGCACGTTTGAATACCATGCGTCTGCTTAATAGGAGCGGATGGAGTTACAAGTTTATTATAAGAAATGCGGATACCGGCTCCGAATTATGGAGCTACAATCTGATGACGTTGCTGAGTATTGCCCGACCGACTTCCCGTTACGACGGGACAGATCTTCCCTTTCAGGAATACCTCGACCGGCAGAGTGAATGGAACCTGATATTTTCTATTGTCGAAAAGCCCGAAGGAGGATTCCTTCAGATCGGGCTTGTGGTAGGCACATGGATTTATTGGCTTCATGATGTTGAAATTTGAGAATGAGAAAAAAAAGCTGTTACATATCATTTGTCTGACATTTATAACCCTTTTTGTTCGCATGCAGCAGAGATGAAGCCAATGAACTGCCTGTCCTTGCCCGGGCGCAGCTTAACATCGGATTGGTGAACGATGGGGATGCAGAACGTCAGGAGGAGATAAAATCCATTCGGTTTATCGTATTCGATAACGCGACCAGTGGCGCGATATTGGATGTGAATAAACTCGTCATATTGGATACTCCGGGAACAGCTACTGATATAACCGCACAGCTTCTCAAAGTGATTCCTAACAATGATATAATAGTTATAGTAATAGCCAACGAGCCGCAAAGCCTTACTGCAAAGCTTAACGGCATTACCGAATTGCCACTATTGGAAGAGTTGAACTATTCTGTAGCCTCTGTGCTGGACAGCGATGGAGAAATTGTCTCGTCGACCGGCATGCCCATGACAGGAGTGATTCGGGATATATCTATAGCACCTGATGAAACTCAAAAAGTAGAAATGGTTATTGAACGTGCCGTGGCGCGGGTAGATATCTTTATCGAAGCTATAGATGGCGGAGCTATGACCGGATATACTGCCGGTAGTACCACTGTCACTTTGCATAACTTCACCCGTGACAGCTATTTCGTGATGGGAAACGAGGCAAATGGTACGCGCGATAATACTGACCCTTCTAAAAATTACGGGAAAGTGAAGGGTAACGCATCGGATAGCGACCTATCAACAGAAACCTGGACAGCGTCAACCTCGGAGATGTGGGCATATTCGTCTGCCACTGGGGCTAAGAACCGGAAACTGCTCAGTTCGTTCTATGTTGCCGAGCGTACGTTCAGGTCGGATTATTCCGACCGACTGGCCGTCAGCATGGCCAATGTCCTGAAAGGACCTCCGGATGTCACCGGAGTAACTGAGAAGGTGATAGAGACAATAACAAAGGTTGATGACAAAGGTACCCCGGTGGCACAGCCTTTTACGGAGATACGGAGGAATAACGTATATCAGATAACGGCCCGGGTAGGGAAAATCGGTATCCAGATACTGACGATAACGGTGGAAGACTGGGGTGAAGTAAAAAACATCGAATTGAATATGGATTTGTAATACATTTCCCCGGATGTTTTGTTTATATCGGAAAAGAGTTTAAGATGATGAAGTTTAGAAATAGTATCAAGATGATTGTAATGGCGGCTCTCCTTCCGTTCGTCCTCTTCTCGTGTGTCGGAGAAGAGATGATGCCGTGCGGAGAGTTGATCGTTGTGCAACGTATCGGAGAAGGTGGAAACGCCAGAACCCGTGGTACGGTTATCTCTTCGAATACTGATCTGAAAGGGGAGACTTTCGGCTTTTTTGCTTCCCTGACGCCTGCCTCATCTGCTCCGGAACAATACTTCAATGCAAGCGCCGGAGTGAACCCCGACCTCACGGCAACCATATCGCCCGAACAATACTGGCCGGCGCTGCTGGGTGCCAGCATGAAGTTCTTCTCGTGGTATCCGTACAGCGGTGCCGATGCGCCCACTGCGAACTTCTCTAACCCCGCACAAATGGTGCTGAGTTATACGGCAAATGCCGACGCAACCAATCATGTGGATGTGCTGGGTGCTATCTCGGAGCCTACATGGGGTACAGGTGTGAGCATACATTTCTACCACACACACTGACCAAGGTTACTTTCACGTTTAAAAAGGTAGACCCGGTGCCCGATGTGGTAACCATCGAAAAGATAGAGTTCCAAAATGTAGGGAAAAGCGGGAAGCTTACTATTCCCAAGATACCGACTGCCACTACCGAACATAACAAGCCTGCTTTCGTGTGGAGCGACGTCACGATGGGAAACATTGCTTCTACTCCCACCGGCAATAAGACGGTGACCGAGGATGCCACCTTGATTGGTGATACATTCCTCATGTTACCTACCGACAACTTCTCTGCAACAGCCAAGATTGTTGTTACCACCAACTTTGGTGACTATGAGTTCCTGCTCAGTGAGATTGTCACTAAAAATCCGCATACTTGGGAGTCAGGGGAATATATCAACTATAACCTTTCGCTGTCGAACGATGTCTATCAGCTTTCAGCCACCCCTCTTGAGTGGGACGAGAGCCCGGTGAATGTGATTTTCGACAAGCAGTATTATCTCAAATTGTCGCAGACCAAGGTGCAGACAGCCGGCAAGCCAGCCACAGTTGATATAGAAGTGAAAACGAACTACGACGCGATTCCGTATACAGGCTATGATGCGGGTGCGCAATTAGACACGGATGGCATGAAAACGTGGGCAACGGTCAATATGACCGAGACATCTGTTTCGGAAGGTGTGTACACTTATAATTTCCACGTCTCGATGCTCAAATTTACTTCCAATCCCGAAGACGGAGAAGAAGATGAACGGTGGACGAGATTTTATATTAGTGCAGGCAATCTGCATCACCTGGTGGCTTTACAGCAATGGAAAGAAGACGGAGAGTGGATGAACTATGATGTACAACTGGATAGCAGTGATGGAGGAACCGGGATTATGCAACGTCGCAAGATTGTTTTTGCCTCGGGCAATCCGGGTTGGTGGGAGTGGAAGATAACCCAAGTAGAAGATACTGATAATGTTCTGCTCAATACAGAAACAATAATAGAGTCAAGTGGTAAGAGTGGCGGTGCAGTTTATTTCTACTTCAAGGCAAACGCTGTGCCCGGTAAGAAGGCCACGCTTACACTGAGCAATACAAACGGAGACAATCCGGATATACTGGTAGAATTGACTGTACCGAGTATATGATATCTATAAGAAAGGAAATAAAAATATGCAATATAAAACTTCAATATTTAGAAAGAACTTTCTCTTGTCAGCCTTGTTGGCATCGGTATGGCTTACCGGGTGTGTGCAAGAGGAGTTTGAGGCAATGCCTCCCCAAACAGGAAATGGTGTCCGGTTCACCCTGACGGTTCCCGACGTTGAAATGCCATCCGTATCTTCGCGCACAATGACCGGAACGGGAGTAGCCAAGAAGGAAGACGAAATAAAGACCGTGGATGTACTTGTTTTTGATACGTCGAAAACACCTGCTGTATTCTTGGAATGGGCCGAGGGTACAAGTATCACACAAGATTTGGCCAACAATAACTCCACCGTGAACTTCTCTGCCCCACTTCCTCCCACTGCTGTGCCAACTTGTATTGTGATTGTTGCGAATAGGCGGCTCGGTACGATTGTATCCGGCTTCACGAAGGGGAAACTACCAAGATTAAGGCGATGGAAGCATTACTCCATAGTCAGGAAGGCAAATGGCTGGCCGATGGAGGGGATACTGACGGTTATACACCGATTCCTATGTATGGAGAGACAATAGTGCCAAAGATTGACTCCTCAGTAAATCCGATAACAGGAATCAACATGAAGCGTATGCTGGCGCGTATCGACATCCGTAACTCCGCATCTAACTTCACAGTCGAGGAGGTTTATCTGGCTAATTATAATACTATCGGATATATTGCCCCGGCATGGGATGCGGATGGAAAGCTTAAAGATCCGGTTCCGGATGCTCCGAACCTTCCGGCCGACGGTGGCAAGAAGACGGAGGAAGGGGATGCAATCCTTTATTCCGTGGATGGAAACACACCCTACAACGGTGAGATTTATACATTCGAAGCACCTGCTGCAGTGGATGCCGGTGGTGTGGGGCAAGACGGGGCTTCAAGCCGTAAGGATGCTGTCTGCCTGATTGTGAAGGGAAAAATTGGTGAGGGTAAATCGACTTTCTACCGCGTGGATTTCACAAAAACCGGAGAGATAGGAGAGGACGTTGAATACCTGTTTTTGAAGCGAAACTATAAATACATCATTACCGTAACGGAAGCTTCGGGCATTGGCTATGAAAGTCTCAGGGAGGCGTTGGCATCCTATACGGTCATGTCCAATCTTAAGTTCCGGTTGATACACTATAGCCGGGAGAAGGTTAAGGACGTAGTCTACAACGGGCAGTATATGCTTGGTGTGGGCGAATCGGAAATCAGCGTGACGCAACACCAGAACAACGGATACGCTATCAACGTCTTTACCGACCACCCCGGTGGCTGGAAGGCTACTGTTACGGAAGGGAGCGATTGGCTTGGCTTTCCCGGGGAATTGCTACAGCGTCAGGTGTTGCGAACGAGGATACACAACTTTTGCTGAGAATTCCTTATTATCATAATGGAATTACCGGAACCACCCGCACGGCGACCGTCACTCTGACAGCAGGCCGGTTGACTTACGATATTAAAGTGACGCAGGGAGTGATAGACCCGGGGATTATCAAATTTGTCGATGCATACGGGAATGAGTTGGAGAATGGCCTTTTCTTCCCGATCAAAAACCCTGACGGTGATGATCTTCCTATCGAGGCGCAGACGGTATATGTGATGTTTTCCGTAGATAAAGTAGAAGTCCAGTTATATAAAGACGATGGCATCGACAGAGTCCGGTATCCTGATGGTGGTCTGATTCCGCAATTGTATAGGGATAGCAGGAAACCATTCACTGAAAAAGTGCAGGCGTTTACCGTGCAACCCAATCCGAGGCGTGCGGGCGACGGCACCAGTGAAAGTGTCGGTGGTTGGTGGTGGCGTTGGGATAACCTCGTTTTCAATCTGTTTGATAAAGATGGCACTTACCTTAATGAAGTACACTTTCCCATCAATCAGGGCGAATTGCAGTTTTCATTCCGATATTACCCCACTGTTGGTAATAGTCGTACCTTTAAGGTTCCTTTAGGAGCAGAGCAATATCTGCAACTGTTTGTCAATAATAACTGGACAATTGAAAATGTCGAAATATTGGATATCATCGGTGACGACGGAACCGGATTGATACAGCCCGATGCGGATAATGATATAGTGGTGGGCAGAACGAATGCAGAGCCGAAGATGTATCAGGAGTCGGTCGTAGACCTTGATAATAATGGTGGGGGAAATGATGTTTGGAAGCGTGGATATGACTTTAGGCTAAAGCTCCATGCCGGGAAGTGGAAAGAAGGGAAAAAGGGAACAATAAGAATTACGTTCAGGAATGTGATGCATACTGCGCAAAACGATTTTTTCCCTTTTTATCGTACGCTTGATCTTCAAATGGTGTCCGAAAAGACGTCTTATACAACTGCTGGGGAGCCTTATTTCTATCTCTACCCGCTTCGGTTCGATAATCGGCTTCTTCTTGAGGAAGGTCAGTACAGAGGACGTAAGGCAGTCGTTGCCGACGCGGAAAATATATGTAAAAATATAGGTGACGGTTGGCGTCTGCCCACCGCAAATGAATTGTTGTTGTCGTTTGCTTATGTAGGTGCTTTGGGTGGTGATGCAACGGAAAACAGTGGCGCATATGGTCAGGATATACATGGCTGGTATCGGAACTGGTCAGGTAGCTACTGGAGTTCGTCTTATTATTCAGAGAAAAGTCCCAACCAGTATTTTAATATAGATTTCTCGGTCGGCTATCAGAGAGAGAAAACGGTGTCTACCGATAATCTTTATTTCCGTTGTGTAAGGGATAATAATAGTGAGACAACAAAGTATCCTTATGTTGAAGTGGCTTCCTCAGGAGTCACTGTTGTCTCCCGTGATGCTAATGGAGGAGTGAATCCCTCTGTATTGTTTGCTTCAGGTGAACTTCCGAGTGAACAAGAAGCAATGAATAAGATTGCTCCGAAGTTTCAAATAGAGAATACCAGTAGTAGCGGTTTGCTTTGGGAAGGAGCAAAGGCTAAATGTGAGGAGAAAGGTGATGGCTGGCGTTTGCCTACTCAACGTGAAATGTTTCTGATTCATGGTTTGGGTGGTTCGGTTTTTAGCCTCAATAGTCTCAATAGTTCGATAGACTGGGGAACTAATTTCCAGAAAATCAATTCGTCGCACTGGACTCTGACTGAACGGGATAATAAGCACTGGATAGTAGGAGTGAATGAAAACCGTGAATTCGGTGCATGGGATTCTTCGAATATAGATAATGAAGGCAATCTGGTAACTTGGCCCAGCTACCGTTGTGTACGTACAGTAGAATAAAACTAAATGAGCTGTATCAGAATGACTCGCGCAAGTATCTGATACAGCTCATTTAGTTTTATAGCCTTTTCTGTTATATCTTCCTTTTACAGCATCTCAATAAAACTTCTCTGTTTCTCCAGAAACGCAATCCTCTGTGTCTCTCCACTTCCCGAAATCAGTGTCGAATGTCTTTTCAGCGATTGAATCCAATTCTTCTGCATCTGGCAAATCTGCGGGCTTTGCGAATCCATGGAATTGATGGAATACACCCTGAAAAGGCTGATTTGGAAATCTTTGTTGCTCACATACGTATAGGTCGCTTCAAAATCAATGTTCGACAGGTAGATGAATAACTCGTGTCCTTCACTATATTCCCCTTTCACCGACAAGTGTTCCAGATCGATGAGTAACTGTTGTAACTCATTCTTCAGATACATTACGTCCGAGGTGGATATCAAGTTCAGCCCTGCAAAATACTTTATCTCCTTTACGAAAGATTGGAAGACGTTGCTATCCCATATGAAGAATGTCTTCTTGGGTTTTCTCAGCCCTTCGCTCAACTTCTTGTGGGCGGTTATTATTTTCTCGGACACATGCATTTCGCTCAGGGAATTGGGAGTCTTCACCTTTCCGTTCTGATAAATCCATCGGCACAGGCGGAACTTGGACAGGTACTCATAAGATGAGTAGAGGGTAAAGGGAATGGTATTGGTAGCCGAATATACCTCGGCATTGCCATCCCCCTTCATAGAACTGAAAATCCGTAGATAGCGTTCGATGATTTCATGATAACTCTCAAACAGGTTGGGCGAATGCAGCAGATTCAGGTCGAAAGTGACCCGATTCGACAGATGGTTTCCGATAATCTGGTCAATGGAGATGCCCAGATTATGGGAGATTACGGCTATTTCATCAAAGGTGAATGCAACCTCCCCGCGTAGTCTGCGGTAAACGGCTTCTTTTCCCATGTACAGCGTATCCGTCAGATAATTGGCTAAATTATGCCCTTGCGGAATCCTCTCCTTCATCTCATTAATCAACTCTTTTACAATATAATTTTTCGTCATAGCCTATTCTTTTTTTTTTTGTTAATAATCAAATGCATAGCTTGATTTTGTGGCATATACAAATATAGAGCTTGTTAACGGAACTTTTGTGATTGAAATCATGTGATGAAAACGGGAGTATTTTCTATTTGAAAAGAATGAAATATGAAATAGTTGAATGACGAAAAAAAACAGATAGGGGTTCTATCTGTTTTCGATAATAGAGAATAATTGTCTGAACAATTGCTGTTTTCGGAAAGTAAAGGCTATAATGCACCGATAATTTCTCGCTGTTGTTTAAAGAATTGGATGCGTTGCATCTCACCGCTTTCTGATATCAGCGTAGAGAACTTCTTCAACGACTGGATCCACTCCTTCAGGCCGCGGAACATTTCGCTGTCCTGTGTGGTGATGGAGTTGATGGAATATATCCGGATCAGGCTGAGCTGTATGCTGCTTGTGTCCAGGTAACTGTAAGTGGCCTCGAAGTTGATATTCGAAATATAGATTTTGACGTCGTTGCCCGTCTTGCTCTTTCCACGGGCGGCCAGTTCTTCCAGATCATCCACCACTGAAAGCAGTTCTTCCCTGAGGAGGTTCTTATCTTCGTCGGAGATGAGATGCACGTCGCAGAAATACTGGATATCATTGACCAGATGGCTGAAAATCATATTGTCCCAGATGTAATCTACGGTGTGGATATGGTCTACTGCATGGACATATTCTTTCTGCTTGTCCACTATCTTCTGCGGAATTTCCATTGCCTCAAAATGCTTGCACTTTATGTTTTCGTTCTGGTACATCCATTTGAACAGTCGGAATTTAGAAAGCATATTATAGTTCAGTGAAAGAGTCAGCGGAATGATATTGGATGAAGTCCCGATTTCCGAGTGCTCTTCATCCTTTACCTTCCGGAATAACTCTACCTGCTTTTCCAGAATAGAGTAGTAGGTTTCGAGAGGCTTGCTGCTACTCACTATATTCATGTCGAAAACGGCATTATCCTGAAAGCTTACGCCTATCATTTTATCCAGCGATATACCCAGTTTCCGGGATATAACGGCTGCTTCGGCCAGCGTGAAAGGTACTTCACCGCGGAGCCGGCGGTAGATAGCTTCTTTGCCTATATAAAGAATGTCCATTAAAGTATTGGCAAGATTTTCTTTGGATGGGAGCTTTTCTCTGACGGCATTAACTAATCCTGTGTTTAACTCGTTTGTTATCATAATCTTCTGTCTGAGTTAGAGCTTTGTCTATTGTCTATTTAACACTTTTGGAGGGCTACTTGTTTCGAAAATCGTAACATTTATTTTTAGAAGTACCTCATTTCCGAAAAAGGTGCTGCGATTGATTAGAATCGTCATATATAGAAAGTCTGAGTACTTGATCTTTCTTTTTCTTGTCACAAAAGTATATGGATTGCGGTGTAATTTTGTAGTGCAGTTTAGGAGACTGTAATGACTAACTAAAATGGAATAGAATAAATGATGAAAGATAGAAAGAAAATAGCGGTCGAGTTGCATCATAAGAATCAGGAAAGGAATGAATATCCAATGATTTTTGGAAAGAAAGTTCCTGTTATCAAAGAGGTATATGATCCGTTGACGGGTTTGCGTGACGGAACTATCACCCCGAATGCGCCAGTCGTAATTACAGGTGAGAATCTGTGTCTATCTTCGCTTGGAACAATTTACTTGGGGCTTTCTCCCGTCTCCGATAAGGGCACATTGATACATGTAAAAAGAGTGTTTAAGTATACTGACACAGAGGTGTTGGTGATCCTGCCTGTTTTGGAGCCGGGAGAATATTCTCCGATAATGATGATTCACGCAGGTGGGAAGGTTGACTTTACTTATACCTTGCCAATAAGATTGAAAGTGCTTGAAGAGAGATATGTAAGTTTGTTTGCCAGGAGGAGTTGTAGTGATTTAATATAAGCTCTCTATTTTGATTTAAGTTCTCTATGAAATGAGCGAAGGGTATGCCGGAGATGTGCTTTTCTCCTTAGGCATACCCTTATTATTTTAGTCTAAACTATGTGGTTTTGGAATCTATTCTTTGAGGATAGATTTTGCTATACCCATTTCCAAACCTCTTAATTCTGCTAGTCCGCGCAGGCGACCGATGCAGGAGTATCCCGGATTGGTTTTCTTCTTCAGGTCGTCTACCATCTGGTGCCCATGGTCGGGACGCATAGGGATGGATACTTGTCTTCTTTGTTGCAGTTCGAGGAAAGCTTTCATCACATGATACATGTCTACATCGCCTTCCAGATGGTTGGCTTCGTAGAAGTTACCTTCTGCATCGCGCTGTGTGCTGCGGAAGTGTACGAAGTTAATGCGGTCACCAAACTGTTTCATCATACCTTCCAGATCGTTGGAACTGCTGACACCGAGGGAACCGGTACAGAGACAAAGGCCATTGCTCTTATTAGGAACAGCGTCAATCAATGCCTGGAAATCGGCAGCACTGCTCATGATACGAGGCAGTCCAAGGATGGAGCAAGGGGGATCATCCGGATGGATAACCAACTCTACACCGGCTTCGTCGGCAACAGGAGTGATTTCTTGCAGGAAGTAAATCAGGTTGGCACGCAACTTTTCCGGAGTGATGTCTTTATAACGATCAAGCTCTTGCTGGAATTGTTCCAGTGTGAAGCTCTCTTCCGAACCGGGCAGTCCGGCAATCATGTTGCGAACGAGCAGCTGCTTGTCGGCATCCGTCATCTGCTTGAAGCGGGCTTTTGCTTTGTTTTTTTTTCGTCGGTGTAGTCGTTTTCTGCACCGGGACGCTTTAACAAGAAAAGGTCGAAGGCTATGAAAGCGGCACGTTCGAAAGCGCAGGGCGCGGCTACCATCAGGCAGTTCATAAGCGAGGTCGGTACGCGTCCAGTCCAGTACGGGCATGAAGTTGTAGGTTACGATGTTCACGCCACACTTACCGAGGTTGCGCAGGCTTTCTTTATAGTTATCAATGTATTTCTGGAATTCTCCTGTCTGGGTTTTGATATGCTCATGCACAGGTACGCTTTCTACTACTGACCAGCGCAGGCCGACAGCTTCGATCATTTCTTTGCGTTTCATGATTTCTTCTACAGTCCATACTTCTCCGTTCGGGATATGGTGCAGGGCGTTTACGATACCGGTTGCTCCGGCTTGTTTGATATCCCATAGGCTGACCGGATCGTTAGGACCGTACCAGCGCCAGGTTTGTTCACATAATATCATAATGAATAGGCTTGATTTATTGATTTGTACTATGTTGATAAATAGATATTTATGAAGCAAATATAGAACACTCTGTAAGTGTTAGATAGAGAAAGCATCAAAGCCACCGTCTACTACTGACAAAGCACCTGTTACGAAGCTGGAAGCATCGCTGATGAGGTAGTGGATGGTTCCGAACAATTCTTCCGGTTCGGCAAAACGTCCGCATGGGGTGTGGGCGATGATGGTCTTTGCACGGTCGGTATAAGACCCGTCCGGGTTAGTCAACAGGGCACGGTTCTGGTTTGTTAGCAGGAAGCCCGGAACAATAGCATTTACACGAAGCTCAGGACTGAATTTAGTGGCCAGTTCCGTAGCCATATAACGGGTATAGTTGGCTATGGCAGCTTTGGCAGAGCCATATCCTACCACACGTGTAAGAGGACGCAGAGCTGATTCAGAGCAGAAGTTTACGATAACTCCTTTTTTATTCTTTGCCATCACGTCTACAAATGCCATTGTAGGCAATACCGTACCGAAAAGGTTCAGGTCTACTACTTTTCTGAAAGCATCTACTTCCAGGTCGAGAATCGTTTTATCCGGGGCGATAGTAGCACCGGGCATATTCCCACCTGCAGCATTCAGCAATATATCGATGGTGCCGAAACGTTTCAGGATAGCTTTTTTGTTTTCTTCTAATATTTCTTTATTCAGAACGTCTGTTACAAGAAACATAGCTTCTGTCTTTTGACTTAGTTCTGCTTCCAGTTCCTTACCAATTTCTTCTACACGGTCAAGGATTACGATTTTGGCACCTTGTTCTGCAAGATAGTTAGCAATACTTTTACCCAGGATACCGCAACCGCCGGTAACGATAATCACTTTGTCTTTAATGTCGAATAAGTTTTTCATGTCTTTTCATTTATAAGTTTATTCTAAATCTCTGTGCTACAAAAATAGTGGAAAAGTAGCTTGTTTACTATACCAAACGTCTCAAAAAGATGAACTCTTATATCAAAAAGTATTAATTATTGCTTAAAAGCGTCTTTTTGGACTAATGCTTTCAGAAAATAATAGTCTGCATAAATTATTGGGGTAGATTCCGATTTTCCTGCCATCAAGAAGATGCCAATGTAATCAATGGCCTGCGTACTATGGTTATTGGTCAGGCGTGATTCTTTCTGTCCCTACAGAAATTCTCAAAATGAACGTTGCAATATCAGTAAACTCTCCGGTCCCATATTAAACAGTAAATCGACGATGCTGAGATTAGGCAGAAAGCCGATTCGTTCTTGGAAGACCTGATAATAAGGCTGGACAATGAAGTCCGGGTCTTCCTCTTTATAATCTTTCTTCGGATGAATTCGTTCGCGAAAATCATCTTCGTCGGGTGTAAAGTCGATCTTGTACATATCGGTACGCTCCATGTCCGGCTGTATATCTATCAGTGAACAGAGAAGACGGCATAATTCTTCGTTGAAATCGATTAAAAACTCATGTTTCTTCTCATAGAAAGGCTGGAAATCATCTTTGTAGTATTCAAAGAAAGGAGTATGATTGTAAGCGGATGAAAGAGCATTCCAATGCAGGTGCCGCCAGTTACCATGATCGGAGATACGGATGTCTTTTAGTGGACATTTCAAGGTGTCGGGCTTGACGGTAGGGATGGAAAGCACCAATTCACCGTCCGGTGCTGCAATGGTACAGCGGTTGCGGTAGGTCTGTTTCACATAATGGTCGTGCTGCTCGATAAAGACCTTGTCATAAGCCAGTAACTTGGCATAATATTCTATGGGTGCCAGATAGGCGGAAGAAAGATATACGGTTTTCATTTTGAATTCATTCTTTGGTTAGTTCTCTTACGATTTCTCCTTTTTCTATTGTACAGGACTGAAAAAACGTTTCCAGCGATATCCCCCGAATAGCCCGGTGTCGCTCTCCTTGGAAAACCAGATGAGCGAGGCTTTGCCGATAATGTGATCTTTAGGGACAAAGCCAAACAGGCGGGAATCAGAGAGATTGATGGAGTTATTAGCACTTACCCAGTAATAATCCTTGGTAAAGTAGCAATGTTGCACAGGTTTACCTTCTATATATAAGGTATCGTTTTTAATCTCGGCTTGTTTATTCTCATGCAACACCAAGGTATTGCGTAGCAGAGTCCGGTTCCACGGATATACACGTACGGCTTTTCCCTTACCGGGAACAATCAGCGGACGTAAGGCCTCTATGGAGTCTTTTTTATCCAGTAGTTTTATCCAGCAGTTTCCGTTCATGGCTTGTTCCAGCAGATAATATTCGTAACGGCTGAAACTACGTACATTCTTTATGCTATCCTGTCCCATCAGGCAATTATCACAAATGGAAAGAAGAGTGAGTAATGAATCAAGCTGCTTCTCCTTTTTCCGGGGATAGGCGTACAGGAACTTCTGGTCGGGAGCATTCTTCTCCGATGGAATGACGGAAAACAGGGAGTCTATCAGCAACGTATCTCCCGGTACACCGATACAACGGCTGATGAATACCTCACGTCGGGAAATGACAGACTCTGAAAGATTAGCCGGATTGTTGAAGACGATAATGTCTTCCTTTTCTACGGGACTGTCTCCCCAGCGATGATAATTCCACAACGCCATGAGGGGAAGGCGCAGCCCATAGCTCCATTTATTTACCAGAATACGTTCTCCTTGAAACAGGGAGTTCTCCATACCCGATGAGGGAATAAGGTAGGAAGTCATAACGCAACCCCGGAGTAACACTACAACGAGTATTATTCCGATGATTGCTCCCGTTATCTTCCATGCCTTTTTCATTTCAGGCGCTTACTTTACCCACTTAAATATCCGGTTCCAACGGATTTTACCGTCAAACCAGCCGCGATCCTTATCGAGTGACAGCCAAACTATAATCGGCTTGCCTACGATATGATCTTCCGGAACGAATCCCCAGGAACGGGCATCGGCAGAGTTGTGGCGATTATCACCCATCATCCAGTAATAGTCCATCTTGAAGGTATATTCGTCTGTCTTTTTTACCATTGATGTAGATACCGTCCTCTTTTACTTCCAGCGTATTGCCTTCGTATGCTCTGATAGGACGTTCGTAGATAGGCAGATTATCCTCGGTCAGTTTGATGGTAGCCCCCTTCTTCGGTATCCAGATTGGACCGTAGTTATTGCGATCCCACTTTGTGTAGAGATTCAGCGGATACATCTGACCGGTGAATATTTCCGGTTCCATGACGATACGGCTGACCAGTTTCTTATTAGCCGATAGCGTTTCAAACATTTTCTTTGTCAACGGCAGATCGTAGGTAGGAGCCAGGCGTCCTTGTGCATCACGGTGAGTTAATCCCATCTCCATCAACAGGCTTTCGTTAGTAACCATTGCCTGATCGTCCTTGCTGATGCCCAGTTCGCGGAACATATCTTCTGTGATGTACGGACCTGTGGTCTGTACCAGATAGTTGAGCTGCATGTCTTCCGGATTTTCAAGAGGCTTCCCGTCGATATAAACTTGGGCATCCCTGATTTCAAGCGTATCTCCCGGCAATCCGACGCAACGCTTTACATAGTTTTCGCGGCGGTCTACAGGGCGGACTACAACGTCACCATACATTTTAGGATTGGAAAGTATCAGGTTTCTTCCGGCATTGTAGTACAAATCGTAAACGGCACGTTGTTGCTTACGCGTCAGACTGTCCATATTTACGGGATTCGGATACATCCGCTGCCCTTCGTTGTAGGCGAGAGAATAAAAGTCCGTTTGCTGATAGTTGGTGGCTACGGTATCTCCCGCAGGGAAATTGAAGACTACGATATCGTTCCGTTTTACTTTACCCAGACCAGAACACGTTTGTAGTCCCATTGGGGCCACTCTATGTACGATTTAGTATTTACCAGTGGCAGGGTGTGCTGAGCCAGCGGCATGGACAATGGTGTATTGGGCACGCGTGGACCGTAGCTTAATTTGCTGACGTAGAGGTAATCGCCTACCAACAATGATTTCTCCAGTGAAGAAGAAGGTATCTGGTAATTCTGGAATACATAGATATTGACGAAGTAAACAGCTACCAGTGCAAACACGATAGCGTCTATCCAACTCATCACGCTGCGTACAGCCGGGTTCTCTGATTTCTTCCAGAAGCCCCAAGGGATTTTTTTGCTGATGTAAATGTCGAAGATAAAAGGTACGACAATCAGCCCCAACCAGCTTTTCACCCATATCAGGAAAGCGAGGTAAAGTACGGTGACGATTGCGAATTTAACCCATTGGGCGCGAGTTGCTTTTCTCATTTTAGCTTGTTGTTTATGGTCTGTTTATTATTTCAGGAAAGGGAACAAGTCGCTCATTCCCAGATAACCTTCCTTATTGGCAGTAAATTCGGCGGCAAGTACGGCCCCCAGCGCAAAACCTTTGCGGTTCTTGGCATCGTGCGTAAGTATGATGCTGTCTGCTTCCGACTCATAACGGATTACGTGGATACCCGGTACTTCACCTTCGCGGATAGAGCTGACAGGTAGTTCATTGGCGGCACATTCGGCAGAGCCGGAAACACTTCCATCCGGTGCCTGCATGGTTCCTTTCACCCAGCGTTCTTTACGGTCCAGGTTTTCCAGGATCTCTTCGGCAAGCGTGATGGCTGTACCGCTTGGTGCGTCCAGTTTATGGATGTGATGTGTTTCACTCATCGTCACGTCGTAGGCAGGAAACTGGTTCATAATCTTTGCCAGATACTTATTCACGGCAGAGAAGATAGTCACGCCCAAGCTGAAATTGGATGCCCAGAACAGCGTTTTGCCTCCTTGGGTACAAAGTTTTTTGATTTCCTCACCGTGTTTGTCCATCCATCCGGTACTGCCGGAAACCAACTTCACTCCGGCTTCGAAGGTTTTTATATAATTGGAGTAGGCTACCATAGGATTTGTGAATTCTATGGCAACGTCTGCGCTCTTGAAAGCGTCCGAGTTAAAATCCTCCTGGTTGTTTACGTCGATGATGCTGACAATCTCGTGTCCGCGACTGAGGGCAATCTTTTCGATTTCCTTACCCATTTTACCGTAACCGATTAATGCTATTTTCATTTTTTCTTCTGATTAAATTCACTTTATCAACGTTCTATAGGTCGCAAAGATAATCTTTTTCTTACATTTGTTGCGTACATTAACTTCTTGTTAACAATGGAACTACTATTGCATTATGTGTGGAAGCATAAAATCTTTCCGTTAAAGATGCTCCAGACTACTACCGGCGAACCGGTTGAAGTGATAGATGCCGGACTACCGAACACAAACGCAGGCCCCGACTTCTTCAATGCCAAACTAAAAATCGGCGGTACCCTTTGGGTGGGAAACATCGAAGTGCATACATTGGCATCCGACTGGATGAGGCATGGTCACGATAAAGATGCGGCCTATGACAATGTCATTCTGCATGTAGCGGAAACAGTGGATTGTGAGGTGTTTCGCGCAAATGGAGTACCGGTGCCACAACTGCAACTACCCTGTCCTGACCCCGTCCGTCAGCGTTATGATGAACTGAGCCATGCGGAAATCTATCCTCCTTGTTATTCTATATTGTCTTCTCTTCCGAAACTGACAGTCCATTCCTGGCTTTCCGCTTTGCAGGTGGAACGTTTCGAGCAGAAAGCGCGTGTGATTGCCACCCGGTTGGAGCGATGCAATAATCATTGGGAAGATGTGTTCTTTATCACTTTAGCTCGTAACTTTGGTTTCGGTCTGAATGGAGATGCTTTTGAAGCATGGGCCAGCCGTCTGCCTTTTCGTGCGATAGATAAGCACCGGGATGATCTTTTCCAGGTAGAAGCCTTCTTTTTTGGACAAGCCGGATTGCTGGATGAGGAACTACCGGATGCGGACGGGTATTATCTGAAGTTGCAGAAGGAATTTCGCTACTTGCAGCATAAGTTTGAACTATCAGTTCCGATGACCGCCACTCAATGGCGTTTTCTCCGTTTGCGTCCCGGCAATTTTCCCCATGTCCGCCTAGCGCAGTTGGCAAATCTATATTATAAAGAACGGTCTTTATTCTCACGTATTATGGAAGCGGATACGCTGGAGGCTGTCCGGAAACTACTGACTGTCACTACCTCTCCGTATTGGGAAGAGCATTTCAATTTCCGGAAAGTATCTTCCTCCCGTGAAAAGCAAGTGGGGAAGAATGCTCAGAACCTGATTATTATCAATACTGTTATTCCTTTCTTGTACGCCTATGGTCTGCATAAAGCCGATGAGCTGCTTTGCGAACGGGCTACGGGGTTTCTTGAAAGTCTGAAAGCGGAAGATAATCATATCATCCGCCACTGGAGTGGGGCAGGGCTACCTGTATCTACTGCTGCTGATTCGCAGGCTTTGTTGCAGCTTCAGAAAGAGTATTGCGATAAGAAAGACTGTTTGCGCTGCCGCTTTGGGTTTGAGTATCTGAGGCGGAAGTAAGAGGGTTCTGCTCTTTCAGTTCCTGCTGGAGCTCCTTGTTCATCGGTGCTCCGGCTGAAACTATTTTTTCTTTTCACCGCTTCACCTCTGCATCCCGCGACATGCCGTAATATCCCGGCATGGGGCGGTAGATGGGTTGCGTACGTCGCCCCACGTTTATCAGTTTGCCTTCCTCCTGTAGCCGTTTCAAATGTCCGTTGGCGGTGGTACGTGCCATAGCGCACAGATTCTGGAAATCGTAGCGGATCAGTACGTCATGTTCGGTGAAGTACTCTTTCAGGCGCATGTCTATCTCCACTTCTGAGAGGCGTTGGGAGCGGCGGGTATATTTGCTCCGGGTGGCCGTGATGCCTGTCAGCGCACTTTTCAGATTGACGTCGGGACGGAAGCTGATGCTTTTCAGCCGTACCTTCAGATGCTTGTTCGGTGTGCTGCGGGTTACTTTCTGCGTAGCTTCCAGTGTTGGGGAGAAATACCCCAGACCTTCAATGTGTACCTCACGGCCTTCGCGCAACTCCTCACCGCAAATCTGCGTCAGGCAATCTATCGCATTCATCACATCGCCCGTCGTGAGCGAACTGCGGGCATGCACGCGGGCATACAGTTGTTTCATTGTCACTTTTCCGTTAAGCAACGGGCGGGGATGCAATCCCCTTTCTTCCGGATCACCCTCAGCATTGGGGTTCTCGTACCAATCATATACTATTGACATAAGTCTTATCTCTTTATGCGGTTAATATCCTTACTTTATTGTGCCAAAGGTGTTCGCTTGTAAATGAACCACTCCGGTCGGAAGATCGGACAACTCCAGTCGTTCGGTCGGATAACTCCGGTCGTTCGATCGAATGACTTCGGTCGGTCATTTATAAAGAAGCATGCAAAGATACTAAAATAAGCGGGTTGCACGTATAAAATCCCTATCTTTTTCTGCAAGCGTCTTTGTGACAAAAATAGTAGGGAAAAGCTTGCAAAACCCCTATTCCGCATAGTAACTTCGTAGCATCAAGCTCGACAAGCCGATACTATTAACTATTAAAAGAAAACAAAAAACATCATGAAGAAGAATCGAACGTTATTGCAACAACACCGACTTTTGCGCGAGGCAAGCCAACTACTGACTATTGCTGAAAAGCTGAAAACGGAAAAACCGGAAACAAAACATAAAACATCGAAGCATGCCGCTAATGCGACTTCGCTCCTGACCCGCAATGTAAAGGAATTCCTGACATCCCGTTACGACTTCCGCTACAACCTGCTGACGGATGAGACCGAATTCCGCCCCGCCGGACAACGTACCGTTCCCTTTACTCCAATCGGCAAGCGTGAACTGAACGCCTTATGCATTGAAGCGCATGACGAAGGCATCCCTTGCTGGGACAAGGACCTGAGCCGCTACGTCTACTCTTCCTATATCGCCTCTTATCATCCCTTTCACCTTTATATGGACGAACTGCCCGCCTGGGACGGGCGTGACCGGCTGACTGCACTTGCCCTACGCGTTTCCTGCCGTCCGTTGTGGGTACAAGGCTTCCACACATGGATGCTGGGGCTTGCTTCGCAATGGATGGATCAGTCCGTTCTGCATGCCAATAGCGTGGCGCCCATTCTCGTCAGCCGGGAGCAGGGGCGTCGGAAGAGTACCTTTTGCCGCTCACTGATGCCCGACGTGCTGATGCGTTACTACACCGACAACCTGAAACTCACTTCGCAGGGACAAGCCGAAAGGCTCCTTGCGGAAATGGGACTGCTGAACATGGATGAATTTGATAAATACGCCGAAAACAAGATGCCGTTGCTGAAGAACCTGATGCAGATGTCCGCCCTCAACATCCGCAAGGCCTATCAGCAGAATTTCCGGCAACTGCCCCGCGTGGCCTCATTTATCGGCACAAGCAACCGCTTCGACCTACTCACCGACCCGACGGGCAGCCGCCGTTTCCTATGCGTGGAAGTGAAGCATGATATTGACTGTACCCACATAGAACATGACCAGATTTTTGCCCAACTGAAAGCTGAACTGTCTGCCGGACGACGTAACTGGTTCACCAAGAAAGAAGAGGGAGAATTGCAAAGACATAACGAAAAGTTCTACCGCACCAGCCTTGTTGAAGAGGTACTCGCTTCCCGGTTCCGCACCCCGCTTGCCCATGAAAAGAGCCTTGACTTGACCGCTGCCGACATTTTCAGCGAATTGCAGACGGCCAACCCTGCCGCCATGCGAGGCAGTAACCCTATGCGCTTCGGGCAAGTATTGCTTCGGGCGGGACTGAAAAGGAGACATACCGAATACGGCAATGTGTACGAGGTAGTGAGAAGATAGGTAGTTTCAGCCGGAAAGCCGATGAATAGGGGGATTCGGGGAGGGCTGAAAGAACTGCAGGAAGGAAAGGTGGTTGTGGGAAGGGAATGTATGTCTTATTATTCTTTAATAACAATCCATTTCCAAATTTACCACCTTCTCGTTTTAACTTACCAACATTCCGTAACTGGTCGATTATTTTTCTTATTTGCCGTTCACTTAAATCAAGTCGCTTGGCGAGTTCTGCCCTTGACACTGAGGGATTTTCTGTTATCAACTCTAAGAGTCTGGCTTCATTGTTTGGATCGCTTTGGATCGCCTTTGGAACGTCTTGTTCTTCAATTATTCTCCAAATGACTACTCTAAAATCTTCTTCTTGATAAAATTCGGGAGACTTTAAACCATATTCCCGACACTTGTTGATAATATCCTCTGTACCTGTTCCCACTTTCTCAATATATCCATTCCAATACATTGGGTCAGCAAGCAACGGGTTTGTGGGTAACAATTTATGCGGTCCATGAAGTTTATGAACGGTAAGACCGTATGGTAATGTTCCCGGATTCCAAACTTCCAGTCTGTTGCGAAATAACATTATCTGTACACTCGCATTGCTTGTGTAGTCTCTATGGCAAACGGCATTTACAATGGCTTCCTTTACGGCATCAATAGGCAATTCAGGACGTGTTGGAATATCCGCTTTTTCTCCCTCTGCTCTTGTTCCTACCCAATTATAAATACGGCTCATTACAAAAGTTGTAGCTTGATCTACGAATTCAAAAACATCGCCTCTGTATATCTGATATGCCGGCATTGGTTTCTCTACTACATCTCAATAAAATTGCACACACTTTTTACCTCTGAGGTAATGAAATACTTCTGAGGTTTCTTCCCGAACAACAATATGGCCGCATTAGCCAAACGCCCATTCTCATCAATTAAATCTAAATGAGTAAGCAAAACCTCAGGAGAAGTTTCTACTGGCAGAGGGAAGTTACTTTCGAACGAGCCATGTGTATAAAATTCCTCATTTTATTCTCATCCAAATCCTTCAATGTTGCTCCATTATCGCAGGAAGCATCAAACGGTCGCCACCGGATATATTCCTTTTCTTCCAAGTATCTGATTAAAGAAGCATATACCGAAGTCCATAATCCGTCAATATCTACAAAAAGTCTTACGTACTATATCTTGTTCGACTTTTCTTATCAATGCCGTTTCTTTGGGATGCCTTTTTTCCTCGCCAATGCTTTTTATATAGATAAGTAGATGTCACATAACTCAACTTCTTTTAAGTAAACATGATTTGATAGGATACTCATTAGCCGAAATTTCCTCAAAAATAAAAGGTTCAAAAAGAATTTATCCAACAGTACGTCTGTTCGAATATAATGACAAAGCATTGCACGTTCTTCGGTAAACTCACTCTGTACGCTACTTATGAATATTCTTATTCGTTTCATGATGGAAAAAGATTACACTATTTCAACTTTAATCTTTATATCAAACACATTTGCAATACGTTCTATATCTCGTTTCTTGGTAAGCGTATTGCTACATGTCATCAGATACCAACCATTACCGACAGGCTTTTGTGAACTTTTATATTTCTTGTCAAGCGTATTGGAAATCAAAGGCACTTTATTTTGTTTCATTCCTAAAGCACGAACGCGTTCGGCACCTACTTCCATCACAAACTTACGGAAAGTCTCAGCTGCTTGCGGCTCTTGAATCACGCGACCATCAGCAAATGTAATCTTCAATCGGGTAGCCGGTGCTATTTCGCCTTTCGGCCCGGTCTTACCTATTTCCTTATGCTCCACCTGTGGATCAGGAAGAATCTCTTTGGCATCTGCTATATCTGCTGTGAAATTTCGTTTACGAGACAAGTGTACACTAATAGGTGAACCGGGTACATAATCCACAACAAGCACTAATTCGCGCTGCACTTGCTTTAAAGCCGGTGCAATCGTCTCGGTTACAATCGGAAGAATTTCCTTTTTTTGATGATGTTCTCTTCCAAATCACTCACTTGTTTTTCGAGGTCTTCATTCAATGAAAGACCTTCTTTGCGCAATGTTTCCATCGCTTTGTACAGGTCACTTAGTCGGGACATATATTATATTAATATTATCAATCAATTTATTAACTAAAGCATCTGAAATAGCTATTAGACTCAATATATCTTCTCTCGTTATAATAGTTACTCTCATTCTATCTATATTCGATAAAGAGTATCTATGAACTATGTTGTTACGTTTATGGAGATATTTTTTTCAGTCCTTTGCTATCAGGAAAATCAACATCTGCTATACTTCTAAATAATTCTTTGACGCTATCAAATCGATGATAAAACAATTTCATCAAAAAAAATATTTATGCATTTTATTCTCTATATCGCGTACATTCTTTTTTGTATATCTTTCAATTTCTTCCGCTTAAAAAAGTATAATGCTTTATTAAAAACATCCTCATGGGCATAAATTAGACAAAGAATTATGTCGGAAAGAAACAGCTCTAATATGCTAAATGTATCGGTAAACAATCCTTTATATAATGATTGCTTTATCTCCTCTATTACATTAATAGATAGCTGTTCTGAAATCTTTGATATATTTGTTTTATAATATTCCAAAGCAGCTCCATACCCCTGGATAAGCAACAATCTCACCTCGGTGGCTTTGCTACTATTCCTTTTTCTGTATAGTATATAGCATACGGAACAGCTCTTTTCCTTTCATTAAGTACTAAATTACTTTTCACTGAATGAGTGCTATCATCATAACAATAACTGCCATTATTACCAATAGATTGTCCCAATCCACAACAAACCCAATTTTGCGCATAGTGCTTCCTCAGCATTTGCAACAATCTCACCTTTCACTTTTATAAAATAGTAAGCCATATTCTATTCTCCTTTCTCGTATTCTTCACGTGTAATTGGGGTCTCGGGATCAACGATGAGGACTTCGTCATAGGTGAGAGTATAAAGTTGATAGACCATTTTGTCTATCAACTTTTCCTGTGAAATATTATCTATATTCAACTTTCCTTTGTAATTCAGCATGCTATCTACCATCTCAATAAATGAAGACAGATTTTTTGCTTATTTTTATTGGAATCCTATTCGTTGAAACACTATCAAAATGCATAGTTCTTATAGCTTTTCCGTAAATAAACAAATAAGCATACCAACATATTAGTTTTGAATTTAATAATGCCCAAATATATTTATTACTATATTTAACATCGATGGTAATCTGATTTATTGTGTCAATTATGTAACAATCCAAACGGTCAGGAATACAGCCTATTAATTTAATTTGTGGATAAGGAGTTGTAACATGTGCAACAATATTCTGATACAATAAAGAATTGTTTTGTATTCGTGCATTACCTAATATCGGAATTGATGTGTTAAGTTTACCTTTTATACTTCTAATTCCATACCTATCAATATTTTTTCCACCAATAATATCTATTTCTCCATCATTAGTAATATAACTCTGTAATGCTTCTCCACGACAGTTAGATGATATATCTCCTAAAAACAGTACATCCATTTGCATTTTAGTTGCGATACTAACAGATTCTGGTGTAACACCATTAAGATATAATCCAAAATCATCACATGTAGATTTTGGTATATTGCCTATTTCTGTAAAGACTCCATAAGCATATAATAAATTGGAGTATGTCTCTAGATTATTGTTTCCTCTTAATGATATAATACATGCTTCTAACTTTACTTGCTCAAATGCCTTTCCGCAATCGACAATTATAGCAATATCTTTTTTTAACGTAGTTCCTGACTGATTTGTAATTTGACGAATACGTAAAAGCCTTAGAATAATAATATACGATAGAACTCCATTACAATGCAGCTCATTATGCCCTTTTTCAATAAATAATATGGCTGTTTCAGATGTTTGATTAACATACAATCTTCTCAATAGTTTTTTATCTGTATCGCTCAACTTTGCACCATACGGTGGATTCCCAATCACGATATCAAATCCATCCTTAATGCCAAACATCCACTCTGCATCGAAAAATGAAGCAGACATGTTTTGGTTGAACATATCCCAAGATGCAAGCTGATTGGCAGCATCAGTAGTAAGAAAACCATTATCTGCCAGTTTTTCAGCTATCTCGGCACGAAGTTCAATAAGTCTTTCCTTCCATTTACGTTTTGTACGAACGGTCTTAGCACCGAATATCTTATGATTTGCTTCTTTTAGTTCGTTTTCTACAGCAATGATTTCGGGTGTACGGCCTAAGTTATTTTCTGCCTTTGCCAAAGGAATAAGCGAGTTAGCAGCTACAAATTTAGCTTCAAGATTTGGCAACGGACGGATACCGAAATTATTAGCAGGATCAGTCGTTGTCTTTTGATCTACCACAAGCGAGATGAAAAAACGTAGCTTGCTTATCTGAATGGCGATAGGCTGAATGTCTACGCCATAGATACAGTTCTCTATTAGATAGAGCTTACGGGCATAATCGGGATTGTTAAGATTCTCATCGAAAGAGTTCTCAATATCCTTTAAACGTTCTTCCCGTTCTTCCCTTGATTCCACCTGAAAAGCAGTACGGCTTTCAGTGACCGCCTTGTCGAGCATCATCTTTTTCCATTGCTCATTGGTAGGATCTAGTTTAAAAAGGATATGAACCATCTGCTGAAGCATACCTACAGGAAATGCTCCTGAACCGCAAGCTGGGTCGAGTATTTTACAATGATAGATAGCTTCCATCACTTGTTGCTTTTGCGCACTGGTCAATAAATCTTCCTCATCTACATAACTGATAAGTTTTCGGTATTCTGCTTCCAATTCTTCACCCACCATGCGGCTTGAGATGCGCTACCAGACTTTCGTCCACCATATATTGAACAATATCGCGTGGAGTATAGAAAGAGCCGGTTTGCTTACGAGCCGTAGACTGTGTTTCCGGATTGTAAGAGGCCAATAAATTCTCAAACACTTTACCCAACAATTCCGGATCGAGCGTCACTTCTTGGTCGAAAGGTGTGTTTTCTTCTACTGTGAAGTTATATCGCTTCAGTATGTTGATAATGCCACGGGCACTGACACGTTTTTTTTTCTTATCACCATACCATTCCGAAAGGTCAATATTCTTACCCACCTCTTCTCCAAAGAACAAATAATCGGGAACAACAAGTGATTTTTTAACTTCTTCGCGGTCGGAAAATCCATCTACATAGTTTTTATTATCCTTATCATCCAGACAGTCGAACAAACCGCCATTGAGAAATGGCACGGTACGGTTGGCCAAATCGATGAACAATTGCGGATTCTTGAACATCGTTTCGTAACGCATCAGTTTATTATTGTCGTAATCCCCACGTCCGGAACGGAAATGACGTTCACTTAGTTCGCTGTCGCCCTCTTTGGTTATCGGGCTATTGAGCATTGCGAAGAACAAGTTTTGAAGAATAGCCTTGTAATACTTACTTTCGTATGATTTATAGAACAAGTCTACTTTTGTATTTGGATTAAAATCCTCAATTAAGTTTTCTCTTATATAGCCTTCATCAAAGAACTCTTCCGGTATCAGTTGCTTCTGTTTCAGGAACCACACAAAGATAAGACGGGTAACCAAACGGATAGCAGCTTCGGCATTATACTTGTCATCATCGTTTTTATCATCCAATTTATTCGGGAAACGTATAATCTTCACCGCCCAAGCATACCAGTCGGAGAGTTCTTGATAGAATGCCTTGGTCAATACTTCTACAGAGAAGCGCTCTGTCAAATCCTTCTCACTGGTAACACGGCCTAAATTGTTTAGATATTTATTAGGAGTATAATAAGCAATACCTTCACCCAGATAGTAGGAATAGCGGCGAGGATTAGAGTAGATACGTTGCAGCCTGCCTTCTTCGGTTTCATTCAAATCAATGGTAATTAAAGAGAAACGATAGTTGGTATCGTTATTCTCCGGTACAAAAAGCACCAAAGCTCTACTTTCCCATTCATCTGCAAGAAAACGGAATGCCGCTTTCGACAAACCTACACGAGCATCTTGTGTAGAGTTGTGGCGTACTTCGTACACTACCAAATCAAGCGTTTCACTTGACCCCAATTTGGTGATAGCGCATATATACTTGGTTTCGCGCTTTATATCAATACTTGTTGTTTCTACCAAGAAATCTTCCGGCAAGAACTTGTGTTGCAAGAAATCGACAAATTCTGTACGATTGTATCTTTTATTAAATTCCATAATCAATACTTATTATTAGATGTTAGATTATTTTCGCTGGCGATTACGCCAGTCACTAAACGCTTCAGTTCCTCCTTATTCGGTAAATATAATTCGTATTTGGATACAAACAACTGTGAGTCCATGCCAAAGGTTGCATATTCTACCATCAATTCATCTTTGGTTCTACTTAATATTATACCGATAGGAGGATTGTCATCAATTGTATTTTCTTCCTTTGCAAAATACCCCATATACATATTCATTTGTCCAATATCTTTATGCTTTACGGCGTTTTTCTTCAAGTCAATCAAAACGAAACATTTCAAAATCCTATGATAAAAAACTAAATCAACATAAAAGTGATGATTATTGATTGTGAGAGAATATTGTCTGCCAATAAAAGCAAAGCCTTTTCCCAATTCCAGTAAAAATGTTTGTAAATTATCAATCAACTTTTGTTCTAAATCACGTTCTTTATATAGTTTCTTTTCCGGTAATCCGAGAAATTCAAGCGTATATGTATCCTTAATAACATCCTCCGGATGCTGGATAACAACTCCTTTTTGAGCTAATTGAAGTATGCCCTCTTTGTTTTTACTGGCTGCAAGCCGAAGATATAATGCACTATCCATCTGACGACGGAGTGAACGGACATTCCATCGCGAAGCAATACATTCTTTTTCATAAAAGCTACGCTCCAGTTCATCATCAATGGTTATAAGTTCACAGATATGCGACCAGCTTAATTTGTCAGACAGTGTCTGACAAATTGGGTAAAGCAGATAAAATTTACGCATATTATTGAGATTAGGACGACTATATCCTTTACCTAACTTTGCACGTAGTATTTTAGCAAGCGATGACAAAAGGGCTGTTCCATATTGAGCTTTAGCATCTCCATGCTGTTCAAATTCGACAATATATCTACCAATATTCCAATAAGCAACGACCATAGTCGTATTAATAACTTGTGCCAAATGACTTTTTTGTCTCATTGACAAGACTGGTAATATTATCAGCAAGTTGATTTAACTCCTGATCAACCGCTATATCCAAAGGCTTATCTATATTGTTTTTCATACTCAATTAATTTTATTTCAATTGTTCTGCAAGGATAAGTATTTCATCACCCTCCTCCACTTTATTCATTTTATCTACTATACGATTCAGGTAATCTTGGGTTATCTTCTCCATAACTTTATCAGTAGTCTTGCTCGTCTGTTTGTTGATAAAGCGAACTTCTTCACCGGTTAGGCCGTCATTTTGGAGGATCACCAGCAAATCATTCAGATAATCCTTTGGTAATGCTTTAGTTTTCATCCATAATTTCAATTTGTCAAAAGCTTCAAGACGAGACTTCTCGTTTTCATCTTTTGCAATGCTACGATATAAATATGATTTGATATGCTGATAGATTTTATCGAACTGCTTATCTACCGCTACCGGTTTTTCTTCGGATGTTGCTTCAAAAAGATTCAATGCTTGTTCTGAAGTAAGCATTAAAGGGACATCGGTGTCATTCATTCCAATCTTAAAGACGAAGTCATTGCCTTTTTTGCCAAAAAGAATAATTCCTTTGCATGCTTTCTCCACTTCACGGGCTATTCGGGCACGATGCGGTATCTGAAGAGCTGTGGAATGAATCTCTGTTCCCTTTACTTTATTAAGTAGATTGCGGTATTTAGTATCCCACGAACGTTCTTCGCTTTTGGCAAGTTCCGCTTGGTAGCGTTCCTTAAAGAATGCATTCAGTTCTTCTTCATCGGTTAAGGCTTTGGTATCTTCACCCATAATGGCGTGTATCATTGCCATTTTCAAAGTCGATATTTGTTTCGTTCGTGTTTCAGCTTCACCTATATCCGTTGGGAAATAGTTGTATATATACAGATTGTCAAATATTTTCTTGTTGATGCGGTTGATACGTCCGATACGCTGAATGACACGAGTCGGATTATAAGGTATATCATAATTGAAGATAGTACCAGCGCGATGCAGGTTATATCCTTCAGATATGGCATCAGTAGCAATCAATATCTGATAATCATCCTTTTGATATTGAGGTTTCAAACCCGCATCAAAATTAGCACGAATTATTGATTTATTGGTAGAGGGACGCTTCTTTTGATGTATATTTGAACACACCTAATCCTTCGTTCTCCAATGCTGCTCCCAAATAATTAGCTGTGTCGGCAAACTCTGTAAAAATGATTATCTTACGAGTCGGGTCCACCATACGTTGTTCCTTCAGGAGCTTACGGAAAGCATCAAGCTTATAATCAAACTTCATTTCATAGGTAGTCACTGATTTTCCTTTAACTGTCTCCTTCTTAGGCTTAAACCATTCTTCACGAATATTTTTTTTAATAACTGCAAGTCTGCTTGAATATCATTAAGTAACTCTCCCCGTTTGATATACTTCATGTCAATCTCAAAGAATCCGCGTTCTTGATATTTTTCAAAAGTTTCTGTAATTTCTTCACTTAAATCATCAGCCGTTGTCTCGTAAAATTCTTCCACGTCGGGCAGTGTGCCTTTTTATACACGGGTACTTTATCACGTTTTTCTATCCACTTCAAGATATGCTCCGAAGAATCAATCATAGAGTTCAGAGAATCACGGAATGCCGCTACCGAGCTCTCGTAGCGACGAACCAGCATACGGCGCATAAAAAGAGAAACATTGACCTGTCGTCCAATTAACATGCCCAAATCGGTACCCATCTTTTCTTCCAATTCCTTATCCAGTTCTTTTTTTCGATTTCTCGTCATCAACAATATATGTAGTTGGCTTATAACGGGCACCTTCATAGTAATGAAATTCTGGGTTATTTCTCTTTTCTTCATCTGTTGGAGAAATCAAATTCAGTGTACGAAGATAGAGTTCACGAATGTCCCCCAAATAGTATCCTAACTGTACAGGAGGTTCGGGAATCACAGGATTTATATGCTGACGCTTTAAGTCCTCTTTATACTCCGGAATCTCTTCCAGATCAAGACGTGAACGGCGGACGACCAAAGGAGAAATAATGGAACGAATGTTTTGAGCGATGGAGTCTGCTTCACTTTTGATTTCGGATTTTGACAATATATTCTTCCGCTGTCCTTCCGCTAAAATCTTTATATCTTGAAATCAAGTCTTTGAATGCTGCGCCTAAATTTTCTACAGTCTTAAGTGTCGATTTACTTGGTATTTGGAAAAGTTTCAGCATAGAATAGATGTCTTCCGGGCGATTATTAAACGGCGTTGCCGTAAGTAACATCACCTTATTGCTCATGCATAAGTCATGCAGGATACTATAATCCAAAATAAATTCATTCTTGTATTTATGCGCTTCGTCCACAATAATAAGGAATTTCTCATCAGGTCGGACAATCATACGATAGTGATTTAGTGCCGCTTCCACCTTACCTGTACTGAACACGGATGCCGTAAAACCAAATTCATCTTTATACTCCTCCCATTGCTGTTTCAAGTGAGGAGGGCATATAATAATGGTACGTAAACGTAAATTCCGTGCAACCGTAGAGGCGATAATGCTTTTTACCCAAGCCTACAACATCCGAGATGATTACTCCTTCATGGTTCTTAATGGAGTTCAGAGCCAATTGCACAGCATCCGTCTGATATTTTAAATCGGAATATGTGCCGTCTGTTATATTGCTTGGAGTCAGTATGTTTTCATCAGTAGCAATGTTAAAGTATTCATGCAATACACGAATAAACATTGCGTATGGAGAATAGAGCTTTTCAAACCAAATATGTTTGATGACCTTCTCCTTGAAGTCTGCGATATGCTCTTCATCTACAATCGTTACGGCAGTGTCCCACAATTCATCGAAAACAGATTTACCTTCAACATAACTTGGTTTGTCACGAAGAATCACATTCAGTTCTAGACGATTCTTTAACCCTGTTACAGAAAGGTTACTTGAACCTGTTATCATTGTTCCGGGAATGTGCCGCATACACTTTCTTCTTCTCTGTTTTGGAATAAATATAATTTTGCATGGTTGGGATCAGAAGTCTTCTTGACTTCCAATGTCCCATTCTCTATCTTTTCCAAGAATAGCCTGAATTTCTCTATCTGCTCTTCGGAGTGAAAGAAGTCTGTATTATTGTAGATATCAACGAAATCTGTGTAAAAATCTTCACGCAATTTCCCACGCGATTTGTTTGAAGTCGTGAAATTCTCAACCTCTTTTATACCATTGATAATATTGCGCTCTACTTCTAAACCTACAAGAACTTTGAGATTTACATTCTTCAACTTCTCACAGAGTTCTGCAAAGCCTGAAAAATAAAAATAGCCTACCAAGAAATAGGCATTATCGCACTTTGGTAGAATCGAATTTATAATATCCGATAATATCAAATCTTTATTTGTTATAAATTGACCATCCATAATTATCGTTTAGTGGTAATTATTAGTTCCCTAATATCCACGTCAAGTATCTTTGCAATCCTCATTAATATCTCTAATGATGGTTGCATTTTATTTGAACACCATTTAGAAACAGTTGAAGTATCTTTCCCTAATTGTTCATACAGCCATTTTCCTGTTTTCTTTTGCTCGGCTAAGACTACTTTCAATCTATTTAAATCTTTCATTATTTACCCCTTTTATTGGCATATAATGCAAATTTATTGTTTTATTTGAACTAATCAAAGAATAAATACCCAAAATGATAGAAGAGTAAAACTTTTATCAAAATCTCTCGACTGCGGAGAACGATTACTTCCTGTAAAGGCAAGGTACTGTGAGTTACTTGCAGCTTTTTGAGTAATATAGAAGACACATTGCGGATACAAGTCTGTTCTTCTTCGGGGTATTGCATTTTAAATAAAAAAGAGCTTTAAAGGTCGATTTCATACTCTACATTTTTCAGCGGCTTCTATTGCCTTTCTGCTTTTCTAAATACATCGCCTAAATCGCTATTCTGCAACCTTCTTTCTGTGTTCTGCTCTTAGTTTCAGTTTTATTTCATATCTTTGCGCCTGATTAATAAACCCTTTGACATTGTAACTAAATGAAGGCAATTCACTTTGTATTTTGTCTTTTCGCGGTACTTATGCTGACGACTACGAATGGTCATGCTACCGCAGCTAATGAGGACTTCCGGCATTCCTCAAGAAATTTACTTCCAGTGCTTCTTTCCAGTATTCCCGTATCAAGTTTCCGTTGAAAACTCCCATAGCCTTGTTAGAGGAAGATGGTGAGACGGAGAAGACTTTTCCGTTTACACGTGATAAGTGGGCGTTGCTGGGTGAAGATGCGTTTAAAGAAGAACGCATCACAGACGAAGAGGGCGGAGTTTATGTCTCCCGGTTTACCGTGAACAACCCCAAGCATAAAGAGTTTGAGGCTGGCTATGATGAGTCGGAAGCTTCCCTTCGCGTAGTGTTCGAGCTGATTGATGGAAAGTGGTATGTTACCGATTGCTATACCGATTGGTATAACTTCGATCTTCCTATCAGTGAGTTGCCGGAAACTATCACTACAATAGAAGAGGAGAATAAAGCGTTTGAGGAGATGCATCCTTAAATTACTAAAATATACCTTTTTTGTACGATTTATGTGTCATTTTCTCTAAAAAGTACCGTTTCTTTGCAATGTGGAAATATTGTAAACGAAACTAATACCGGAAATGACACGTTCAACTTTCATACATATTCTGTGGAAATGTATTTTCCTTGTTCTCCCTTGTACTTTATTGGCGCAAGAGCGCGCTTCCTTAGGTCATTGGATTGCCGAAGACCAGTCGGGAATGATGGACTTCACCATCCGTGAAGATACGCTTGAACTTATCGTGCCCGAAGGGCTTACTTTATGGTATAAAGACCGCCTGACCGGTGATTATGAAATCAGTTATCATATCTGCATGGTGATGAATGGCGGAGAACACGACCGCTTGAGCGACATGAACTGTTTCTGGGCTGCAAATGATCCGAAACACCCCGGCAAATTATTAGCCCGCTCCACTTGGCGAAATGGTATCTTCCGTAACTATAATACATTGAATCTGTTCTATGTAGGCTATGGTGGTAATGATAATACCACTACCCGTTTCCGTCGTTACTACGGTCAGTTTTACGATATAGATGAAGCTCGCATCAAACCTTTGATTAAAGAATATACCGATCCCGTTCATCTATTGAAGCCAAACCGGTGGTATCATATCCGGATTCGTGTTCGAAATAATAGCACCACTTTCTTAGTAGATGATGAGGAACTTTTCCGTCTGCCTCTTGAAGCCGGTGCAGGCGATGGACATTTTGGTTTACGCCTTCTTCAAAATCATGTCCGCTTCACGAATTTCCGTACCGAACATTTGAATTAACTCTATTAATATTCTCATACCATGATGACGAAACTTAATCTGATGAAACCTATCCTTACTGCTGTATGTGCTGTACTATTTTCCTTTAACCTGTCGGCACAAGTTGTAAAGGATGAACGGTTACTCTCTTTTGAACAACCCGAGCTTCCTGCCGGTATAAGCGCAACGAAAGCCACGCTCGGCATCAGCGACCGACATTATAAAGACGGTACACACAGTTTGCGATGGACCTTCGAACCTGGCTCTGTGTTGACTCTTCAGCGTGATCTGAAGTTCGAGAAGAAAGACCCTACCGGAAAAGACACTTACCTTTCCGCTTTCATTGTTTGGGTGTACAACGCAAAAGCCCAAGATACTACTATTGAGTTTGAATTCTTGAAAGACGGAAAGAAGTGCACTTCTTTTCCTTTCGGTATTAACTTCACCGGCTGGCGTGCTGCCTGGGTCTGCTATGAGCGTGATATGCAAGGTATTCCTGAATCCGGGATGAATGAACTGCGCATCATTGCACCTGATGTAAAAGGAGAGCTGTTCATTGACCATCTGATAACTGCCAGTAAGGTGGATGCCCGTCAGCAAACAGCCGATGTGCAGGTACCCTTCGTTAATAAAGGAACCACCAACCATTGGCTGGTGATTTATGAACACTCCCTGTGGAAACCGGAAATAGCCCTTACTCCGGTTAGTGAGAAGGACAGACAAGATATGCAGTTGATGGAAAAACGTTTCCGTGATATGCTTTATACTCCTTCTAAACTTACAGAAAAAGAGATGAAAAGTATCCGTAAGAAATATGATTTCTATGGGATTACTTACAAGGAAGGTGTTGTAAGCGGACTACCCATCTTCATGGTACGACAGGCAGAAGCTTACGAACGTATGTATCCCAACTGGGATAAAGGTATGTTCACCAAGTTAGGGATGGAGATGAGTGAGTATTTCAATCTGATGCGCCGGATAGCCTATGCCTATAACAATGCTTCGGATGCTGTGACAAAGGATGAACTGAAACAGAAGTTCCTGGCCATGTACGACCATATCACCGATCAGGGAGTAGCCTATGGCAGTTGTTGGGGGAATATCCATCATTACGGATACAGCATGCGCGGTTTGTATGTGGCCTATTTCCTGATGAAAGACGTATTGAGGGAAACCGGAAAGCTGAATGAAGCGGAACGCACCTTGCGTTGGTATGCCATTACCAATGAAGTATATCCTAAACCCACGATCAATGGCATTGATATAGATACTTTCAATACACAGACACAGGGCCGCATGGCAAGTATCCTGATTATGGAAGATACCCCTGAAAAGCTTCAATACCTCCGTTCTTTCTCCCGCTGGATAGATTATGGTTGCCGTCCGGCACTCGGATTGGCCGGTTCTTTCAAAAAAGATGGTGCTTGTTTCCATCATCGCAATAACTATCCGGCTTATGCGGTCGGCGGTCTGGATGGTGCCACAAATATGATTTATCTGTTGAGCGGAACAGGATTCAAAGTATCTGAAATAGCGCACGAAACAGTAAAGAATGTATTGCTCACTATGCGTTTCTATTGTAATACCAAGCAGTGGGCTCTTTCCATGTCAGGGCGTCATCCCAATGGAAAGGGACAGTTGATCCCTATACAATATGCTACTTTGGCATTGGCTGGCACTCCCGATGGGAAACAAAAATACGATCCAGAATTGGCTGCTGCTTATCTGCGTCTGGTTTCTTATACGGAAACTCCTGATAAGAATGCTCCTGACTATCTGCCGAAGGCATCCTACCGCTTACGAACAAAAGCTAAAACAGCTATTTGAAGCACAGGGATTTCGCCCCGAACCCAATCCGCAAGGTAATCTGGCGTTAGGGTACGGTTGTGTTTCAGTACAGCGCCGGGATAACTGGGCAGCTGTGGTACGCGGACATTCCCGTTACCTTTGGGCAGCAGAACATTATCTGGATGCCAACTTCTTCGGTCGTTATTTGGCTCACGGCAGCATGCAAATATTAACCGGAAAGCCCGATGAAATGGTTACTTTTACCACCAGTGGCTGGCAAGAAGCAGGATTCGATTGGAACCGTTTCCCCGGTACGACGACTATTCATTTACCATTCGATCAGCTTCGCGCTAAAGTGATGAATGTAGATACTTTCTCCGGCATGGAAGAAATGCTTTATTCCGATGAGGCTTTTGCTGGTGGCTTGTCTCAGGCGAAATTAAATGGTAACTTCGGCATGAAGCTTCATGAGCATGACAAGTATAACGGTTCACACCGTGCCCGCAAGTCTTATCACTTCTTCAATGGAACGATTGTATGTCTGGGTACGGATATTGAGAATACAAATGAAGAGTTCCCGACAGAGACTACCGTTTTCCAATTGGCAGCCACTACTCCCGAAATGCATGATTACTGGGCAGCTTATAAAAGTGACGGACAGACCTATATCGATCCTAACGGAGTAGGTTATTATTTGTCGAAAAAACTCAATGAAAGTGGCAAAATATGAAAAGAATTTCCCACAAGTTACCGTAGGTGAACGTAATCCGAAACCTACTTCCGGTGATTGGGTTTCATTGGTATTAGGGCATGGAAAGGCTCCGAAAGGTGCTTCCTATGAATATGCTGTCCTGCCCCGTACGGATGCAGTTTCCTTGAAAGCTTTCGCAAAGAAACCGTCTTACAGGGTATTGCAACAGGATCACAACGTTCATATCGTTCGTTCTCTGACTGATAAGCTGACCTCATACGTACTTTTTGAAACACCACAGGCATTGCCTGAGGAGGGATTGCTGCAGAAAGCCGATACTTCCTGCCTCGTCATGATACGTGAAGACAGAGATAAACTTTTTTATTGACCGTTTCCCAACCGGACCTGGCACTGTACCGGGGTTCGAGTGATGAGGCCTTTGACAAGGATGGCAAACGCATAGAACGCAGCATCTATTCACGTCCCTGGATTGACAATGATAGTGGTGAAATACCTGTAACCGTTACTTTAAAGGGTGAATGGAATGTTGCAGAAACTCCCTATTGCAAAATGATTTCCAAAGATAAGCAGCAAACGGTTCTGCGTTTTATATGTAGGGATGCCGCCAGCTTCGATGTGGAGTTGAAGAGATAATGAAATTAATCCTTAAAATAGCGCTGTGATGAAAGTAAAGAATATAATGTTGTGTGCAACGGCTCTCATTCCTTCCTTGGTTTGGGCGAAAGAGTTGCCTAATATCATCTATATTGTAACCGATCAGCAGACCGCCTCTGCGATGAGTTGCATGGGAAACGATGACTTGCATACCCCGAATATGGATAAGCTGGCACAGGCGGGTGTTCTGTTCCGTAATGCCTATTGCTCTACGCCCCTGAGTGGGCCTGCCAGAGCGGCTATGTTTACAGGCTATACTTCGCACGAAGTAGGACTTGCCCGAAACGGTACGCCGATACCGGACTCATTGCGTACCCGGACTTTGGGAACATTGATGCAGGATGCCGGTTATGATTGTATCTATGCCGGTAAATGGCATGTACATACAGCCTCCATGCCGGATAAAGAGTTCGGTTTTACTACTATCCATCCTCATAGTGATAATGGGCTGGCGGAAGCCTGTGTCGGCTTTCTGGAACAAAAACATACCAAACCCTTCTTCTTGGTGGCAGGATTCGATAACCCGCATAATATTTGTGAGTACGCGCGTAGCCAGAATTTGCCTTGGGGAAATATAGAAGACCTTCCACAGAATGAGTGGCCGGGACTACCTCTTAATTTCGCTAAGAATCCCTATGACGCTGATGTTATCAGTTATGAGCAGAGCTTGAATTATTCGGCTTATCCTACCCGTAACTACACTCCGGATGATTGGCGCCGTTACCGGAGCCTCTATTACCGTCTGGTTGAAAAGGTGGATGCAGAAATCGGTAAGATTCTGAATGCTGTGGACAAACAGGACTTATGGAAGAATACAGTCGTGATATTCACCAGTGATCATGGCGACGGAGTGGGAGCACACCACTGGAACCAGAAATCGGCTTTGTATGAAGAGGTGGTAAATATCCCTTTGATTGTAACCTTACCGGGGAAGAAGAATGCCGGCAAGGAGATGCCGCAACTCGTGAATAATGGTGTGGATTTCTTTGCAACAGTTTGTGACTGGACAGGTATCCGGCTTCCTGAAGGCCTGCATGGTGTCTCTTTCAGACCGTTGGTAGAGAAAGCCGATCCGTCGTTGAAGCATCAGGACTACATTGTGACTGAAACCACTTTCGATAAAGGCGGGAATACACGTGGCTGGGCTTTACGTACCTCTCGCTACAAATATGTGTTGTACGACAAAGGTCTTTATCGTGAACAACTCTTTGATATGGAAAAAGACCGTGGTGAAATGCGCAATCTCGCCATCGAGGAGAGATACAAAGAGATCCTGCTGCAACACCGTGAGTACCTGCACAACTGGATGAAGTTGCATCATGTAGCGCAGATACGTAAAGATGTACATACGATTCCGGGCGTAAATCCGGAATAAGATCAATGATTACCCCAACAAGCTGCGGACTGCCGCCTGGTAAGTTTCCAGCTTGTTGGACTTATGAATTGCTTTTTTTGCTTTCCGGTCTCCATCCGGCATTAGATATTCCCAGAAGTTCTTCATTTTTGTTAGCAGCTGTTTGTCTCCCCCTTCCAGAAGATTACCATACTGGGCAAATACATCAGCATGGAACAGTCTGAGTCTCTCCTGCATATCCTTTTCGGAAAGCGGATGTCCCTGTTGATACTCCAAAGCTAAGGCGGGATTGGCAAGCAGTCCACGACCTATCATGATACCTGCCAGTTGTGGGAAACGTTCTCTGATGGCCTGTATATCTTCTACTGTAAGTAAATCGCCGTTATAAATAAGCGGATGGCGGCATTCGTTGTAGAAGGCTTCAAAACCTTTTAAGTCGACTTCCCCCTTATATTGTTGTTTACCCAGTCGGGGATGCATGATGATATGTGTCAGTGGCAGTTCATTCAGCAAGGGTAGCAAAGCCAGACATTCTTCCGCATTCTCCCAACCCAACCGCATTTTGACAGAGAACTGAAGGTCGGGGTGATTCTTTATGGCAGCAGTCAGCAACTCCCGTACCTCTTCGGGATAAGGAAGCATTCCTGAACCATTGTGCCGTTTAGCCAAAAGAGGGAAAGGACATCCCAGATTTATGTCCACATTCTTATATCCTTTTTCGATGAATAGGGCAATTATCTGCTCCATTTTGTCCACATCGGGAGCAATGAGTTGTGGAATAAGCTGCACGCCACGGTTGTTTTCCAAAGCAATCTCGCGCATGTCTTTTTTTCGGATTTCTCCGTGCTCTACACGTACAAAAGGGGTATAATAGCTCTCTATACCACCGAATATACGGGCATGCGCTTGTCGGTAAATAGCCTCGGTGTAACCTTGCAGCGGGGCAAAATGGATGGGGAGGGTACTCTGCATATCAATTAGTTATTCAATATTTCTGCAAAGGTAACTATTTTAGCGGAATAACCATGTTCCGGAACGCGTCCCGTTTTCAAATTCGCCCGACCATCCATCGTTGCAAAGAATATGAATGTTGGCTTGCCGTCCTCAAAAAGAATGAATGGACGTTCCAATTGTCCTTGTTTGGTTATTGTGCCGTTTTCCCACTCTACTGTTTTTGAGTATGCTTTCGGGTCTTTATCAACGGTCCAGTTAATGCCATCTTTAGAATGTGCCATAACACCACCTCCTTTTTCACCTGTAAATTTAGCTACATGATCCTTAAAGATGGCATGATATCCCTTATCGTCTTTCCAAAGAAAAGGATCTTCCGCTTCTCCTTGTCCGTCTACCTGGAAAATAGGTTGTTCATTGTTTAATACCCGGTAAGGGCCTTCGATAGTCGGAGCATAGGCGATTCCTAAAGCCATATTTGAATACTTCCCGTCTTCTAAGTGTCTGCGTGCCTTGAAAATCATCATGACAGAACCATCTTCCTGTACTACTGGCGAGGGATTGGAAGTCAGGAAGCTAAAGAAAGTATTGGGTTTTGTTTTCAGAATAGGCTCATCCAGACGCTTCCATGGTCCGTATGGTGAATCAGCAACAGCCAGCCCGATGCGCTTGTTGGAACGTGCTACCGTACACCAGGGGCTGTTGAGTGTCAGCTGGTCGTACATCGGATCTACGAAGGGGTGGGTGGAACCCATATAAATCAGATAGTATTTATGATTGTATTTCAAAATTCGCGGATTGTGTGTAGAACGTCCGTCCCAATACTGTGCACCACGTGCTGGAAGTACTACTTCACTAAACCGATAAGGTCCTTGCGGCACATCCGATACGGCATGTACAATTTCTGAAGCCACCATCCAGCCGGGATGAAAAGGAAGTGACTTGGGAAAGCGAGATACGAACATGTGATACTTACCATCGTCTCCTTTTACCACGGAACTTCCCCAGCTCCAATAACCTTCACTCTCAAAAGCAGGTGTTTCTATTGCTTTGCCCAACCGATGGAATAATGGGTTCTGTGATTTCTGCTTTAACTCTATCAGGTTATCAATCTTCTGTGCACGGAGCATACTGATTAAAGAGAAAAGTACCAGCGTAAGTAAAAAATAACTCTTTTTCATGGTTGTGTTATTGTTTAATATTATGATTTGAATTCTATTGCTCTCCTGAATATTTGTTGGTTGGTCTCATATTCTCTTTATCCCCTCTGGAAGGTATCAGAACCATACTTGAGCTATACTTGCTTCGTACCAACTCCCATACTTTCTCTGTACAAAGGTACCTTTTAGTGGAGAATGTACGGAGCAAGTACGGTTTAGACAGATTCCAGGTATGGAGTAGATATACTGCGGAAGTAGAATCTACTGTATGAAAACCGGAAAAAGATAGCCAATACTTTTTATGGATTTAATAAAGATAAATTATTGGTTAAGTTCTTCCTATAATTACTACAAATATTCTTTCGTGATTCTCAATCTTGCTGTAGGCTGAATTCTACAGGTTGTCCATGTTGGCAATGAACAGTGAGAATGGTATTCTTTCCGTCTGCTGTCAGGGTTACTTTTTCATTGGGCGTACTGATTTTCCATTTTCCTTTTAATTCCAGTCTCTTTTCAAGAACGCGGCTGGGATTTTTGGTGGTATATGCCTTTTCCTCAATATTTAGGTTTGGATCGCAAACGCTCATAATGATATTCGCTTTGTCCTTCCTATACATAACCATCGTTTCTGCCGGAATAAGACTAAGCAGGCTATCCCGTTGCGAGCGATAGGTTTCGAAGACAGCATAGGCGGTAATATCAGTTAATCGGTCGTGTACGATATGTGCACTATCATTCCGTTGTAATACTTCGTATGTTTGCGTAGCCTCATAGTTTTTTAATTCCTGATCGGTTGGCTGTATCCATACGAGGTATTCATACGTTCCATTTTTAGGGGCTTTTCCATGTTCAATCCATGCTGAAGCGAAAGTGCCCTGTGTTACAGCACGTGTTTTTTTCATGACGGGATTCTTGTTTCGTGATCTGTATTTGTACATTACCGTCTTTCACGAAATAATGGTTATTGTAACCGTCCCGGATGGAAAGTAACTTTTCAGTAGTACCGGAAAGTTTCTTTTTGAAGCCAATCTCTTTTTCTTTCTTCTCCGTTAACGAGGATGGTGCTTTTTCCTTTTTGGAATGTACTCTGGAAGAGAGTTGTTTCGGTTGGATATTCATTATTGCTGTTATGAATACCTGTTCCTAAACAGATCATCCTGTTTTCAAAACAGAAGACTGATTTGCGGGCTACGAAATCCGGGGTGAAGTTTTTCAGTTCACGTTCCATCAGTTTCGTAACAAACATGCCGTTTTTCCCTTCCAGTGAACTACTGCCTGAGAAATTTTCTTTGGAATGTGCCATGGTAGTTCCCGGTAGCGGGCTATCCAGCAATTCGAATGGTAAGTGGATGGTCGTAGTTCCCGGCAGGCGATTCCAATCCCAACCGTTCTCATCGTAACCGCTGGAAAGGCGTGAGGGGTATCCCATAATCTGGACGGAACCATAACTTTGATAACGTCCGTAGCGGTTATCTTTCCGATAAATCTCAGATCCCCAGACATCAGTGGTATAACCTTTTAAGGTTACCATCCAATCGTTTCTCCGGAAAATACCTGCAGCCCCATAGTTATATACAAAAAAATCCTTGTGGGGCAGAGGCGGGAGTGATACCTTGCGTTTTGAAGTAACGCGCTTCGGGGGTATCCTTTTCACAAAGCCGTAGATAGTCTGCTGCCAGATGATGATCGAAGGCATTACCTTCTCCTGATAAGTCTCCTGACAAGGCAAGATAAGCAAAAGCAGCTACATCATCTGCTTTCATCGAGCCGCCGAAAGGATGTCGTCCGCTGATGCCAACTCCCCACTCATATTTGTTGGAGTAGTTACGCATGGCAATAAAGGCGGATTTCAGTACTTGACGGGCTTCTTCGGTAGGTTCATAGACCGTTTTATTGGTTAAGGAGATGAATTGTCCTACCATGGCTAACACACCCTGTGGTATAGGCCGGATAGAAACCGCCATGGTGAAAAGTGGTTCCGTCTACTTTGATACCTCCGATAGTGCCCGGAGTATATTGAAGAGAAGAGGATACCCAACGGGAAAGGCCTTTCAGTGCGCGTACTCGTTCCCGCTCATCAGTGAACAGCAGTGCTGAAACTGTTTTAGCCATTAAAAGGGTATGCCAACTGTCCAGTAATTCATCTCTGCCGTATTGGTAAGGTTGACGGGTTTCTTGCAAGGCAGACCAGAAAATGAGGGTAGACAAGATATTATCCCGGTTGGGAGTCTTCCAGATAGCGTCGCGCATTAACCAGGCTGTAGTATATATTTTCCGTACTTGATAGCCGTAATGATGATTGGTTCCCATTCCGCTACCGAAAGAGAATCCCTGATTGATGGCGAACTCCCAGACAGTGAAGTAATTCTGACGGGAAGATTCGGAATGATTGTAATAAGCATCGTAAGCGAATCCGGAGAGCATTGTTTCCAAGTCATTCCAGGATATTTCTCCTTTAGAACGGTCCAGTTCATCGGGAGTCAGGATAGGAGCACCTGTGAATCCTGTTCCGGAGCGCTGAATATTGGTTTTCTGAAAAACATCGTATGCTTTGGAGACTGCTTCTTTCGGTGCTTTTTGAATATCGAGGGCGGTGGTCAACCGTTGTTCCACTGTGCACAGTTCCTCTTTTTCTGCTTGAGTGAGGGTGGCAGGTAGTGGGATATCATACTTATATTGTTCCCATTGCCAAACCCGGCACCAATGCCACAGGTCACGATAGGAAAGGGAGTTATTGTAAGGTATTTGCAAGTCGGGGGTAGTGCGGTCGTTCATCTTTTTCACAGGGAAAGTCAAACGGTCCAGAAATATGCGGCCTTTTCGTTCAGGGGCTATCAGGCGATAACTTGCTATTTCTTTGTTTTGTTTATTTCCTTTCATGTGTTGGAAGCCAATCCAGCAAGCGCGCCAGCCAGCCGATGCCAACTGGAAACTGAACCAATAAGACACATCTCCTTGGGGGGAAAGGAACTCAAAACGAATGGAATCTTGCTGGGGGACTTCATTATAAATCCATAAAGTTATTCCGTATGAATTTTCCATTTGTTCATCAAGGGTGAGAAGCTGTTCCAGAGAAACATTGAGTTTGGAACCGGAATGGAAATCCCATTCCAGGCTTTGTTTCCCTTCTTTATAATACCGGGTGGACAGGGCGATTTTTTCCCTTATCGGCTGTTGTAAACTCTTTGGGGATTTCTGTCTCAAAACCTATGAATTGAGCAAAAGATACTTGGCTGCATAGCAACGCAAGGGTGAATAGCAAGTGTTTTCTGGTCATAAGGTATATTGTTTTTTAAAAGTTATAAAAGAGGAGAGGAACCTCACGGTCACTCTCCTCCGCACATATCAAATTGATTAAGGTCTATTTGATTTCATTTTAAGGTTAGAAGTTCTGTGTAATTAAATGATTATTTCCAATATTTGTTTTGTTCCAATTTGGTGTTTACACCCAGTTCCTTGGTGGGGATAGGAAGGAACTGGTTCTTTTCAGTTGTATTACTTACATACTGAGCCGCTCCTTTGGCATTGTTGGCAGTAGACCAACGTGCATCATTGACTGCTGCTCCCAAATTCTCTTTGATAGCCTTGTAGTAAATGCCCCAACGTACCAGTCGTACTTGCGAAGAGACTCAAAGCAAAGTTCACGACCGCGTTCATCACGGATCAATTTCTGGAAGTCACCGTATGACAAATCTTTCACTTCGTCAATTCCTGCACGTTTACGTACTTCGTTGATACATGTGTAAGCTAATGCTGTAGGGCCTTGGTTTGCTTCGTTTTCAGCTTCAGCGAGCATAAGCAGTACATCAGCATAACGCAGGAGACAATAGTTCTCTTGAGTATAGTTCTTATGCTTAGGGCTGCTGCTCTCCCATTCACGACGGTATTTGCCACAACGACGGTCTACAATCTGATTGTCTTTCCATGCAACTTGCACATCCTTATTGTTGAGCTTATAAGGTGCCATAGCCAAATCGCGGCGAGCATCTTTTGCATCATACAAATCCCACAGAATCAAACTACCGGCATAGAATGCATACGTATAACCGGCGCCTGTTCCTGCTGAGTTTTCCTGAAGGTTGCCGATTACATTACCGATACGGCTTTCAGTATAACTACCATCATCACGTGTTCCAACAAATTCTACTTCCCACATGCTTTCATTGTATGTAGTCTCATATTGGTCGGAAGCTAAGGCTTGCCACATGGCATATACATCCGGGTTCAGCTTATGTTTTTTAGAGTCGTATACTGCTTTAGCATACTTGGCAGCTTTTTCATAATATGGCTTTCCACCTTTTGAAGGTTCGCCTGCACGCCACAAACATACGCGGGCCAGAATACCTTCTACTACAGTTTTCTTTACATGAGAAGGAGACTGATCATAGCTACTGTTATCTACCATATCGAGGCAGTCTTCCATTTCCTGAATGATCCAGTCGAGTGCTTCGGCGTGGGGGGGGTAGCCTCCAGACTGCTGACGGTGATATCTTTTTACTGTTTCTTTGCGGATAGGCACTTCATACCAACCTTGTACCAGTAAGAAGTGGTAGTAAGCACGCAGGAATTTAGCTTCTCCTTTAATACGTGTTTTCACATTATTGTCAGAGATGCTGGCTGCATCGATATTATCGAGCAGTACATTGGCATTGTTGATGCCTGAGTAAAGAGATTCCCATGTATACCATAAATCGGTATTACCTGTATTGTGTGAATTAGCGACTACTGCATTGGTCTGGTTTGCACGATAGTAATAGCTCAAGTCATCGGTATTGGACAGCATACAGGAGTAACGGTTTCCATATACATGCTCTGCTGCCATTGTCCAGTATACGCCGGCCAGTGCCATTGTACAGTCAGTTTCATTTTTATAGAATGTTTCGGGCGCTACAAAGTCGTAAGGCTTGGTGTCGAGCATGTCACAACCCGCCATAGAAGCAACTATTGCCAGGATGCAGGCTTTTTGAAGATATTCTTGATACTTTTCATATTAGTTTCTTGATTTTAGGTGATTAGAAGGTTATGTTAACACCGAGTGAAGCGTTGAATGAACGTGGATAAGCGGACCAGTCGAAACCGGGGGTCAATACACTGTTACGCGTAGAAACCTCAGGGTCGGAACCGGAATAACCTGTAATGGTAGCTATATTCTCTGCCGAAATAAAGAGTCTGGCTGCACTGATACCCAAAGAACGCAAAGTGTTAGGCGTGAAGTTGTAGCCCAGTGAAATGGTCTTTAACTTCAGGAACGAACCGTCTTCCACATACAGAGAACTGTAATATTCTGCACCGATAGCTCTTGCACGCGGCATGTTGCTGGTGGGATTCTCAGCGCTCCAACGGTTTGTATAAGAGGCGAACATATTCGTATTCTTCTTAGCTTGCGGGTTTTCAAACACCATACGGTTGGCATTCAAAATGTCGTTACCATAGCTCCATTGCAGGAAGATGTTGAGATCCCAGTTCTTGTAAATGAAGTTATTGCTGAAACCACCCGTGTGCTTGGGTTGTCCGTTACCAATAATTGTACGGTCGGCATCAGTAATTAAATTACCGTCCTTGTCGCTCAGCTTTTTGTATTTCGGGTCACCCGGTTGTGCGGCATCCGAGATACGAACTACGTCATCTTTCAGTGTGTAGACGGTCTTTCCGTTTGCATCTACCGAAGTGTTGAAGTCTTCATACTTGTAAGTGCCATCATAGATGAAACCATACATACTTCCGGCTGCATCACCTTTCTTGCTGATGTAAGCAGGCATTGTTCTGTATTTATTATCCCAATTGACGAAGCTGATCATATCATCCTGTCCATCGTTGAGCTCTACAATCTTATTACTGTTGAAGGCAATGTTGAAGTTAGAGGTCCATGTGAAGTTCTTTTCTTTGATGTTTATGGTTTCCAGAGTGAGCTCGAAACCTTTATTACGCAACTTACCAACATTCAGTGTAGCACTGGAGTAACCGGAGCTTGCCGGAACGTCTGCGCCCAACAACAGGTCTTTGGTAGTTTTGATGTAGTAGTCCATCGTCACGTTGATGCGTCCGTCAAAGAAGCCTAAATCCAAACCAAGGTCATATTGCTCGGTTGTTTCCCATTTCAGTTTTTCGTTGGCCATAGAGCCTAATACATAACCGGGATAGAAAGAACTGTCCCAAGGATACTTGTACACATTAGAGCTAGTCACCAATTGTGCCATGTAGTCGAAGTCACCGATACGGTTGTTACCTGTGAGACCCCAGCTTACGCGCAATTTACCATTAGACAACCAAGGCAGTGGATTGGAAACAAACTTTTCGCGTCCGAAAGCCCAAGCTAATGAAGCCGATGGGAAATAGCCCCAACGATTGTCCGGAGAGAACTTGGAAGAACCATCGGTACGCATAGATGCTGTAACATAATACTTGGATGCATAGTTGTAGTTGATACGTCCCAGATAAGATATCATGGCATTTTCGCCTTGTGATGCCGTTACAACCGGAGTAGCAGAACCTTTACCGATACCGGACATACCGAAAGCCTCGTTTGTAATCTGTTCCTGGGTGATGCTGCTGAGGTAACTTGTATATTTCTGGAAAGTGGCACCCACCAAAGCGTTCAGGTTATGGTCGTTCTTGGCATATACATATGACAATGTATTTTCGTTCAGGTAGTTTCTTGTCTCCTGTTGTCTCAGGAATGCATTGATACCTTTGCTTCGTGTATTGGACGGATGCGTATTACCGGTACTGGTTTGGCTTCCGTTGAATTCTTCTCTTTTGATGTCACGACCGGTATATCCGGCAGTAGTTTTAAACTTCAGGTTCTTGATGATTTCCCATTCTACGCCTAAGTTAGCTTGCAGATGGTTGGTTGTGGTACGACGGAACTCATTCTTTGCAGAGAGTACCGGGTTGAAACGGTAGTCATTACTCATGTCCACATCGCTATCGTACAGTTCGGCCAGAAGATCGGAACCGGAAGGAGAAACCGGACGATAACCCCATACGCTATACATCAGTGAGTTGGATACTGTCGTTTCTGCGGTGGAAGGATTGGGACCGTTCTGCACGTTGCTTGCAAAGTTTGCATTTGCATTGATCTTTATGCTCTTATTGATTCTTTGGTTGAAGTTAAAACGGCCCTGGTAACGAGAGAGGTCAGAGTTGATGATGATGACACCCTGTTGGTTGCTGTAAGAGAGTGATGCAGAGTAGTCCATTTTATCGCTGCCACCACTTAAACCTACATAGTGGTTGTGGCTGATAGCTGTACGATAAACTTCGTCCTGCCAATCATAGCTCTTGAAGTTTTTATAATCATCGAGAGTGATACCATCTTTCAGATAGTAGTAAGCAAACTCATCCACTTTTTCTCCATCTACTTCTTTGGTGTTTCCTTCCATGATTTCCTTTTGCAGGTTGACGAAGTCGTAACCGTTCATCATATCCATTGTGTTCTTAACCTTGCTTACGCTGACACTACCATTATAAGTAAGAGTAGCTTTTCCGGCTTTACCCTTCTTGGTTGTGATGATAACAACACCATTGGCACCACGAGAACCGTAGATCGCTGTTGCAGAAGCATCTTTCAATACGTCGATGGATTCAATATCGTTCGGGTTGAGGGCGCTCATTCCGGAAGTCTCACTTGGGAAACCGTCGATAACGTATAGCGGAGCAGTACTCTGAGTCAAAGAACCGGCACCACGGATTACGATATTGAAGTTGTCGCCCAGACCACCATCTGTAGAAGATACCTGTACACCGGCGATACGTCCACCCAGTGTTTCTGCTACGTTGTTGATAGGGGTTTTGGTCAAGTCGCTCATATTAGCCTTACCGATAGCTCCGGTTAAGTCGCGACGTTTTACGTCACCATAACCAACAGCCACAACGACTACCTCATCCAATGCTTGCGCATCTTCTTGCAGAGTAACATTGAAAGTCTTTTGGTTTCCAACTTTAATTTCTTGAGTTTTATAACCTACAAAAGAGAATTGCAGGATATCAGAGGATTTAACATTGTCCAGTTTAAAACTACCGTCGAGTGTAGTGATAGTTCCGTTAGTAGTTCCTTTTACAACGACGCTGACTCCGGGAAGTTCTCCCATAGCATCAACAACTTTACCTGTAACTTGGCTACCTGTCTGTGCTTGTACGCCTAATACGCAGCAGAGAAAAGTTGCCAATAGAATTAAGGTTACTTTCTGTTTCATAAATATTAAATTAATTAGTTATTAAAAAGGTTGTTCTTTCTCGTTAAACGACTCGAATCACAATGCAAATGTATGTGATTGGATAGAAGGCGACTTTCGCTAATAGTTCGCAAAAAGTACGAATTTGTACATTCTCGATAGAGAAGACCTGTTCTGTACGATTCCTTACCTTATCCCTTGGTTCTTACCAGCTTTCACCTGCTCTAGTAATGCTGAAAGTTCTTTTACCTTCTCCGGATGCGTTGCTGCAACATTGTCTTTTTCCGATGGATCGATGGAAATATTGTACAGTTGGGGCTCGGGATTGTTTCCCTAATTCCATCTTCGTCCAATATTCGGTGGCGGGCTTATCGCTCGGTTCGATGTATTTCCATGTTCCTTGAATAATTGATAAAGGTATTATTCAGATTCTGCTGTACTACATAATCACATCCGGTATTATCTTTCCCTAAGAGAAAGTAGACAGTTGGTCACGGCTGTCGGGAGCGACGGTTGTGGGGGTAAGTGGATGGTTCAGTAAGGTAGCCAAGGAGGCATACACGTCGATCATAGAGAACAAAGCTTGTTGTTTGCAAGGCTGAATACCAGCAGGCCAACGTACAATGAAGGGAATACGCGTTCCAGCTTCATAAGCACTATACTTACCGCCACGGTATTGTTTCATAGGAGTATGGCCGTTCAGCAATTCGAAAGCCTGATCCTGATAGCCGTCGTCAATAACGGGACCATTATCGCTACAGAACACAAAGATGGTATTATCTGCAAGGTTCAGACTATCCAGAGTATTCATAATCTCGCCTACAGTCCAATCCAGTTGCAGGATTACGTCGCCACGGGTTCCCATGCCGCTCTTGCCGGCAAAACGGGCATGAGGTACGCGAGGAACGTGTACGTCTTGTGTACCCATATACATGAAGAAAGGTTCGTCTTTATGTTTTATGATAAAGTCTTTGGCTTTACCGGTGATGACATCTGCAATGTCTTCATCTACCCAAAGAGCCGATTTTCCACCGGTCATCCAGCCGATACGGGGAATACCGTTTACGATTGTATTATTATGCCCCTGGCTGGGTTTCAGTTTTACGAGTTCGGGATTTTCCACTCCGGTAGGCCAGTCACCTACTTTATGGTTGTAATTGACGGTAATGGGGTCGTTGGGATCTAAACCTACTACATGCCCGTTCTCAACGAATACACAAGGTACACGGTCAACTGTGGCGGGAATGATGTATTCGTAATCAAATCCTATATCCTGGGTATTCGGCTTGATAAGATGGTTGAAGTCTGTACCTCCTTTAGGGCCAAGTCCCAGATGCCATTTACCAACGGCTCCGGTAGCATATCCTTCTGCCTTAAACATGTCAGCCATGGTGACACAAGCTGTATCGATAATAAGCTCGGAGTTGCCGGGGGCGATTCCTGTATTTTCCTGTCGCCAGGGATACATACCTGTCAGCAGACCGAAGCGGGAAGGGGTACTGGTGGAAGAAGTGGCATAGGCATTAGTGAACTGTACACCTTGTCCGGCAAGGCGGTCGATATTGGGGGTACTTATTTTAGTGGCGCCATAGCAACTCAGGTCACCGATACCCAGGTCGTCGGCAATCAGGTAGATAACATTAGGTTTCTGACGGGTAGTGTCGGCTGCTTCTTTCTTCGACGGATTTCCGCATCCGGCTATCAGGGCTGCGCCCGGAAGAAGGGACCATAAAGGAGAAAAAATGTTTCATAGCTCTTTTGACTTTAGATTGTTATTTCTGAGGTCAAAGGTAGTGGCTTTTCCGGAATTGAGTGTATAAGGGAATACAAGGGAAGGACGAAAATGTACATAATGCTAATGAGAACGCTGGAATATACAACAGAAGAAGATATTCTCTCCTTATAGAGAACTTTTTTTCTCAACAGGGTGAGAGTTTTTTCTCAATACGATGAGAATAGATTCTCTGTTTGATGAGAAAAAAAGATTCTCACCATGGTGAGAAAGATGAGAAGGTTAATACGGCTTATTAACCTTCTTCGTCTTCTTCATCCTTGCTGCCTGTATCCGCATCCTCTCCTTTGCGATAAGCCAACGGACTTACATGGTATACATCCTTGAAACACTTTGAGAAGTAGCGGGAAGAGCTGAATCCGATCTTGTCTGAGATTTCGGTAATGTTCAGTTCCGGATTGTTCCGTAACATCAAGGCACCTTTCTTCAGGCGAATGGTCAGGATGAAATCATTCGGTGTTTGTCCGGTGATGGCCTTCAGCTTGGTGAACAGGTTGGTACGGGCCATTGCCATTTCACGGGCGAAGATATTGACATTGAATTCCGTATTATCCAGATTCTTTTCAATGATGCTGATAGCACGATCCATGGATTTCCTTATCTATCGGGTTCGTTGCCAGCATCTGGGCATAGGCTTGCGGTTGCTTGCTGAACTTCTCTTGTAGGAGGATACGTGAGTTTACCAGGGTTGTTGCAACGGGAAATCAGCAAGTTCGTGTTGAAAGGTTTGGTGATGTAATCATCTGCGCCAATGCGTAGACCCTCGATATTTTGTTCTACGGCAGTCCGGGCTGTAAGCAGCACTACCGGAATGTGGCAGGTGTTGAAGTCGTTCTTGATCTGTTTACATAGCTCGGTACCGGACATCTTAGGCATAACCACGTCGCTTACTACGATGTTTGGCATTTCCTTCTGTACCAGCTCCAGACCTTCTTCTCCGTCTGCGGCAGTCAGTACCTGATAGAATGGGCGGAAGATATTCTCCAGCATTTCACGGATGGGGGCGTTGTCTTCTACGATAACCATTTTAACGTCGGACATGCGTTTTATCGGAGCATTCTCTTCCAACTCTGCTTTGAGTGAAGCATCGATTTCAGAAATTTGTGTCTGCTCTATTTGTTGCACGGCTTCGGTTTTCTTACTGATTTCTTCCTGGCTGAAATGGGCATTTCCAAGATGGAGACGAATGATGAAGCTGCTACCTTTGCCGAGTTCGCTTTCTACCTTGATAGTGCCGTGGTGCAGTTCGACAATTCCTTTGGTCAGAGCCAATCCGATGCCGGTGCCAACGCCGGTGGTAAGGCTATTCATTTGTTCCGTCTGATAGAAGCGGTCGAATATCTTATCTATCTCTTTGGCGTCGATGCCGCTACCGGTATCAGTCACACGGATTACGGCTTCATTGCCTTCGGTGGTGATGCTGAGTGTGATGGTATCTTCGGCTTGGGTATGCTTGATGGCATTGGACAGGAGGTTGTTTATAACTTTCTGCATCTGTTTCTGGTCGTACCATGCTTCAAGGCTTTCGCTATCTTTCTCGAAATTGAAATTGATCTGCTTGCTGCTTGCATATTCCATGAAGATGAGGTAATTCTCATAAAGGAAATGCACTATGTTGTGCGGACTGACTTTTACCTTCATGTGTCCTTGTTCCTGTTTACGGAAGTCGAGGAGTTCGGTAATCAATTCGCGCAACTGGATACTATTTTGGTAAATACTCAATATCTTATTATAAATAGTGGGTGTGAAGTTTTGTAACTGCATCAGGGTTTCCACTTGCGACACGATAAGGGTAAGCGGGGTGCGGAATTCGTGTGAGATGTTGGTGAAGAAGCGTAACTTGGACTGGTTCAAGGCTTCTACATCTTGTATGTGCTTTTGCTCATATTTCAACGATTCACGTAGTTTGATTCTCGATTTGTACGTTCTTACAAGATACCACAAAAGGATAGCAGTCACTATCAGATAAATAAGATAGGCAAGTGGGGTTTTGTAGTAAGTAAGGAGGCAATACGTGAATAGTCAGATGCACCTGTGGGCAAAGGGATTCTTCTTTCCCTTTGGGCTTAATCAGCAGGTTGTACGTTCCGGCATTCAGGTTCGTATAAGTGATGATAGGTTGGCCGCGCGTGCTGTTCCAGTCGTCGGAGAAGCCTTCCAGTTTGTAAATAATTTCATCTTTATTGGCTGCCACGTAGTTGGAGGTGGCGAATTCAATGCTGAACATGGTCTGGTTTGCGTTCAGGGTGATCTCTTGGGTATGGCATAAAGATTGCGTCAAAATGCCTGTTTCATCGCTGACTTTTACTTCGGAGCCGTTTACGATGAGGCGGGAAAGGATAATCTTGTATGGCTTTGGAGTAAAGTTAAGTTCCAGCTCATTGAACGAAAGCATACCCTGTGTACCGCCGAGGAATACTTCGCCATCTCGCGTTACACACAGTGCATTTTCATTGACTGCCGTTAACGGGAAGCCGTTCTCTACACTATAGTTCTGGAACTTCTCTGTTTTCTGGTCGAAAATGGAGAACCCCTGATTGGTGATAAGTATCAGTTTGCCGCTGACAGGGGATTCCTGCGTATCGTAGATGCAATCGCTGATGAGTCCGTTCTTGTCTTTGTCGAAATTCTCGAAGTCATTGCTGGCAGGGCGATACAGGTCGAGTCCGCTTCCTGAAGTGGAAAACCAGAGATTACCTTTATTATCTTGCATGATGTTGTTCACATTGTTGTTGCTGAGGCTGTGCGGTTGTGCCACGTCGTGCCGGTAATTGGCCAGCTTGTTGGCATCGAAACGGTAGGAGAAGATACCTTCGCCCGTGGCGGCAATCCAGAGTGTGCCATTGTTATCTACTTCTACATCGGCCACCATGGGTATTTTGCGTCCTTCTTTGGTGTCTTTGAAGAGTTGCCGGCATTTTCCGCTATGGGGATCAAATAAACATACGCCATTCTGGGTGGCGACAATTAACTGGTCATGATAAGGTGTTACATCACGAACAATGTTTGATGGAAGCGTTTCCGGATTACCTTCTTCCATGAGATAATGGGTGAATGCTCCTGTACGGATATCGAGCTTGTTCAGTCCACCGAGATGAGTACCAATCCAGATGATTTCTTTGGCAGGATCGTAATAGAGGGCTTTTACATTGCTGTGGGAGATACTATTGTGCCCCTTTCCGGCAATATACCATTTGAACTCACGTGTGCGGCGGTTATAGAAATTGAGTCCGCCACCTTCTGTACCGATCCATAAGTTACCGTTCTTATCTTCAATGGTACGCCCTACTACAGGACTACTCAGACCCTCTTTCTCATTTCTGGAGGCTTTATACCGGGTGTAGATTTCATATTCAGGATTGAAGTAATTGACGCCACCAAAGTAAGTGCCCAACCATAGTGTTCCCTGATTATCTTTTACGATGCACCAGATGGACGAGTGTGTAAGTCCTTCATTCTGCATCTCGTTGGAGGTATGGTTCTGGAAAAGTCCTGTCGTCTTATTGTAGCGGTTCAGGCCGTTGAAGGTTCCTATCCAGATATTGCCAAGATTATCTTCGCAACAAGCTCTTACGAAATCGGAAGATATACTGTGCGGATTCTTCGGGTCATTTCGCAGGTTCTTGATAGTTCCGTCTGTTTTTATCCGGAAGAGTCCTTTCTCCCAGCTGCCTATCCACGAATTCACCTGAACTATCCTGGTAGATGCTGGTAATGTTTCCTTTTTCAATGGGGTGGGTGACTTGATGTCCGTCTATTTTCAGGTTGAAGACTCCTTCGCTGGTGGTTCCTATCCACATGTGTCCTTTATCCTCGAACATGCAGGAGATCTCGATGTTTTCTCCCGCCATCTGATAGTAGAGGTCGAAGTTATCAGTTTGTTCATTGTAGCGGTAAATCTCATTCTTTTTCCCGATGAACAGTCCGTTTTTATAATAGATGCTGTTAATACTACCTTGAAGGAGAGTCGTAAAACGTTGTGTAGTCAGATCGAACTGGGCAATGCCTTCGGTACAGAGCAGATAGATTTTACCGTTTTGATCACCTGCCATGCGCAACACGGTATTGCAGAAAAAAGGCTGTAAGGGTCGTTTTTGCTCAGTTTATAGGTTTGTATATCATTACCATTGTAGCGGTTCAAACCTTCGCGCGTACCAATCCACAAGATACCGTTCTCGTCAAATGTACAAGCTGTTGACGCTAAACTGAGATAAACCGTCATCGGTTGTCAGATGATTGAAAGTAATATTCTGGCTGTGTAGGTTTGCTGTAGCTATGCTTACTAAGACAAGAAACAGCGTTCTGATAAACTTTTGCACTTCTCCTCCGGTATTTTTTAAGGTTTCAAACACAAATATAAGACGTTTTGCTTAAAGGGGGGGAGTTTATTATCTGATTTTTATGGTTATGTCTATTGAAATGTATAATTTTGGGCGTTTGTCGGACGAATTTGGACTTTTTCATTGATGAGGAAGACGTATATTTGCATACTAATTTTAAATCTATATATAGAATATCATGAACAACCTTCAATCCATTGTATCCCATTTTAATACGAAGGGTACAGTTAATGAAATCCAGCCTTTAGGCAGCGGGCTGATTAACGACACGTATAAAGTGACTACTCTTGAAGCAGATGCCCCCCGACTATGTATTGCAACGTGTGAACCATGCTATTTTCCAGAATGTGGAGATGTTACAGGCGAACATTGAAGCCGTAACCCGGCATATCCGTAAAAAGCTTGTGGAAAAAGGTGCGGATGATATAGATCGTAAAGTGCTCTCTTTTATTCCTGCTGATACCGGAAAAACGTATTGGTACGATGGTGAAAACTATTGGCGTATCATGACATTCATTCCTAATGCAAAGACTTATGAGATGGTGGATGCAGAATATTCTTATTATGCCGGTGTAGCTTTTGGTAATTTCCAGGCAATGCTTGCAGATATTCCTGATGAACTGGGAGAGACTATTCCTGATTTTCACAATATGGAGTTCCGTCTGAAACAACTTCGTGATGCGGTGGCTGCGGATGCGGTTGGCCGGGTGAAAGAAGTGCAGTACTATCTGGATGAGATAGAAAAACGTGCAGAGGAGATGTGCAAAGGTGAACGCTTGCATCGCGAAGGCAAATTGCCAAAACGTGTATGTCATTGCGATACAAAGGTGAATAATATGATGTTTGATGAAGAGGGTAAGGTGCTCTGCGTCATTGATCTTGATACGGTGATGCCTAACTTTATCTTTTCTGATTTCGGCGATTTCCTTCGTTCTGCAGCCAATACAGGTGCCGAGGATGATGAGAATCTGGATAATGTGAATTTCAATATGGAGATATTCAAGGCGTTTGCAAAAGGTTATCTGGAATCTGCGAAAGTCTTCCTGCTTCCGATAGAGGTTGAGAACCTGCCGTATGCAGCTGCATTATTTCCCTATATGCAATGCGTTCGTTTCCTCGGCGGATTATATTAATGGTGATACTTATTATAAGATTAAATATCCGGAACACAACCTTGTACGTACAAAAGCACAATTCAAACTGTTGCAGAGTGTGGAAGAACATACACCGGAAATGCAGGAATTTATAAAGTCGTCATTATAATAGTTACGGGCTACAAGCTATGAGTGCCTTTCGGTACGTAGCGCAGCCATTTGTAGCTCGTAGCTTGTAACTTGTAAAATATGAGTAAAAGAATCCCTGCATGCTTGGTATTGAAATCAGTAGTCTTGTTAGTAGCTCTGCTCTGTTTTTATCCTTTGTCTGCAACTAACCCCCAAAAAGAAAGAAATGAAAGAGTTGAATGTAAAAAAAAGTAAGTCTGTCTAATGTAGCAGTAGAGAACATTCCTGCTTTGTTGGATAAAGAAAAGGTGGCTTTTCAGTCGATCAATACGGTGAATTGGAAAGCATTCCCTTATCAGCCGGAGGTGCAGTTCCGTATAGCTCATACGGATGATGCGATTTTGGTTCACTACAAAGTAAAAAGAAGCCAGTGTGCGTGCTGTAGCTGCCGGAGATAATGGTGCAGTATGGGAAGATGCTTGCGTAGAGTTCTTTTCTATCCCCGCAGGGGATGGAATTTATTATAATGTGGAATGTAACTGTGCCGGAACTCTCCTGGTTGGTGCCGGTGCCGGACGTGAGAACCGTGAACATGCCCCGCAAGAAGTAATAGACAAAGTGCAACGCTGGTCTTCTTTGGGACGCCATTCTTTTGAGGAACGTGTGGGAGAGTGTAACTGGGAACTGGCATTGGTTATTCCATACTCTGCTTTTTTTTCAAGCATCAGATCACCAGTCTTGAAGGAAAGACGGTTCGTGCCAATTTCTACAAATGCGGTGATAAATTACAAACGCCTCATTTCCTCTCATGGAATCCCATTAATCTGGAAAAACCTAATTTCCACTGTCCCGAATTCTTCGGTACATTGAATTTTGAGTAACTATTTCCAGTCTTTCAAATTATAGCTTGCTTCTACCGCCTTTTCTATATCATCGGGAAGGGCGGGGAAGAAGTCTATCCCTGTAATCCGTTCCACTTCGTCCACAGTGTTTACATAAGAGTCCAGCGGATTGTTCCCCTCATTATTTTTATAGATAAAGCCGATGGCTTTCGGTTTCTTGTACAGAGAAAGTATCACTTTAAAGAAAGCATCCGGTACGGCCACTTTATGCATCGCCTATGGTCTGTGGCTTCCGGTCATAGAAGACAGGACCGGCTACAATGTAAAGACAACTGTCTTTTTTCACCCACTTGCGGCATTTTTGTTCCAGTTCATTCCAGTCACTCCGGTTTAGGTTGTGGTGTTGGGGGCAGATGTTGGTCATGTAGAAACTTTCTATCATGGCTTCACGGTCCCATTTGTTGTCACCTGCCGGACAAAGGTGCCCACGGTCCCAGCCACTACCTTTATAGTCTTGCGTGGTGACGGCTTTACTTTTGGGCAGGTCGGGGTCGGGACGGAAGTTATTGATTCGCTCGGTATTTTCTTTTAAACGTTCGGGAGTCAGTTTCCAGGCTACCCAGTTGGCAATGCGGATATTGGAGTTATAGGATACGAGGTATCCGGTGCGTTGCAGCAGTATTTCGGGGGTGCCTGGGGCAGTGGTTTGCTTGATGTATATATCGGAATTTTGGGGAGCACTCTGAACGGTGCCTTCTGTCTGTTCAGGGGCAGTAGTCTTTTCTTTGGAGTTCGTTGTCTGATAAGCGGTGATGATGCCGCATAGGATCAGGACAATCAGGAACGACAGTTGTTTCTTGCTATTCGTTTGTTTTTTCTTCTTCTTTCTCATAATTGAATGGGTAAAGTGGTGCAAAGATAACAAAAAAGGCGGACGAGTAAACCCGACCGCCTTCTGAATAAGGAGTATTCCTTTATTTCACAATCCCTTTAGAATCCCGCACGAAGTTAAGGATATTGTGTATTTCGTCACTCATCGGCACCTGGTCTTCAATCTTTTGCAAAGCATCATGTATACTGAAGTTACCTTGATAAATCAATCGGTAAGCATTTACGATATGACGCAGAATGCGGTCTGTTACCTGATGCTTGTGTTGCAGTACAACTGCATTGATACCATGATATTCTGCCGGGTTACCATTCATGATAACATATGGTGGAACGTCCTTCGCAATGCGGCATCCTGACTGGATCAATACCCAGCTTCCCGATGTGGCATTTCTGTTGCAAAATGACGTTACTACTTAGAATGGTAAAGTCACTGATACGGCAATCGCCGGCTACGATAGTCTTAAGTCCTAATACACAATGATTACCTATTTGCACGTCATGGCAAAGGTGTACACCGTCCATCAGAAAGTTCTCGTTCCCGATACGTGTAGCATCTCCTTCATGTGTAGCGCGGCTCACAACTACATTTTCGCGAATGTCGTTCTGGTCACCGATAATTAGCAGACTTTTTCTCACCCGTATAGTGGAAATCCTGTGGGGTGGTACCGAGTACGGCGCCATGATGCACTTTATTCTTTTGCCCCATACGCGTACCGTTGAGGATACGTGCACCGGACATGATAATACAGTCATCTCCAATTTCTACATCGCCTTCGATATATGCAAAAGGCTGGACCGTTACATTCTTGCCGAGCTTTGCGGCAGGATCTACAAATGCTAATGGACTTATCATAGTAATTAGTTTTTAGTTATTACTTTCTGCCTCCTCCGAGCGCCTGATACAGACTGATAACGGCTTGCATGCGATCGAAAGTGTCGGATACCTCGGAGATTTGTGCACTGAGGTAAGATTGCTCAGCAGACAGAACTTCCAGATACGTTGACGTGCCTAAGTTAAACAATTCTTTTGTATCTTCCGCAGCTTTACGGGCAGAATTTACTTGAATCTCGCGAGAAATGGCTTTTTCGGAGGTCATTTGGTATTGATACAAAGCATTGCTCACTTCATTTCCAGCTTTCAGCAAAGTGGTCTGGAACTGGATTTTGGATTGTTCTTCTTGTGCTTTGGCCTGTTTCAGACGGGCGATATTAGCACCGCGATAGAACAACGGTTGTGTCAACGATCCTATAGCTGAAGCCAATAATTTGCCCGGATTCACAATTGCAGATCCTGCACTGTTAGTCCATCCTGCCGAACCACTCAATGTAATTTGCGGATAGAAAGCTGCACGTGCGCTGTTAGTATTGTAAATAACTTGCAGCAAGAGACATCTCGGCAGCTTTTACATCGGGACGGTTAGACAATAGTTGCAAAGGAATACCGGCTGAGAATTCTGTCGGTAATTGCTGGCTTTCCAACACCCCACGTTCTATTTCCTGTGCCGGTTGATTCAGCATCAGGCAAAGAGCATTTTCTGTTTCACGAATACTTTGACGCATGCTGGGCAGAGATGCCAATACTTGTGCGTAAGCTGCACGGGTTTGTTCTACTCCGGCAGAAGTCGTATTATATATACCCGCATCCTTCATCGCTTCTACGGTTTCCACATTCTTTTTTTCAGGATATCGGCTGTGGATTCTGTAATTTGCAACTGGCGGTCGAGCATCAACAATGTGTAGTACATATTGGCCACATTGGCAATTACCTGAGTTTGTACGGCTTGTTCATAGAACTGTGTCTGTTTCAGAGATACCTGTGCACCACGTTTCGGGTTCAGTATCTGGCCGAACAGGTCAATCTGCCAGCTTGCTGTAACAGGAAGTGAATAGGTCTGTGTAGCTTTTCCCTTATCCCAACTGCTGACAGTTCCCTGCGGAGACAATGCCAGCGTGGGAGCATAAGCCAGACGTGCGGACATAAGGGCAGCTTCTGCTTTCTTCACATTCAAAGCGGCACTGCGCAGATCGGGGTTATTAGCAAGTGCTTGTTCGATGAGCGCTTGCAACTGAGGGTCAGTGAATACTTCCCTCCAAGGCAGATTACCGAAGTTTGCTGTATCCGCAACCAGTGTATCGTTCACAGATGTTGTATCACGATACAGTCCGGCAGCCGTAATATCTTCGGGTCTGTCGTATGATTTGTAGATGTGGCAGCTGCTCAGAAGAGCAGTTGCACACATCAAAGTTATAATCTGTTTCTTCATAATCTTTCTATATTAATGAAGAATGATGAACGAAGTTCTCCATTCTTCATTCTTAATTTACTTCGTGTATTGCTCAATTTCAGGTTCTGCGTCAGAGTTATCCACATCTGTCCATTCCATCGGTTTAATCTTTTCTTGCAGATATTGGAATGCAACGAACAGAGCCGGTACAATAAAGATCTGAAGGATCATACCGATTAACATACCACCGATAGCAGAGGTACCCAGCGTACGGTTACCATTAGCACCTGCGCCGGATGCCAGCATCAACGGAATCAAACCGACAATCATAGCCAATGATGTCATCAGGATAGGACGTAGACGGGCTGCGGCACCTAGTACGGCTGCCCACGTAATACTCATACCCATCTTACGACGGTCGAGGGCAAACTCAATAATCAAGATGGCATTCTTCGCCAACAGACCCATCAACATGATCAATGCAATCTGCATATAAATGTCATTGGACATGGATCCCATTATCATCTTTAGAATGGAGATATTACCGATGGCACTCATACCGTTGACGAACAGGAAGCTACCCAATAGACCAAACGGAATAGACAACAGTACGGCAAGTGGCAAGATGTAACTTTCATACTGTGTGCACTCAACAACAGGTAAACGAATACGAAGCAGAGAACGAAAATCAAACCGGTTGTGCTACCGCTGGTTTCGGCTTCTTCACGTGCCATACCTCCCAATTCGTAAGCGAAACCGGCAGGCAGGTTCTCTTTGGCAACCTCAGCGATAGCGGCCAGTGCCTGACCGGAAGTATATCCGGAAGCAGGAGCAACCATTACTTTCATAGAGGTATACAGGTTGAAACGGCTGATGATATCAGGTCCGTATACCTTCTTGATGGAAACGAACTGAGTAATCGGAGCCATCTCATTGCCGTTACGAACCTTGATGCTGGACAATGATTCCAGATTCTTGGTTGCTTCGGGCTCTGCCTGAACCATTACGCGGTACATCTTACCGAAACTGTTGAAGTTAGAAGCGTACAGACCGCCGAAGTATCCCTGCATAGTGCTGAGGATGTCGCTTGGGCTGATACCCGCTTTCTTACAGGCAGCAGCGTCAATATCCAACATATATTGCGGGAAGTTCGGGTTGAAGCTCGTCTTTGCGGAGTTGATTTCCGGACGTGCTTCCAATGCGGCATTGTAATCTTTTTACTACGTCGAAGAAGTGGTTCAGGTCACCACCGGTCTTATCCTGCATGTTCAACTCGATATCGCTGGATGCGGAGTAACCTGGGATCATAGGAGGAGCAAAGAACAGTACCTGTGCTTCCTTGATAATCTTTTGTGCACGCATAAAGAGCGTGATGTAGACGATGTTTGAATTCTGCATTGTGGAACGTTCGTCCCAGTTTTTCAGCTTGATGATGATAGAACCGTAAGAAGGCCCTTGTCCGCCGATGAAGCTATAACCGGAGATTACCGTGCGGGATGCAACGGCAGGTTCGGCTGCTACCAGGCTGTCCACACGGTACAACACTTCTTGTGCGCGTTCCTGTGAAGTACCCGGAGGCAGTGTTACTACACCCATGATGGTACCCGTATCTTCGTTAGGCACCATACCCGTTGGAGTAATCTTCATGAAGAAAATCAGTAATACGATGGAACCGGCTACAAGACCGAAACTCAACCATTTCTTTTGGATGAAGAATAATACATTATTTTTGTATTTCTTTCAACATCTTGTCGTAAGCCACATTGAAGCCTGTGTGGAAGCGGCTGATAAATGTCGATTTCTTTTCACCATGTTCATCATGCGGTTTCAGGAAGATGGCACACAATGCCGGACTCAACGTCAAAGCGTTCAATGCGGAGAAACCGATAGCGATAGCCATCGTCAGACCGAACTGTCGGTAGAATGTACCTGCCGTACCACCCATGAAACTTACAGGGATAAATACAGACATCATGACTAACGTAATAGAAACGATGGCACCACCCAATTCACTCATGGCGTCGATGGAAGCGGTACGGGATGATTTATATCCCTGGTCCAACTTCGCATGGACACCCTCGACGACGACTATGGCATCGTCGACGACTATCGCAATGGCGAGCACCATGGCCGAAAGGGTCAGCAAGTTGATACTAAAGCCAATCAGCTTCAGTACGAAGAATGTCGCAATCAATGCTACCGGAATAGCAATAGCGGGGATCAATGTGGAACGGAAATCTTGTAAGAAGATGTATACCACGATGAACACAAGAATAAAGGCCTCGATTAAAGTCTTGATAACCTCATGGATAGAGGCGAACAAGAAGTCGTTGGCACTCTGTGCGATATTGATTTGTAAACCTGAAGGCAGTTTTTTCGGAGTAGTCATTCAATAATGCTTCCAAGTCACTGATGGTTTGTGTTGCATTACTTCCTGCCATCTGGAACACGATACAACTGACGGCCTTATGACCGTTTACGGTATTATTGAAGCTATAGGTCAGACGTCCCAGCTCGATTTCTGCGATATCTTTCAAGCGAAGTACTTCTCCGTTTTCCATCGCTTTGATAACGATGTTCTCAAATTCTTCCGGTTGCTGCAGACGTCCTTTATAACGTATTGTATATTGGAATGTCTGATTACCACGTTCACCGAACTGTCCGGGGGCAGCCTCGATATTCTGCTCAGCCAAAGCTGCTGCTACGTCATTGGGAATCAGCTTATACTGAGCCATTACGTCGGGCTTCAGCCAGATACGCATGGAGTAGTCAGTACCCAACACCATTGCGTCACCTACACCGGCAACACGTTTTACTTCAGGGATAAGGTTGATGTTGGCATAGTTTTCCAGGAACTCGATGTCGTATTGGTCCGTCTCATCATAAATAGAGAATACCATCAACATGGAAGTCTGTCTCTTTTGTGTTGTTACACCTACCTTGGTTACTTCGGCAGGTAGCAGACCTTGCGCCATGGATACACGGTTCTGTACGTTTACGGCAGCCATATCCGGGTCAGTTCCCTGCTTGAAGTAAACGGAAATATCGGCAGAGCCACTGTTGGTGGCATTGGAAGTCATGTACATCATGTTTTCCACACCGTTGATCTGGTCTTCCAGCGGTGCAATAACGGAGTTCAACACCGTTTGGGCATTGGCACCCGTGTAGGTGGCGCGCACTGATACGGTTGGCGGTGCAATGTCCGGGTATTGGGTGATAGGCAGGGTTGCCAGACCAATAAGACCCAGGATCACTATCAGCACGGAGATTACCGTAGATAGTACCGGACGATTAATAAATCTATCTAATTTCATGTCTCTTTTTTTTTATTTTAGTTGGCAAGTTGACTCGGTTTCAGAAACGTCAACTCTTAATTAAACGCAGTTTGGATATTACCTTCTTTCTGGTCTTTCAGTGCTTTCTGATATTCAGCTTCTTTTTCAGCAGGAGTGATAGGAGTGATAGATGCCCCGTCTCTCAGGTTTTGCACACCTTCCATTACTACTTTATCACCGGCTTTCAAACCTTCGGTTACGTAGTAGTACTTACCATCATTCAGCTTGAACACCTGGATTTCCGTGTTCTTCAGAGTGTTGTCGGGCTGCACTACGAATACGAATTTCTTGTCCTGTATTTCTGTAGTAGCTGATTGAGGTATCATAATAACATTTGTCATCGGGTTGGGGAATACCACATTACCGGTACTTCCGCTACGCAACACATTGTGTTTGTTGGGGAAGAGGGCACGCATAGTTACCGAACCGGTAGTCTGATCGATAACGCCGCTGATGGTTTCTACACGGCCGCTGTCGGCATACATGGTTCCATCGATAAGCTGTAGCTGTACATCGGGCATTCTTTCCAGAATTTCCTTGATACTACCACCTTCACGGATTTGCGACAGCAATCGTCTTTCGGTCATGGAGAAGTAAGCGTACATCTCGGAAATATCGGCTACGGTAGTCAGTGGGCTGGCAACGGAAGGGCTGACCAAACTACCTACACGGTAGGGGATACTACCCACTACGCCATCGCTGGGGCTGGTTACACTGGTATACGACAGATTGTTCTTGGCGTTTACTAATTGTGCTTCAGCTTGTGCCAATTGTGCTTTTGTTTGTGCCAGTTGATTCTCTGCCATCTCTGCAAATCGTAGTTGCTGATGATGTTCTTTTTGTTCAGCTCACGCTTGTTGTTTACGGTAAGTTCTTGCGTGTTTACGGCTGCTTTGGCTGTTTCAACAGCAGCTTTGGCTGAGTTTACGGCTGCTTGATACTGTACAGGGTCAATGCTGAACAACACTTGCCCTTTACGTACTACTGCACCTTCGTCTACATGTAACTTGGTGATGAAACCGCTTACCATGGGGCGGATTTCTACATCTTGTTTACCTCTGATCGTAGCTGGATAGCTGTTCGTTAAGTTGGCAGTGGTTGTTTCCACTGTAATCACTGCAAATTCGGGTGCTTTTTACCCGCAGTTTTGTCACTTTGTCCGCAACTGAACAGTGACAGGCAACATGCCAATAAAATCAATCTACTCTTCATACTTGTAATTATTCTCTGTCTTTTGGTTTATTTTTTTATCTTGGTAAAAAGGCTTTTTATGTTTTGTCATAGTTGGATAATACGGAGGGCAAAGGGGGAAAACTAGAAGCACTCTTCGGGTTTTCCGGCTGCAAAATTATCTATTTTTGAACAGGTTGGTTCTATTACTGGCTATTTTTAACTATGTTTTATACATATATTATATAAAGGGGGAGGGATGGAGCAGAGTTAAGAGTAGGACTGAAATAGGCTGAGTCCGTAGCTGAAGCAGGATGAATTTCGTACTGAGATAGTCATCAATGCCGATGATGCCCACCATCAATGCCATTGATGCCTATCATCAATGGCATTGATGATATACTCACTCCCGTAAAGAACATATCTCATTTATACCCTCATCCGGGCTTACTTAACGTATCAGCTCCAATGTGTCGATGCGACATCTTTTGCATCCTTTTCTGGCAAAAGCCTTATAATTTAATACCTTCTTGCTCTTTTTTGATTAAAATACTGTAAAGCATACTGCTTATTAAGGGATAACCTTTATTTTTGCAGCATGTTACGTAACAGATATTCAAATATGAAATCTCTTTCTTTCAATCGTTTGGCAGGTGTTGTCATCGTTGCTGCTGTGCTTTATTCCTGCGCCAGCATCGGTCGTCCGGAGGGTGGTGCTATTGATGAAACTCCTCCCCGCTTTGTGGGGAGTACGCCTTTGCCGGGTGCACTCAATAATAGCCGGAAAAAAGATAACGATTGAATTCGATGAATTCATCAAGCTTGATAAACCGGGTGAGAAGATTGTGATTTCTCCTCCACAGGTGCAGCAGCCGGAGATAAAATCCAATGGAAAGAAAATTGTGATTACTTTGAAGGATACTCTCAAACCGAATACTACTTACTCGATAGACTTTTCGGATGCTGTTCAGGACAATAATGAAGGTAATCCGTTACCTGATTTCGGATTTACTTTCTCTACCGGTTCTGTAATCGATTCGATGGCGGTATCCGGTACTGTATTGAATGCATTCAATCTGGAACCGGTGAAAGGTATGCTGGTAGGTATGCATTCCAATCTGGCGGATTCGGCCTTTACAACGTTGCCTTTCGAACGTGTAGGTCGCACCGATAGCCGCGGACGTTTTACGATTCGAGGTGTCGCTCCGGGTGAATACCGTATCTATGGATTGCAGGATGCCGACCAGAACTTCTATTATAGTCAGCCCACCGAGGTGATTGCTTTCGAAGACTCCCTGATTATTCCTTCTATGGATCAGCGGATGCGTTTTGATACACTCTGGAAAGACTCTTTGACGATAGATACGATTATGGAGAAGATGTATACCCACTATTCTCCGGATGATGTCATATTGCGCTGTTTCAAGGAACTTGCTTTATCGCAACGTCTTATTAAGAGTGAGCGACCCGAACCCCGGAAGTTCTCCTTTTATTTCTCGGCTCCGGCAGATAGCTTACCATTATTGAAGGGACTGAATTTCGATGAAACCAATGCTTTCATCGTGGAGAAGCCTACCGGACGCATTGATACGCTTCATTATTGGATAAGAGACTCTTTGATCTATAAGATGGATACTTTGAAGATGAGTCTTACGTACCTCTATACGGATACACTAAATCAGTTGGTTCCCCGTACGGATACACTGAAACTTGTGTCGAAACTTAGACCTAAATCGGAAAAGGAACTGGAGAAAGAACGCGAGAAGAAAGAGAAAGAGCTTGAAAAGGCCAAAAAAGAAAGCTGAAAAAGAAGGCAAGGAGTATGTAGAGCCGACGGTATTCTTACCTGTCGATGTATATGCGCCGGGTACGATGGATATTTATGATTATATTTCCCTTACGTTCACTGAACCGCTGGCAAGTGTTGCTGATAGCACAGTTCATCTGAAACAGAAGATAGACAGCTTGTGGCGTGATGTTCCTTTCGACTTTATTCCGGACTCATTGAACCTAATGCGTTACAATGTATATGCGGATTGGGAACCCGGTGAAAGTTATACCTTTGAGGTGGATTCTACGGCTTTCCAAGGAATATACGGCCTTTTCACCGATAAGGTAAAGAAAGAATTCAAGGTGAAGAAGCCTGAAGAATATGGACAGATATTCTTTGATGTGAGCGGTGCGGACTCACTGGCATTTGTTGATTTGCTGGATGCACAGGACAAGGTAGTGCGTACGGTGCCAGTCGTCAATGGCAGGGCGGATTTTTACTTCCTGAATCCAGGTAAATATAGTGCACGCCTCATTAATGACAGGAATGGAAACGGTGTATGGGACACCGGAAAATATGAAGATAAACGGCAACCGGAAGAAGTGTATTATTACTATCAGGTGTTAGAATTGAAAGCTAATTTTGACTTGACACAGAGTTGGAATATACATGATAGGCCGCTGGATCAACAGAAACCGGGAGAACTCAAAAAACAAAAACCAGATGAAGACAAGAAAAAGAAAAATCAGAATAACCGCAACTCCGGCAATCGCCGGTAAACGCGGATGGGTATTCTGCCTATTGGGGGCTCTGTTACTTGCTATTGCTACACCTGCCAAAGCACAATGTACGGCAGAAAACACCGCATTCCAATCCGGTGAGCATGTGATGTATGATTTATATTTTAACTGGAAGTTTATCTGGAAGAAGGTAGGGCTGGCAAGTCTGACAACCTTCTCCACGACTTATCAGTCGAAACCTGCTTACCGTTTCAATCTGCTTTCGGTGGGTAGCAAAAAGACGGACTTCTTTTTTAAGATGCGTGATACGCTGACATGCTATGTCAGTGAGAAACTGGAACCGCTTTATTTCCGTAAGGCGGCCGAAGAGGGAGACCGCTATACAGTGGATGAGGCGTGGTTCTCTTATAAGGATGGTGTATCTAACGTGAAGCAGAGGCGTATCTGGCACAATCCGGTTCGCGATCCGCAAGAGATGGAATACAGTGACAGCCGTTGTATCTTCGATATGTTGAGTATCCTGGCACAGGCGCGTTCTTACGATCCGGCAGATTATAAAATAGGCGACCGAATTCAGTTCCCTATGGCTACTGGGCGCAAGGTAGAAGAACAAACGCTGATTTATCGTGGAAAAGAGGAGGTGAAGGCCAATAATGATACGATTTACCGTTGCCTTGTATTCTCTTTTTGTGGAATATAAGAAGGGAAAAGAGAAAGAGGTGATTACTTTCTTTATCTCAGATGATAAGAATCATCTTCCCATCCGTCTGGATATGTATCTTAACTTCGGTTCGGCAAAGGCATTCTTTAAGAGTGTACAGGGGAACCGCTATCCGATGACTTCGGCTGTAAGGAAGAAGTGAGACAGCTACGAGTTACGAGCTACAGGTGCCTTTCGGAACATAGCGCAGCACTTGTAGCTCGTAGCTTGTAGCCCGTAGCTCTATATGCTGAACGGTAGCGGATCGCCTTTTCGGAATACGCTGGACTCAAACGTAGCAATCAGTTTCCCATCTTGGTTGGTGATGTCTATCTGATAATATCCGGTAGTACGTCCGATGTAGCGTTCGCGTGCTTCGGCATACAACGTGTCGCCCGGACCACTGGCACGCAAAAAGGTGATATTGGAAGAAAGGGAGAACGCTAATGAACCATGCGAATTGGCTGCGGCAGCCAGTGCCAGGTCGGCAAGGGTAAAAATAGCGCCTCCTTGTGTACGATGTCCTGCATTGAGGTGATTTTCTGTGATAACAAGGCATGCTTTACTATATCCTTCGCGCACTTCCAGCAATTCTACACCGGTTTGTTCTGCAAAGAGATCTTTTTTGAAGAATTCTTGTGGAGTCATGTTTTTGATAGGTTTAAAAAGTTCAATCTGTATGATTTATGCGCAAATGTAACAATTTTACCCTTTTCCTGTATAATTTAGGAGGGTCTTTTCTGTAAACCTGCGCTACATTTGCTGACGAAAGAATACGAAACTTTAATAAACAAATCATTATTATGAAAACAATCCTCACGACATTGGGAGTATCTCTCCTTGTTCTGGCGGGTTGCACAGGTCAGAAGCAGGCCGAAAGCAACTTTATCCAAGAGAATATTGATAATGCGGTGGCACAGGAGACCATCCAGACCGACATTATTGAGAAATCAGGAAAAATTCTGAATCCAAGAACCATTAACAAAGACGGTAGCATTGTGTATGTACCCATTGATGACTGGTGTTCCGGTTTCTTTCCCGGTAATATTTGGTATACCTATGAACTGACAGGTGACAAAAAAATGGTTGCCATTGGCCGAAAAGTATACTGAAGCATTAGACTCTGTACAATACCTGACCTGGCATCATGATGTAGGCTTTATGATTGGTAGCAGTTACTTGAACGGATACCGTTTTGCTAATAAAGAGGAATATAAGCCTGTAATAATCCAGACTGCAAAATCCCTTTCCACTCGTTTCCGTCCGGCAGCAGGAGTACTTCAATCCTGGGATGCAGATAAAGGTTGGCAGGCACAGCGTGGTTGGAAATGTCCGGTTATCATAGATAATATGATGAATCTGGAACTATTATTTGAAGCTTCCAAACTTTCAGGGGATTCTACTTACTATAACAACATTGCCGTGAAACATGCTGATACAACCATGAAGAATCACTTCCGTGACGATAATAGTTGCTACCATGTAGTGGATTATGATCCTGTAACCGGTGAGGTGCGTAAGAGACAAACTGCACAAGGCTATGCTGATGAGTCAGCTTGGGCGCGCGGACAAGCTTGGGCCATCTACGGATATACCATGTGTTACCGCTATACTCACGATCAGAAGTATCTGGATATGGCTGAGAAGATTTATAACTTTATCTTTAATAATCCGAACTTGCCGGAAGATCTTGTTCCTTATTGGGATTTCGATGCTCCGAATATTCCGAATGAACCGCGTGACGCTTCTGCGGCGGCTTGTACGGCATCTGCTTTGTATGAACTGAGTACATACATTCCCGGCAAGAACTATAAGGAAACCGCAGATAAAATTATGGAAAGCCTTGGTTCTCCGGCTTATCGTGCTGAAGTGGGTACTAATGGCAATTTCATCCTGATGCACTCTGTAGGTAGTATTCCTCATGGTGCTGAAATTGATGTTCCATTGAACTATGCAGACTATTATTTCCTGGAAGGAATCATGCGTAAAAGAGACTTGGAAAAATGATAATCAATCGGTTTAGTTTGTTTTTGGGAGGTTTGGGCCTGTTTGCCTTGCAAGGCTGCAAAACCCAGCAAGAAGAGCAGGCGCAACTTCCAAATGTTATTTATGTCTTCCCCGACCAGTACCGCAATCAGGCAATGGAGTTTTGGGGACAAGACGGGTTCCGCGACAAGGTAAATTTCCGCAATGACCCGGTGCATACACCTAACCTGAATGGCTTTGCCCGTGAAGCGTTGGTGTTAAGTTCCGCCCAGAGTAACTGTCCGTTGAGTAGTCCTCACCGTGGTATGTTGCTGACGGGTATGTATCCCAATAATAGTGGGATTCCTTTAAATTGTAATTCAAACCGTCCTATCAGTTCCTTGCGTACTGATGTGGATTGCATAAGCGATGTGTTCAATAAGTCTGGGTACGACTGTGCTTACTTTGGTAAGTTACATGCTGATTTTCCTACTCCAAACGATCCGCAACGTCCTGGTCATTACGTAGAAGACCGTATTCCGGCTTGGGATGCTTATACACCGAAAAAGAACGGCGCCATGGTTTCAATTACTGGTATTCTTATGGTACTTTCGATGAACATAAGAATCCCCGTTACTGGGATACGGATGGAAATCGTCACGATCCGAAAGAATGGTCACCGCTGCACGAGTCCAAGGTGGTAGTTTCTTATCTGAAGAACGAGGGGAATGTGCGCGATCCGAAGAAACCATTCTTTATAATGGTAGGTATGAATCCACCCCACAGTCCGTACCGTTCATTGGACGATTGCATGGAAGAAGATTTCAACCTGTACAAAGATCAACCTTTGGATAGTCTTCTGATCCGCCCCAATGCAGACAAGAAACGTGAGAAGGCAGAGAGCGTTCGCTATTACTTTGCTTCCGTTACCGGTGTAGACCGTGCCTTTGGTCAAATACTGGAAACGCTGAAAGAGCAGGGGCTGGATAAGAATACGATTGTAATCTTTGCTTCCGATCATGGTGAAACAATGTGTAGCCAGTTTACGGATGATCCGAAGAACTCTCCTTATTCCGAATCTATGAACATACCGTTCCTGGTACGTTATCCCGGTCATATACAGCCGCGTGTAGATAATCTTCTGATGTCTGCACCGGATATTATGCCGACTGTCCTGGGGCTGTGTGGTTTGGGCGATTCCATTCCAGCCAATGTGCAAGGACGCAACTGGGCACCACTTTTCTTCGATGAAAAGGCCGAAATTGAACGCCCCGGTGGCGCTTTATATATCCAGAATTTGGATGGAGACAAAGATGCGGACGGTAAGGTACAAACTTACTTCCCTTCTTCAAGAGGATATAAGACAGCACGTTATACTTTGGCTTTCTATATCGATAAGAAAGATCGTAAGTTGCAGAAGAGCCTGCTGTTTGATGATGAAAAAGATCCTTACCAGATGAATAATCTTCCATTGGAAGAAAATAAAGAGATCGTTGCAGAGCTTTGCCGTGAAATGGGCAAAGAATTGAAAGCAATAGACGATCCCTGGTATAAGGAACGTATTCTTTCCGACATGATACCTTACTAAAACTCTCTTTTTTAAATGGAACTGCCTCCCTTGATTTTACAGAATCAGAGGGAGGCAGCTTTTTTTATAGGACAGTGGAATTTACTTATTCAGTTTCCACTCAGAACCTTCTTTACCGTCTTTAATTTCAAAGCCGAGGGCTGTAAGTTCATTACGAATCTTGTCAGAGGTAGCCCAGTCCTTATTGGCTTTTGCCATCATGCGCTGTTCCAGCAACATGTCTACTACTTTTCCGAAAGCAACTTCACGTTCTTCATTGGAATCGTTTTCTTCCTTCAATCCCAGAATGTCGAAACAGAAGAGATGGAATGTCTCTTTCAGGTCTTTCAAGTCTTCGGAAGTAATGGTATCATTACCTGCAATGATATTGTTAATCATTCTGGCTCCATCGAAAAGGTGAGCAATGACTATCGGAGTATTCAGGTCATCATTCATGGCTTCATAACACTTTTCACGCACTGCTTTCACATCTACGCTGGATGTAACAGATGGGGTGATCTTTTCCAGTCCGTTTACGGCATCCATCATTCGGCCCAATCCCTTTTCTGCAGCTTGCAGAGCTTCGTTGCTGAAGTCTACCGTACTGCGGTAGTGAGCTTGCAGAATGAAGAAACGGATGGTCATCGGGCTGTAAGCCTGTGTCAGCAATTTGTGTGTGCCGTTGAAGAACTCATCCAGATTGATGAAGTTACCATATGACTTACCCATCTTCTGTCCGTTGATAGTAATCATATTGTTGTGCATCCAGTAGTGTACCATATCATTACCCTGTGATGCTACTGATTGTGCAATCTCACATTCATGATGGGGGAAAATCAGGTCCATACCACCGCCGTGAATGTCGAAATGCTCACCGAGGTATTTCTTACCCATGGCTGTACATTCAGCATGCCATCCCGGGAAACCGTTGCTCCACGGAGAAGGCCAACGCATGATATGTTCCGGTTGGGCGCATTTCCATAAGGCAAAGTCGGCAGGGTTATGCTTTTCTGCTTGTCCGTCCAGCTCGCGGGTGGTGTTCAGTACATCATCCAGGTTGCGACCGGAAAGCTTTCCGTAATGATAATCCTTGTTATATTTTTCAACGTCGAAGTAAACGGAACCTTCGCTGACATATGCATATCCATTCTTCAGGATTTCTTTCACCAATTCTATTTGCTCGATGATATGTCCTGAAGCATGTGGCTCAATGCTGGGAGAAAGTACGTTTAATGCTTCCATAGCCTTGTGGTAGCGGTTGATGTAGTATTGCGCTACTTCCATCGGCTCCAGTTGCTCCAGTCGTGCTTTATTGGCTATTTTGTCTTCTCCGTCGTCAGCATCATGTTCCAGATGGCCTACATCGGTGATGTTGCGTACATAGCGTACCTTATATCCCAGATGGGTAAGGTAGCGGAAAAGCAAATCGAAAGTAATGGCAGGACGTGCATGTCCCAAATGCGCGTCACCGTAAACGGTAGGACCGCAGACATACATACCTACATGTGGAGCGTGCAATGGCACGAATAGCTCCTTTTTCCTATCTAAGGTGTTGTAAATTGTCAGTTGATGTTCCATAACGTTTGATTTTTAGTTTTTTTTAAAAGCACAAAGTTACAACAATTTCATAAGATAATAAGTTCTTTCATTCTTTTTCTTGATATCATCACAGATGTAGTAGCTCATTGGCGTTGTTATCTTTTTAAAGATCACAAATGTAGTGATTTTCTTTTTCCTTTGTTATTTTTGCACCCATGAAATCAAAGAAACGTGTATTATTGGGTATAAGTGGAGGTACGGACAGCTCCGTTGCCGCTATGTTATTGCAGGAAGCCGGTTATGAAGTTACTGGTGTGACGTTTCGTTTCTATGATTCGGAAGGCTTTGAGGAGTCTCTGGATGATGCTCATACTCTTGCTTCCCGCCTGAATATCCCGCATATCATTTATGATGCCCGCGAATTATTCCGTGAACGTATAATCCGTTACTTTATAGATGAATATCTTTCTGCCCGTACTCCTGATCCTTGCACGCTCTGTAATAATGAACTGAAGTGGCCGTTACTGGCAAAGATAGCCGATGAAATGGACATTTATTGGATTTCAACCGGACACTATGTTCGCAAGGTCTTTCAGGATAACCATTATTTTATAGCTCCTGCTGCCGACCGGGATAAGGATCAGACTTTCTTTCTTTGGGGGGCTTAAACAAGATATTCTGGAACGTATGATCCTTCCGATGGGGGATTGGACTAAAGATGAAGTCCGTACCTATGCTGCCGGACGAGGCTTTGAACGAGCGGCAACAAAGAAGGATAGTCTCGGCGTTTGCTTTTGCCCAATGGATTACCGCTCTTTTCTACGACGTGAAGTTCCGCAGGAGCTTTTGCCGGGGAAAGGCAGATTTCTCGATGAAAGCGGTACTTTTTTAGGCTGGCATGAAGGATATCCTTTCTACACAATTGGTCAGCGTCGAGGGTTGGGTATTTATATGAACCGGGCTGTCTTCGTGAAAGAGATACGTAAAGCATCGAATGAGGTAATACTTGCTCCCCTTGCTTCTCTTTATAAAAAAAAGAAATGTTGCTGAAGGATTGGAACATTGTGGATACTTCCCGCTTACTAAACTCCCCAAATGTTATCGTCAAGATTCGCTATCGTAAACAAGCCAATTATTGTACAGTCGGCATTACAGCGGAGAATCTTCTCCATGTACAACTTCACGAACTGTTGGAGTCTATAGCTTCCGGTCAGGCTGCCGCTTTTTATGATGAGGATGGCCTACTGTTGGGAGGAGGCATTATTATATAATCATTCTTTTATTTGTTCTTGAACAAAAAAATAGTTTACTCTGTTTGAAATAGAAAGGCGTCTATTTTTTTTTACGAAACAATTAAAACGAATAACAGTATGAAACGTATATATTTGATGATGCTATTTGCCACCTTGGCAACGATCGTCTTTGCCCAAACGGACGATAAAGGATACAAAGAAGGAGCATGGGTACTGAAAGGTGTGACAGGTTTGAACATGTCGCAAACTGCTATGACAAACTGGTCGGCTGGTGGTGAAAACTCTGTGGCCGGGAATGCTTACCTGAATGGTTCGCTGACGCATAAGAACGGAGACTGGCTGTGGGTAACGAACTTGGTGCTGGATTATGGTTTGTCGAAGACCAAATCTCAGGGGATGAGAAAGAGTACCGATAAGATTGGATTATCTACCCAGTTGGGATATGCAGCTACCAAAGTTTGGTACTATACGCTTATGGCTGACCTGAATACTCAGTTTGCCAAAGGTTATAATTATCCGGACAAGAGTCACTATATCTCCAATTTCTTCGCTCCCGCTTATTCCAATGTTGCTTTAGGTATGGAATATAGACCGAAGAGTAACTATTCTATTTTCTTTTCACCGGCTTCTACCAAGATGACCTTTGTGTGCGATGATTATCTCTCTGATTTAGGTTCCTTTGGAGTTGATCCGGGTGATCACTTTAAGATTGAAGCGGGTGCTTTCCTGAAAGCCCGTGCAGAATTACCTGTCATGGAGAATGTGAACCTGATTACTACGGCTGACTTCTTTACTCCTTATAATAAAGACTTTGGCAATGTAGATGTCAACTGGGATGTACTTATCAGCATGAAGATTAATAAAGTGCTTTCAGCAACTCTGAATATGACACTGAAGTATGATAATGATGTGAAAACCTTTACTGATGAGGGCGTTGAAAGAGGTCCAAAGGTACAATTCAAAGAGATACTGGGTGTTGGATTGGCTTATAATTTCTGATTGCCTGGGACGACTGTCTGTTTTCCCTGCTGAAATAATAAATAGGAAAGGCCATACTAACTTTAATCAGTATGGCCTTTCCTACTATAGTATTACTTTATAATATTATTTGTTCAGTTCTAACATCTCTTCAATATATACCCTTGTATTGCTGAGGCGCGGTACTTTATGTTGTCCGCCCAACTTTCCTTTTTGTGCCAACCAATCATGGAACAAGTCTTTACGGGCAATAATAACTTCCAGGGGTTGCAGGGCAATGTTCTTTTGGCGTTTAGCTTCGTAATCGGAGTTGACTTCTTTCAATGTATCATCCAGTATTTTGGCAAAGTTCTCCACGCTATCCGGCATCTGAGCAAACTCGATCAACCATTGATGGCGGCATTTGGCTTTAGCATCCATAAATACAGGAGCAGCCGAATAATCGGAAATCAATGCTCCGGTCGCTTCACAAGCTTTAGCTAACCCTCTTTCTGCGTTATCCACAATCAATTCTTCGCCGAAGGCATTGATGAAATGCTTGGTACGTCCGGTAATGACGAACTTATATGGGTCTTTCTGTGTGAATTTTACAGTATCTCCAATCATATAGCGCCACAACCCTGCAGATGTAGAGATGACCAGTGCATAATTCTTGTCTACCTCCACTTCTTCCAAACAATAGATGCGGGGATTCTCTTTTCCCACATCTTCCAATGGAATAAATTCGTAGAAAATACCATAGTCAATCATCAGCAGCATAGCCGGATCATTCGGATCGTTCTGTGTCCCGAAATATCCTTCAGAAGCATTGTACGTTTCCACGTAATGCATTTTGGACGAGCGGATTACTTCTTTATATTGTTCACGATAAGGTGTAAAGGCAACGCCCCCATGGAAGAAGACTTCCAGATTGGGCCATATTTCCTCCAGAGATTCTTTGCCGGTCTTTTCAAGAATACGCTTGATGAGTACCAACATCCACGAAGGAACGCCCGAAAGGCTCGTTACATCTTTTGATATGGCACTGTTGGCAATTGCTTCTATTTTTCTTTTCAAAGTCGCTCATAAGAGCAATCTTCTTGCTCGGAACACGAACACAGTTTACTAATGGATGTATATTTTGAATCAGAATAGCAGAAAGGTCGCCCACGAGCCCATGTCTGGAATTGAGGTTGGGGCTATGGCTTCCACCTAAAATGAGACCTTGTCCGGAGAAGAAACGGCTGTCGGGGTTCTGTGCCAGATAAAGAGTAACTGCATCTTTGCCACCTTGGTAGTGTGTATCGTTCAGGGACTCTTTGCTGACGGGCAGGAATTTGCTTTTATCGTTTGTGGTACCCGAAGATTTGGCAAACCAGCGTATCTCTGATGACCAGAGCAGGTTTTGTTCTCCTGCACGCAGGCGTTCCACATACGGCTTTACCTCTTCGTAAGTCTGTATGGGCAGTCTGTTTCTAAAGTCTTCATAAGTATGAATGCTTTTATAATCATATTTCTTTCCCCATTCTGTATTCTCGGCCATGCGCACCAGACGGTTCAACACTTGGTGTTGCAGCTCTTCTGCACGGTTGGCATATAAATCGATTTTTTTCAGGCGAGGGGTAAAATACACCTTATTCAGCAATGTTGTGATATTCATCTCTCTTAGCTAAAACTATTTTGTAGCGCAAAAATAATCTTATTTATTGGCTTCTCTATCTTTTTTCTCTTTTTTTTCTATCTTTACGGACGTATTCAGTTGACAAGTTAACAAGTTGACCAGTTAGCAAGACAAAAAAGACAAGTTTACCTGTACCTGATACCCTTCAACTTGTTCCCTAAAAAGGTAGTTATGAGAATCGGAATTTTGACTTCGGGAGGCGATTGTCCCGGCATTAATGCCACCATTCGTGGAGTATGCAAGACTGCAATCAATCATTATGGAATGGAAGTAATAGGTATTCATAGCGGCTTTCAAGGATTGCTGACTAAAGATGTGGAGTCGTTTACCGATAAATCTTTGTCCGGTTTATTGAATCAGGGCGGGACGATGCTGGGCACTTCCCGTGAAAAGCCTTTCAAGAAGAATGGTGTGATGTCCGATGTGAATAAACCGGCACTTATTGAACAGAACGTGAAAGAAATTAGGGCTGGATTGCGTGGTCTGTATCGGTGGTAATGGTACGCAGAAAACTGCTGCGAAACTGGCTGCCATGGGACTGAATATTGTTTCCGTACCCAAGACGATTGATAATGATATTTGGGGAACCGATTTCTCTTTCGGATTTGATTCTGCTGTGAGCATTGCTACGGATGCCATCGATCGGTTGCACTCTACCGCCAGTTCGCACAAACGGGTGATGGTGATTGAAGTGATGGGACATAAAGCTGGCTGGATTGCACTTTATTCCGGAATGGCAGGTGGTGGAGATGTGATCCTGATACCCGAAATCCCTTATAATATCCATAATATAGGAGAGACGATCCTGAACCGTTTAAAGAAAGGGAAACCTTATTCCATTGTAGTGGTTGCCGAAGGTATACAGACGGATGGACGAAAACGTGCTGCCGAGTACATTGCTCAGGAGATAGAGTACGAGACGGGTATAGAAACCCGTGAAACGGTGCTTGGTTATATTCAACGTGGAGGTTCACCTACGCCTTTCGACCGGAATCTGTCTACCCGCATGGGCGGACATGCCACAGAACTAATAGCTACAGAGCAATTCGGTAGAATGATTACATTGAAAGGGGATGAAATTTCTTCTGCACCTCTGGATGAGATAGCCGGAAAGCTGAAGTTGGTAACGGAAGATAACGACCTTGTGGTTCAAGGGCGACGGATGGGAATCTGCTTTGGTTGAAATACGGGCGAATGATTATTCGCTCACCTCGTGTTCGGTTACTGAAGTAACTTCCTGATTCTCTTCAATCAGGGCACTCTCAATAATTTCTTCAGCTTCTTCCGTATTTTCCTGCTGATGGTTTTGCGCTTTAGTTGCCTCAATCTGTTCTTTGAAGGCGGCATCATTCTTTATTTTCTTTAAAGCAGCCTGCGCAGCATTTTGTTGGGACTCTTTTTTTAGAATATCCTGTTCCTTTTCCTGCTGGTATGCCTTCGATGCGTATTTCGGTGTGGAACATAGGATTGTAGTCTTCGTCAAGGAATTGTTCGATAAGTTCAAATGAAACTTCAACTTTGCTCTTTTGGCTCCATTCAATCAGCTTCGATTTGAAGTTGACCTCTTTGCGCGACATCTTGTCGAGGTCAATGTAATTCTTGAATATCTTTTCTTCCATGAACCGCTTGCAGCGCTTGTACCCCTGGTCTAAGTAGATAGCGCCGATAAATGCTTCGAAAGCATTTCCGTACATATAGCTGTTGTGCGAGGAAGAACGGGTGGAGTATTTTACCAGTTTGTCCAAACCGATTTCTACCGCCAGTTTATTGAGTGTCTCCCGTTGTACGATTTTGGAACGTGTATTTGTGAGGAAGCCCTCGCGGCGGCCTTCAAAATGCTTGTAGACAATATCTCCCACGATGGCGTCAAGAATGGCGTCACCCAGAACTCCAGTCGCTCATTATTTAAAGGGCGGCCTTTCTCCGAACGGATGGAGGGTAGATTTGTGCAGCAATGCCTGCTGATATAGCTGGATGTTGCGGGGATAGAATCCCAGTATCTTATAAAAACAAAGATAAGACTCTTTGTCCTTACGGAATAAGAGCCTTATCTTGTCTATTTGATTACGTAACACGACTGATTATTCTGCGTATTTTTTTGAAAATAACACATGCGTTATGACCACCAAATCCAAATGTATTGGACAGAGCTACGTTCACTTCGCGCTTTTGAGCCTTGTTGAACGTAAGGTTCAGGTCATAGTCGATGTTTTCGTCGTTATCACCCTCTTCGTGGTTGATAGTCGGAGGTACAATGCCATTCTTGATCGCAAGAATACTTGCGATGGCTTCTACCGCACCGGCGGCACCCAGCAAGTGACCGGTCATGGATTTTGTTGAACTGATGTTCAAGTCAAATGCATGTTGACCAAATACCTCTTTAATAGCTTTAGCTTCCGATATATCACCTACAGGAGTAGAAGTACCGTGTACATTGATATAATCTACTTCTTCGGGTTTCATTTCGGCATCTTCCAACGCGTTTCTCATCACTAACTTGGCTCCTAGTCCTTCCGGATGTGAAGCGGTCAGATGGTGAGCGTCGGCAGACATTCCTACACCGGCAACTTCTGCATAAATCTTAGCACCACGTGCTTTGGCATGTTCCAGTTCTTCAAGAACCAGACAGCCACCACCTTCACCCATCACGAAACCGTCGCGACTTGCGCTGAACGGACGGGATGCTGTTGTGGGAGATTCATTGCGGGTTGATAATGCATGCATGGCATTGAAACCGCCTACACCGCCAACGGTGATTGCAGCTTCGAACCACCACTTACAATAACATTAGCCTTGCCTAAACGAATCAGGTTGAAGGCATCAGAGATAGCATTTGTGGAAGTAGCGCATGCAGAGCAAGTTGCGTAGTTGGGCCCGTGAAAACCGTACATAATAGAAATCTGCCCTGCAGCAATATCCGAAATCATCTTGGGGATGAAGAACGGATTGAACTTAGGACCGTTTTCTTTACCGGTCAAGGCATAATTACCTACCTCTTCTTCGAATGTACGGATTCCACCGATACCGGCGCCAAAGATGACACCGATTCTGTTTAAGTCCTCATTTTCGACGTCAAGACCAGAATCATTAACCGCTTCTTTTGCTACAGCAATGGCATATTGTGTATACAAGTCCATTTTGCGGGCTTCTTTGCGGTCGATATAGTTGGTTGCATCGAAGTTCTTCACTTCGCAGGCAAATTGAGTCTTGAAAAGGGAAGCATCGAAATGAGTAATAGGTCCAGCTCCACTAACCCCATTCACAAGGTTCTCCCAAAATTCGGGAACGCTGTTGCCAATGGGAGTAATGGCGCCAAGACCTGTTACTACAACTCTTTTTTAATTCCATATTAAATTGATGGATAGAATTACTTAGCGTGTTCTTCGATGTAAGAAACGGCGTCGCCTACAGTACCAATCTTTTCAGCTTGGTCATCCGGAATTGAGATACCGAATTCCTTTTCGAATTCCATGATAAGTTCTACAGTGTCAAGAGAATCAGCTCCTAAATCGTTAGTGAAGCTAGCTTCGTTAGTAACTTCTGATTCTTCAACGCCTAATTTGTCGACGATAATCGCTTTCACTCTTGATGCAATTTCAGACATAACTTTAAGTTTTTAATTAATAATTAGTTTTATTTCTTTAAATTTGCGGGGCAAAGGAATAAATATTTATCGTCACTCGCAAATATTTGGGGAATTAAATGCAATGTTTTGCACATTTTTCACGGTTTTGTGCACTAAAAGGAAGATTTATGAGGAAAAAGATCGCTGTTTTAGCATCGGGAAACGGAACGAATGCCGAAAATATCATTCGTTATTTCCAGGGAAAAAAGTTTGGCTTGTGTAGCCCTGGTTTTGACTAATCGTCAGAGTGCGTTTGTTTTAGAGCGCTCACGCGGGCTTGGAGTGCCTTGCTTTTATTTTTCCAAGGGTGATTGGGAGAACGGAGAGCCGGTTTTATCGGTGTTGCAGGAGCACAATATTGATTTTGTAGTGCTGGCCGGATTTCTGGCTCGTATACCAGACTCTATTTTGCATGCTTATCCCAATAAAATGATAAATATACATCCTTCATTGTTGCCAAAGTTCGGTGGAAAGGGAATGTATGGCGACCGCGTACACGAAGCTGTGATTGCTGCGGGTGAAAAAGAGAGTGGTATTACTATACACTATACGAATGAGCATTATGATGAAGGTGCCATTATTTGCCAGGTGAAATGTCCGGTGTTGCCGGAAGATACTCCCGATGAACTGGCACAACGTATTCATGTGCTGGAATATGATACTTATCCCAAAGTAATAGAAAAATTACTGGAATCCGAGGTCTAAGACTCTGTTCAAGGACTTACCTGAACTGTATCAAGTCCGTATCATCTCCGTATCTATACGCTTGGAGTTGGTACGGACTTGGTACGGACTTGACACGGAGTTGGTATGGACTTGGTATGAAATTGCTATGAAATCACTACGCGGAAGGCTGTTTTCTCTCTTCTCAGCGGATAATCTCCTCTTAATTTCTCAAATAATTCCGGATGCTGTTTTAAGGCTTCGCTGTCCCGTCTTGGATCATACATCTGTAGGTAGGCTTCTGTTTCGGTAGTTGCAGTGATCATCGGGTTCTCCGGTTCAGGTGGAACAATTCGGTAATCGGCCTGTATGTCAAAGTGCTGGCAAAGAGAATCCAACGACATGCGGGTGGCATTTGCTTTTCCATCTGCTGAATATCCGGCAATATGCGGCGTCCCGATGAATACCTTATTTAATAAGGTGAGATTAATATCCGGTTCGTTTTCCCATACATCAATGACGGCATCTGAGATTAATCCGTTTTCAAGAGCCTTCAATAAAGCATTCGTTTCAATAACTTCCCCTCGGGAAGTGTTGATGATGATGGGGGAGCGCTTCAGTGAGCGGAAGAATGACTGGTCTGCCAGATGGAAAGTCTTATATTTCCCTTCCTTATATAAAGGTACGTGGAATGTGAGGACGTCGCACTCTCCGGCAAGGAATTGTAAGGAACTGAAGCCGGCACTTCCTTCTTTATCTTCTCGTGGCAAGTCATTCAGTAATACTCGCATGCCCAGTTCGCGAGCCATCTCCGCTACTTTACTGCCTACGTTACCTACTCCGACAATGCCTATAGCCATTTCGGATAGCTTCTTTCCTTTCAGGAGTTCTATTAGCAAAAGTGTGGATTGCAGGTATTGGGCTACGGATGCGGAGTTACAGCCTGGTGCATTCTTCCATACGATGCCTGCCTGATGACAATATTCTGTGTCTATATGATCGAAGCCGATTGTGGCTGTGGCAATGAACCGAACCCGACTCCCTTCTAATAATTCCCGGTTGCAATGGGTGCGTGTGCGAATGATCAACGCGTCTGCATCTTTCACTAAGGAAGCTGTGAAGTCCTTTCCGGGGACATATATTATATTACTTCATCCTCTATCTTTTCGATAGCTTCCTTTATAAAAGGTATTTTATTGTCGACAATGACTTTCATTTCTGTATTTTTTTTCTATATTTGTTGCAGGCAAAGTTAGTCATAAAAGCGGTAAACTGTTTGGTTGTGTGCTAAATAATACATAACTTTGTCAACTTGTACAAATATTAGGATTTGTAGAATAAAGATAAAACAGTTATAAGGAATGAAGTGTATCCATATCATTACGCCTGTAAAGGATTCCATTGAGTTGACTTTACAGACGGTAGATGCTATTATGGCATCTGACGTGAAGACTCCTTTTACATATACCGTTTACAATGATTTCAGTACGGAGGAGAATACGGCCAGGTTGCGGGAAGCATCCGGGAGACTGGGTTTCGAATTGGTAAACCTTGCGGATGTCACAAGCCACCCTTCGCCTAACTATCTTCTGATTCTGCAAATGTCACAAGAACGTGCTATTGCGGAAGAAGCCGGATTGGTAATTGTGGAATCTGATGTGGTGGTAAAGAAAGATACTTTGCAATCTTTGTTCGATGGCGCTTTGGAAAGAAAAAAGATTGTGGAATTGCTGCTGCTGTCACCGTAGATGAGAAAGGTGATATAAACTATCCTTATTTGTTTGCAAAGGGCGAGAGAATCAGGTGTTTCCCGAAAAGAAACATTGCAGCTTCTGTTGCTCGTTACTGACGTTGAATTTCCTCCGTTCGTTTGATTTTCATCAGCTGAGTCTTGAAAAGAATTGGCACGATGTAACAATTTCCCATCAATCATTGAAAGAGGGATTCAAAAACTATCTGTTTACTACGCTTCCGGTGTGGCATCGTCCGCATGGTAGCCGTCCGTGGAAGCAATTAAAGTATAAAAAAATCCATTGAAGTATTACTGGTTAAAGTATACCAAAGGACTGGATAAAATTTGAAAATATTATGGAGTATCGATTGGTTTCTATTATTATACCTATTTATAATATGGCAAAGTATCTGCACGAGACTTTGGATTCGGTGCTTGCTTCAGATTATCCTAATTTTGAAGTAATACTGATGGATGACGGCTCGACAGATAATTCTTTGGACATTGCCAAAGAGTATGCGGAAAAAGATACACGGGTAAGTGTACATACCCAGTCGAATAGTGGTCCGTGTGTTGCCCGTAATAATGCTATATCATTGTCTCATGGCGAATACATATTGCCGGTAGACGCGGATAACCGGATCAGTCCGACATTTATAAGCCATGCTGTAGTAGAATTGGAACGAGACCCGGATGTCAAAGTGGTCTGTCCGCGAGCCGAATTTATAGGCGACCGTAGTGGTGAATGGAAGTTACCACCCTTCTCTTTGAAGCTGTTGGCACGTAAGAATATGATTGATACCTGTGCACTCTACAGAAAAACAGAATGGGAAAGAGTAGGTGGGTACTGCGAAGAGATCATTGCACGTGAGGATTGGGAATTCTGGATATCTGTACTGAAAGATGGTGGTGGCAAAGTGGTCCGTTTGCCTCAGATAGAATTGTATTATCGCGTACGTGCCGGGTCCAAAAGAATTGTAGACCGTTCGTTGAAGCCACATGTTACGAAAGTACTTAACAAGCGTCATGCTGAATTTTTTGAACGGGAGTTAGGAGGAAAGTTGCGTTCTGTACGTTCCTTCGGTCCGGTGGATCAATCGTATTGAGCGTTTTTTTCGTCCACGGTGCATGGCTGTAGCTCCTGATTATTCAAATATGAGTGACTTTGTGAAAGTGCTTCCGGTTATTTTTTTTTGAAGATCGGGGTACTGTTATTTATAAAGGAAGAAATGAATTGAGGGAGTTTGATATAGCAGGGCAGAAAGTGGTGGTTAAATCTTTCCAGATACCTCACCTGCTGAATCGGATTATTTATAATTTTTTCCGGGAATCTAAGGCACGGCGTTCATTTCGCTATGCGGCCATGTTGCGGCAGTTTAATATAGGATCGCCCGCACCCATTGGTTTCTGCTCGGTTTCCAGTTGGTTCTTGTTCGGAAAGAGTTATTTTGTATCGTTAAGGTCGGAATGCCCTTATACTTACCGGGATCTTCCACAACGTCCTTTTGAGGAACAGGAAAAAATACTTCGCGCCATAGCCCGTACCACTGCTGTTTTGCATGAACATGGAATTTTGCATAAGGATTATTCGGCAGGGAATATCTTATTTGCAGAAAAGCCGGAGGGCGTCTCCGTAGAGATCATTGATTTGAACCGGATGCGCTTTGGTAAGGTATCTTTGGAAGAAGGGTGCAAGAATTTTGAAAGACTACCTGGTACTGATGAGATGTTTGCTGTGTTAGCGGATGAATATGCCAAATCTCGTGGCTTTGACAAGAAAAAGTGTTTGCAGTTGATAGAGAAAGCTCATAAATCTTCTTCGTCTTTTTCTTCTAAGGTTTCTTGATGTCTGACTTTTGAAGGTAGTTTCTATGTTTGGTCTGCATCTATCCCATGGGTAGAATTATGTAGTAGGTGGGCATAGATTGTTTCTTTCCCTTCGGGGGTGAGCATATTGAATTGCTTCTTATAGGTTAATTTGTGGAAACCATAGTTTGCACTAAATTCCTCCATAGATTTTTCATTAAATGGCATGTTGAGGCATTTGGACAGGTTGCTGATTCTTTGCAGAGGGACGCTGTCGACCATTTCCGTAATAGCTGGGATATTTTCATAGGCTATGCTAACGAGATAATCGAAGAATAAGTAAGTGACGATTTGTTGATGATTCTTCCAATAACTATAGAACATGTCCAGTAGGAAAGCGGGTAGAATATTGTCTTTACCACATGCTATAAAAAAGACTGTCCACTTGCCGTTTGCCACATTGGTGTTTTTTGCCGTATGATGGCAAGTGTAGAAATCGGTATCGGGATTCATTATTGAGTCTACATCTCTGGTAAAAAGTAGGGTGCTGTCAGCCCATATTCCTCCATGTTCTTTAAGCAGATTAATCCTTAGCATGTCACTGAAATGGGTGAGACTTATTTCGTGGTTTTTCACTTTTTGCAAGATATAATCCGGCATTGTAGCGTATTCCTGATAGTTTTGCTCTGTGATTAATATGACAGGATGTTGACCTGCATGATGTTTTGCAGAGGCGTAACAGACTTTAACGATATCAGGCATGTTCGCTTCTCCTTGCCACCAGCATGTCCAGATGGGGCATGTCTTGTCAATCGGACTTTTTCCGGTACTTGCTTCTTTGTATTTCTTTATAATATTTTTTGCACCGGACTTCTGAGAAATTACAGTTTTGAAGTATAAGTGTTTACTGTGCTTCAAAAAGCTTCTTCTCCACTGATTTGAAAAAGGATTTGACGGGGTTGATATCTGGATTTGTAGAGTTCATGCTTCTGTATTATAACTGATTACTGGTACAAAGATATAGGTTTAGAGGGAATGTCACTTCCTTTTTTGAAAAATCTATTTCTTTTTATTTGTTAGCATATGTGGTTTTTATTTGCTCAATCAGTTCTTTTTCTTTGGAACTGAATTTACGGGCAAATAATCTGTCTGAAGCGATTAGTTCATTATAGTCCTGAGATTGCCATGTATAAGGGTTTCCTCTGTTCCAGTCAATCAGTCGCATGTTTCCTGCATCATCTTCATTAGCTTTGTATATGTTCTCTTTAAAAGGAGAATTCCATAATATGGTTTGAAGAAAAATTTCATCGGGACACAACGTGTATTTGAAGCGTTGAAGTACAAAGGATTTCTTTTCTATCAGATGCTGACAGAAGCCTTGAGTAATACTGAACCAATTGGGACCCTTTTTAAATTCGACTTCTTGTTTTCTGTGAAATCGAATAAGTTTTTGTACAATGAGTGCAAGGTTGTGGCATGGTGCAGTTATGATGTGCCATTTACTGTTGCTACGCTTGAGGCTCTTTGTGAAAAAGTAGTATCGGGAGATTTTACGATTCAAATCTTTCTGGTGTTTATCTCCCAACCAATAACTGACAAATTCCTTACCAGAATTGGCTTGAAAGAAAGAATGGATATAATCTTGTGTTTGTATAGGCAGGTCTACACCTGAAAGCAAGTGGTAGTAGTCATAAGTGCTATGCTTGGCGGCAGTTTCAAGTAACAGATATTCTGTTTCTACTTGGCTGATGTCTCCCCAGTATACTTTATTGCGGGTAGGTAATAGAAATAATCGGGCTTTCTGTGTACATAGAAGACAGGCTCTTTTTATACAGTTCTGTTGAGCGGCGGTCGATATGTAGATAAATATCATTTCGCTCGTCATCAATCATGGATAAAAGCGTTTCTAACACCGGATATTCGTTGTGGACGATGATTAGATAAGCATGTTTCATTACACTATTTGTTGAAGTGTTGTTTGAAGAAATCGGGAATAGTATTGTCAGTTTTGATATATCCGTCGCGTTGCAACTGATCATAAGAGTTTGCTCCGATGATCTTATCATATTCTATTTCTAATTGCTGATTCTTATACAACTGATAGAAATAGCGCCAATGCATGCCTATATGTCTGTGGGGGATTTTGTTCCAGTTGTTTGCCACCCTTAATCATTTTCTCAAGAAAACGTTCTTTACCACGAATGGAATAGTGGTAAATGCAAATATTACTTTTTCTAAGGCGTTTAGGGAACATGAGCACCTTGTGATTTCCTGTGGAAATCTGAAGGTACGAGGTGGTGCGATGAAGAACTTTTCCTCTTTGTGGTATATAAAGAGAATAGCGCGAAAGATTATAAAAATTGTACTTTAGCGGGTTAATAATTGGAATGATAGCTTGATTCCATTTCCAAAACTGTTTACCTGCTTCCGGATACATATATCTCATGGAACATTTTAGTACATTAGCTCTGGTGGTGGCTAATTCAGTCTTTAGACTGCCGGTAGGAGAGTACCATAACTCATCGGCATCAGCATTGATGACCCAGTCTGCATGAAGTTGCTTTTTGGCAATCTTGATCATGCGGTCTACCCATACTTTTTGATTATAATTAGTTGCTTTTTCTATGATAGCTTCTTTTATCCATCCTTCCTTCTGATATTTTTGGATGATTTCAATTGTACCGTCTGTGGAGTTATTATCAGTAATGATAAACCCGTCTACTCCCATAGCCTTATGGAAACACAGATTTTCTTCCAATATATCTTTCTTCATTTTTGACCAATAATGTCATAATGAGCTTTGATTGGATGTACGTCTGAAGGTCTGCGGGACTTCTTCGAGAACATTAGCTATTTTGTTTAAAAAGAGGCATTAGCATTAACTTAAAATCATTGTTTAGGTTGCGATTTTACAAAGATATACTATATTTTGATACAATGATTTATTCTTGGTGAATAAATCAATGAACACTTTTAGAATGTTGTTAGTTCAGTTATTTGATTTTTATAGTTTTCTTCTTGTTGATTACTTTATATAGAAATCTTACGGAAGAAATAGTGAATGGCATTCTTATTATTAATAACATGCCATCCCTTGTTGTTTGGCAAACCGGATGTATTGATCACGGAAAGGACTGTCGCAGTTGTACATCCATGGTTTGCGTTTTCCTGTGAAATGGATAATAGCAGGAGATTTTAAAGCATCATCCCAATCTTTTTTCCTCTCCGGTTGTACCTCAGGGCTTGCATATAAAAAGAAATCCATCAGATTCCAGCGAATAGAAATAAATTGTTTTTCTTTATAAAAGCAATGCGTTCAAAACATCCTGGTCGTGCAATTTTATATTTTCATAATTGGATGCGATATAGCTTTTGCATGCCTCTACAAATTTTTTCTCTCTCCATTTCTGAAGATTTATCAACATTACTCCCGAGTTGAAGTAAGAGTACTCAACGGGATATTTCAGTGTGACAGGTGATTCGGTATCGAATGGTGACCTTTCTTCAACGGCAGCTACGGCAATATTATCGATATTTTTCTCCCATAATTCTTTAATAGAGTCGACAACGATCAAGTCACAATCCAGATATAGAATTTTGTTTATATTACTGGGTATAAGCTCTGACATGAAAAGCCTTAAGTAGGCGGCGAGAGACAGGTGATCCTGTTTCCTAATAGGGAAATCCTTAATGAGTGAATAGTCTACGTCATAAAAATAAACTTCAGCTTGATGTTTTTCGCAAAAAACTTTCAGCCTTTTTTTTCCAGCCTTTTCGACCTTACTGCTACAAATGATGTGTACGCGGAATTTCTCATCTGGAGTATGTACGAACAGGCTTGCTAACATTACACCACAATATTCAATGTAGTTTTCGTCTATGCTACAAACAATATCTATCATAGTTCTTTAGGTTATTATAGTCTATATAAGTATGCAAAGGTACGTATTATAGCAGAAAAAAAATGTAGATTATAGATATATTTTTTTTCATGCGACGAGGATTATCTTCTTCATATTGCTACTTGGAATGATGGCGCTTTAAATATTTGTGGCGATAATAAGCGATAAATAATACTGGAAAATACTCTTATATAAGAAGGCATAACGACCTTCTCTCTTCGTATGTACGAGTGGGGTTAATCCTGCCTTTTTTCATTTGCTTTACCATTTTTCCCTGAGCTTTGCTTTTGATGGCAAAACTATTATTTAGATTTTCCATTAGCCTTAAAGATATATGCTCGCTCAAGGTAAAGGCTACGTCTTCTTCTTTCACGTATTTTTGGGTGAACTGATTGAGATTGTCCATTGCCTTTATTTTATCGAAAAGACCATACTCTTTATAGTTTTGCATGAATGAAGATTCATTTTGTACATAATTATAGCAGATCAATGGCAGATGCATGATTTTTTCTTGCAAAGTAGAATACGCGGGGAATAAATTCTTCATCTTCATGTCGTATATTGATGAATTTGAAATTCATTTTCAGCATATATTCTCTACGATAGGCAAGCATCCAGACTGCAGCGGGCATATAACCGGTTTTTATGAATGACTTGCCAGAGACGATGCCCCGTGGGCAAAACTTACGTGCATCATAATCAAAACCTTTCAAAAGTTTATTTTGATTCCCCCAATGATTATAGTCGAATAGAAGAATGTCTAAGTCGTTCTTTAATATTGCTTCATAGATTTTTGCTATTGAGTTTGTGCAGAAATAATCGTCAGCATCGGCAAATAATATAATTTCTCCTTGAGCGATATCCATGCCGAGATTTCTTGCCGCACTTACCCCTTGGTTGGTAGTCGTGATACTTTTTATAGTAGGGTACTCCCTAGATAATTCTTGTATAATACCAGCTGTCTGGTCTGTGGAGCCATCATTGATTACGATGATTTCGTATTCATTGTGCGAGATATCTTGTTGTAATGCTGATAACACACATTTTCTGATTTGCTTTTCCGCATTGTATGCAGGAATAATGATAGAAATCTTCATGGCTCTTATTATTATTTGTTTAAAAAGGACGATATAATATACTGTTGTATACATCTTCTGTATGATCGTGCCGGGAGGAAAAAAGAGTATTTAGTTTCAATAAATAGCGAACTAACCTATATGCTCTTTTTTGAAATTTCTTTGTATGGTTCATGGTTGGAATAATGGTCTTGAAATCCGACTTTTTATATTCCAATATATCAATGTATGTAGAATAAAGCTGCGGTGAGAGGTTTTCCTGGAGCCACTTTAATCGTTCAGTTTGTACATCGATGTAGTTGGAACTGATTCCTGTAGCATCACACTCAGCGATAGTTAGGGGGGGGATGTGTTTGTAGCTGCACCTTTCCATGATGATAGACTGGAAACTATGTCCCCAATCTGCAATTATTTTATATTGGGTGTCATATAATTTATTGATAAAAAGAGAATGATGAATAAAGCACGCTTGATGTGCTAACGCATTATAAAAAAAGAAAACTAAGTCGGGATAATCAGGTCCCGCTTCTTTTCTCTGTTCATGATCGTTTACTAAGACCATGTCTCCATAGATATATTTTGTCCCATCAAATGGAATATCTTTGAGAATGTTTCCTTGTAAGCAGTCTCCTGAATTTAGGAAATAAAGATATTCTCCTTTGGCTTGCCTGATTCCTTTATTCATTCCATCATAGATTCCTTTGTCTTTCTCAGAAACCCAGTAAGTCAGGTGGGTATTTTTTTTTCTGAATATTTCTTGATGGTTTCCTCGGCTTCCATCATTGGAATCAGCATCTATGATGATATGTTCATAGCTGGTGTATGATTGCACTTCGATGCTGCGCAATGTTTTCTTAAGTCCTTCATTGTTATTGAAGTTGACTGTGATGATACTGATAGTCGGAGTTCTCATTTAATGGACGTTTTTGGATTTAGAGTTTCATTTAAGACTTTTTGATATACTTTCTCTGTTTCTCGGGTTGCTTTTTCCCAGGAGTATAATTGTAACCGCTCTATTCCTGCTGCTACTAAAGAAGCACGTTTTTCGCTATCACCTATGATTTCTGTCAGTGTTTGAACCATTGATTCTATAGAGTAAGGATCAAAAGTAGGCACCGGCATTGCCGGCTATTTCGGGGAAACAGCTGGTGTTACTTAAGACTACAGGACATTTACAGGCATAAGCTTCCAGGACTGGGATGCCAAAGCCTTCGTATAGTGATGGAAATACAAAGAGGAGTGCCCTGCCGTATAATTCATTCAGGTTTCTATCGTTTATTGAAATTTGTATGATCTTGTCTGTGATATTCAATTTATCTATCAACTTCTTTTCTTCCCAGTTGAATGGATGCCCTGTACAAAGCAAATATAAATCTTGGTCTGTTTTGTGGATGATTGCAAGAGCTTCTAATAAACGTTGGAAATTTTTGTAAAGAGTTCGGTCTCCTACAAATAAAATATAGCGATTAGGGAGTGACAATTCATCTTTCCCATGATGGGACTTTATACTTGTTCCATGATAGATAACGTCAATTTTTTGAGGATCAATATTTAATATATTAACGATATCTTTCTTTGTATTTTCACTAATTGCAATAATCCGGCTGGCTTTTGTAATCACTTCTTTTTTCTGCGCCATGACCTCTTTAGCATCATGGAAATATTCGGGAAACAGTTCATGAATCATGTCATGCACTGTTATTACATAGGGGTGGTCACCAATATGCTCAAGGAAAGAAGGATTGTAGTAGGTCGGGTGAAAAAGATAAGGAGATGACGTTTGAAGTAACCTGTTTGTTAACTTTTGGTTTTCAAGCAAAAGCCGCTTTTTATAATGTTTGAAAAAGAAATGTGGAGCATGGATACGGTGCCTGGCAAGTTTGGCTTGCGCTAAATAATGATTTTCGGTAAAGCGAACAGAAATGTCATATGCCATACCCAGTTTGGATATGATTTCACAAAAATATCGTGAGATTCCACCGAATTTTTGTAGATCGAAGATTTGAGAATCATATAAAATATGAGGTTGTTCCATATTTGTCATTGTCGCATTACCAATAACATCCTTCTTCTACCTGTTGGGCTTTAGAGGGAGTTTCTGTTGCGGAGGGCTTTACCCAAAATTCATTCATTAGTTTTGAATAATTATAAGTTGCGTTATAATTACTGTTTTCCCCATCTGGCACCTCTAATCCCGAATAATAGTTGCAAACTGCCTCCTAAGTGTACAGCCTTTTTTTCCGGAACGCTTCACGTGTGCTGCCAACGGCATTCCATACGCTCCACATCCCAACAAACAGACATCATAATCCATTTTGTCAATTTCGTTTTTCATGAATTCGAGAGCGTCAAACCATGTTTCGAATCTACCGTCGCCTTGATTGCCAATAGTTTGAATGGCTTTGATTGTTTGCAAGTCGAAAGTAGGCAGAACTCTCGGGTCTTTGTGAATTAGTTCTTTTCGAAGGTATTGCTTTTGTATCGTTTCTGCAAAAAGGATGTACTACCAATACCTTTTTATTTTCTAAGGCAGCAGTCCATGGTACATCACTCCAAAAAGGGTTATAAGGCTCAAAATCTATTTTATACGCATTCTGTAATTCTTTAGAGAAATATTCTTCTTCAAATCTCCAGGAAGCAAGTATGTCAATGAGAGGCATATCTTCAATCATCATTTCCGAAAAAACGCTTTAATAGTTCAGGGGTTGCTGAAAAGAATCCGGCATTATTCCTCATCGGGTACATTGTTTCTTCTTCCCACCACCAGGGAAATGCCTCCCCTTTGATGTATTTGATAATTTTTCTTTTTTGATGATAGATGCCTAAGTAATTGACTACACATCCTATTTCTACAGCACCAAATCTTGAGAGCATGCAAGGTTCTGGTGATAATAATTTTTCCCTAATATGGCTTGATATAATATCAGGGTCCATCTCTTTGTTAAGGGGACGAGGTTGTGGCAAATCGTGGCGTTCAATATAACGTCGACGTAGCTTTTTTAATAGCTTTATAAATTTCTTCTGCATTGAATTAAGAAAGAGTATAGTAATATTTATACAATGATACGAATTTTATAGGATACGATCCCTTGTCTATGTGTTAAAAGATGTATTAATGTATCTTCCCTTGTAGTGATATGGCATATATCGCTTTCTATTTGTTCTTTCTTTCTTTTTGTTTTTATTGTTTCTTTCAGTGTAGAGCGAAATTCATTTTCAAATTGTTCAAGATTCCACGTTTGAGTTGAATAATATATATTTTCCCTTATTAATTTGTGAAATTTGTCCTGGGGTAACATGCTGGCCCATTCTACTCCCTTACCTATTGCTTCAACAGATAATTCCGGTAATAGATAGCCATAATGCTCGATGTTGTCTATTGCTCCCCATCGAGAAGTAATGGGAATAACTCCCATTTGCATCATAGTTATAACGGAACCGGGACATCCTTCGCTGCCGGATGGAAAGATATTGAATGCACAGAGATAGGCTAAGTTCATGAACAACTCAGAATTGGTGTCAAGAAAACCATATAATGTGATGTTCCGGCACTCGTCTATTTGTTTTTGATAGATGTCTATAAACCCTTCGTCAAGAGAGCCGATTACGTGTAAGTTGTATTGTGGATGGCTGATAAAAAAATCTAAAACTAAATCTAATCCTTTTAATATACTACCGCTGGAGCCAAACCATAGGAAGTCTTTTATGGAAACACTTTGAAGTTTATGTTGCAAATTGCATTCCTGACTAAAGTTGCTGGATTGGTTAATTATCTTGATTTTATTTTGTAATTCCGGGGGGTATGTCTGGATGGTAAACGAACTTCCTATCTGGAAAATAATATCTGCTATTTCACAGCTATTGTGTGCATCTACTGAACGGGAGTATGGCAAGTGTGTTCCATGCTTTTTGTTGAATGAATCGATTCTGTTTTTTACTATTGAGTATTGGTGTTTCCAGTAAGCGCCTGTTGCATAATATATTTTTAGGGCTTGAGGATTTTTCTGACTCATTGTTACAAAGTTGGGATCTAAACCAAAAATAATATCATAGTGACGGTCGTCACACTCTTTGAGGGGCATTGCAGCGTGCGACTTTAACATTATAACCCAAAGAATAAAATATTTCTCCAATGATTAATGCCTCTCTCTTGTTTTGATGAGTACGCATATAAACTTTGTCTTTTTTATGGTAATATACTTCAGGTATATATGAAATATATGCCCATTTCCTGTTTAGTAGCGAATAGAGAGTGTATTGATCTTTATTTTTTTTTGAATAGATTGAACTTCATTGCTACTCAATATATTGTTAAATTCATGATTAAATAGGCCAAAATATGAGTTCTCAACCTCTTCAGCATCCCACTTATTGTGCCAATGATATGCGAATGCCCCCGGAAAGAAGTTTCTATAACTATTGATATTGGGGTCTTTATCATAACCTTCGCCGAATTCCTTGAAAAAGTCAGCAAATTCTTTAAAAGGCATTCCATCACAATATCCTCCCCAGAGAGGATCAAAGAAAGTACAAGGGTAATTTCTCAAATTTTCTAATTTCTTATCTTTGTAATCGAATAGTACCCAAGGCATTGCTGCCTTTCTTCTTTGTAATTTCTTTGCTAAGTAATTAGTTATATAGCTATTCTTACGTAAATATAGAATGGCACTGTTGGCATATGATTGGTATTCCCATGCATAGACAAACTCATGACCTTTTAGTAGAGGGGTAAAGTCTTTTAAAAACATAACATCAAGATCGAAATATAGACCTCCATATTTGTAGAGAGAGATAATCCGGAAATCGTCACCTTTGGCTGCAAGATTCTTGGGTGCATTGATATATGTCTTAATTTTGCAAAAGGGAGTATTGCTAATTTCATTTTCAACGTTCCAGGACAATATTTTTATATGGCCTTTTAGTTCTTGTAGGTGTGGATTACTTTCTATTTGTGCATACCCATTTTCAGAGTCTAACCATAGCCATATTTCTATACTTTCCATATTTTGTGTACACAACAGACTCTTAATTGAGAAAGCTTGCTTGAGGCCAAAGGTTCCATGCCAGTAAGCGTGGAAAATTGTTTTCTCAGTAAGTAACTGAGATGATTGTTCTCTTTGGAGATCTGATACTTTACTCAGATATAGATCTTTACATTTTAAGATGTTCCAATTTGTATAACTGGGTTCCAAATTTTCAGTATAGAACTCATTTTTCTTTTTCGAAATAATGTTTTAAGCTTCGAATCATATTTTTTATGTGAAAATACTTGTCTTAATGCGATGGTTCTTAGTTGGTGACAGAATTTATAAGTTTGGAAATAAGATATTTGCATAGTTGCTTTATGAATAATCCAAATCATATATTAGTCACGTGTACAAAGGTAAGGTATTTGTGGGTATAGTTGATGAATATGGCTTAAAAAAGATATTTAAATACAGATATTTATTTTTTTTTTTGAAGTAGTTGAATCGTATCATCTCATCCGATATATCATAAGCTTCTTTTGCTAAGTCCACCTCCTCCGGTGTATAGCCTTCTCCTTCCACATTCATCTGTGAACCTACGGCAAAACCTTTCTTGTTGGGGGTGAGAATGCTTTTCTCCAAGTCCGGTCCAGTAATAATCGTCAAGCTGGAGCAGGTTCAGCAGGGTGGGATACATGTCTATTTGTCCCATGACCTTATCATAGCGCATGCTTACAGGAGAATTGACAACGATGAAAGGAGTAAAAGGTTTGTCGGATACAATATCTTTGCCGCCGGGGCTTTCGCATAATTCCGTTCGATAATATGCCAGACCTTCGTGGTCGCCCGTTATTACAATCAGTGTTTCTTTATATTGCGGAAGAGTTTTCAGATATTCTACGAATTTGCCGATTGCTTTATCTGTATAACGGGCAGTCGTCATATAGTCACCCATTTTTTCCGGAATGCCGGAAGAGAATGAAACTTCTCTCAATTGTTTCGGTAATATGAATGGAGCATGGCCGGAATAAGTAATGAGTTGCATATATGCATTTTCTCCTTTTTTCCATATCTCCCCCTTTTCTATTTTTTCTTGGCATTGTGCAAAGAACGAACCGTCTCCGGTGCGTTTGTGTGTGCCGAAAGCTTCAGTCAATTTAAAGTCATGATAAGCGATGATGGTATCTATGCCGAAACTTTGGGCTATGGGGCCTTGATTCCAGGTTGACAATTTATCAATGGTTAACAGGTAGTTGCGTGAATGATTCTTTTCGCGCATGGCTTTCTGTAATGACGGATAAATATGATTGGGATATTGGCTGCTGTAAGTACCGCTATTGATGGGCAGTAATCCGGTGCAAAGCATGAGTTGTGCATCAATGGAACGTCCGCCTTTTACCTGAGTCAGTACGTGTGGAGCATAGAGAGTGGTAGAGTCTTTCAATAGTTTATTCATATAGGGGGTGATCTCCTGTCCCTCCACTTCTTTTTCTAACACCCAGCTTTCTAATGATTCTGCTAAAATAACGATACAATTGGTGCGACGATTGGTACTATCGCTGATTAATGCGGCTTCATGTTTCGGCTTTGCACTTAACCATTCTTGTATTTTGGCTTCCAATTCGGGAGTCAAACTGTTGTTGCGGTCCTATCAAGTCATAACATAGACTACCGAAAATCGTATAAATAGAAGGGCCGCTTGAACATAAATAGGCTTTATCACGATACTTTCCGTAAGCCTTTGAGAATCCGCCTTTCATAAGGGTTACTGTTCCAAAAATACAGATAATAACTACAAGTATTCCTACATAAGGAAGAGCCCGAACCGGGCGTTTCAGATGTGATGTTTTGGTGCGTAGGTGAATTATAGCTGCTATAAGGGTGGATAATGGGAAAAAAAGTGAATCATACCACCGGAGAGAGTCAATCACGCTACCTGTGAAATCGGCTAAGTTTCCTGATAGTCCATAACTGTTCAATGGTATAGCTGTATAGTAGGTCCTGAAATACATAAGGTTAGCTATCAACAGAAAGTCTAGTAAAAGCATGATGAAAGTTTCCGTTTTCCACATTCGGAAAAAGGCATAGGGGATAAGTAATATAAACGTGGCTATCAGTTTGGTTGTATAACATTCAACTGTAGAAAGAGAGGCAAACGTTGTGGGAATACACCACAGAATGTCGAATAATATGAATTTCAGGAAAATAGTGATTCCAATGTCAGTATGGACTTATCGATCTTTGTCATAATAAAGCGTTTGTTGATATCTGGGCGCAAAGGTACAATATATTTTTTTCGAAATCATTCTGTAATTCATATAAATGACTCACAGTGTCCATTAATTGAGGGTTGTATAGATAAATCTCGTTAATATTAAATTTATCTTCTTTATCTTAAAGATATTTCTTGTATCTTTGCGCCCTTAATTCATTAATACCAAGCAATGAAGGAATTCCTGCAATTGATGCGGCGTTTTGTGTCGCCTTATAAAAAGTATATAGGATGGGCAGTCCTGCTCAATGTTTTATCGGCTGTTTTCAACGTTTTTTCATTTACGTTATTGATTCCAATTCTGAATATCCTGTTTAAGACGGGTGATGGTTCACAGGTTTACCACTATATGGAGTGGGGAAGTGACAGCTTGAAAGATGTGGCGATTAATAACTTCTATTACTTTGTCACCCGATTGATTGAAACGCACGGACCAACAATGACGCTTCTGTTCATGGGGCTTTTCCTCGGCCTTTATGACTATGCTGAAAACCTCTTGTTACTTCGGTTCTTCCGCCATCATGATTCCTTTGCGTACAGGAGTTGTTCGCGATATCCGTATCATGGTTTATTCCAAAGTAATGCATTTGCCGCTTGGCTTTTTCTCGCAGGAGCGGAAAGGAGATATCATTGCCCGTATGAGTGGTGACGTGGGTGAGATTGAAAACTCTATTACCAGTTCGCTGGACCTGTTGCTGAAGAATCCTATTCTGATTCTACTTTATTTCTCGACACTTATTATCACCAGTTGGCAGCTGACCTTGTTTACTGTAGTGGTGCTTCCCGGAATGGGTTGGTTGATGGGGAAAGTCGGCAAAAAACTGAAACGTCAGTCTTTGGAAGCTCAGGGCAAATGGAGTGATACAATGTCGCAACTGGAAGAGACTCTGGGAGGTTTACGAATCATCAAAGCCTTTATTGCTGAGGATAAGATGGTGGACCGTTTTACCAAGTGCAGTAATGAGTTGCGTGATGCGACTAATAGGGTAGCTATCCGTCAGGCTTTGGCTCACCCGATGAGTGAGTTCTTGGGAACACTTCTTATCGTATTGGTACTGTGGTTTGGTGGTATATTAATTTTGGGTAATGATCACTCTTCGCTGGAAGCTCCTACATTCATCTTCTACATGGTTATCCTTTATAGTATCATCAACCCGTTGAAAGAATTTGCGAAAGCAGGATATAACATCCCGAAAGGTTTGGCTTCTATGGAGCGTGTGGATAAGATTCTGAAAGCAGAGAATCCTATTAAAGAACCTGCAAACCCGAAGCCTTTGCATGGAATGAATCATGAGATTGAGTTTAAAGATGTTTCTTTCAGCTATGATGGAAAGAGGGAAGTTCTGAAACATATAAATCTGGTTGTGCCTAAGGGACAGACCATTGCATTGGTAGGTCAGTCTGGTTCAGGTAAGTCTACCTTAGTTGATTTGTTGCCACGTTATCACGATATACACTTCGGTGAAATCAGGATTGATGGCGTTAATATTAAAGATTTCCGAATTCATGATTTGCGTGGTTTGATAGGGAATGTAAATCAGAGGCTATCCTGTTTAATGATACATTCTTCAATAATATCGCTTTCGGTGTAGAAAATGCTACCATGGAGCAGGTTGTTGAGGCAGCGAAGATTGCAAATGCTCACGACTTCATCATGGAAACAGAACACGGGTACGATACAAGTATCGGTGACCGTGGTGGCAAACTTTCCGGAGGACAACGCCAACGTGTCAGCATAGCCCGTGCCATCTTGAAGAATCCGCCTATCCTTATTCTTGATGAAGCTACTTCTGCTCTTGATACAGAATCTGAACGTCTGGTGCAGGAGGCTTTGGAACGTCTGATGAAAACGCGTACCACAATTGCTATTGCCCACCGTCTTTCTACAATTAAGAATGCAGATGAAATTTGTGTGCTCTATGAAGGAGAAATCGTGGAAAGAGGTAAGCATGAAGAACTGCTGGAAAAAGACGGATATTATAAACGCTTGAATGATATGCAGTCTCTGTCTTAAACAGAAAGTTGAGATACAACAATGAGTTTTTGCCAGTTTTACCTACACTACCTACACTTAAGGGGGTAAGGATTTTATTCATAGTATGTTATGTGGTGTAGGTAACGGTGTAGGCAGGTGTAGGCAATTGGTTTGCTTGCACCGGCATTAGGACTGCTTCTTTCTCTTTATAATATAAACTAACATCTTATTGGAATACAGTGTTTTGCTGCTATCTGGTGCTGGGGAACTTGCGTTCCTGCACTTGGAAACTGGAGTTTCCTGCACTTGGGAACGAGCGTTTCCTTTAATGGGAACTGTCGTTTCTCCTTATGGAAACGCTTGTTTCCCTTAATAGGAACTATCGTTTCTCTTCGTGGGAACGCTCGTTCCCTCCTGGACGCCGGGGGGGACACGCTCTCTGGAGAGAGAGGCTCTTCATCTTTTTTCACTTTTCGCTTGCTTCTTTCAAAAACAACTTCTACCTTTGACAGCGTGTAGGGAGTGCCTACCATAATAGTTGTTAAAATTTATTAGAAGCGTCTTGCTTCATTCTTGTTTGCTGAGAAACCTGAGAAATTTTTCGCATAACACAAGAATGGCATTCAGACGGCTTCCGCGCTATAGCGTGGGGCTGATATGTCATTTCGTGTTATCAGGGCTTCTCAGGGCCTCTCAGCAAACGAAGTGAAACGATCAGTTCTGCGCTTCGTGTTTGTAATGGGCCCTGCATGGAACTGAGGAGGACCACAAAACAATTTTATTCACAACATGGATAATCAAAAACGAGAAAAGTACGAATCACCGGCAGTCGAAGTATTGACGGTGGCAGTGGAGTATGGCTTTGCAGGTAGCGGCGGTGACAATGCCGATACGACATTGCCAGGGGTGGGGGCATGAGGATGGCTATTGGGAATAATCCTCTTTAGTAATTACAAACTATTAAAAAAGAAATTAATCATGAGAAATTTATTTAACATCAGTGCCCTGCTGTGCGCGGCGGCTCTGATAACAGCTTGCTCCAACGAGGAAATGATGGAGAGCGGAACGTCTGCCGACGGTCTTACACTGACTGCAACGACGGGGGCAAACACACGAACGTCCGTAGACGGCAACTACCATGTGAACTGGACAACCAGTGATGCCTTTTATGCTTTTGGCGGCACTACTTCAGTGGACAAAGTTTACTCCAGCAAGGGAACGTTTACCCTGAAAAGCGGAACCGGCACGACAGGAACCTTTGCCGGCATGGTGACGGGTGCGGTATCTAATTTGCAGTATGCAGTTTATCCGGCTGATAAATACGCTTCCGGTACAATGACCCTAACCTTCCCTGCGACGTACACCTATCCTAATAGCAACGCGCCGATGTTCGGCAAGCTGAACTCCGGCAAAACGAGCGTGGACTTCGTTCAGCTGCTGAGTGGAATGATGCGTATCAAGCTGACCGGATTGGAAACTGGAGTATCCGGCTCACTGGCGCTGGCTGCCACAGGCATCGCCGGTTCGGCTGAACTGACGATAGATGATTCGGGCAATGCCTCGCTGGGAACTTTGTCGAGCACAGCAAACGAGGTGACAGTGTCGTTCACCACCGTGAACACCGACCCGCTGGTGCTGGATATTCCCGTACCCGCCGCCACTTATGCAGACGGTATTACCGCTACGCTGCAGATTGGCACAGGTTCTATCCAAGCATTTAAAACAACGAGTGGCTTTGTAGTGACAGCCGGTACGATAAAGGAAATGCCCGACATCAACGACATCAAGATTGATGCCAGCACCGGTGGTATCACGTTCAGCAAGGTAGTGGAGAACGCGGAAGATGCCGTCCAGGCGATGAAAGATGGTGCTAAGAGCATCACGGTTAATACAGTGAAAGCAAATGACAATATTGAGATTCCGGCCAGCAGCACCAGCAGCGCTCCTGTTACCATCAACATCAGCAGTGTAAGCACCACCAGCTTCACTGTGAAAGGAGTGTCAGGCGGTGCAGAAGCAGTGAAAATCAATGTACCGACAGGCTCCAAAGGAACCTTGACCGTTGAGGACATTGACCATGTAGAAATCAGCGGAGACTGGGAGAAAGTAACTGCCAGCACAGGCGAAAACACCTTTGTAGTAAAAGCGGGTGCTGTAATAAAAGAGTTGGTCGTTACTAAAGGTAATATCGAAATAGCAACGGATGCTGTAGTCAATAAACTTACGCTGGAAGCAGATGTAACTATCAACAGCAGATTGTACATTCCGGTTGGGGCAAGAATGGAGGTAATCTTAGGCACGCATGAGTTTACGTTGGGTGGAGACTATTACACTCGCATTTATGGGGGTGGCGAACTCGTACTGACCGGTGATGAAACCTATAAAGGGAAAGTGACCGATAAAACCGCAGGAATATCTCTATACGGTGATGGTGCTAAATTTACAATGAAAAACGTCGACTATAAAGCGGCTAAGACAGGAGGAAGAGGTGTATTCATTGATAAAAGATGCAGTTCTGCGCTCATTGATATTGAAAATTCCACAATGGTGGGCAAATACTTCTGTGTGAATACCAATGCTACGACAGAGGTTGGTTCCAATAATACGATTACTCTTAGCAATTCTACCTTCACAGCTGATGAAACAGCCTTGCTGGTGAATATCCCTGTTACGGTAACGGCTACGCAATGCACTTTCACCGGAGGCTGGCAAGGCGTTTTCCTGCGCGGCGGCACGTCGACATTTGATGGTTGCACGTTCAATCTGGCCGTCAACTCTCAGTATGATAAAAATACAATGGAGGCAGGCGCTATTACTTGGAGTGAAGGAAAACCAAGCCCCTTCCGCAGCCATTACTGCCGGTAACAGAAGTAAGAGCGCTTATGACTATAAGACTACTTTTGAGTTGAAGAATAGTTGTGTCTTTAGTGTTAAGGTAGATGATACAGATTCTCAAGACTATCCCGCTATCTATATTGATGCGGAAAAGAATAAGCCGAACCAAGGCGTTGTATTCAAGTATAGTAGTGATACGTTTGGTAGTGTCGGAACCGGTCTTGACATCCGCGAAACCACCGGAAAGGTTACGGTAAACGGAACGGAGTATAAAGGTAAGGTGGATTGAGCCGATTTTAACATAATCAGACAATCGCAACTTAACGACTGGCAATAAGCGGATTATGCTTGTTTTTACAGTGCGGGTGTATAAGGAGTAAATAAGCCTTGTACACCCGTACCGTTTTTTATACACCCGTAATGGGCAGTAAATAAGAGAATTGCGCACCGGGTGTAGGGTGTAGTAGAAAGTTTGAAAATACTGTTTGGGTAGTTCGTGCGTTTCACGGGCGGAATCGGATTATTTTCGTCCGAAGTCAGCAGGTATTTCTCCCCACTGTTTGGTTTCCCATTTCAGGATGCGGGTGGTGTAGGTGTTTTCGCGTAGCCACTTTTCGGCGCGCTCTATCAATTTGAAGAGTTCTTCCGTTTTGGGTTCACGTGGCAGTTTTGTCTTGCATTTTTTTTGTCTTATCCAGTTGATGGCATTCACGCTGTCGCTGTAGATGGGCATATCGAACCCTTTCTGTTTCAGTAAAGCAAGTCCGTGGACGATGGCGAGGAACTCGCCGATGTTGTTCGTACCATACACCGGGCCGAAGTGGAATACTTCCTGCCGACTTGCCACGTGTACGCCCCGGTATTCCATCGCTCCGGGATTGCCGCTACAGGCGGCATCTACGGCAAGGCTATTCTCTACGACAGATGAAGGGAGAGGGGCATTCATATCTTTCTTCTGGGCGGGAGCAGCCGGAGAGGAGCGTTTGATATACTCATACGGAGAAGATGCAAAGGCTTTTTCCGCTTCTTCGCGTGTCTCGAACGACTTGTATTTCGCTCCTTCGTAGCCTTTGGTTTGTAACTGGCAGTCCGTCCAGGAAGTATAAACGCCCGGATTGACGCCTGACCATACAACGTAAAATTTCTCCTTTCCCATAATTGGGGGCAAAGGTAATGCAAACTGGAGGAAGTACAAAATAAGCTTGCTTAATTTTTAATGTTAAGATGTAGCTTGGCTCATTAGGGAAGTGGAGAAAGAAAATTGCATATAGAAAAAAGGATAAATACTTTGTTTTTGACTGAATTATTCTTATCTTTCCCAAAATCTAAGTATTAATCTGTTGTGCCTATGAAAGAGCTTATTCTGTTGCTGTTCGTTTTTTTAGCAACTGCTGTCTTCGTCTACAGGCGCAATCTCCCGTAGTGTCTACACCTCAGCCGTGGACGTTTCCCCGTGTTGCAGTAGGGGAGATTCTTCTGCTCCGAAAAACACTTCTCCACCCCGAAGTATTTCATTTTACCTTCTGTAAATGTTCAAAATCAGTCTGTAATGCAGATGATTAGTGAAGACATTGCTTACTTTGAAGAGGCGGAGCGAAGAAGGCTTACTCTCAGTCACCTTATTTATAAGGGATTTCCTTCTTGGGAGGGAGAGCCCGGAACTGAATGTTTTTTTGAAGCATATAAAGAATTGTCTGCCATGCTTTCTGACTCCATTCCGTTGAATCTTGAACGTGCCGTGTTTCTGATAGAGAATGCCTATTTGGGCAACACGATGAAGTATTCTGACTTTCAAAACGAGATTGGCGAAAGGGTGCAGTATTGTCAGTGGAGATTGAATGACTTGAAACTAGACTCTGATGATGAGCTAGCTAAGAATATGGCTATTTTTAGTTTGTTGACTGATACTTTGTCTATTAATCAACCCGGTAGTGAGAAAACAATTGTGCATTATCCTTTGAAGTATAATCTGGATGATTATGATTCTCAAAGGGATTATACCAGTCATTTTGTATCATCTATGCTTCACAGCAATATGGGGCAATGTTATTCTATGCCTTTGCTTTATCTAGTGATGGCTGAGAGAATGGGTGCAGAGGCTTATCTTTCGTATGCCCCCAAGCACATGTTCATTAAAATAAAGAATGATAAGGGGGCATGGTATAATCTGGAACTGACTTGTCGTTCTGTATTAAGTGATTACCATTATATGAACGGTAGCTATATCAAGAGCGAGGCAATTCGTAACGAACTATACTTGGCACCTGTTAGCAAGAAAGAAACGGTGGCGATGTTGATGGCGCAGTTGGGGAGGTATTATCGTGTAAAATATGGTTATGATTCTTTTATTATAAAATGTGCAGAACAAAGTGAACGATATGCTCCGAATAATATAGATGCAAAAATTATTGAAGCTGATTATCAGACGAAATTAACAATGGAAATAGCTCGCCTGATGAATGCTCGTACTCCTGAGATGTTGAAGGAAATATCTCCTGATGCTTATCGGCATTATGTTTCGTATGCATCAGTTATATAAAGAGATAGACGATAGTGGGTATGAAGAAATGCCAATTGAAATCTATCGGAACTGGTTGAAGCATGTAGCAGGTCTGAAAGAAAAGGAAAAAGTCGGATTCTCAACTGAGACTCCGGAAGATGGTGAAAATAATCATGTAAAAACAATAAATGCTATGAAGAAGGTATTACTTGTTGCAATGAGGGCAGGACTGGTGACTTTGTCTTTACAGGCTCAGAAATCGGAAGGCAATCCTTTTGCCCGTTTGGGGTATCAGGCTGATGTGTTTACATTTAGCGAGAATAAGGAGTTTCATGATCAGGAGGTGGTTGTGGAGATAGGGGATGTTCTTTATGATACAAAGACTAAGGAGGTTGTCGGCTTTGTGATGGAAAGGGATACTTTGATAGAGTTGAGGCCTGAGTTGCAAAGTATATCGATAGATCCGCATGCTGAGAAATATTATTCGATAACGCCGTATGCGTATTGTATGAATAATCCGGTGAGGTTTGTAGATCCTAATGGGAGAGATGTATGGGAAATCAATCAACAGGGAGAAATTGTCAAAAGAATAAAAGATACGACACAAGACGCTTTTTATATGGTTGCTAAGGATGCGGATGGAAATTATCAGCGAACTTATACAACAGATGCTGATGGGAATATGGCTTATAACAGTATTAGTTTTGGGTATGGGACTATTGAGTCACAAAGGAGCATTTCTTTTTCCTCTGACGGTAATAGTGTTGAATCGTATGATGTTTATAAAGTCAGAGGGGATAAGAACGGAACTGGTTTATTTGAGTTTATGGCTGCTAATACAACGGTAGAATGGTCTCAAGCCAAAACAGGTATTGTGGGAGATAAAGGATTGAATTTTCTTACAACGTCCCATTATGAGGGAAAGGAACATGGAATAAATCGTTTATATTCTGGGCAGTTATATGCAGGATACACCATCAGAGAGCAAAATCACATCCATCCTGATAACACGCCCATATCCGTCAGGCTCTTTTTAATCATCCCCAATATGGTAAAGCTGGAGAGTGGGGGAGATGTCGGTGCTTCTGCTTGGGTTGTAGGTGATCGTCAAAAGAGGGGATTAAGTAATCCGACATTTAGGATTTATTTACCGCGCAGTAAGTCATATATAAATTATGGACCAAACTCAATAAGAAGTGACTATGGGAAGTAAAGTAGCTATTTTAGGATTTATTCTTGTTTTTCAGTAAGCATAAGCACAAGCCGTGCACAAGAAAATAAAGTGATTGCTCCTCCCGATTGGGAACCGATTACCCGTACCTTTATGTCGCTTGAATTGCAGATTGATAGTGCTTTTATTGAACGTTTGGATAGTATGTTATTTGATAAAAAATGGGAGCGTATGAATTCAATACTCTCTAGCCCAAATAGTAGTAAATCATGGAGACATTTTTATATCTCTTTTGAAAAGAAAGCTGGTTCAGATAATTTTATTACTGTAAGCTTGGGGGATACTCCGGCTAGAAACTCAATAGGCTTTTTAAAACGCAATGAATACTTTTATTGGTTTTATGGTGATGTTCCTCCCAATATTATATTAAAAACGAAATCGAAAAAACGATTTTCATATAAAGAATATATGTACGAAGTTATAGATCCACCTTTTGGATTTTTGATATACAATAGTCAGACTGGTAATATTGAAGTCAATGAAAAAGATTGCTATTGATTGGTAGTAAATCATATATAAATTATGGACCAAAATCAATAAGAAGTAATTATGGTAAGTAAGGAAATTATTTTTGGCTTAATACTTGTTTTTGCTGTAAGTATAGGCCAAGCGCAAGACCGTAAGGTGATTCCTCCTCCTGATATGACGCAAAAAACTCATACTTTTTTTTTGTCATCTGAGTTATGTGTCGATAGTGTTTTTATTAGAAACTTGAACGGCATCTTATTTGATGAAGAGGGTGCTTGTTGGATGAATTGTGATAATAAATGGCGAAATTTTCATCTTGACTTTGAAAAAATAGATAGCTTGAATTATTCTATTCAAATGATGTTTTGGAATATTCCTGTGAAAGAATCAATAGGCTTTTATAAATACAATGAATACTTTTATTGGTTGGAGGGTGATATTCCTCCAAATATAATATTAGCAGTGAAATCAAAAAAGCGATTCTCATATAAAGAACATCCACCTTTTCTTATTATTGATCCCCCATTTTGGTTTTTGATGTACAATAGTCAGACTGGCGACATAGAAGTCAAAGAAAAAGGTTGCTATTGATTGGTTGTAAACCATACATAAATTATGAACTTCGTTTTATAGTACCCAAGCGCTAAAAGTATGAGTTATAAATATATGCTTTTCACAGCAATAATATTGATATTATATAGCTGTGCTAATAGGGAGTACCTAAATCAGAAACATAAACATGGATACAATTGTTAATACTGCTACTTCTCCTTTTATAGGAGAAATAGGACGGGTGTTGATAAATTTATACAGTATGTTGAAGGGATGGATTTAGGTATTCCCTTAACAAAGAGGCTTTTACTCTTTACTTTTATAATAAAGATGGAAAAACTTATGTAACAATGTTCGTTGTTCCTTATTATCTGAAAGAAAAGATTAAAGGCTATACCTATGTCAATGATTACATCTTCGTTTATTATGGAGAAGAAAATATTGGGAATAAATATGTTAATAAGAACATGTTATTGGACTATCGTGATACCTTGCCAGGTTTCTTAGATTATGATAAATTTCCGATAGGCCATTATGATTCTTATGGTATAGAGTTTCAAATTGTGAGTTCCGATAGTTTGTTGATTGTCAGAAAGGGGATGTTGTAGTGAAGTGAATGTAATATACTCATATATAAAGTGTACCTATGGGAGTAATTAGAAGTATTATCTCTTTTTTGTTTATTACAATGATTTCTTTGTCTGCTTATTCGCAAGCCGCTTATTACAGAGAACAATTAAGGCTTGCAAAAAATATGCTGAATGGTAGGGATTCTCTTGATCTGCAGAAAGCAGTGTATGCAGTGGAAAATGCTTATTATAATGGAAATCTGAATAAAGAAGCTTTTGATAGACAGATTGACATGTATGCTGAGTTTTGTAAGAGAATTCTTCTCTCTGGTGATGTCCGTTATGATGGAAAGGGGGATGAGCGTTCTGCTATGGCTCAATGTGCGGTTTTTTTGTTTTTATGACGGATACCATTCCTATGCAAATGGGAGATACTGTTGTTGGTCATTTACCTTTTGAATATAATTTTGATGATTATAGTGGAAGGGAAGATTGGAGCAATATGTTTGTGTCCCGTATGATGCAAACAAAAAGAGGTAATTGCCATTCGATGCCTTTGCTTTATAAAATGATAATGGATAGGTTGGGTGAAGAATGTTGGTTGGCTTTAGCACCGAATCACATGTATATAAAGGCCAGAAATCAGCGTGCCGGTTGGTATAACATAGAACTGACTTGTGCTGATTTTCCAACAGATGCATGGTTGACGGCTTCCGGATATATTCATCTGGATGCCATAAGAAATGGTATTTATATGGATACTCTTTCTGTTAGGCAGTCTGTAGCGTTGTGTCTCACAGATTTGGCACAGGGCTATTTACATAAATATGGCATGCGGAATGGAAGCTTTGTAATGCAATGTTGTGATACAGCATTGGCTTACTACCCTAATTATATAAATGCCTGGTTGTTGAAAGCGCATGTTTTGAGCCGATTTTATCAAAAAGAAGGAAAACTAGAACTTAAACAAGAGATGGACAAACTCTATACAAAGATACATGAGTTAGGATATCGAAAAATGCCTCAAGAGATGTATCTGAGTTGGCTATATTCTTTAAATGAATATAGTAATGAGTATAGGATAAAGAAAATTGTTAGTTTTAACAAAGGAGACTATCAAATGAGATAGGAAATACCTGATTAAATAAATACTGATTACAAGTTATCATTCTATTTACGAAAGTCTTGAACAACTTGCTCCTTTCATTTGTTTCCTTATATAAGATAAAAATGATAAATATCAAAAGAAAGGATTAAATATGATCAGAGAACGGACATTTGCCGAAGCATTGGAGCATCGGCGCAGTTATTATTCTATCAGTAACGACTCTCCAGTTCTGGACGAGGAAATTGTACATATCATCCGTACAGCAGTAAAATATGTGCCTTCGGCATTTAATTCGCAGACCACACGAGTTGTGCTGCTACTGGGTGATGAACACCAGAAACTATGGAGAATTGTGAAGGATCAGTTGGAAGAACGCTTGTCCGAAGAACAGTATCGCCAGTCGGAAAAGAAGATTGATACTTCGTTTTCTTGCGGATATGGCACGATACTCTTCTTTGAAGACCGTTCCATTGTGGAAGGACTGCAAAAACAATTCCCTACCTATCAAGATAATTTCCCGACGTGGTCCCAACAGACTTCTGCCATGCACCAGTTGGCCATCTGGACTATGCTTGAAGACAAAGGCTTGGGTGCTTCCCTGCAACACTATAACCCGTTGATTGACGAAGATGTACGCAGCACATGGCATCTTCCCGAGACTTGGCAACTGATTGCACAGATGCCTTTCGGTACTCCTGTTGCCGAACCGGGCGAGAAAGAATTTAATGATTTGAGCGAACGCATTAAAATTTTTATCTGATAGTAAATCTCTCAGAATAGAATTGCTTACCTTTGTACGCAAAGGTAAGCGCTTATGATACGTATTTTTTTAACCGGTTACATGGGAGCCGGTAAAACAACTTTAGGAAAGGCTTTTGCCCGCGAACTGAATATACCGTTCATCGATTTGGACTGGTATATCGAAGAACGTTTTCACAAATCCATACGTGAATTGTTCATAGAGCGGGGGGGCCTCTTTTCGTGAACTGGAGCGAACCATGCTGCATGAAGTGGCTGAGTTTGAAAACGTCATTATCTCAACCGGAGGCGGTACTCCTTGCTTCTTCTTCGATAATATGGAGTACATGAACGATAACGGACAGACTGTTTTTCTGGATGTTCATCCTGACGTTCTGTTCCGTCGATTGCGAGTGGCTACGCAGCAACGTCCCATTCTGCAAGGAAAAACGGACGAAGAATTGCGGGCCTTCATTATAGAAGCTTTGGAAAAACGTGCGCCGCACTATGGTAAGGCAAGGTACCGTTTCGATGCCGGACAATTGGAAAGCCGTCGGCAAATTGCGGATTCTGTGCAGCAGTTACGTAGCTTGCTGGGCATTTAACCGCTTGTAAATGTGCAATTTTAGGAGGAAAACGCAATAAATATCGAGAATTATCGTATTTTTGTCGCCCTATTAAAATCAAAAAACAAACATCTGAGTTACAAAAAATGAGAAAATGGCGTATTGAAGATTCAGAAGAGCTTTATAACATTACAGGTTGGGGCACTTCGTACTTTGGTATCAATGACAAAGGTCATGTAGTGGTGACACCTCGTAAAAACGGTGTCGGCGTCGATTTGAAAGAATTGGTGGATGAGTTGCAATTGCGAGACGTAGCGGCTCCTATGCTGATACGTTTTCCCGATATTCTGGACAACCGGATTGAGAAGACTTCTTCGTGTTTTAGACAGGCCGCTGAGGAATACGGCTATAAAGCGCAGAACTTTATCATCTATCCTATTAAGGTTAATCAGATGCGCCCTGTGGTTGAGGAGATTATCAGCCATGGAAAGAAATTCAATCTCGGGCTGGAAGCCGGGTCGAAGCCTGAACTTCATGCTGTGATTGCGATAAACTCAGATTCTGACTCGTTGATTATCTGCAACGGCTATAAGGATGAGAGCTATATAGAGTTGGCTTTGCTTGCCCAGAAGATGGGAAAGCGTATCTTTCTTGTAGTAGAAAAAATGAACGAGCTAAAGCTGATAGCCAAGATGGCGAAGCAGTTGAATGTTATGCCTAATATCGGCATTCGTATTAAGTTGGCTTCTTCAGGAAGTGGCAAGTGGGAAGATTCTGGCGGTGATGCAAGCAAATTTGGACTCAGTTCCAGTGAACTGCTCGAAGCACTCGACTTTTTGGAGTCAAAAGGACTGAAAGATTGTCTGAAATTGATACATTTTCATATCGGAAGCCAGGTTACGAAAATTCGTCGCATTAAGACAGCCTTGCGCGAAGCATCCCAATTCTATGTGCAGCTTCATGCTATGGGATTCAAAGTAGAATTCGTGGATATCGGTGGTGGCTTGGGCGTAGATTACGATGGAACACGCTCGTCCAGTAGCGAAAGTAGCGTCAATTATTCCATTCAGGAATATGTGAATGACTCTATTTCCACTTTGGTAGATGCCAGTGATAAGAATGGTATTCCCCATCCCAATATTATTACGGAAAGCGGACGTGCACTGACTGCCCATCATTCCGTACTTATTTTTGAAGTGCTGGAAACCACCACTTTGCCCGAATGGGATGATGAGGAGGAAGTAACTGAGGAAGACCATGAATTGGTGCAGGAACTTTATGGTATTTGGGACACATTGAATCAAAATAGAATGCTGGAAGCCTGGCACGATGCACAGCAAATCCGTGAAGAAGCGCTCGACTTGTTCAGTCATGGAATCGTGGATTTGAAAACACGTGCACAGATTGAGCGTCTTTACTGGTCTGTTATGCGCGAGGTGAACCAGATTGCAGGCGGGTTGAAGCATGCTCCCGATGAACTTCGCGGATTGCCGAAACTGTTGGCGGATAAATATTTCTGTAACTTCTCGCTGTTCCAGTCCCTGCCGGATTCCTGGGCTATCGACCAGATATTCCCAATTATGCCCATTCAGCGCCTGGACGAACGTCCTGACCGTGCGGCAACTTTGCAGGACATCACTTGTGATTCGGATGGAAAGATCGCTAACTTTATCTCGACTAAGAATGTGGCACACTATCTGCCCACTCATTCTTTAAAGAGTAAGGAACCTTATTATATGGGTGTGTTCCTCGGTAGGTGCCTATCAGGAGATTCTGGGTGATATGCATAATCTTTTCGGTGATACGAATGCTGTGCATGTATCTGTTAATGAGAAAGGATATACCATCGAACAGGTGATTGATGGTGAAACTGTAGCGGAAGTGCTTGACTATGTTCAATATAGCCCTAAGAAACTGGTGCGTACACTGGAGACTTGGGTGACTCAATCAGTAAAAGAGGGACGCATTTCATTGGAGGAAGGTAAAGAATTCCTTTCCAATTATCGTTCCGGTCTGTACGGATATACTTATTTGGAATAAGAATATGAGAGAAAAACTAACAGTAATAAAGGTGGGTGGCAAAATCGTGGAGGAAGAAGCTACCCTCCATAAGTTGTTGGATGACTTTGCAGCTATTGAGGGCTACAAAGTCTTGGTACACGGAGGGGCCGTTCGGCCACAAAATTGGCTGCCCAACTGGGCATTGAAAGTCAGATGGTAAACGGGCGTCGTATCACGGATGCCGAAACGCTGAAAGTAGTGACGATGGTGTATGGCGGGCTGGTAAACAAGAATATTGTAGCCGGACTTCAGGCGCGTGGTGTCAATGCACTGGGATTGACAGGCGCGGATATGGATGTTATCCGTTCCGTGAAACGCCCGGTGAAAGACGTTGACTATGGCTTTGTGGGTGATGTAAAGCAAGTGAATGCAGAGTTTTTGGGTGATTTGATCCATAAAGGAGTAGTTCCCGTAATGGCTCCGCTGACGCACGACGGTGCAGGCAACCTGCTGAATACGAATGCCGATACGATTGCAGGAGAGACTGCAAAAAAGCCCTTGCTGCTTTGTTTGATGTGACATTGGTGTTCTGTTTTGAGAAGAAGGGGGTGCTTCGTGACGAGAACGATGACGATAGCGTGATACCCCAGATCACTCCTGCTCAATTCAAACAATACGTAGCGGACGGTGTTATTCAAGGAGGCATGATACCCAAGCTGGAGAATTCTTTTGAAGCTTTGAATGCGGGAGTAACAGAAGTGGTAATTACCTTAGCGTCAGCAATTAACGAGAATAGCGGAACCCGCATCAAAAAATAATTCAAAAAAAGGTAGTGAGCAGCTGTAACTTTCCATATACTTAACCGTCATTATTAATAGAGATGCAAGAAATCAGTTTTCGGAATGACATTCTTCCTCTGAAAGACAAAGCTCTTTCGGTTGGCTCTCCGGATTACTTTCGACAGAGCAGAGGCAGAAGACGTTGTGCAGGAAACACTGATAAGAGTCTGGAACAAACGTGATGAGTGGACGCAATTCGGTTCTATCGAGGCCTATTGCTTGACAGTGGCAAAGAACCTGGCGATAGACCGTAGCGAAAGAAAAGACGCTCAGACCGTGGAACTGACACCTGAAATGGATCAGGCCTCCGGAGCATCCAACCCTTATGATCATCTGGTGGATAAAGAGCAAATGACCCTTATCCATCGTCTGGTCAATGAGCTCCCCGATAAACAAAGGCTGATTATGCAGCTTCGGGATATATAGAGGGTAAGAGTTATAAAGAAATTGCGGTCGTCCTGCATTTGACGGAGGAACAGGTAAAAGTGAACCTCTTCAGGGCGAGGCAAAAAGTGAAACAACGGTATTTAGATATAGATGGTTATGGACTGTAAATATATAGAACAACTTTTGGAACGTTACTGGCAGTGTGAGACTTCCCTTGAGGAAGAAGCGCAGTTGCGTGCTTTTTTTAATGGAAGCGACGTTCCAGAGCATTTGCTTCGTTACAAAGACTTGTTCGTATATCAGCAACTGCAACAGGAAGTGGGATTGGGAGCAGATTTCGATGCCCGTGTGCTTGCAGAAGTGGAGACTCCGGTGGTAAAGGCGAAACGCCTGACGCTTACCGCACGTTTCGTTCCACTGTTCAAGGCCGCCGCAGTAGTGGCAGTGGTACTTTCATTAGGGAATGTGATGCAACATTCATTCTATAGTGATATAAAAGAAGTGGCCGCAGTCGATACGATAGGCAAACAAATTACCGCACCTTCGGTAGCTCTCTCGGGAGACGTGACGATTACCCATGAACAACAGATTCTGGATAGTCTGCAACGGGTAGACAAGAAGGTGGAACTGAAAAAGTAACGTTTTCATTTGCTTTTAAAATAACATTTTCATTTGCTTTAAACATAAATATAGTTAGTGTGCTTTATTAAAACAACAAATTGAGGCTGTGAAGTTTCAATTCTCTCAAATTCTTATAAAAACTAACTAAGATAGATGGGACGCCGCGAGATGCAGCGTCCCTTTTATTTGCAAGCTCATCACGGTCGTACAAAAACAACGAAGGGCTTCCTCACGGAAACCCTTGCGTTTAGTGTGTTAGAAAAAACTTTTTCCTATAGTAGTTGTAAGAGAGAATTTTAAAGTTTGTACAAGCTCTTCTTCGGGTAATCCAATTCAGGATTGCCTTTGTAACCTACCTTGCCGCTACCGCTGGTGCGTACTTTCAGGAATTCGGTAGCAAAACATTTAATATTGCCCGAACCTGATACACTGGCGGAAACGCGCTGGGCTTCATAGCCTTCTGTGAAGAGGTCACCCGAACCTGCTACACTGTAAGAAGCGGTTTGAGTAGTTCCGGTAATGGTAGCCGAACCTGATCCGGCAATGCTTGCTTCCGTGCCCGTAGCTGTTACATTTCTCAATACCATGTCACCCGATCCTGCAACGGATACTTTCAGGTTATTACAAGTGATGTTATTTACATTGATATCGCCCGATCCCGCTACAGATACCTTCATATCATTACATTTAATGCCACTACCTTTGATGTCTCCCGAACCTGCAACATTGATTGTCAGGTTATCATCGGTCTGAAGACCATTCTTCAGGAAAATATCACCTGAACCTGCAACCGAAATGCCATTCAACATTTCAGCGGATACGCGTACATCCAATTTTTTATAAGATACATTGACGTTCTTCTTGAAACCGATATATAAGGTGTTATCCTTTACCTTGATATCCAGTAAGTCTATAATGTTGTCCGAAGTGTAGACTTCTACTCCAGGACGTCCCGATTTTTGGGTAAACGTAACATCCGGACTGCCGGCTACACTAATTTTCTTGAAGTTGTCTACCTTGATGTCCTTGGTTACATAATTATTGCTGGCTACTACTTTCTTATTGCTCCAGTTACCGGAACTGTAGTTCTTGCTTTGTGAACACGCTGTTGTACTGAAGATTAAACAGATACATGTGATAAGACTTGCTAACTTTCTCATAACTTTTTTAGTTTTATAATTATTCATATATATTATTTCTGTTTACCTATTAGACGTGAGTTACTTAAAAAAAGTTGCATGTTTCTTTCTCTTTTTTCAGAAACTTTTTAGTGAACGTCCAGTCATGTTATATAAGTCAATATTCATGCCAAACCTATAAAGTGCTGATACATAGAGTGTCTTCTTTTTGAAGCATGTGTTCATTTTCGGACACTTGTCCGTTTTTGGTTGCCGATCACTTGTATATTCGGGATGATATTTCGTTCATTTGTCTGTTTATTCATTGGGAGATTTTATTGTTTTGGAAAATGTATTGGAAGATAATGAACTTGGGCGTTTCCTTATTAAGGTGAATACCCGTGCCCGGCGCCTGACTTTCCGTACGCGGGAAGATGCCGTCTATGTAACCGTTCCGCCCGGAACTACGATGAAAGAGGTGAAGAGTGCAATAGAACAGTTGCGTCCCCGTTTGCGGATAGCCCGTAAAAAGCGTACCCGTCCTTTGATAGACTTGAACTTCCGGATAGATACGGAGTTCTTCAAGCTAAATCTTGTAAGCGGACAGCGTGAACGTTTTCTTTCGCGTTCCGAACTGGGCGAGATGCAGATCATTTGTCCTCCGGGAGCCGATTTCTCGGATGAAGGATTACAGGCATGGTTGCGTAAAGTCATTGAAGAAGCCTTGCGGCGTAATGCGAAGATTATTCTTCCACCCCGTCTGTATATGCTTTCGCAAAAGCATAACCTGCCTTTTATCAAAGTGTGAAGATCAATTCCAGCAGTGGACGTTGGGGCAGCTGCTCGGCGCGGCGTAACATAAATCTTTCTTTCTATCTGGTCTTACTTCCGAAGCACTTGATAGACTATGTGCTCTTACATGAATTGTCTCATACTCGCGAAATGAACCATGGAGAGCGTTTCTGGGCACTTCTCGACGAACTGACGGAAGGAAAAGCCCAGGCATTGCGGAAAGAGCTGAAACAATACCGCACAGAAATATAGGATCGTCTTACCTACTCCCTACCTACTCCTTACTTACTCCTTACCTCCTCCTTGCTATAGAACAGGGAGAAGGTGGGGAGTGGATGAGAGGCCGGTGAAACTTAGTAATACAGTGGGTATAGTTTTCTTATTTCTGTGACAACTGTTTTACTTCCTCATTTTCTTTCTCAAAACGATAGGTTCCCCCTCTTTCGCTTAGTTCGAACAAGGAAAGTTTTTCGGTTTTATTATCCACAATAAACAGTGCGCTCTGTTCAGCAAAGCGTTTCACATCAATGCTGAATGGTTCTTCTGTTATTTTTTTGTTCACCAGTACGCTGTCATTAATCATTAGTGATAAGGAATCTCCTACAAATCCTTTCGTTAATGTAATGGTATATGTTTCAATGAAATTCCGGTCTTCATCTTTCTTTTTATCCAGACGCAGACTCATGTAAACGAAGATGACGACTACGAAAATAACAGCAAAAGCCAGGATGCCGTTGCCTACCATAAACTGTTTGTTAGTATTCAGACGATGTGCCATAAAGTTTGAAGTTTTAAGAAAGGTACAAATGTAACGAATAAATGCTATATGGGGCAAAAGTTTGGGATATTTGTGATTTGCCTGTTTGATAAGTGGTTTGTGATATGCTATTTTACTTATATTTATTCTTTCAAAGGTAAATAAATGCGATATATTGGTTAGTTGTCTGATATTTCTTTATACCTTGCAGAGCGATCTTCTTAGATCTATCAAATACAAAATTAATTCATGATGTTGTTAACTTTAAAATCGTTGGGTATGAAAAAATATTTATTACTTATATTTTTATTGTTGGGGTGTAGTTCCGGTGATAATACGAGCGAAACGGGCGATGTTCCTGTAATCAATCTTTCAGATAAGGTATTGGAAGTTCCTTCTTTACCTTTGAGTGAGGCAGCTGTAAAGCTTGAGGTAATACCTCTGGAAGTAACGGATGAGGCTTTGCTCAGTGGAATAAACCACTTGAGGGTGACAGACCATGATATCTGGGTAAGTATAAATAAGAGCCAGTACATTTATCGTTTTTCCCGCACGGGTAAATATTTGGGAAAAGTGGGAAAGATAGGACAAGGACCACAAGAATATATACGGATGAGTGATTTTATTATAGATGATGAACGACAGGAAGTGTATATTATAACCACAGTAAACGGAATTAAAGTGTACGATTTCAAGGGTAATTATAAAAGAGATGCCACTAAACAAAAGAGCTATTCATGGATGGAGGAGTTTTCTGCTAACAATTGCAAATTAATATTTCATCATCAGTCGTTTTTCCTAAGCCAGAATCTTTGTGTAATTAAACCGATAGATAACCCTAAAGATTCATTATGGTCAATTGCGCTTGTGGACAGTGCTTTTAGTAAAGAAAAGATTTTTAAAAAATCCGGCACATATAGGAAGAGAGGAACAAATAGTGGAGCATCGTGGCAAACCGGAACAATATGATATGGTGAACTATTGGTGTGAATATGACAACTGTTTTGATATGTACGGTGGAGAATTGACATTGAAATATGCAGATACAGATACTATTTATCAATATGACGTGGAAGAGAGAGAATTTATTCCACAATATTCAATTTTCACAAGAGAAGAGAAAGGGGAGTATGAAACTACTCATCTGTTTGTTAAAGACAAAAAGGATTTTAATTGTTTTTCTATCCGTTCTTATTTTTCCTGTCGGGACTTTATCTATTTGATAGGAAGTAAAGGCAAAGAGAGGTCTATACGTTTTGCTACGATAAAAAGAGATGGAAGCGTAAGAAAAGAAGTGCGAGAAAGTGAATTTGGAGAATATAACTCTTCGTGGTGGATCAAGTGGTTTTCTAAACCATACCTTTATTTGAGTTGTCCGTTTGTCCTTGAAAACGATTTCGTTGGCGGAGACTTTACAGTAGATTATCGTTCGTGCGGCAAATACTGGATTGATGTACTGGAACCAGCAGCAAAGACAATTGGATTGATGTGGAGCAGATAAAAGCCTCTACCTCATGCGACGAAAACAGAAAGCAGGATTTTGTCAAAGTGCTGGAAAATGTGGATGAAGACAGTAATCCGATACTGGTGATTGCAACATTAAAATAGGGGAGAATAGTCAATAGAATATGAAGAAAATACTATTAGTTTGGATTTGCTTTATCTATGGTTTGCTTTTTTTTGTACTCAAGAAATTGCATCTGATATTTTTGATAGAGTGGAGCGATATATGGAAATATATCCTGATAGTGCATTATTGTTGTTAAATCGGATACAGCACCCTGAGAAACTTAGTGGAAAGCAACGGGCGGATTATGCATTATTGTTAACGCAGGCACGTGATAAGAATTATTTGGATAGTTTACAGTCTGATTCTTTAATAAAACTGGCGGTAGATTATTATCGGGATGGAGATGATAATGTGAAGGCAGGGAAAGCGTTGTTTTACTATGGTAAGGTGGCGGCTTTGCAAGATAAGGATACAATTGCCATACAGGCCTATTTGGCTGCACAAACTAAATTGGAGAAAACAAGGGAGTATAAGTTACAGGCTTTTGTGCATGAATATCTTGGTCGTTTGAACAATGACCGAGGAATATATGATACTGCTCTTGATAATTTCCGGAAGTCTGTTTGCTATTATCAAGAAGCAGGAGATACATTGGGAGTCGTATATAACTATAGAAATATGGCCCGTATCTACGATATAAAACAAAATAGAGATAGCTCTTTCTGGTATCTTAATTCCGGAATAGTTCTTTTAGAGGGTGACAGCACAGCACCGGTTTTACCTTCACTGCTGCAGATGTTAGGGATTGCAGAAAGGAAAAGAGGTAATTATTCTATTGCTGCCAACCACCTTTTAACAGCAATCAGGTATGAAAGGAATCTAATTCAATTAAACACTATTATTTTTCCTTAGGAGATGTCTATTTGCGTATGGAAGAATTGGATAAGGCAAGAAAGTGCTTTAAAAAAGGATTGGACTCTAAAAATGCTTTTACTCAATCTGGTGCTTGCAACTACCTTTATTTATTAGAGAAAAAAAAAGGAAAAATATGCTAAAGCTCTTTATTATAAAGAACAGTCGGATTCATTATTGAGGATAGACCAGAACGAAAGATTGAGAAATGCAATCTCTACTATTCAACGTCGATATGAGGCTGGTAAGTTGAGAATGGAGAATAAAATGCTTGAACAAGAAAAACAGAAGCAACTCTATTTTTGGATATCTATATCTTCCTTACTCGTTATTTCTTGTGTGTTTCTTTATTTCTGGATTAAGAAACAGTATAGACGAATTTATAGGGAACGTCTTAAAAAGCATGTAGAAAAAGCGAGTAGAGTGATTAAGGGTAATGATCAACTCATAGGGCAGTGCTTTTGCCGGATTGAAGAACTGCAACAAGAAAAGATACTTACCAAAGAAATGGCAGAAGAGCAAATAGCTGAATTGAGGAAAAGAATTCAAGTATTAGTTATTGAAAATAAAACGATTCGTGAAGAGTCATGTGCCATTGGTGTCTATGTTTTGGAGCAGTTAAGGAAAAAATTGCTGGTTATAGAGAATATGACTTCAAAGGAAAAGTCTCAGGTTTTCGAATATATGGATCTTTTATTTAATAAATTTGCGAGTCGGCTGAAAATGGATTATAATTTGAATGAGAATAACTTGCTGTTAGCTGTACTTGTTAAGCTTGGATTCTCTTCTACTGAACTGATGTTTGCATTTCAAAGTGAGATGAATTCGATTTTAAAGAAAAAACAGAGGCTGAAAAGTAAGTTTTGTTTGGGAGCCGATGATAATTTAGAGGCTTACTTGAACTCATATTCTCTACATTTGTCCACCTAAATAGGTTTTGTTTAGTAATAACATCTTGTATTTCTGTGTGTTATCTGAAATAGGGATGTCCAGTGGTTTATACTTTAATTCATGTTTTATGTATTATCTTTGGAGCAAATAATTAAAGATAATACTATGAAAACCAACTTCTTTCTTTACTTACTGAGTTTCTGCAGTCTATTATTTATAGATACAGTAGAAGCTAATTCCAATGTGTTATTTAACGGGATGGAAATAACATTGTCTGGAAATGATGTGCCATTTGAATATCCCAAAGGTCCTGAACAAGAACACCGCTCTATTCCCTTTGGAATCCCAATTTCTGCATCCTTGAATGATAGCCATTCTATAGACTTGGATTTTTATCAGGCTATAGGTGAAATAGAAATCGTAAATTTCTCAACATGGAACTGTCATTCACTCTTCTTTTGAGAATATTGAATCTTCGATGATTAGAAGTATCCAGTTGTCGCAAGGCTTATCCGGCGATTTTTTACTTGAGATAAAAAGGTCGAAATGGAGCTTATGCGTATGGTTGGTTTACCATTAATTAAGAAGCATGCGAAAGGTGTATATTTACGATGACTACCAGCTTTCCTCAGGAAATGGTATAGGAACTTTCTTAAAAGAGTTTGCACGTTGTGTTGCTCAATGGGGAGACGATATACAGCTTTGTATGATTATGTTTCGCACCAATTCAGAGGAATTCCGTATCGGTATGCGAGGCGGAATGGAATATTTCTTCATCCCAAGGGGATTGTGCAAAAATCCTTTTGAAGAATGTGAACCGGTGATTGCAATATTGAGAAAGCATATTATTGATACAAGGGATACTTTCTTTTTGATAAACTATACGCTTTGTGATAGGCTGATGTCTGCAACCCGCAAATACTTTCCTTTATCGAGGCAGGTATGTGTTATTCATGATTTTAGTTGGACAGCACCTTTATTAGGAGATGTCGAATTGTTCCGAGGGTTGGTTGCTAAAAAAGGGGAGAGAAATTCCTTTTCAATATATAGAAATGTTGAAACTACATCGACGGGAAGCAGATCAATATCGCATAGCTGACAGTGTGGTTTGTCTCTCGGAAGATTCTCGTGATATATTGCAGGATTGTTATTTTGTGCCGAAAGAAAAGATAGCATTAATTCCGCATGGTGCAGATACTATAAAAAAAACGTTATCTGTATCGGCGAAACAAAAGTGGAGAGCGAGCTATTATTTGAATAATAATGAGAAAGTTATTTTAATGGTAGGACGCGTCTGTAAAAACTAAAGGAATGTTTGCTTACCTGAATGCTTTTAAAAAAAGTGTTGAAGAAAGAACATGATTGTCGATTGGTTATAGCGGGAGAACTATGTAATGCTCCTGATTTGTTGGCTGCTGCCGGTGAAGCCGTGATAAAGATTACGTTAACCGGACTATTAGACAAAGACAAATTGTCTTGTTGGTATAGGATGGCTGACATAGGGGTAATTCCTTCTTATTCAGAACAATATGGCTATGTTGGAGTAGAGATGATGGCTTATGGTCTTCCTATAGTTGCTTCAGATGGTTTTGGGGTTAGGTGTATGTTTCAGGATGGTATCAATGCTTTGGTGGCTCCAATTGGTAACCGAAGTAGTAATGAGTACGAACAACATCTTGCAGATTGTACATTACGTTTGCTGAGTAGTTTGAAGCTTCGTAAAAGGTTAAAAGATAGTGCTCGCCAGATTCTGAAAAGGAAATATGCTTTTTCGGAAATGGAGAAACATTATAAAGCCATTTTTATGGCATGAGAGTTTATTAACAGAGTATTTACCTTTAATTTTATCAGACATGAAAAAAAGTTGAGTAAAATTAAGCTGACCAAGCTGAATGAAGCTGAGTTGAGCGAAAGGAGAACTAAACAGGCTCTTGGGTGGTGAAAATTGCTGCATTTGCGGATGTCATGGATCATCTTCCACTGGTGCTAACCACGATGCTAACATTCTGGGTGGCGTATCCGGACTTGTTAGTCCTGGTGGTGGATGGGGTGACGGTAGTTTTGCTTAAGCAACTACTTTCACCGTTTTTAGTCTAACAATTAGTTAGGTTAACTTTTAGAACCTGCTTTGTTTTCAATACAAAGCAGGTTCCTTATAACTAACATGGAACTCTAATTTAACAAATCATGAAAATATGTTTTATTGTTAATGCCCTTGTTATTGGGGTGTAGCTCCAATAACCGTACGGGCGAAATGGGTAGGACTCCCGTAATCAATCTTTCCGATAAAGTAGCGGAAGTCTCATCTTTACCTTTGAGTGAGGCGACTGCAAAAGTGGATGTAATACCGTTACAGTCAACAGAGAAATCCATACTTGGTAGAATTCTTAAAGTTCAAGTTACGAATGACTATATTTTGGGTAAATCACATTATAGATTCCCATGGGCATCTATACCGTTTCTCGCGCTCGGGAAAGTATTTGAATAAAATAGGCAAACTGGGACAGGGACCAGAAGAGTTTACTCGGATGTCAGACTTTATCATAGATGAAGAACATCAGGAAGTGTATATTATAACCACAGTAAGCGGAATTAAAGTGTACGATTTTGAGGGGAATTATAAAAGGGATGCTACTAAACAGAAGCTATTCATGGATGAGGCGTTTTCTGCTAAAAGCAGTCAGTTTATATTATATCGTCAATCTTTCTTTTTGAGCCAGAATCTTTGTGTAATTAAACCGATAGATAATCCCAAAGATTCACTATGGTCCATTGCCCTTATGAATAGTGCTTTCAATAAAGATAAAATTTTCAAAAATCCGGTGCATATAGGGAAGGAAAAACAAATCGTAGCGCATCGTGCTACACCAGAATCTGGTGCAGTAAATTATTTGACTGAAAATTCAAGCAGCTTTGATTTGTATAATGATGAATTTACCTTGAAGTATCCGGATACGGATACTATTTATCAATATGATATGGAGAGGAAGGATTTCATTCCCCAATATGCCATTTTTACAGAAGAAAAGAAAGGAGACTATGAACTGACCCATTGGTGGATTAAGGATAGGAAATCTTTCGACTATTTCACGATAACGGGATATTATCCTACTAAGGACTATATCTATTTAATAGGAAGCAAGGGGGACGAAATTTACACGTTCTGTTACAACAAAGAAGATAAAACTGTAAGAAAGCAAGTGCGGGAAGGGAGTATTACCGAGCGAAAAAGTTGCCATGGTTCTCCCAACCTTTCCTTCATATAGATCGTCCGTTTGTTTTGCAGAATGATTTACTTGGCGGGAACTTTACTGTGGATTACCGTTCTTGTGGTAGATATTGGGTTGACGTATTGGAACCGGGCAGTGATGACAATTGGATAGATGTGGAACAGATAAAAGCCTCTACCTTTCATGCGACGAAGATAAGAAACAATATTTTATCCGTACGCTGGAGGTTGTAGATGAAGACAGTAACCCAATACTAGTGATAGCCACATTAAAATAATGTATGTATGGAAAAAAATCTGATATCTACCGGACAAGGGAACCAATATATGTATTCTGACACCTTTGGATGCTTTTTGTATGTGCCAGAGAACTTGAAATCGGTCATGGAAAGAGGAGGAGCTTCCATGGTCGATACAGATGATTATTATGCGTGTAAACTACGTTTCTTGCAGGAACATCGCTTTTTTGACAGAGAAAAGATTACTTTTCAAACAGAATATACGGAAGAACTGGTCAGAAAAAATATGGCTTGCTTGCGCCAGTTGCTTATTGAGGTTACAGATGCCTGTAATCTGAAGTGTAAATACTGCGGTTATGGTGAGTTCTATTCCAATTATGATCAACGGGAAACCTGTAGTCAGACGTTAGACAATGTGAAGATATTGGTAGATTATCTGGCGGACTTATGGAAGTCTGACTATAATGTGTCTCACAAGAATACGGTCATTATCGGCTTTTTATGGCGGAGAACCTTTGATGAATATGAATCTTATAAAGGAAACGATCGCTTATGTGGAGAGTCTAGATATGGCTCATTTGAAGTTTACTTACAATATGACGACTAATGGTATATTGCTGGATCGATACATGGATTTTTTAGTGGAAAAGAATTTCAGTATTCTAATCAGTCTGGATGGAAATGAATACCAATCTGGATACAGGGTGGACAAATACGGAAATTCTTCATTTGTGCGTGTAGTCGGAAATGCACGGAAATTGAAAGATACCTATCCTGACTTTTTTGACAAAAATGTACAATTTAATGCGGTACTACACGACCGAAATTCAGTTGAGGAATGTTATAAATCAATTTATGGGTTATTCGGAAAAACGCCCCGTATATCAGAGTTGAATACAAATGGCATCGTGACGGCGCATAAGGAAGAATTTTATCGGATCGGATGTTTAACAGTAAGTCGGAAAGTTTTAAGGCAGCAGTGGTTAACAAGGATATGAAGGAGAATTTTCTTTTTGGAAGATTCTAACTCCATTGCTTATCATACGATGCTCATGAATTATGGTGGTAATCGGTACGCAAACTATTTAGATTTATTTGACTCTGAAAGAGTCAACCGATACATACCTACCGGTACTTGCAGACCTTTTGAGCGAAAACTGTTTTTGACGGTTCATGGTAAAATACTTCCTTGTGAGAGAATAGGGCAGGAATACGTTATAGCTTGGCTGACTGATGGAAAATTGGATTTAGATTGTGACGCTGTTGCCAAGTATTATAGTTCCATGTATGAAAAAGTAATAAAGAGTTGTTCTCGTTGTCATTTGAAAAGAACTTGTGGGCAATGCCTGTTTTTACTAAAAGAGAAAGATGGACGGCTAATATGTCCGGGCATTCAAACTGATGCTAAACTGAGAAAGGAGTTTTCAACCTTTTGACTTATGGCAGAACAGAATCCGAGGAGATTATGAGAGGCTATTATCATCTATTGTTATTGACTAATATAATTTAAATATTATGAACTATTTGTTTTATCTAGAGCCATATACTTTCTTGTTTCGTAGCAGAAGCATGTCTGTAGTTTATAACACGCTTAATTCTGCTTATATAGTTTGCCCTAATCATCCTACTGTACAACATATTCTTACACAATGGGAAGATGCTACTAACGGATATAGAACGGAATTAAACGAAGAAACTCTGAAAGATGAGACAGTTCGGCTTTTTGTAAACAATGTCAGAGATACTTTTTCCGGTGACTGTGTGGAATTAGCTAAGGAACATCCGAAGCCGTACATATTTAAGCCGACTTTATTTCTGAATACAGATATTCGCATCAAAGAAGAACAAAATAAGGTCTCACTTGAGAGCGCATTTTGCAAAATCTTCATGAAGTGACTCTTTTCTTTTCCTCGTCATGCATGCAGAATTGTGCAGCGTGTTTCTTCCTATTATCAGCAGATGAATCATTGCACGGTTTGTCATGAAGATGTATTGAAGATAGAGGATTATACTCGCTTGTTACATCAACTTCAGATATGCGGTATCCAGCGAGTGGACTTATTGGCGGGAGGCAATCCTCTTCTGAACAGTTATATACGTAAATTATCATTGGAGTTTTCTGAATCCACTTTTAAAAAAAGCATCTATACTTGGAATACAACTTTTTGAATGATGAGTATATAAAGTTTGCGCAACAAACAAACTCTATATTGGAAATCTCGGTTCATCCGGAAGACTTAGGTAATCAGCTGGTTGATTGCATGTGGAAATACCACTTCGATATAGTGCGATGGAATTTGATAGTATCTGCAGAAAACGATATGGAACAACTGGAAAACTTAAACTTGCCGGAGGGAGCTTCTATTAAAGTGCAGCCTTTTTATACCGGAAGCAACTATGCTTTCTTTCGCGATTTCGTTTTTTTCTGATTTGGAAGATATTACTTGCTGTGCCTATTGATAGAAAAACAATATTTAGGCATAAAGTATTGAATGATAATTTCTTTGGAAAGTTAACCGTTTTCCCATCCGGAGAAGTCTTCGCGAATGTAAATTGCCCTGCGCTTGGAAATATACAAGAATCTTCTCTAAAGGAACTTGTATACAAAGAGTTGACAGAACAGGATGTCTGGCTCAGAGTGCGAAGTAAGGAAAAACCTTGCAAACAATGTATTAATAAAGATCTGTGCCCTTCCATATCCAATTATGAGTTAGTGATAGGTAAAAACAATCTTTGTAATATACAGCCTGAATAAAAAAAAAAAGTGTATTGAAGATTTATAAGAGTTGAATTATGAAATCAAAAATATTGTTTTGTAATGGTACCGGTAATGGTATGCAACAAGAAGTGTGTATGAATTTAGTTTCTATTTTGCATACACTGCCTATTGAAATGGATCTGTTGAACTCTAATCTTGATTTACATCATACAAACTATGATTTGGCCATTACATATAATAGGCAGGGATACAATGGATTTAAAAAGTTAGGTTTAAATATTCCTTTGCTTTATGTATTATCATCAGATGATTTTTGTAGCGAGATGCTTTTTGACTCTTCTTTATATGTTCATGTGTTGATGATCAATTCCTATGAAACAGTATATTCAAATAGTTTCGTGTCGCAATCTTCTTTTCCATTTATGGTAAAGAGCATAGTTCCACCTATTAAGGAAAAGAAGAACAAAAGGTTGTTGGTTGATGTTGGTAATACCATTTCTTTAATGAATTTGTTGCCTTTGTTGAATATATATATTGATTATGAAATTGATATACTGACTGATAAACCTTATAAACTTAACGATTTGGTTAATGCGCATATACAGCTTTCAACAAGAAAAAATAGGGATCAACTAATAGGAGAAGCTGATATACTGATTGCTGAAGGATACACTGCCTTAAAAGGTGTGATGCAGCGGAAGCCCGTGTTTGTATTGGGTGAGCGTGGCTTTGGTGGTTTAGTAGAAAAGGATAATGTCAGGGAGCAGTATCGTACCGGGTTTTCAGGGAGATTGGGAGGGGTAAAAGATGAATATCTTCCGCTGCCGATGATGGGCTATGAGATGAAGAAGGTATTGAACGAAAGGGTAGAGGGGCTGATAGAAACAGCTGATGCCTTGTGTGAATGTTGTCGGGAAACATCCGATAAACTTTGTGGGTTGGTCTCATTTTTTGTAGCTCTTTCCCGAGTGAAAGAAAAAGTACTTTTACAAAAGAATCACTATATGGACTATATTCATACGGATGAGGCTGGCATCTATTGGGTGGTAGATAAAGTATATGGAAAGTTCCTGTTTGAGATAGATGAAACAGAGAAATGTTTGGTGGATTGTTTTGAGTCTCCACGGCAATTAAATTCAGTATATAAAGAGATGAAAGATAGTATGTCTGTTGAAGAGATAGAGAAGTCGGTAGATGACTTATTACAATATAAACTGCTTGATTACTGTATCGTATGAAACGTTTGGAACAGAACTTTGATGTAAGTGTTATTCTTCCATTCTATAAGAAGATGGCGGAATTCAGGAAGGCACTTCCTGTAAATGCCCCTTTACTTCCAACGTAACGGCATAGAAATTATCATTTGCCTGGATGAAGATAGCGAAGAGAAGGAATTGCTAAAGTTTATTGCAACTTATCCTTTAATTAATTGGAAAGTGTTAGTCAATCACTGGAAACACGAATGGAGGAATCCTTCGAAGACTATTAATGTAGGAATAAAGCATGCCACTAAAAAGTATGTATTGGTATGTTCGCCGGAATCGGAGTTCTATACGGATGCCATTAAAATTATGAGAGAGTATCTGGAGTATTATGACCGGCATTTCGCAGTAGGAAGGGTGGCATTTGTGGATTATGATAAGAATGAGATTGATGATTTTTTATTCACTCATCCTTTTGGTAGCATTATGGTGAAGAAAGAATTTTTTGTTTACCATAGGTGGATATGATGAATCGTTGGACAAATGGGGAGGGGATGACAACAATGTACGTGCTCGTCTGGAACTGTCCGGTGTGAGGAGGTTGTATTTGCCTGAAGTGAAGTTAGTGCATCAGGGAAGAAAAAAGAGAGTTGAAGGCGAGGAAAAAGAAAACAGAAAAAGTACCCATTGAAATGGGGAAAAGTATATTTCTACCTTCCCAAATAAAAATAAATGATAACTGGGGAGAGGACTTTAATGATATTATATTCGATTGGCAACATAAAAAGGAGAATAGTTTTCTGTTGGGTGAGTATTTAAGTTCTGATTACTTTACTGATTTGGAAATGTGGTCTCAGAAAGTGGAACAGGATTTTAAGTCTTTGCTATTGGTACAAAGTTATAATGAGGAAAGACAAATTACTGCTTTTCTGGAAAATGTCAGTGCTTATTTTGGTGGTATTGTTTTGCTGGATGATGAAAGTACGGATGATACTTATAAATTGGCTAAACATCCGTCACTGGTTTTGAAGGTGAAAAAGAAAAGATGTGGTTTTAATGATTTGGAAAATAGAAATATATTGCTGGATATAGCTTCATTTTTTAATACGGAATGGTTGGCTTTTATGGATGTGGATGAACGGATAGATAGAAGGTATGCGGATTTCAATTTTATGAATGACAGAGAAATAGAAGTTGGCATATTCCGTTTGGTGCACGTGTGGAATGATGAAAAAGTATATAATGCAGATTATCCATATTCGGAAGGTGGAGTTCAACAGAAATACAGAATGTTCAGAAATAAAGGACGGATGCAAATTGTGACAGAAAAGAAATGTCTGCATTTTCAGTTGACTCCTTATTATGAGAAGATATGTGTAACAAATATATTGTTGCTGCATTACGGCAATATGCTGGAAGAAGAACGTTTGAAAAAGTATCGGTTTTACAGTGTAGAGGATGTTGAGGGTGATCAACAAAGTTATGAGCATCTGGTATGTCCGCATCCTTGCCTAAAAGAAATAGAAAAAATAAGTCTATAAAAATATGCGATTTTCTTTTCCATATTGTCGTCAGCTGGATGGCATGGATTGTGGTCCGGCGTGTCTGCGGATGATAGCACTATATTATGGTAAAAGCTATTCTTTGCAAACTTTGCGTGCCCGCTCTTTTATTTCCCGAAACGGTGTTTCCATGTTGGGTATCAGCGATGCGGCTGAATCCATCGGATTCAGGACATCAGGAGTGCGCATTTCTTTTGGACAATTAGTGGAAGATGTTCCTTTGCCTTGTATCTTGCATTGGAGGCAAAGTCATTTTGTTGTTTGTTATGGAATTAAAAAGAAAAGAGGACAGTACTGGTTTAAAATTGCAGATCCCGGAAGTCAGCTGGTTGTTTATAATGAACAGGAATTGAAACAATGTTGGCTGGCAACTAAATCTGATGGGGAAGAAAAAGGAACAGCTCTTGCACTAGAACCTACTCCTGATTTTTATAGTAGTGACGGTGAACCGGAATTAAAAGGAAGAGGATTACGTTTCTTTTTACGTTATCTAACTCCCCTATAAAAAAGGAATTGTTTCAACTGATGTTGGGCATGTTGGTGGTGAGTTTGCTGCAGCTCTTACTGCCCTTCCTAACGCAAACGTTGGTGGATGTTGGTATCAGCGACGGGAATCTTAGTTTTATTACACTGGTCCTGGTTGCACAGATTATAATCTCAGTTTCACAACTTTCGGTAGAATTTATCCGTAGCTGGATATTGCTGCATGTGAATACACGTATTTCTATTTCTCTGATCTCTGATTTCTTGGTGAAATTAATGAAACTGCCGCTTCACTTTTTTGATACTAAGATGGTAGGAGACATAATTCAGCGTATCGGTGATCATGACCGCATAAAAACCTTTTTTAACAGGTTCTTCAATAAGCACTTTATTTTCGTTCGTCAGTTTCTTTATTTTTGCTATAGTATTAGCCTATTATAATTTAACAATACTAGGTATCTTTCTTTTGGGTAATTGTTTGTATATAGCTTGGATTCTCGTTTTTATGAAATATCGCCGTGAACTGGACATCCGGCGTTTTGCACAAGCTGCCGGAGAGCAGAGTAATCTGATACAGATGGTAACCGCTATGCAGGAGATAAAGCTGAATAATTGCGAAACGCAAAAGCGTTGGCAGTGGGAACGGATTCAGGTAAAATTGTTTAAAATCAGTGTGAAAGGCTTGGCTCTTGGACAGATGCAACAAGTTGGTTCCGTGTTCTTTAATCAGACAACTAATATTGTAATTTCATTTATTGCAGCGAAAGCGGTAATAGAAGGGCAAATGACATTGGGCATGATGATGTCTCTTACTTACATTATCGGTCAACTTAGTGCGCCGGTGTCCTCCTTTATTGGCTTTGCACAGCAATTTCAGGATGCGAAGATTAGTTTGGAGCGTTTGAATGAGGTACATGGCAAGCCAGATGAGGAACAGAATATTACCTCTAAATTGGCAATCCTGCCTGATAAACGGGATATAAAGATAGAGAACGTGTGTTTCAGTTACGATGGAGCAGATAGGGATTATGTATTGGATAAAGTGTCTTTAGTAATTCCCGAACATAAAGTAACGGCCATTGTAGGGGCAAGCGGAAGTGGAAAGACTACATTGATAAAACTGATGCTTGGTTTCTATTTACCCAATAAAGGGGCGGTGAAGGTAAATGATACACCATTAGAGAATATAAACCCGCATTTGTGGCGGGCGAAAACGGGAGCCGTGATGCAGGACGGATTTATCTTCTCGGAAACAATAGCGCAGAATATTGCCGTAGGAGAAGATTTGGTCGACATAGAACGGTTGCGGCATGCCGTAATGGTGGCTAATATTCAAGATTTCATAGACTCACTTCCATTGGGGTATAACACTAAAATAGGCATGGAAGGCAATGGTATCAGCCAAGGGCAGAAGCAGCGTTTGCTGATAGCGCGGGCTGTGTATAAAAATCCGGAATTTCTCTTCTTTGACGAGGCGACTAATGCGTTGGATGCAAATAATGAAAAAGAGATTTTGGAACATCTGCATGATTTCTATAAAGGGAAAACGGTAGTGATAGTGGCACATCGTCTGAGTACGGTGAAGGATGCGGATAAGATAGTGGTACTGGATAAAGCGAGGATTGCAGAGGAAGGTACACATAGAGAACTGACTGAACAGAAAGGACTTTATTACCAGTTGGTAAAGAATCAATTGGAACTTGGCAATTGACATCTATGGAGAAGGAAGGCAAGAATATAGAATTACGCAGTGAAGAAGTGCAGGAGGTGATGAATCATATCTCACCATGGGTAGTGAGGTGGGGCATTACAGTCTTGTTTTTCATCTTGTTGACGATTCTGATAGGGTGCTGGATATTCAAATATCCGGATACGTTGGCAGCGGAGATAACCCTTGCTACAGAGGAGCCTCCCGCCTTTGTCTTAGCTCATGCTACCGGCAAAATTGATACGCTTTATGTAGATAATGGGAATTTAGTAGATGCTGGTACAGATTTGTGTATTATTAATAACGCTTCTTCTTCTAAAGATGTATATTGGTTGTCAGAACATATGCAAGAGTGGGAAAAAAAAGATGGTTATGACTGGCAGAAAGGGATAAATATTTTGGCAGGTAAACAATTGCAGTTGGGGGAAGTGCAACCTGCTTTTGCAGCTTTTATGACTTCACTTTCTGCATATGCGCGCTTCATGAAACTAGATTATTATACAAAAAAAGTATATGCACAGGAAAAGCAATTGAGCGGACAACGTACTTATCTTCATTTGGCAGAACGGGAATATGCATTAATAGAAAAAGATGTGAAGTTAGCGCAGAGTATGTATGACCGTGATTCTATCTTGTACGCTCGTAATGCTATGGTTACTGCTGAATTTGAAGAATCGGGAAGTAAATATTTGCAGAATCTTCGTGCGAAAGAAACAGCACGGATGAATTTGCTTCAAGCCGAGATGCAGTTGGTACAACATGAAGAGAACTTACTGGAAATACATAAACAGGCTTACGATGAAGAGCAGACTCACTTGACAGATTTGAAGAATGCAGTGGAACAATTGATTGCTCAATTGAATGTTTGGGAACATTCTTATTTACTGAAAAGCCCTGTTAATGGTAAAGTCAGTTTTGTGAAGGTTTGGAGTCGGAATCAGAATGTAAAATCGGGTGAGACTGTTTTCATTATTCAACCATCAGATAGCTTAAGAGTGCTGGGGAAAGCGTTACTCCCTTTACAGGGGTCCGGAAAAGTGTTTGTTGGTCAACGGGTACATATACGTTTGAATAATTATCCGGATCAGGAATTTGGCTATGTGAGAGGAGAAGTGAAGAGTATCTCGCCTGCTCCAACTGAAGATGATATGTATGTGTTAGAAATTAGTTTGCCGAACGGATTAATGACTAATTATGGCAGACAACTTCCTGTGTCACGTGAATTGAAAGGTACAGCAGATATTATTCTTGCTAATAGAAATTTGTTAGAGAGGCTATTGGCTCCATTAAGGAAGGTGATTGAGTACGAGGAATGAGCATTTATATAAATATGATAAACTTAATTGATTTTACTACTAAACTTTTCAACCCCAACGGAGTAACTTTCTGGGATAATTTGCCTAATATTGCAGTTGCAAAACTTTAAATGAAGATACCATGAAAAGGAAAGTGACTCTCCTGTTGCTATTATTCTGTATATTTGCCCTGCATGCGCAGGGAGTGTATAAAACGGATAAAGACCTTTCTTATGTTTCCGGTGAGGAAACGGATGCTTATCGAAAAGAACGTTGTAAACTGGATGTCTACTATCCGGTGGACAAGAAAGACTTCCCTACCATTGTATGGTTTCATGGTGGCGGGTTGGAAGGTGGCGGTAAGCATATTCCACAAGAATTGATGGATAGAGGCTTTGCTGTAGTGGCGGTGAATTATCGTTTGAGTCCCAAAGCCAAAAATCCTGCTTATATTGAAGATGCTGCAGCGGCTGTGGCGTGGACATTCAGCCATATAGAAAAATTCGGTGGTAGTAGAGATAAGATATTTGTTTCCGGTCATTCGGCAGGAGGTTATCTTTCATTAATGCTGGCTATGGATAAAAAGTATATGGAAGCTTATGGTGCGGATGCCGATAAAGTAGCCGCTTATCTTCCTCTTAGCGGGCAGACTGTAACTCATTTCACTATTCGCAAAGAACGGGGATTGCCGAATGGCATTCCTGTTATTGATGAGTATGCTCCTGTGAACCGTGTACGCAAAGATACCCCTCCTGTAATACTGATTACCGGTGATCGTAACTTGGAAATGGCGGATCGTTGGGAAGAAAATGCATTGCTTGCTTCGGTGCTAAAGAATATCGGAAACAAGAAGGCTGCTTTGTACGAACTGCAGGGATTCAATCACGGCACAATGCTTGAACCGGCTTGTTTCCTGATTATAAACTATATCCGTGACTATTGCCGAAGCATGGCAGGCCAGAAATAAGTAAGATAAAACTATCTTACGATAAGAAATGGCGTATTTATCTGACGGAATTTGTCCCGATATTATTTAAATAAAAAACAAAACCATGAGTCCAAAATTGATCTTATCTGTAGCCCTCTCCGGGCTGGTGTCAACTGCTATGGCGCAAACCACGGTAGCGCCCGCTATTTCAAGAGACGAGAATATTGAGAAAAAGGTGGAGGCACTGCTTAAGAGGATGACCCTTGAAGAGAAGATTGGCCAAATGACGGAACTTACCATTGACGTCATTACCAAACGTGATAACCCGACTAAAGAGTTCCAGATAGACGATGCATTGTTGGATACTGTTATCGGCAAGTATAAAGTAGGCTCTATCCTGAATGTTCCCCAGGGCATTGCCCAATCCAAAGAGAAATGGGAGGAAATTATTAAGAAGATACAGGATAAATCCATGAAAACCATGGGTATCCCTTGTATTTATGGAGTAGACCAGATACATGGAACCACCTATACGTTGGGCGGTACTTTCTTCCCCCAAGGTATCAATATGGCGGCTACATTCAACCGGGAACTGGTTCGTGAAGGGGCCCGCATTTCTGCTTACGAAACCAAAGCCGGAAGTATTCCCTGGACGTATGCTCCCGTGCTCGACCCTGGCTCGCGATGCCCGCTGGCCCCGTCATTGGGAAAATTATGGCGAGGATTGCTATGTGAATGCAGAGATGGGACGCGAAGCTGTCCTCGGTTTTCAGGGCAGTGATCCTAATAATATAGGAAAGCAACAGGTAGCAGCTTGTATCAAGCATTATATGGGATATGGTGTTCCGGTATCGGGCAAAGATCGTACGCCTTCATCTATCACTGTGCAAGACATGCGCGAGAAGCATTTTGCTCCGTTCCTCGAAGGTATCAAGGCGGGGGCTTTGTCTGTCATGGTGAACTCTGCTATGAATAATGGACTTCCTTTCCATGCCAACTATGAGCTGTTGACGCAGTGGCTGAAAGAAGACTTGAACTGGGACGGTATGATTGTGACTGACTGGGCGGATATCAACAACCTCTATACCCGCGATAAGATTGTCGGAAGCAAGAAAGAAGCAATTAAAGTGGCTATTAATGCTGGTATCGATATGTCTATGGTTCCTTATGAATGGAATTTCTGTATCTATCTGAAAGAATTGGTGGAAGAAGGTGAAGTTCCTATGAGCCGTATTGATGATGCAGTGCGCCGTGTGTTGCGTATGAAATATCGTTTGGGCTTGTTCGATACGCCTGCTTACAGTCATCAGGATTTTCCGTTGTTCGGTGGAAAGGAACATGCTACTGCTGCTTTGCGGGCTGCTGAAGAGTCTGTGGTGTTGCTGAAAAATACAGAGGGTATCTTACCATTGGTTTCCGGTAAGAAAATACTGCTGACAGGACCTAATGTGAACTCCATGCGTACGCTCAACGGTGGCTGGTCCTACACTTGGCAAGGCGATAGAGCTGACGAATGTGCTACTGATTACAATACTATTCTTGAATCGTTTACTAATAAGTTCGGTACGTCCTGTATCATCTACGAACCGGGTGTAACTTATAAAAAAGGTGGTGCTTGGTGGGAAGAAAATGCCCCTGAAATAGATAAAGCTGTAGCAGCTGCGGCTAATGCCGATTATATCGTTGCCTGTATCGGTGAGAACTCCTATTGTGAAACTCCGGGTAATCTGTCGAATCTTTTCCTTTCCAAGAACCAGCTTGACCTGGTGAAAGCATTAGCTACGACCGGAAAGCCGATTATCCTTGTTCTGAATGAAGGCCGTCCACGCATTATCAACGAAATAGAGCCATTAGCAAAAGCCGTTATCAACGCTATGCTTCCGGGTAACTATGGTGGTGACGCTTTGGCAAACCTCGTGGCAGGTGATGCTAATTTCAGCGGAAAGATGCCTTATACCTATCCGAAAGAAATCAACTCGTTATTCACTTATGACTATAAGCCGTGTGAGGACCTTGAAAAGATGCAGGGTGCTTATGATTATGATGCCGTGATGTCCGTACAGTGGGCTTTCGGTTACGGACTGAGTTATACCACCTATGCTTATAGCAACCTCAAAGTAGATAAGCCCAACTTTACAGCCGATGATATACTTACTTTTACGGTTGACGTAAAGAATACAGGTAATCGTATTGGTAAAGAGAGTGTCCTGTTATTCAGCAGTGACCTGATAGCTTCGTTGACTCCCGATGTTCGCCGCCTGCGTGCTTTTGAGAAAGTGGAACTGAGGCCGGGTGAGGTTAAGACCGTAACGCTGAAAGTGAAAGGTTCCGATCTCGCTTTCGTAGGTTATGACGGTAAATGGATTTTGGAAAAAGGTGATTTTCGCATCCAGACTGGTAACCAGACGTTAAATGTCAGTTGTACGGATACAAAGAAGTGGGATACTCCGAATAAATAGAAGACTATATTGTATGGAAATGAATTAAAGATTATGAATGAGATAAACAAAGTTACCATGTGGGGCAAATAGAATTTCCATGAAATCCTGCTATCACTTTATCACCCTACCATCTTATCACACTTTGTTCATAACTTGTACAGAAATGAAATAATTGCGTCAACTAATCGTTAAATGATTCTTTTTTTCTCTAATATTTTGTAGTCGAATAGATTATTTATATCTTTGCAACCGCAATGGATGAAAGGTGGAGGGGCAATTAAGCTCCTTTTTTTGTTCTTATATAGTTAATCAATGATAGAAAAGAAAACTGTTTGTCAAATTGTTGACGAGTGGCTGGACGGAAAAGAGTACTTTCTGGTGGAAGTAACTATCAGCCCGGACGACAAGATTGTGGTGGAAATTGACCACAAAGAAGGGGTTTGGATTGAAGATTGTGTAGAGCTGAGTCGATACATCGAATCCAAGTTGAACCGTGAGGATGAAGATTATGAGTTGGAGGTAGGTTCTGCCGGTATCGGACAGCCATTTAAAGTGTTGCAACAGTACATCAACCACATCGGAAAGGAAGTGGAAGTACTGAGAAAAGACGGACGTAAGCTGTGCGGCGTACTGAAAACAGCCGATGAACAGCATTTTACGGTAACCGTGGAAAAGAAGGTAAAGCCCGAAGGCGCTAAACGCCCCACATTGGTGGAAGAGGATGAAACCCTTGCGTATGATGAAATAAAATATACTAAATACTTAATCAGTTTTAAATAAGACTATGGCCAAAAAAGTAGAAACTGTCAGTTTGATAGATACATTTTCGGAATTTAAGGAACTGAAAAATATCGATAGAACCACCATGGTGAGCGTACTTGAAGAGTCGTTCCGTAGTGTGATTGCGAAGATGTTCGGCACCGATGAGAATTACGACGTTATCGTGAACCCGGACAAGGGGGACTTCGAAATATGGCGTAACCGTGAAGTGGTGGCGGATGAAGACTTGGAAAATCCGAACTTGCAGATTGCATTATCGGAAGCACAGAAGATTGATGCTTCTTATGAAGTAGGCGAGGAAGTGACGGATGAAGTAATCTTCGCAAACTTTGGACGCCGTGCTATCTTGAACCTTCGCCAGACGTTGGCTTCTAAGATTTTGGAACTGGAAAAAGACAGTATCTATAATAAATATATTGATAAGGTGGGCAACATCATTAATGCAGAAGTATACCAGATATGGAAGAAAGAAATGCTGCTGCTAGATGATGAAGGTAACGAGTTGCTGCTGCCTAAGACGGAACAGATTCCGAGCGATTTTTATCGCAAAGGAGAAACGGCACGTGCCGTTGTAGCCCGTGTGGACAACAAGAATAACAACCCGAAGATCATTCTTTCGCGTACGTCGCCGGTATTCCTGCAACGTCTGTTCGAAATGGAAGTGCCCGAAATCAATGATGGACTGATTACCATCAAGAAGATTGCCCGTATCCCTGGTGAACGCGCCAAGATTGCCGTTGAGTCATACGATGACCGTATTGACCCGGTAGGTGCCTGTGTAGGTGTGAAGGGTAGCCGTATTCATGGTATCGTTCGTGAGTTACGCAACGAGAATATTGACGTAATCAATTACACGTCCAATATTCAGTTGTTTATTCAGCGTGCTCTCAGTCCTGCGAAGATTTCTTCTATTCGTTTGAACGAAGAAGAACGTAAGGCGGAAGTCTTCCTGAGACCGGAAGAAGTATCGCTGGCTATTGGTAAAGGCGGTTTGAACATCAAACTTGCCAGTATGTTGACTGAGTACACTATTGACGTATTCCGTGAGTTGGATCAGGCTGTTGAAGATGAAGATATCTACTTGGATGAGTTCAGGGATGAAATTGACGGTTGGGTGATTGATGCCATCAAAGCGATTGGTATCGATACTGCAAAAGCGCAGTGCTGAACGCTCCGCGTGAGATGTTGATTGAGAAGACCGACCTGGAAGAAGAAACAGTGGACGAAGTATTGCACATTTTAAGTTCGGAGTTTGAGGAAAGCGAAGGCGAGCCTGAGTTTGAGGCTGAAGCTGAGCCTGAATCTGAAACAGAAACAGAGACAGAATAAGTGTCTGCTGACATTGGTTTCTGTTTGCACTAACTTCTTTCTCCACATTATTCATTAATTTTTTAGTATGACGATTAGGTTAAATAAAGTAACAAGAGATTTGAATGTAGGAATTTCGACAGTAGTTGAGTTCTTGCAGAAGAAAGGCTTTGCCGTTGAGGCAAACCCCAACACAAAGATTAACGAGGAGCAATACGCCTTGCTCGTGAAAGAGTTCAGTACAGATAAGAATCTTAGACTTGAATCGGAACGTTTTATTCAGGAACGACAGAATAAAGATCGTAACAAAGCATCGGTATCCATAGATGGTTACGAAACTGAAACTGCGGATAAACCGAAAGTGGAAGAAATTAAGACTGTTGTCCCCGAAGATGCACGTCCGAAGTTTAAACCTGTCGGAAAAATTGATTTGGATAAGCTGAACCGGAAACCGGTAGTAGAGAAAGTGGAAGAAAAGAAAGTAGAAGAACCCGTATCTGTGGTAAAGGAAGAACCGAAACCGGAGCCGAAGCCAGAAATCAAACCGGAGCCGAAGCCCGAACCCAAACCAGAGCCCAAACCAGAGCCTAGGCCTGAACCAAAGCCGGAACCGAATCCTGAACCCGAACCGGCTCCTGTGGTGAAAGAAATACTGAAACCGGAAGTTGTAGAGAAACCAGCTCCTGCTCCGGTAGTGGCAAAAGAAGAAGTAAAAAAGGAAACGCCTGCTTCCGTAGCACCTGCTGCTAAGGAAGAAGTGAAACCTGCAGTTGCAGAAGAAGCACCAGCAAAGGAGGGAGATGAAATCTTCACCATCCATAAGCCGGAGTTTGTTTCCAAAATCAATATCATCGGTCAGATTGACCTGGCTACGCTGAACCAGTCTACACGCCCCAAGAAGAAGACTAAAGAGGAGAAACGGAAGGAGCGCGAAGAGAAGGAGAAAATCCGTCAGGATCAGAAGAAGCAGATGAAAGAGGCGATTATCAAAGAAATCCGCCGCGAAGACAATAAAGCGAAGGATGGTAAGGAAAAAGAGGCCGATGCCAATGCCAACAAGAAGAAACGTCTTCGTATTAATAATAATAAGGAGAAGGTTGACATTAACAATGCATCCAACTTCCAGCGTGGAAATGACAATCGTGGTGGTGGAGGCAAAGGTCCTCATGCAGGCGGTGGTCAGCAAGGTGCCGGTGGTGGTAACAATCACCAGGGTGGCAACAAGAACAACAACCGTAACAACAATAACAAGGATCGCTTCAAGAAACCGATCATCAAACAGGAGGTTAGTGAGGAAGATGTAGCTAAGCAGGTAAAAGAAACTTTGGCACGACTCACTTCCAAAGGTAAGAGCAAGACTTCCAAATATCGTAAGGACAAGCGCGATATGGCGAACAGCCGTATGCAGGAACAGGAAGACCGCGAAATGGCGGATAGCAAAGTACTGAAGATAACGGAATGTGACTGCCAACGAATTGGCAAGCATGATGGATGTTTCCGTAACTCAGGTTATTGCTACTTGTATGAGTATCGGTATCATGGTGTCTATCAATCAGCGTCTGGATGCTGAAACCATTAATCTGGTGGCGGAAGAATTCGGATACAAGACTGAATATGTCAGTGCGGAAGTGGCACAGGCCATTGTAGAGGAAGAAGATGCCGAAGAAGATCTGGAACCGCGTGCGCCGATTGTTACCGTCATGGGTCACGTAGACCACGGTAAAACATCATTGCTCGACTATATCCGTAAGGCGAACGTTATTGCCGGTGAAGCCGGTGGTATCACGCAGCATATCGGTGCTTACAACGTGAAACTGGAAGACGGACGTAAGATTACGTTCCTCGATACTCCGGGGCACGAAGCATTTACCGCTATGCGTGCCCGTGGTGCAAAGGTGACAGACGTGGTTATCATTATTGTTGCTGCCGATGATAATGTGATGCCGCAGACGAAGGAAGCTATCAACCATGCTATGGCTGCTGGTGTACCTATCGTATTTGCTATTAATAAGATTGATAAACCGACTGCCAACGCTGACAAGATCAAGGAAGAACTGGCAGCGATGAATTTCCTTGTTGAAGAATGGGGCGGTAAGTATCAGTCGCAAGATATCTCTGCAAAGAAAGGATTGGGTGTGAACGATTTGCTGGAGAAGGTATTGCTGGAAGCAGAAATGCTGGATCTGAAAGCAAATCCGAACCGTAAGGCTACAGGTTCCATCATCGAGTCTTCATTGGACAAGGGACGTGGTTATGTAGCTACCATGCTGGTATCGAACGGTACGCTGCGCGTAGGCGATATCGTACTGGCAGGTACAGCGTATGGTAAAGTGAAAGCTATGTTCAACGAACGTAACCAGCGCCTGAAAGAGGCCGGACCTTCTGAACCGGTATTGATTCTGGGATTGAACGGTGCACCTGCTGCAGGTGATACATTCCACGTAATCGATACGGAACAGGAAGCACGTGAAATTGCTAACAAGCGTGAACAGTTGCAACGTGAGCAGGGTCTGCGTACTCAGAAGATGCTTACTTTGGACGAAGTTGGCCGCCGTCTGGCATTGGGTGACTTCCACGAACTGAATGTTATCGTTAAGGGTGACGTGGACGGTTCTGTTGAGGCGTTGAGCGATTCACTGATCAAACTGTCTACAGAGCAGGTACAGGTGAATGTAATTCATAAAGGTGTTGGAGCTATCTCCGAGTCCGATGTATCATTGGCTGCCGCTTCGGATGCCATTATCATCGGTTTCCAGGTACGTCCGTCGAATGCCGCCGCGAAGATGGCAGAGAACGAAGGTGTGGATATCCGCAAGTACTCAGTGATCTACGATGCTATCGAAGAGGTGAAGGCTGCTATGGAAGGTATGTTGGCACCGGAAGTGAAGGAGCAGGTAACCGCAACTATTGAGGTACGCGAAGTGTTCAATATTACCAAGGTAGGTCTTGTAGCCGGTGCGGTAGTGAAGACCGGAAAAGTGAAGCGAAGCGACAAGGCTCGTTTGATCCGTGACGGTATCGTAATCTTTACCGGTTCTATCAATGCGTTGAAACGTTTCAAGGATGACGTGAAGGAAGTAGGTACCAACTTTGAGTGTGGTATCAGCCTGACGAACTGCAACGATATCAAGGTAGGCGATATTATCGAATCTTACGAAGAAATAGAAGTAAAACAGACTCTGTAAGCGAAATAATCTTTTAGACACGGATTACACGGATTTCACGGATTGGTTTAAAAGAAGAACCGTGTTTATCCGTGTAATCCGTGTCTTTTTAGATATAGTTATGACAATAATAGATATCATCCTATTGGTGGTGATTGGCGCAGGAGCAGTCATCGGTTTTATAAAAGGTTTCATCAGACAACTGGCATCTATCCTCGGATTGATTGTTGGGTTGCTGGCTGCGAAAGCGCTGTATGTGTCGGTAGCGGAGAGAGTCTTTTCTAAGATAACGGACTCCATGACGTTTGCCCAGATATTGGCGTTTGTTGTGATCTGGGTAGTGGTGCCGTTATTGTTTTTACTGGTGGCATCTTTGTTGACGAAGGCGATGGAAGCAGTCTCGCTCGGTTGGCTGAACCGCTGGCTGGGTGCCGGATTGGGGGCATTGAAATTCCTGCTACTGGTGAGCCTGCTTATCTGTGTTGTCGAGTTTATCGACTCGGATAATACGATGATCAATAGAACAATGAAGGAGGAATCCGTGTTATATTATCCTATAGAGTCGTTTGCGGGAATGTTTTTCCCGGCTGCAAAAGAAGTTACAGAACAATATATACTTAATACATAATGCAACCCGAAGAACCCAATAAATATGTAAAGGAACTAACGCAGGAGAAGTACAAATACGGCTTCACCACCGATGTGCATACGGAAGTCATTGAGCGTGGGCTGAATGAAGACGTTGTAAGGCTGATCTCTGCGAAAAAGAACGAGCCGGAATGGCTGTTGGAGTTCCGTCTGAAAGCATATCGTCACTGGTTGACGATGGAGATGCCTACATGGGCACATCTCCGTATTCCTGAGATAGATTATCAGGCTATTTCCTACTATGCCGATCCGTTGGCGAAGAAAAAAGATACTCCGAAGAGTATGGACGAGGTAGATCCTGAGTTGATAAAAACCTTCAATAAGCTGGGCATTCCCTTGGAAGAACAGATGGCATTGAGTGGCATGGCCGTAGATGCTGTGATGGACTCCGTATCTGTGAAGACTACGTTCAAGGAAACATTGATGGAGAAAGGAATTATTTTCTGTTCCATCAGTGAAGCTGTGCGTGAACATCCGGATTTGGTACAGAAGTATCTTGGTTCCGTTGTGGGATACCGTGACAACTTTTTTGCTGCACTGAACTCAGCGGTATTCTCCGATGGTTCGTTTGTATATATCCCGAAAGGGGTACGTTGCCCGATGGAGTTGTCCACGTATTTCCGTATCAATGCGCGTAATACAGGTCAGTTTGAGCGGACGCTGATTGTGGCGGATGATGATTCGTATGTTTCCTATCTGGAAGGTTGTACGGCTCCGATGCGCGATGAGAATCAGTTGCATGCTGCTATCGTGGAGATTGTGGTGCATGAACGTGCGGAAGTGAAGTACAGCACTGTACAGAACTGGTATCCGGGTGATGCCGAAGGTAAAGGCGGTGTCTATAACTTTGTTACGAAACGTGGTAACTGTAAAGGTGCGAACAGTAAACTTTCCTGGACACAGGTGGAGACAGGTTCGGCTATTACGTGGAAATACCCTTCTTGTATTTTGACGGGAGATAACTCTTCGGCTGAATTCTACAGTGTGGCGGTGACGAATAACTACCAACAGGCGGATACGGGTACGAAGATGATTCATCTGGGTAAGAATACCAGCAGTACGATTGTCAGCAAGGGTATTTCTGCCGGACATAGTGAGAACTCTTACCGTGGCCTGGTGCGTGTAGCTCAAAAGGCGGATAATGCGCGTAACTATAGTCAGTGCGACTCTTTGTTGCTGGGCGATAAGTGCGGTGCGCATACCTTCCCGTATATGGATATCCATAATGAGACGGCAGTTGTGGAACATGAAGCGACTACCAGCAAGATTAATGAAGACCAGATATTCTATTGCAACCAACGTGGCATTTCTACGGAGGATGCAGTAGGGCTGATAGTGAACGGTTATGCTAAGGAAGTGCTTAATAAGCTGCCTATGGAGTTTGCGGTAGAGGCTCAGAAGTTGTTAGCTATTTCGCTGGAAGGCAGCGTAGGATAAGTTTAAAATAAAAAAATAAATATCATGTTAGAGATAAAAGACCTGCATGCCAGTGTAAATGGCAAAGAGATATTGAAAGGCATCAACCTGTCGGTAAAAGCAGGTGAGGTGCATGCTATTATGGGACCGAACGGCTCCGGTAAGAGCACTCTTTCGGCTGTATTGGTAGGTAATCCTGCCTTTGAAGTGACGAAGGGAAGCGTGACTTTCTGCGGTAAGAACCTTTTGGATTTTTCACCGGAAGACCGTAGCCATGAGGGCATCTTCCTCAGTTTCCAATATCCGGTAGAAATTCCGGGTGTGAGTATGGTCAACTTTATGCGTGCAGCGGTGAATGAGCAACGTAAATACAATCATCTGCCTGCTCTCAGTGCAAGTGAATTCCTGAAGTTGATGCGTGAAAAGCGTGCTATTGTGGAACTGGACAATAAACTGGCTAATCGTTCGGTGAATGAAGGTTTCTCCGGTGGAGAGAAAAAGCGGAATGAAATCTTCCAGATGGCGATGCTGGAACCAAAATTGAGTATCTTGGATGAAACGGATTCCGGACTGGATATCGATGCTTTGCGTATCGTAGCTGAAGGTGTGAATAAGTTGAAAACACCGGAGAACAGTACCATTGTCATCACTCACTACCAACGCTTACTGGATTATATCAAACCTGACGTCGTACATGTGCTTTACAAAGGTCGTATCGTGAAGACGGCGGGACCGGAATTGGCTCTGGAACTGGAAGAGAAGGGGTATGATTGGATTAAGAAGGAGTTGGGAGAGTAAATTATGAATGCGGAACAACAATACATAGATCTTTTCTCCCAGACGGAAGCTATGATATGTCGGCACAGTACCGAGGTGATGAATACCCCTCGTGCCATTGCGTTTGCCGACTTTGAACGGCTTGGTTTTCCTACCCGCAAGCAGGAGAAATATAAATACACCGATGTCAGCAAGTTCTTTGAACCGGACTATGGGTTGAACCTGAACCGTCTGGATATTCCGGTAAATCCCTATGAAGTATTTAAATGTGATGTCCCTAATATGAGTACGTCCCTGTACTTTGTGGTGAACGACGCTTTCTACAATAAGTCTCTGCCCGCAGCTCATCTACCCGAAGGAGTTATCTTCGGTAGTTTGAAGGAGATGGCAGAGAAGCATCCGGAACTGGTAAAGAAGTACTATGGTAAGCTGGCAGACACTTCAAAAGACGGAGTGACAGCATTCAACACTGCTTTTGCACAAGACGGTGTACTGCTGTATGTGCCTAAGAATGTAATAGTGGAACGTCCCATTCAGTTGGTAAACATCCTGCGTGGTGACGTGAACTTCCTGGTGAACCGCCGGGTATTGATTGTATTGGAAGATGGTGCACAGGCACGTATGCTGGTGTGTGATCATGCCATGGATGCCGTGAATTTTCTGGCAACCCAGGTGATAGAAGTATTCGTAGGCGAGAATGCTGTCTTTGATCTTTACGAACTGGAAGAAACGCATACAAGTACCGTACGTATCAGCAATATGTATGTGAAACAGGAAGCCAACAGTAATGTATTGCTGAATGGCATGACCTTGCATAACGGTACTTCCCGCAACACCACCGAAGTATTGCTGGCAGGTGAAGGTGCTGAAATCAATCTTTGCGGTATGGCCATTGCAGATAAGAATCAGCATGTAGACAACAATACAGGTATCGACCATGCTGTGCCTAACTGTACGAGCAATGAACTCTTTAAGTATGTGCTCGATGATCAGTCAGTTGGTGCATTTGCCGGTCTAGTGTTAGTGCGCCCGGATGCGCAACATACCAGTTCGCAACAAACGAACCGGAACCTTTGCGCTACACGCGAGGCACGTATGTATACGCAGCCGCAACTGGAAATTTATGCCGATGATGTAAAGTGTAGCCATGGCGCTACCGTTGGTCAGTTGGATGAAAATGCACTTTTCTATATGCGCCAGCGCGGTATTCCGGCACGTGAAGCTCGCTTATTGCTGATGTTTGCCTTCGTGAACGAAGTCATTGATACCATTCGTCTGGATGCTTTGAAGGATCGCTTACATCTCTTGGTTGAGAAACGTTTCCGTGGTGAACTGAATAAGTGCCAGGGCTGTGCGATATGTAAGTGAGAATATACTAATATCTAAACAATATGTATGATATTCAAAAGATAAGAGCCGATTTTCCCATACTTTCCCGTGAAGTGTACGGCAAACCATTAGTCTATTTGGATAATGGGGCGACGACACAGAAACCGCGTTGTGTGGTGGATGCAATAACGGATGAATATTATTCTGTCAATGCCAATGTGCATCGTGGTGTACATTTCCTGTCTCAACAGGCAACGGAATTGCATGAGGCAAGTCGCGAAACAGTGCGGAAGTTCATCAATGCCGGTTCTATAAATGAAATCGTATTTACAAGAGGAACCACGGAAAGCATCAATTTGTTGGCATCCAGTTTCGGTGAAGAATTCCTGAGCCCGGGTGATGAAGTGATTGTTTCAGTAATGGAACACCATAGTAACATTGTGCCTTGGCAACTGCTGGCTGAACGGAAGCGTATCAATCTGAAGGTTATTCCAATGAACGATCGCGGTGAACTTCTGATGGATGAATACGAGAAACTTTTTAACGATAGAACAAAGATTGTCAGCGTAGTGCATGTGTCCAATGTATTGGGTACGGTCAATCCTATCAAAAAAATGATTAAGATTGCCCATAGCCATAATGTACCTTTTCTGGTAGATGCGGCACAGTCCATTCCGCACATGGCAGTGGACGTGAAAGAGTTGGATGCTGATTTCCTTGTATTCTCCGGTCATAAAGTGTATGGTCCTACCGGTGTAGGCGTGCTTTATGGTAAGGAAGAATGGCTGGATAAATTACCCCCTTATCAGGGCGGCGGTGAGATGATAAAGCATGTATCTTTTGAACGTACTACCTTCAATGAATTGCCGTTTAAGTTCGAAGCCGGTACTCCTGACTATATCGGTACTACGGGACTGGCGAAAGCTCTCGATTATGTTTCTGCCATTGGCATGGATAAGATTGCCGCTTATGAGCATGAATTGACGGAATATGCCACACAGCGATTGAAAACAATCCCGGTATGCGCATCTTTGGTGAAGCTGCTGAGAAAGGGAGCGTCATCTCTTTCCTTGTGGGTGATATTCATCACTTCGATATGGGCACATTGCTCGATCGTCTCGGCATTGCCGTACGTACAGGACACCATTGTGCCCAACCGTTGATGCAACGCCTCGGCATAGAAGGGACAGTGCGTGCTTCCTTTGGAATCTATAATACGAAAGAAGAGGTGGATACTTTGGTGGCAGGTATCGAACGTGTCAGCAAGATGTTCTGAGTATAATAAAATAAATATATAAAGAAGGGAGATATGGCTTAGTCGTATCTCCCTTTGTTTGTTTATTGAGGTATAGTTTCGTTTATCCCACCTGTACCTCCGCCTGCTTCTTCTGCCACTTATCCCGTGCCAGCTTCTGCATATCCGTTACGGAGTCCTTTTCATCCACAATTTCAAAACCTAAGGCTGTTTCGATGATATCCTCCATTGTGACAATTCCCCAGAAGCAGCCATATTCATCAATCAAGATTGAAATATGTTCTTTCTTTTCAAGCATTTGTTCCCAAACTGTGGAAACAGAACTATTTTCCGGGCAAGAAAGAATAGGACGGGCCACATCCTTCAGGCACATATCAAATCTGTCCTCTGCTAACTTTTCAAGTACAGTTTGCCGCAATACATATCCTGTGATATAATCTTCACTATCATTGTAGACAGGAATACGAGAGTAAAACTTATATTTGCCATCCTGATAGAATTCCTTCAAAGACATACTTTCGGGAGCTGTTGCCACCACAGTACGGGGAGTCATAATGGATTGTGACTTTACTTTATCCAGTTTAATGAGGTTCTGTATCATCTTGTTCTCTTTCATCTGGAAAACACCTTCTTCCACTCCGATGGAAATCATGGCCGAAACTTCTTCGCGACTTACGGATAATTCCTGTTTGCCGGAAGAAAAAAGGCGGGTAATCAGTTCGGACAGCCACACTAAGGGGTAACAGATGATAATAAGGAAATTGATGATACGGGCTGACGGAAGTGCCAGTGTGCGCCAGTAGCAGGCACCTATCGTTTTAGGAATGATCTCTGAGAGAACGAGAATTAAGATAGTCAGTATGGCAGAGATTACACCGAAGTAAGCTTCTCCGAATATCTTTACTGCTTCGGCACCTACACCTGCAGCACCCACGGTGTGGGCTATGGTGTTCAAGGATAATATGGCGGCAATAGGCCGGTCGATGTCTTGTTTGAACTTCTTTAATAAAATAGCGCTTTTCCCATGTGTTTTCTCTTTAGTGGAGATGTACGACATTGGAGTAGATAATAAAACTGCTTCAAGAATGGAGCATAAAAATGATAAAGCTAATGCAAGGGTTAAGTATAATAAAACAAGTCCCATATATAAATTAATTAATTAGACATAGCGGAACGAATATAAGATTCGCCCGGATAAAATATAAAAATACGGTAATAGAAGGACTTGTGCTAAAGGCGATATATACAGAGTAGGGAACGTTCAGGTGAATATACGCTCCTGAGATTGTGCGGTTGGGTACCGTCACTATATTGATATAAATTAGTGTTCTCGGTAGAGAAAGTATAAGTAGTCGTAATCTCTGCACAGAGCTTACGCGCACGGTTTAAAGAAAGTGTACGGGAAATAACAGCTTCATCGTTGAACTCTTCGGGCGAATGCTGCTCGTTTTGTTCAATGCAAAGAAAAGGAGGTTCATTTTCGGAAAAGGAATTATAATCTTCCGGTTGCAGTGCAAAAAGCACTACTACCAGATACATCATTATTTTAAATATAAAATGCTTTGTTTCCATTTCTTCGGTACAAAGATAGATAAATGTTGACTCTGCTCATATATAGATGCTCTCTATTTTTTGTTTTTTTTTATTATAATGAGGAGATATAAAACGGGGCGTCACTGCAACTTTCCGCCCTATTCGTGCGTCTAAGAGGGTGCAAATAACTTAAATAAATAGAGAAAGATTATGTTAGTAACAACAACCCCAACTATCGAGGGTGGACGTATCACCCGCTATTATGGTATCGTTTCAGGTGAAACGATTATCGGTGCCAATGTATTCCGTGACTTTTTTGCCAGTATTCGTGATGTAGTGGGCGGACGTAGTGGTTCTTATGAAGAAGTACTGCGCGAAGCGAAAGATATTGCCCTGCGTGAAATGCAGGAACATGCCAGAGCACTCGGAGCCAATGCGGTGATTGGTGTGGATTTGGATTATGAAACAGTGGGTGGAAGCGGCAGTATGTTGATGGTAACTGCCTGCGGTACGGCTGTGACAGTAGAATGATGAATACAGGGGAAAATAATCGCTAATGATTACTTTTCCCTTTTTTGTTCCAGTAAGTCGGGTGAATGAAAGATGATGCTGGTGCGGTAATTTTTCTTTTATTCCTTTGTTTATCTCGTTTAAAATCAATACTTTTAGGCTTTCAATCAACCTTTTAATACGAATAACACCATGGACAGTTTGCTTTTCTGGCTGATTCCGGCCGCTTCCGTTTTAGCTCTCTGTTTTGCTTACTATTTTCATAAGCAAATGATGAAAGAGAGTGAGGGTACTCCACAAATGATAAAGATTGCTGCCGCTGTGCGTAAAGGCGCGATGTCTTATCTGAAACAACAGTATAAGATAGTTGGCTGGGTATTTCTGGGACTTGTGATCCTTTTCTCTATTATGGCATACGGTTTCGATGTACAAAATCACTGGGTGCCGATTGCCTTCCTGACGGGTGGTTTCTTCTCCGGACTCTCCGGATTTCTCGGTATGAAGACGGCAACGTATGCTTCGGCACGTACGGCAAATGCTGCCCGTAATTCACTGAACGCAGGATTGCGCGTCGCTTTCCGTAGCGGTGCGGTAATGGGACTGGTTGTAGTAGGCTTGGGCTTGCTCGACATCTCTTTCTGGTACCTGTTATTGAATGCGGTTATACCGGAAGATGTTTTGACTCCGACTCATAAACTCTGTATTATCACTACCACGATGCTAACTTTCGGAATGGGTGCTTCTACACAAGCACTTTTTGCTCGTGTAGGTGGAGGTATTTATACGAAAGCTGCTGATGTAGGTGCCGACCGTGGTTGGTAAGGTTGAAGCCGGTATTCCCGAAGATGATCCGCGTAACCCTGCAACGATTGCCGATAACGTAGGTGACAACGTAGGCGATGTAGCCGGTATGGGTGCCGATCTTTACGAAAGTTATTGCGGCTCCATTCTGGCAACTGCTGCTCTGGGTGCTGCCGCCTTTATTCATACAGGAGATACGGCCATGCAGTTCAAAGCTGTTATTGCTCCGATGCTGATTGCGGCTGTAGGTATCCTTCTTTCTATTATCGGTATATTCGCAGTGCGTACCAAAGAAAATGCGAAAATGAAAGACCTGCTTGCTTCGTTAGCTTTCGGTACGAACCTGAGTTCCGTACTGATTGTAGTGGCTACCTTCTTTATTCTTTGGTTATTGAAACTTGATAACTGGATGTGGATATCTTGTGCCGTTATAGTTGGTTTGGTAGTTGGCATCATTATCGGACGTTCTACGGAATATTATACTTCTCAGTCTTACCGTCCTACCCAGAAGCTGAGCGAAAGCGGAAAGACCGGTCCGGCAACGGTGATTATCTCCGGTATCGGTTTGGGTATGCTTTCTACAGCAATTCCCGTAATTGCTGTGGTGGTTGGTATCATTGCTTCCTACCTGTTTGCATCAGGATTTGATTTCAATAATGTAGGTATGGGACTTTACGGTATCGGTATTGCTGCCGTAGGTATGCTTTCTACTTTGGGTATCACTCTTGCTACAGATGCTTACGGCCCTATTGCTGATAATGCCGGTGGTAATGCTGAAATGTCCGGTCTGGGTGCGGAAGTACGTAAACGTACAGATGCTCTTGACTCTTTGGGAAATACTACTGCCGCTACCGGAAAAGGTTTTGCCATTGGTTCGGCTGCACTTACGGGACTTGCCCTGCTTGCTTCTTATATTGAAGAAATCCGTATCGGACTGACTCGTTTGGGAACCACGGAATTAACACTTCCTCATGGGGATGCCGTGGGTCTTCAGGATGCCACCTTCTTCGACTTCATGCATCATTATGATGTGACATTGATGAATCCGAAGGTTCTTTCGGGTATGTTCCTGGGTAGTATGATGGCATTCCTCTTCTGCGGATTGACAATGAACGCTGTTGGCCGTGCTGCCGCTCACATGGTGGATGAAGTACGCCGTCAGTTTCGTGAAATCAAGGGTATTCTTACCGGTGAAACGGAACCGGATTACGAGCGTTGTGTAGCTATATCCACAAAGGGAGCGCAGCGTGAGATGGTACTTCCTTCACTGATAGCCATTTTAGCTCCGATTGCTACGGGACTTATCTTTGGTGTTCCCGGTGTGCTGGGCTTGCTGATCGGTGGGTTGAGTAGCGGTTTTGTTCTTGCCATCTTTATGGCGAATGCGGGCGGTGCATGGGATAATGCAAAGAAATATGTGGAAGAAGGAAACTTCGGTGGTAAGGGCAGTGAAGTACATAAGGCTACCGTGGTAGGTGATACGGTAGGTGATCCGTTCAAGGATACTTCCGGTCCGAGTTTGAATATCCTTATCAAGCTGATGAGTATGGTAGCCATCGTAATGGCCGGATTGACGGTTGCATGGAGTCTTTTTTAAGCATTTAAGTTGCAGATAATAAGTGGCCTATAGTTTCCTATGGGGAGGGAACGAACGTTTCCTTTAGCGGGAACGGCGGTTTCTCCTAATGGAAACTACAGTTCCTTCTAATAGAAACGCCCGTTTCCTCTAATGGGAACGAGCGTTTCCTTTAATGGAACTACAAGGCATCCCTGCTGCGAAGAAACCACAACGTAAGTAGCTGTGCTCTATTCCGAAAGGCACTTGTAGCCTGTAGCTCGTAGCTGATTCAAATAGAACAAAACAGTGTCACAAGGAACGGAACGCTGAAGTCCACCACGAATCCGTGGAAGATGGAGACAACTACAAATTGTTGTCCGGCTGTTCGTGTAATGATGGGCAGTGTGGTGTCCATCGTGGTTGCCCCTCCGGCAGAGATAGGGGCGAGGTTGCCGAACCAGTGCACTAGTAACGGAGCGGCCAGCAATGTCAGAATCTCGCGGCTGATGTTGGCGAGCAGGGCGATCGTTCCTAATTCTGCTCCTTTATATTCGGTAATGAAGATACTGGAGAGTGAGTAGTATCCGAAGCCCGAACCTACAGCCAGGCAATCTGTCAGGGAACGGTGTGTCAGTATCAGGCTGACTGCGGCAGAACCTGCCAGAGTACCCAGAATGGTCATAATGGGCAGAAATATCAACCGCGGATTGAGTGAACGAAAATTTTTCAATGTTTGCGGGTCATTGCCTACACTTAGCCCTACACTGAACATCAGTGCGCAAAGTGCATAAAAGCTGACTTTACTATCTACTACGATATCGATAGGTATCAGGTGAAAGACTCCGCAAAGTGTCCCCAGCACAAAAAAGCCGACTATGATAAGACTTCCTTTCATGCTTGTCCTCCTTTCCGTTTGTATAAGGCCCTCCACAGTGCCCAGGCGGCAATCACACTTCCCAGAGTTCCACCTGTGGTGAGTATGACGGCTTCAAGGCCGATGGTGTGCAGTCCTTTGATGATCTGCTCGTTTCCTCCCACTTCAATGCCGAGAATGAAGAGCAGTACCCAGATCAGCACTGTGATAACCTTATGTACTTTACTTAAATTCCGTTTCCGTAAGAGGTAGCCCAGCAGCATTCCTGTGAGCATCAGTCCGATGACAGTAAACATATATATATCGTCTTTTTTGAGGACAAAGATAGGGCTTTCCTACAAAAATATTTATCTTTGTGTACTCAAAATAATAAATGTATGCTATTGCCTTACTTGAATGAAGACTTAATTGAAGCCGGTTGTGATGAGGCTGGCCGTGGTTGTTTGGCAGGAGCTGTATATGCTGCTGCCGTGATTCTTCCCAAAGATTTCAAGAACGAACTACTGAATGATTCTAAGCAGTTGACAGAACACCAGCGTTATGCTTTGCGTGAAGTGATTGAGAAAGAAGCACTGGCATGGGCGGTAGGTATTGTATCTCCCGAAGAAATCGATAAGATTAATATCCTGAACGCTTCTTTCCTTGCCATGCATCGTGCAGTGGACCAATTGAAAATGCGTCCGCAGCATCTGCTTATAGATGGCAACCGCTTCAAGAAATATCAGGATCTTCCGCATACCACGGTAATTAAAGGTGATGGCAAATATCTCTCCATAGCGGCAGCTTCCGTGCTTGCCAAAACCTATCGTGACGATTATATGAACCGGCTTCACGAAGAATTTCCGTATTATGATTGGGATCATAATAAAGGCTATCCTACAAAGAAACATCGCGCAGCTATTGCCGAACGTGGAACTACGCCTTATCACCGCATGACATTCAATCTATTGGGCGATGGGCAGTTAGCACTTGATTTCAAGTAATTATTCTATCGCTTCATCTAGATCGATAAACAGGAATTGGTTTTCATAATTAAGTAGCAGCAACTTATTACCAATCACTTGTCCTTTCTTGAAATCTGTTTGAAGATGGGCTACAGGCATTCCCATTTCATGAATGAACCAATAGTCTCCACGATTGCCGATACATAAATAATCTTTTAGTTGGATACTGGGGCTGTAGATACGTTCCCGTTCGTAGGTCTTACTAATATTCAAGTCCTTGTCTACCTCGTAGATAACTCCCTGATCATTATATACCAGGCAATGTTCCCCATTGTAGGCGAGCGACTGGAAAGCTGTTGTATCTTTGTTGGCTGCATAAAATGTACCGGGCAGTATTGCTTCCAGCTTTCCGCGTTGTTTGGTATCCCAAGGTACAATATTTACGACGGAGTCCATCAGCTCCTGATAAGCCATTCCATCATCGAACAGCATATAGAGTGCGTCCTCGGTCCGCAGGGCATCTTCAATCATATCTTTCTTTACGCTTAGTTGATTGAAGAAGATTTCTTCTCCGTTTAGCAAGTTGTAACAGGCTATAAATGGGCGTCCATATTTCTTGCGACTTGCTCCTTCGCGCTAATCCGTAACCGTAATTTAGCATGAATAACTTGCCATCTTGCACGAAAAGTTGGGAGCGGGAAGCCTTCACATCAGGAAACTCTGTTTGCCACACTACATTGAAAGCTGTGTCCATACAGGAGATATGTTGACGGTCTGCCCAGTAATAAAGTGAATCCTGAGACAGTATATTGGAGGTCAATCCGGTGATTGTATTATTGGCAATGGGAACATAACTGTAATAATAGGCGCCACCGGTTGCCACGCCACCGGCTACTCCGACTGCTACAGCGGCTAATCCCTGTAACAATGCCGCCTTTGTATCATGAGCTCCCGGTTTTCCCGGATAGGTCAGTAACTCTCCGGTCATGAAATCCAGTTTATGCAATGCATCCGCTACAATCAGACGTTTATTTTGTTCCAGATCGAGAACTTCGTTCCAACCGTATTGATGAGGTATTTTGTTTTCCCACAAATCGTTACCGAATTTTAGGCTAACAGCGCGGAGTTTGTTGGATGTAGGAGAATTATATCCTAAGACTAACCCAAGTGAATCATCCACATATACCGGAAATAAATCAGCTTCCCATTTCTTTGCTCCTGTTTCCTTACTTAGCAATGATATTTTGCTGCCAATTTCAGATATTAAGACCCCTTCCGAAAGGCAGGTTACTCTTGATTTATTGAAATCAATGGGTTGTTTCCATAGAAGTTGGCTACTCTTGGTGTCATAAAAGCCTATTTCTCCTTTATTCTTCAGGTACTTACCGCTTTTAGTCGTTTCCCGGAAGCTGATACAGAGGTAATCTCCTTTATCGCTTATTGAAAAAGTTTCCACTCGTTGAGGAAATGTGTAGCACTGTGCTTTCAGGTCTGTTCCGTCTGTCTTCTTTCCTACAATGATGGTTTCGGATTGCGCATAAGATATTGATGCCATGAGAATCAGGCATGCAAACGTTAAGATTCTGTGTGTTTTCATGTTTATTGACTTATTTTCCGCAAACATACGTATTATTTTATGAATTTTGATCCAAAGAGTTGAAAAATGCTTGGATAGATTGTTAGAACCACTTAATCTTTCTGAACCAGATAAATGTACCTGCCGATAGGACTACAGAGATTAAGATAATGAATATGAAAGCATACGGGAAACCATCCAGATGAATATCCACATTCATACCATAGAAACTGGCTATCAGTGTGGGTATCATAAGCGTGATGGAGAGACTCGTCATACGTTTCATGATGGCGTTGACATTATTGGAAATAATAGAAGCAAAAGCATCCATTGTTCCTGTAAGGATATCACTATAGATATTTACAGTATTGTATGCCTGCTTTAATTCGATGATTACATCTTCCAATAGTTCCATATCCAGATAATCGGTGTCCTGAAAGATATTCTTCAGGCGACCGATCATCACTTCATTACCACGGATGGAGGTATTGAAGTAGACAAGAGTCTTCTGTAACTTCATCAGGCGAAGCAAGTCTTCATTGCGGATACTCTTTTTCTAGTTCTTTTTCCGCATTGGCAACGTCATTATTAATTTGCTTCAGGTACTTCAAAAACCAAACTGCGGAAGAGTAAATCATCCGTAGGATTAAATCCAGTTTATTGTTGACTACGATACCTTTGCGACGTGTATGCTGGATGAAATCAGAGATAAGTTCGGTCTTATGATAACATACCGATACGATAATTTCATTATTGGTAATGATGCCTATGGGCACAGTGATAAAAGGAATACCATGCTGGCTGCTCTGCATAGGGATGCGCAGAATAGTCAGTAACCAATTACCTTCTGTTTCCGTACGCGGACGTTCGTCCGCATCAGCGATATCTTCTAAAAATGATTCGGGAACTTTCAGTTCCTGTGTGAGAAAGTCAAAGTCATTGTCATCAGGGCATTCAACATTTACCCAGCTATTGGGCATCCATTGTGGCTTTTCTATAAAGCCGGCTTCAGAGTAAAGATACGTTCTCATCGTAATAGCCTCCTTTCTTTAGGGACGAACCGAGGCATTGCGAGCAACGTCTCCGTTCGCTTTAATTATAAATACTGTTGCACGTTCGTGGGTTTGAATCGTCCATATTTCTTGTTTTTTATTTTTTTTTAAAGCGTGGCAAAAGTACATAAATCATTTGAAACAGTACGCTTTAACCATGCTTTTTTGTACCTTTGCAGCCGGAAAAATCGCTCTTTCTTCAAAGAACGTTTTTGCAGAGGTTAAAGATTGTACATTTAAAATCAATTAATATTATGAGTAAGAAAGCCCTTTTAATGATTCTTGATGGCTGGGGTGTCGGCGATCAGGGTAAAGACGATGTGATTTTCAATACACCTACTCCGTACTGGGACAGTCTGCTGGCTACGTATCCTCATTCACAGCTTCAGGCAAGCGGTGAGAATGTTGGTTTGCCTGATGGTCAGATGGGTAACTCGGAAGTCGGACACCTCAATATCGGTGCAGGACGTATCGTATATCAGGACCTGGTGAAGATTAACCGCGCATGTGCCGACAATAGCATTATGAAGAATCCGGGAATCGTTTCTGCTTTCTCTTATGCTAAAGAAAACGGTAAGAATATTCACTTTATGGGATTGACTTCCAATGGTGGTGTTCACAGCTCATTCGACCACTTATTCAAACTTTGCGATATTGCTAAAGAATATGGTGTTGACAATACATTCGTTCATTGTTTCATGGATGGTCGTGATACTGACCCGAAGAGCGGCAAAGGGCTTTATTGAGCAACTGACTGCACATTGTGAAAAAGTCGGCAGGTAAGATTGCTTCTATTGTAGGCCGTTTCTATGCAATGGACCGTGATAAACGTTGGGAACGTGTGAAAGTAGCTTATGATTTGCTGGTAAACGGTGAAGGTAAAAGTTGCCACTGATATGGTTCAGGCTATGCAGGAGTCTTATGACGAAGGTGTAACGGATGAATTCATCAAGCCGATTGTAAATGGTAACTTCGATGGAACTATTAAAGAAGGTGATGTAGTTATCTTCTTCAACTATCGTAACGACCGTGCAAAAGAATTGACTGTCGTGCTGACCCAGCAGGATATGCCGGAACAGGGTATGCATACTATTCCGGGCTTGCAATACTACTGCATGACTCCGTATGATGCATCTTTCAAAGGTGTACATATTCTTTTCGATAAGGAAAATGTTCAGAATACATTGGGCGAATATCTGGCAGCTCAAGGCAAGACTCAATTGCACATTGCTGAAACAGAGAAGTACGCTCACGTAACTTTCTTCTTTAACGGTGGTCGTGAAACTCCGTACGATGCTGAAGAACGCATCCTGGTTCCGTCTCCGAAAGTAGCCACTTACGACTTGAAGCCGGAAATGAGTGCGTATGAAGTAAAGGATAAATTAGTGGAAGCTATCAACACTCAGAAGTTTGATTTCATCGTTGTGAACTATGCGAATGGTGATATGGTAGGACATACTGGTATCTATGACGCCATTGAAAAAGCAGTGAAAGCTATCGATGAATGTGTGAAAGATACAGTAGAAGCAGCTAAAGCTAACGATTATGAAGTTATCATCATTGCTGACCACGGCAATGCAGATCATGCACTGAACGAAGATGGTACTCCGAATACGGCTCACTCTTTGAATCCGGTTCCTTTTGTATATGTAACGGAGAATAAGAATGCTAAAGTAGAGAATGGTGTTTTGGCAGATGTTGCTCCTTCTATCCTTCACATTCTGGGTATGGCACAGCCGGCTGAAATGACAGGAAAAGACTTGATTAAGTAAATAGTTATAATTATATAAGTAAAGGCGGGGGTGTACTCCGCCTTTATCTTTTCTAATCTTAGATTGAAGATGATACAGATAGGTGATGTAGTGGTGAGTTTTGATGTGCTGCGTGAGAAGTTCCTTTGTGATCTGAATGCTTGTAAGGGTGCCTGTTGCGTTGAAGGCGATGCCGGTGCTCCCGTCGAATTGGATGAGATTGAAAAACTGGAAGAAGTACTTCCGGTAATTTGGGATGAACTCTCGCCCGAAGCGCATGTCATATTAGAGAAGCAAGGGGTTGTTTATACCGATTGCGAAGGTGATCTGGTAACCTCTATTGTTAATAATAAAGATTGTGTCTTTACTTGCTATGATGAGAAAGGATGTTGTTATTGTGCTATTGAGAAGGCTTATAGGGAAGGCAAGACAGATTTTTATAAACCTGTATCCTGCCATCTGTATCCAATTAGGGTAGGGAACTATGGGGGGTATAAGGCGGTGAACTATAACCGTTGGGATGTATGCAAAGCCGCTGTATTGTTAGGACGGAAGAAGAATCTGCCGGTATATAAGTTCCTGAAAGAGCCGTTGATACGCAAATTCGGTGAAGACTGGTATGCAGAACTGGAATTGGTGGCAGAAGAAATGAAGAAGCAGAATATGCTTTAAGATAGTGTGGAATGAGGCGGATTTTTCTATCTCGTGGGGTGAAAAGAAAAACGCCGGGCAACAGGATTTTCCTGTCCGTCCGGCGTTTCTTCGTTGTAAGATGTGAGGTTGGTTAATAAAACGTGTTATTCAGTGACTAATCACTAATTGTTAATCATTAGTCACTGTTTTTTCTTACGCATCTATATTTGCATACGTTGCGTTCTTTTCAATGAATTCACGGCGTGGACCAACGTCTTCGCCCATCAGCATGGAGAAGATGTAGTCTACTTCAGCAGCATTCTCAATGCTTATCTGTTTCAACATACGGTTTTCGGGGTTCATGGTCGTGCTCCACAACTGTTCCGGGTTCATTTCACCCAAACCTTTGTATCGTTGTGTGTGTACGGCACTTTCTGAACCACCACCATAAGTGTCGATAAATTTTTGACGTTGTTGGTCTGTCCAGCAATATTCCTCCACTTTGCCTTTTTTGCAGAGATAGAGTGGCGGAGTGGCAATATACAAGTACCCGTTGCGGATTACCTGCGGGAAGTAGCGGAAGAAGAGCGTCATGATCAGTGTGTCGATATGAGAACCATCGACGTCGGCATCGGTCATGATAATCACTTTCTTATATCTCAATTTATCGATATTTGCTTCCTTGCTGTCCTCAGTATTTACGCCAAAACGGATGCCGAGAGCCTGAATAATATTGTTGACTTCATCACTCTCGAACGCTTTATGCCACATGGCCTTTTCCACATTCAGAATCTTACCGCGAAGCGGCAGAATAGCTTGGAATCTGCGATCACGACCTTGCTTTGCCGAACCGCCTGCCGAGTCACCCTCGACAAGGAACAATTCACATTCCTCGGGATCCTTGCTTGAACAGTCGGCCAGCTTACCCGGCATACCGCCACCGGACATCGGTGATTTACGTTGCACGGACTCACGCGCCTTACGTGCGGCAACACGTGCCTGGGCAGCTAGAATCACTTTGTCTACCACCATTTTCGCTTCTTTCGGATGCTCTTCCAGGTAGTAGTTCAGAGCTTCACCTACAGCTTGGTCTACGGCTCCCATCACTTCGCTGTTTCCGAGCTTTGTTTTGGTCTGTCCTTCAAACTGAGGTTCTGCCACTTTGATGGAGATTACAGCCGTCAGACCTTCACGGAAGTCATCACCTGCAATTTCCACTTTAGCTTTCTCCAACATCTTGTTATCATCGGCATATTTCTTCAGCGTACGTGTCAGACCACGACGGAAACCGGCGAGGTGCGTACCACCTTCAATGGTATTGATATTGTTTACGTATGAGTGGATGTTTTCGTTATAAGAAGTATTGTACATGATAGCCACTTCCACCGGTGTGCCTTGTTTCTCAGTGTTGATGTAGATAACATCATTCACCAAGTGTTCGCGGGAAGAGTCGATGTAGCGAACGAATTCCTTCAAACCTTCTTCCGAATAGAAAATTTCCATTTTGGCATTGTTTTCTTCATCTTTTACGCGAAGGTCGGTCAGCGTGATCTTGATGCCTGCATTCAGATAGGCCAACTCGCGCATACGGGTAGCAAGGATTTCGTAATTATAAACGGTATCAGTAAAGATTGTGTTATCCGGCCAGAATTGCTGACGCGTACCTGTAATATCACTTGTGCCAATTTCTTTCACCGGATACAACGGATGGCCGCATTCATATTCCTGTTGGTAGATCTTTCCATTGCGGAAAACCTGTGTAGTCATGTGGGTAGACAGAGCGTTTACACAGGATACACCTACACCGTGCAAACCGCCTGATACTTTGTAAGAACCCTTATCGAATTTACCACCGGCATGCAGTACGGTCATAACTACTTCCAGGGCTGACTTCTGTTCCTTTTCGTGGAAGTCAACCGGAATACCACGTCCGTTGTCTTGTACGGTGATAGAGTTGTCTTCGTTGATGGTTACTTCAATGTGGTCGCAATAGCCGGCGAGAGCTTCGTCGATAGAGTTGTCCACAACTTCATAAACCGGTGGTGAAGTCCTTTCGTACTAATGTCACCAATATACATTGCGGGGCGCTTTCTAACGGCTTCCAAACCTTCCAGAACCTGGATGTTTTCGGCTGAATAGTTCCCGCTATTGGAGTTAATCTGTTCTTCAGTCATAATCTAATTTCCTTATTCAAATAACAGAGCAAATATAGTGAAAATTCGTAAGATGCGAAACTAAACTGCGTGATAAATTTCATTCGTTTACAGCTTTTTAGCTTCTTCCGGAAGGTGTTTGGAATAGGGGATATAAATATGCCATACGCAGAAAAGGTCGGACTTAAAAGTCCAACCTTCCAATATTTCTTTTGTGTAATATTAATTAGCTTATCCTAGCTTATTAATGTAAAGAGCCAACTTAGACTTCAAGTTGCTTGCTTTGTTCTTGTGGATCACATTGGTTTTAGCCAATTTGTCCAACATCTTAGTTATACCCGGATACATTGCAGTAGCTTCTGCCTTGTCGGTTGTAGAACGAAGCTTTCTAACAGCATTTCTCATGGTCTTACCATAATATCTGTTGTGAAGTCTTCTAGTTTCTTCTTGTCTGATTCTTTTCAGTGATGATTTGTGATTTGCCATCTCGACTAATCTTTTTTAATTCGTTTATTTTTTTTTTTAGTTGTAGCCCGTGGGGGAATCGAACCCCCCTTTCAAGAATGAAAATCTTGCGTCCTAACCGATAGACGAACGGGCCATCCTTTGGTGAGCATTTCTGCTCTTGCAGAGAGATTATCTCTCGTTTGCGGTTGCAAATGTAGGGACTATTTTTGAATTGGCAAAATAATCATGAGAAAAAAACAAAGGAATATGTCGGGATTATTCTAATATTTGCGGCTTATTACCTGAATATCAGTAGGATAAAAACTTTCATTTTTTTTACTTGTCTGCCTGCATTTTTTTATTTATCCGTGTTTTATCCCTGCTGTTTCCGTCTTTTTTCGTAGTTTTGTTACCGGATTGAAACCAAAATAGTAAGTGCGGATGTTACAGAAAACGCTGGGGATTGTGCTGCATACCCTGAAATATAACGATACTTCCCTTATTGCAGACATTTATACAGAGGTGGTCGGGCGTGCTTCGTTCATCGTAAAGATTCCCCGTTCGCGAAAGGCGGCGGTGAAACCGGTATTGTTCCAACCATTGGCTTTAGTGGAACTGGAAGCTGATTTCCGTCCGAATGCCAGTATATATAAGATAACGGAAGCGAAGTCTTTCTATCCGTTTTCTTCTATTCCTTATGATCCGTATAAGTCTTCCATTGCACTTTTCCTCGGCGGAATTTCTTTATCGGGCAGTGCGTGAGGAGGCTGAAAACCGTCCGTTGTTTGCTTATTTGCAGCATTCTATTATTTGGCTGGATGAGTGCCGTGATAATTTTGCCAACTTCCATTTGGTATTTCTGATGCGCTTATCCCGCTTCCTGGGATTATATCCTAATCTGGAAGATTATCAAAAAGGCGATTATTTTGATATGCTGAATGCTTGTTTTACTCCTTTGCGACCGCAACTCCATTCTTCTTATATACTTCCGGAGGAAGCCTCACGGTTGATAATGCTGATGCGCATGAATTATGAAACAATGCATCTCTTTGCCATGAACCGCGCCGAACGTACTCGCTGCCTTACAATAATGAATGAATATTATCGCCTCCACTTGCCTGACTTTCCCGTATTAAAGTCTCTTGAGGTGTTGAAGGAGCTCTTTGACGCGGAACAATAAACCCTTTCCTGCATATTTTACTGACCTGTGATGCAAAAGATACCATCTTTCGCTGTAAAAGATGCCATCTTTTTGTAGCATAACATGCCACCTTTTGATGTAAAAGATGCTATCTTTTGCGTGAGATTAAGCAGGAATGTGCAAGAGATGTGTTGGGGATGTGGGGAAGCCCTTTGGACATGGTGCGTTTTATCTTCTGTGAAAGGTAGGATACTTGTTATTGAAGCGGAAGCCGATACCCATCATCAGATAATTCGGGTCACTGAAGTTCTTCAGGTTATACCCGATGTGCAGATAAGAACTGCGGGTCATCTCCACTTTGAGTGTCAATACCTGGTAGATACCTTTATGGTCACTGCCACCGTGCAGTACATTGGCTCCTATGCCCACACCTACTGTGAAGTAGGGCATTACATATTCTGCGCGTCCGGAAATACCTAAAGCTAACTGTTTTTCCAATGAAGGTTTGTAGCATTCATTGCCGTTCCCGGGGATGGTGTAGACATTGGAACTGGCATCATATACACCATCCAATGATACACCTGTGCGGAATTTATATCCGATGTTATACATGGGGGCGAAATTGAAACCAAGTACGGTATAAGCATCCGGTGAAGCAATTTGCCCTTCTCCTACCCATACGCCTTTCCGTCTCCATGAGCCGAACAGGGTTAAGTCGTAGCTGAGGTATCGTGAGAACTTTGGAATGGGAGCTTGGTATAGAGGCTTGGTGAGCGCATCTTTAGGTCTGTTGAAGTTGTAGATAACCCCTACTTTTAAGCCCATTGTATTGAGGCCGGCATTGGGAAATTTAGTATTGCCATTGGAGAAATGGGTACCCGTAATTCCGGCAACCAGGTCGATTTCCCGTGAAACCATCCAGTTGAATTGTATGCCCGCATTGATATAGGCATTTGCCTTCGAACCGATGACACTATTGTGAGGATTGGTGTATTCGTCGTACGGTTTCCATCCTAAAGATAAGCCGAAGTTCCATTCGTAATTGAGTGATAGTCGCGAAGTAATACGGGCAATACGTGCTCCCTGATAGAGGTAAATGGCAATCGGATTTCCTAATTCCTCTTTGTTTCCGAAATCGTAATAGCCTAAGCCTATACCTTGATAGGCGCTACCATAAATCCGGTCGGCGCAAGTATTGGGCTTAAATTGGAATGAATATTTCAAGTGGGCTGAATAACCCCATTCGTAAGGCTTCCATTGTGAGTTATCTCCTGCCAGAAAAGAACTGGTCTGGAAAATGTATCCCGGGCGGTATTCTACTCCCAGTCTGTGAATAAAACGTTTGGCGAAGTATCCCGTATCCGGTTTATATCCCGGTACGCTGTCTTGTGTCCGGCTTTTTGCATGAGCAACGTCAGACAAGAAAAACATTGTCCCCACAAGGACTATTAATTTCCATATCTTTATATTGCTTTTCATGATATTGTGCCAGAATTCTAGTTTTATTATTATGCGGGGATATTCCCTTAAAATGCGTGGCAAATATAACGATAGTATTTGAATTAAAAATTATGATACTCAATAAAATGCAAAAAGAAGCCGTGTTTTTGGGAGATAGAAGTTGATTTGTCTTCTTCTGTCTCCCGAAAACACGGGCAATGACGGGGACAAAACAGGAGATTATCCCAGCAATTCTTTTACTTTGGCAGAAATGGCACGTCCTTCGGCAAGTCCGGCAAGTTTCTTGGAAGCAACCCCCATTACCTTACCCATATCTTTACCACTGGTAGCACCTGTTTCAGCAATAATTTCTTTCAAGGCAGCTTCCAGTTCTTCAGCTGACATTTGTTTGGGCAGATAGACCTCAATCACCTTTACCTGTGCCAGCTCTTCGTCTGCCAAGTCCTGGCGACCTTGCTGGATGTATATTTCAGCTGCATCTTTGCCTTGTTTCATGAGCTTCTGCATAATTTTCAATGCAGCGTCGTCAGTCAGAGTATCGTTAGCTCCCGGAGCCGTTTTTTTGCTTCCAGGGGAATACTTTCTTGATATTTCTCAGTGTTTCGAGAGCCACTTTGTCTTTGGCTTTCATTGCGGTTTTAATGTCTTCGCTGACTCTTTCAAATAAATCCATAATGCTATTTGTTATTTTACCATTTACATTTAATAATTGAAGTCGCTTTGTAACTTAGAAGGTTATCACACCTCCCAGGGCCTTCACTTCCCTGTGCTTCTTCCGTAGCTATCTGCCCTTCGGTGGCGGCTTTGGTTTTGATAGAACTCAAAGTACTCTTATCGCGCAGATACGTCGGTGAACTTTCTACCATACTGATAATGTCGGCGTTGTCCAAGTCTTCCGGGTTGAAGATATAGATATGGCGACGTTTGCGGATATTTTTGCTACCGATGCCACTGGCACTTTCACCATAGGCTTTGCGGATACGCTCTTTATTCTTTTCTTTTTCTTCTTCAAGTTGAAGCTGGCGTTCTTCCTCTTCCTGGCTGCGCTTTTCGAGCACACTGTCCATACCGGGGACATCTTCCACGCCGAAACCGGTGGCGAGTACGGTAATCTTAACTCTGCCTTCCAATGTGTTGTCCATAGCCACACCCCAGATCACCTCTACACCTTCGCGGAATTTGCTCATGAACTCGTGGATCTCGTTCATTTCCTCCATCATCAGTTCCGAACTTTCGCAGAAGGATACGTTCAGCATCACCTTCTTGGCATTGAAGATATCGTTATTGTTCAGCAACGGAGAGTGCAGGGCATCGTCGATAGCTTTGGTCACACGACTTTCACCTTCGCCGAAACCGGTACTCATGATAGCCACACCACCATCTTTGAGGATGGTTTTCACATCTGCAAAGTCCAGGTTCACTGTTCCGCGCATGGTGATAATTTCTGCAATACTTTTGGCAGCGATAGACAATGTATCATCTGCCTTGCCGAAAGCATTCATGAACGTAAGGTCGGAATATATCTCACGCAAGCGTTCGTTATTGATAACCAGTAGAGCATCTACATGTTGGGCGATACGCTCCACACCGTCCAGTGCCTGGATAATCTTCTTTTCACCTTCGAAGATGAAAGGTATGGTGACGATACCGACCGTACGGATGTCCATTTCTTTGGCTATGCGGGCTATGACGGGAGCAGCGCCCGTACCTGTTCCGCCACCCATTCCGGCAGTGATGAATACCATTTTTGTACCGTCGTTCAGTAGCGCTTTGATTTCTTCACTACTTTCTTCGGCGGCTTCGCGGGCACGTTCGGGACGGTTTCCGGCACCTAGTCCCTCGGTGATAGAACGCCCCAGTTGCAATTTTACGGGGACGGGAGACTCTTTCAACGCTTGGTTGTTCTGTGTTGCACAGAACGAACGTCACGTCGTGTATGCCTTCCCGGTACATGTGGTTCACGGCGTTACCACCACCACCACCTACACCAATCACTTTGATGATCTTCGGTGAGTCTGTCGGGAAATCGAATTGTACTATATCGTCCATAGTTCCTTATTTTATTGAGTTTATTTCAAATCGTCATCCGAGAAAATTTCATTGGAAAGCTTGTTGAAGGTCTTTTCAAACCAGCTGGGACCTTCTTTCTTCTTTTTCTTTTTCTTTCTTCTTTCTCTTTACGCTCTTTCTCCTTACGTTCCCGTTCACGGCGTTCTTTCTCTTCTTTTTTTCACGTTGGGCCTTGGCAGCGCGGGCGGCAGCTTCCTGTTCTTTCAGGGCTTCGTCATCGCCGAACATATCAACGGGTTGTGTAGGAGTAGCAGTAGTCGTAACGGCGGGTTTCATCTCTTGCAGGCAGCAGTTTTCATTTCCGGCAGCAAGCAGTCCGAGCAAAGTATTCTGCATACAGTCTTTCTTCAGCACATCATTGAAGCCGTGGATGCTGCTATGAACAAATTTGGTGGTCTTCACTTTCTCAACCTTGCTACGTTTACGGAATGCTTCTTCCAGGTTTTTCAGGTTGGCACCTCCACCGGTGAAAATGATACCGGATAATAGTTTATCCTCGTATCCTGACAATTGAAGCTGGTTCCATACATTGGCAAGGATTTCTTCGGCGCGTGCATCGATGATATCATTCAATACGTTAAGTTCGATGTTGCGACCGTCTTCCAAAGTGCAGACTGCGGGTGTCTCTGTTTCCTCTTCTTCATAGAGCATATCGCCGTACTTCTTTTTCAGTTGCTCGGCTTCGGCCTCTTCCATTTGCAGGGCGGTGATGTCACGGGTAATATTGTTTCCACCCAGTGGCAATACACTGAGGAAGCGGAGCATGTTATTTTTATAAACCGATACAGTCGTTGTATCTGCACCGAAATCCACCAAGGCACATCCCGAACGCATTTCGCTTTCCGTCAGCACGGCATTGGCCAAGGCTATCGGGGCGATGAGCAAGTCGGCTATTTCTACTTTGGCCTGCTCGAAGCTGTGCTCCAGATTCTTCTTAAGTGAAGCACGGGCCACAATATTCAGGAAGTTTCCCGTGATACGCTTGCCTGCCACACCTACCGGGTCGGCTTGAAGGTTATTATCTATCTTATATTCCTGCGGGGCTACATCCAGCACGCTCATGTCCATCAGGGGAACTTCGAGGTTTTCATCGCTGATTGCATCTACCAACTCTTGCGAAATAATCCCTTCCTCTTCCAGCACACGGCTTACCGCATTCTTTACCGTGCGCAAAGACTGTCCGCCAATGCCTACGTATACTTTGGCAATGGAGTTGTTCAACTGGCTTTCCAGCTTGTTGATGATGGAAGTCAGAGCCTGTGCGGTCTTATCAATGTTGTAGATGACTCCTTTGTGGATAAAAAGAAGAGGCATCCTCACGCGCGTAGGCCCAGCACTTGTATGCTTCCGTCGCTGTTCTTCTTTCCTGCGATACCGGAAATCTTGGAAGAACTCAACTCGATAGCGGCGATAAATTCTGTTGTTGCCATAAATATATTCCTATTTTACAATTTTCTATTTACGATTAAGATTACTCTGTAAATCAATGTATGGGGACGTCTGATATTAATCGTACGTCCGACATCGTCAAATCGTACATTAGTTCTCTCGCTTTGTACAGATAATCTGGTTACTAAATTCAACGCTAATGCGGGAATATTTGTTCCATCCTACCTGATTTAAACCTTTTTCATAAAAAGCTTTCATCCGTTCGAGTTTACGCTCAAAACCATCCAACTTCCCAAGATAGATAATATGGTCGCCTACGCGAGGCACCAGTTCCACGTCTTTGTCCGACAGCACATGTATCTGTTCAATCTGTGCTTCCCAGAACTTATTATTCTGCAAAAATACACCAAACTTATATAAATCCCTCATGGCAAACGACTTTTCTACTCTTCCGGTCACTATGGCAAGGTGAGCAACGCATTTTGCGTCGGGTGGCATCACGGTGCCTTTGTTGTCCAGATAGTAGTTTTCACCGTTCGCACTCATCACTCGCAGGATAGGGATACGTTGACTGACTTCTACGCAAAGTTTGCCACTGGGAGTCTTGTAGCATTCCACTTCATCGATAAGCGGATGTTTGGCAAGTTCCCGTTCCAATGTTTTGCTACGAATGCGATCCATAGGTTTGCCAACGGGATAAATACCTTTCTTCTCCAATATGTCAGCCACTTCCTTTTTGGTGATGAAACCTGCATAGACGGTATCTTTGATAACCAATTCCATGTCATTGCACACCTGTCCGGCAGGCTTCCGGTTGAAAGCCGAGAGAGCTACCACCAGATAGGCGATGACGAGCAGTAGGACGATAGACAATAGAATTCTTTTAAACATGTATCAACTATCTAATTATCATTATTCAACTATTAACTGTCAATTGTTAATTATCAATTGTCAATTGCTTTGTGATTTCAGGGACGTAGTTGTCTATATCTCCGGCACCTAAAGTTATCAGAACTTCAATCTGCTTTTGAGATAAGAGTTCCAGTATATCCTCTTTTTCTTACACATGCATTTCTCAATGCCCGGTCGCAGGTTATCGTATATCAATTGGCTGGTGACACCGGGAATTGGTTGCTCACGTGCCGGGTAGATATCTACGAGAATGACTTCGTCAAGTAACGACAAACTGTTGGCAAATTCCTTATAGAAATCGCGCGTGCGGGTATAGAGATGTGGTTGGAAGATAGCTGTAATCTTCTTGTCCTGATACAGATCACGAATGGATTTCACACTCTGTGCTATTTCGGCAGGATGATGGGCATAGTCGCTCAGGAATACGACTTTGTCATTCTTGACCTTGAAATCGAAACGACGGTCTACTCCACGGAAACTTGCCATACCTTGCTTGATCTCTTCGTCTGTCACACCGTTGAGGTGGGCGAGTGCCATGGCTGCCACACCATTCTCTATATTGATGCTGACGGGAACACCTAATTGGATATCATTAATACGTGTATCGGGTGCAATAAAATCGATAAAGATCTCACCATTTCCGATACGGATATTCTCTGCGTGGAAATCTCCTTCGGTACGGGCGTAACTATAGACTTTTACACCGGCCTGCACATCAGGTTTCAAAGCGATGTCCTTGTGTATAATGAGTGCACCACCCGGCTGGATAAGCGTCGTATAATGACGAAAACTTTCCAGGTAGGCTTCTTCTGTGCCATAAATATCCAGATGGTCGGGGTCTGTAGCAGTTATTACGCTCATGTAAGGTGATAACCAGTGGAATGAGCGGTCAAATTCATCTGCCTCAATCACAGTGTATGGGCTGGACTGTGATAATAACAGGTTAGTATCATAATTCTTGGAGATGCCTCCGAGGAATGCAGTGCAACCTACGTGTGATTGGTAAAGCAGATGCGCTGTCATTGTACTGGTAGTTGTTTTACCATGTGTACCGGCTACGCACAAGCCTTTGCTATTATGTGTGATCGTTCCTAAAACCTGTGCCCGTTTTTGAATTTCGAAACCATTGTTACGGAAATATACTAACTCGGCATGCTCTTGCGGAACAGCTGGAGTATACACTACCAAAGTGCTTTCCATATTCTTGCAGGCTTCAGGAATCAGATCCACATTCTCTTCGTAATGTATCTGTGCTCCTTCTGCAATCAGGTGTTCGGTTAGTTCGCTTGGGGTACGGTCGTAACCGGCAACGAGCTTTCCCTTTGATAAGAAGTAGCGTATCAGGGCGCTCATACCGATGCCACCGGCACCAACGAAATATACGGATTTTATATTTTCTATATTCATAATACACTTATCACTTATCGTTATTTATCAGTTTTAATACTTCTTTTGCAATAATGGTTGCCGAATCCGGCAAAGCCAATTTAGCGATGTTCTCGCTCAATGTTTTCAGCTTCTCGGCATCTGTGACAGTTTCAAGAGCCACAGGAATCAGATGCTTCATAGCATCTACATCTTTCACATAAATAGCAGCTTTCTTATCTACCAGTGCCAGTGCATTTTTAGTCTGATGGTCTTCTGCCACATTTGGTGAAGGCACCAGGATGACCGGCTTGTTCAGCAGGCAGAATTCAGAGATAGAACCGGCACCTGCACGGGAAATGACGAGGTCGGCAGCTGCATATGCACTTGCCATGTCTTTGATGAAATCCGTTACATACAGATTCGGGATGGCAGAAATCCGTGGATTACGTATAGCTTCGCCCGTTGCGGTAGTAATAGCATCTTTGACTTGCTGGATATATATTTTTTTCCTGTTTGCCAGATGAACTGAATGTCGCCGTATACTTTTATCGTATCCAGTGCAGCAATGAGGGTCTGATTGATGGTACGTGCCCCCAAGCTACCACCCAGTATCAATATTGTTTTCTTCTCCGGATTGAAGCCGAAAGAGCTTACAGCTTCTTCGCGGCTCTGTTTATTTGCTAACAGGTTCTGGCGGACCGGATTTCCCGTCATGATAATCTTGTCGGCAGGGAAGAACTTCTCCATTCCGTCATATGCTACGCAGATTTTACTTGCTTTCTGTGCAAGCAACTTATTTGTCACTCCTGCATAAGAATTCTGCTCTTGTATCAAAGTAGGGACTCCCATCATGCCCGCTACTTTTAATGTAGGACCACTGGCATATCCGCCTACACCTACTGCTACCTGCGGGCTAAATTCTTTCAGGATACGACGTGCTTTCCATTGGCTACGCAATAACTTGATAATTACTGCAAAGTTCTTCCATAAGCGCTTACGGTCGAAACCTGCTACAGGCAGACCGATAATTTTATATCCTGCATCGGGCACGCGTTGCATCTCCATTCGTCCTTCTGCACCTACAAAGAGGATTTCTGCATCTGGGCGCAGTTCCTTGATGGCGTTGGCGATAGATACTGCGGGAAATATATGCCCTTCCTGTACCTCCACCACTGATTATGATGCGTGGTCCGTTATTTTTTGTTTCCATATATCTTATTTTTATTCAAATTCAGCATCACTGTTCAATACCTTTGCCGTCGGTTCAGCAGCTGTTTGTGCATCGCTATTTGTCTCTTCGGCAGGTACTTCTACTTGCATGGGTATCAAAGCATCGTGTTCTTTCTGCTCTTCCAGTCTGGCGGTATAGCGGCTCACACTCAGTATCATGCCGATATAAGCACAGTTGATAAGTGTAGAAGTACCACCTTTACTGATAAGCGGCAGCGGTTGCCCGGTTACCGGTGCCAATCCTACTGCTACCATCATGTTAAATACGGCTTGCGATACAAGCAACAGCGCAATTCCTATGATGAGGAAAGCCGGAAACGTTCGGTCGCACTTCTTCGCTATACGCCCGACTCGTATCAGCAGGCAGACGTAAAGGAATACGACGAAAGCTCCGCCTATCAATCCCAATTCTTCGATAATGATAGCAAAAGATAAAGTCAGAGAAAGCCTGACTCAGGAAGTCGCGCTGTACCGAGTTACCCGGTCCTTTGCCTACAACGTGACTCGTAGCTACGGCAATACGTGCATGGGCTATCTGAGCATCTTTGTCTATATCGAATTTGGCAGCAGGTACCTCATTGTCATTTGTAAACTTCTCAATACGGGCACGCCATGTGTCGAAACGGTGCAGGAATGGTAAATCGCTATTCTTGGTCAGTACAAGGAATGTCACACCTATAATTGCTACTCCAGCCAGGCCGCCTGCCAGTATTAATAATTTCTTCATTGCCACTCGCCCGATGAACATCATCAGATAAACCACTCCGAAGAGCAGTGCTGCCGTCGAGAGGTTTTCCGGGGCAATCAGCAGACAAATAACACCTGTGATAATCATGATACGTTTAAAAGCTTTCGGGCTGGCCCCATCTTCGTCCTGTCCTTTCGAAAGAATAAAGGCGGTAACGATGATGACAGCCATTTTGGCTACTTCCGAAGGCTGGAACTGAACCCCCATGAAGGTCATCCAGCGTGCAGCACCGTTAATGCGTTCCATCATCATAACGAGGGCCAGCAGTACCACGGATAGTGGAAGCAGGAATACAGGAAATACCTGAAACCATTTGTAGGGGATATTGTGCATAAACACCACTACTACGGCACCCACCATCAAGATGATGCTGTGCTGTGTAATCGGCCCCCCAGTGGTCACCGCTTTTTATACGTCAGGGTAGACGCAGCGCTGAACACTTCTACGATAGAAATGAGGCAAAGGAAAAGGAATATAATCCAGATTACCTTATCACCTTTGAATATGCTTTTTAATAAATCCATAAATTTAATGTGGTAATGTGTCCTATAATTCTCTTACACACTTTTTGAACTGGTCGCCCCGGTCTTCATAGCTGCTGAAAAGGTCGAAACTGGCACAGCAAGGACTGAGTAATACGGTTTCACCCTTTTGGGCCAGACGGAATGCTGCGTCTACAGCGTCCTTCATGCCGGTTTGTACATCGGCGACGGGCAATCCCATGCGATCAAAGAAGTCATGTAGCTTCTCATTGTGCAATCCCAGATAGACTAAGGCTGAACATTTCTCGCGTACTAAATCCTCTATTTCCGTATAGTCATTACCTTTATCCTTTCCTCCCAGAATAAGCACGGTCTTCGTCTTCATACTCTGCAGGGCGTACCAACAGGAATTTACGTTTGTGGCTTTAGAGTCATTGATAAACTCCACGCCACGTACAGTTACAACTTTTTCCAAGCGATGTTCCACACCTTTAAAATCAGACAATGCCCGACGAATATATTCTTTCTCTATTCCGGCAAGATTGGCTGAGATACCTGCGGCGAGAGAATTGTATAAATTGTGCGTACCCTGCAGGGCCAGTTTCTCCTGCTCCATATTGAAGGCGATGGGTTCGTTGATTTCAACCTCGCCGTCTTCTGCATAAGCTATGGCTCCATCTTCTTTTACTGCAGAGAACGGATAAAGATGGGCTCGCAGTCCATGCTTGTCCAGTTCCCGCTTGATGATGGGGTCATCGTTCCAGAAGATGAAAGCATCTTCTGGTGTCTGGTTCTGTGTGATGCGGAATTTGGCATCCACATAATTCTGCATGCAATGGTCGTAACGGTCCAGATGATCGGGTGTGATGTTCATCAGCACGGCAATATTGGCACGGAACTTATACATATTATCCAGTTGGAAAGAGCTGAGCTCAATCACATAATAATCATGTTGGTCTGTGGCTACCTGCAAGGCAAGACTCTTACCTATGTTACCGGCCAATCCCACATTCAGACCTGCACTTTTGAAAATGTGGTAAATAAGTGAGGTGGTAGTGGTCTTGCCATTTGAACCGGTAATACATATCATTTTTGCATTGGTATAGCGTCCCGCAAACTCTATCTCAGAGATGACAGGCGTACCTTGCTTTTTCAGTTTCAATATAATCGGAGCATCATTGGGGATGCCGGGGGCTTTTCACCACTTCTTCGGCATTTAAAATCAGTTCTTCCGTATGCTGTCCTTCTTCCCAGGCAATGCCGTACTTATCCAGCACTTCCTTATATTTATCTTTTTGATGGCGGACATGTCGGATACGAATGTGTCGAATCCCTTCACTTTGGCGAGTACGGCAGCACCTGCACCGCTCTCTCCGGCTCCTAATACTACAATTCTACTCATATATTCTTTAAAGTTACAGGCTACCAGCTACAAGCTATCAGTAAGTGGCTGGAGTTGGTAGTTGCTACAAGTTTGTTATTTATCAGCAACCAGTAGCGAGCACTTGTAGCTTGTAGCTCGCGGCTGGCAGCTCTATTATCTTATCTTTAATGTTATAATTGTTATCGCTGCCAATACAATCGTCACAATCCAGAAGCGGACTGTTATCTTTGATTCATGGAACAGCTTGGTCGGCGTTGTGAACTTCACTGTACACCCCGATTCTATCAGACTCATGGAAGTACGGAAATGGTCGTGAATGGGAGTTCGCTTGAACAACCTTTGCTTAACGCCCTTTCTCTTTCCGGCTTTGTAATAAAATCGTTGCAGGATGACGGACAAGTTTTCTACCAGGAACACTCCACAAAGAATAGGTATAAGTAACTCTTTGTGTATGATAATGGCAAACACGGCAATGATGCCACCAATCGTCAAACTGCCCGTATCGCCCATGAATACCTGTGCAGGATATGCATTGTACCACAGGAAACCGATCAATGCACCGATAAAGGCACAAATGAAAATTACCAGTTCCTCCGATCCGGGGATATACATGATGTTAAGGTAACTGGCATACGTAATGTGGCTCGATACATAGGCTAAGATACCTAATGCCAAGCCTATGATTGCTGAGTTTCCCGCTGCCATGCCGTCCATTCCGTCATTCAGATTGGCGCCATTGCTGACTGCTGTTACTACGAATATAGTAATGATTACGAATAAAACCCAACCGGCAGTTTGTGCATGCTCTCACCTAAGAAACCCACAAAGTCTGCGTAATCCAGGTTATTGCTCTTAAAGAACGGAATCGTAGTCTGCGTGGACTTAATGTCTTGCCCTGCATGGATGACCTCCATTTCCTGTCCTGGTTTCTTTACTTCAATATTCTCACGGATAACTGCCTGTGGACTCAGGTAAAGTGTCAGGCCTACAATCAGTCCTAAACCTACCTGGCCGATAATTTTGAATTTCCCGTGCAAACCTTCCTTGTCTTTCTTGAAGATTTTGATGTAATCATCGGCAAAGCCCAACGATCCTAACCATACTGTGGTAATCAGCATCAATATCATATAGACATTGCTCAGTTTACCCAGCAATAGGCATGGAATGAGAATGGCCACAATAATAATGACACCTCCCATACTTGGTACACCCACCTTGTTCACCCCGAACGGGTCGATGCTGGCATCACGTTGTGTCTCTGTAATTTGTTTCCGTTTCAGCAAGTCTATAAAACGATCACCCCAGATACTTGAGATGAGCAATGCGAGAATGATTGCCATCAGAGCCCGGAATGATGTATAGCCAAACATGCCCGCACCGGGAATGTTATATTTGTCCAGCCATTGAAATAAGTAGTATAACATAAATCAACTATTTAGTGTGATAGTGTGGTAAAGTGATGATGTGTTAAAGTAATATCACTCTACCACTTTATCACTTTAAAACATTATCGCCTTTAACTCTTCTTTGTCATCAAAATGATGTTTAACTCCTTTGACTTCCTGATAGTTCTCATGGCCCTTTCCGGCTACAAGAATAACATCACCGGGCTGCGCCAGCATACATGCTGTTTTGATAGCTTCGCGCCGGTCGGCAATGCTGATGGTCTTCTGCATGTCGTCTTTATCCAATCCGGCAAGCATATCATTGATGATATCTTGCGGCTCTTCAAAGCGGGGGTTGTCCGAAGTGATGATAACACGATCGCTTGCTTTGGCCGCCTCTTTTGCCATGATGGGGCGTTTACCTTTGTCTCGGTTGCCGCCTGCACCTACTACAGTAATTATTTTCCCTTTTCCTTCGAGTACGCCGTGAATGGCATTCAGAACATTGATGAGAGCGTCCGGTGTGTGTGCATAGTCCACAATGGCAGTGATACCTTTGGGTGAACGTACAGCATCGAAGCGCCCGGCCACAGGTTGCAGGGTACTGAGTGCAACGAGTACGTCTTCTTCCTTCTTTCCAAGCAATACGGCTGCACCGAATACTGCCAGCAAGTTTGAAGCATTGAAACGACCAATGAAATGTACGGCCAGTTCATGGTTGTTGAAGTCGAGCAACATCCCTTCAAAATGAGATTCCAATATTTTACCCTTGAAGTCGCTGAGGCTACGCAAGGAATAAGTATATACTTTGGAACGTGTGTTCTGGGTCATGACGAGTCCGTTCTTGTCATCCAGATTAGTCAGACTGAAAGCACCTTTCGGCATATCATCGAAAAATTTCTTCTTGGCTTTGAGATAGTTTTCCACAGTCTTGTGGTAGTCCAGGTGGTCACGTGTCAGGTTGGTAAAGATTCCCCCTGCAAAGCGTAGACCACTGATGCGTTTCTGGGCAATGGAATGTGAACTTACTTCCATAAAGACATATTTGCACCCGGAGTCTGCCATCTGTCCCAGCAACTGATTTAGGGTGATGGGGTCGGGGGTGGTATGTTCAGTTGGGATTGCCTGATCATCTATATAGTTGCAGACTGTAGAGATCAGTCCTACCTTGTAACCGAAATAACGGAATGTATTATATAATAAGGTAGCGATGGTGGTTTTTCCGTTTGTTCCGGTTACGCCTACCAATTCCATTTTGGAGGTTGGGTCGTCGTAAAAAGTAGTGGCTATTTTACCAACAGCTTCTTCGCTGTCTTTCACCGGATATAGGTGATGCCTTCTTTCTTTTCTTCAGGCACATCTTCGCAAAGCACTGCGACGGCACCTTTCTCAATGGCAGCGGGAATGTAAGCATGCCCGTCAGTCTGGGTACCGCGCATAGCCATGAACAGATGTCCGGCTTGCACCAGACGGGAGTCGATATTTACCCCCGTTATTTCCGTCTCCGTACTTCCGATAATTTGTATCGGTTGTATTGCTTTCAGTAATTCACTTAATATCATACCTTATTATATATAATGTATATTCTTAATAGTTTAACGAAGTGTCAAAACTATGGTTTGACCTTTCACAACGCGGTTACCACCCGGTATCGATTGATTCTTTACCTTTCCTATACCGCTTATTCTGACTTTCAGTCCTTTGCTTTCCAATAAGTAAACAGCATCTTTCGCTCCCATTCCTATGACGTTGGGAACTGTATTTGAGCTTGTTCCCTCCTTGGCCTGCAGAATAACTGCATTAGGGGACTCCTGCGTATGTCCCCATGCTTCTTTCCCTTTCTTGGGAGAGAACTGCTTTTGTACTGGAACATTCAGCCCATCCAACACCTGCAATGCTTCATTCATTTCTCCTGCTTTTACCGGAGGAATGACATTGCTTGTGCTATCTATTGCACTGCGGATATCAAATCGCAGATTTTTTTTAGCATATACTCTTTCTGCAATTTTTCCGAATACACTACCTGCCATCAAACCGCCTGAGGCAGGAAGTCCCGGTTTCTGTATGGAAACAATACAACTGTACTTCGGTGCTTCTGCCGGAAAGTAACCGCAGAAACTTACCAAATAATTCACCCGTCCTGACTTATAGCCTGCCAAACCCTGGGATACCTGTGCCGTACCCGTTTTCCCAGCTACGGAGAATTGTTTGCTTCCGGCCGGTTTCGCCAATCCTTGTGATACCACTTTTTTTCCAGAATATCGCGGATTTGTGTCAAGGTGCGGTCGGAGCAAATCTTCGGATTGATTACCTCCGTCGGATATTCTTTTATCACCTCACCATCTTTTACAGCGGCTCTTACAAACTTAGGACGCACCATCGTGCCATTATTGGCAATAGCATTATAGAAAAAGTAAGGATGTTGAGCGGCGGAACCTGAGTTTCGTAACCGATACTCATCCATGGTAAGGTCGTCTTGGCGAAATATCTTTTCTTTCGGACCTTTTTATATTCGGTTTTCCCTCACCTGAGATTTGTAGATTTAGTGGTTGGTCAATGCTCATTCGCTTCAGCCCGTCTACATACTTTTGAGGATTATCCTTGTAGTGCTTGTCGATTAGGTACGAAACACCGACATTGGAAGAAACTTCCAGGATACGGGTTACATTGATCTTCCCGTAGCCACCGCGATGCCAGTTATGATCCCTCATCTTACTACCGTACATCATCATTACACCGTTTCCGGTATCTACTTCCGTCTCCGGAGTAATTTTCCCGTCTTCAAGGGCTACCATGATAGAAGCCGTCTTGAATGTAGACCCCGGTTCCATCATATCGCTAATGGCATTATTACGCATTTCATAATAGTTGCCGTCACCAGCTTTCATCATGTTGACGATAGCTTTGACTTCACCTGTTTCCACTTCCATCAGTATGGCTACACCTACAGTAGCATTGATTTCTTTCAACTTATCCACCAATGCTTTCTCGCAGATATCCTGCATACCTACATCGAGAGTGGAGATAATGTCGCAGCCATCTACGGGAGCTATATCTACGATGTTCAGGTATTTATTCATCACTTTCTGGCGGTGCGTGATACCGTCACGTCCTTTCAGCAGAGTGTCAAAAGCCAGTTCGATACCATTCTTTGCCCCCTGTGCAGTATCTGCATAGAGGTCACCCAGTGTACGGGCTGCCAAGGAGCCAAACGGCTTTTTACGCTGATTATATACCTGTTCGTGGAAACCGCCTTTGTATTTGTTCAGATTGAAAACAGGCAGACGCTTGGCTTCTTTGTACTGGATGTATGAAATACGTCTCGGATAAATCAGATAGTTCCGGCTACCTTTTTTACGCCCTTTCTGTAAGTGTGACTTGAACTCAGCTGCACTCTTATCAGGAAATATCTTATGTAACCCTTCACATATTTCATTCATGTGGTTCACCAGCATGGTATCTTTGGTTACACCACCTGCCTTAAAGTCCATATAGATACGATATTCCGGCAGGGAACTTGCCATCAGTTTGCCGTCGGATGAAAGAATGTTACCACGATTAGGCTTTACCGTCACGTTTTCTTTCACGAAACGGTCGGCTACATCCTGCCAATACTGTCGCTCCGCAAACATGATGACTGCGGCTTTAACGACAATAGCTATTCCCAGCAATCCCATTACGAGGACTACAAAGAAGTAGCGGGTCATGATATTTTTCTTATTTACTGCCAAATCTGTCTACAATTTAATGATTCTATAATTACTTAATCAAATACGGTGGATGAGTGGATGTCTGCAAGTCACTCTCTTTACTTGCAATATACTCTTCGATACGTGACTGCCGGCTCCGCTCCATTAATTCTGAACTACGGGTAAGAGCATCGTATTTGATGTCAATCAGCTCTTTTTTCAATTTATCAATCTCTATCATTTGCTGCTGGCAAGCATAACGATTGTGTATATAGAATATAATCAGCAGCATTATCATTACGAGCAACTTCGTCTGACGGCGAAAAAAAATCCGTAGCCAGAATGTCGCCACCGATAATGTTTTTCAGAGATGTGCGATTTTTGGCTTTCTTCGCTTTCTCTGTTTTTTCGTTTACCTGTTTTTCTTCCATATCCTTCATTATCTTACCATCACTTTTTCTCTGCTATTCTCAGTTTTGCACTTCTCGATCTCGGGTTCCGTTCTATTTCCGCATCGTCCGGTACAATCACCTTATTGTTTACCAGTCGGAAAGGCGTCTGTACATTTCCAAAAAAATCCTTTTCCATCTTACCTTCCACATTTCCGGTTTTCATGATATTCTTTACCATTCGGTCTTCCAGTGAATGGTAGGTAATTACTACCAATCGTCCGCCCGGTTTCAAAGCCTCGGTTGCTGCATATAGCATCTCTTTCAGAGCTTCCATTTCCTGGTTCACTTCGATGCGCAGTGCCTGAAAAACTTTAGCCAGTTCTTTTTTTCTCCCGTTCCCGACCGAAAAGCGGTTTAATGACTTCCAGAAATTCACCGATGGTTGTAATCTTCTGTCCGGCACGTGCTTTCACAATTACAGATGCCAGTTTGCGACTGTTCTTTAATTCACCGTATAGGTAAAAGATGTCAGCCAACCGTTCCTCATCATAGTTGTTTATGATATCTGCTGCAGTATCCCCCGCACGCTTGTTCATGCGCATATCCAGTGCACCGTCAAAGCGGAACGAAAATCCCCTTTCGCTATCATCGAAGTGATGGGAGGATACACCCAGATCAGCCAGTATTGAATCTACTTCCTCGATGTTGTGATAACGTAGAAAATTGTGCAGATATCGGAAGTTGCTGCGTACAAAAGTGAAGTGCGGATTATCCACAATGTTCCGTTCCGCATCTTCGTCTTGGTCGAATCCCAGTAACCGTCCGCCGTCTCCCAGCCGTGACAGTATTTCCCGTGAATGCCCTCCACCTCCGAAGGTAACGTCTATATACGTTCCATCCGGCCGGATATTCATTCCGTCCACACTCGGCATCAACAACACCGGTACATGATATGTCAACTCTTCATTTCCCATTCATCACTAATCACTAATCGTTAATCACTCATCCTCGTCTTCTTCCCAATCGTCTTCGTCTCCCAGAATATCCTGCAAAGCTTCGCTAAACTCTTCCGGGTTCATGAACGGTTGTTCAGTTTTCTCTTTTGCCCAGATTTCTATCGTATTGTCCACACCGATGAAACATACATCGCTCTGTATGCCGGCCATTTGCAGGTAACGTTTGGGCAGCAAGATGCGTCCATTCCCATCGGGAACCATGATTTCCGCATCGCTCACAAATTGCCGGAAGATTTCTTGGTGTTTTGCGTTCCACTTGTTCAGGCGCTTCCTTAGTTGGTTTTGCGTCTTGAACCAAACGCTTTCTGGATAGAGTACCAGGCAGTCCTGGAACACGTCTTTGCGCAGCACGAGCTTCTCTTCGGAAGCAGATTGCAGTTGCCTCCGAAAACCGGCAGGGATAAATACACGTCCCTTAGCGTCGGTTTTCGCTTCTATATTGCCCAAAAAACGTATCATTGCTACCTTATTATAATAAGCGACGGTAAAAGTACACATTTCCCCACAATTCCCCACAAGTTTTAACTAAAAACTTTTTGAGAAGTTTTCAACACCCTGTTTATTGTTTATTTCATTGATAATGAACATAGTGCTGAAAGGGCTTTTGGGTGGGGAATTGAGGTGGTTTTATAGTCTTAGTTTTGTATCCGGACCATACCTGGGGCATACTTGCTCCGTACCAATCCCGTACTTTCTCTGTGTAGAAGTACCTTTGACTGAATTTACTACGGAGCAAGTATGGTTCGGATTCGGTTTTGGTATGGAGTTGGTTAATCCCCATAGTTAGTTCTGCTTTGTAGGATGAAGAGCATATACCGTCAATAAATTCCGGCTATGAATGGCTGATTAGATAAAATTGGATTAAAAATAGCGATTATTGTAATTGTATTTCTGGGTTTTGCCCTACTTTTGTATCGGATGCTATAGACATTGTCATTGCTCCAATCTATATACTTAAAATAATACTATCCTTATGAAGAGAATCATTCATTTCATCCTGATCGCTTTATTCTTAATTCCCTGCTGTGCTGTGCAGGCATCTCATCAACCCGAGTTTTCTACTGCCGGTTTCTTCCAACTGCCCAATTCCGGGCGTGAAGTGTTTTCCATGAATCCTGCCTGGCGCTTTTATAAAGGAGCCGTTGCGGGTGCTGAAGCTGCGAACTTTAATGATGCGGAATGGACGGTAGTCTCTCTGCCCAATGGCATTGAATATTTGCCGACAGAAGCCAGTGGTTGCATCAATTATCAGGGAGAAGTCTGGTATCGTAAGCACTTCACCCCTGCGGATGCTTTGAAGGGGAAGAAACTGTTCCTGCACTTCGAAGCCATCATGGGAAAGAGCAAGGTATTTGTCAACGGGAAGTTGCTGACTGAACATTTTGGCGGTTATTTGCCTGTGGTGGTCGATATCTCTGACGTATTGAACTGGGGAGAGGATAATGTGATCGCCGTGTGGGCGGATAATAGCGATGATACGAGCTATCCTCCCGGAAAGGCACAGGATGTGCTCGACTTTACCTACTTCGGTGGCATTTATCGTGATTGCTGGTTGGTAGCTCATAATCCGGTCTTTATCACTGATCCGAATTTTGAGGACGAAGTAGCGGGCGGTGGATTGTTTGTGGCTTATGATAAGGTGTCGGATGCCTTAGCCGAAGTGTTGCTGAAAGCACATGTGCGCAATGACAGTCGCAAAGCCTTTACAGGCGTTGTGGAATATGAGTTGCGGCAGCCGGATGGTACACAGGTCGCTTTTCTGAATGATAAGATACAAGTACGTCCGGGGAAAGCGTTTACCTCGAAAGATAAAATTACAATAAAGAATCCATTACTGTGGAGTCCGGAAACTCCCACCTTATATAATCTGATTGTACGTATCCGTGACCGCGAAGGTAATGTGGTGGACGGTTATCGCCGCCGTATCGGCATCCGTAGCGTAGAGCTTAAGGGCAAGGACGGTTTCTGGCTGAATGGTAAACCTTATGAAAGTCCGTTGATTGGCGCTAACCGTCATCAGGACTTTGCGGTGGTAGGTAATGCCGTGGCTAACAGTATTCATTGGCGTGATGCCAAGAAACTGCGTGATGCCGGAATGAAAGTAATCCGTAACGCCCATTGTCCGCAAGACCCGGCATTCATGGATGCATGCGATGAACTCGGTTTGTTTGTAATTGTTAATACTCCGGGCTGGCAGTTCTGGAATGACGCGCCCGAATTTGCACAGCGTGTATACAGTGATATCCGCAACCTTGTGCGACGCGACCGCAACCATGCTTGTGTGTGGATGTGGGAACCTATCCTCAATGAAACCTGGTATCCGGAAGACTTTGCCAAGAACACCCGTGACATTGTAGACCAGGAGTATCCTTATCCCTACTGCTATTCCGGTTGTGATAGCGGTGCACGCGGACGCGAGCATTTCCCGGTACTTTTCACGCATCCCTCCTTCGATGGCAAGTCGTGGGGCGACAAGGATGCTGACCCTAAGATAACCTATTTTACCCGTGAATGGGGTGACAATGTAGACGACTGGAGCTCACATAACTCTCCCAGTCGTGTAGCCCGCAATTGGGGAGAACAACCTATGCTTATCCAAGCACAGCATTATGCAAATCCCAGTTATACTTATACCTGCTACGATGCCCTTTATCGCACTCCCCGCCAACATGTGGGCGGCTGCCTGTGGCATTCGTTCGACCATCAGCGTGGCTATCATCCCGATCCATTTTATGGCGGACTGATGGATGTATTCCGCCAGCCCAAGTATTCGTACTATATGTTCAAGGCGCAGCGTTCGCCCCGGAAAGAAGAGCGGCTTTTTGAAACCGGTCCGGTGGTTTATATCGCTCATGAAATGACACCGTTTTCCGGCAAGGATGTGACTGTTTATTCCAATTGCGATGCAGTGCGCCTCACCTTCTTGAAAGATGGAAAGACTTATACTTATAATAAACCGGTAGTTAAAGAAGGTATGCCTTCGCCTGTTATAACCTTCTCCGATGTTTACGATTTCATGGTTGATAAAGCGATGTCACGGAAGAAAAAGCAGGATGAAGTATTGTTGCGGGCAGAAGGTTTGATAGATGGCAAGGTGGTTGCTACGCACGAAGTTCACCCTGCCCGTCGTCCGGAGAAAGTATTGCTCTGGGTTGACAATGAGAATGTAAATCTGAAAGCCGATGGCTCCGACTTTGTTACTGTAGTAGCTGCTATAGCCGATAAGAATGGGAACATCAAACGCTTGAACAATTACTATGTGAAGTTTCATGTGGAAGGTGAAGGACGTATTCTGGGTGATGCCGGAATACTGGCAAATCCTGCTCCGGTGAAGTGGGGGACAGCTCCGGTGCTGATACAGTCCACCTTGAAGCCGGGTAAGATAAAGGTAACGGCAAGTGTGCTCTTTGAAGGCTCGCAGATGCCTGTAAGTGCTGTTTTGGAGTTGGAAAGCTATCCTGCTGCTCATCCGTTGGTTTATTCGGAGAAAGATGCGGCGCTGATTGCCGGTTCATCTTCTTTACAGTCTGCCGGAACGTCCGCAAAATCGGCTGTGGAGTTGGAGCAGGAGAGGATTCTGAAAGTGCAGAATGCTCAAAGACTGAAAAAGAAGTGGAGCAGCAACAGGAAGACTTCGGGGAGAAGAATAAGTGACAGGGAAATTGAAATAAATAATAAGTACAGATTTGAGATAATTTTGATATATGAGAATGATTTTTGTTACTGCCTGTCATCCTGAGCTTGTCGAAGGATCTACTCTCTTAGCATAAATCTGAGCTATATAAGCAGGAGAAGAGATCCTTCGACAAGCTCAGAATGACAGCTACTACAGTTATGATATATCAAGGCAATTTAGAATCAGCACATAATAAATTACTTAGCATGAAACAGATAGGTATAACTTTAGGAACAGGCCTGTTGGCTACTGTTGCTTTGTGCGCCAATGCGGCAAACAAGAATTCCAAACCTAACATTATCTTTATCCTCTGCGACGACATGGGATACGGGGATTTAGGATGTTACGGACAGAAATACATTGAAACGCCTAACATAGACCGTATGGCAGCCGAAGGCATGCTGTTTACTCAAGCCTATGCCGGTAGTCCGGTGAGCGCCCCTTCCCGTGCTTCGCTGATGACGGGGCAACACACGGGACACACCCATGTGCGTGGAAATAAGGAATACTGGCAGGGAGTACCCACCGTAAAATATGGAATTAATGACGAATTCACCGTTGCCGGTCAGGAACCATACGATGAAAATCATATCATTCTCCCTGAAATCATGAAGAAGAACGGTTATACTACGGGAGTCTTCGGCAAGTGGGCAGGTGGTTATGAAGGTTCTTGTTCCACGCCGGATAAACGGGGTATTGATGAATTCTATGGTTATATATGCCAGTTCCAGGCTCATTCGTATTATCCCAATTTTCTGAACAGATACAGTAAACAGGAAGGAGACACAGGAGTTGTACGCATCCTGATGGAAGATAATATCAACTATCCGATGTTTGGCGATGATTACAAGAAACGTACACAATATTCGGCTGACCTGATTCACGGTAAGGCGCTGGAATGGTTGGACCAACAGGACGGAGAGCAGCCTTTCTATGGCTTTTTCACCTACACCTTGCCGCATGCGGAACTTGCGCAGCCGAATGATTCTATTCTGAAAAGCTACAAGAAGAAGTTCTTTAGAGATAAAACCTGGGGCGGGTACGAGAAAGGACGTTATAATGTTTCGGAGCATACCCATGCCCAGTTTGCCGGTATGATTACCCGTCTGGACTATTACGTGGGCGAAGTCTTGAAGAAACTGAAAGAAAAAGGGCTGGACAAGAACACCATCGTCATCTTCAGCAGTGACAACGGTCCTCACGAAGAAGGAGGAGCAGACCCGGAGTTCTTCGGTCGGGATGGGAAAACTGCGCGGCTTGAAACGGCAGTGCCATGAAGGCGGCATTCGGATACCTTTCATTGTGCGCTGGCCGGAACGCATCTCTGCCGGTTCGGTAAACGACCATCAACTGGCATTTTACGACATCATGCCCACATTCTGTGAACTGATGGGTGACAAAGGATTCCCGAAAAAGTATATCAATAAGAAATTAGAAAATGACTGTTTCGATGGCATTTCCTTTGCCCCTACCTTATTAGGCAATGCCGACAAACAGCAGAAACATGATTTCCTCTATTGGGAATTCCATGAAACCGATCAGTTCGGCGTTCGTATGGACGACTGGAAACTGGTAGTTAAGAAAGGAAAGCCTTATCTGTACGACCTTGCAAAGGATATCCACGAAGATACTGATATAGCTGCGCAACATCCGGAAACCGTGAAACAGATGCTTGAAGTTATCCGTCGGGAGCACAGGGAAAACGATATGTTTCCGGTGACATTGCCGGAGTTTGTTTCGGAAAATGAATAAGGGATAACACAGTCATGCACTTAGGGTATTGAGCATGGAAAAATAGTAATAGCCTTATTATTTGTATAAATGTCATTTCTAAATTGCCTCTGTCTGATGGGGAAATAAGATGAGTAAAGCTGTTCGTTGCAGAAGTTGGAATAGTTTATTAGCTAAGTAGATGCTCATAATTAATTCGTATATTGAGTATCTGTCATCCTGCTTGTCGAATAGTCCGTATATCAATAAACTATTTACGTGTGCTAAATTAGCATTTATATATCCAACTAATTTTGAACTATTACTTATAAGGAAATGTATATTTACAATGTAATCTTAATCACTATATTATGAAAGGCTTATATTTCTTATATTTTTATTTATGCTGTCTTCTGTTTTCGTGTCGTATGCAGGCGGGCGAATATTATTTGCTGCCTCGACCGCAGAAGTTTACAGAAGAACGTGGCCATTTTGTACTGGATAAGACACGCCTTGATACTCCTGTTTTGCAGGATGAATGGGAATGTTTTATTTCTGAACTGGGCGGTCGGATAGATGGAAGATCTGCGGCAGTGATTGAAGTGAAATTAGCGGAGTCGCTGGATGAAGCGCCTTTAAATAGAGATGAAGCATATAAACTTAAAGTAATGGCTAAGAAGATTTCTATAGAAGCAATGAGCGAAAGGGGAGTCTATTGGGCTATGCAAACTTTAAGGCAATTAGCCGACTCGTCAGGTAAAAAGATTACTTTTCAGGGATGTACGATAACCGATTGGCCGGCTTTTCGCATCCGGGGTTTTATGCACGATGTGGGACGTACGTATATTTCTATGGGCGAATTGAAACGTGAAATCACGATGCTTTCCAGATTCAAGATAAATGTGTTCCATTGGCATTTGACGGAGAATCAGTCCTGGCGGTTGGAAAGTAAAATTTTTCCGATGCTGAACGACAGTGCTAATACTACCCGCATGCCGGGAAAATATTATACGCAAGCTGAAGCGAAAGAACTGGTAGCTTTCTGTAAGGCTCATGGAATGTTACTGATTCCAGAGATAGATATGCCGGGACACAGTGCAGCTTTTATGCGTACATTTCGCCACGATATGCAGAGTCCGGAAGGGATGAAAATATTAAAACTCTTAGTTGAGGAAGTTTGTGAAACTTTTGATGTACCTTATCTGCATATCGGCACGGACGAAGTAAAGATTACCAATCCGCAGTTTGTGCCCGAAATGGTGGCATTTATCCGTGCTTTGGGGAAGAAAGCTATTTCTTGGAATCCTGGTTGGCATTATCAAACGGGTGAAATTGATATGACACATCTGTGGAGTTCGCGCGGAAAAGCGCAGAAAGGTATTCCTGCTATTGATTCGCGTCTGCACTATCTGAATCATTTTGATACTTTCGGAGATATCATAGGGCTATATAACAGCCATATCTGCGATGTAGAACAGGGCAACGATGACATTGCCGGAGCTATCCTTGCTGTATGGAACGACCGCTGCGTCAACAAAGAGGAAAACATTATCCGTGAGAATGGTTTTTACCCCAATATGCTGGCCATTGCAGAACGCGCCTGGCTAGGTGGAGGGACTGAATATTTCGACAAGAACGGTACCATTCTTCCGCCGGATAAGAATAATGCAACATATCATTCTTTCGTTGATTTTGAAGAGCGGATGTTATGGTATAAAGAACATCTTTTCCGGGGATATCCGTTTGCTTATGTCAAACAAACCAATGTCTGGTGGAAGATTACCGATGCATTTCCCAATGAGGGAGATTTGACAAGGGTATTTCCTCCTGAACGAAAATTGCAGGATAGCTATCAGTATAATGGAAAGAAGTATGATACCCATCTTGCCGTAGGTGCCGGAATTTACTTACGCCATGTGTGGGGAACGTTTGTCCCAACTTTTTATAAAGATCCGAAGGAAAATCATACGGCTTATGCCTATACTTATGTCTATTCTCCCCAAGAACAGACTGTTGGATTATGGGCTGAGTTTCAAAATTATGGTCGTTCGGAGGCTGATCTCCCGCCTTTGCCCGGCAAATGGGATTATAAAGAGAGTCGCATCTGGCTGAATGAAGAAGAAGTGTTACCGCCGGTATGGACGGCCACTCATCGTATAAAAAAATCCTGAGACTCCTCTCGGGAATGAAAAACTGCGTGTCCCGTCCCCCCTTATCGGTTCAACTGCATAAAGGCTGGAATAAGGTATTACTGAAACTTCCTGTAGGCAAATTTACTTTGCCGGAGGTGCGATTAGTAAAATGGATGTTTACTGTAGTGTTTGTTACTCTTGATGGAGAAAAAGGCAGTGGACGGATTGATTTATTCGCCCGACAAGAAATTAGAGTGAACTGCTTATACTTATCATCTCTTTCTTATCCATGCTTGTCTTGTTACACAGACTTTATCTCCACTTTTACCTACACGCTTACACCAGCGCTCTGTATCTCCCTGTTCATCGGTGATAGAGCATGGTGGAAGCAAATAATAAAGTGGTGTAGGCAAATTTGCCTACACCACTCTTAATTGAATGTATATTTCTGATTATCTTTTTGTTATCATTTATATTTGTATAAGACCTTTCATTCTCTATCTTCTCATTTCCTGCTTATTTTGATGTAAAAGATACCGGATTACCTGCTTTTTATCCAGATAGTACTCCGTTTCTTACCTACTTTTATCCATTCTATATAGGGATTGTAGATGTCAATATCCTTTGTTCTTTGTGAAAATCGTGCATATCTATTGTGTTGATATGCAGTGTTTTGGTAGTGCGTACGTTCGTGGGGCTTGTGCTTCACGGATGTGGGGCACGAGCTTCATGGTCGTGAAGCAGCTGAGCGACATTCGTGGCCGTTGCAAAGAGAAGCACTCTGAACTAAGAAACTACCTATGCGAACGCAATGAAACTGCTGAGTTTACAGCAAACAACAGCCTTTTTTACGAATGTTCCTCCTTATATTGCGTCGGCGAACATCCCATATACTGTTTGAACACCGTGCTGAAGTAGCGTGATGTAGAGAATCCTGTCTGATCCGCTATCTCATTTATGCTGAGGGAACTATGTGTAAGCAACCATACAGCCTTTTCCATTCGGATTTTAGTAATATAATCATTTGCCCCCATTCCGGTCAGTGCCTTCAACTTGTTGTAGAGGGATGCGCGGCTGATGCCCAGTTCTGTACAAAGTAGCGGTACTCCCATTTGCGGATTTTCCAGATTATCTGAAATGGTTTTATTCATTCGTTTGAGAAATATTTCGTCTGCCGAACTGAATGTACTTTCTTGTGGTTGAGGAAGCGGCTCTGTGCCGGAGTAACGCATCCGCATCCGCTCGCGGTTTTTAGCTGGCTTTGAATAATTGTATAGAGAATATCGACTTCAAAAGGTTTGGTCTGATAAGCATCCGCCCCATTCTTGTAGCCGAATGTCTTGCTCTCTTCATCATTGCGGGCTGTGAGTAGAATAACGGGAATATGACTGATTTCCAAATCCTCCTTGATATGTTTGCATAGTTCGTAGCCGTTCATGCGAGGCATTTGGATGTCGCTGACAACAATGTCCGGATGCGACTCACTGCAGATGCGCAGAGCTTCTTCGCCATCATAAGCCACCCATATCTTTTTGAACTTCTTCCTAAGAGCATCCGACAGATAATCGGTCAGATCTTTGTTATCATCTACAAAAAGTAATGTGTTGCCCTGGGTTTCTACCTTTCCGCTTGTTCCTTCCGGGGTACTTTCTATCTCTTCGGTAGGAGCTAACAACTCATTCAGATAAGGCTGGGGTGGTAGCGTAACCTTACCCGGTTGCGTATCTCGCGGCAGTTCGAACCAGAAGGTGGAACCGGGAGAGCCGCCATGATCGTAGGCACCGATACTTCCACCATGCTGTTCTGCGAGTATCTTGGAGTAGGAGAGTCCGATACCCGTTCCGGGGCGACTGTTGTTGCCCTGATAGAAACGGATGAACAGATTGTTTATGTCTATATCCTTTAGCCCCGGACCTTGGTCTGAGATGGAAATGCGGACACGGGTTTGGTCTTCCGATAAATTTGCAGATACCTCAATCAGACTGTTTTTCATCACTGTATTTCAGTGCATTGATTAATAGGTTTGTTAAGATAGTGCTGCACTTTTCCTTATCGAAACAGAGGGTGTCCACCTCTTTATCAGGAGTATAGGATATGGAAATGCCTTTCATGTTGGCTTCTGGCCTGAAGTCGGCTATGAGTTGCTCAATCCATGAATTTAATTCTATGCTTTCGATATTCAGCGAACTTTGCCCCACTTCCATTTTCCGTACATTCAGCACTGTGTCCAACAATTTCTTCATGGGCGTCCCGATTGCCTGCTGATGCTTTGTATTATCGGATACTTTTCGTCTTCCGGCGACAATGTTCCCAATAGCTGTTTCAGTGGTGCATGTATCAGGGTCAGCGGCGTACGGAGTTCATGGTTGATGTTAATGAGAAAACGCACTTTCTCTTCATATACCTGCTGCTCATGCTCTTTCATCGCCCACTTCAGCTTGTTCTCTTTGCGGCGCAGTAAGGAGAAGAAAAAGCCAATATAATGCCTATGCAGGCTACTGCGATGCAACAAATGGTAAACCAGGAGGACTTATACCACGGTGGAAGCACTACTAATTCCAATATCCGGTAGTCTTCCGTCCATCCGCCGCTACGGGTACTGCACGAGGCTAATATCTGGTATGTTTTTGCCGGCAGTCCGTTGAATGTCAGTTCCGGTTGATACGAGTACATGATTTGCCCATCCATGCCGCGCAAGGTGTACCGGTACATAGGCTTGCGGAAAATATCTCTGTCATGGGCAATGATTTTTGATGGAGATGGGTTTGCTGTGTTCCTGTACGGTCAGGCTGCGTCCGTTTTTTATAAAGGCATTCATTCGTTCTCCGCCCACGGCCACGTCGGCCAACTCAAGAACGGGTGGAACGGTATCTTCGTCCGGCAGCTGTTTGTCAATGCAGAGCAAGCCGTTGACCCCTCCCATATAAATGTCCCCTTCTGCGGATAGCAGCCGTGGTTTCTCCAGATATTCGTTTTGGATAACTCCGTCCGATTCTCCGTATAGGATAAATTCTCCTTCACGGATGAGGTGGGCAAACAGTTTTCCATCCGTTCCTATCCATACACGTCCCCGTCTATCACAAATCAGTGAATTGATTTCATTAATCAGCTTGTTGGGGATGTTGACATATTCGTGCTTTTCTGCGGAATACCGGCTGAGGCCATAGTTGCTTCCTATCCAGAAAATGCCGCTTTCATCGACGGAAACAGAATTGAATATCGTGTCTCCGGTGCAATGATACAGAGTTTCTAACCGGTTAGTCCGGGAGTCTATCCGATAGATGCCTTTGATGTCGTGCAAGTAGGAGATGGGACCATCCTGGTATATCGGTAAGACAGTACCAATGATTGCCGGAGTGTGTTTACCTAAGGAGATAGGAGTGAATTCTTTCTTTTTTATGTGATAGCTATAAGGCATTTCAGAGAGTAGCAGCACTGTTTCCGGAGTGTTTCGGAAGACGTTTACAGCCTTTCCGCGCTGACACAAGAGGGCGTTGACGCTGTCGTTCACGATAATTAATGTCCGGTACTCTTCGGTTTGTTTATCAAAGAAGAACAATCCTTTACTGAACAAAGAGACCAGCAGGTGCCTTTTGTCCACTTCCGTGATGGACGAAATTTTGTCTCCCCAAGTAGACTTTGTGTGGTAGAACCTATTCTCGTCGGGATAGAAACGATTGATTCCACCGCCATCTGTTCCTATCCATATATCCTTTTCTTCTCCCTGATAGATGCTTAACACCGCTTTTTCGCTCAGTCCGTATTCTGTGCCGGGCAGTGCGTCCGAATATATCTTCATCCCCACTTCCCTGATATTTATCAGTCCGCCGCGCACACTGCCTGCCCACATATTGTTGTTTGAGTCGGAATATAAGTAGAGGATAGAGTTGACCGGCAGGGAATAGGGGTTGCCGGGTGCGTGTGCTATGGTGGATATCTCATCATTTTCCGGATTCAGAATATAAATACCCGCACCATCTGTTCCAATCCATATTTGTCCGTTGTTCTCGGTCAGGGAGAGCACTACATTGGTTTGCAAAAGGGAGTTCCCGGTGTGATAGGAATGCAGAAGTTTACCTTGGCGGTCATAACATTTCACTCCCTGATGATAGGGGGCGACCCATATATGTCCGTTTTTGTCTATCAGGCTGGCTATAATCTCATTGCTCTCAAAAGGAACAGGGCGAGTCCGTCCCGTAGGCATATCGACGAGCAGTGCATGGCTCCAACGGCTGGTGCACAGCAGGGTCCGGCCGTCCCATTTTTGCAGATTGGTGATGTTGTAATGGCTGTTGGAAGTCAGCGGGCATAGGAATCTGATCTTGTGATTGGCGTAATCATATTTATATAGCCTTCCATTGCCTCCGAATACTACTCCGTCCGTCCAGGGACAGATGGAAGATACCACCACCGGGTTTTGGTCTTCGTCACGTGCTTGCAGGAAAGTGTCTTCCTGATAGTTATAGTAGAAGAGTCCTTTCGGAGTGATGGCCCAGATGGTATGTTCTTCGTCTTCAATGATATGGGTGATATTTCCCAATAAATATTTTCTTAGCTCGTAACCGTCAAAACGTCCTATACCGGACTTGGTTCCGATCCATACATATCCTTTGTCGTGGCTTACAACCAGGCAGCGGACTGAAGAGGACAAGCCATTTTGCGTACTTATCTGCTGGAAAGCGTATTGTTTATTGCCAACTGCTTTCTCCGGAAAGAGTAACAATAGGAACAATATCAGTGTGGTTAACATGGTTTTTCTCATGGTGTTGCGCAAAGATTGGAACAAAAATAAACTTTTTGCATCGAACCACACAAAACAAAAAAGGCAGGAATCTGATGGGAAGGAACTCCAATTTTATCTACTTTTTAGATCCAAATTTGACTATACACTTCCAGAAGGTCTGTGGATGGTCAAATTTGGATTTAGTAATAGTGATTATTGTACCGGTGCTCCTTCTGTTTCGCTTTACATTTGCATCGAAATCAATGTTAACAATAGTCTTTACTAATTTAAATTTAATTCTATGAGACAGAAGTTATTTAATGTTTTTCTGACATGTCTGCTCTGCTTGACAACTACTGCTGCCGCTTATGCACAGCAACCCGTCAAAGTAACAGGTAAAGTGATTGACAGCACCAATGAAGGTGTACCCGGTGTCAATGTGTCTGTAAAAGGAGGATCACTTGGGACGATTACCGATATTGACGGTAATTATAAGATTGATGTACCCAACTCTAAATCAGTATTAAGTTTTTTCTTTCATCGGTTATGAGACGCAAGAGATTGCGGTAGGTAACAAGACGGTGATTAATGTGACAATGAAGGATGACACGCAGTTGTTGGATGAGGTAGTTGTGGTAGGTTACGGTTCGGCGCGTAAAGGTGACGTAACAGGTGCGCTGACCAGTTTGCGTCCAGACCCGAATGATGCGGCTAAGGCTACTTCTCTTGATAACTTATTGTCCGGTAAAGTGGCAGGTCTGGTAGTTAACTCAACTTCTTCGGCTGTCGGTTCTGCTTCTTCGGTTACTATCCGTGGTGCCAGTTCACTTCGTGGAGACAACCAGCCGCTGTATGTGATAGATAATGTGCCGCAAGCTTCTACCGGTGAGTTTTCTTCTTCCGGTATCAGTGGCGATTTCCAGATCAATCAAGATCCGTTGTCATCTTTGAACCCTAGCGATATTGAAGATATTACCGTTCTGAAGGATGCTTCTTCAACTGCTATTTACGGTTCACGTGGTGCCAATGGTGTTATTTTGATTACTACCAAGAAAGGAAAATCCGGTAAAGCTAAAGTTAATGCTTCAGCTACGTTTACCATTGCCAATACTACGAACCTGATGAATATGATCAATCTGGAAGAATATGCCAATTATGCAAACAGCAGAATCCAGGATGATGCAGTGCCATTTCATATTGTGGGCAATGAGGTGAGATATGTATTCAATGGTTCTTACGATAAGTATGATCCTAATAATCCTGAAACTTATAATGTTGTAAATTACCGCAACTGGCAGAAGGAAATCTATACCTCGGCCTTTTCACAAAACTATTCCTTGTCGTTGAATGGTGGTTCGGATAAGATTACTTATTATATATCTGCCAATTTCAAGGACATCAACGGTACGGTAAAGCAGACCTCTCTGAAGCAGGGTGACTTACGTGCCAATTTGAGTGCTGAGGTATCAAAAGCGGTGAAGATAAACTTGTCTTTGAGTGGGGCACTTCGTCAGAACGATATGATGGCAGGAGGTAACACATTGGGGTGGTTCTACCGGTGCTATCTCACGTACAGCACTGGATTATGCTCCGTTTGAAATGCCGGAAGGTGACCCGAGTTTCAATAATGAGAATAAGACAACAGTTTTCAGTTGGTTGAATGACTATGTGGATGTAACGGCTGACAAAACTTTCAAAGCCAGTTTGGACCTGACCTGGAAGATTAACAAGTTCTTCCGTTATAATCTCCGTACCGGTGGCAATTTGAATATCAATGAGCGTAAGCGCTGGTATGGTTTGCAACTTTATCAGGGTATGAACAATCAAGGTTTACTGGCATTGTCTGATTTGAATAAAAAACAATGTTTCCGTTGAAAATATCTTGAATTACAGTACGAAGCTCAAATCCTTTGCCACTTTGGATGCTACGGTCGGCGTTACTTACGAAGATTACAATTTCCTGAATAAGAACACTACCGGTAATAACTTCACTTTTTTTGAAATGCGTGAGAATGGGCTTCACATGGCAGGTAATGTAAATAATGCCCAGCCTATCCAGAAAGACTATCAGCTGGTTTCTTATCTGGGACGCGCCAATCTCTCCATCTTCGATAAGTATCTGATTACTGCTTCTCTCCGTGCCGATGGTTCCAGTAAATTTGCCAAGGGCAGCCGTTGGGGATATTTTCCTTCTGCATCACTGGCATGGCGTATGGAACAGGAAGAATTTATGAAGAATATTTCTTGGTTGAGCCAGTTGAAGATTCGTGTGAGCTATGGTGTTACCGGTAATCAAAGTATTGATCCGTATTCTACCTTCTCTATGTATGGTTCTAACTCCAATCTTTATTATGCTGATGGTTCCGGTAATGCCCAGACAGCCTTTACGGTAACCAATCTGTCAAATAATAGCTTGAAATGGGAAAAAAGACAGCTTCATGGAATGGTGGTGTGGACTTCGGTTTATTTAACTCTCGTCTGAGTGGTACTCTTGATGTATATCAGAAGAAAACTACTGATTTGTTGATTTCAAGAACCTTGCCGGGATCAGCAGGCTTTGGATCTACTTATTACAATCAGGGATCAATGAAGAATACAGGCGTTGAACTTTCCTTGAACGCACAGATTGTGGATAAGAAAGACTGGAAGTGGAGTTTGAGTGGTAATATCGGTTTCAATAAGAGTAAGATTTCCGAATTAGGACTTTTGCCGTCCGACTTCGGTTTTCTGGGAGAGAATATCGGATATTATGGTAACTCGATAGGCGATCACTTTGGCGTGGGGCACATCTTTTTGGAAGGTAAGGCACCGGGACTGTTCTTCGGATATGTGACACAAGGCATCGTACAGCCGGAAGACATCACAGATCAGGGCGTGAAATATATCAAGAAAGATGGTACGGTTGGTTATTACCAGACATTCAATAAGGTTGCTCCGGTAGCCGGTGATATCAAGTTTGTAGATAATGATGGTGACGGTGATGTAAATGTGAATGACCGTGATATTATCGGTGATCCGAATCCTGATTTTACATACGGTTTTTCTACAAGTATTTCTTGGAAGAACCTCAGTCTGTCGGCTGCGTTTACCGGTGTGCAGGGTAGGGATATTCTGAATACCAACAACCGTTACATCAACACTCCGGGAACCAAATCCAACAACCTGACGCGGAAAGCTTTTCAGAATATGTGGACTGAAAGCAATCACTCCAATTTGTATCCGAGTTCTACATTCGTAGTGCAGAACTACGTAATGGATCGATATGTGGAAGATGGCAGTTATCTGCGTTGTTCCGATATCACCTTGAACTATGTATTACCGAAGGTATGGATGAAGAAGATTGGCTTCCAGAATGCTTCTGTTTATGCTTCTGTCAAAAAAATGCATTCATCATTACTGACTATAGCGGTTATGACCCTGAAGTGAATAGTTTCGCTTTCGACGGACTCCGTCCGGGTGTGGATATGAGTTCTTATCCTACTCCGCGTTCATTTATATTCGGCTTAAACTTGACTTTCTAATATTAAAAACATGAAGAATATGAAAAGATATAAATATTATATACTGTCTTTGGTTGCACTGTGCAGCTTTTCTGCCTGCGACGCTTTACTTGATGAGGATCCTTTATACTCTCAGAATAGCAATATAGTCTTTCAGACCGAGAGTAACGCAGATTTGGCTTTGTTGGGATGCTATGGCTATATGGCTTCCACCAACGCTTACGGGCAGATGTGGCAGGAAGTGCCTATTGTAGCTTCCGGTCTTGCCTGGTCACAGCGTCCCGAAGATCTGAATGCCCTGAATACGTTGGCTTCTAATGCTTTGGTTTCGCCTACTTGGAATGGCATGTATAAAGTGATATCCGAAATCAATGCTTTCCTTGAGAGTATTGAAAAGAGTTCTTTGAGCGAGAGTGTCAAGAATCAGAAGGGTGGAGAGGCTAAGATACTGAGAGCATTGGCTTATTATAACCTGGTTTCTTTGTTCGGTGATGTACCTTTGAAAACAATAGCTTCTTCTTCAGAAGGAATTTCAATCGTTCGTTCTCCTCGTGAAGAAGTACTGAACCAAGTAGTAGCCGACCTAAAAGACGCTACTTCTATTTCCGAAGCATCGGCAGTGGGTCGCGTTAACTCTTGGACTGCTAAGGCTCTCTTGGGTAAAGTATATTATAAGATGGCTGCTCTGGATATCAATGCTGCTGCCAACTGGCAGAATGCAAAGGAAATGTTTGATGCAGTGTATGCCAGTAAGGTTTATTCATTGGAACCTAAGTTCTCAGACTTGTTTGGTGAGTATGCTACTTCCAAAGAAGCCATTATCATGATGAACTACTCAACCGGCAACGCCAACGGTGTTTATAATCGTGGTAGTAACCGTTTTGCGCCGCAAGCTTCCACAAGCGGTACCAATTGGAGTACATATCGCGTTGCCAAGTTCGCTTATGACATGCACGAAGGTACTTACCCAGGAGATCCCCGCATAGAAGTTAATTTCCTGACAAGATGGAGAATCCGTGGTGGTAACAATCAGCCTAATCCGAAGCCGCAGGTAGGTTCCATACTTACTCCTAACGATTCTGTGTATACGTATCCTTATTGGACATGGAAATATAAAGATAATGCTGAAGATATAGTACCAAGGACAACAGATGTGCAACTGGAACATGTGGGCAAATTGCCTTATGCAGAATTTGCTGATCCGAAGAATCCGAGCCTCAGTTTTATTGAAAACTATGAAACTACGCACGGGAAATCCCCTTATGGTGAGTCGCTTGTTAAAGCAACGGAAGACTTTGTAAAGGTGGGTAACGGAAATAAATGGCCGTATTTCGGTAAGCTTTATGACCAGAAGCAAACTGGTACAATGGCTCACAAGAACTTGATGGTATACCGTTATGCCGAGATGTTGCTGTTGATGGCCGATGTTTATAACGAACTGGGGGATACTCCGAAAGCTATCAGTCTGGCTAATGAAGTGCTTGCCCGTGCACGCAAGTCCGGAACCATAGCTTCCGCGCAGCCGGCAGACTGGCCGTCATCCCTTACTAAAGAACAGGTTACGGAGAAGTTGTATTTTGAACGTATTATCGAACTTTGCGGTGAACCTAATATTTATGATATGGTACGTATCCGTGGTACGGAATATTTCAAGAGGTTCTTGGAACTGAACACTACGCACGAATTGACCATAAAGGGAGAGCAGAATTACGCTGCCAGCACGAACAACTTCTGCGATCGTCTGCTGAATGGCGGTAACCTGACGGATGACTTCTTGAGAAAGAACCTGCTGTTGCCGATTCCTACCAGTGAAATCGACGCGAACCCGGGGCTTTCCAATAGTGACAATAACTTCGGCTATTAAGCGATAGCGAAGACGCAATTTGAAATCCTTTTTTCAATAGGCTGACATAAGCTGACATTCCGGAAGCAGGCGGCGCATCTTGTCTGTTCTGCTTCTGGTTTTGTCTTTGCTGTTTTTAATTTTGTCTTTTTGTTGCTTTAGGTATGCCCGAAATGGTGAATTTTGGATATGATAAAGATATTCTTGAACATTGCTCTTATCCATTACGCGTACTTTTGGGTAATTAAACTACTAAAGATTTCCGACCATGAAAAACTTGCAATCAGGATTACTCTATTCCTTGACCGGTGCCGCCGCCGTGGCATCCTTGGCTTCCTGCTCCGCCCAAAAGAAGGCTGAAGAGCAGAAGCAGTATAACATCGTATACATCATGACGGATGATCACACAGCGCAGATGATGAGCTGCTATGACCACCGTTATATGGAAACACCGAACCTGGATCGCATTGCTGCCGATGGAGTACGCTTCACCAACAGTTTTGTTGCCAACTCGCTAAGCGGACCCAGCCGTGCCTGCATGATTACCGGTAAGCACAGTTGCGCCAACAAGTTCTACGACAACACCACTTGCGTGTTCGACGCTTCGCAGCAGACCTTTCCTAAACTCTTGCAACAAGCCGGTTATGAAACGGCCCTCATCGGCAAATGGCACCTCGAAAGCCTGCCTACCGGCTTCAATTATTGGGAGATTGTGCCCGGACAGGGCGATTATTATAACCCGGACTTCATCACCCAGGATAATGATACGATACAGAAGCACGGGTATGTGACGAACCTCATCACCGATGACGCCATCAACTGGATGGAGAACCAGCGGGACAAGGACAAACCGTTCTGTATCCTGATTCATCACAAGGCCATCCACCGCAACTGGCTGGCGGATACCTGCAATTTGGCGCTTTATGAGGATAAGACTTTCCCGTTGCCGGATAACTTCTTTGACGATTATGAAGGGCGTCCCGCCGCTGCGGCACAGGAGATGAGCATCGTGAAGGATATGGATATGATTTATGACCTTAAGATGCTTCGCCCCGATAAACAAACCCGTTTGAAGGCTCTTTATGAAAATTATATCGGACGTATGGATGAGGGGCAGCGTGCCGCATGGGATAAATTCTACGGGCCCATCATCGAGGATTTCTATCAGAAGAACCCGCAAGGCAAGGAGCTTGCCAACTGGAAGTTCCAACGCTACATGCGCGACTATATGAAGACGGTGAAGTCGTTGGATGATAACGTGGGCCGTGTGCTGGATTATCTGAAAGAAAAAGGTCTGGATGATAATACGCTCGTGGTTTACACCTCCGACCAGGGCTTCTATATGGGCGAGCATGGCTGGTTCGACAAGCGCTTCATGTACGAAGAGTCCATGCGCACGCCGCTGATTATGCGTCTGCCGAAAGACTTCCAGCGCAAGGGGGATATTGACGAGATGGTGCAGAACATTGACTATGCGCCCACCTTCCTGCAACTTGCCGGAGTGGAAGTGCCGGAAGATATTCAGGGCCTCTCGCTGGTGCCGCTGCTGAAAGGCGAGAAACCGGCCGATTGGCGGAAGGCGTTGTACTATCACTTCTACGAGTATCCGGCCGAGCATAGCGTGAAACGCCATTACGGGGTGCGCACCGACCGCTATAAACTGATTCATTTCTATAATGATATCGATGTGTGGGAATTGTACGACCTGCAGGCCGACCCCACGGAGATGCGCAACATCTACGGGCAAGCGGGGACGGAGGAGATCGTGAAAGGCCTGAAAGCGCAACTGGCCGCTTTGCAGGAGGAGTACAACGACCCGGTGCGCTTTTCGCCGGAGAGAGACAAAGAATGATTTTAATAGTTAATAGCGAATCGGTGGTTGAGTTCGTAACAGGAAAGAATGACGGATAGTCCGCAAATCATTTCATTCGTTGTCGTTGCAATCCTGACTTAGGCGCATCAACTGATTCACATACCCAAATGAAAAGACCTTATGAGATATAGAACTATTTATGCACTGGTGTGCCTGCTGCTTCTGGCAGTGACCGGCATCCAGGCTGATAACTTGACATCCCCCATTTCTTTAGTTCCCTGCCCGGTCAGTATAGTGCCGGGCACGGGCAACTTTCACTTCTCTGCAAAAACAACCTTTGCAGTGGAGAATGAAGCGCAGGCTGTGGAAGTGCGTCAGCTGACGGCACTTTTCACCCGTGCGGCAGGATTTACCCCCCGCATCAAGGTGGGAAGCAAGAAAGGTGATATCTGTCTGGTGACGGATGCCGGTTTGAAGAATGAATCCTATAAACTGGAGATTACATCCAAAAGAATCACAATCCATGCTGCCGACGCGCAAGGCTTCTTCTATGCCCTGCAAAGCATCCGACAATTGCTGCCCGCAGCCATCGAGACGACTCCGGCATCGGCTTCCGCTTCCCCTTCAACCTCGGCCGACATCGACTGGACAGTTCCGGCAGTCACCATCACCGACCAGCCCCGTTTCGGCTATCGGGGATTGTTGGTGGACGTGGCACGGTTCTTCTCCCCCAAGGAGAACCTGCTGCGTATCATCGACTGCATGGCTATGCTGAAACTGAATAAACTGCATTTCCATCTGACGGATGACAACGGCTGGCGCATTGAAATCAAGAAATATCCCGAACTTACGGAGATAGGTTCCCGTCGTGTAGACCGTCCGGGCAAGAGCTTTCCCGACCGCCGAAATCCCCGCCAAGGCGAGCCTACGGTAGAAAAGGGATACTATACGCAGGACGAGATTCGTGAGATAGTGGCCTATGCCGGGGAACGCCACATTGAGGTGATTCCCGAGATAGAAATGCCGGCGCACAGCAACGCCGCACTGGCTGCTTATCCGCTGCTGGCGTGTCCGGTGGTGAACAAGTATATCGGCGTGTTGCCCGGACTGGGCGGCGAGAACGCCGATGTCATCTACTGTGCCGGAAACGACAGTGTATTCACTTTCCTGCAAGATGTGCTGGACGAGGTGCTCGAACTTTTCCCGTCGAAGTATATCCATTTGGGTGGAGATGAGGCTCGCAAGACGCATTGGGAAGCGTGTCCGTTGTGCCAGGCGCGGATGAAAGAGGAGAAACTGGCGAATGAAGAAGAACTGCAAGGCTACTTCATGGGTCGCGTGGCGCGCTATGTGCAGGCAAAGGCCGTGAGGTGATAGGCTGGGATGAGCTGACGAACGCTACTATCCCCGACGACTTCATCATCCTAGGCTGGCAGAAGTATGGCGAAGCGGCGGTGAAAGCTGCCGAACTGGGACATCGTTTCGTCATGACGCCCGCCCGGATTATGTATCTCATCCGCTATCAGGGCCCGCAATGGTTTGAGCCGTTGACGTATTTCGGAAACAATACCTTGAAGGATGTATACGACTACGAACCGATACAAAAAGACTGGTCGCAGCATACCGCTTCCCTGTTGATGGGGGTGCAGGCGTGCATGTGGACGGAGTTCTGCAATGCTCCCGAGGATGTGGACTACCTGCTTTTCCCCCGCCTCTCCGCATTGGCGGAGGTGGCCTGGACGCGGCCGGAACGCAAGGACTGGAAGGCGTATCTGGCGGCTATGGATGGCTTCAACGAACATCTGGCGGCGAAGGGCATCGTCTACGCCCGTTCCATGTACAACATCCAGCAGACGGTGACACCCCGTGACGGCCGTCTGGAAGTGAAGTTGGATTGCATCCGCCCGGATGTGGAGGTGCGCTACACGATGGATGGCAGTCAGCCCACGGCACAGTCCGCCCTCTACGTTCGGCCATTGATGCTCACGGGTACGAAAACTATAAAGGCCGCCACTTTCTCCGCAGGCAAGCAGATGGGACAAACGCTGGAACTGCCTGTTGTATGGAATCCGGCAACGGCCCGGGCAATAAAGAGCATTGGTGCCGACAACATCGGCCTGCTGGTGAATGGTGTGCGGGGAAGTCTGAAATATACCGACTCCGAATGGTGCTCGTGGATGAAGAACGATACCGTTTCCTTCACTCTTGATTTGAAGAAGCCTGAAGCGGTGGCGCGGCTCACGCTGGGTTCCATCACCAACTACGGCATGGCGGCGCATAAACCCGCAAGGATAGAAGTGCTGGTTTCGGCGGATAATAAAGACTTCCGCAAGGTCTCCGGGAAGTCGTTTACGAAGGAGGAAATCTTCCGCGAAGGTACTTTCCGCGAGGATATTCCGTTTGAGATAGGAGAGAAGGCACGCTACATCCGCGTCGTGGCATACGGGGCAGGCCTATGTCCTTTCACCCACGTGCGCCCGGGGCAGGAAGCCCGCATCTATTTCGACGAAGTCATCGTGGAGTGACGACGACGCGCCGGGAGCTCTCGCGGTCCCCGCCAACTGGTTTGTCGGCACCAAATGAGCTCAATCCTTAACGGATGTGAACTTTTTGTTCCCCCGGAAGCGCTCCATCCTCAACAAATCACCTTACTAACAGCAAGACGGATATGAAAAAGAACCTATTTTTGAGTTTGATAGCCCTCTGCCTCCTTCCCGCCGCCCTCGCGGCGCAGCCGGAGTGGCAGAGCCAGTACGCCATCGGAAAGAACAAGCTGGAGCCGCACGCCTACGTGTGGCCCTACGAAACGGCGGATGCCCTGCGCAGCGGCAACTACGAACAGTCACCTTACTATATGAGCCTGAACGGTACATGGAAATTCCATTGGGTGAAGAACCCCGACCTCCGACCGAAGGATTTCTATAAACCTTCTTTCTACACCGGCGGCTGGGCGGACATCAACGTCCCCGGCAACTGGGAACGTCAGGGATACGGCACCGCCATTTACGTGAACGAAACCTACGAATTTGACGACCCCCTGTTCAACTTCCGCAAGAACCCGCCGCTGGTTCCTTACGAAGAGAATGAAGTAGGCTCCTACCGCCGCACCTTCACCCTGCCCGCCGACTGGCGCGACCGCCGCATCGTGATTTGCTGCGAAGGCGTGATTTCTTTTTATTACATCTGGGTGAACGGCCATCAGTTGGGTTACAACCAAGGTTCCAAGACTCCTGCCGAATGGGATATCACCGACTATGTCAAAGAAGGCGAGAACACCGTCGCGCTTGAAGTGTATCGCTGGAGCGCCGGTGCCTATCTGGAGTGTCAGGACATGTGGCGTTTGAGTGGCATTGAGCGCGATGTCTACCTCTACAGCACCCCCCGCCGCTTCATCTCCGATTATAAAGTGACTTCTTCCCTGGATAAACAGACGTACAAAGAAGGGCTTTTCGCTCTTGAAGCCACTGTTGAAGGGGCGGCAACCGGCGCCTCCACTTTGGAGTATACGCTGGAAGACCCTTCCGGAAAAACAATCCTGAAAAAAGAAATCCCGGTAAAGAGCCGTGGCTTGAGTAATTTTGTTACTTTTGACAAACAGACTCTTCCGGACGTGAAACGTTGGAGCGCGGAACATCCCAACCTTTACTCGCTGACACTGGCCCTGAAGAATGACGCCGGACAAGTGACACACCTGACAGGGGGCAACGTCGGCTTCCGCACTTCCGAAATCAAGGACGGACGCTTCTGCATCAACGGCGTGCCCGTGTTGGTGAAAGGCGCCAACCGTCACGAACACTCTCAACTGGGGCGCACCGTCAGCCGTGAACTCATGGAAGAAGATATCCGCCTGATGAAACAACATAACCTGAACACTGTGCGCAATTCGCATTATCCCACCCACCCGTATTGGTATCAGCTTTGCGACCGCTACGGACTTTATGTGATAGATGAAGCCAACATCGAATCGCACGGCATGGGCTACGGCCCCGCTTCCCTCGCCAAAGACACCACCTGGTTGCCCGCTCACATGGACCGCACCCGGCGCATGTACGAGCGCAGCAAGAACCACCCCGCCATCGTCATCTGGTCCCTCGGCAACGAAGCGGGCAACGGCGTCAACTTCGAACGCACCTACGACTACATGAAGTCCATCGAGCGCACCCGCCCCATCCAGTACGAGCGCGCCGAGCAGAACTACAACACCGACATCTACTGCCGCATGTACCGCAGCGTGGACGAACTTCTTGCTTATGCCCGCCAGACAGAACCGAAAGTCTACCGTCCCTTCATCATGACCGAATATCTGCACGCTATGGGCAATAGCTGTGGCGGACTGCGCGAATACATGGAAGTCTTCGAAACGGAACCCATTGTGCAGGGCGGTTGCATTTGGGACTGGGTAGACCAGTCGTTCCGTGAAATAGATGCCGATGGGCGCTGGTACTGGACTTACGGCGGCGACTACGGCCCCAAAAACATCCCCAGCTTCGGTAACTTCTGCTGCAATGGCTTGGTGAATGCTGTTCGTGAACCACATCCACATCTGCTTGAAGTGAAGAAGGCTTATCAATATATCAAAGCTTCCATGCTTGATAACAAGAGTCTCACCCTCAGCATCAAGAACTGGTACGACTTCACCAACCTCAACGCCTACACCCTGCACTGGCAGGTGGTGGGCGACGATGGCCGGGTGATTGCCGACGGCACACGTCAGGTAGATGCCGCCCCGCATGCTACGGTGGAAGTGACATTGGGTGCCGTGCGCCTGCCTGCTGACGTCCGCGAGGCTTGGCTCAATCTGCGCTGGACACCTGTTGAGGCTGCTCCGTTCATTGGTACGGATTATGAAGTGGCCTACGACCAGTTCCCCCTCGCCGGAAACCGGAACTACCGTGCTCCTGAGGCGAAACTCTCCGGCAAAGTGGAGATGGACATCGACCCCGTGACGGGAGCGTTACGCTCCTATATATATAAAGGTGAAGAAATGCTGGCTTCTCCCGTGATGTTGAGCCTCTACCGCCCTGCCACGGATAATGACAATCGTGAAAAAGTGGGTGGTGCCAAGGTCTGGAAGAAAGCCGGACTGGATAAACTCGCCCAGCGTGCCCTCAGCGTCAAGACCTCCGCCCGTGGCGGCCGCAGCGAAGTGGAACTGCTGAACGCCCGTAACGAGCGCCTCGGCACCGCCACCTTCATCTACACCCTGAAGAAAGACGGAGCGCTGGATGTGCAGACATATTTCGTTCCCGATACGGCTGTTGTCGCTTCATTGGCACGTGTTGGACTTACTTTTGAGATGCCTGATGCTTATAGCCGGGTCGCTTATCTGGGACGTGGCGAGCACGAAACCTACATCGACCGCAACACGTCCGGCCGCATCGGCATTTATCATACCGATGTAGAGCGCATGTTCCACTATTATGTCCGTCCACAGGCTACGGGAAATCGTACGGATGTCCGTTGGATGCAACTTGCTGATGAAGCGGGCGAGGGGTTGGCTTTCCGTTCCGACGTTCCGTTCCAGTTCAGTGTCATTCCTTTCACGGATGAATGTCTGGATGCGGCGACGCATGTCAATCAGTTGCGACGCGAAGGAGTTGTGACCGTGCATCTGGATGCTGCGCAGGCAGGTGTGGGTACGGCAACTTGCGGTCCCGGCGTACAGCCGCAATACCGGGTGCCTGTGCAGGAATACAAGTTCCGGTTCACAATCCGCCCATTGAAGTAAGGAGAGCTTGATACTCTCTCATTCTTATTATATACATAGACCATGAAACAACAGATCCTAACCCTCATCCTCTCCCTCGCCTCCCTCACCGGATTGCACGCGCAGGAGACTTATTATGAAAAGCACGTTGCTTTCCCCGCCACCGCCACCGCCGCCGAGAAGCTCGACATGGCCTCCCGTCTCGTTCCCACTCCCCAGCAACTGGAGTGGCAGGCGATGGAGCTGACTGCTTTCCTGCACTTTGGTGTGAATACTTTCACCGGTCGTGAGTGGGGCGACGGAACCGAAGACCCGAATATCTTCAACCCCACGGCCCTGGATTGCGAACAATGGGTGCGTACCCTCAAGGACGCCGGTTTCAAGATGGCCCTCATCACCGCGAAGCATCACGACGGCTTCTGCCTCTGGCCCACAAAGACCACCCGCCACTCCGTATCCTCCTCCCCTTGGAAGGACGGCAAAGGCGATGTCGTTCGCGAACTGCGTGATGCCTGCAAGAAATATGGCATCAAGTTCGGTGTCTACCTTTCCCCCTGGGACCGCAACGCCGATTGCTACGGCGATTCCCCCGCCTACAACCGCTTCTTCATCGAACAACTCACCGAATTGCTTACCAATTACGGTGAAGTTCACGAAGTCTGGTTTGATGGTGCCAACGGTGAAGGCCCCAATGGCAAGAAGCAAATCTACGACTGGGACGCCATCCTGCGCACCATCCGCCGCCTGCAACCCAAAGCCGTCACCGCCATTATGGGCGATGATGTCCGTTGGGTAGGCAATGAAAAAGGCATAGGCCGTGAAACCGAATGGAGCGCCACCGCCCTCACTCCCGGCATCTACCCCCGTTCCGGCGAACAGAACAAGGCGTTGGGCATCTACGGCAAGGCAAAGGACTTGGGCGGACGCGACATCGTGGCTCGTGCCACCGAACTTTTCTGGTATCCTTCCGAAGTGGATGTTTCTATCCGTCCGGGCTGGTTCTATCATGCCGACCAGGACAATCAGGTGAAGTCTTTGAGCCATCTGGTGGATATCTATTTCAAATCCGTTGGCTATAACTCCGTTCTTCTGCTCAACATCCCGCCCGACCTTCGTGGGCGGATTCATGAGAGCGATGTGCAACGGTTGAAAGAGTTTTCCGGTTATTTGAAGAAGACCTTTGCCCGCAATTATGTGCTGAAAGGAGACGAAGCCTGGCAAGGAACCTCCGGCACAGCCCGCGAATATGATGTGCAGAAAGGTGCGCTGGTCAATGCTTTTATGATTCAGGAAGATATTTCCAAGGGGCAACGTATCGAAAGTTTCCTTGTCGAAGCCTATAAAGACGGTGCTGGATTCACCTCTCCGAGGGTACTACAGTAGGGTACAAGCGTCTTGTCCGCTTCTCCGACACTCGTCCGGAGCGTATCCGTGTTACGATTCGCTCCGCCCGTGGCATAGCTAACGTTTCTGCCGTAGGTCTGTTCTATGCCGAACCTCTTGCTGATAAAAGTGAGGAAGTGCAGCTTAGTGACATCCCTGTAACTGAATGGAAGGTGGTCGGTGGCAATGCGGATTCCCGTCTGGCTATCGACGGAGACCGGAAAACTGTCTGGCGTGCCTCTGCTCTTACACCGTTGGTAGTCGATATGGGGCATGAAGTGAGTGTGAAAGGTTTCAGTTACGCTCCCTCTTTGGAAGAAGATTTAACGGGGACTATCTATAAGTATGCTTTCTACATCAGCCTCGACGGCCAATCGTGGACTAAATGTGAGGCAAGCGGTGAGTTCAGCAACATCATGCACAATCCCATACCTTACTTTGTACGGTTTGGAAAGACGTATCCCGCCCGTTACTTCAAGCTGGAACCTATATCGGAGATGAATAATAAAAACGCCGTAACCGTCGGTGAAGTAGGTATTCTGACAAGATAGCAAGTACTGGATTATCATTTATAAAACTACTTTTGAATTATTGCTTATGATGAAATATCCCCTTGTTTCTATAGCTGCTGCGGCATTGCTTTCCGGTAATGTCGCAGCCCAACAAAAAGCCTAATATCATTCTTTTTCTGGTTGATGATATGGGATGGCAGGACACCTCCCTGCCGTTCTGGAAAGACACTACCGAACTGAATCATATTTATGAGACGCCCAACATGGAGCGTCTGGCAAAGAAAGGCGTCAGGTTTACGAACGCTTATGCATGCCCTATCAGTTCCCCTTCGCGTGTCAGCCTGTTCACCGGCGCAAATGCCGCGCAGCACAAGGTTACGAACTGGACTTTGAAGAAAGACACACCGACCGACCGGAAGAATGAAACGCTGGATTTTGAGGCTTGGAACTACAATGGTCTGTGCCCTGAACCCGGTATGGAACATTCTTTCTATGCAAAATGCCTGCCGCAACTGCTGCGTGAAAAAGGATATACGACGATGATGGTAGGCAAAGCACACTTCGGTTCGATAGATACGCCTGCTGCCAATCCTCTGACAATCGGCTTCGATTACAACATTGCCGGTCATGCCGCCGGTGCTATGGGCAGCTATCTGGGAGAAGAAGGATACGGTGCAACCGGCCAACCGGAGTGGGCGGCGATATGGGCTGTACCGGATCTGGAGAAGTATCATGGAACGGATACTTTCCTTACCGAGGCCCTGACATTGGAAGCAAAGGGACTTATGGACAAAGCCATTGAACAATCCAACCCTTTTTTCCTGTACATGAGCCATTATGCCGTACATGCCCCCTTCAAGACGGACAAACGTTTCTACCAGAAGTATATTGATAAAGGCCTCGCCCACAAGGAAGCGCAGTACGCCGCTTTGCTGGAGGGAATGGATAAGAGTCTGGGAGATTTGATGGACTATGTAGACCGGAAAGGCATTGCAGATAATACAGTAATCATTTTTATGTCCGATAATGGCGGTTATACCATAGGGCGTGCAGACAAGAACGCTCCGTTGAGCGAAGGAAAAGGTTCTCTGAAAGAAGGAGGTATCCGCGAACCGATGATTGTCTATTATCCGAATATAACGAAACCGTCGACTGTCAATGACACCCCGGTCATCATCGAAGACTTCTTTCCCACCCTGCTGGAACTTGCCGGAGTGCGCGATTATCAAACGCCGCAGCATGTTGACGGGCAGAGTTTCATGGCGCAAATAAAAGGACAGCCCGGTGATAAGGAACGCGCCTTGTTTTTTCATTATCCAAATAACTGGGGCGAGAGAGTACAGACCATCGGTGCCCCGCAAAGTGCCATACTGAAAGGAGACTGGAAACTGATTCATTATTATGAGTCCGGTAAGAACTGCCTCTATAACCTGGCGGATGACATTTCTGAAAAGCAGGATGTATCTGCCCATTATCCGGATAAAACGAAAGAACTGGCGAAAGCATTGAGCGATTATTTGAGAGAACAACATGCCACTATGCCTGTCCTGAAAAGAACCGGCAAGTTTGTTTCTTATCCCGACAGCGGACAAGTGGAGCGAAAATTGCCCAAAGATGATGAAACGCTGGTCTATGATAATCCGGGGGATGCGTTGCTTTTGAAGGAAGGGGACATGCACCCCAAAATCAAGAACTGGCATTTCTATACAGCTCATGAGTTTAATAATAAAGATACAAAAAAAGGCTTGCCGCTTGGTTTCATAGAACATCGAGGCATGCACATGTCCCGTACGGCAAAGGTCGATAACCGGAAATGCTCAAAGGTAGAGGATGGAGTTTTGCGCATCTGGAGTGTAGAGGAGAAAGACTCGATAGACAACCGTTTTGGTAAGAAAGTGAAGTACTCTCACGGTTGTTACCGTACTTCTTTACCGGGAAGTAAGGAGTTTTGGTGCAATTTCACCGAGAATATGCGCATTGAAATCCGCTTCAAACGTACTTCCTATGTAGGCTTTAATGATGCCCTTTGGTTTATGGGCAACAATAACCGTCCCTGGCCGAAGAACGGTGAAATCGACCTTTTGGAAAATCCGAAGAAGACGCTGAATGACCGTGCCCACTTCACACTGCATTCCGAGAATCATTATGCCGGTGTGGTAGGTGGTTCGGGCAGTGTCACTTCCACTATTGAACTTGCTGATATGTCCCAGTGGAATATCTATTGGTTGGAGTGGTATCCCCGACCGTATCGTGGGCGGTGTCAACGGGCAAGCTTATTTTGAACATCGCAAAGGTGCCGATGGTAATACGGACTGGCCTTGGAGCGATCCGCTGGGCTTCTTCCTCATTTTCAGTACAGGCATCTCTACCAATCCGAATGCCTGGCCCGGCGCCATCATACCTTCCGAATGGAAGAAAGACGCGATGCCTGCCATGTATATCGACTGGATACGTGTTTATACGAATAAAGACTATAAAGGAGAAAATCCTCCTGCCCCCAAATTTTACTAATCAAATACCTACCCGGGCTGCACTTGTTTCGTACCAATCCCGTACTTTCTCCTTGTAGAGGTACCTCTGAGTGGAGAATGTACGGAGCAAGTACGGTTTTGCTATGGTTCGGGTATGGAGTAGATCCCTAAAAAAGATAGGGCAGACCGGATTACTCCTGCCTGCCCATTATCTCTCTAACACAACTAAATTTTATATGATGTATTGATTCTGCTTATTATTATTCTTTTTATTCTTAAACAAAATCTTTCAATTCTTGTTGTAACTTCTGTCGGGTAAAGAAGATACGGCTTTTTACTGTACCTAATGGTAATCCCAGCTTCTCTGCAATTTCGCGGTATTTGAAACCGGATACGTGCATTGAGAACGGAATTTTATATTCACGGGGCAGAGCATTTACTATACGGTGCATCTCTTTCAGGTCATAAGCGCTTTCCGTGCAATCGAATCCCGAATCCTGCGGTAAGTTGAGATGATAGAGATTATCTGTTTGGTCTACGAAAGTCTGATCGCGAACTACTTTACGGTAGTTGTTGATAAAGATGTTACGCATGATGGTATACATCCATCCTTTGAAATTCGTATCAGGTGCATATTTATCTTCGTTATCTAATGCCTTTAATGAGGTTTCCTGGAGTAGGTCGTTTGCTTCTTCGTGGTCCGAGGTTAATTTGTATGCAAAGCGTAATAAATCGTCTTGTACCCCGAGTAATTCTTTTTGGAATGTAATACTGTTATTCATAATCAATTCTCCTTTTCAATAGTTATTCTTTTGTTTTGCCTTTTGACTTTGCAATTTTACGAAGAATGCATCACTTTAACGGACGGAATTCTCGCATTAAATGGGGGGAAAACTATCAATTGATAGTTTTTGGGTGATCAATTGATAGTTTTCGGGTGCTATATCAAAACGTTATCGGTTTAGGTTGAATAAGGTGATACTTGGTTTTATCTTGCCAGTCAGGTTATCTGAAGTCTTTCAGTTCCTGCTGTAACTTTTGGCGGGTAAAGAATATACGGCTCTTTACTGTTCCTAAGGGTAATCCCAGCTTTTCTGCAATTTCGCGGTATTTGAAACCGGATACATGCATAGAGAATGGAATCTTATATTCGCGTGGCAAGGCATTTACTATGCGGTGCATTTCTTTTAGGTCATAAGCGCTTTCAGTGCTTTGAAATCCGGATTCCTGCGGCAGGTTAAGATGATAAAGATTATCTGTCTGGTCTACGAAGGTCTGGTCGCGAACCACCTTGCGATAGTTATTAATAAAGATATTGCGCATGATGGTGTACATCCAGCCTTTGAAATTAGTGTCCGGTACATATTTATCTTCATTGTCCAATGCCTTTAATGAGGTTTCTTGAAGCAAATCATTTGCTTCTTCACGGTCGGAGGTTAATTTGTATGCGAAACGTAATAAATCGCTTTGTACTCCGAGCAAATCTTTTTGGAATGTAATACTGTTCATATCGTTCTCCTTTTTTATATAGTTATTCGTTTGTTTGACTTTTGATGTTGCAATTTTACGAAAGTTATCTAACTCCGATGGACGCATTTCAAGTAATCTTTAGGGCAAAAACTATCAATTGATAGTTTTTGGGCGTCTTTTGTTTGTTTTTGGGTGCAGTTTTAGACAATTTTATTGCGTATAATTAAAAAGATGAGTTAATTTTGCGCAATCATTTCATCTTAAAAAGAATGGCTGACGACTCTTTATTTTTTGATTGATATTGATAAAGTACTCCGGGAAAAGGCTCCGAAGTACTATAAGTACATCCCCGGATTCGTAGTTTCTTATCTGAAAAGAATTGTTCATCAGGAAGAACTGAATGTTTTCCTGCGCGATTCTAAGGATAAAGTAGGCGTAGACTTTTTAAAAGCCTGTCTGGAATTTCTGGATGCCAATATCGTGGTGAAGGGAGAAGAAAACCTACCGAAAGAAGGACTTTACACCTTTGTCTCCAATCATCCATTGGGAGGCCAGGATGGTGTGGCCTTGGGATATATACTGGGCTCTTTTTATAATGGCAAGGTGAAGTACATGGTAAATGACTTGCTGATGAACCTGCAAGGATTAGCCCCTCTTTGTATACCTATTAATAAGACCGGAAAACAGGCAAAAAAGATTTTCCGAGAATGGTGGAAGCAGGCTTTGCATCCGATGATCAATTGATTATGTTCCCGGCCGGGTTGTGCTCCCGTCGTCAGAATGGAGTGATCCGTGACTTGGATTGGAAGAAGACCTTTATTGTAAAGAGCGTGCAGACACATCGTGATGTTGTCCCTATTCATTTCGAGGGTCGGAATTCGAACTTTTTTTATAATTTGGCTAACATCTGTAAATTCTTGGGCATCAAAATTAACATAGCCATGCTCTATCTTGCGGATGAGATGCTGAAGAACCGTCATAAAACGTTTACCGTTACCATTGGGAAACCTATTTCCTGGCAGACTTTTGATAAATCGAAGACTCCTGCCGAGTGGGCGGGTTACGTAAAAGATATCGTTTATAAATTATAGAACTTAGTTTTAATAAGAGAACTACTAACAATAAAATATGGAAGAGATTATTGAACCTATAAGTAAGGAGCTTTTGAAAGCGGAATTGACCGAAGAGAAGCGTCTGCGTATGACAAATAAGAGCCATAATCAGATTTATATCATTACAGCTCAGGATTCTCCGAATATAATGAAAGAAATCGGACGTCTACGTGAGATCGCTTTTCGTGCAGCAGGCGGAGGTACAGGGAAACCGCTTGATATCGATGAGTACGATATCATGGAAAGTCCCTACAAACAGTTGATTGTCTGGAATCCGGAGGCGGAAGAAATATTAGGTGGTTATCGTTACCTTCTTGGTACAGACGTTCGGTATGACGAAAAGGGTGCTCCAATTCTGGCTACAGCCCACATGTTCAATTTCTCTGAAAAGTTTTTGAAGGAGTATCTCCCTACTACTATTGAGTTGGGACGTTCGTTTGTTACAGTTGAGTATCAATCTACCCGTGCCGGTAGTAAAGGCTTATTTGCATTGGATAATCTGTGGGACGGTTTAGGAGCACTGACGGTGGTAATGCCCAATGTGAAGTATTTCTTTGGTAAAGTAACTATGTATCCAAGTTATCATCGTCAGGGAAGAGACATGATTCTTTATTTCCTGAAGAAACATTTTGGGGATAAGGAAAATTTGATAACTCCGATGAAACCGCTGGAAATGGAAGCTAAGGAGGAAGATTTGGCTGCTTTGTTCTGTAAGAATACCTTTAAGGAAGACTATAAAATATTGAATTGTGAGATACGTAAGTTGGGGTATAACATTCCGCCGTTGGTGAATGCTTACATGAGTTTGAGTCCGACTATGCGTATGTTCGGTACTGCCATTAACTATGGTTTCGGTGATGTAGAAGAAACCGGCATTCTGATTGCTGTGGATGAGATTCTGGCAGAAAAACGTATCCGCCATATCCAGTCGTTTATCGAGAATGAGCCGGAGGCCTGCAAACTTACCTCCGGGGCTAATAAAGTTTTCTTTCCAAGTAGATGAAAGGTGCTAAATAAAAATAAGAAAGCGGAGAGTGAGCTCATTCTCCGCTTTCTTATTTTCTCCGGTATATCTAAAGCATTTTCTTTATTGGATTTGCGTCAGTTTATCTCCGTCTACTTTGACTTTATAAGTCTTTCCTTTTACAGTCTTGAATGAAAGTGTCTTGTCTTCATATCTGACGGTGCATGGAGCTCCTGCTTTTGATACAAGTATTGCCTCATCCAGCCGGTTGTTTTTCCAGGAGATGGAAACCTCAAAGTTTCCTTTGGCGCAAAGCCCACTTACCACCCCGTCTTTCCAGGCATCCGGTAGTGCTGGTAACAACTGGATGAAGCCCATGTGGCTTTGCAGGAGCATTTCTGTTACACCGGCTGTTCCTCCAAAGTTTCCGTCTATTTGGAATGGTGCATGTGTATCCCACAGGTTATCCAGAGTGCCGTTTTTCAGCAGATTGCCGAACAGGGTATATGCGTGATTACCATCCTGAAGTCTTGCCCATTGGTTTAACTTCCATCCCATACTCCAGCCGGTTGCTCCGTCACCACGGTGTTCTAACACGATTCTTGCTGCTTTTGCCAGTTCCGGAGTAGTTACTGGTGAAAGTGTGCGTCCTGGATGCAAACCGAATAAATGGTTTACATGACGATGTTTGTCGTTGGGATCATCGATGTCTTTCGACCATTCCAGTAATTGTCCGTAGCGTCCTATTTTGTAAGGAACAAGGTGGGCCAGCACTTCTTGCCAATGCTTGCGTTCTCTGCTGTCTACGCCCAGTACTTTACTTGCTTCAATGGCATCCAGAAGAATCTCACGCACTACGGCATGTACAAAGGTGGCGCCTTCGTCAACCGGACCGTGTTCGGGGGATGTAGAGGGAGCGGCTGTATAGGTACCGTCTGGCTTGTGCCACAGATAATCTACAGTGAATTGTGCACTGCTCTTAATCAGATCATAGCCAATCTCTTTCAAGAAGTTCCGGTCTCTCGTGTAGTCATAATACTCCCAGATATGCGTTGCCAGCCACGGACCGGCCATCGGGTTGAAGTTCCATGCCATTATCTCGCTGGAAAGCGGTGAGGTAAATCCAAATATATTGGCAGAAATGGAAGCTGTCCAGCCGCGTGCGGCAAAGTAGGCTTGTGCAGTTTTCTCACCCGGTTTCACTAATCCCCGGATAAAGTCGATCAACGGCCGGTACATTCGCTAAGATTCGTAGGACCGGCTGGCCAGTAGTTCATCTGAATATTGATGTTATTATGGTAATCCACACGCCAAGGGCCGTCCAGGTTATTGTGCCACATTCCTTGCAAGTTGGCCGGTAGATTTCCCGGTCGTGAACTGGCTATCAACAGGTAGCGCCCGAATTGATAGTACAGTTCCTCCAAGCGGAAGTCCGGTTGTCCTTTCCGGTAGTTTGCCAAACGCTGGTAGGTTGGCAAATCGGACCCGGTAACATCGGGGTTTAAGGTCAGTTTAACTCTGTTGAACAGTGCCGTATAGTCTGCTTTATGGTTGTTAGCCAATGTCTCATATCCTTTCAACAACGCTTGGTTCATCATGGATTGCGTTGTGAGTTCCGGATCATCGCCTACGTAAGTTTTCGGATTTTTGAAATCCGGATTGAAGTTCATCTTGTAGTCGGTGTCTGCGGTGAGCAGGAATACTACCCGGTCGGCACCCCTTCACTATCAACCGGTCATTCTGTGCTGTAACGGTTCCGCCTTTTTTGCAATCGCTTTGATGCGGAAAGCAAACTTCATTCCGTTGTTGTTCAGGATTCCGGTATATACTAAACCGTCTGTTCCGTCGGTACGCATATTGCTTTGGGCTTCCGGGTTCGGGGCATAGCTCAATACCAGATTCTGCTTTCCTGCTTTATCGGCGGAGAATTCCATTGCCATCACACTGTCCGGGTAAGATATGAAATACTTGCGACGGTATTGTACACCTTCTTTGTCGAATTGTACCACGGCCATGGCTGAATCCAAAGATAATATGCGGCGGTAGTTCTTCATTCGTAGTTCACTTAAACCGGTTTCTATATAAAGTTCTCCCATCGTGGTGAATGAACCGAACCGGAACGGGTGTTCGTCTTTTTCTTCATAAGCAGCTAATCCGTTGAAGTTTTTGCGGGTCAATTGTGCTGCTTTCTCTCCGTTTCCTTCGGTGAATGCCTGCCTGATTTCTTTTAGAATAGGGGCGGATTGTTTGTTAACGTTCCAATAATAGTCGGCACCACCGGACGTATTAGGTCCGCCTCTCCAGAGCGTTTTTTCATTGAGGGTGATTCTTTCGGCGGCAACCGAGCCTAGAATATTAGCTCCCAGTGCTACCGTTTCCGATTGGAAGTGACCGGCTTTCCCATTCCCGGTCGAGATTAGCTCCCCGGTTGCCATTGCTGCGTAACCATACAGCTTGTCCGGTTAAGCTGTTGGGAGTGTCGAACCAGATAGAAAGCCCCTGCCTGTAATCCGTTTCTACAGCTTGTACTGTGGGTAGTAGGAATAAGGCACTAACAAGAAATACATAAAAGTTCTTCATAATAGTAGATATTTAATTTAGTTCTATTCTATATAAATCAATCATCTTTCAAATTCTTTTTCTTTAAATGCTGACACCTGAATGAGGTAGAAGGCTGGGCAAATATAAAAAAAAAAGATTTAAGGTTATTGATGCATCATTAATCGTTTAGGAGTCTCAAATGCCGTTATTGGATGTTTTTGAACATAGAATAGCTAAATTTGGAATTCTGTTATCTCATACTGCCGGAAGACTATTCCCATTTATTTTCCTATAGAGGTCGAGAGCGAAGACATCTGTCATACCGGAGATATAATCCAATACCGCCTGTATTCTTTCATAGAGTATGGGCGCTTTTATATTATACTGGCCGGATACCCGGTTGATGAGTAGCTGTGAGTAAGCCTTCTCAGGTGAACGAACGGCATCTATCATTAAGTCGAGCAGAGTACTGATGATGCGGAAACCGGCAAGTTCAATATCCAATACATCGCGTGAGCGATAAATCTTCTTTAAAGAAATGTCGGCACAATGATTGTAAGCACTGGCAGGCAGTTCGGATATATGTTTGATGAGACTTCCTTGGAATTCTCCTTCCAATATCTTTTCTTCATTGTTCAGGAAGGCTTGGGTGCATTCCTGGATCAGTAATCCGATGACACAGGAACGCAAATAGGCAATCTGCTCATTAACGTCACTGACAATGTCGAGCGTTTTGAGCATATGTGCTTTGCGCTCTTCCGGGAAATAGGAGAGGAGTAAATCCTGTGTTTCTCCTGTGGTGAGTATCTTTAGTTTATGGGCATCTTCAATATCCATCATCTGGTAACAGATGTCGTCTGCCGCTTCTACCAGATAGACGAGTGGATGGCGGGCATATTTCAGTGGATCATCATTCAATCTTTTCATACCCAGTTCTTCGGCTATCCGTCGGAAACTTTCTTCTTCCGTAGTGAAGAAACCGAATTTAGACTTTTTGCCGGCTAAACTCGATGAAAAGGGGTATTTTACGATACTTGCCAGAGTGGAGTAGGTAAGTACGAAGCCACCTTTACGCCGTCCTTCGAACTGATGGGTGAGTAAGCGGAAGGCATTGGCATTTCCTTCAAAATGTGTCAAGTCTTCCCATTGTGCGGCAGGCAGCTGCTCTTTCAGTGCCATACCTTTTCCTTCGGAGAAGAAAGTGGAGATGGCTCGCTCTCCGGAGTGTCCGAAAGGGGGATTGCCTAAATCGTGTGCCAGGCAGGCTGCTGATACGATGGAACCTATTTCTGGAAGATAAGAATTTTGCAGTTCGGGTTGACGGGCAAGGATTGCCTTGGCTACATCAGTCCCTAATGACCGGCCTACACAGGATACTTCCAGACTATGTGTCAGGCGGTTGTGTACGAAAATACTACCCGGAAGGGGAAAGACTTGTGTTTTGTTCTGCAAGCGGCGGAAAGGAGCTGAAAAAACGAGACGGTCATAGTCACGCTGGAACTCTGAACGGTTTTCGTGACGCTCCTGATGAAACTCTTCCAGTCCGAAACGCTTGGCAGATATGAGGGTATTCCAATTCATCATGGTTACTTTGTTATTATTTAACTGCAAATGTATCATTATTTTGCTTCAAATTCCGTATTTTCGCCCGTTAATATAGTAAACGACTTGAATATGAACGTACAAATCATTAATAAATCGAAACATCCGCTTCCGGCTTATGCCACCGAACTGTCCGCAGGAATGGACATCCGTGCTAATCTTTCAGAACCTATTTCGTTAGCTCCGATGCAGCGTTGCCTAGTACCTACGGGATTATATATTGCCCTGCCGCCGGGATTCGAGGCACAAGTTCGTCCTCGCAGTGGTCTGGCTATAAAGAAAGGTATTACTGTTTTAAACTCTCCGGGAACGATTGATGCCGACTACCGTGGGGAAGTTTGTATCATCCTTGTAAACCTGTCATCGGAGACTTTTTGTGATAGAAGATGGGGAACGTGTAGCCCAGATGGTGATAGCACGCCACGAACAAGCCACTTGGCAGGAAGTGGAAGTGTTGGATGAAACGGTGCGCGGTGCCGGTGGTTTCGGCCATACGGGAGTGTAACATTGATAATTGCAACTGATGATGAAGATTAGATTTAACATACTATCGCTTTTCTTGTTGTGCGCGTTACTTGTATCGTGTGGCACTTCCCGTCAGGGAGGTAAGAAACAGCGGAAAGGGATCAAGACGCAGGTTATGCTTACGCCCGAACAACAGCGTAAATACGATTACTTCTTCCTGGAAGCCTCCCGCTTGAAGATGCAAAATGATTATGGAGCTGCTTTCGATTTGTTGCAGCACTGTCTGAGCATCAATCCGAATGCGTCATCGGCTCTATATGAAATATCGCAATATTACATGTTCCTTAAACAAGTTCCCCAGGGGACAGGCAGCTTTAGAAAAAGCTGTGGAGAATGATCCGGATAATTACTGGTATAGTCAGGGACTGGCAAGCCTGTACCAACAACAGAACGAGATGCAAAAGGCTACTGACTTGCTGGAAAGCATGGTCACCCGCTTCCCGGATAAGATGGATGCTCTGTACAGCTTGCTGGAAATATATAATCGTTTGGAAGAGTATGATAATGTGATTACTACTCTGAATCGTCTGGAAGAAAAAATGGGTAAGAACGAGCAGCTCAGTATGGAGAAATTCCGCATCTACTTACAGATGAAAGATAATCAGAGTGCTTTCCGTGAGATTGAAAGTCTGGTGGAAGAATATCCGATGGATATGCGTTATCAAGTAGTGCTGGGGGATGTCTATATGCAGAATGGCAAAAAGGATGAAGCTTACAACATGTACAAGAAGGTACTTGCTACCGAGCCGGATAATGCCATGGCCATGTACTCACTGGCATCCTACTATGAGCAGACCGGACAGAAAGAACTCTATGAACAGCAATTGGATACCCTTTTGCTGAACAAGAAAGTACCTTCCGATACTAAATTGAATGTGATGCGCCAGTTTGTGGTTGAGAATGAACGGGCAGGCAAGGATAGTACTCGCGTGATTACTCTTTTCGACCGTATCTTGGAACAGGATCAGGACGATGCACAAATGCCTATGCTCTATGCCCAATATCTCCTTTCCAAGGGGATGAATAAAGAGACAATGCCTGTGCTGGAACAGGTGTTGGACATAGATCCTACCAACACAGCCGCCCGTATGACGCTTCTGGGTGAAGCGGTTCGTAAGGAAGATTATAAAGAAGTGATCCGGCTTTGTGAGGCAGGCGTTGAATCCAATCCGGATATGTTGGAGTTCTATTTCTATCTTGCTATAGCTTATAATCAGGCAGAACGGGCAGACGATGCACTTGCCGTTTGCCAGAAGGCATTGGAAAACATTACGGAAAAGAGCAAGAAAGAAGTCGTTTCGGATTTCTATGCCATCATGGGTGATATTTATCATACGAAAAAGATGAATGCAGAGGCCTATGCCGCATACGATTCTGCATTGGTTTACAATTCGGCGAATATCGGAGCCATGAATAACTATGCTTATTATCTTTCTTTGGAACGTCGTGATCTGGATAAAGCGGAGGAAATGAGTTATAAAACCGTGAAGGCTGAGCCGAATAATTCTACTTACCTGGATACTTATGCCTGGATTTTATTTGAGAAAGGCAATTATGCTGAAGCACGCCTTTATATAGACGATGCTATGAAGAATGAGGGTGATAAGAGTGACACCATTGTAGAGCATTGCGGTGATATCTATTATATGACCGGTGATGTGGATGGTGCCTTGAAGTATTGGAAGCAGGCCCAGGAAATGGGCAGTGAGTCCAAGAACATTGAAAAAGAAGATTGAGAAAAAGAAATATATACCAGAATGAGAGTATTACACAGCAAATACAACATAGCAGGACGTATTCGTATCCTGCCCTTTTTGCTTCTCCTAAGTCTAGTGGTAGGTCTTTCTAGCTGTAAGACTTCCCGGAGAATGACTTCATCAACAGGAGAACCTCGCTATTTGTCTTCTAAGGTACAACTGACCATTCCTAATAAAGGAGGTACAGTTACAGTGAATGGTACAATGAAGCTTGTGAGCGGAGAACGTATGCAACTTTCTTTTTTGATGCCTATTCTTCGCAGTGAAATAGCTCGATTGGAAATCACTCCCAACGATGTACTGATCGTAGATCGTATGGGGAAAACGTTATGTTCAGGCTACCCGCAAAGAATTGAAGGATATCTTGCCCAGAAGGCAGACTTTGCCCATCTGGAAAAGATTCTTTTTGCTGCCAAACCCGGTGGTAAGGCCACTTTGACGGGCAAAGAACTGGGTATCCCTTCTTTAGAGAAGGGTAAAATTGTTCTTACCGACTTCTCGAACAAAGAGATATCGTTGACACCTACTCAGGTGTCTTCCAGATATACTAAAGTTGAATGGACTGAACTTTTAGAGATGTTGGCGAAGTTATGAGACATTTTCTTTGTATCTTCATAGGTTGTTTCTGTCTGGCTCTGCCGCTTTGTGCCCAATCCAACAAGATGATTAAGGAGTTGGAAAGTAAACGGGGCGCTTTGCAAAAGCAGATAGCCGAGTCGGAAACACTTCTGAACACTACAAAGAAAGATGTAGGTAGTCAGTTGAACGGGCTTGCCGCCCTTACCGGACAGATAGAAGAACGGAAACGGTACATCCTTACCATCAATAATGATATGGAAACTATAGACCGTGAACTCTCCAAACTGGAACGGCAATTGGTTCGCCTTGAAAACGATTTGAAGGATAAGAAAAAGAAGTATGAGTCTTCTGTCCAATATCTGTATAAGAATCGTTCCGTTCAGGAAAAGCTTCTTTTTATTCTTTCGGCCAAAACGTTGTCGCAGACGTATCGCCGTATGCGCTATGTGCGCGAATATGCCGACTATCAGCGTCTGCAAGGTGAAGAGATTTTGAAGAAACAAGAACAAGTCAATCAAAAGAAAACAGAACTGCAACAGGTAAAGAAAGCGAAAGCCAGTTTACTGAAAGAGCGTGAAGTCGAGAAAGAAAAGTTGGAAGCTCAGGAAAAAGGAAAAAAGAGGACTTTGGTGGCCAACCTGCAGAAGAAACAACGCGGTTTGCAAAATGAACTCAATAAAAAGCGTAAGGAAGCCAAACCAGTTGAATGCACGTATCGATCGTTTGATAGCCGAGGAAATAGAGAAAGCCCGTAAACGTGCAGCTGAAGAAGCCCGCAAGGAAGCGGCTGCCCGCAAAAAGCTGCTGCAAAAGAAACGAAACCGGCTGCAACTTCTTCTTCCGAAACGGCTACAACGAAGAAAGCGGCGCCTCTTGAAACTTATACGATGGATAAGGCAGACCGGGAACTTTCCGGTAGCTTTGTCAGTAACCGTGGCAAGTTGCCAATGCCTATTACCGGACCTTATATTATAACCAGCCGCTATGGACAGTATTCTGTAGAGGGGCTTCGTAATGTGAAACTGGATAATAAAGGGATAGATATTCAAGGCAAGCCCGGTGCACAGGCACGTGCTATCTTTAATGGAAAGGTGGCTGCTGTTTTCCAGCTGAACGGTCTTTTCAATATCTTAATCCGTCATGGAAACTACATATCTGTCTACTGTAACTTATCTTCAGCCTCAGTGAAGACGGGCGATACTGTAACTACCCGGCAAGTCCTCGGACAAGTATTCTCGGATGGTGCGGACAATGGACGTACGGTACTTCACTTCCAGTTGCGTAAGGAGAAGGAGAAACTGAATCCGGAGCCGTGGCTGAATAGGTAGCGTATCAGGTATAGTTTTGTTTTACCTTATTGATTCTTTTATTTTTCCTAAAGGATAATCGGGTGTTAACCAAGGTTGACAGGCTTGTCAACGGCAGTTAACAGGCCCGTTGACCAAGGTTAACAGGCCTGTCAACCTTGGTTAGCACCTGAAACTGCCAGTATCTTGATGCGATAATCTCTTGGCTTTGATGTCTTTGTCCCTTATGTCAGATGTCTTTATCCCCTTATATGGAAGTGGGAGGGATTAGATATCAATGGTTGCTCCGTCCAGTAGTTCCAGATATAACCCGATAGCCTCTTCTATTTCCTGAATGAAAATGAACTCATCTGCCGTGTGTGAACGGCTACTCTTTCCCGGACCCATTTTGAGCGAGGGAAATGACATTAGTGCCTGGTCGGAGAGGGTAGGAGAACCAAAAGGTACACGTCCCATTGCTACGGCACGCTGTACTATCGGATGTTGTTCTGCTACGTGAGAAGAACTTAAGCGGAACGAACGTGCTTTGGCTTCGCAAGAAATATGTTTTTGTATTTCAGTAAATAGTTCCTGATTGCTATAACATTCGTTGCTGCGGATATCTACTACAAAAGTGCAGCGGTCGGGAATGACATTGTGCTGTGTACCTGCATTTATTTGTGTTACACTCATTTTTACAGGCCCTAACAGCGGAGAGACTTTTTCAAAGCGATAGTCACGAAACCAAGCGATGTCTTCTAATACCTTATATATAGCGTTGTCTCCTTCGTTTCGTGCAGCATGTCCGGCTTTACCGTAAGCAGTTACATCCAGTACCATTAGTCCCTTTTCTGCAATGGCGGGCTGCATCTCTGTAGGTTCGCCTACAATGGCAAAGTGGATCGGAGGAAGTTCCGGTAATACACACTCGATACCACCCTTTCCGGACACTTCTTCTTCACAGGAAGCAAGATAAATGAGATTGTACTTCTGTGTAGTGCGACAAAGTTGCAGAAAGACTTGCAATAGGCTGACAACGCTTGCACCGGCATCATTACTTCCCAGCCCGTATAGTTTTCCGTTGCTTTCCTGAGTTGGGGTAAACGGATCTTTTCGCCAACCGTTCACGGCTTTCACGGTGTCAATATGTGAGTTTAGTAACAAGGTAGGTTTATTTAAATCGAACATCGGGCTGAGGCACCAGATATTATTGCCTTTTCGCCCGGTTGCCATGCCTTGCAATTCTATATAATTCTGTAGATAATCAGCCGCTTTTTCTTCATCGCGGCTAAGAGAAGGGATAGCAATCAGAGACTTAAGAACTCCGGTTGCCTCAGAAAGCATTGTTGGTATATCGTAAGCCATATCTCAATCAGTTAAATTATTGTGATGCAAACTTGTGATGCAAACTTACGGAATAAATACTGAAATATGCTTAATCGACAGGATAAAAATACCCTTCCACTGTTGATGCAGATAAATAGAGAGGGGCAGAGTGTGGAAAGGGGGAGAGAAATAGAGAAAAGCGTTATTCAACGCCCTTCTCTATTCTTGATATCGTTTAAAACATAAGTCCTAAAGAAATCATTAGGTTTCTATTCTTGCAGCCCATCAATTCCTCAGCTTCAATAAATCCGAAGTCGTAGCCGATGGAGAACTGATACTTCTTACTGATTTCTATGCCTGCTTTCAGTCCCAATCCAAGGTCAAAACGTTTGAATCCGTCATCGCCAAACACGTTCCCTGATTCGGAAACCTTGGAACCTCCATCTACCAAACTGCCGTCAGCTGTCATTTTCGCTTTACCGAACAGACCGATTGCAATGTAAGGACCTGCATTGGCAAACAAGGAGAAATTTTCATTTACAGCATATTTATAGCCAATGTGTACCGGAATCTCCAAATAGTACGGGTTGATCTTGAAACTGGCCATACTGCCTGCTTCGACTTTGGCGCCTTTCAGCGAAAGCAGCGCTCCGAAATCCATATAAAGACCTTCCGTAAACTGAGGCAGTCCTAATTCAGCCTTAACGCCTGCATGGAAACCTACGCGGCTGTCCAATCCAGTTACGTTGAGGCTGCTTACATTCATACCTGCTGTGACACCCCATCTGAGGCTTTCCTGTGCGTTTACACTCCCTAAACCTATCGCCAGTATGGCGACTAATGCTAGAATCTTTTTCATGTCAGTTAAGTTATTGTATTGATATTTGAAAAACTATTGGGTGCAAATATATACATATATTTGTATTTCTTTGGAAAAACGAACAAAAATGTAGGGTAATCACTTCTTTTTATAGTAGGATAGTACTAATATTGCGGAAATATATACTAAATATTTAATTCTCAATATAGAAATAGTTTCAAATGAAACCACTACCTTTGTGCCGTATTTACCAATATATGAATAATATATGACTTATCATCATTTATCTGTCCTCGTACATCGACGGGCAGAGAAGTATGGCGACAAGGTGGCTCTGAAATACAGGGATTACGAAACGTCGCAGTGGATACCCATCACTTGGAATCAATTCTCACAAACAGTTCGACAAGTTGCGAATGCACTCATAGAGTTAGGAGTGCAGGAGGAAGAAAACATAGGAATCTTTTCTCAGAACAAGCCCGAATGCCTTTATGTGGATTTCGGGGCATTTGCTAACCGTGCAGTGACCATACCTCTGTATGCTACCAGTTCACCGGCACAGGCACAGTACATTATCAATGATGCTCAGATACGTTACATCTTCGTAGGCGAGCAATTCCAGTATGATGCGGCTTTCAGTGTTTTTGGCTTTTGTCAATCATTGCAGCAATTGATCATCTTCGACCGGGCTGTTGTACGCGACCCTCGTGACATGACTTCCATCTATTTCGACGAGTTTTTGGAGACAGGAAAAGCTTTGCCGAACAACGATATCGTGGAAGAACGTACTTCCCGTGCATCGGATGATGACCTTGCGAACATTCTTTATACATCCGGTACTACTGGCGAACCGAAGGGGGTAATGTTGCATCACTCTAACTATATGGAGGCTTTCCGTATCCATGATATCCGTCTGGTAGATATGACTGATCAGGATGTTTCCATGAATTTCCTTCCCTTGACACATGTCTTCGAGAAAGCATGGACATATCTTTGTATTCATAAAGGCGTGCAGATTTGCATTAACCTCCGTCCTGTGGATATCCAGACTACCATTAAAGAAATCCGTCCGACATTGATGTGCAGTGTTCCCCGTTTTTGGGAAAAAGTATATGCCGGTGTGCAGGAGAAGATTGCTCAGGAAACAGGGTTGAAGAAAGCTATGATGCTGGATGCCATTAAGGTAGGTAAGATACATAACATAGATTATCTGCGTAAAGGTAAAACTCCGCCATTGATGAACCAACTGAAATATAAGTTCTACGAAAAGACAGTTTATGCTTTATTGAAAAAGACGATTGGTATTGAGAACGGTAACTTCTTCCCTACTGCGGGAGCTGCCGTGCCCGATGAAATCTGTGAATTTGTTCATTCGGTAGGCATCAATATGTTGGTTGGTTATGGTCTGACCGAATCGACGGCTACTGTCTCCTGTTTCCTCAACAAAGGTTATGAAATAGGTTCGGTAGGTACGATAATGCCCGATGTGGAAGTGAAAATCGGTGAGGAGAACGAAATACTTCTGCGTGGAAAGACTATCACGAAAGGTTATTATAAGAAAGCGGAAGCTACTGCTGCTGCTATTGATAAAGATGGCTGGTTCCATACCGGTGATGCTGGTTATATGAAAGACGGGCAGCTATATCTGACGGAGCGGATCAAGGACTTGTTTAAAACTTCCAACGGAAAATACATTAGTCCGCAAGCGTTGGAGACGAAACTGGCTATTGATCGTTACATTGATCAGATTGCCATTATTGCCGACCAGCGTAAATTTGTGTCTGCCCTTATTGTTCCGGTCTATGGCTTCGTGAAAGATTATGCCAAGGAAAAAGGGATTGAATATAAGGATATGGAAGAGCTGCTGCAGCATCCTAAGGTGATCGGTTTGTTCCGTGCTCGCATAGATACCTTGCAACAGCAGTTTGCACACTATGAGCAAGTGAAGCGCTTTACTCTTTTACCCGAACCTTTCAGCATGGAACGTGGTGAACTGACTAATACCTTGAAGTTGAAGCGCCCTGTAGTTGCAAAGAACTACAAGGAGTTGATAGATAAGATGTACGAAGAGTAAAAAAAATACACTTCAACAACTAATATTTCCCCATAAAAGAAGTTTCTGTTTTGTACTTTTGCAAAGTTCTATTAATTGAACTTTAAAGTATGAAACAGAAACTTTTTTATCTATTGCCTATTTTAGTCTTGACCGGTTGTGGACAAGTATCTTACAAAAACACCTCATTGTCTCCTGAAGAACGTGCAGACCTGTTGGTGAAAGAACTGACACTGGAAGAAAAGGTACAACTCATGATGGATAGTTCCCGTCCCGTGGAACGATTGGGTATAAAACCGTATAATTGGTGGAATGAGGCACTACATGGGGTTGCTCGTGCAGGGTTAGCTACCGTTTTTCCTCAGCCTATAGGTATGGCTGCGTCATTTAGCCCCGAAACGGTATATGATGTATTCACTGCCGTGTCTGATGAGGCGCGTGCCAAGAATACTTATTATTCATCTAAAGGCAGCCGTGAGCGTTATCAGGGATTAACTATGTGGACGCCTACGGTCAATATTTATCGTGACCCGCGTTGGGGGAGAGGTATCGAAACCTATGGCGAAGACCCTTATCTTACAAGCCGGATGGGAGTAATGGTAGTAAAAGGGTTGCAGGGCCCTGCAGACGGAGACTATGATAAGTTGCATGCTTGTGCCAAGCACTTTGCCGTACACTCCGGTCCCGAATGGAACCGCCATTCTTTTTTTAATGCGGAGAATATCAAACCTCGCGATTTGTATGAAACATATTTGCCACCTTTCGAAGCCTTAGTGAAAGAAGGAGAAGTAAAAGAAGTGATGTGCGCTTACAACCGTTTTGAAGGTGAACCTTGTTGTGGCAGCAACCGCTTGTTAATGCAAATCTTACGCGATGAATGGGGGTTTGATGGTATAGTTGTGTCCGATTGTGGTGCCATTGCCGATTTTTATAATGACCGTGGACACCACACGCATCCGGATGCTGAGTCTGCTTCTGCCGCAGCTGTAGTGAGTGGTACTGATTTGGAATGTGGTTCCAGTTATAAAGCATTGGTAGAAAGCGTAAAAAAGGATTGATCTCTGAAGAAAAAAGTAAATACTTCCGTGAAACGTTTGTTGAAAGCCCGTTTCGAGCTGGGAGAAATGGATGATTTGGAAAAAAGTATCTTGGGCAAAAATACCTTTCTCTGTAGTCGCTTCTGCTGCCCATGATTCATTGGCATTGAAAATAGCCCGTAAATCCATGACGTTACTGATGAATAAGGATAACTTTTTGCCGTTGAGGCGTGGAGGGCTGACAGTAGCTGTTATGGGCCCCAATGCCAATGATTCTGTCATGCAATGGGGAAATTACAATGGAATGCCGCCGCACACTGTAACTATTCTGGATGGAGTGCGGAATTTGCTCGGCGCTGATGATAAACTGATTTATGAACAAGGTTGCCCGTGGGTAGAAAGAACCTTGATTCATAGTGCATTCAGCCAATGTAAGTCGGTGGATGGCCCTGGTTTCACTGCCCGTTACTGGAATAATCTGACGCGTGAAGGTAGTCCTGTGACTACTACTCAGGTCACCACTCCTTTCCGTTTCTGCACTTCGGGTGCCACGGTTTTCGCTCCGGGAGTAAATCTGACGGACTTCTCTGCTACTTATAATAGTGTATTTACTCCTGTACAATCCGGAGAAATCGTACTTGAAGTATACTGTTACGGAAACGGGCGTCTTCGTGTAAATGGAGAAGAGGTGAAAAGTTTCTCTAATAAGCATGGTGCCCGTAAAACGACTCATGCCATGAAAGTACAGGCTGGTCAATCCTATGACATAGAACTCGATTTTGAATATCTTCGGAGTGATGCTCAGTTAAATTTCGATCTTGGCTTCAAGAGAGAGGTCGATATTCAGAAATCCGTCGAGCAAGTGAAGGAGGCAGATATCGTTATTTTCGCAAGTGGTATTTCTCCCAGTCTTGAAGGAGAAGAAATGGGAGTCAACCTGCCTGGCTTTAAGAAAGGTGACCGTACGGATATTGAACTTCCGGCAGTTCAGCGTGAGCTGATTGATGCTTTGTACCGTGCCGGCAAAAAGATTATCTTGGTTAACTGTTCCGGATCTCCTATCGGATTGGAACCTGAAACTAAGAAATGTGAAGCCATTCTGCAGGCTTGGTATCCGGGACAACAAGGTGGAACAGCAGTTGCCGAAGTGCTGTTTGGCGATTATAATCCGGCGGGTAGATTACCGGTAACATTTTATCGAAATGTATCTCAGCTTCCTGATTTCGAAGATTATAATATGACCGGGAGAACTTATAGATACATGCAGGATACCCCGCTGTTCTCATTCGGATATGGGTTGAGTTACACTACTTTCAGTTATGGTAAAGTTGTTCTTGATAAGAGTGAGGTTACTGCCGGACAAACTTTGAAGTTAACTGTTCCGGTCACAAATGCGGGAAAACGCGACGGTGAAGAAGTCGTTCAGGTTTATCTCAAAAAGCAAGGTGATGCGGAAGGTCCTGTAAAAACACTACGTGCTTTCAAGCGTGTATTTATCCAAGCCGGACAGACTGCTAACATAGAGTTCGATTTGAAAGATAAGGAACTGGAGTGGTGGGATGAACAAACCAATACAGTGAGAGTCTGTTCGGGAACTTATGATATTATGGTAGGTGGTAGTTCGGAGGATGAATCTTTGCAACAAACTCTGGTTACCATAAAATAGTAATAAAGAGTACTTCTTGAATATCAGATTACGCGGGTCACTTAAAGATCCGCGTAATTTGTATATCATCTGTTGGAAGTTATTTTCTCATGATCTGTGTGGAGTCACAATGAATGATATTCACATTCTCCACATCCTTCTCTATATTTACTACCGGCTGATTGGTAATCGGCTTCTTTGAACGTACATCATTCAGGAATATGCCATTGCATTGTCTGAAGTCGAATGATGGTCCTTCGCCCACTGTAAAGCTGACATTGCTAAATCGTATATCTGTTGCTGTTTCCGCTTTAAATCCTTGTTCGGCTACTATATTCATATTGGAAAAGGAGAGTTCTGATACAGGCATCTCTTCAATTCCTTTTATATATCCTATTCGTTTTATATCATTTCCTGTGACATTACTCAAATGGATATTCCGGAAAATAGGTGTACGTTCGCTTACCGGCTCCACTTTCGATAAACGGTCATAAAATAAGTCGAAGATAAAGGCATCTCCCTGGATATTCTTCATTACAATATTATCTACCCGGATATCTTCTACTACACCACCGCGCCCACGGGATGCTTTTAACCGGATACCGGCATTAGTCCCGTCGAATACACAATTGGATATTGCCACTCTTTTTACTCCACCTGACATTTCACTACCGATGACTACTCCACCATGCCCGGAAAGCATAATGCAGTTGGTGATTGTAATGTTCTCACAGGCTTTTCCATATTTACGTCCATCAGCATCACGTCCGGATTTGATAGTGATACAATCGTCCCCAACGCTGATAAAGCAATCGGAGATGCGTACATTCCGGCAGGAACTTGGATTGATGCCATCCGTATTGGGACCTTTGGGATTGCTTGACGGATTATTGATAGTAACCCCGTGTATTGTAACGTTATCACAAAATGCCGGATTGATAGTCCAGAAAGGAGAGTTTATGATCTTTACATTCTCGATAAGGATGTTGGTACATTCGTAGAACTGGATAAAAGGCGGGCGGAAACATTCGGCGTTCCAATGAGGGTTTGTAATAGTCAGATATTTCCAGATTTTTATTAGCGTCCACCCACATCTGCTGCAGTTTATCCAAGGCGGGGAGTTTGCCGCCGTTTTCTTTTATCACTTTCCGGGTATCAAATTCCCACAGCCACCACTTTAATCCGTTTCCATCCAGTGTACCGCGTCCGGAAATGGTTACGTTATCTGCTGAGTGTGCATAAATCAGTGGTGATAAACTTTTCATCACAGTACCTTCCCAACGTAAGGTGACGAAGGGCAGATAATCCTCAAACTTGTCGGAGAAACGCAAAACTGCACCCGATTCCAAGTACAACGTTATGTTACTTTTCATGTGAATGGTAGCAGTAAGGTAAGTTCCGGCAGGGAAATAAATAGTTCCGCCACCTTCCGAAGCTGCTTTTTCAATGGTTCGGTTGATCAGTTCCGTACAGGACTTGATACCTTTGGCATCTGCTCCCAACTGTTTCATGTCGAATGTGCGGGACATGGCTACCACAGCCATCATTATTCCCACAATAAAAATAGATAAACGTTTCATGGGTTGTCTTATGTTCTTTGATATGTGATAAAATATGAATACGTGGACAAAAGTACGGAATCATACAACGGTGAAGGGGGATTTTTTGTGTAATAAGGAGTATTTATAGATTGAAGTCAAGGAAAATTGCTAACAAAAAAAGAAGGTTGTACATTATGTACAACCCTTTTGGCTTTTATTTGTCGGAAATTTTAGTATCCGAAGATATCTTCCTGCTTCAGTTCAATCACCGGACCTACCTTCTTCAGACTTTCCATATCCAATTCTTTCTTGTCACCAAGAATACAATAAGATATATGTACGTCCCTTGATCCACTTGTTCTGGTAGTCGATAACATCCTGCAACGTCATGTTCTGCACATCATTGTACAGTTTGATGCGGCTATCCACATTCTGTCCCAAGTATTGAGCACTGATGTAATCCCAGATGACATCCATCTTGATGGTACGGTCAGTACGCATGCGGGCAATCATACCATCTTTAGCAAGTTTGAAAGCAGCTTCTGATTCAGGCATGTTGTTGATGATATCATTGAATGTATTGATTGCATCTATCATCTTATCGTTCTGCGTAGCAATCTGCGTACGGAGAGTGTAGGGATCAGTCAGGTAAGACGGTTTCAGCATACCGGCCCATGCTGAGTAAGCCAGACCGCGGCTTTCGCGCATTTCCTGGAATACGATAGAATTCATACCACCACCAAAGTATTCGTTATACAATTGACGGCCTGATTCTGCAGCAGGATCAAATTTCTCTCCCTTATTGGAGACTTGTGACATGTAAATTTGCTTAGCTTCATACGGAGCAATGAAAATCTTCGTTTCCGGTGTGAGCAACGGTTCGAAGTTATTTCCTTCCGGAATTTCGTTCAATGTTTCCGGAGCCTGATGTTCTTTATTGATGATGGCAAGTAATTCATCCTGATTATTGGGGCCATAATAAAGGAATACGGTGTTTGAAGCTGTTCAACTGCTTGATACGGTCTACAAGTTGCTGTGGATCCATAGAAGTCAGTTCAGCTTCGGTCAATATGTTGGTTGACGGAGACTTCGGACCATAAGTGGCATAAGTCACCAAGCGTGAGAAATTTTGCATCTGATTCAGCTTGGCATCCTTGCGTGATTTCAGGATATCATTGGCCATATTGGTGTAAGCTTCCGGATTAACTTTGGCATTTGCCATCAGTTTTTCGAAGAGAGCCATGGCAGCAGGCATGTTCTCGCTGAGGCCGGAGAGCACTACATAAGTACGTTTTGCACCCGGAGATACGAAGAATGAACAAGCAAGGCGGTAGAATTCGCTTTTTACTTCTTCCGGAATCATGTCGGCTGTGCCGAGGTATTCCAGATATTGAGCGGCAGTACCCAATGCCTTGTCGTTGTTGTTACCCATGTCAAAAAGGTAAATCAACTGGAAGATGTCATTCGTTGTATTTTGTTTGTAGAGTACAGGAATATCCGATTTAGCCTTCAACTGGGTGAGGTCTTTGGAATAATCCAGAATACCGGTTCAATAGGAGTCACTACGCTTGCCTGAATTTCTTTCAGGAAAGTGCTGACTGTATCGCGGTTCATCACGATAGGAGTGATTTCAGGCTTCGACATCTTCTTCTCATTCGGGTCTTTGCCTTGCTTCTTGTAGATAACGGCATAGTTATCATCTTTCAAGTATTTGTTGGCAAAAGCTACGATGTCATCTTTTGTCAGTTTAGACATGCGGTCGAGAGCAGTCACTTCATCCGCCCAGTCGCTACCGTTTACGAATGATTCAACGAACATATCTGCACGTGCATCATTGTTTTCCAACTGTTGCATCTGATACAGTTTGAAGTTGTTGATGTTGGCTTCCAGCATCTTTTCGTCAAAGTCACCCTCGCGGAGTTTCTTCAATTCGCCCAATAAGAGGTCTTTGACTTCGTCCAATGTCTGCCCTTGTTTGGGGCGTCCCTGCATCATGAATGCACTGTAGTCGCTCATAGTCATCGGATAACAATAAGCGCTCAGGGTCTTTTGCTGTTGTGTCAGATCCAGGTCTATCAAACCGGCCTGTCCGTTATAAAGTATTTGGGAAACCACTTGTAAGGTTTCTACGTCTTTGTCTGCTGCTCCGGGAAAACGCCATGCCAAGGCAACGCTTTCAGCATCCGGACCTAAAATTTCACGTACAACAGGTGCTGTAATTGGAGTTTCCTTCGGTAAATCCAGTTTCGGCAGATCAGGATTCGGTTTCAAACCACCGAAATACTTATCAATGGTTGCAATCATCTGATCGGGATCGAAATCACCAGAAAGACAGATAGCCATGTTGTTGGGCACATACCATTTCTTATAATATTCCTTGATATTGGTGATAGAAGGATTCTTCAGGTCTTCTTGTGTACCAAGTACGGTCTGTGTGCCGTAAGGATGGTGTGGGAAAAGAGAAGAAAGTACAGCCTCGTATACCTTACGCGGGTCGCGGGTCAGTGACATGTTCTTTTCCTCATAAACTGTTTCCAGCTCAGTATGGAAACCACGGATTACGCAATTTTCAAAACGTTCTGCCTGGATTTTAGCCCAGTTGTCAATCTGGTTGCTGGGGATATCTTCCGTGTAGCAAGTTACGTCGAAGCTGGTATAGGCATTCGTTCCGTTGGCACCGATGGCAGCCATCAGCTTGTCGTATTCGTTAGGAATGGCATATTTGGAAGCTTCGTAAGAGATACTGTCAATTTTTGCATAAATAGCTTTACGCTCAAGACTGTCGGTAGTCTTACGATAGATTTCAAATTGTGCTTCGATCTGGTCGAGCAAAGGTTTCTCAATCTCGTAGTTTTGGGTACCGAAGTTTGTGGTACCTTTGAACATCAGGTGCTCAAAGTAGTGAGCTAACCCGGTTGTTTCTGCAGGGTCGTTCTTTCCACCTACACGTACGGCAATGTACGTCTGTATGCGCGGTGTTTCCTTGTTGACGGTCATGTAAACTTTCAGACCATTATCCAGAGTGTAGATACGCGCTTTCAGCGGATCATTGGGAACTGTTTCATAACTGTACTTTGAAGTACAACTTCCTAAACTTATCGCTACCAGTAGGATAAGCATTAAACCAATTTGTCGGAATAGTTTGTTCATAAGCTGACTTATTAGATTGATAACTGCAAAAATATGCGTTTTTTTTTTTCATACCTTTGCACGCAAAAAGTAAATATTTTAACTAGAAGGTTTATTTTCATAGATTATGATTACCCTAGAACAACTGAAAGACGTAAAGGAGCGCACCGAAGCACTCTATCGCTATTTGGATATAGAAGGAAAGAAAATCCAGGTAGAAGAAGAACAGTTGCGTACCCAGGCTCCCGGTTTTTGGGATGACCAGAAGGCTGCCGAAGCGCAGATGAAAAAGGTGAAAGGTTTGCAACAATGGATAGCCGGTTATAATGAAATAAAGACATTATCGGAAGAGTTGCAACTGGCTTTCGACTTCTACAAAGACGAACTTGTTACGGAGGAAGAAATAGACGAGGCTTATGCCAAGGCTTCCACTGCTATTGATGAGCTTGAATTGAAAAATATGCTTCGTGATGAAGCTGACCAAATGGACTGTGTGTTGAAAATCAACTCCGGTGCCGGTGGCACGGAAAGCCGGACTGGGCAAGCATGCTGATGCGTATGTATCTGCGTTACGCTGAAACCAATGGTTATAAAGCTGTGATATCCAACTTGCAGGAAGGTGATGAAGCAGGTATTAAAACTTGCACCATCGAAATTTCGGGTGATTATGCTTATGGATACCTGAAAGGAGAAAACGGTGTGCATCGTCTGGTACGTGTATCTCCTTATAATGCGCAAGGTAAGCGTATGACCTCTTTCGCTTCGGTCTTTGTCACTCCGCTGGTCGACGACACGATCGAGGTGAACATTAATGTTGCCAATATTTCTTGGGATACATTCCGTTCCAGTGGTGCCGGTGGGCAGAACGTGAACAAGGTGGAGTCTGGTGTTCGTCTGCGCTATCAATTCAAAGACCCTTACACGGGCGAGGAAGAAGAGATCCTGATTGAAAATACGGAAACCCGCGACCAGCCCAAGAACCGTGAAAATGCAATGCGTCAGCTGCGTTCTATCCTGTATGATAAAGAACTTCAGCACCGCATGGCTGAACAGGCTAAGGTGGAAGCCGGTAAGAAGAAAATCGAATGGGGCTCTCAGATACGAAGCTACGTATTCGACGACCGTCGTGTAAAAGACCACCGTACTAACTTCCAGACTTCGGATGTCAATGGAGTGATGGATGGCAAGATAGACGGTTTCATCAAGGCGTATCTGATGGAATTTGCAGGACAAGGAGAATAAATCTGCACTCTGTTATACAGTAAATGGGTATCACCTGATGAAGGAAAGGTGATACCCATTCTTTTTTTAGTGAATCATATTTGATGGGCACTTCAATCATACCCGAACCCCTACCTGAACCCTACTTGCTCCGTATCAACCCCGTACTTTCTCCGTTCAGAGGTACTTCTGAGTGGAGAATGTACGGAGCAAGTAGGGTTCGGATAGGGCTCAGGCAGGGAGAAGATATTAAATTGATATGAATAAATTTTCTCTTTTATTTTGGAAACTTCCCGAATTTCATGTTACTTTGTTATCAGTTGAACTTTAATACTAAAAGCACATTATGGGAAAGAATAAGAAAAAGGTTATGCATAGCCGTAAAGAAGAAGAACAAGCTAAGAAAGTGTTGTTGATTATTGGTGTATCTGCATTGATATTGGTGCTGGTAATGCTGATAGGATACTCGTTCTTAGGGAAATAACTAATAGATGTCACAAGAAATAGAACGGAAATTCCTCGTGACGGGGGATTATAAATCGAGGGCGTATGAACAAAGCCGTATTGTGCAAGGTTATATCAGTAGCGCAAGGGGCCGAACCGTACGGGTACGTATCCGTAGCGGAAAGGGATACCTTACGATAAAAGGTGCTTCCGATGCCTCAGGCCTCAGCCGTTATGAGTGGGAAAAAGAAATTCCACTGAATGAAGCGGAGGAGCTGATGAAGCTCTGTGAACCGGGAGTTATAGATAAGACCCGTTATCTGGTACGGAGCGGGCGGCATACGTTTGAGGTGGATGAGTTCTACGGTGAGAACGAAGGGCTGGTAGTTGCTGAAGTAGAATTGGCTTCGGAAGACGAGGCTTTCGAGAAACCGGACTTCATAGGTGAGGAGGTGACGGGTGATATTCGTTACTATAACTCACAATTGAGGAAGTGTCCCTATACGACCTGGTGAAGTGTAACAGCCTGTCGACAGGAAGTTAATGCCTTGTCCGCAAGAAGTTAAGTTCTTGTCAACAGAAAGTTAACTCTTTGCAACCGGCTGCTAATTAGATATATTTAGAGCAGGAAATGGAGAAACTTTATGAATATCTGCCGAGAGAATTGGTAACTTTTGTACTGGTAACCTTATTCTCTTTATTGATAGGACTTTCACAGCGGAAAATCAGTTTGAAGCGTGAAGGTGAAAACGACCTTGTTCGGTACGGACCGTACGTTCACTTTTATAGGTATTCTGGGTTATTTGCTTTATATTCTCGATCCGGTGGAATATCGCTTGTTTATGGGTGGGGGAGCGATATTAGGTCTGCTGCTCGGGCTGAATTATTACGTCAAGCAATCTCAATTCCATGTATTCGGAGTTACTACCATTATTATTGCACTGATCACTTATTGTATTGCTCCCATTGTGGACACGCAACCTTCTTGGTTTTATGTGATGGTGGTGGTGACGGTATTGCTTTTTACAGAATTGAAGCATACCTTTACGGAACTTGCGCAGCGTATGAAGAATGACGAAATGATCACTTTAGCCAAGTTCCTTGCCATCAGTGGTATTATCTTACCCATGCTGCCCAACGAAAATCTGATACCGGATATAAATCTCACTCCTTATACCGTCTGGCTGGCTACGGTGGTGGTATCCGGCATCTCTTATTTGTCTTACTTGCTGAGGCGGTATGTTTTCCATGAATCCGGTATTTTGGTATCCGGTATCATCGGTGGTTTATATAGTAGCACGGCAACCATTTCCGTGCTGGCACGCAAGAGCCGTAAGGCGCCTGCGCAGGAAGCGCCGGAATATGCAGCAGCCATGTTGTTGGCTGTAAGTATGATGTTTCTCCGTTTCCTTATATTAATAGGTATATTCAGCAAGGAAATTCTTGCGGCTATCTATCCATATTTGCTTATTATGTCTTTAGTGACAGCCGGAGTAGCTTGGTATCTGCATCGGAAGCGTAAACAAGTTCCGGCAACAGATGAAGAGGCTGAAGAAGAAGATAGCAGCAACCCGTTGGAATTTAAGGTTGCACTTATTTTTGCCGTTCTGTTTGTGATATTCACTATTGTGACGCATTACACTTTACTTTATACGGGTACTGGTGGATTGAATGTGCTGTCGTTTATTGCCGGGCTGAGTGATATTACTCCGTTTATTTTGAATTTATTGCAAGGTTCGGGAGTTGCTGTTATGGTGGTGACGGCTTGCTGTATGCAGGCTATTGTGAGCAATATTGCTGTAAATATGTGCTATGCGTTGTTTTTTGCAGGTGGGAAGAGCCCGTTGCGCCGGTGGGTATTGCGTGGGTTTGGTGGTGTGATTGCAATCAATGTCTGTTTGCTTCTTTTCTTCTATTTGCTATAGATTTTATTAGGATACTTACAAATATTCTCTCTAATCCCCTTTTCTTTGTGCTTTTTTAACTCCGAAAATCTCGTAGGTAAAGAAAAAGAGCCTACTTTTGCCGCATTCATGTGACAAAATGACTACATTATACGTCTAATACAAAAACAGTCAACTAAATATTCATCAAACAAACAAAAACAGAAATGAAAATTAAATGCTCTTTTTTGCTGCTCATTATGCTGGTGGTATCCTCATTGGTAGCGGCACAGAATGCGGGCACCTCTGTTCCAGATTAAGGGAGTCTTGCTTGATTCGCTGACACAGGAAGGAGAACCTTATGCCACAATTAAAATCGTAAAAAAGGAAGCACCTGCCAAGGCCCTGAAAATGCTGGTTACGGATATGAAAGGTAAGTTCCAGGAAAAAGTGCCCGGAACGGGTAATTTCGTGATGACGATTTCTTCCATTGGTAGAAATACGATTGTGAAAGATTTCACAGTGAAAGCAGGCGAGAAACTTGTTGATTTCGGAACACTGTACATTACGGATGCTTCCAATGAATTGGGACAGGTGGAAGTGGTAGCCCAAAAACCGCTGGTGAAAGCTGATATCGATAAAATAGAATATAATGTGCAGGATGACCCTGACTCAAAATCCAATTCTGTATTGGAAATGCTTCGTAAAGTACCCTTGGTCACGGTAGACGGTGAAGACAACATCAAGGTGAACGGTAGCAGTAGCTTTAAGGTGTATGTGAATGGTAAACCTAACAATATGATGAGTAACAATCCGACAGAAGTACTGAAAAGTATGCCTGCCAATTCTATTAAGCATATTGAGGTTATTACGAATCCTGGCCCTAAGTATGATGCTGAAGGTGTGGGTGGTATCCTGAATATCGTTACTGTAGGTAGCGGATTGGAAGGTTATACAGCTACATTTAGCGGAAATGTTAGTAACATGGGAGCCGGAGGCGGTTTGTTCGGTACTGTGAAGAGTGGTAAACTGACGGTGAGTGCACGCTACAATTATAATTATAATGACCGCCCACGTAGTTATTCCGGTGGAAATCGCCGTACGGTAGGTGATATTACTGAAGGCTCTTCAGACCTGGACTACGACGGCAGCAGCAAGGGACATGGTAATTTCCAGTCAGGTAGCATGGAAGCCAGTTATGAAATTGATACCTTGCGTCTGGTTTCTATGTCATTCGGACTCTGGGGCGGTGGAAACAATAGTACCAGCATCAACAATACTTTGGCTACTGCACCCGGCACAAGTAATGAGTTATATCGCTATGTGTCAGACGGCAGAAGTAAGAGCTCATGGTATTCTATCGACGGTGGCGTTGACTATCAACGTATGTTCCATGTGAAAGACCGTATGTTTACCTTATCTTATAAGATCAATACCAGCCCGCAGACCTCGGATTCATACTCCACTTATAATGATATGCATGCCGCTACTGATTGGGAAGACTTCCTGAAGCGTCTGTATGACCTGAATAACGATGGTTCTCAGAATACTACGGAGCATACTTTCCAGGCTGACTATACAACGCCTATCGGCAAGATACATACACTGGAAGCCGGAGCTAAATATATTCTCCGTGACAACTCTTCGGAAGACGACCGTTATGAACGTCAAATAGGAACTACGGGAGACTATGTACTGGATGAAGAACATAGCTCACATTACAAGCATCAGAACGACATTCTGGCTGCATATATGGGTTATGGGCTGAGGGTGAAGAAGATCTCCGGAAGACTGGGTGTGCGCTATGAGCATACCAAACAAGAAGTGAAATATTTGTTGGGAAGAGGTGATAATTTCAACAAGAACTTTGATGATGTGGTGCCTTCTGCAAGTATCGGCTATAAGCTGACGGATATGTCTAACCTGCGTTTTGGTTATAATATGCGTATTTACCGTCCGGGTATTTGGTACCTGAATCCTTATCTTGATGATAGTAATCCTACTAACATCAGCCAAGGTAACTCTCACCTCGATAGTGAAAAGAGCCATTCATTCAACTTGAGTTACAGTAACTTTACTCAGAAGTTCAATATCAATCTTTCAGCACGTTACAGCTTTACTAATAATAGCATTGAGCGAGTAACAGAACAAGTGAAGGATACGGATATTCCAGGTTTGCAGAATCCTACTGGTAAAGAGGTACTTTATTCTACTTACCAGAACATCGGTAAGAGCAGAAATGCCAGTCTGAGTGGGTATGTAAATTGGAATGCTACTTCTAATACTCGTATCTATGCTAACTTTTATGGAAACTATACTTATATGGAAGGTGCCAATGGATTGAAGAATGACGGTTGGAATCTGTTTGCCTATGGTGGTGCGCAGCAATCTTTGCCTCATGATTGGCGTATCAGTTTGAATATCTATGGTCAGACACCTTGGATTATGCTGCAAGGAAAGGGTAGCAGCTTCTTTGACTATGGATTGAGTGTGAATAAGTCATTCCTGAATAAGCGTTTGACATTGTCAGCATTTGCCAGCAACTTCTTTAAGAAATACACAAGTCCTACTTCAAGTATAGAAGGTGTAGGATTTACCCAGGATAGCTGGAATCGGTATACTCGTCAGCGCTTTGGTGTAAGCGTTAGCTATCGTATCGGTGAATTGAAGGCCAGCGTGAAGAAAGCTGCACGCACCATCAGTAATGATGATGTGAAAAGTGGCGGCGGCGAAGGCGGTGGCGGTGGAGAATAATCCATTACTGACATATTAAACAGATTAAAAAAGGGAGCTTAATTGAAGTGCCCCCCAAAAGTTTTTTGTTTAACTTTTGAGGGGCATTCTTTATGGCAACCTCTTCTTTTTTATCAGTTATCTGATAAGTGGATATTCCAGACACATAATTGTTCCATCCATCGTCATCACAATTACCCTTCCTTTCCCTGCATTAATCAGAGAAGTGATTGCCGAATGAGAAATTTTATGAGACCACGCAATGCCGCTTCCATCTGTCTTCACAGCATGGAGCACGCCAAATTCGGTAGGAATAAAGACTAATTGTCTGGTCGTTTCCATTCGGGTGGGAATGAAATTACCCTTGTATGGCATCGAAGTACTCCAAAGTGTGGTGTACTTCCCGTGAGAGATATCTACGGCAGTTATGTTATCCTTAATTCCTTTCACATACATTGTTTTTCCGTCCGGTGAGAATCCGAGGGACTCCCGCCCTTTTTGCTTTGTCGGAAGCCCAAAGAATTTCTCCATTATCGGGCTGGAAGGCACGTATGAAATAATCTGAACTGAGGACAATGACTTGTTCGGCCTTCTTGCTTTGATCGGTATAAGGTAGCACTATCGGCCAGCAGGCGCCCGGTGAAAAATATCTGCCCCGCTTGGTGTCGAACTCCCATACCTTTTTTCCCGTCTTTCGGTCGATGGCATAGAACATGGCTCCCCAGGTTCCTATATATACATGTTCTTTGTTTACGGCAGGGCGCGATTCTATGTATCCCTGCAAACCTTCGCAAACCCAGTTCAATGTGCCGTCGGCCAGTTTCAGTGAGTAGAACTTGCCGTTGCTGCTACCGATGTAAATGGTTTCGTTGGCAACCACCGGACAAGCCACAATAGGATAGTTGGTATTGTATTTCCAACGTACGGTTCCCCGCTTCTTGTCCAGCGCATAGACGAAACCGTCGCACGAAGAAACGATGACGAGTTTCGGGGTAATGAAAGGGGCGGAGAAGATTTTGTTTCCCGTAGTGTAGGTCCACAAGGTTTCTCCGTTGGTGGTATTTAAGGGCATGAACCACACCGGCAGTATTAGTATAAACGTATAGGTTACCATCGATGTCAGCTTGTGAGGCCACGTCCGTCACATCTTTGAGTTTCCAAACCTCACGGATGGAAGGGTAGGTAGCATTGATAGAAAAGTCCGGGCGATAGTAAACCGTATCCTTCTTTTCGGCAGGAGATTGCAGTTGGATAGTGTTCCAAGCCGGACGGGTTTCGGTCTTGATGATCCGTTCGTTGAACTCCAGTGTATCACCACGCAGGTGTACCAGGTTATATCCGCCTATGGGGTCTTCCCTTCTTAAGGAAGAACGACCTATAACGGCAGGAATTCCTTCGGCATCGTAAGCATGGTTCACGTGTAGGTGTCCTCCGAGTATTGCCTGGATATTGCGTGTTTTGAGAATGTCGATAACTTCGTACCAGTTACTCAGGTCCTGATTGAGAGGAAAGTGATTGATGAAGATAATGGGTTGCTTTGCCGGAGTAGCACGGACGATGGAGTCGAGCCACAGAATCTCTTCGCGGGGGATGTGAGGCGGTCCCATACGTAGGCTTGGTCCGGCGCCACAGCCGATGAAACGAACTCCCTGCCAGTCATAACAAAAATGGGAAGCCTGGAAAATCTTGTCGAACATCGTGCATCCGTTTTCACTCCAGTTTACATCATGATTGCCGGGAATGAGGAAATAAGGCTTCCTGAAATCTTTCAGAATGTCTTGCAGTAGATAGAATTCTTTGGTATCACCGAATTCGGTGACATCGCCGCTGAGAATAGTGAAGTCAACATCTGGATTAGCATTGATGTCTTCAATGGATTGCCGCAGATCATCTTCGGCATAGGCGAAAGAATTGAGGTGTACATCGCTGAGCCAGGCGAAAGTGAAGGCTCGTTGGTTGATGCCTTGCCCGTAGGAGAGGACAGACAACGCTATCACGCAGATAGCCAATAAAATTCTTTTCATGATTTTTGGGGGTATTAGTAAGTGTTCCCCCAAAGATAAAAAGTTTCTGCGGTAAAACATTACTTTTACCGCAAAAACAAATCATTACGTTACATTCGCTACCAATACATATCCCTGATTTCTAACAATTCAAGGACTACTCATTTACTACTATTGTGTACTGCTTCCGGCTTTTCTATTTATTGAGAATCCCAGTTTCTGCAATCCGTTTTGTATATCCGGATGGCTCATGAAGAGGTTCCATAGCAATCCGGTGCGATAGTTCTCTATCATGACGGCTATCGGGCCTTGGTCGATGGCGAGATATCGCTTGGGATACCAGTTATCAGTTTCGCTAAAGGCATCGTAGAAACCGTAAGGCCCGAATAGCTTATCGCCCATTCCGTAGAGGTGCCGCATCACAGCCAGCGACTGCTCCGGTGTATAGACAATGGATGAAAGGGCGGCAGTAGGGGAGATGACTCCCTGGTCGTCCCGTTCATTCGGCATGTGGGCGGCATATCCGTTGACGGAGTAGCTCGCGGTCAGTCCCCAGCAGTCCGGGCCGAAACCTTTGTAGTGCTTCGGATTGCGGATGCAATAAGCACGGTTCACAAGCGTCAGGTTGCGCATTTCGTCAAAGTAGCTGGAACAATATTCATCTTTCAGGTTTGTCGGATCCAATCCGAGGAAAGTAATAATGTGCCCAGAAGAGTGGCCCGGCTTCACAACCTTGATAGCGCAAATGAAGTTCGATGCCTTCTACTTTATGGGGATCGACGATGGCACCGTTCTGTGCCCAACCGTCATGATAGACAGCGGCGGGAACACCATGTGTGGGAGAGGCTGCAGCAAGCAGGTACATGATAAGGCATTCATTATAACCATGTACAGGGAAATCCATTGCCCAGCCATATTCGGGACTCCAATGCCAGTAGAGTACATTCTGATCGCCTTGGCGATAGAAATTCCAATCGACATCGCGCCAGAGGATATCGATGCGTTTGGCAAGTGCCTGCTCTTCCGGCGAACCATTGATGTAATACTGGTGTACAGCCAGTAATCCTTGTATCAGGAAGGCTGTTTCCACAAGGTCTCCACCATTGTCTTTTTGTCCGAAAGGTTTCACTTTACCGGTATCTCCATACCACCAATGTGGGTAGGCTCCATGAAAACGGTCAGCTTTCTCAAGGAAAGAGACAATCTTTTCCATACGTGCCAGACCTTCTTCACGGGTGACGTAGCCGCGGTCGATACCTGAAAGTATGGCCATAATGCCGAAGCCACTGCCACCGGAAGTGACAACGTTCTGGTCTTTCTCGGGATAGATGCCGTCCATGTGGATACGTTCGGGGGCAAGACCACTGTTAGGCTCTGCGCCTTCCCAGAAGTATTTGAAGGTTTGCCGTTGAACAGTGTCCATCAAAGCATCGTCCGTAAGTTGGGCAGTGATACCGGTCTTCGAATTCCTACAAGCTCCGAGAAGGAGCAGGAAGAGAAGGGGGAAGGTAGGTTGTTAGTTGTTTCATAATTAATATAGGAATTAAAACAATTGTCAATTGCTCAGCGTCAACTTTGCCGTCTTCACCGCATGGCTGTTTCCACCGATCATAATATTGAAATCACCGGGTTCGGCTACGTAATTCATATCATAATCATAGAACCGGAGCAGGTCGCGCGTGATGGTGAATGATACTGTTTTACTTTCTCCGGCACGAAGGAAGATCTTATTGAAACCCTTCAGCTCGCGCACCGGACGGGTGATGCTTCCTACAAGATCACGGATATAGAGTTGTACTACTTCCGCACCATCGTATTTACCCGTATTGGTTACAGTAACTACGGCGGTAACAGAACCGTCTTTTCCCAGTGTAGGCGTGCTCAGTGCAATGTCACTATACTGGAAGTTGGTATATGATAATCCATAACCGAAGGGATACAATGGTTCATTATCCACATCCAGGTAATTTGAACGGAACTTTTCGAACCATTTACCTTCTGCCAACGGGCGACCGGTATTCTTATGATTGTAGAACAAAGGTATCTGGCAGCCTACATTCTTCGGGAACGTCATTGTCAGTTTTCCACTTGGATTTACGTCGCCGAACAATACATCGCCAATGGCATAAGCTGCCTCGCTACCTCCGAACCATACATTGAGGATAGCAGGTACATGTTCCTGTTCCCAATTCAGTGTCAACGGGCGACCGGTAAACAGAGTAAGTACTACAGGCTTGCCTGTTTTTAGTAAGGCTTCCAGTAAAGTATGCTGCACATCGGGTAAGCCGAGTTCTGTGCGGCTTGAACTTTCACCACTCATTTCAGAAGATTCCCCCAGTGCGGCTACGATGACATCGGCTCCGGCTGCCACTTTCAGCGCTTCGTCCAATAATTCCTGATCCGTACGGTTGTCGCGGTTCAGTGAGCGACCGAACATGGTGGCACGTTCTTCGTAAGCAGCATCACCGATAAGGTTGCTGCCCTTGGCGTAGGTGATGTTGACTTTGCCTGCCATCATCTCTTTCAGTCCTTCGTACAAAGAAGGATAATCGTTGAGGCGTGCAGCTACACTCCAAGTGCCCGGCATATTGCTACGCGTATTGCCGAGAGGACCGATTACTGCAACGGTGCCTTGCTTCTTTAATGGAAGCACGGGGGCGGCATTTTTCTGTGCTGCTAAGGGAGCGTTCTTTAAAAGTACAAAACTTTCACTGGCAATCTTACGTGCAGCATCCCGATGTTCTTTTGTAAAGATGTCCCGCTTCGGACGGTTCACATCACAATATTTATAAGGATTGTCGAACAGTCCCAATTTGTATTTAGCTTCCAATATCCGGCGGCAAGCCGTATTGAGCGTACCCATTCTCACTTTTCCTTCTTTAATGGATTTCATCAGCGTGCCGACAAAACCTTCACTTACCATATCCATATCCACACCTGCATTCAGGGCAAGTGCACTGACGGTTTGTAAGTCGCCGACACCATGTTCTATCATCTCCGCAATACCTGTAAAGTCTGTTACCACAAACCCTTCAAACCCCCATTGGCCACGCAGCAAGTCGCTCAATAGCCATTTGTTTCCAGTAGCCGGTATCCCGTCTATTTCATTGAATGAAGCCATTACGCTACCTACACCTGCCTCTACGGCAGCTTCGTACGGATACATAAATTCATTGAACATCCGGTTGCGGCTCATGTCCACTGTGTTATAATCGCGTCCGGCCTCTCCGGCTCCATACAGGGCGAAATGTTTAACGCAGGCCATGATTTCATCATTACGGCGCAACTGGTCTTGCTGATTGGCACCCTGGTATCCGTATACCATTGCCTGTGCGATAGCTCCACCCAGGAACGGATCTTCTCCCGAGCCTTCGCTGACACGTCCCCAGCGTGGATCACGGCTGATATCTACCATCGGACTGAATGTCCAGGAGATGCCGTCGGCACTTGCTTCGATGGCTGCGATACGGGCAGACTTCTCGATGGCGGCCATATCCCAAGTGCAGGACAGCCCCAATGGGATGGGGAAGATGGTTTCGTATCCATGTATCACGTCCATGCCGAATAACAGGGGAATACCGAGACGTGATTTCTCTACTGCCAGCTTTTGCACTTCAAGAATGCGGTCTACCCCTTTCAGGTTGAAGAGTCCGCCTACCAATCCTTTTTCAATCTTTGCGGCTACGTCGCTGCTCTTGGCCTGTCCTGTGGTGATGTCTCCCGTGACGGGTAGGTTCAACTGTCCGATTTTCTCTTCCACAGTCATTTTCCTCATCAGCGCATCGATGAAGCGGTCCATGTCTTGGGGGGACTTTTGTGCCTGTACGGTTGATATGCCTATCAGGGCGCCCATCAACAACAGGCTTGTTCTTTTGAATATTGCTTTCATATATTTCTATATTTTAAGATAATAAAATGAGCATGGGTTGTCATAAGCAATCTGACTGCGATATTTAAGGATTTTCTTCCCTATTGCTAAGCCGCGCGGTAGTATTTGCTTATTCTTTCCACCATGGGGTTTCTTTCTTTCCACCGTGGAGGTTTTTTCTTTCCACCATGGTGGAAAGAAAGAAACCCCATGGTGGAAAGAATAGAATCTTGCCTCTTGACGCCTTAGCCTCCGCAGGCTTTTCTGATAAACTCTGCGGTTGCATGGCTTGCCGATACTTGCGGAGTTCGATTTGATTAATAATCGGGATTTTGCACCAATACACCGTTTGATTTATCTATTTCTGTCTGTGGCAATGGTAACAGTGCATTCTTGGGCTGGTAGTTCTTACCGGCAGCCTGAAGCACTTCTTGTGCGATGCCCCAACGTACGAGGTCATAGAAGCGGTCGGGCTCTAATCCCAGTTCTACACGGCGTTCATGGCGGATAGCCTCACGCAATACACTCTGATCCAAAGATTCAACTTTAGGCAGTACATTGGTCAGCGTGCCGCGAGCGTGTGCACGTACCTGTTCCAGATAACCGCTTGCTTCACCCATTAAACCTTTTTCGTTGGCAGATTCGGCGGCCATCAGCAGTACAGTCCGGATAGCGGATCAGACGGATATTTACCCAAAAGCCCATACGGGTATACTTGCGGCGTAATGCCGGGTCGGTATAGGCTTTCTTGTTGAAGTAAGCGCCCATGGCCGTGGATACGGGTGATTCACCATAGGGTGTGTTTGTATTTTCCTCTGTGATAGGCTCGTCATCACTGTGGCGGAAGTAAAGCAGTGTAGCATTCTTACGCGGATCGCCCGGTTCGTAAGCTTTGCCCATCAGGGTGGTGGCCATGTGCCAACCCCATCCTAAGTCCCAGTTGCCTGCTCCGCGCACACCCTGTACCTGGCAGAACTGGCTGCCGATACTACCGTCTTCTTTCATAGCATCGGTGGCTTCGCATTGCAGTTCGAAGATACTTTCACCGCAATTCTCACCTTCTACGGTGAAGACTTTATCTACCGGAGTATTCAGGTTATAGATTCCGGAATTAACGACATCCGTAGAAGCAGTGTACATATTTTCCCAGTCGTTACGCATCATGTAGGTACGTGCGTGTAGGGAACGTGCGGCACCCCAGGTGAGCCGTCCCGTGTAGTCGCTGTCCCATCTCAAGGGCAGGCACTTTTCGGCTTCGGTCAGGTCTTTGTCAATCTGTTCGTATATCTTCTCGGCAGTGGTTTTGGGGACGTTGGCATCGGAGGCTTCCACTACTTTGATGGTCACCAGAGGCACTTCACCAAAGGCACGTACCAGGTTGAAGTAGCAGTAAGCACGGAAGAAGAGGGGCTTCACCACGGTTGCGGATGGATTCGGTGTCGTCCTTATGGTCGCTGTTGGCGATGTCGTCCAGAATCTCATTACATTGGTAGATGATTTTTTGTAGTTCTGACCCCAGTAAGCGGCTAACGGACCGTTGGAGGCTGTGTACTCAAAATCATCCCACATGGCAGCTTCGTTACCGCCGTCGCCGGCATCACTGCCCTTTTCTGAATCCTCGCTGCGAACCATGTGTACCATGAAAGCGGGGATACCTGCGGTGATGTCATACGAACGCATCAGGTAGTAAACGTTGAATATCTTTCCGCCTACAAGGGCGTTGGGGGCGTCGTCTTCCGTGAACTGGCCTAACGGGTCACGGTCCAGAAAGTCATTACAGGAACTGAATGAGAGGGCGGTTGCGCCAATCAGCAGGGATAGGATATATTTTTTTATCTTCATAATCTTTTGTTGTTATGGTTATTATAATATGGGGTTATTCTTGTACGCCGCAAGGAAACCTTGCCGGGGCGCTACGCCCCTTTAGAACGTCAGATTAAACCCGAACGTATAAATCGCCGGCATCGGATAACTTCCGTCATCCACCCCGAAGGCAATGGCCGAGCCACCCAGTTCAGGTGTATATCCGGTGTTATGTTTCCACGTTTTCAGATTCTGAATATTCACATAGAGTTTCAGTGCCTGCATACCGATCTTGGAAATCAACGCCTTGTCAAAGTTGTAAGCCAATGATACGTTGCGGATGCGGAAGAACGAAGCCGTCTTCTATATAGTATTCAGAATTCATATTGTTGATGCTGTGTTTCGTATTCAGCAACGGCTGGGTATTGCTGGTACCCTCTCCATGCCAACGGTCCATGCGTTGTGCCATGAAGTTGAACTGGCTCCAGTTGTAGTTATCCCAGGTACGGTAAATCTGATTGCCGCCTTGTCCCATCATGTCTACTGCCAACTCCCAATTCTTGTAACCTACTCCGAGAGTAATACCATAAGTAATATCCGGTGTCGGATTACCGATCATGGTACGGTCGGCTGTGGTGATTTCACCGTCACCGTTCACATCCTTGAACTTCAAGTCACCCGGGTGACCGTTGCAAGCTTATTCTTCGGTGAATTATCAATCTCTTCCTGAGTCTGGTAAACGCCTTCTACCTTATAACCGTAGAAATATCCGATCGGATAGCCTGCCATTGTGTAACTTTGCTGCTTGTCTCCGGCGATGATGGAGTATCCTTCCTGAACAAGGCTCAATACCTTATTCTTAAATGGTAGTCAGGTTGGCTCCGACGTTATAATTCCAGTCGCCGATCTGGTCGCGCCAGCTCAGTGCAAGTTCCACACCCAGGTTTTCGATAGACCCCCCAGGTTACCGATGCCCGGCACGGTTCCGGAAATACCGGGAACTTCGGCCAGCAGGTCTTTTGTTTTTCTTCTTGTAATATACACCTTCAAAATGCAGTCGGTTGCGGAAGAAGTTGGCTTCGGCACCTACCTCCCAAGCTTCCACTTTTTCCCAACGGAGATTCGGATTGGGCAAATAGGCAAGCTGATATCCCGGATAAATGGCGGACGGAGTACCGAATACTGCGGAGTAGGCATTGGTCAGCAAAGGCTCCGCCGGATAGGCTCTATCCAGGTTCTGGTTACCCAGCGTACCCCATGATCCTTTCAGTTTCAACATATCCAGCCATTCGATACCTTTCATCCATTCCTCTTCGCTCATCAGCCAACCCAGACCTACGGAATAGAAATTCTGCCATTGGTTTCCTGTATAAGAGAAAGCGGAAGAACCGTCGCGGCGGTAGGAACCGTTGAACAGGTACTTGCCTTTATAATTATAGAGAATACGTGCCAGTACAGATACTGTAGAACGTTCCCATTGTGTACTACCGTTGGTTGCAGTGGCGGCATCGCCGATACTTACATACCATTTGTCGGGATTGTCCGGAATGATCAGACCTACGCCTTGCGTGCGTCCGGCATTCAGGTTTTCGAGTTTATTGTAATAGGTTGTGAAACCGGCGGTGGCTGTCAGACTATGGTCGCCCCAGGAGTTGGTATAAGTCAACAGATAGTCGCTCTGCACTTTCATTTCCGTTTCTTTGGCCTGGGTGACTCCGGTCTTGCCGGTGCCCAGTGTAGCTATATCACCTTCGGCACTGGCATCATACACTTTAATAATCGGTGTATAAGTCCGTGTGCTGTTCGATGCATAATCCAGCGAGAACATGGCTTTGAACTGAAAGTGTTGCAGGGAAGTCCCATTGCCCGTATATGTTGCCCGAACCGCGGTAGTTCTCCGCCTTTGTGGTATTTGCCTTCAGTTCAACGTCCACCATCGGGTTATTCATCTGCGCTTTCTGGAAGCCGGGGAGGGAGGTATACAATCCATATTCTTTGTTATACACCTCTGCCACCGGAGCTGCACGCAAGGCAGTGGCAACACTCTTTGAATCGGCCGGTAACATACGTGCACCGTTGAATTGGAAACCTACTTTAAAGTTGTCTGTTACTTTATAATCATTGCTGATGTTCAGTGTGATTTTGCTATACTTCTCATGCTTGATGTTTCCTTGTTCGTAAGCATAGCCCGCACCGAGGTAGAAGCTATGTTTGTCGGAAGCACCTGTGATGCTGATGTTGTTGTTAGTGATGAATCCGGTCTGGAATATTTCATCCTGCCAGTTGGTGTTGCCTGTCCAGTCGGAAAAATCGTATTCCGGATTACCTTCATTTCTTAATTGTTCGTTATACAGCAACTTGAAGCCATCTGCATCCACCATTGCAATCTTGTTGGTAATGGCTTTAAAGCCAAATGAGCCGTTGATGTTTACACGGGTCTGTCCTTCTTTAGCTTTCTTGGTGGTGATGATGATGACACCGTTAGCACCACGCACACCGAAGATGGCAAGTGAAGACGGGTCTTTCAGAATTTCCATAGACTCAATGTCCTGTGGATTCAAGAAGTTGATGTTGTCATTGAACAGGCCGTCTACTACGTACAATGGCTTGTAACCATTGATGGAGTTTGTACCGCGTACACGGATTTCCGGGTCGGCACCAGCCTTGCCGGAGTTGATGATTTGTACTCCGGCCACTTTACCTTGCAGGGCGGACAGTGGGTTGGCAACCGGTTTGTTGGCAATCTCATCCCCTTTGATATTGGTGATAGATCCTGTCAGGTCGCGTTTTTTTGCGCTACCATAGCCGATGACGACTGTTTCGGCGAGCATTTGCGAGTCTTCTTTCATTTGTACATTGATGACATTGCGGTTGCCTACCTTGATGCTTTGCTTCTCCATACCTACGTATGAGAATTCAAGGGTAGCATCTGCAGGAACTTGGATCGAGTAATCGCCATCCAGTCCGGTCACTACACCGGTGTTGGTTCCTTGTACCACTATGGATACACCAATCAACGGTTCTTTAAATGAGTCGGTAACGACACCGGTTATGGTCCGTTCCTGAGAAAATGCGGCAGTGCCTATCAGCAGGAAACATACCGTCAAGAATAGATTTTTAAGCCTTAGGGCTCTCTTCATAGGAGGGTTCAGGTTTCTCTTCATTGCATTAAATTTTTATGTGAATGATATATTGCATCAGAACAATGCAAATGAAAAAAAGATTTTGAGGGCTTTTAAATCTTGGGTTTTTAACACAATTGGGAGCAGATAAAAACAGTATAAAAAGGGGAGAATAAAAAGAGCTTTCAGGAGTATAATCCTGAAAGCTCTGATTGATTTACTATTCTGTGCGGGTGATAGGACTCGAACCTACACGCCTCTCGGCACCAGATCCTAAGTCTGGCGCGGCTGCCAATTACGCCACACCCGCAGTGGCTTTCTTGTTAAGCGACGGCAAAGATAGAAAGATTTTTCTTTTCAGCAAATAGTTTGGTGCAGAAAGTATTTATTGAACCACTTTTAAGAGTTCCCGTGCCCTTTCAATGATCGTATCTATTCCTTTGTCTTCATCTTCTTTTGCCATATCTACTTTCTCATCCGGATCAATGCCGAATTCTATATGTTGCTTTTTGGCATCCAAATGTGGACTGGCAGAAAAACGTACTCCCCAACCGTTAGGAAGTTCCGAAGAAAAAGGCAAACCTGAACCACCACCGGTTTTGTCACCTACTAAAGTGACATTAGGAAAATAGCGCATAGCGTTCACGAAATCATTCGTCGCACTGTAAGAGTGGCGATTGGTGAGAAGCATTACCTTCTTCTGCCAACGAATGCTGTTGGATGGTTCCAGATAAATAGGTTCAGGATCGGAGAAATCACTATGTCCCTTTCCGTCTTATGCTGGATGTATCCCGTCAATACCTTTTCATTAGTGAAGCGGGAGGCAATACGCTCAGAGTAAGTAAGATTACCTCCGCCGTTATTTCGCACATCGAAAATCAGTCCGCTACATGGAGCAAGGTAGGAGAGAACTTCGTCCAGATTACCGTTACCGACGCCATCGGAGAATGATTCGTAATAGATATACCCTATGTTGTCTTCAAGGATTTTATATTTGAGACCGCCGGCAATGCGGTAACTTTTTCCAAGGTACTGCCGTTCGATGATACCTTCGTTGAAGTTGCGTGGATAATCCAGGTACCAATCCCAGTAGCGACCCATATTCGAAGAACTGTACAGATTGACGTGACCATCCTTCAGTTCTGCCAGCATACTGTCAAGTACTTGGAATAACCCATCGTTGGGCATATTCGAAGTAATGAGAGGCTGGTACTTGTCATGGAATGGCATTCCAGTCTATCTGTTTATAGTCAAGGAAACAATATTGCTCATCGATAATCTTCCACAAGGCCTCGAAATTGCCTTGCGGGGAGTTGTTGAACTCTTCTTCCCGAATGCAACTTGAAAACAATGGCAACAACATGAAAAGTATGCCAAGCCACCTTAATTTAATATGATATATTCCTTTTATTTTCATTATTCTATCGCCTTTACATGCTGTCGCTTTATCACTCTATTTTTTTTTCTTATCACGAATGAGAAACAACTCTTTTACAAAACCTACCATAAATACGTGCGAGTAGGTATGCATCCTTATGTCATTTACTTTTGCCTGTTGTGCATCCCAGAGATAAGCCAGACGCATTTTTGCCCTTCCTACCGGAAAATCAACAGTCAGCATTTGCCGCAGGGATGGCTGATTGTGCAGGGAGGTGAAATTTATCACTCCGCCCCAGTTGCCCAGCGTAAATATCTCATAGTATGATTGTCCGTAATTCGGGCAGAACATAACGCCTGCGAAAGGAAGATTAACCTGATAGCGCAGGCTGATGGGATAGTTTTTGATCCGTAAATCCCATATTGCCATTCCGGATGCATCCAGATTGATATAAGCGCGTGCCTGTGCCGGATTATTGCCATTGCGCAGATTGTAGACAAAGCCACCGTTGAGGTCGATCAACCCTCCGGCAAGCAACTTGAAGTTGGAAGTAATCGGGAAGTTGTAATGCAACCCGTAATTCCAGTTGGCAAGCCCGGAGAATGTATTGTTGTTATCCACACGGTTGTGGGTATAACCCAAATCAGCCTGAAAAAAGCTCTGCAGGGATATATTGCCATTCATCCACTTGGTCATGCGCATGCTCTCGCGTGAAATGCGGAAGTCTATACCTTTGTATTCCTGCGGTGACAGGTAAGTGTCGTACACATTGGTGTAGCCGACGCCATACATGGTGGCACGGGTTATAAAACGTGTCCGGGCCGAAGAGTCCGCTCTTAATTCTTGTAGCGCCCTGTCTTCCACACTTTGCGCCTGTATACTTCCACCTGCCAGAAGCAGACATCCCATTAGTATTACACCAATCTTATTTAGCTTCATTGATAGAGTTGCTTATCACTAATCATTAGCCGTTAATCACTTAGAACAGTTTCATCTGTCCTGTTATCTCGTCCCGGATATCGTCTTCACTTTTTGCCGTGATCCGGGTCCAGTATTTCCGGTTCTTCTTCATTCTGGTCTTCCGTTTCCTCAGGAACTTCGGGTTGCCGCGTAGGTTCCAGTTCATTGACGGTTTCCATCGTGAACGTAGTGAGGCGTTTACCTTTTGCCTTGAAACCTTTTACGGCAATAAATTCATCAGCTTCTATGATCATCGGTTCGCGGAAACTGTCATGTCCACCGAATATAATTTCCAGGCGGGGATAGCATTCGTCCGTCAACAGGATAAGGCGGTTATTCTTGTTCTCTCCCAGATAGTTCTGCTTGCGGTTGGTTGCTTCCCATGCAGAAACGTTTGATATACGGGAAATTTTGCTGGTCTGCATCGTAGAGCACAGCAGTCCATATCTTGTTCGGGTCAAATTTCTCCAATATTCGGATGTTAGCCTCATAGTGATTGCTAAGGTCGAAGTTGGTGATGTAGAAATCTCCGTTATCATGTACTACGAGGATGCTGTCGTCACTCTGGAATTCTCCCAGATATTCACCTCGTCCGTCATAGTTGAGGCGAAGCACGTCGCGGTCGAACCATACTTTCCGTCCACCCAGTGTTGATCCGCCACGCTGTTTCAGGGCAATTTTGTGCACCGGAAGCTTGGTTAGTATGTTACCTCGTGCCTGACGTCCCTTGATGCTGATGTCGCTGAAATCTTCTTCGAAGATAATGCGGCGTACACGAGGATTGGGCTTTAGGGTTACTTTGATGACTTCCGCTTCACCGTTAGGGTTGGCAGTGAAGTACGTGATGCGTGAATCGGGTGTACCTTGAGTGACGTCATCATATTCACGGTCGCGGATGATGCTTGTTACGGCAAACCGCTTGATATACTGTGTACCCTCTTTCCCGTCGCGATAAACAACGTTGTAGATTGTACGCTTGTCGTTCTTCTTGAAAACGTTGGCATAGAGAATATTCTTACCTACGAATTTCTTGTCGGATACGGGAGTAACCAGGTAGCGTCCGTCTCGGAAGAAGATAATGACATCATCGAGACTTGAGCAGTTACACAGGAATTCATCCTTTTTCAGACCTGTGCCGATAAAGCCTTCTTCACGGTTGATATATAGTTTTTCGTTGGCTTCTACCACTTTACTTGCTTCGATGGTGTCGAAGTTTCGCAATTCTGTGCGGCGTGGGAAATTCTTGCCGTACTTTTCTTTCAGCATCAGATACCAGTTCACCGTATATTCCACGATATTGGCCAGGTGGTGATTTATCTCCTCAATGTCCGCTTTCATACGGGCAATGAGTTCTTCTGCCTTGTCGGAGTTGAACTTAAGGATACGTCCCATCTTGATTTCCATCAGCTTCAGGATGTCCTCCTTCGTGACTTCGCGGATGAATTGTGGATAGTAAGGTGTCAGGCGTTCATCGATATGCTCGCAAGCGGCGTCCATATTCTTGGCCTGTTCAAATTCCTTGTCCTTATAGATGCGTTCTTCGATGAATATCTTTTCCAGTGAAGCGAAGTGCAGGCTTTCCTGTATTTCGTCTTTGCGTATTTCCAGTTCCTCCGGCGTAGCAGAGACAGAGTGTTGTCCACTGATTTCTTCAGTACATCGCTTACGGTGAGGAAGTGAGGTTTCTGATCGTCGATGACGCAACAGTTAGGTGATATGCTTACTTCGCAGTCCGTGAAAGCATACAGAGCATCGATTGTTTTGTCCGAAGAAACGCCGGGGCAAGATGAACGAGTATCTCCACGTTCCCGGACGTGAGGTCTTCTACTTTCTTTATCTTAATCTTGCCTTTTTCGCTTGCTTTCACAATGGAATCGCAAACACTGGCTACCGTCTTACCGTAAGGAATTTCTTTGATGGCAAGTGTCTTGTTGTCAATCTTCTCGATTTTAGCACGTACACGTACTGCACCTCCGCGCTCACCGTCGTTGTATTTAGAAACGTCGATGCTGCCGCCGGTCTGAAAATCCGGATAGAGCTTGAATTCTTCCTCATGCAGATAGCGGATGGATGCATCGCAAAGTTCATTGAAGTTATGGGGAAGTATTTTGGAAGAAAGACCTACGGCAATACCTTCTACACCCTGTGCCAGGAGTAAAGGGAACTTTACCGGTAGAGTTACCGGTTCCTTGTTTCGGCCGTCGTAGGAGAGTTTCCATTCGGTTGTTTTAGGGTTGAATACCACATCGAGGGCGAACTTAGACAAACGTGCCTCAATGTAACGGGGAGCGGCCGCACCGTCACCGGTGAGTATATTACCCCAGTTTCCCTGGCAATCTACGAGCAAATCTTTCTGTCCCAATTGTACCAACGCGTCACCGATAGAAGCGTCACCGTGCGGGTGAAACTGCATGGTATGTCCTACGATGTTGGCCACTTTGTTGTAACGTCCATCTTCCAAACGCTTCATGGAGTGCAGGATGCGGCTTTGCACAGGCTTCAAACCGTCATTGATGTGGGGCACGGCCCGCTCGAGGAATAACGTATGAAGCATAATCCAGAAACCAATTCTGGTACATGCCGCTAAGTTGGTATTTTGCTTTTACGTCCTTCGTGTCAGCGGGTTTATAATCCGAATGTCCTTCGCTCCCTTCCGGGAGGTCTTTTTCCAAGTCGTCTTTTGGTGCTTCAAAGTCTTCGCTCATATCTATTTCGGGAATATCTATTCTGAATAATCACTGATTTTTTTCAGTCGAACGCAAAAAATACGAAATTTCTTGGGAAAACCTGCAAATGAAGACTTTTTAATTGTTTATGCAAATCAGGAGTTGAAATCTTCTTGCGTCCGGAGGGAATCAAGGCCGGGGCTGGGCAGTAGTATTTGTCCCGTACTTGCTCCGTACCAAATTCGGTTAGAAGTACCCTTATGTGGGGATGGTATGGAGCAAATAAGGATTTGAGCCCTTTCTGATACGTCTCTGACAGGATACAGAGCAGATTCTAATTTCGCCAGCGGGTAATAACCTGCAACGATAAGATAAATTAATACCCCACCTGCCCGACTTATGATATAAATCCCTATCTTTGTGGCGCTTTTTAATAAAGAACAGGATTAAAATTAATAGATATAACAAAAAAATGGCACAAGAAGACGTTTTTAAGAAACTCGTATCACACTGTAAGGAATACGGTTTCGTATTCCCCTCCAGCGACATCTATGATGGATTGGGAGCAGTGTATGACTACGGTCAGATGGGTGTAGAACTGAAAAACAACATTAAACAATACTGGTGGCAGAGCATGGTGTTGCTGCACGAAAACATTGTCGGCATCGACTCCGCTATCTTTATGCACCCCACCATCTGGAAGGCTTCCGGACACGTAGACGCATTCAATGACCCTTTGATTGACAACCGTGATTCCAAGAAGCGTTATCGTGCCGATGTATTGATTGAAGACCAACTTGCAAAGTACGACGATAAGATTAATAAAGAAGTTGCCAAAGCTGCTAAACGTTTCGGAGAGGCTTTTGATGAAGCACAGTTCCGTAGCACAAACGGTCGCGTACTGGAACATCAGGCTAAACGTGACGCATTGCACGAACGTTTTGCAAAGGCACTGAATGATAATAACCTTGACGAGCTTCGCCAGATTATCGTGGATGAAGAAATCGTTTGCCCCATCAGCGGTACAAAGAACTGGACGGAAGTTCGTCAGTTCAACTTGATGTTCTCTACAGAAATGGGGTCTACTTCTGATGGTGCCATGAAGATTTATCTGCGTCCTGAAACAGCTCAGGGTATCTTTGTGAACTACCTGAATGTGCAGAAAACCGGCCGTATGAAGATACCTTTCGGTATTGCACAGATTGGTAAGGCATTCCGTAACGAGATTGTTGCCCGTCAGTTCATTTTCCGTATGCGTGAGTTCGAACAGATGGAAATGCAGTTCTTCGTGAAGCCGGGCACTGAATTGGACTGGTTTAAGAAGTGGAAGGAAATTCGCCTGAAATGGCATAAGGCATTGGGATTCGGTGATGACCACTATCGTTACCACGATCATGATAAGTTGGCTCACTATGCGAATGCTGCTACAGATATCGAGTTCCTGATGCCGTTCGGTTTCAAGGAAGTGGAAGGTATCCATAGCCGTACGAATTTCGACTTGTCTCAGCATGAGAAGTTCTCAGGTAAGAATATTAAGTACTTCGATCCTGAGACGAACGAAAGTTATACTCCGTATGTTATCGAGACTTCTATCGGTGTGGACCGTATGTTCCTCAGCATCATGTCTGCTTCTTATTGCGAAGAACAACTGGAAAGTGGAGAAAGCCGCGTAGTGCTGAGATTGCCTGCCGCACTGGCTCCTGTGAAGTTGGCCGTAATGCCGTTGGTGAAGAAAGACGGTCTGCCTGAAAAGGCTCGTGAGATCATCGACTCATTGAAGTTCCACTTCCACTGCCAGTATGATGAAAAAGATAGTATCGGTAAACGTTACCGTCGTCAGGATGCCATCGGTACTCCGTACTGTGTGACTGTTGACCACCAAACTCTGGAAGATAACTGCGTGACATTGCGTAATCGTGATACGATGCAACAGGAACGCGTGGCTATTGCTGAACTGAATAACATCATTGCAGACCGTGTCAGCATCACTTCATTGCTGAAAGGGTTGCAATAAGTACCGGAATTCGAAAGTTAGAATACAGAATAAAAAATAATTGAATGAATAAAAAACTCTTAGTATTTTTGCCTTTCCTGTTGATTTTGGCAGGTGCGTTTGTCTCTTGCGAAGAAGTGGAAGAGGAAGGGAAATATGCGAACTGGCAGGAGCGTAACCAAGCGTTTCTGGATTCTATCAAGGTCGTTGCGGGAGATAATTTATGTTCCTATGGACTTGGAAAAGTTGGATAAAGTAGAGGTAGGCGAAATGTTCTATGTTAAGAATGAATTTGTCAGTACTTTTCAGACACCGGAATATATATATTGTAAAAAGCTTGTGAAGAATCTGGATGGACAACGTCCGATGGCTACAGAAGCAGCTTATGTTTATTATTATGGTACACTGATTACTGGTACTAAGTTTGATGGAAGTTTTACGGGATATAGTGCAATAGATCAGGCTATCCCTAATCCTCCAAAGAATGAGCCGACAGATTTCGACTGGACTGTTATGTTTACTATCAACTCTTCTTCACTGGCAAGTGGGTGGAGAACTTTCCTGCAATATATGCGCGTTGGAGAACGCTGGATGGTTTATGTTCCATGGGGTTCTGCGTATGGAACTGATGGTAGTGGATCGATTCCCGGTTATTCAGTATTAGCTTTTGATGTAATAATGACAGAGGTGGTTCAGTAAACTAACTTCTTCTTTAAAAAATACAGGAGGCCTATCTATTTCTTGTGATTAGATAGGCCTCCTTCGTTTGTTTTATATTTTACTATTGCAGGGTCTTTTGCCGAAAATGTGTATATTTGCACGAAACTCATATCAAAAATGTGTAAACATACACTTTTGTGATATCAAAAATGTGATTTGTTATGTTTGAAAGAGACATTATCTCGCAATTGGCAGCATGGAAAACGGATACTAACAGAAAGCCGCTTGTAGTTCATGGTGCACGACAGGTAGGTAAGACGTGGGCTTTGAAGTACTTTGGCAGGGAGTATTTTGACGATGTTGCTTATTTCAGTTTAGATAAGGATGAAAGTGGTCTTTGCGATGTCTTCAGAACAACGAAAGACCCTCAACGAATTATTCAACACTTATCTTTTTTGCATGGAAAGAAGATAGAACCTCAAACAACCTTATTGATTCTGGATGAAATTCAAGAGTGCAACGAGGCGTTGAATGCATTGAAATACTTCTGTGAGGAAGCTCCAGAGTATGCTGTGGCGTGTGCGGGCTCTTTGTTAGGTATCTATCTGAATCATGTGGGTAAATCATTTCCGGTGGGGAAAGTGAATCATCTTTATATGTATCCACTCACTTTTACGGAGTTCCTGAGGACAAAAGACCCGGTTATGCATGAGTATATGCATTCTATTGATAAGGTAGAGCCACTGCCACAGATCTTTTTTTGATAAGTTGCGGGAGTCTTTTACTGCTTATTCCATTTGTGGTGGTATGCCTGAACCGGCCACGTTGATGGTTGATTTTAATGATATGGAGAGAGTGGACTCTGCACTTCAAGATATACTGAATGATTATGCTCTGGATTTCGTGAAACATACTACTCCGACTTTGGCTCCTCGTATCAATTATGTTTGGAATTCGTTGCCTTCGCAGTTGGCGAAAGAGAATCGTAAGTTTGTTTATCAGTTGGTTCGTCCGGGAGCACGTGCCAGGGAATATGAAGATGCAATTTTGTGGTTAGAGCAGGCAGGGCTTGTTAATAAAGTGTTACTTAGCAAGGCTCCTAAGTTGCCATTGAAAGCTTATGATGATTTGGGCACATTTAAACTTTATACATTGGATTTGGGGTTGTTGAGGAAGCTGTCTGAATTGGATGCCAGTATACTATTGCTGCCTACTCCTGCCTATACAGAATATAAAGGAGCGCTGGCTGAAAACTATATATTGCAAAGTCTTACGGCACAGTTTCAAATGCCTTTCCGTTATTGGACTTCAGGCAATAAGGCAGAGGTGGATTTTCTGCTTCAGTATATCAATCAGATCTATCCGATAGAGGTAAAGGCAGATCAAAATATACAGGGCAAAAGTCTGATTCAGTATGAGAAACTCTTTCAACCTGCTTGTCGGATTCGGTATTCAATGTTGAATCTGAAGCAGGATGGGAATTTGCTGAATATACCTTTGTTCCTCGGCGGATAAGACGAGAGAATTGTTGGGAGTGATTAATGTTTAGCAATAAGGGCTTATGCGGAATAACGGTGCAACCCACTAATCACTCATTACATTCTCTTTTTCAACGCTTTCACCCAAATTTTATATCCTTCTTCATTCAGGTGCAAGCCATCGCTGGTCAGCTCTTTGCGCAGTACATTCGTGCCTTTCTCTGTAAATAACGGGAAGAGGTTGATGAATGTAATCTTGTGATCTTTAGCTAAAATTTCCAGTTGTGTATTGATTTCGGGAACCATGTCGGTTTTTCCGGTTAGCTTTTTGTAACGTCCGAAGCTCTCATCGAAAGGCAGGAGACTTTGCAGGTAGAGTCTCGTATCGGGAGATTCACGCTGAATGCGCTCTACGGTCATGCGTATCATACTGACGATGCTGTCCACAGTGAGGTCGTGTGAGATGTCGTTGACACCGGCAAGGAGGAATAATTTCTCAGGGTGTCCCGGAAGTATCTGGTGCAGGCGGTCGTAAATACCCATAACTTCATCACCGATGATACCACGGTTACGGATGTTTTTCTTGTTGAGGCGGGCGTTCCAGTCACCGCCACCTTCTGTAAGGCTGTTGCCCACCATGACGATGTCTTTGGAAGTAATGGCAGGTTCATCCATGAATTGCAGGAAGCGCTTATAGTAATGGTCCGTATAAATACGTGGGGTGGGATAGATAGAAGCTGCAACAACATTGGCTACCAGAGAGCGCAGACGAACCATGCTGTGACCGTCTTCGGGATGCACGGCATTGACAAGCAGGATGACGGAAGTGTCGTTGTCCGGATCTATGATGATGGAAGTACCGGTGTATCCGGTGTGCCCGTAGGTATTCGGACCAAAATAATCTCCGTTATTGGAAGCGTAGGCGGTGAAGCTATCCCATCCTAAAGTGCGTCCTAATGTAGCGGTGGCACGAGGGACGGTACGCATAGCTTTTACTCCCAATGGGCTGAGGATGCGGCGTCCGTTCCATTCTCCGCCGTTTTGCAGAGCGGCGCAGAGGACAGCTATGTCTTCGGCGCAAGAGAATACACCTGCATTGCCGGAAATACCACCATTCATGACGCGGGCGAGTGGATCGTGTACTTGTCCGCAGAGGACGCTGCCGTCGGGTTGCTTTTCGGTAGGAGCGACGTTTTTCAATTGACAATTGACAGTTGACAGTTGACAATTGGCGGTGCTGTGGAGATCGGTTTTTGCCCAGTGGGGAGGGCGCTGTTTATCCATTTTCCATCCTTGTCGCGCTTGCAGGGGAGATAGTCGGTATGGGCCATGCCTAATACATCAAAAAGATTTTCGCGAGCGAAGTCACGTAAAGATTGTCCGCTGACGGTTTCGATGATGCGTTGCAGGGTGATGTAGTTAAGGCAACTGTATTGGAAGTCGGTCTGCGGCTTGAAGTCGCGGCGGCAGTTGGCTATGTACTCTATCATTCCGTCGGGACTGGGGGAACCATATTGTTTTTCCAATTCACTGGTTGGGGCATAAGGGGGGGAGACCGGAAGTGTGCGTTAGCAGGTCGGCGATGCGGATGATTTTCTTATCTTTTCCGTCTTCGCTTACCCAGGATTTAAATTCAGGGATGTAGAGGCTGACGGGATCCAGAGACGGAGCTTACCACGTTCTGCCAGGATATGGGTACAGATGGCAGTGGACATGGATTTACTACATGAAGCCATATCGAAAATAGTGTTTACGGTCATAGGCTCGGTGTTAGGGTACACCCGCTTGTTGCCATATGCTTTGAGGTAAGCCATCTTCCCGTTGCGCACTACAGCGAGCACGGCACTGGGAATGTCTTTATTGGCGATGGCGGTTTCTATCGCTTCGTCAGCGTATAGCAAATGGCGGGAATCCATGCCGACTTGTTCGGGGGCAACACGTTGCAAGGATTGTGCATTGGCTTGCAGGGCAAGCAATACAAAAAAAGAAAAGGGAAGGGAGGAGTTTCATAATGTTACCCCCCTATAAGCATCCACTGCCTTTTTTCACTGAACCATGCATTAGCAACAGTGCCTTTGCCTTTCCATAGTCCAATCCCAGTTCTTCTACAATCATGCGGGTACCACGGTCTACCAATTTCTGGTTACTCAGCTGCATGTTCACCATCTTATTACCTTTCACGCGGCCCAGTTGTATCATGACAGAAGTGGTAATCATGTTCAGTATCATTTTCTGTCCCGTACCCGATTTCATGCGTGAGCTACCTGTTACGTACTCCGGTCCTACAATCATTTCGATGGGAACATCTGCTTCTGCTGCCATCGGAGAGTCGGGGTTGCTGGTGATGCAGCCTGTAAGAATGCCGTGCTCGCGTGCTTTCTGCATGGCGCCGATAACGTAAGGAGTCGTGCCGGAAGCAGCAATGCCGATGACGGTATCTTTATCCGTAATGTTACGTTCAACCAACTCTTCCCAACCGCGACGCATATCGTCCTCCGCATTTTCCACCGGGTTACGCAAAGCTGTATCACCGCCTGCTATCAGTCCGATGACGAGTGTAGGAGGCATACCGAATGTTGGAGGAATTTCTGATGCATCCAGCACACCCAGGCGACCGCTGGTACCTGCTCCCATATAAAAGATGCGTCCGCCTTGCTTCATGCGTGGAACGATTTGTTTCACCAGTTTCTCAATCTGTGGGATAGCTTTCTGAACAGCCAATGCCACTTTCTGGTCTTCTGTGTTGATGTCCTCTAATATTTCGCGGACAGATTTCTTTTCTAAGTCGTTGTAGAGCGAAGGTTGCTCTGATATCTTTACGAATGCCATGATGATGATGAGATTTATGATTTATAATTTATGACTTATGGAGGCTGGGATGGTTAGCTATGGTAGCTAATCAGGCCTTCCATAGGGCTTTGGAGAATGGTACCTATTTGAATGCCCATTTCCTGTGCGGCCTCGGCAAGTACCTCCTTATAATGGAATGCTACGGAGCCGATGAAATGTACCTTGCTATGCTGATAATCGTATTGCATGACGTTCCTTTTCAGGAAAAGCCTTGAAACTGTTCAGCACCAGCGTGCGCACACAAGGCTCATCCAGATTCTGAGCGAGGAATGGAGACAGGCTTGCCAAGAAGCGGTTCGGGAATGGTTTGCGGTATACACGGTCGATGATGTCTGCCGGTTCCAGATTGAACTGTTTGAGGAACTTCTCTTTCAGTTCCGGAGTCATTTGATTCTTCAGAATATCACCTACCAGCAATTTGCCCAGGCAAGCACCGCTACCTTCGTCGCCAAGGATGAAACCCAGGGGGGAGACGTTGGCACCAATATGTTTGCCGTCGTAATAACACGAGTTGGAACCTGTGCCCATGATGCAGGCTATGCCCGGTTCGTGTCCACAAAGTCCGCGGGCGGCGGCAAGCATGTCCGTATTTACTTCCACTTCGTCGCCCGAAACCTGGAGATGCTGGATAATGGCACGGTGTACCATGGCAATTTTGTCGGGGAAGCCACAGCCGGCACCATAAAAGTACACAGCGTCGAAGGCATGGGTCGTTAACTGGGGCAGCAGCGCTGTCGCAATTTCATTACTGATCTCCTCTTCCGACTGAAAGAAAGGGTTGATACCTTTCGTAGAAATCTGTTGGATGAGTTTACCTTTCTCTACAACACACCAATCGGTTTTTGTAGAGCCACTGTCTGCTATTAATATCATATCGTTTAATTTTAATTATTCATCGTTTATATTTCATCGGTGTTATAGTCTTTTGCCGATTTATCTGCTTGCTACTATATCTTGATATATATCTTCCGTTTATACAATTGATAGCCGATGCACCAGTTGATGGCTACAAAGAGCAATGCATAGGCCAGTGAACCGCCTGTCTCACCGAATATCGGCATGAGAACAATCTTGTATAAGAATCCGTGTATGCTGATGCTGCCATCGCCCCAGGGGAAGCTGATGCTGCCGAACAGGATGCCGAGCACTCCACCCAGAACGTACATGAACAGGGGGTTGACACCGAAAGCTTCGAAGAAAGTACACCATTTCTTGTATCCTTTCACGTCGATGATCCAGATGAGCAATGCAAGGAAAGTAGAGGCCAATCCGCAAGTGGTGAGGACGAAAGTAGGAGACCAGATTTTCTTGTTGATAGGACACCCGTAGCTCAGCAGGAAGCCTGCAAAAGTAAGGATGGCGCCAATCAGGAATAATTTGATCAGGTGAGAATTCAGTAACGCTTCGCGGCTCTCGGATTTATTGCTGTCCAGCATCATGCGACCCACGCAGAAGCCCAGCAATACATGGGCAATGGAGGGGATGGTACTTAAAAGACCTTCGGGATCAATGCCGTTGTCCTTGTACATGTGTGCGGGGGGGTGAGGATGGCACGGTCCACTATGGAGAGGATATTGGTTTCGTTGTAAAGCAAATCCGTTGCCACACATCAGCAGGATGAAGTAACCTACCAGCAATGTGGCAATGAGGTAAGGGATATGACGGTGTTTCATGGTCAGCGCAATGATAGCGGTAGCACCGTAGCAAAGGGCCAGACGCTGCATGACACCCAGGATACGGATGCGGTCGAAGGTCCAGACGGATGCCCAGAGTTGTTCGCCGAAGCTGAGTCCTTCATGGGAACCTGCCCAGTAGTAACAGAATCTGGAGAACCAGCCGATGGCAAGTCCGATCAGGAAGATGATAATGGTACGCTTCAATATCTTTAGGACGGCTGCATGGCTGAACTCGAAATTGTACTTCTTCAGGGAGATATAGGTAGAGATACCCATGATGAACATGAAGAAAGGGAAGACGAGATCGGTGGGGGTGAGGCCATTCCACTCAGCGTGGCGCAAGGGGGCATATATATGTCCCCAAGTGCCGGGGTTGTTCACCATAATCATGCCCGCAATGGTGACACCGCGAAGGATGTCGAGGGCAAGAATGCGCTTGTTTGTCTTGGTCTGACTGTTCATTGTAATAAGTGTGTTAAGTTATTAGTTATAAGTTATCAGTTGCTTCAGCTTTCACGCTCTTCGTGCATTGGTCTACAAGATAGGCGATAGAGACGTAGGGGATACCTGAGTTGGTAGTCAGTCCTATTTCGCAAGTACGACTGTTGGAGTAGCCGATAGTGATACCCGATGCTTCTATCTGCGGACGGAGTTTGCGCAGGGCATAGGAATTCAGTTCGGGATAGGTGAATCCACGGTCGCCGGCAAAACCACAGCAGCCTACTTCTTCGGGTACGAAGACATGCGTAGAACAGAGTTTTGCTAGGGAGATAATTGTATCTGCCAGACCCATTTTACGCATGGAGCAGGTGATGTGTACAGCTACGGGGCGGTCGGTCTGCGTGAAGACCAGTTTGTCTCGCAGGAAAGTGTAGATGAATTCTGCAGGTTCGTAGAGTTTCATCTTTTGAATGGTTTCGCGCATGCGATGCAGGCAGGGGCTTTGATCGCAGAGGACAGGATATTTGCCTTGCTCGCTGGCTTCCCAAAGGGCGGCTTCGAGTTCTGCGGCTTTGCGATCGGCAATGTCGAGCATACCTTTACTTTCCCAGATGGTGCCGCAGCAGAGCTTGTCCATGTCCTTGGGGAAGATGACTTCGTAACCGCCTTTTTGTAGGAGGGAGATCATCTTGTTTACCAAAGGTTGCTCCACGGGGGATTTTTTCGGGAGGCCCATGGTTTGGTTGATGCAGCTGGGGAAATAAACTACTTTGTTTAATTGACAATTGACAGTTGACAATTGTGACTTGTCAATTGAATAAGCTTTCGGCATGGCAGACGTCCACAAAGGTACGCCCAATACATTGTGCATCCCTTTCGTAATGCTGCTCATGGCTTTGGTTCCTAATACGGAGTGTCCGAAATTGGCTAATGATAAAACGGGGCGTAGACTACTCTTAACACCGGCGAAGTGATTGGCTACGAAATCTCCTGCTTTATATCCGAGGCTACCTTTCGGCAGTATTTCCTGTCGGATGATGTGGGTCAGGTCGCCTGTATTGATATTCATCGGGCAAGACATGGAGCATAGTCCGTCTCCTGCGCAAGTTTGATTGCCCGGGTAGCGGTATTGTTTTTCGAGTAGAGACAGACGTTCCGGGGCTGTGCCGCTTTGTTTCAGACGTGATATTTCCCGTTGCAATACAATGCGCTGGCGCGAAGAAAGGGTAAAGCCGCACGACAGGCAGTTCACTTCGCAGAAGCCACATTCGATGCACTTGTTTACTTTTTCGGCAGGACTGGCTTCGTCGATAGGAATCAACGGCAACGGTTTGAAGTTCTTGATGTGGCATTGCGGGTCATCATTGAAGATAACGCCCGGATTGAGCAGCCCTTTCGGGTCGAACAACTGCTTGACTGCCTTCATGGCTTCAAAAGCTGCCTCTCCCCATTCATATTTCACGAAGGGGGCCATGTTGCGTCCGGTGCCATGTTCTGCTTTCAGCGAACCGTCGTATTTATCGACTACCAGAGTCTTTACGTCATTCATTAGGTCCTCGTAGCGCTTTACTTCGGCGTCGGTACTGAAGGACTGGTTCAGGATAAAATGGTAGTTGCCTTCCAGGGCATGACCGTAGATGCAGGCGTCGTCGTAGCCGTGGCGGGCGATCAGTGCCTGCAATTCGGCCGTGGCGCGGGGCAGGTCCTCGATGTGGAAGGCAACGTCCTCGATGAGGCAGGTAGTGCCGGGTTGGCGTGTACCACCTACGGATGGGAATATGCCTGAGCGGATAGCCCAATACTTGGAATATTCTTCCGGCCGGTCGGTGAAGTGCACGGGGATGTAGGTGCTGAAAGTTTTCAGACATTCCTCGATTACTGAGATGTTCTGTTCCAGTTCCTCGCGGGTGCGGGCTTTGGTTTCGGTCAGCACGGCTGTGAGGCCGGAGGCATCGGCAACTTCTCGCTTATACTTTAAGTAGACAGGATCTTCTACCGAAGAGAGGCTCTTATAGTCCAGCAGTTCGGCGCCTTTTACTATCTTTCTGTCTGCTTCTGATGCGGAAGTATTGTCATTTGAGAGTTCTTTCATCGCCACCACCGCCCGGCAGGCATCCTTGATGTTGGTAAAATAGAGCATGGCGCTAGCCTTGTACGGATAGTCGTACTCTGTGCGCATGGTAATTTGGGAAAGGAACGCAAGCGTGCCTTCCGAACCTACCATCAGGTGGGCAATAATATCGAATGGATCATCGAAACGGACAAATGGCAGAAGGTTCAGTCCGGTTACGTTCTTGATGGAGTATTTGTAGTGGATGCGTGCAGCGAGTTCTTCGTTGGCACGTATCCGATCGCGCAGTTCGCAGATGCGGTTAAGGAAATCGGGGTGGGTGGCTTCGAAGGAAGCACGCGAAATGTCGTCCCCTGTATCCAGCACGGTGCCGTCCGCCAATACGATGCGGGCGGAGAGAAGTACCTTGTCACTATTGGCATGTGTGCCGCAATTCATGCCCGAGGCGTTGTTCATGACGATGCCGCCTACCATGGCCGATTTCACACTTGCTGGGTCCGGAGCAAACTTACGTCCGTAGGGTGCGAGAATCTCGTTAACCCGCTGACCGATGATGCCCGGTTGCAAGGTAATCTGTTCATGATCGGGAGAAATGCTGTACTTCTCCCAATGTTTTCCGGCTACTATCAGGATAGAGTCACTAATGGCTTGTCCCGACAAGCTGGTTCCTGCGGCACGAAACGTCACTGGCAGACCATAACGGTCGGCAAGTCTCAACAGTTCGGAGATCTCCTCTTCGCTGCTGGAACGAATCACGATTTGTGGGATAAGGCGGTAGAAACCTGCATCTGTTCCCCATGCTAACCGGCGCAGTTCGTCGGTGTATATCCTCTCCTGCGGGATGACCTGGGAGGCATCATGCAGAAAGGCCATATAGTTACTCTTTGCCATATTGTATATTAATTAAACTTCCTTTGTCCCCCCCCTGCCAGAATATGTTGTGGAAAGGGGCTAAATGAAGTAACGACTGAACCCTATTAAGGTAACGACTGAACTCTATTCAAGTAACGGTTGAATGGCATTCAGTCCTACCCTTTTTTGAGATTAATTTCTTTTGTCCTATTATTTGTATAAGTAGTACTTCTTCGACAACCGTCGGAAGTCTTCAGCATCCTTATACCAATAGTCGCGAACATCTTCCCAGCGGTTGCGTTGTGAGAACCGCTTGCGTATCTCTTCCGAGCCGCTTACCATATCGAACATACGAAAACGTCCCTTGTCGGCATGCTCAAATACGGCACGGTCAGGATAGAGCGCCGCGATCTCCTGCATCACCAGGAACTGGATGTCGCTCAGCGGAGCTTTCTGCACATCCATGATGTGTACCTGTACGCCTTGCAGCAATTCACCCTTACCCACGGAGTAGAAGGGTTTCAGATACATCGGCCTGAATACGACACCCGGCACATTCAATGCGTTCAGGTTTCCCGCCAGTTTTTCTGCTTCTACCCACTGTGCGGCGAACATCTGGAAGGGTATCGTATAGCCTACTCCGATGGACATGTATCCCAGTTCCCCCAGAATACCGCTTACTGGATAGAATATAGCCGAGTGCGGATGGGGGATATGCGGAGAAGAGGGTACCCATTGTAACCCCGTTTGTACATAGTCCATCTTGCGTTTCCAACCTTTCATCTTCACAACGTGCAGGTTGCATTGTGCTGCCATCATCTTTTCTCCGTTCAGCATCAATGCCAGCTCACCGCAAGTCAGCCCGTAAAGGTACGGAATCTTGAACTGACTGACAAAAGAAATGCAATCATCTTCTACCAGATTGCCTTCTATCTTGAGTCCGCCTACCGGGTTGGGGCGATCCAATACGATAAATTCTTTACCGTTTTCGGCTGCTGCTTCCATAGCCAGTCCCATTGTACTGATATAGGTGAATGAGCGGCAACCGATATCTTGGATATCGTAGACCAATACGTCAATGTCTTTCAACATCTCCGGTGTAGCCTTGCGGGTTTTGCCGTAAAGGGAATATACGGGCAATCCGGTGGTGGCATCTTTGATGTCCGTCACGTGGTCGCCGGCATGTACGTCGCCACGAACCCCGTGCTCCGGACCAAAGAGGGCAACCAAATTTACGTTCGGTGCTTCATGCAGAATGTCAATGGTGGATTTCATCTGATTATCCACTCCGGTGGGGTTGGTAATCAGACCTACGCGTTTGCCTTCCAAGCACTTGAAGTTATGATCTTTCAGGACTTCGATACCTGTCTTTATCCGAATCTTTTGTGCCTGCGATGCACCACAGAGGAAGCAGAGGACACAGAGGAGAATATACTTTTTCATAATGAATCGTTCTTTTTTTATCACTTTATCACTTATCACTTCTTCCCGTATGTCGGGTCAATCTTCCTGTCGGCAAACACCGTGACCACAATAGTGGCGGCACAGCAGAGTATTACGATCCAGAAGAAGTTGACATAGCCGACTGCTTCCTGAAGGTAACCTGCAAACATGCCCGGAATCATCATGCTCAGTGCCATGAAGGCGGTACAGATGGCATAGTGCGACGTCTTTGAACTCTCCTTCGGAGAAGTACATCATATAAAAGCATATAGGCCGTGAATCCGAATCCGTAGCCGAACTGCTCGATGGCAATGGCCGTGGAGATGGCAAACAGATTATCGGGTTGGCCGATGGCGAGATAGACGAAGGTCAGACAGGGGAGTGTCATGCATCCCGCCATCCACCAAATGGATTTCTTCAGTCCGATACGCGATGCAAACAATCCGCCCAGGATACCGCCTACGGTGAGGAATATCACTCCGATAGTGCCATACACAATACCTACTTCTGCCGTGGAAAGTTCCAGACCTCCTGCCTCTTTAGAAGCTACCAGGAAAGGCATACACATCTTGATGAGGAATGCTTCGGGCAGGCGATAAAGCAGCATGAATGCGATGGCCAGCCATACGCCGGGTTTGGTGAAGTAAGTGGCAAATGTGCGCCCGAACTCTTGGAATATGGCTTTTGCACTGGCTGTTCCCGGTGTCAGCACAGACTTGTCAGAGGTAGGCTTGGGTATTGCAAAGAGGTGATAGAAAGTTACCAAACTGAACATGACGGCTGTAACCAGCATTGTGATGGTCCATGACAGTGGAATGTCTTTGTATCTCAGCTCGATGGCACCGGCTATGGCTACGAGTACTCCTTGTCCGAAGATGGATGCAAGGCGGTAGAAGGTGCTTCGGATACCGACAAATGCAGCCTGGTCGCTCTGTCTTAATGCCAGCATGTAGAAGCCATCGGCGGCAATATCATGTGTAGCCGAAGCAAATGCTGTAATGATGAAGAGAACCAGTGTGATGGTGAACATGCTGATGGGAGTTGTTCCGGCAGCTATCGTTGCTTCATCCGGTTTCGGAATAGACAGTGTCAACAGGATGAATGCTATCGACATCAGGATTTGCATAGAGATGATCCACCATCGTTTGGTCTTGATGATGTCGATGAACGGGCTCCAGAAGGGCTTGATGGTCCAGGGTAGATACAGCAAACTCGTAAACAAAGCCATCTCTCCATTGGGAACACCCATCTTGGCAAACATCAGTACCGAGATGTTGTTGACTATGAAGTAGGGGGATGCCTTGTGCAAAAAGTATAAGGTAGGTACCCATGCCCACGGTGATATTCTTTTTGTACTGTTCATGATATTGTTTATTGTTTTGTTGAATTAGTCATATAGCTTCTCGATACTTGCGCCTATGTAATAGTGCAGCAGTATTGCGTCATACTTATATCCTTCCTCGCCCATGACGGCGGCGCCGATCTGGCACAAACCTACGCCGTGTCCCCAACCAGCTCCGGTGAGGATGAAGCGTCCGGGGATACCTTCGGGAGAGACGTCTTCCTTACCTACTATGAATGCGGAACTGTAGAGATGGGAAGTGGACAGCGTACGGCGTATCTCCAGTTCTTTGCCGATGGTGAGCGTCCGTTTGGTTCCTACGATTTTCAGTTTCCAGAGGCGACCTGAAGTTCCACGGGCGATAGGGACAAGATCGATGATTTGCCCGTAATCGATGCCGGAGCGTTTCAGGATCAGTGCAGAAAGTTCTTCTTGGGTGTATTCCATTTTCCAGCGGTAGAAGTCGGTGGTTTCCTGGTCGTAATTGTTCAGCACCTGCGAAAGGATTCTCTTATTTGTGGTGTTGCAGAAGGCCGGTGGAGAGGTACGAATCCACGTTTCCGCTTCCTGTTCATCCGTCAGGTCGGGTAATCCTCCACCGGGTCGGGTAGCTTCAAAGCTGAGGTCGCAGGTTTTGGGATTGAAGATGCGGAAGTCGCGTTGTTTCCGGAGATACGGATGGGGTGTATCTTCCCAGCAATACTGGAATTCTTCGAATGCACCGCCGCAGCATTTGGAGAAGCGGGCATCACATATCTTACCGTCAGACGTCAATACTTGTCCGCGGGTGGCAGCGATAGCTTGCTTTACGATTTCGGTGGAGGCGCGGGTGATGCCTTGATAACGCTGGCAATGGTCGTCTGCACAGACGTCGAAGCGCGTGTGGTCTTCACGGTCGTACCAACGGATTAACTCTTCATCTGTCTGGGTGAAAGCGGAATACTCTGCTTGGGTTTCCGTAATCTCCTTGTTCTTATGAATCTGAGCCAAAAGCCAGCTTCGTGAAATCACTGCATGTGCCTTCAACAACTCTAACGAAGCCGTTGCGCTCATCTCACTGGAGATTACGCTGGTCAGGTAATCTTCTACGTGGATGACGTTGATGCCTGTCAGCTTCTTGTTCTCCACAATAATCTTCAGAGAACCCAGGAAGCGCTGGTCTTCTTTACGCTCCCAGTGGAAGTTGATGCCGATGGTGACATCAAGCAGTTCGAAAGCGTCGGTAGCTTCGTTTACAGGTTCAAATAGAAGCTCGTCATAAAGGCGTCCGTTCCACAGTATCCTGCCTTCGTTGTAGGTCACAACCTGCTTGCCACTGATTTCTATACCGTTGATGCGGTACGGATTCAGCAGGATAAACTCTATTTGCGGCTCGAACAATATATTGCCTACGTGTACTTTGGGTTCTTTCATATTATCTTATTAATTACTATCTTAATTCCCCTCTCCGGAGGAGAATAAGGATACTCCGTTTTATTATATCTTCTCTTTAATGCGCTGACGTACCTGATGGAAGTCTTCGGCAGAAAGCGATACTTCGCTCAGGATCTGGGCTATGTCTTCGGCGGTAATCTTGAGAAAGTCTTTTTCGACCGGTGTGATAAACACTCCGCCGAGGTCTACGGATGCAGGACTGCTCAATAAATTGGCATCTCCTTCGGCTGTATAGCAAGCCGGACGGTGCTTCTCACGTGGAAATACGCATACGATCCATTTCTCATCTTCGTACCATGCCAATACATTCATCATCGGTTCGTCATCTCCCGGTTTGATGTCCAGTGAATGATAAATGATATCGAACAGGGCGGCAGCATGTTTCTTATTGGCTGCTTCAATGACCAATGTTGCACGGGGAGCGTCATTCAAGTACCAGAGGGTAGCTTCACCGTAACCTGCCACTTTGCCTGCTACTTGTTCGCGCCAGTCCTTTTCAATAGGCATGAAACCTTTATTGCCTGCCTGGAAGTGAGCATGGTCGGGGGCGGATGCACCACATTTGGGACCATTATAGAATATTGTGTAATCCGTCAACGCCTGTGCCAATGCCAGCATATCCTTGAAACGGACGGCTATGCGCTGGTTCACGTGTGCCACTTCCGGTATCGTCAGGTGACGGGGAAAGATAGGGAACGGATTGACCAGGATATTATAATGTCCTTCGAACGGAATTCCTTTCTGCACCGGCGGTAAATTGGCCGGGCAGAGGAAACATTTGCGTTCCTTGATGGACTGGGCATCTACTTTGGCTCCCGAAGAAACGATACGTGCAGGATTGAACTGTACCTTATAAGGAATACCGTTTACATTCAACTCCTTCACCTGGACACCCGAAAGGGCGGCATAGTTGTTACGAGCCGTTTCCCAGGAGACTAGTTGCTCGGTGAACAAATTGTTTATGGTTTGGTTCATAGTTATCCTTTCTTATTCATTGCTACACGTGCCTGAAGTTCCCAAGTACGGATGCGGTCTTTATACAGATTATGACCATTCATTTTCACGATATCCAGTGAAGCATCCGAGTTGTCGTCCCAGCGGCGGCACATGTAAACTACGTCATATACACGACCGATCTGGTATTGGCGGGAGAAGTTTAATCCCAGTGCATAGTCTTCACCATAGCTGGTATTCGGAACTTTCACTTCACGCAGCACCGGAGTATAGAAAGCACGCGGAGCACCCAGACCATTGATGCGGAGTGCATTGTTGCGTCCGTTTTCGGGGGTCCATTCTTTATGGTCGATAATACCCGGAGCAATCATATTCATATTGAAGTCCGTCATCATATAAGTACCTACCACCATGGCGCAATTCTGTTCATAGAAAGCACGAACCATAGTGGTCAGTGTATTTTCATCGCTGTATACATCGTCGCTGTCCAGTTGCACGGCAAATTTACCACACTTGGGATGATGCACCCCCATGTTCCAGCACCCGCCGATACCCAGGTCCTTGCGTTCGGGGATAATGTGGATGAGGCGTTCGTCGTTCTTGAATTCGTCAATAGCTTCTGTGGTTCCGTCCGTAGAGTGGTTATCGATGATAATCAGGTTGAACTTAAAGTCGGTCTTTTGCTTCAATACCGAATGAATGGCATCGCGGATAGTACGGATACGATTGCGTACAGGGATGATAACCGAAGCTTCATATTCGAAGTTGCCTGCTGAGAATTCTATTTGTTTGAATTCAGGTGCCAAATAGCCGCCGATTTCTTTCAGATGCTCGGTACAAGCCTGTTCCATTTCAATCTGACGGTCGCGGTTTCTGGGATCCACGTAATCGAATATCTTCTCACCGCTTTTGCGGGTATCGTCTTCGATTTCGCTGTACAGGTACTCGTTGATGTGTACCAGACTTGCTTTCTGGCTTACTTTCAGACGAAGGTCGTAAAGTCCGGCAAATTTATATTCGTCTTCATTCATGCGGGCAGCGGCTTCCTTGAATGCATTCGTACGGAATAACAGTACGGAACCGAAGTCGAAATCATCGCGCAATGAGCCGAATTGATAATCTATCACCGGGGCATTGGTTTGCTTGCCTTCCTTTACTTGGTAACGGTCAGCGTATACCATGCCTGCACCACTGTCTTCAGCAATGTGTATCATACGCTCCAGGGCGAATAACCCCAGTTCAAGCGTTGTATATTTTGTATAGATCAGCGTATATTCTGCATCGCTATGTCCGGCGATGTACCTCATAGCAGTGCTGGACTGGATGGATTGCATGTGCAGGGTACTGCATCCGGGTAGGTTTTCTGTAACGTCCGGTAGGGCGAGCAGATAAATATTATTCACTAAGCCGGTTTCTTGCAGGCCTTTTACTGTCTTTTCCGCTTGTGCAGCTCCTGAGAAAGGAACGAAGCAATTGATTTTATTCATAATGTCCTATATTGCTTTTAATTATTAATTCTTTAATTTTTAACTCGTAGCAGTCCTACTTCGCCACTGGTGGCGGTGAACAATACCTGTTGCCCGTTCAGCGGCACTACGGTATTGATCAGTGAGTTACCTATCTTATGTTTCCACAAGACTTTACCTGTCTGGGCTTCCAAAGCAAAGATCAATCCTTCCTTGGTACTGCCGAACATTACACCTCCCTTTTCCACTTGCATAGAGGGTGCATGTTCGTATCCGAAGCCGACGTTACTTGCCCATAATTCACGGGGTTGATCTCCTTGTGTGGCATAGCAGACAATACTGTCGTTCATAGTCTTGCTGAATACGCGCGTTCCGTCTTCCGATAAACCAATCGTTTCACGTACCATAGACTGGAAAGTGCGCCATACTGTTTCTCCATTTTCTATATTGATAGCCGTCATGGCACGTTGTGGGTCGGTGATAAATACTTTGCCTTCTGCGGCTACCGGCCATACGGCTGCGGGTGAGAAGTGCATGCGCGTTAAACCGCCTGTCCACTTCCATAATTCCTTGCCGTCTGCCTTATTCAATGCATAGAGGGTATTGTCCCGGCACCGAAGATCACTTTGTCGGCTGTTACCAGTGGTTTGGTTTCAATGTATCCTTTCACACCGGTATATGCCCAGATTACTTTACCTGTATGGATATCAATTGCACGGAAAGTAGAATCGCTGGCACCAATGTAGGCAATTCCATTTTCAATGGTTACCGCACCCAGTACCGGGCTTTTTGCTTTTACAGTCCACAGCAGTTTTCCGTCTTTGCTGTTCAGACCGTAGATGTTACGGTCGGCAGAACCGAATACGACTACACCGTCTGCCGCAGCCGGAGTGCCTACAATGCGTTTGCCGGATTGGAAGTTCCATAGTTTCTTTCCATTCTTCAAGGCATAGCAAGTCAGATAACCCATATCGTCTCCGACGAACACTTTTTCTTTTTCTACCTGCAGGTGAACAATAGATGCCTGCACCGGTTTGTACTATCCACTGTTCTTTCACATTCGGGTATTCTGTGTTGACTGAAAAATCGGGGTATTTCTCTGCTTTTCCATTACGATCATAATAGGGCTGAGCCAGCGAGAAAGCAGCCCATTGTTTTTTTCGATTCGCCGATGCGTTGAGTGTAGACAAGGATGGAATCTTTGGTTATATCATAGATACCATATCCCGGTTTTCCATCTTTATCACGCAGGTTGCTGCGCATCAAAATACCCGGAATGCCATCATAACGCAAATCCCGGTTACGGTGATAGTGCCCGCCGATGAACAGACGAATGTTATAGGGGCGTACTGCATCTGTTACTTCATACCAGTTATCCACATCTCCATCCAGTAACGGATAATGTGTGACGAGTATAACCGGTTTATCTTTTCCAAACTTATCGATCTCTTCCGTCATCCAACGGATGTCCTGCGGAACAACATGTCCGTAAGCCATACGCATCAACGGGCCGGAGTTGAAACCTAGAAACAGGATGCCTTTATGCTTGAATTCAAAGCGTTCGCCGCCGAATATCTCACCGAAGGCAGTACAACCGGAGTCGCTCCATTTGGTTTCATGGTTACCGAGGACCACGTAATACTTTGCTTTCAGTAAATCCAATGTCTCTTTGACTTTCAGCATAGTGGCACGGTCGCCTTCTTCAGTGATATCGCCCGTAACCAAAACAAAGTCAATACTGTCTGTCGCATTTATTTGCGCGACGGAACGTAGCAAGTCTTCCGTCGGGTTGGGATTGTTGGGGCTGAAATGGATGTCCGTTATTTGTGCAAAACGGAATGTGCCATGTTGTGCCTGTACCGCGAACGGTAGCAGGCACCCCAACAGGAACATTATTAAAAGTCTTCGCTTCATAGATGATGATTGGTTTTAGTATATTATTGTTTGAATGAATCTGTTTTTTCACTGAAGAATGTCAGGATGGCATCCATTAACATTTCTCTTTCAGAGGCGGTGCGTAATGCTTCGAACGGGAAAGCCAGTATGCAAGTCTTGTAGTCGCCTTTGTAAGCTACTCCGGCACTCAGGTTGTTTTCCGAATAGCGCATAACGGTGTATGCATCTTTGGTTGCTGGTTCGATGGCATCCGGTGATTCTACTACATAGCTGTCTGCATTCAGTTCATTATGGTATGTATAGTTGCCTGAAAGGGCGGGGAACGGTGAAGCTACACATTTCACCTTACCCTCTGTAGCTGCCTGCCCCACGCGCCATTTATATTTCAGGACTTCTGTTGCAAATTTCTTATCGGACTCCTGAGCCGGGGCAAGGCGATTGTCCCAAAGGTCGGTTCCTACATAAGCACCCGAGACGAAGATGTTTCTGCCTTGTCCGCAATATGCGGTGATAGCTTCCTGCATAGGTTGGCTGAATGTTTTGAACTCTAACGGCTTCACACCGCCACGTCCCATTTTGGTCTGACATTCTTTACCCAATAATCAGGTCTACATACTTATAGTCGTTCAGGTTCATAGTTTTATTTTCCACACTTTCATCGCTGCAAGATATGAAAGAATATCCGGCTTTCAAAATAGCGGCTCCATGAATAGCGGGATAATCGAATGTGTTTCCGGCGATTACTTTATCTTCGTAATTGCCATAGCTGTCTCCGAAGCCGGAAGCATCGTCGTCCATCCATGGAATGGAACGGCGGTATTCTTTCATCTTACCGATGTAGCTGATATCTTTCAGATAAGGTACGCCGTGGTCCAGATCATCTAAGAAACCGGCAAGTAAAGTATCACCGGGAACAGGTGCGACAAAATCTGCCGGAGCACTGATGCGGTCGAAGCCCTTTACTATCAGCACGATATCTGAGTGATTAGCGTTTGTTTGCTTATCACTCATCGTTAATCGCTTATAACTATTAAGTGCACGTCCTGCAGAGAGTATTTCGGACGGGAAACTTTCTCCGCCCTTGTTGACGGCAGTTACTTTATAGCTGCATACCATGCCGGCAGGGAGGGCAGTGCGATAGGTATTCTTATCTACCAACACACCATTGTCGAAATCGCCATCTCCGATGCGGGTATAAACTATATATTTTTCAGCATTTGCCGTTGGCTCCAGTGGGTCGGCTACGGGTTGCCAGGTCAGCTCTATTTCATTCTCGCCTACCATTTTCAATGCCATATTGTCGACAGGTAACGGCTGAACAATATAATCCATGTGGTATTGCGAGCAAATGAATTGCAGCATACCTTTATAGATTGCACGGCTTACCGTAAAACGGAAGCGTGGATCTAAACCATAACGCATGTCTGCAAAGTTCTGGTGAGAAAGTAACTCCAGCAACATAGTGGGAACACGGGGTACACGTGCTTCGTAGTAGGATTGGTTCCACATACCGCGGCGTGTCCAATCCGGTTCGTATAGGCTGCGGATATCCCGTACGATATTTGACTGAATCAGGTCTGTCATGTCGTGTGCCAGATAGCGGGATGCTCCGTTGGCGTATTCTTCATTGTAAACGTTGGTATAGTAGATACCCAGTGTTCCGATGATGGAATCGTTTAGCGTGGTTCCTGCATCTGAATGGAAGGCGAAAGCCATATCTACCGGGATATTCAGTCCTTGTTCTGTCGGATTAACCGTAGAACCACCGGCAAGGTAATTCACCCAGATACCACGACATTTGTAATCGTCTGTATAGTCATTCTTACCTTGACTGTCGGAATAGACACTGTCCGGAATACCTGCCCATTGAAGCCAGTAGCGTGCTGCCTCGCAGAAACGGGGATAACCGCTTATCTCATACGGGTAATTTATCTTCGGCATTTCTTTATGCACTATGGCAGCATTGCCGTCCGAACTTTTAATATTCTCTGTGGCACCTGCATCAGAGATACGGCGTGCTATATTTCCCATACCACCTCCGATTTTTACGGCATCAGCGGTAACGATACGTCCGGCTTTATCAGAACGATTGCTTAAAAACAACTTTTCCGGCATCGCTTTTTCCGGCATCAAAACCAAATGTACCCAGATAAATCCAGGTGCCGCCACCCATCTGTTGGTTCACTTTGAATTGGGATACTCCTCCTTTGTGATAAACAGTGTAAAGAGCATCATCCGTACTGTTTGGCAATGATTTATAGGATACATAAACGGCGTACTGTCCGGTTGACGGAAGTTCAGGAATCCATTCGGCAGTGCTTTCTTTCTCTTTCTTACCTTTTACCGTCTCAACTGTGCGGAAAGTTCCTTCACGGAATGGGTTCTCAAAATTGATATATTGATCGCGCAGATGGGCGAAACCTTCACCAGTACCTTGCATCCAGTTCTTATCGCCTGTCTTTTCTGTATAAACGGAACGGGAGTGAAGGCAACCGTCATTGTCTACAACAACTTCTGCTATTTGACTATCCCGTTCACGGGGTATCAGCACATTAGCTCCTGCATTCTCCAACATGGGAACCAGAAAAGGCAGTACATAACTTTGCGTATATAAATCCTCCACCGTCTGGAAGATGCGGGCGCGTTGCCATTCCCAACGTGTCAGTTTAGGCTCATAATAGAAGCCGTGACTCTGCCACAAGGCAATGTGACGGTTCTTTAGGCCATTTGTAGGGGTATAGGGGGTAGAAAGGGCCGTTACTAAAGGTTTTGTTCCGGCAGGATTGAATGTTTTGGCTTTTTTGTCCTTTTTACTGCGTAATGCTTGGGGGATTAATTCTTCAATGCTACGCTTATTCGTGCGGATTTGCAGGTTGTACTTCGAAAACTCTGCCGGAAGCAGTGCCTGCACACCTTGGTAAATCTCTGTCACATTATCTTCCCGGAAAGGAATATATGCACAGTTTATGTTAGCAAACAATTGCAACGTATTTCCTTCAATGGCAACAGAGTCAATCCGGATGCGCCCTACGGAAATCTCTTTCCGTGCGGTTGCGTCCAGAAACTTACCGATTTCCCTGGCGGACATCCGTCGGAAGCTCTTGCGCGCCTCCCGTCTGGGGGATCAGGGAGGCGGTGAGCAAAGTGAACAAAAAATGAAGTCTTACATTCATGGATGATGTATTAAGTTAATTATTAGTTCTTATCTTTTTCTGATCAGCAGACAGAGTCCGATAAACGTGAACAGAGCGTTGAATATCAACAGTTCGTAGCTGAATTGATACCCATTGAACCAGAGCTTCCGAATTCTTTTTGCAGGATGAAGCAAAGGATAGGGGAGAGGATGGCTACCAATGGGATATATTTATCGCGAACCTGCTGTTTCATGAATATACCGAATGCGAATAATCCGAGGATGGGACCGTATGTGTAACTTGCCAGTATATATACGGCATCGATCACACTTGTGTTATTCAATAGGTTGAATACGAATATCGTGATACCCATAATTACAGCCATACCAATATGTACCCGCTTGCGTATCTTTACGATTTCTTCTTCCGTCCTGCCTTTTGTCCCGAGGATATCTACTGTGAAGGAAGTTGTTAAAGCTGTCAGTGCTGAGCCGGCAGCGGAATAAGCCGAAGAAATAAGTCCGATGATAAACAGGATACCTACAATTGCAGGGAAGTAGTTACCGGTGGCTATCAACGGGAAGAGTTCATCGCTCTTTTCTACCTGAATACCCTGGTTATCAGCAAAGATGTAAAGCAATACCCCCAGCATCAGGAACAGCAGAATTACGAAGAACTGTGATATAACACTCGTAATCATATTTTTCTGTGAATCTTTGAAGTTCTTGCAGCTGAGGTTACGTTGCATCATGTCCTGATCCAGTCCTGTCATGGCAATCATTGTGAATGCCCCGGCAAAGAATTGTTTGAAGAAACACTGCTTGCTGTTTATATCGTCAAAGAAGAAGATGCGTGACATGTCACTATCTGCAATGGTGCTAATCATACTGCTAAGCGACAGGTTGAGATCAGAAGCAATATAACTGATGCAGAGAACTACGGATACCACCAGGCAGAATGTTTTGAGTGAATCTGTCCAGATCAGAGATTTTACTCCACCCCGGAAAGTATAGAGCCATACTAATGCTACGGTAATAGCTACATTCAAAATGAAAGGTAATCCAAACGGTTCGAATACCAGCAGTTGCAGTGTCAAACATACGAGGAACAAACGTACTGCGGCTCCCAGCATCTTAGATATGAAGAAGAACCATGCACCTGTCCGATAGGAAGACATACCAAAACGATTCTCCAGATATTCATAGATGGACACCAAGTTCATCCGATAGAACAGTGGCGTCAATACGAATGCAATGATTAGTTGTCCCGCAACAAATCCCAATACCATTTGCAGATAACCGAAACTACTGGCAGCTACCATGCCCGGCACTGATACATACGTCACTCCGGAGATGCTGGACCCAATCATGGCAAATGCCACAACATACCAGGCCGATTTACGGTTACCGACGAAGAAACCTTCATTGTCGGCTTTTCTGCCGGCTATATAAGATATAGTGAACAGTATCACAAAATAAGCGGCAATGGTGATAATAACGGATATCGGGCTCATACTATTATTTTACGATTGGACAATTTATATCGGTAATAAACTTACTCTTCATAAAGCAAATATGGTTTACGTTGTGCCTTGAACTTTTCAACATCACCTTTCCACATGGCTTTAATGTCATCGGCACTTTTTCCTTCTTTAATCATTTTCCGTACATAATCTCTTCCCACTAACAACTCAAAGAACGGGCGGAAGAAATGGTCATCCAGATTCAAGTTACGGTAGGCGTCAATGACATAGGTTAAATCTACTCCTCGCTTCCAGATTTCCTCATCGCTCATATTGCTCAGATCTACGCCATGGCATAGTTTATTCAACTGAGGCGGATTCTTTGCTCCGGGAATACTTCTTGGAGTGAAGCTATAATTATATCCGGTCATATTGGGATGTCCATACACCTGAAATGGCAGTGAAGTCCCTCTGCCTAAGCTGACAGGTTGTTGCTTCAAAGAAACAAGTAGACGGATATAAATATATTGACTTCATATTCGGCAGATTAGGAGATGGAGGAATTGGCAACTGATACCTTGTCTGGTGTGTATAGTTCTTACACTTGATAACAGCTAAATCACATTTGCGTGAACCGGGTAACCAGCCTTCTCCATTTACCATTAATGCAAGTTCCCCTAATGTCATTCCGTGTACAATAGGAATCGGCAACCATCCCACACCTGATTTATATTTCATATCCAGAATTGGTCCGTCTACATAATGTCCGTTTGGATTGGGGCGGTCTAACAATAAGACTTTCTTATTATATTCCGCACAAACATCCATTAGCCTGCACATTGTTATATAATAGGTATAGAAGCGTAGCCCTACATCTTGTATATCTATTATTAAAATATCGAACTTTTGCATTGAAGCCTTACTTGGCTTCTTATCTTTACCTTCATAAAGTGAAAGGATAGGTACACCCGTTTTTGAGTCTACTGAACTTGGATACGTGTTCTCCTGCATCTGCATTTCCACGGAATCCATGTTCCGGTGAAAAAAAAATGGCAACTACATTGAACTTATTTTCTAAAAGGACATCCAATAAATGTTTGTCTCCTATCATTCCTGTATGATTGGAGAATATAGCGATTTTCTTATCTTTCAGGATGGGAAAATACTCGGAAGTCTGTTCGTCACCCAAAATGATTCGATCTTTTTGCGCTTGACACAAGAAGGCACTGCACAATAAAAGAGCCAGTAGCAGAAGTTTCTTCATAATAGTATTATTGTTAAGGAGGATTTTCGTAGCAACAAAGATAGACTTTATTTTAATATCAAAAACACTTATTTTATTATTTTTAGTATTATAATTATTAATTTGCAAATAAATGAGTGGCTTATTTTGTTGATATATGGTTCCCTTTGGTTAATATTTATCTAATAAACATTTGTTTATTGCCTCTTACTTTTTATCTTTGTGATAATTAAATGGATATTAAATTAATGGCTATTTAATTAGAGGAGGTTTAATTAATAATACTTTAATAGATTATGAGATTCTATAATCGCGAAGAAGAGATAAAGTTGATCCAACGGACAGAAGAAAAATAGCTTTCTTCTGCCTGTTTCACTGTTATTATGGGGCGTCGTCGTGTGGGTAAGACTACTTTGTTGCGGAAAGCTCTTGAGGGAAAACGATATATTTACTTATTTGTTTCACGTACCAATGAAGCTTTATTATGCGATGCTTTCAAAAAAGAAATAATGAATAAGCTATCTATCCCTATTTATGGTAATCCTACTCGTTTCGTTGATTTGTTCGAACTCTTAATGCAATATGCTTCACGAGAACATTTTACTCTCATTATCGATGAATTCCAAGATTTTGACCGTGTCAATCCGTCAATTTTCAGTGATATACAGAACATTTGGGACCAATATTCTTCTCAAGCAAAAATAAACTTTGTCGTTTGTGGTTCTATTTATTCTTTAATGAGAGGCAGATTTTTGAAGATCATAAAGAACCATTGTTCGGCCGCCTAACTTCTAAGTTCATACTGAAGCCATTTAAAACTTCCGCGCTTATTGAAATTATGCAAGAATACAACCCCACATTTACGCCGGAAGATTTGTTGTGCCTATACACATTGACCGGTGGAGTGGCTAAATACGTAAGCTTGCTAATGGATGCTGGTGCTTTCACCAAAGATTCGATGATTGATTTCCTGACTCAACCCGATTCCCCACTTTTGACGGAAGGTAAAGATATGCTAATACAAGAGTTCGGACGCGATTACAGTACCTATTTCTCTGTTTTGCAACTGATTGCTTCGGGAAACACACGGCAGAGTGAAATAGACAGTATCATTGGAAAAAATAGCGGTCCTTATCTGAAAAATCTCAGCGAAGATTATTCACTCATTCAAAGACAGCTTCCTCTTTTAGCTAAACCGGGAACCAGAAATCTACGCTGGTTTATGTCCGATAACTTTCTTAATTTCTGGTTTCGCTTTATTTACCCTCATCAGTCCGCCATCGAACTGGAAAAATACAGCCAGCTAAACGAATATATCAAAAGCCATTACGTACAATATAGTGGATGGATGTTGGAAAGGTATTTTCGGGAAAAGAGTTGCAGAAACCATGAATGTTACCCAAGTGGGTAACTATTGGAATACTAAAAGAGAAAAAATGAGATTGATCTGATTGCACTGAATGATTTCGAGAAGAGTGGTGTTGTTGCTGAGGTAAAGCGTAATCCGAATAAAATAAATTATACTGTCTTGGCAGAGAAGATAGCTAATCTACCCAAAGAGTTTACACAATATAATTTAGTTCAGAAAGGGCTTTCATTGGAAGATATGATGAAATAACAATAACACAAATAAAGCGTCCATTCACCTTGAGAATAAACAAAGTGAATGGACGCTATTTTTTTTGATGATTAGGAAATTACTCTATCTGTCAGTTCTAGTTTAATCCCTCATATTTTCAATTAGTCTCCCCAACCTCTGTTTTGAGTTAATTGTGGATTAAGAGTTATCTGTCCTGTTGGTACTGGATACCAATAGTGTCTTTTATCAAATGTGCGTGTCTGCCCACGTGAGGCATCCATATAATTCCCTTTTAATGTCACATCTTTATTACTTGCAATTTCCGGGTCAGCACTAAGGTTAGCTCCTAAAAGAATATCAGGGTTTATGCTTGAATCCAGTTTGTCCAATTGATGCCAACGAATTAAATCCCAATAACGGAACCAGTTATCAAACATGAGTTCACAGCGACGTTCGCGACGAATTTCCCAGATTAATGAACTCACGCCATGATTATTGGCGGGGTCATCAAATCCTACATTTTGATTGAGATGCGGCAAGCCGACACGATCCCTTAATAAATTAATCGTCTTATCTAAATCGGATTGTGTAATAGCCTCACCTCCGGCATCCGCAAGCTCGACAGCAGCTTCGGCATATTGCAGATATATGACAGCTAAACCAGAAAAGCGGACCGTGGGTGTAGTTGGAACCCGTCTGATTGCGATAATTTACGGGAATTTCTTCATTATCATATTTGCTCACTCCATAACCAGTAGAAGAAGACATGGCCATTCCTACATCGAAGCGTGTGAAACCACGTCCTACATAGAACACAGCAGAGTCAATAGTCTGTTCCAGGCGTTTATCACGTACCTTTAATAGGTGAGAGATAGAAAATACGCTTCCTGCAGACCCTTTTTTTATTAGTTTAGGAAGATCACTTTTGTCCTCTGAAGTCAATGCCAACGGCTTGCCATCGGTAAATAAATAAGCTTCAAATGCATTCTTCGACATGCCATTAAGCTGTGTGGAACTACAAGTATAGTCAATCAACGAATGTGAGAAGATATCTTTCTTGTATTGCTTAAAGAATATAATCTCTGAATTGTTAAACAAATTAGTAGAGTTATATTGTCCTTGATAGGTATCACCTAATTTGTAGTTTTTCCCCATGATATAAGCGGCAGCCGATTTTGCTTCTTTCAGATATTTCTTTGCGCCTTCTATATCTGGTGCTGTTTGATAATCTTCCGCCTTGCGATACTTGCGGAATGTTCCTTCATACAGACAAATTTCCGCTTTGATGGCATAGGCTAAATTCCGGCTCCAAGTATTTTTAGACGATACATCTCTTATATTGGCACAAGCAAAATTCAAATCTTCCAGAACTTTATCCATCACTTCGTCACGGTTATTGCGTGGACCATACAAAAAACACCCTCATCTGTAATATCCAGTGCTTTATCTGTATAAGGGACATCGCCATACATACGTACCAAGTGGTAATAATCCCATGCACGCATCATGCGACCAACTCCTATCCAATGATTCTTAGCTTCCTCATTCATAGACGTTTCCGCTACTTTCTCTATCATGATGTTAGCACGGCGAATATCTACATAAGAGTCCTTCCAGTTTCCTGAAGTTGCCGGGGTAGTCAAATAAGTCCATTGGGCCCAAAAGAGCTGGCTCCTTGATCATCTGAAAGTGTTTTATAATAGAAATCACCAAAGCCGGTACCATTGCCATAGCCGGTAAAGTCCTCATAAAAAGCATTAGCATAACCGGAAATGTTCCCTTCGTTTTTCCAAAAATTGGTATTGGTAAAAGTATCCAGTGGACCTTTATCCAAAATATCATCGCAACCTGCAAAAACCAGAAGCGACAACAGGCATAATATATTTATCTTTTTCATACTTACTTTTTCTAATTGTTAGTAGCTGAGCTTAGAAAGTTACTTGCACGCCAAAGGATACGGTACGTGTCATAGGATCTGCGGTACCCCATTTACCATCCGTCAATGAACCAGTATCAGAACCGTTGATTTCCGGGTCAACCGGTGCGTTACTCTTATTAATCAGTTCGCAAAGATTGTTAGCGCTGAAATAAATGCGCACTTTATCCAGATAAGCCTTGCGAGTCAACTGACGAGGTAATGTATAACCAACAGTCAAGTTTTTTTGAAACGTAGGTAAGCCATATTTACCAAGTATCTGCTTTGGGGATAGAAGTTATGATTACCACCTTGAATGATACTGGATGAAATAGTTCCCTGACTGGTATTCCCCGGATAAAGACTTGGGAAGAAAGCATCCGTATTATCTTCAGTCCAGTAATCCGTCTGATTCTCGTAAATTGCATCAGTGCCACGCATCATCGGCATTACAAAATAACTGGTAGTCCAAACAGAACGTTTACCTACACCTTGGAAGAACATGTCAAGGTCAAAGCCTTTCCACTCGCCGCCTAAACGGAAGCTATACTGGTAACGAGGAGTGGTATTACCTATTACTTTCAGGTCGCCATGATCTTCAGGAGTACCCTCACCTGCATCAATCTTACCATCGCCATTCAAATCTTTGAATTTCACGTCTCCCGGTTCATACAAGAATCCTTTTTGTTGCAGTTTATGCTGGTAGGCACCATTCTTCAGTTTATAAGCTTCAATTGCTTTTCGGTACCTTTCGGGACAACTTTGCCATCGGGATCTACATATACTTTTACTAACTTGTCATTAGCATCATACTCAAAATCAGACTTCTGATATAGCCGTTCGGTCTCAAAACCCCAGATGTCGCCATATACTCTGCCGCTGAAATTTGTGTTTAAGAGACGAGTATCGTTATCCCACTCGGTAATGATAGTCTTGAAGTCGCCGATACTGAAATTACCATAAACAGAAAGTTCATTGAATTTGTGATGATAGTCAATGCTCAATTCCCAACCACGAGTGCGCAATGTACCGGCATTAATCTTCGGAGCACTTGCTCCCAACACTTCAGGCATTGTCTGTCCCGGAGCCAACATGTCTTTCGTGGTACGTTGATACCAGTCGAATGATACATTTACATCATTATTCAAGAATCCCAAATCGGCTCCCAAGTCCAGTGTTTGGATTCGTTCCCATTTTAGTGTAGAAGAAACTAAAGACGGCATGCCATAAGTCACAACTTTTACTTCCACTATTATCCAGCCAGTGTGTATTGGTAGCTGTATACTTTGACAATGTGGAAATATACATATTACTACCTACGGCTTGATTGCCGATTTCACCGTATGAACCACGGATTTTTGCATTGCTAACAACTTTTTTGATGGGGGCAAAGAAAGATTCCTCACTGATGCGATAGCCAGCCGATCCGGAAGGAAAGAATGCCCAACGGTCTGCTTCAGGGAATTTAGTAGAACCGTCATAGCGTCCGTTCAATTCTAAAAAGCCAAATCCCTTTATAGTCATAATTGATACGGGCAAAATAGCCGCAAGCTCCCCATTCGTTGTGGAAACCACCTACTGTTTGGTCGCCGGTTGCCAAGTTAAATTCCGGTAGATTGGGATCTAACAATCCCAGACGTTTTGATGTGGATTTTTCATTCTCTCCCTCTTCAGCGTTACCACCAACCATTACATTAAAGTTATGTTTCTGGGCAAGGTTAAATTCGTAATTAGCATAAATATTTAAAGCATAAGACTGGTCACGTTCTGAATCACGGTAAACATACGATTTGGAAGCCGGAACTAACTCAATTGGAGTACGGATATCTCCACCCCATGAGTTATAACCTGTAACAGGAAGTGCGGAAGTGCGGTTGAAGCCATTCATAACATTAAATGTATAATCGGCATTCACTGTTAGCCCTTTCATAACTTTCAATTTCAAGAAACCTCTAAGCGGGTGTATGTATTGTTATATTTATCTTCTCCGGCTTGTTTACGATAAGCAATATCATTTTTCATATCCATTCCATTGTAGGTTCCATAGGGGCCAAAGAAAAACTGCCCCAACGCCACATGTATTGATACGTAGAACGTTGTGTTGCCGGAGTATTATATGTTTTGTCGCTGTAGCTGAAACGACCTCCTATCTGTAACCATTTGGTTATGTCAGAAGTGACGTTCATGTTTACAGTCCATTTATTCATCTTGTCAGGATTGAATTTCATGATTCCTTCGTTTTCATTATAACCTAAAGACAAGTAATAAGAAGTCTTGCCGCTGGTACCTTGAACTGAAATATTATGGCTTTGAGAAGGTTTCCAATTCCGATACATAATACCCACAACATCCCAATCGGCATAATATTGCCCAATTCCCGTATTAGGATCCATATCAAAATCCTCGCCTAATACCATTTCACGATATCCGGCTTTTTTACCTCCATGCTTATCTCTCCAAGCTTCTGCTTTAGGCAACATATCATCCAACATCATACCGAACAATTCATTTTCGGAATTGGTGCGTTTGTTCGCCGCTCCCAATGCTCTGATTTGTGTAGGAACATCCGGATAGTTAGGCATTACAGTCGGCGTTTCCCATGCAAAGTTGTTGGTGTAGTTAATCGTAATCTTATCTGTTTTTTTAGCAGCTTTGGTGGTGATAAGTAACACACCAAATGCAGCCCGCGTACCATAAATAGACGTGGAAGCAGCATCTTTCAGTACAGAAATGTTCTCGATGTCCTGTGTGTTCAGATAAGTAATATCATCCATCGGAACACCATCTACTATAATCAACGGATTACTTTTGGCTTCATTGCTCAAAGTACCGGTACCACGGATCGTGATAGTAGGCTCTTTATTTATTGCACCCGAAGAATTGATGATGGAAAGACCAGGTACAACTCCCTGTAAGGCTTTTGATACGTCTGATTGCGGACGAGCTTCAAGAGATTTGCTAACATCTACTGTTGATACGGCACCTGTTAAATTAGCTTTTTTTTGCGTGCCATAACCTACGACCACCACTTCATCCAATAATTCTGTATCCTCTTTCAATATAATTTTCATTATTTTGGTAGCCTTTATTTCTTGAGGTTGATAACCTACAAATGATATTTTCAATATTGCATTAGTCTGTACATTCAAGGTAAATTTACCGTCAATGTCTGTCATAATACCATTTGTCGTTCCTTTTTCCACTACACTGGCGCCAATGACTGGTTCTCCATTGGTGTCTATAACCAAACCGGTAACAGTTATTGCTTGTAATTGTTCTGTCGTGCCCAAGGATCTGCCGCTTGCAGGTTGGGTAGCCATCGCATTACCGCTACCTAAAAACAGTGCACTGATTGCTACTGCTGTGAGGAACTTGCTATATGCTAATCCTCTTTTTTTGCGTTCTTCATTCATAAATGATTGATGATTTTGTTGTTAATTAAAATAGTTCTCTCAAAAAAATAGGGTAAGGATAGTCCGTTTAAAATAGTAATTAGGGCTATTTTCTCGGTTAGATAGATTTCTTCTCCATAGGCTTGTTTCTATTTATAGGTTTAACTTATATTTCATCTCTCTTATATTCTTTTTTCGTAGCATATAAGTTCCAAGAGAACATTGCTGAAAATGTGTAGTAATAAAGATGAGCAAAAAACGTGTTGGTCCTGAATATCACCTATAGTAATAGCTGATAAGGTTAAAAAATGCCATATAGAATATGTTGAGAGAATAATTATCCGATTATTATTTGTTTATGTTCCGATTATTGGTAGTTTTGCCAAAAACAGGAACCTGTTTTGTGTGATAATGCCAATAATCGGAACATAAGACTGTAGCTATGGAATTGTATCGGAGTATAATAGAAGATTTGAAAGCGTGGAAACGCAATTCTGAAAGAAAGCCCCTTATATTAAAAGGAGCACGTCAAACCGGAAAAACTTGGATTCTTGAATATTTTGGGAGAACAGAGTTTAAGTACACGGCCAAATTTAATTTTGACAAGGATCATTCTATCCATGAGATATTTGAAACAACTAAAGAACCCTCCCGAATTATCTCACAATTGTCATTGCTCATTGACAGTCCTATTCTGCCGGGCGAAACCTTACTTATTTTCGATGAAATTCAAGAATGCAATCCTGCCCTGAACGCATTGAAGTATTTCTACGAAGATGCGTCTGAGTATGCTGTTGTAGCGGCAGGCTCTTTGTTAGGTGTAGCTTTGTCGAAGGGAGATTCATTCCCGGTAGGCAAAGTTGAGTTCTTGAATTTATATCCTCTTACATTTAAGGAATTCTTGAAGACGATCAATGAAAAACTATATAGCTATATTGAAGAACTTACTGAAATCGCTCCTTTACCACAATTCGTTACTGACAGGCTTAGTGAACTGTATCAACAATACTTGGTCATTGGTGGAATGCCCGCCGTAATAAACTATTTCCTTGAAAACAAAGGCATGGAAAAAGTCAAAAAGGAACAACAGGCAATACTTAACGCCTATATTTTAGATTTTTCAAAACATGCAGAAAATAAAGATATTCCCCGTATTACTCATATTTGGAATTCCATTCCCAGCCAGTTGGCTAAAGAGAATAGAAAGTTCCTATATAAATTGGTTAAGCCCGGTGCACGTGCCCGTGATTATGAAGACGCTCTGCTTTGGTTGGAAAGCGCGGGTTTGATTTATCGGGTATTTTGTACCACCAAGCCCTTTCTTCCTTTAAAAGCTTACGATGATTTGTCAGCATTCAAAAGTCTATCTATCCGATGTCGGACTGTTGCGTGAATTATCCGGGCTTCCATCTGAAATTATATTTTTGGGTAACGGTGCATATACGGAATTTAAAGGAGCTATTGCTGAAAATTATGTTTTGCAGAGTTTAGTTCCTCAATATGATATTCTTCCACGATATTGGACTTCTATAGGGAAAGCTGAAGTTGATTTTGTCATTCAGTCTGGTAGTGAAATTATCCCTGTTGAAGTAAAAGCTCAAACTCGGTTAGGAGGTAAAAGTTTGTCTGTTTATGATGCAAATTATCATCCGGCATGTAAGTTACGCTATTCATTGAATAATCTAAAACAAGATGGCACGCTGATTAATATACCTTTATATCTGGCAGATTGGACAAAGAAGATTGTTAATTTTTTGACCTTGTGCTAATTAAATAATCATTAATTTAATGGCTATTTAATTAGTGCAAGGTCAAAAAAGTATCTGCTTATGTTCTGATTGTCAAGGAGTATTTTGCAGGATGAACCTATTTTAATAGTTTACAGATTCCGATAAATCACTTTCTGCATTTTTCTTATCGAGTGCTGTTACGAAATAAGTTCCTTTTTCATTCAGTTTGAATGTGGTATCTTTAGTGGTCCCTATTAAACTGGCTATTTGGTTGATACCATTATCTTTATACACTGCATAATAAGCAGCTTGTACTCCACTCCATGATAAATTACTTCCACTTACGCGGACATTAGTAGGAGTGTTTGGCTTTTCAGCTATGGTTCTGCCTAAGTAGGGGAGTAAGACAGGGGTTTTATATACATTCCTGATTACATCCATAATCCTAACTTTATTTTCTACCAAATATTTAACGCTATACAAAACACTTCCTTTTACTTTTGGTTTTGTTTTTGCAAAGTCGAACTGTTTCTGCAGATCTTCGGACGACTGGAATTTACTACCATATGCCGGGTCACCAAATTTATAAACTCCATATCCTACTACTAAAAGATGATTCTCATAAATATATTGTGACCATAAATTTAGTCTCTGGTTAAAACTACTTTCTTCCGTACCCGTAGCAAAATACAATTGTGGAATTACAACATCCACCCAGCCTTCTTTCGACCACTTTTTCACATCTGCAAACAAAGTATTATAGTTACTATCCATATTGGCAGCAGGACTGATGGAGAAAATAACATCAGGGCGAGTCTCGATAATAGTCTTTTGAATATTCTGGATTACTACATTTACGTTATTTCGTCTGAAATCAGCAATATTATCAAATTGTGCCTTACCATATTTTTCATATTCCACATTATCATTCATGCTCTCAGATGCTTCTAATGCAGGATAGAAATAATCATCCATGTGGATACCGTCAACATCATATTTAGTAATAATTTCCTTGACGATTTGTGTGATACGGGTTTGCACCTCGGGTAAAGCCGGATTGTAAATCCGAATCTTTTTTCGTAATCCTTAGTCAGTTCAGAAGGAATCTTTGGGTCCAACTGAGGAAATGAGGAGTTCTTATTTGCCCGGGTTGAAATACGATAAGGATTCAACCAGGCATGGAATTGGATATTTCGTTTATGAGCTTCTTCAATAAGAAATCCCAGTACGTCATAACTTGGCTTAACTCCGGCAGTTCCTGTGATATACTTACTCCAAGACTCATATTGCGAATCATAAAATGCATCTGCCATTCCCCGAATCTGGAAGAATATTGCATTCATTTTGTTTTCGACTAATAAGTCCAGATAGTCAATATACTTTTGTTTCTGAGCTGTAGCATTGTACTCCTCCATGGGCCAGTCGATACCCCAGGCTGTAGTTACCCATACTCCACGTAACTCTTTTTTTTTGAGGCAAAGTCGAAGGTGTATTTTCTTCCGGTGGCGGTATAATATCATCGTCAGTGTCCTTACTACAAGATGCGACAAATGCAATGAAAATAATCAAGGTTAGATATTTCAAATATTTCATTCCTAAATTTCAGAATAATGAAGCCGCCTAATTCTCACTCATTAGACGGCTCCTATGTTAATACTATAATTTATTTGATTAAAAAACGAAGATAGTTATTAATCTTCTTCCTCTTGTTTGATAGGGAATTCACAGATTACAAAACCAGAATCTGTACGCGAGCCGAAAATGCAGAGTTTAGCATCCTTTCCATTTTCATCTTTCTCTATAAGATAATCTGTTTGTGCAAGAGCTGCTCCATTACCGCTTCCACCCAAGATGAATTTATAATCAGGATTATGATTATCTCCTTCATCAAACTTCTGCATTGCTTCAGTCACTGTACTCCCCTTGGTCAGATTGTAAACAACCAAGGAAGGAGTTGCTTTAGATGCACTTCCTTGTCCGGCACTACAAACTATCAGATAACGTTCCTCATTAAAGGTAAATATCCTGGGGGCAACCGCTTCTGTTTCCAAGTTCGATTTGTTCATTGCATATTTACTTCCAAGAGATTCATCAACCAACGTACCAACAGGCAATCTTACTCCTGACCATACATATTGGTCTGTATCTTCTATCCTATACACATTGGTAACCATAGTCGCATCAGCGCTTGAAGTCAGTACTTTCGGTTCACCTATTGTCTTATGATTACTTACGGTCAGTCTCAAAAATTTAGTAGATGCATTATCTCCGAAGAAGATAAATCCATTACCGTTTTTATCAATATTGACTGATATATTATCTCCATGTCTGTTTCCAGCTCCAGGATTATCCGATACTTTGATATCGGCAATAACTTCAGGTTTAGAAGTTGGTGTATCCCAATAATAAATCTTCAATGGTGATGCTTGAGAACCTGATAGAGATGCAATATATACATGTCCGTTTGTCAATGCTCCCATATTGTAAGAATAGGTTCCACCCGTTACGCCCGTAAGATCCAACATAATCGGTTTAATTTCACCTTTCTTCAGTTCAGACACCTTAAGAAGATGTGGAGCAGTTTTTCTGCTGACAATCAATACATGTTCACCATCATAAGAAGCACATCTTGTTAATAGGCTTCCATAATCAGGATAGATATTGTCTCCGGAGAAATCATATACTGTAGGCTTCTCAAAATCAGCTCCGTATACCGGAATTCTTTTTTTCTGACTCTTATAAAATATTCTTTGTATCTCTTTTTTGATTTACTATCCGAAGAACCAAAGTCTTAGAAGCAGTTTCTTCATCCATAGAAAAATCCAATACCGAATTTTGAAGAGTAGCTCCATCAGAAAGCTTCGCGTCCAGATTAAGAGCAGAGAAGTTCGTTGTCATATCCAAGCGAGGGAAATTGATGATTTTATTGTCTTCATCAATAGTTCCTTCTACCACTGTATTGCCATCTGCACCTGCATTGGTTATTTTGATAGAAAGAAGTTCGGTATCATAAGGTGCTATATGGCTTTTCGGATAATCCTCATCGCAGGATACCAGACCAAGTCCCAGCAATACAGCCAAAAATCCTATATTTCTTATTAATTTATACATAATCTCATGTTTTAGTTTAAAATAATTTCCATGATTTCACTGATTCATATTGTCAATTGATGCCTGTTGGCCAACCTTCAGTCTGAGTCAAAGTATATCCTTTATTCTTATAGTCCGAAATTTGATTCGTACCAATAGGAGAAAGATACGGATTAACATTAGGAACATTCAAGAACGGCAGTCTACCCTGATTCTGTGTAGGATAGAAGAAACCATTCATCTTAGCTGCATTGGTTCCGTCATATACCGTAAAGCTTCCGTCTTTGCCCATTACCCTGAGTTTCCCTTTATTCTCATCCTTCAACTCGCTTTTTACTTCATTGTTGAAATTAACCCAGACCAATCAGCAAATCTTCATTCTTGTCGGTATCCATGTATTCCAGCTTTTTCCAACGCCTTAAGTCAATGATACGTGAGAATTCAAAAAGCAAATTCCATTCTTCTTTCCCGTCTGATCTCCCAAAGTAGCGCCGGTACAGTAGGATCTCTATGAGGATCTTGTGGAAGTGCGTCCAACTTCATTTCTGCTGTCATTGTTACTCCTAAAGCTTTGGCTTCATCTGCCACCGGTCTTTTTGCGAATCAGATTGATAGATATATCTATATCAGACTGAGAGACCTCTGCACCACCCAATGTTGCAAGTTCAGCTTTCGCTTCAATCCAGTTTAGCAAGACTTCAGCATAACGCAATACCGGATAACCGGTTACGTTTTTCTCGCTCTGGAATTCGGCAGCCGGAGAGCCACCACTTTCAATATAACTCAGTCCACTTCGTGGGATAAACTTTTGTTACATATAAATAGCTACTCTTGGCTCTTGGAGTAGGTTTAGTATAGAAGCTGGCTTCAAAACGAGAATCTCTTGTTTTAATCAAATTGCTAAGAGTAAAATCATCTGCATTTTCCAAAGAAGAAGTCTGCCAATCTTTACCATCTGTACAGATGAACGCCTTAATCAAATCCAGGTTTGGACCAACATCAGTAGGGTCATTCATATTACAAGTCGATGCGATGGAATGCGTAACGTTTTGAGCAGCATCATATTTTCTGTATAAAATGCAATCCTTACTGTTGGTTAAGTCAGTAGAACCGAATAATTTACGGAAATCTTCAACAATACCATATTTGCCACTATTCATAACCATTTCTGCTGCAGCAACAGCTTGATCGAAGAACTTTTTAGCCCGTTCGTTATTTTTATAATAATATTTCTGCCAGCTTGCCTCAAACAGAGCCCATCTTGAAACCATGGCAGCTACTACGTAACGATTCACATATTGACCTCCATCATTCAAACGAACGTTATGTAATGCATACTCAAAATCGTTGTAAACTGCATCCATAACCTCGTTTCTCGGAGTGCGGTCTTTGTATAAACCATCCTTATCTGTATTCTGTACTTCTGTGTCGTAATAAGGAACATCGCCAAAAACATTTACCAGACGAGCATATTCCAGTGCTCTGAAGAAGCGTCCAACACCTGTCCAATGGGTTGTATTGTTCGTCTGTCAGTATTTCAGGCATCAGGTTAGTGATGCGGTCAATCATAACATTTGCTTTTCTAACCCAGGCAAAATTCCATGTAGGACCGGTAAATTCACTTTGCCACATCATGTCCAGACTTGTACTTCCTTTAGATGTAGGAACCGTACGCCCAAATTGTGTTTGAGTGGACATCCTCACTGCATCGTCATTAAACGTATAATTGGCGTTAGGAGCATAAGTCGTTGTATACTTTAATCCATACCCCACAAAGAAGTTTGTGTAAAAAGCATTAGCATATAGACGTACTCTATCTTCATTGGTCCAATATGCATCATCCTCAGCCGTAGTCAATGACGGGCGGTCGAGCACATCATTGCAGTTCGTAAACAATAAAACGACACCGGCTAAAATTATAAATATTTTTAATTTCATAATGATTCTATTTTAGAAGGTTAATTGAACACCACATGACAAACTTTTGAATACCGGTGTACCGGTACCTGTACGTCCAAGGTTATAGTTGGTGGAGAACATAGAATATCCTGATATAGCTTCCGGATCAATAGGCAATCCTCTTAGGTTATCAAATGTAAAGAAGTTCTCCAATGACATATAGACTCTCGCTTTGCTGATGTATATCTTAGATAAAATATTTGTCGGGACGGTATATCCTAATGTAATATTCTTAATTCTTAAATAAGACATATCCAGTAGATAGCGGGATTGTTTCTGCATAGCAAATCCAGTATTGCTGCCACCTAAGTCCCATGCTCTGGGATAGAAAGCGTTGGTGCGTTCTTCTGTCCAATAGTCTGTTGTAAAAGTTTTAGGCAATGCACCTTCCTTAGCATTATACCCGGGAATTGCTAATTGACCGCTACCCCAAATCTTGCGTTTTCCAATACCTTGGAAGTAAATAGAAAAATCAAAGCCTTTATAGTCAGCGCCCAATCTGAAACTGTATTCATAACGAGGAGTAGTATTACCGATAACGGTTTGGTCGCCTGGATTACCATTTGTATTGGTTCCCGGAGTGATGTAACCATCACCGTCAATATCTACAAATTTGGTATCACCAGGGGAGAGAATATTAGCTTATTTCCATCTTCATAATGCACCTGATAAACCGGATACTCTGAAGATTGCTTATAGGTGGTGCGAGCTGTTCCATTATAAATAACGATAATCTTTTCAATCTGACCGTCTGCTCCATATACAAAATCTTCTTTTTGGAATAATCTGTCGGTAACAAAACCATAAATATCACCATAACGTCTACCTGTTGAGTAGGTAGTTCCTAAACTTCGATCTTCCCACGGAGTCAAGTAGTCAGCACCTCTTGTGATAAAAGTAGAAGCGTCTGAAATAGATGCTGTTGCATTAATACCCAATCCGTTAGCAAAACGATGGTTGAAGTCGGCTGACAATTCCCAACCCTTAGTTCTCAGGCTACCATAATTGCCACTGGGAGCAGCTGCGCCAAGAGTTACTGGCAGGCTTTCACCAGGGGATAATCATGTTCTTTGTATCCCGTTGGAACCAGTCGAAAGTGACTCCGAACTTATTATTAAAGAATCTGAGATCGATACCAAAGTCCAGTGTTTCGATTTGCTGCCAGCTAATATCGCTGTCCACCAATGATGGGGTACCGAACATAGGTGTTTTTATTTCCACTTCCATCCAGCCATGATGATTGACCATCTGACAATATGGATTTATACAGAGTGTTTGAAACAGATTGGTCACCAATACTACCCCATGAAGCTCTGAATTTACCGAAGCTTAAGATATTGTTAATAGGTGCCATAAACTTTTCATTGGTAAATACCCAGCCGGCAGAGAAAGAAGGGAACCACTTCCAACGCAGATGCTTTGGGAACTTGGATGAACCATCCCTACGTATATTTGCTTCAACGAAATATCTATCTTCAAAAGAATAGTTGAGACGGCCAAAAAAACCTAATTGTGCTTCCCAGTTCCGGTTTCCTTCAATAAATTGATCTCCGGATGCCAATGGGAATTGCGGATTTGTCAAATCAATCAGATTTGTTTTCCAACCTTTATATGAACTCCATTTATTGGTAACTCTGTTCATACCTGCCATAAACTTGAATGCATGTTGCTTTTCTGGACCCAGCAACAAGTTATAAGTGGTATAAATGTTGAAAGTATTGTTATCAATAGATTTACTGTTATTGCCTACCTGACTGGCACTTGGCCCGGAACTGTTATAGTATTTGTTCACAGGGAAGCGATATGCAGGCATACCACCGGTATCTACTCTCTCTCCTTGTTCGTTAACAAATACTTGACTGCCGTTTTCCATCCAGGCAGTGGGAGCATACCACATTTCACCCGCCTCATATTGCATTACGGATGAATTCGTTTCAGTAGTTTGTCTGTCATATGTATAGTCAAACTTGACATCCCAATTTTTGGTCAAATTCAGTGTGAAACCTAAATTAATATTGTAGTATTTATTTTGCAGATTATCCGTATTGGCAGCTGCCATTTCGTAGGTAGGTTCCTTCAACGGATTGCCATTTTCAGTCACTCCCATAGGCATTAGCGGACTCCAACGATAAAGATATAACCATGGGTCGGCAGTTGTATTTCCAATTCCCGGATAGCGTTTGTTACGATCTGAATAGATTGAGCTTGCCCTTACAGTAATATACTTATTGATTTCTGAAGTAACACTAACCGAAGCATTGTATCGTTTGAAGTCATCTTTCTTAGCCGTTTTTGACATACCGCTCTGATCCAGATAGCCTAATCCGATATTATAACTGGTCTTACCACTCTTACCATTAACAGACAAGTTATGAGTCATTGTCGGTGTCCAATTTTTAATCATGGCTTTAGCACCGTCATAAAGTCTGTATCCATATTTGTCTTTTCCGTCATAGAACCAGTCACGGCCATACACTACCGGATCATTCCATTTAACTTTTCCACCGTACAGGTTTTGCCATTCAATGGCCTTTTCCAGGCTTTCAGGACTAATACGCCAGAAACCGCCGGCTGGCATTGGCTCTCTTCTGTTTGTTTGTGCATCCAATGTATATTGTAATGCTTCTATACCGCCAATCTCAATTTTCTTAGCAGGGTCTTGCCAAGAAAAGTTATTCGAATAACTTATTTCAAATTTATCACTTTGTGCCCCTGATTTTGTGGTTATTAGGATTACACCAAACGCAGCTTTAGAACCATAGATAGAAGATGAAGCTGCATCTTTCAAAAACAGAAATAGATTGAACATCATTAGGATTTACCATCTGGATACTTGGGATTTCCACGTTGTCCAATAAGATGAGTGGTGTATTGTTTCCTGAAATAGAGCCAACCTGACCACGAATTTTAATCAAAGGATCTGATCCTACTTCACCGGTTGGTATTGTGATATTAACTCCTGCTACCGCACCTTGTAATCCACGACCAATATCAGCGATAGGACGACTGTCTAATGTCTTATTTACATCGACTGTTGCCACTGCTCCTGTCAGGTTAGCTTTCTTTTGTGTACCGTAACCTACCACTACTACTTCTTGCAGCAATTCACTATCTTCTTTCAGAATAATTTTCATAGTCCGGGCAGCTTTCACTTCTTGAGTCTGGTAGCCTATGTATGAAATCTTTAAGATAGCTCCTGGCTTTACAGTCAGCGTAAATTTACCATTAATATCCGTAATACCACCATTTGTGGTTCCTTTCTCTATAATACTGGCTCCAATAACCGGTTCACCGTTGGCATCTACAACCAAGCCGTTAATCGTTTGAGTTTGTAGTTGCTCTGTCACTTCCAAAGGGCTGTCGGAGGCAACCTGAGTAGCTAGTACATTTCCACTGTTCAAAAACAGCGTACCGATAGCTACTGCCATGAGGAGTTTGCTATGCGTTAATCCTCGTTTTTTGCGATCTTCATTCATAAAAGATTGATGATTTTGTTGTTAATCAAAATAATTTTCTCTAAATTTAGGGTAAGGGTAGTGAATTAGAAATAAACGGAATTATTTCTTCTATTAGGTAAGCTTCTGTTCCATAGGCGTTTCTTCTATTTATTAGGTTTGACTTATATAGTATCTCTATTTGTTTTTATTTACCGTTCCAAGAGAACTTAGTAATTCTGCTATCGGTTAAAAATTAAAATACACTAAATACTGTTACGATTTAGTCGGTCGTTTTAAGAGATAAACTCGTTATTAACAAAGGTGATGAAACGCAATTTCTTCGTTTCTTCTTAGCAAAGATATATTATAATTTAATATCAAGAACATTCCTTTGCATTTATTTAACTTTATATTTATAAGTTTGCAAATGAGAGATTGTTATACCCTCGCTAATATGTTTTATATACAAATTTTAAGGTTCTTCAATATTTAAAGAATGGAAGTCAATTAAACCATTCATTGGAGTTTCTTCAATAATATCCAGTTCAATATCAAACTCATTGGCAACTTCTCTTAAAATTTTGGCATAACTATAAGCCAATGATCCAACAACAAAACGGATTGGATAGTTCTTATAATCATATTGGCAAACATTCCTTATGAAGAAATTGCGTAAGTTAGTAGTTATTAGATCATATACATAATCATCGCTTGTGTAATCTGCCAGAAAATACGAAATAGTAGAGAGGAAACGATTAGGAAATGGACGATTATAAACAGATTCCATTACTTCATTTGGGCTAATACGAAACTTCTCAAAGAAATCGGCCATAATATCTTTGGGTGCTAAACCTTTTAATACGTCTGAAAGAAAATGCTTGCCCAGCACTGCCCCACTGCCTTCATCACCCAATATATACCCACCAGCTCTGACGTTTTTTACTATAATTTTCCCATTATAAAAACAAGAATTGGAACCTGTACCTAAAATACACGCAATTCCTGCTTCACATTTAAATAGACCACGGGCAGCCGCAAGTAAATCGCTTTCTACTTGAATCGGAGTTTTGAACTGTGCTACTAATGAGGCCCCCAATACATTCTTTTTTTCATAAGAAGTACAACCAGCACCATAATAATATACTTGCTCAAGCTTTCTTTTGAAAAAAGTCTCGGGTAAACCTAAACGCACACTTCGGCTGATCTCTCTTCGGGTTTGGAAGAAAGGATTAAGTCCCTCAGTAAAAACACGTTGTATCAGGTGATTGTCTTCAACTAAGGCCCACTCAGTTCTTGTTGAACCACTTTCTGCAATCAGTTTCATACGCAGTTAGATTTAGAATTGGATACAAATATATAGTTTTTTTTAATATACCAGTACAAAAACTTCCAAAACTTCATTTTATGGCTTTTTTCCCATACCGGGACTATTTCAGAACCATTCATTGATCAGATGTAGCCGGTTTTCAGAAAAAAGATTTGCTTATCATCCAGTATCTACCCGAAACACACCTGAAGATTACTTGCTCCGTAACTTCTCCAGCCAGAGGTACCTCTGGCTGGAGAAGTTACGGGGAAACTATGGAGCAGGTATGTCTCAGATATGGAACAGATAGAGTATAATAGTGTTGCAGCATACTTCCAAGTACGATTTTACTAAGTTCTCTTGGAACTTGGTAAACCTCTAAAAATAATAAGAGAGATAAAATATAAGTTAAACCTATAAATAAGAAAAAACGCCTATGGAAGAAAAACTTGTCTGACAGAAGAAATAGATCTGACTAACTATTTCTATCTGATTATCCTTACCCTAATTTTTGAGAGAACTATTTTATTTAACAACAAAATTATCAATCATTTATGAATGAAGATCGCAAAAAACGAGGATTAGCAAATAGCAAATTCTTCACAGCAGTAGCCATCAGTGCACTGTTTTTAGGAAGCGGTAATGCGATGGCTAACCAGGTTGCTTCGGATCATGTTTCAGAAGTAACAGAGCAGTTACAATCTATCAATGTTACAGGTTTGGTTGTAGATGCGGCAGGCGAGCCGGTTATCGGTGCCAGTGTGGTAGAAAAAGGGACAACTAATGGCATTGTTACTGACGTTGACGGAAAGTTTACTTTGAGTGTGAAGCCAGGAGCAATATTAAAAATATCATTCGTGGGTTATCAGCCCCAAGAAGTAAAGGCTACACCTACTATGAAAATCGTGTTGAAGGAAGATACGGAATTATTGGATGAAGTAGTAGTAGTTGGTTACGGTACACAAAAGAAAGCCAATTTAACAGGTGCAGTTACTACTGTGGACTTGAATAAAACGATGTCAGGCCGCCCTCAGCAAGATGTAACCAAAGCACTGCAAGGTGCGGTTCCTGGTTTGAGTATCACGACTGAAAATGGTGATATCAACGGGAGTGCTGCAATGCGTATTCGTGGTGTCGGTACGTTAAGTAATTCTGAAAAGAGTAATCCGTTGATTGTTGTGGATGGAGTCCCGATGGATGACATTTCTTTCTTGAATACACAGGATATTGAGAGTATCTCTGTACTGAAAGATGCTGCTTCTACCTCTATTTATGGTACACGTGCAGCTTTTGGTGTTATTTATTTTGATTAATACGAAAAGTGCTAAGCCGACGGAAAAGGTTACTATAAATTATAGTAATAATTTCGCGTGGGATCAAGCAACTTATCTTCCGAATTTCCCGGATGTTCCTACACAACTTCGTTCTGCGTTGGAGGCTAAGGCAAATGCCAACCAATATGAAGTGGAACTCTTTGGTATGTATTTTGATAAACTATTGCCTTATGCCGAAAAGTGGGCACAACAGAATGGAGGAAGAAAACTAAAATATGGTGAAATGAGACCGTATCAGAGTGACAGCAATGTGGGGGATTATAATATCATTGACGGAACTCCTTATTATTATGCAGACTGGGATGTGCAGAATATTTATTATAGTAAAAAGCAGCCCCTTCACAAAGCCATAATATATCTGTTCAGGGAAGTTCTGGTAAGACGAACTATTACCTTTCTTTTGGTTATGATGAGAAAGAGGGTATTATGAAAGTACGTCCCGATGAATTGAAGAAGTACAATGTTTCAGTGAATGTAACGACCAATTTATATGATTGGTTGCAAGTAGGTGCACGTGTCAATTACTCTCGTAAGGCTTATCAGCGTCCTGACATTTACAGTAGTACTTATCAGACCCTTTGGCGTTGGGGTTCTTTCTTCATTCCTTCAGGTACCATTGATGGTTATGATACTCGTCTTATGTCTATGCGTAAGCAAGCATCCGACCGCAAGGAAATAACTGACCTTACCCGTTTGAATGGATTCTTGAAAGCAGAAATAGTAAAAGGACTTACTTTGAATGCTGATTTCACTTATGCAATTCAGAACTTGAACAGTGGCTCTGAAGACTTCTCGGTCTATGGTATTGACTGGTCGGGAATGCCTACTCCTAAATATATTGTTACCAAAAGTAACTCAGCAATCTGGCGTGATAATTCCAAGCAGAATACTTGGACTTTGAATGCATATGCTAACTATGCCAAGACTTTTGCAAAGAGCCATAATTTGAATGTAATGGTCGGAGCTAATGCAGAAGAAGTGGATTATACTTATTTATATGGATATCGTAAAGGATTGTATGATGAAGCATATCCCGAATTGAACCTAGCAAGCCAAGATGGACAACAAATAAATTGGTCGCACACTTCTCGTGCTTCGGCCGGTTACTTCGGACGTATTAATTATGATTATAAGGGTATTTACCTGTTAGAAGTGAATGGACGTTATGATGGTTCTTCCAGATTCCCGCATAATGATAAATGGGCATTCTTCCCTTCTGCTTCTATCGGATATCGCTTCTCGGAAGAGGCTTATTTTTACCATTGAAGAAAGTGATTAGTAATGCTAAGTTACGTGCATCCTATGGTGAAATCGGAAATGAAGCCATTGGAGATTATATGTTTGAAGCATTGATCAGCCAACGAGAAAATACATCATCTACAGGATATATTTATTGGGTGGATGGCAATGGAGCCAATGCTAACAGATTGACTCAATACAATATGCCTAAACTGGTATCGAAGTCTCTTACCTGGGAACGTATCCGCACTACTGACATTGGTTTGGACTTAGGTTTCCTGAATAATGAACTAACCGTAGGTTTTGACTGGTATCAACGTGAAAACCGTGATATGCTTGCTCCAGCTCAATGTTTTGCCGAACAGTGTAGGTGCCACTGCTCCTTACGATAACGCAGGTACACTGCGTACTCGTGGATGGGAGTTGAACCTCGACTGGCATCATAAATTCGGTGAATTTAATGTGTATGCTAACTTCAATCTTAGTGATTCAAAGACAAAAGTAACGAAGTGGAATAATGATACTAAGTTGCTCAGTTCTTACTATTCGGGCAAGAATTATGGTGATATCTGGGGTTTCGAAACAGATCGTTATTTTGAAGAATCTGACTTTACTGGTCAGAATGCAGATGGTTCATGGAACTACAAGCCGGGTATTGCTGGTCAATCTGCACTTGAGCGTGCTCCGTTCCATTATGGTCCTGGTGATATTAAGTTCAAAGATTTGGATGGCAGTGGCGCGATTGACGGTGGAAAAGGAACCGCTGATGATCATGGTGACTTGAAGATTATCGGTAATTCACTCCCTCGTTACGAATATAGCTTCCACCTGGGTGGTAACTGGAAAGGCATTGACTTAGATTTATTCTTCCAAGGTGTGGGAAAACGTTCTGATTGGACTATTTCTTCTTTGAATTTCCCGATGATGCGTGCAGCTGACTTGGCTATCTACGATAATCAAAAAAGTTTCAATAGAGTATTCTATACTGATGATTGGAAAACGATTACCGGTTATGATATTGACCAGAGTAATACTTATCCTCGTTTATATCCGGGAAATGAAGCCAAAGGTACTGTGTCAGGTATTGCAAACGGTTCCAATAACTATTATCCGCAATCTCGTTACTTGACTGATATGTCTTATCTTCGTTTAAAGAACGTAACTGTTGGCTATACTTTACCGAAGGAGTGGACCCGTAAAGCTTTCATCGAAAAGGCACGTATCTACTTTAGTGGTAGTAACCTCTTCTTGCTCTACAAGGGCAGTGATCTTCCTGTTGATCCGGAAATCAGTACTGGTGATGGCCTTACCTATGGAGGCTGGGGACGTACAACTCCTATCACTCGTACCTTCTCATTCGGTATTCAGGTAACCTTATAATAACTATTAAACAATAAGAATGATGAAAAAGCTATTCATATACGGAACAATGGCACTGATGGCCTTGACAAGTTGTAATGACTTTCTCGACAAAGCACCTTTGGATGCCTTTACCAATACTCCTGCATATTGGAGTAATACGAGTAACCTTGACAACCAATGCAATACATTCTATAACAACTATTCGGGTTATGGAAATGGCAGCGGTGGCGGATGGTTTTATTTCAAAACACTGAGTGATGATCAGGTAGACTATCAGTCGACAGTCTGGACTTATACAAGTGTAGTAGCCACTTCTACAAATTGGTCCGATCCTTTCACAGAAATTCGTCGTGCCAATTATATTATTGAAGGACTGCAAACTTCTTCTCTTGATGATGCTGTTAAGGCTAATTATGAAGGTCTGGCACGTTTGAACCGTGCATGGGAATATTATCAATTGGTTCGCATGTATGGTGACGTACAGTGGATTACTACAGTTGTGGATCCGGCAGACAAGGATGTGGTTTACGGACCACGTACGGATCGCGATATTGTAATGGACAATGTCCTTGAAGATCTGAACTATGCTACGACTACAATTACGGGCACTAACAAACAACGCTTTAGTGCTGACATGGCGTTGGCAATGAAAGCTGATATCACATTGTATGAAGGTACCTACTGTAAGTATCGTAATGCAAGTGACAATGCCGGTAAAGCTGCTGACAACACTCGCGCTGAGAAGTACTTGCGTGAATGTGTGGCTGCTTGTGAAGCATTGATGACTAAGGGATACTCATTGAATCCGAGTTATAAGGGAAACTATAATTCAATATCGCTTAGTTCTAATCCTGAAATGATTTTCTACAAGCCTTATTCTCAAAATGTTTTCATGCATTCTACCATTGACTATACTGTTAATACAAGTGGTACTAGCGGTATGACCAAAAATGCTTTCGATAATTACTTGTTCCTTGATGGTAAGCCCAAAGCAACCACTACAATGGATACCAATGATGCCGCAGTAAAAGATGCAGATGGTAAGTATAATCTTGAGTCTGTGCTTGCTGTTCGCGATAAGCGATTGGCGGCTACTCTCGATCCTGTGTTATGCTTCAAGGGTAGTGCTTATAGTCGTGCCGGAGTTGCAGGGTTCACTTCTACTACCGGTTATGGTATCGCTAAATATGATAATCCGGAGGAGTTGGCAGTAAGTGACCGTAACAGTGTCAACAAGCAATATACTGACTGTCCGCTTTTCTGGCTGTCTGTTGTCTATCTGAACTTCGCTGAGGCTAAGGCAGAACTTGGAACATTGACGCAAGCTGATCTTGACAAGTCCATTAATAAGTTGCAAGAGCGTGCCGGGTTACCCGGTATGACCACTCAACCGGAAGCTGATCCAGCTAACAATATGGGAGTTAGCAATTTGATATGGGAGATCCGCCGTTGTCGTCGTTGTGAGTTGATGTGTGATAACTGGACTCGTTATTGGGATTTAATTCGTTGGCATAAACTTGATTTACTTGATTCCTCCAAAAATCCTACGATCTATCTTGGAGCTAACATGAAGAATGTGGAGAATCCGGAAGTCGATGTGAATAATGATGGATATATGATTGGTTCTAACACTCTTAACCAGCCACGTACCTACGAACCAAAGCACTATTTCTATCCGATACCTACAACTCAGCTGACTTTGAATACGAATATGGAACAGAATCCGTTCTGGAAATAAGGTGAGATTGTTAATGGTGTAACTGAAAGAGGTTGAATTCTATTTACTTAGAGTTCAACCTCTTTTCTTGCTGTGATATAGGGGGATGGTTGGATATCATAAAATATTTTCTATCTTTGTAAAAAGCTGTCTGTTAGTAAAATAATAATTTTGTCATTAGAAGTATGCTTAAATTAAGAATGTTATCACAGGGAATTGCAGGACCACGGTTTGAAAGGCCGGAGGAGGTTGTTGAATGGATGGGTGCTATGCAGGCGCAAGAGATCAGGGCGGCTAAGTGGGCAGTCGGGTTGCGTATAGCGAAACCTTCGTTGACGGCTGTTCAGGAGGCATTGGATTCAGGGCGGATTTTGCGTACTCATGTGATGCGTCCTACGTGGCATTATATTCCGGGAAAGGATATAAAATGGATGGCTGAATTGTCTGCTAAGAGTATGTTGTCAAAGTTCAGCTTTTATGCAAAGCATCATGGCCTAACAAAAGAGGATTGTTTGCTGTACAAGCCCCAAATAGAAGAAATTCTGACCGGACAACATCTGACGTGCCAGGAAGCTCTTGAACAGCTTCAGTTGAAAGGTATAACTCTCAGTGAACCCATCGTTAAAATGCATCTAAGTTTTTTTTGGTGAGGCGGACGGAACAATATGTAGTGGCATTGAGAAGAATGGGAAACACACATATGCATTGACCTGTGAAAGAATTCCGGATGCAATAGAGCTATCTCGTGAAGAGGCTCTTGCTGAGCTTACCCGGAGATACTTCAGAAGTCATGGCCCGGCAACACTGGAAGATTTTGTGTGGTGGTCTGCATTGAACATACGTGAAGCACGTGGTGCCATAGCGTCACTTGGGCAGGAAATTATAACAGAACGATATAATGACAGGGAAATGATGATACATATCTCTTCACCCGGACTAACCGGGGAGGTGGAAGTTGATGAAAAAAGTATTCTCCAGTTTCTTCCGCCGTTTGATGAATATCTGGTGAGTTATAAAAACCGCTTTGACTGTATAAAGGAATCGCACGCTCAGTATGCCTATAATAATTTTGGTATATTCCAACCCGTTATTCTTCATCAAGGCCGTATTACTGGAAATTGGCGTAAGGCTTCAAAGAAAGGAGTTTTTGATACATCTTTTTTCCCTGGGTGCAGGCCTGCTGCGAAGAAGCTTATCGAAAAAGCTATAAAGGAGTGTTTATTGTTCCATGAAAGGTGATTTCTTTTTTTAGGATAATATGAAAAAAGAGGTTATCTCGTTTCCGGGATAACCTCTTTTGGGGTTTGCAACCATTTCTCCAATGGTTCTATTTTTATTGGTAATGTTTAGAGAGCATTCTCTTTTACCAAATATTCTGCAATTTGTACTGCGTTCAGTGCAGCACCTTTCTTGATCTGGTCACCCACAATCCAGAAAGTCAGACCATTTTCATTAGCCAGATCCTTACGGATACGACCTACATAAACAGGATCTTTGCCTGCAAGGAACAGAGGCATTGGATATTCCTTTTCGGCTGGATTATCCTGCAGTACTAAGCCATCACCTTTTGCAAAAGCTTCACGAGCTTCTTCCACTGAAATAGGACGTTCTGTTTCTACCCAAATGCTTTCAGAGTGAGAGCGAAGAGCAGGAACGCGTACGCAAGTTGCACTTACTTTAATGTCGGAGTGCATAATCTTACGGGTCTCGTGGAACATCTTCATTTCTTCTTTAGTATATCCATTATCAGTGAATACGTCAATCTGAGGAATGAGGTTGAATGCCAACTGGTATGCAAACTTTTCAACAGTAACAGATTCACCTGCTAACACCTGGCGGTATTGTGTGTACAATTCATCCATAGCGGCAGCACCTGCACCGCTGGCAGCCTGATACGTAGAAACGTGTACAGTCTTTATGTGAGAAAGCTGTTCGATGGCTTTCAGTGCCACTACCATCTGTATAGTGGTACAGTTAGGGTTGGCGATGATGCCGCGTGGACGATCTTTTGCGTCGGCAGCATTTACCTCGGGAACTACCAAAGGTATGTCATTGTCCATACGGAAAGCACTGGAGTTATCGATCATCACGGCACCATGTTTGGTGATGGTCTCGGCATACTCTTTAGAGGTACCAGCGCCTGCGGAAGTGAAAGCGATATCAACCCCTTTAAAGTCATCGTTGTGTTGCAAGAGTTTTACCTCGATCTGTTTACCGCGGAATGTGTATTTTGTTCCGGCACTGCGTTTAGAACCGAACAACACTAACTCATCCAACGGGAAATTCCTTTCATCGAGCACACGCAGGAACTCCTGTCCCACGGCTCCGCTTGCTCCAACAATAGCTACTTTCATTTTCTTCTGTTTTTTATTAAGTTTATAAAAATGTTCTTCTACCTTAAAAACGATAGAATTGGCTGCAAATTTATAACAATTTGCTGTATGACAACGTATAAAATGAAAACTTTTTTGTTATTTTGCAACGTAAACCTAAAACTTGAAGCCCATGGACTTATTTGACTTCAGTCTAAAACTTCCGATTACTGATCCTACATGGATATTCCTCCTTGTATTGCTTATCATATTGTTTGCTCCCATTTTGTTGAATAGATTGCGTATTCCACATATCATCGGTATGATATTGGCGGGATTGGTAATTGGTGAGCATGGATTTAATATTCTGGCGCGGGATAGTAGTTTTGAACTGTTTGGTAAAGTTGGTTTATACTATATAATGTTTTTGGCTGGTCTGGAAATGAATATGGCGGATTTCAAGCAGAATCGGGGGAAGGCTGTAATGCTGGGATTATTAGCTTTTATTATTCCAATCATGATCGGTTTGGTGGTGAATATGACCTTCTTGAAGTATAGTTTGATCACTTCAGTCCTGTTGGCAAGTATGTATGCTTCACATACTCTGGTGGCATATCCTATCGTGATTCGATATGGCGTTTCCCGACATCGTAGTGTAAGTATTGCAGTGGGAGGTACGGCGGTGACTGATACCCTTACGCTGTTGGTTTTGGCTGTGGTAGGTGGTATGTTTAAGGGGGAATCCGGTGGACTGTTCTGGGTATGGCTGGTTATTAAAGTAGTTTTTCTGGGTGGATTGATTATGTACTTCTTCCCTCGCATTGGGGCGCAGGTTCTTCCGCAGATACGATGATAATGTGATGCAATTCATTTTCGTGCTTGCCATGGTATTCTTGGGGGCAGGCTTAATGGAATTTGTAGGGATGGAAGGTATTCTCGGAGCTTTCCTTGCCGGCTTGGTATTGAACCGGCTTATTCCGCATGTTTCTCCATTGATGAATCACCGGAGTTTGTGGGTAATGCACTTTTTATTCCTTACTTCCTGATCGGTGTGGGAATGCTGATTGACCTACATGTGATTTTTTGGTCATGGTGATGCATTGAAGGTGGCTGGAGTAATGATTGCTGTTGCTTTGACTGGTAAATGGATTGCTTGTTGGCTGACGCAGAAGATATATAAAATGGGGGCTATTGAGCGGGAATTGATGTACGGCTTGAGCAATGCCCAGCTGCTGCGGCTACATTGGCTGCTGTACTGGTCGGATATAATATAATTTTGCCTAATGGTGAAAGACTGCTGAATGACGATGTCCTGAATTGTACTGTATTGTTAATCCTCGTGACCTGTGTGGTAAGTTCATTTATTACTGAACGTGCTGCCCGTAAGATCGCTATCGATGAGGCCCATCTGGAGGATGAAAAACGTCCGGTAGAGCTGGAAAAGATTTTAATACCGGTTGCCAATCCCGATACGATTGAAGATTTGGTGAGTCTGTCCTTGTTGATACGTGATCCTAAACAGAAAGATAATCTGGTGGCATTGAACGTGATTAATGATAATAATGCATCGGAAGCTCTGGAACTTCGCGGAAAACGTTATCTGGAGAAGGCGGCCATGATAACGGCATCGGTGGATGTGCCGCTAAAACAAATCAGCCGTTATGACTTGAATATTGCTTCAGGTATCATTCATACGGCAAAAGAGCATGGGGTGACGGATGTGATCATTGGTTTGCACCGTAAAGTTAATATTGTGGATTCCTTCTTTGGTATGTTGGCGGAGAACCTGTTGAAAGGTTTGCACCGGGAAGTGATGATTGCAAAGTTCCTGATGCCGATTAATACTATACGGAGAATTAATATTGCTGTTCCGCCGAAAGCAGAATATGAAGCGGGTTTCCAGAAGTGGGTAGAACATTTCTGCCGTATGGGAAGTACATTGGGATGCCGGGTACACTTCTTCGCTAATGAAGAAACTACTACGCTCTTACAAATACTGGTAAAGAAGAGGTTTAGTTCGACAATGACTGATTTCTCCCGTTTGGATGATTGGGGGGATTTACTGTTGTTGACCGGACAAGTGAATTATGATCACTTACTGGTGATTATCAGTGCCCGCCGTGGTTCTATTTCTTATGATCCTGCATTCGAAAGACTTCCTGCCCAGTTAGGAAAGTATTTTGCCAACAATAGTTTGATAGTGCTCTATCCGGATCAGTTGGGTGAACCGCAAGATATGCTGTCTTTCTCTAATCCACGTGGTAATAATGAAGATCAGCATTATGAAAAGGTAGGCAAATGGTTCTATAAATGGTTCAAGAAGAGTAATTAGTGATTAGCAACAAAGTGATAAGTGATTAGTAAGGATGGAAGATTGGAGACAGAGGACACGGCTCTTATTGGGTGAGGAGAAGATGGGACGTTTGCAGCAGGCACACGTGCTTGTAGTGGGTCTTGGTGGAGTAGGAGCGTATGCAGCGGAGATGATTTGTCGTGCCGGAGTGGGACGCATGACGATTGTGGATGCGGATACAGTGCAGCCTACGAATATCAATCGTCAGCTTCCGGCCTTGCATTCTACATTGGAAATGAGCAAGGCGGAAATCTTGGAGAAACGTTTCCGGGATATTAATCCGGAAATAGAATTGACGGTGTTGCCGGTATTCCTGAAAGATGAGAATATTCCCGAACTGCTGGATGCAGCATCCTATGATTTTGTAGTGGATGCCATTGATACGCTGGCTCCGAAATGTCATTTGATTGCAGAAACTTTAAAGCGACATATTAAGATTGTTTCCAGTATGGGAGCCGGAGCAAAGAGTGATATCACCCAGGTCCGCTTTGCCGACATATGGGATACCTATCATTGCGGACTGAGCAAGGCAGTCAGAAAACGACTTCAGAAAATGGGAATCAAGCGTAAATTACCGGTAGTATTCAGTACGGAGCAGGCAGATTCGAAAGCTGTACTGCTGACAGAAGATGAAATGAATAAGAAATCAACATGCGGAACAATCAGCTATATGCCGGCGGTATTTGGATGCTATCTGGCGGAGTATGTGTTGAAGAGATTATGATCAGCAAGCGCAATCTTTTGCCACCTTATTGGCAAGATGTTGCCACCGTATTGGCAGAACTTTGCCAGCAGTGTGGCAGAACTTTGCCAACAGTGTGGCAGAACTTTGCCAACAGTGTGGCAAAAGTTTGCCAATGCGATGGCAAAGAATTAGTACTTAGGTAATCATTCATTAGACAAAAATGAAGCATATATGATACAATTACAAGGAATAACCAAGAGTTTCGGTAGCCTGCAAGTATTGCGGGGGATCGACTTGAATATAGATAAGGGCGAGATTGTTAGTATTGTTGGTCCGAGTGGAGCGGGAAAGACTACTTTACTTCAAATTATGGGAACATTGGATGCCCCTGATAGCGGAACGGTAACTATCGACGGTACTTTGGTCAGCCGGATGAAAGAAAAGGAGTTATCCGCTTTTCGTAATAAGCATATCGGATTTGTATTTCAGTTTCACCAGCTTTTACCGGAATTCACAGCATTGGAAAATGTGATGATACCTGCATTTATTGCCGGTGTGGGGCAGAAAGAAGCTACTGCATCTGCATTGGAACTGTTGGAGTTTATGGGATTGGCGGATCGTGCCGGGCATAAACCCAATGAACTTTCCGGCGGAGAAAAACAACGTGTAGCTGTAGCCCGCGCCCTTATTAATCATCCCGCTGTGGTATTGGCCGACGAACCTTCGGGTAGCCTGGATACTCATAATAAGGAAGAATTGCATCAGCTGTTTTTTGACCTTCGCAACCGTTTCGGGCAGACATTCGTCATTGTCACCCACGATGAAGGACTGGCGCAGATTACGGATCGTACGGTGCATATGGTGGATGGTGAAATCAGTAATGAATAATAGCAATGAAGATACGCATCGTAATTCTCTTGTCTTCCATCACCTTGCTGCTGATATTTTCCTTTCAAGGCATAGGAATGTATCACGCTTATAAAAGTCAGGTAAGTAGAACGAAATACTTTTTTAGTGATTGTTTTGAACGAGCATTCATCGAAGCAATGGATGGACAAGTTAATTCATTGCCTTTGGCAGACGGGACTTATACGCACCTTATTTATGCCCCTTGCCGGTTGAGAAGTGTCAGTGAGGAGGTGAATGGTCTTCTTTTTTATGGTGCGCAGCAGACATCCGCTATCCTGCAAAAGATATATCATATGGATGAGCTTCCCTTAGCTGTGTTGGATAGTATCTTATCCTGCAAATTGCAGCAGAAGCAGCTGGAAGGGACGCTTACTCTTCGTAAGTTCAATGCCGGCACAGGGGAAACATTGGAAATGACGTCCTCCCACATTCCTGTCGGTAGCAATGTGTTTGTTTCCAAACAAGCTTTTCTGTATAAAGAAAAAAGGGATAGCCGTGCAGGCTTACTTTGATGCAACTTTCTTGGGAGGAACCCGCGAACTGCTGGCGTTTTTCATCGTGACGCTTCTTTCTGTGGCGATAGTGATGTTTGCTTTCGTCAGGCAGATGCAATATATCATTCGGCAGCGGCAGAGCATTAAAGAGCAACGTGAGAACTATTGTGCCTTGGCCGAAAAAATAGAGCTGCCTGTCACTGAGATGTTGTTCAGGATTCCGATTTCGGACTGGAAAAGGATAGAGGAACGCAGTGCCTCTCTTTTTGGCGAAACAGAGCAAATCTTATCTAAAGCAAAAGTTGAAGAGCAGAGTTTGCGGAAAAGAAAGTTCCTGTGGAATATGTTTTCTTTTATAAAGCTTGCCCGCGGTAGTCTGTTGCTGGTGTTGCTATGGGCAGGATATCTGTATTGGGATAATTTGGACAGAGTAAAATATGGACTGAGTGTTCACTTTGGAAATGCCTTTTATAAAGAAGTAAAGCACAGAGCGGACTTGGCTGTTAGTGCCAGTGGAGGGGAAATTAAGAATCCGGCTGATACTGTTTCTTATTCTCCTTATTATCAAAGACAAGCGAAAGCAATCTTTGATTTCATGGAAGAGAGCAGGATACCTATGTATTGGCGTTCTATATCGATCCAGCGCGATTATTACGGATATGCTGAAAATCAGTATTTGACTATTGCTTATGTGTTGCAGGACGCTATAAACCGGTACAGTAAGGTAGCAGTTCCTTTCTCTTTGCACTATTTGGACTCTTTATGTCAGGAGTCGTTTGGGCATCTTTTTGAGACTGGTATTCGTGTGCTTCGTTATCCTTCCAAGGAGGTGATGGATTATACGGGAAAGCCTTCTCCAAGTATCTGGGATATGAGGACAGACTTGATTCCTTTGGACAGGGATAGCACTGTGGTTGTTGAGGGGGTGATGTATGCTCCTTGTCGCATGATCCTCGCTTCTATTTGGTATCAGCTGCTGCCATTAGGCTTATTGTTCATATTCATTTGCGTCTGTTTTTTCTTTTTCTGTTACGCATTCTTCAGACACAACGTCGCTTGAAACAGTTTCAGAAAGACTTTACTTACTCCATGATACACGATATGAAGTCTCCGTTGCAATCTGTGATGATGGGGGCGCATGTTTTGTCGGGTGGCAAGTTGACAGGCAAGCCAGAGAAGGTGGAGAAGTATCGCCGGGTAATGACGGACGAGTGCGAACATCTACTGATGCTCTCCAATCGTGTAGTGATGCTGACACAATTGGACCGCGGTGAACTGGAACTGCACAAGGAAGAAGTGCTATTGAAGCCCTTGTTGGGTGATATAGCGGAGAAGTTTCGGTTGAAGGCAGTGAAACAAGTTCTTTTTTGAGAGATAAATTGTAAAGAAGGATGCACTGTGTATGCCGATGCTTTTTGCCTGCGAGAGGTGCTTTCCAATTTGGTGGACAATGCCATCAAGTACTCTAATGAAGCGGTCATGATAACTCTCTCGGGCGAAAAAACAGATGACAGCGCTACAGTCAGGGTGCGTGATAATGGAATTGGCATTCCCCTTCGGGAGCAGCATAAGATATTCGACAAGTTTGAGAGAGTATCTTCTAATAGCCGTAAGATAGCAGCATCGGGTTTCGGGCTGGGACTGAATTATGTATTGCAGGTGGTGAATGCTCACGGTGGCATGGTAAAGGTGGAAAGCATAGAAGGAAGTTACAGTGAATTTATAATACACTTTCCATCGTTTAAAAATGTATGAGGTATGCTGCTTTACTCAAAGCAAACATAGTGGCTGATTCTCTCCAAATCAGCTTCTGTGAATTCTTCATAAAGCGCAAAAGGTTTCAGACTCGTTAGCGTACCTTTCTTTTTACGGTATTCCACTATTGCTTTGGCTTGGTAGAAGTTGATATAAGGATGGGTGCGTAACCGGTCTACGCTGCTCCGGTTCAGGTTGATGCGATGAATGCCTGTCGGCTCGATGCTGAACCAAGCTTGTAATTGCCGGGTGTCGAGGTGAATATCCTTTAACTGTTCTATCTGATAGAACCCACCCAGCTGTTGTCTGTAACCTACAATCAGGCGGGCTATGCCGCTTCCGATGCCGGGTATCTTCTTTAGTTCAGTGGTGTCGGCAAGGTTCAGATCAATCACTGTGCCCGATGCATACTTCATGTTTTCTGCCTGTATAGGTTGAGGAATGTATAACTGGGGTGTATTGTGTGCCGTATCTTCCGGAGCAATATATATATAAGGTGAAAGAACAGAATATTGCTCCTCCGTCATGCCATATATTTTCTTGAAATCTTCTACTTTCCGGAATTTGCCGCCTTTGGAACGGTAGTGCAGGATGTTTTTAACCATCCAGGCAGGCAAACCTAAATGCCGGAACGCTATTGAATCTGTTCTGTTAGGATCGAAAGGTGCCAGAGCTATAGGGGCATTCTCTTCTTTTCGTCCATGAGATGCGTATTGTTTCTTCCGTGGTTCTTTCTTTTCTTCCAGTGAAGCCATGAATTGTTCATATTCCTGCCGGGCAGCAATTTGTTCTGCTATATCAGCCGGAGAGGCGTCGCCTCTATGTTGCCAGGCAGATATAAGATACCCGGAGAGAAGGACGATGCCAATGACTGCAATGAGTGTCAGTATGCCTCGTCTTTCTCCCCGGGAGAAGTAAAAGAAATCTTTAAATAGGTTCGGCATCTTCTACAAGTTCAGGAAACCCAATTCTTTGATGAAGATGAGTGAAATCGCTATCGGAGCTATAAACTTCAATATGAATATCAGCAATTTGTAGAACGTTACTTTCAGTGTTCCGTTATTGCTTATCTCTTCCCAGACTATCTTCTTGTTCAGATACCAGCCGGTGAAGATGGAGATGCATAGTCCACCTAACGGCAACATGATCTTAGCTGTGACAAAGTCGAACAGGTCGAATAAATTCAAGCCAAATATAGTATAACCCTTGCCTACACCGAGTGACAGTGAACATAAAATACCTAAGAAGATGCAACCGCCTGTAACAAAACTTGCTGCACGTTTCCGGCTCAGATGGAATTCCTCGTGCAGGTAGGCTGTTACCACTTCGTGCATAGAGATGGTGGAAGTCAGCGCCGCAACTGCCAAAAGAACATAAAACATGACTGAGAATATATAAGCTAATAGAGGTACTCCGCTAAATGCTTGTTGAAATACATTGGGCAGTGTAATGAAGATAAGGCTCGGACCTGCATCCGGCTGGATACCTACCGAAAATGCAGCGGGGAAGATGATAAGTCCTGCCAAAATAGCGACAAATGTATCAATGATACTAACACTAAAAGCTGTTTTTGTCAGATTCGTATCTTTTTTGAAATAAGATGCATAGGTACAAAGGCACCCCATTCCCAAACTTAGTGAGAAGAAAGCCTGCCCCATAGCGCTTAAGAACACATTGGCATTCACCTTATCCCATTCCGGTTTCAAGAGAAACTCGAGACCGGCACCTGAACCCGGCAATGCAATGGAACAACCTGCCAATATAATCAACAGGATAAATAACATCGGCATCATAATTTTGGCAGACTTCTCGATGCCTTTTTCCACCCCTTTTACGATGATAAAATGAGTGGCAAGAAGAAAGAGTACCAGCCAGATAACCGGACGCCAGGGATTAGAAGAAAATGAATTGAATGTATTGATGTAATCGGCTGACGTTTTTTCGGCAAAGTTATCGGTAACAGCTTCACCTATGAATTCCAGTGTCCAACCGGCTACCACAGAGTAATAACTCAAAATCAGGAACCCTGCTAATACACCCATGCGTCCTACCCAGCGCCATTGTGTACCCGGTGCCAGCTTTTGGTAAGCTCCTGCTGTATTGGCACGTGAGTGTGTCGCCCGATAAGGAATTCGGATACCATGATAGGGATTCCTAAAATAAGTACGCATGCTAAGTAAATGAGAATAAACGCAGCACCGCCATGATTGCCAGTTTCGTAGGGAAACCGCCAGATGTTACCCAGACCGACTGCGGAACCTGCCGAAGCAAGTATGACGCCTAATTTGCTCCCAAAATTGGCTCTGTCATTTTTAGTCATAAAAAGTGGATTTTTCTTTCATTTCGTTATTATTCTCTACTAGAACATGCAAATATAGAAAATGTTCTGTACTTTTGCACACAAATCGTTCATAAATTGAGATATGCTATACTATATTAAAAAATATCCGGTATCATTGCTAATTATACTGACAGTGATTTATCTGTCGTTCTTTAAACCGCCAACAACGGAATTAAACCGAATACCGAATGTTGATAAAATTGTACATATCTGTATGTATTTAGGTATGTCAGGTATGTTGTGGCTGGAATTTCTGCGGGCACACCGTAGAAATGGGATTCTCCTTTGTGGCATGCATGGGTAGGGGCATTTGTATGCCCCGTATTATTCAGTGGAATGGTGGAGTTATTGCAGGAATATTGCACAACTTATCGCGGAGGCGATTGGCTGGACTTTGTCGCGAATACAACTGGAGCACTGATTGCTTCGCTGATAGGATACTTTGTGTTACGTCCGCGAATGGCGAAGAAATAATAATGGTGATTGACTATAAATAATCAATCACCGTACTTAGTTTAATTCCGTTCGATCCTTTGATAAGGATTGTTTTTCCATGAGGCTTACTTTTCTGTAAAACTTCGATGACCGCCGGGGCATCCGGATAGGTCGGAAAGTTATGCTTTGCGGCAGCGAACTGGTCTCCTACCAGCATTACATCCTTGAAACCACATTCCGTCAGGAAGTCTGCAATCTTCTGATGTTCTTCCGGACTATCCTTTCCCAATTCCCTCATATCTCCTAATATCAACATTTTATTTTCAACTTCCATATTACGGAAGTTGCTGATGGAAGCCTGCATGCTGGTGGGGTTGGCGTTGTATGCATCAATAATCAGCGTATTATCTGCGGTTTGTTTCAACTGCGAACGATTATTCTGTGGAGCATATTCAGCTAAAGCAATATCTATTTTTCCCGGTTCCACATCAAAGAAACGACCGATGGTAATAGCAGCCAACGCATTCGGGAAGTTATATTCACCAATTAGTTGTGTCTTCACTTCATGGTGTTCATCGTCTTTGCCCGCTTTCCATTCAAAAGTGAGATAAGGAGAATTGCCGGTCACGTGCCCGCTGATGTATAGCCCGTCTTCGCTTCCGTAAGAAATCAGGTTTAATCCTACGGCAATCTCTTTCAGATATGCGTTGTCGTGATGAATGAAGACTGTAGAGTTTTTCCGCTCGCGGAGGTAATCATACAATTCACCTTTGGTTTTGATGACTCCTTCGAAAGAACCGAAACCTTCCAGATGCGCCTTGCCTACATTGGTGATGATACCATAATTCGGTTCGGCTATATCTACTAATTCTTTGATGTCTCCCGGATGGCTGGCGCCCATTTCTATGATGCCGAGTTCATGTTCCGGTTTCAGGCGCAGCAAGGTGAGGGGGACGCCGATATGGTTATTCAAATTCCCCAGTGTATAAAGTATATTATATTTCTGCAATAGGACGGCAGCCATTAATTCTTTGGTGGTGGTTTTCCCATTGGTGCCCGTGATGCCGATGAGGCGTGTGCCCAGTTGACGGCGATGGTAATTGGCAAGTTGTTGCAGCGTATGCAGGCAATTGTCTACTAGTATATAATGTGAATCGCCTGCCGGGGCGTATTCGGGTTCGTCTACTACTGCGTATGCACTTCCTGATTCCAATGCTTTGGCGGCAAAGGCATTTCCGTTGAAACTATCGCCTTTCAGGGCAATGAATAAAGAACCTTCAGGACAGTTGCGGCTGTCGGTTGTCACGCTGGTGCATTCCAGATATATCTTGTAAAGGGTGGTGATATCCATAACTATCTCCTTTTTGAAACGTTGTTATATTCTGTTGTCTAAAAAACGTTGCAAAGATAGATATTCTCCGTTACGGTGGTACGCTTGCAGTGAAAATGTTTTTTATTCCTTCAACGGTAAAGTCAGGATAAAGCGGCAACCTGTTGTGTAGGTTGAGTCTACAATGAGGGTGCCTCCCATCTTTTCGGCAATCATGCGACTGATGGACAAACCTAATCCTGTGCCGGGAACAAATGAATCCAGTTTGGTGAAACGTTCAAACACAGTTTCTTGCTTATCTGCCGGGATGCCGATACCCGTATCGGTTATACTGAACAGGATTATCTTCTCCTCTTCGCGGATATGGTAGGTGAGGGTGATACTGCCTTCCCGTGTGAATTTTGCCGCATTTTGCAGAAGATTCATTAATATCTGCGAAATACGGTCGGGATTTGTTTGCATGGTAAAGTTCTCCCGTTCGGGGGTGAATATCAGTTGTACATCCGGTTTTAGCTTGAAGCGCACCTGGTCTATGCAGGTTTGGCAGACCCCTGTGATATCTGCAATGGTCTGTGCAGGTATATCCCGTTCACCGTCCAAATAGGAAAGGTCGAGCACGTCATTGACGAGTTGCAGAAGGTTGGTGCTGTTCTGCTCAATGATATGGGCATACTCTTTCGTATCGTCGCTATCGCTGAAATAACTGCTGAGAATCTGTGAGAAGCCTACGATGGAATTGAGCGGTGTACGTATCTCGTGGCTCATATTCTGAATGAATTCCGACTTCATGCGGCTGCCGTCTTCTGCCTGCTCTTTGGCGTATTTCAGTTCTTTCTGAGAGAGCAGAGCAATTCATCGTTTTTTCGCTGAGTTGCTTCTGTGATATGCGTAGCCGCCCATTGAGGAGGTGTTCGCGGTAAAAGATGATAAAACCGAGAGTTAGTAATGCAATCAGGAAAATGATGATGCGTTGCTTGTTCGCCAAATCGCGTTGCTGCATTTGTTGTTGCAGTTCGCTCTTTTCCAGATTCAGCCGCTCTACACCCAGCATGGCAGCAAACTCTCCTGCCGTGATATTTTCGTTGCTTATTTGGGCTGAGTCGTTCAGCATGTAGTATTTGTTGTAATATCGGGCTGCTTGAGATAAATCGCCCATTTCATAGTATATTGAAGCCCGGTTGAGAAGGTCTTCAATAAAACTTTTGTCATTTGGGTGGTATGCGCTGATGATGCGGTCCTGAACTTCCAGTGCTTTCTCATATTGCTTTGTTGCTACATAGTATTGTTTCAGGACTCCGTCATATTCTTGCAGATTCTTCTTCACTTCTTTTTTTTAGAGTTGGATAAGGCTTTGGCTTTTTTCAGGTATTCCCATGCCTGGGCATTATCGTTGATTGACAGATAATATTGGGCGAGGCGGGCATAATAATAAAATTCTTGTGTACTGCTATAAATGCAGGTTGCGCTTTTGTTGAGGTATTCAAGAGCTTCATCAGTTTTGCCTATCATGCCATAAAGACTTCCCAATATCGAATAAGAGGTGGATAAGTTATATTTATCCAAGTCGTATTCCAGTGTAATTTCTATTTCTTTCTTTTTATTATCGATAGCTAGGCTGTACAGTCTCTTGAGTTGGTAAATGCTGCTTAGTACGTTGTAGGCATTGGCAATTCCATCCATGTACTTTTCCTGCTCCGCTTCCTGCATCATTTTGTTTGCTTCGTATAGCGCTATGTTGTTTTGATGTTGCTTGATGTAATAGTTGATGAGGCGTTTACTCCATGCGAAGTAGTAGTATTTAGGCTGATTGGTCTTTCTGGCAAAGTCTTTTACTATATTTACATAATGGGTGATGCTGTCCAATTGCTTGTTTTGATAATAATAGAAGTCCAGTTTGTTGCACAAGGCTACTGCCTGCATGCGCTGGTCGCCTTTTTCGCCTGCCATGCGGAAAAAGAGTATCGGACATTTGTATTACGGTAGGAGAACTCACTTCTGCTTTGCAATGCAGATAGTAAACATATAATGTGCTATCTACATTGTATTCTTTCTGCGTGTCTCTTTGCTGCCCTCGCATGGGGAGGTTGCATAATGTGGTGAGGCAGAGCAAAACGGCAAGGATGTGCCGGAATGTCTTTCTTGTGTTCATTAATTGATTCTTAATACGCTTGCCACAAAGTTAATTTATCTTTTGAAACTAAAAGACTTTGTGACATTTTATTTATGTCATTTTATGGGCAAAGTCAATACAAAGCGGCATCCTTCGGTATATTTATCATCAAGCATCAGACTACCGTTCATTTTTTCCATGATGAGGCGTCCAAGTGCTAATCCCAGTCCGGTTCCTGTGGAGAATGTATCTATTTTGGCAAAACGTTCGAATACAAAGTCCTGCTTGTCTTGGGGGATACCGATTCCGGTGTCTGTTACGGAAATCACCAATGACCGTTGTTTAGGATTGATATGCCAACTGAGTGTGATGCTGCCTTTTTCGGTGAATCGGGCTGAATTGTGAAGCAAGTGTGATACCACTTGGGTGAGGCGTCCGGGATTAGTGTACAGGTGGAGTTCGTCCTGTTCCGGTTGGTAAACCAGCTCTACTCCAGGTTTGAGTGAGTTTTTAGCCTTTTCCACCCATTGACGGCACAATGCGTTTATCTCTACTTTAGTATCGGTGGGGATGGGTGTGCCGCTATCGAGGTTGGCCAGTTCGAGCACATTATCCACCAGTTGAAGCAGATGGTTGCTGCCTTGTTCAATGATGCCGGTATATTCTTTCGATTCTTCGTCCTCTTCAGAAATCTTGCTACTGAGTATTTGCGAGAAACCAACTATGGAATTGAGTGGGGTACGTATCTCATGGCTCATATTCTGTATGAATTCTGTTTTCATGCGGCTGGCGCTCTGTTCTGCATCTTTGGCACGCCGCAGAACTTTATTCAGTCGGGTTTCGCGGAAGAACATAATACCGCACAATTACTACTATGATACATAATAGAATGATGATATGCCGGCGTGTTTCTAATTGTATTTCCTGATTTTTCTGTATTAACTCCTTATTTTCTAAATTAAGATGTTCCATTCCCAAAATGGTTGCGAACTCTCCTACAGCTATGTCTTCCTGGGCACTATTCAGTGAATCACTGAGTTCAAAAGCTTTTTCATAACTCTCAATCGCTTTCTGATAGTCCTTTTTAGCAGTATAGATTGAACCACGTGTACGATATAAAGTCGGGGTGATAAATCCATTTTGGCTAAGCTTTTCAAAGGCTTGCTGAAATGCATCCAGGGGCTTTTTCGTATTCACCGGTTTCCATATAATAATTGGTTTCAATTTCCAGTAGATTTGTTGTACGTTTAATACGTAGTTCTGTATTCTTGCTGAAAAGTTGTTTGGTTTCTTTTAGTGTTTCCCGGGCTTTGACCATATCTTTGGTGTGAATATAATAACGAAGTAGTCCGCATAGATAAGCTCCCCTGGTTTAGTTCATTACCTATATACAATTTACTTTCTTCAAGAGCTTCCAAGTGCCTTTGCAGGTTCGTTGGTACGGAGGTAGCAGTTACTTAATTCAAGATATTTATTTGTCATATTATATTTATTCAGATTATATTTTAATGTGAGGTTTATCAATTTTTGTGCATATACAGTGGCTTGTTTGTAGAGTTCTTTACTCTGATAGATGCGCAACAGTGCTTGATAGCAATTCTGCATGCCATCGATTTCTTCCCGACTTTCTGACTCTTGTTGCATTTTGTTGGCTTCATAGAGGGCTAGGTTTAATTTCTTCTGTTTAGTATAGTAAGTTATGAGACGGTTGGCCCAAGCAAAATAATAATATTGAGGTTGATTGGTTTTCCGGGCAAAGTCTTTGATGGTGTTGGTATATAATATCAGGCTATCCTCTTGGCCTTCAAAGGATGGGCCAAAATAGAAATGATCTGTTTTGCTGGATATGGCGACTGCCTGCATACGCAAATCTCCTTTTTCTTTGGCCATAAGGAATAACGTATCGAGCATCAATATGACAGAGGGGGACTTTATTGCTGCCTTACAATGTTGATAATATACAAATAATGTACTGTCAACATGATACTTTTCTTGTTCGCTTGTCTGTTGCCCGTGGATATGTCCGGGAATAAGCAACCAGAAAAGTAGTAGGAAAAGAGAGACCAGTCCAGTCGTTCTGCATGCTTCCATAGTTTACTACTTCTATCGATCGGTTGTTAATCCTGAGCAAAGTTAATTTGTTTTTTTGTATTTAATGTATTTACGATAATCTTTTTTTGGCTACATTTGCAAAGTATAAACGAAAAAGGATTATCCATGGAAACATTATCCTCTAAATATATCAACGTCAACGGTTCTTTGCTCGACTTGTCCGTTCCCTGCGTCATGGGAATATTAAATATTACTCCTGATTCTTTCTATGCCGGTTCACGTATGCAAACTGAAACTGAAATAGCTGCACGGGCACAACAGATATTGGATGAAGGTGCCGGAATTATAGATATCGGTGCATATTCTTCCCGGCCGAATGCAGAGAACGTTTCTCCTCATGAAGAAATGGAACGTTTGCGTATGGGATTGGAAATCTTGCGTAAGACACACCTCGGAGCTGTTATTTCTGTTGATACTTTCAGGGCAGATGTGGCACGGATGTGTGTGGAAGAATATGGAGTGGCAATCATCAATGATATTGCTGCCGGAGAGATGGATACGGATATGTTTCGTACAGTGGCTGAACTGAATGTACCTTATATCATGATGCACATGCAGGGAACCCCGCAGAATATGCAGCAACATCCACACTATGATAATCTTTTGAAAGAGGTCTTCTTGTATTTTTGCGCAGAAGGTGCAGCAGTTACGTGACTTGGGTATGAAGGATATCATTCTTGACCCGGGGTTTGGATTTGGCAAAACAGTGGAGCATAACTATGAACTCCTTGCACATCTCGAAGAGTTTCGTATTTTTGAATTGCCTTTGTTGGTAGGTGTTTCCCCGTAAGTCCATGATTTATCGCTTATTGGGTAACACTCCGCAGGATGCATTGAACGGAACAACGGTACTCGATACTATTTGCCTGTTGAAAGGAGCTGATATTCTCCGGGTACATGATGTACGCGAAGCCGTAGAAACGGTGAAAATTGTGGAGGCAATGCGAAAAAATAGTGATAAGGTGATAGAGTGATAAGTGATAAAGGAAAGTCACTTAGCTCATAATTCATAATTCATAAATCATAATTCTTATGTTTTTTGATATTGGAGTAAAAGATATTATTGATGTTCTTCTGGTTGCATTTCTGCTTTACTATACGTATAAGCTGATGAAAGCTTCCGGTTCCATCAATGTGTTTACGGGTATCCTGATATTCATATTGATCTGGTTGGTGGTGTCACAGGTATTGGAGATGAAATTGCTGGGTTCCATCTTTGACAAGTTGGTGAGTGTAGGAGTAGTAGCACTTATTATCCTCTTCCAGGATGAGATACGGCGCTTTTTGCTGACGCTTGGTTCACACCAGCATGCCAGTGCTTTGGTACGCTTCTTTACTGGAAATAAGAAGGAGAGCATGCAGCACGATGAAATCATGCCGGTAGTTATGGCATGTATCAGTATGGGCAAACAGAAAGTAGGGGCTTTGATTGTGATTGAACATAACTTTCCTTTGGATGATGTGGTGCGTACGGGTGAAATTATCAATGCTGATATCAACCAGCGTCTGATAGAGAATATATTTTTTAAGAACAGCCCTTTACATGACGGTGCAATGGTGATCAGTAAAGGGCGGATAAAGGCGGCAGGATGTATTCTTCCGGTATCGCACAATCTGGACATACCGAAGGAACTGGGACTGCGCCATCGTGCAGCGATGGGGATTTCCCAGGAATCTGATGCACTTGCCATTATTGTGTCCGAAGAAACCGGATCCATTTCTGTAGCCTATAAAGGGCAATTCCACTTACGTTTGAATGCGGAAGAACTGGAAAGCCTGTTGACAAAAGAAAATTAGTTTCGGGTGTGACAAAATGATACTAAATTGCGTCTTATATACTGAAAAACAGAACTTATATAAAGAACATATTATTAGCAATCTTTAAAAAAAAGAAAAAGATGGATAGACGGAATTTCTTACGGATGGGGAGTCTGGCAGTATTAGGTTCGCTGGCTGCTCCGTCGCTTGCCTTGCCTGATACGGTACGGGGGGAGCTTTGGGAGGCACGGATAACAAATCTGCTGTAGCTGCGGCTATGAACCATTTCGGTGTAACGGAGGCAGACCTGAAGAAGGTGCTGACTGCTGCACTTGAAAAAGGTGGGGATTATGCGGACCTTTATTTTGAACACTCTTTTAATAATGCTGTAGCCCTGATGGACGGTAAAGTGAACAATTGCAGTTCAAATATTGACTTCGGTATGGGGGTCCGTGTATTAGCCGGTGACCAAAGCGGTTATGCTTATGTGGAAGGTGTGACGTTGGAAGAAATGTTGCGTGCCGCACGTACGGCTGCCCGCATTGCTTCTTCCGGTAAGGCAGGAAAACCTGTTGCATTTAAGGAGAAGACGATTGAAAGAGACCGTTATTCTGTAGTTACTCCTTGGGAAGAAGTGAGCCTGAAAGAGAAAATGCCTTATCTGCAAAAGCTGAATGATAAAGTCTTTGCGTTGGACAATCGTGTACGTAAGGTGCAGGCTTCTTTGAGCGACAACACAACACATGTGCTGTTCTGTAATTCAGAAGGTGTGACTTACTATGATTATCGTCCGATGGTATCCTATATGGCTTTCTGTATTATGGAAGAGAACGGACGTATGGAAAATAACTATGCCACTCGTTCCTATCGTAAAGGTTTTGAATTTATGACGGATGATATCATCGAAGTGATAGCTCGCGAAGTTGTAGACAATACAGCAATTATGTTTAAAGCCATTAAGCCTAAAGGTGGTGAACTCCCTGTGGTGATGGCATCCGGCGGTTCGGGTATTTTGTTGCACGAAGCTATCGGACATGCGTTTGAAGCTGATTTCAACCGTAAGAATGTTTCTATCTTTGCCGATCAGTTGAACAAGAAAGTATGTAATGCACATATCAGTGTGGTAGACGACGGTACGATTCCTTTCAACCGCGGTTCTGTCAATATCGATGACGAAGGTATCGCCGGGCAGAAGACTTATATCGTGAAAGATGGCATTCTGACCAGCTACCTGCACGACCGTATCAGTTCTAAACATTACGGTGTGGCTCCTACCGGAAACGGACGTCGCGATACTTTCCGTAATGTTCCTATTCCCCGTATGCGTGCCACGTATATGGAAGCCGGAGATATGAAGGAAGAAGATATCATCTCTACTGTAAAGAATGGTATTTATGCACAACAATTCACCAACGGACAGGTGCAGATTGGTGCAGGTGACTTTACATTCTTCGTAAAATTCGGTTATATGATTGAAGACGGTAAGCTGACACAACCTATCAAAGATATCAATATTATCGGTAACGGACCCAAAGCATTGGCAGACATCACGATGGTGGCAAGCAATGACCAGATCGATAATGGTACCTGGACTTGCGGAAAGGATGGACAATCTTGTCCGGTGACTTGTGGTATGCCTTCGGCTTTAGTAAGTAAATTAACTGTAGGAGGAGAAAACTGATGATAACAGATAATAATAAAAAACTGGCTCAATGGGCGATGGATTTCGCTTTGAAGAATGGTTGCCAGGCAGCCAAAGTTGTATTGTATGCCAATTCAAACACTTCTTTTGAATTGCGTGATGCTAAGATGGATCGTCTGCAACAGGCTTCTGAAAGTGGTATGGGAATCAATGTATATGTAGATGGACGTTACGGTAACTATTCTACAAACCGTCTGGATAAGAAAGAACTGGAAACATTTATCAAGAATGGCATCGAGTCCACCCGTTATCTGGCTCCGGATGAATTCCGTGTATTGGCAGATCCCGCCCGCTATTATACAGGTGGGAAACCCGATCTGCAGATGTTCGATGATAAGATCTTCGGTATCAATCCGGATGATAAAGTTGCTTTGGCCCGTGCTGCCGCTGGAGAAGTTATGGGTAAGAATGATCGTATCATCTCAGTAGAGACCTCATACAGTGATGGTGAGAATGCTTCTTACCGTCTGATGAGTAATGGCTTTGAGGGTGAGTCCAAATCAACCTGGTATTCAGTTTCTGCCAGTGTAGCCATCAAAGGTGAGGGTGAAGCCCGTCCGTCTGATTATTGGTATGGAAGCTCCTTGTTCTATGATAAATTGCCTAAAACAGATATCGGTTCAGTAGCACTGGAACGTGTATTGCGTAAATTGGGACAGAAGAAAGCTAAGTCTGGTAAATACACAATGGTGGTTGATCCGATAAATTCGGGACGTATGTTGAGTCCAGTATTGAGTGCTCTTTATGGTTCCTCTTTGCAGCAAAAGAACTCTTTCCTGATTGATAAACTGGATCAGAAAGTATTCTCGGATAAGTTGACTGTAATGGATGATCCGCACGTGATAGGTGCCAATGGTTCACGTTATTTCGATAATGAAGGTGTGGCAACGGAAAAACGTCCGATCTTTGAGAATGGTGTGTTGAAGACTTACTTCTTTGATACTTATAATGCTAAGAAGATGGGGGTAGCTCCTACTATTAGCGGTCCGTCACGTCTGGTACTTACTCCGGGTGATAAAGATCTTAATGGTTTGATTGCTGATGTAGCGAATGGTATCCTTGTTACCGGTTTGAATGGTGGTAACAGCAATAGCAACACAGGTGACTTCTCTTACGGTATCGAAGGATTCCTCATAGAGAACGGTAAATTGACGCAACCTGTCAATGAAATGAATGTTACCGGAAACTTCCTGACGTTGTGGAATTCGTTGGCGGCTATCGGTAATGATGCCCGTACAGATCGTAGCTGGCTGGTTCCTTCATTAGTGCTTGAAGGAGTTGACTTCAGTGGACTTTAAGAGATTCTAAATAAAAGAAATCCCGCTTTTCTATGATGTTTGTCACGGAAGAGCGGGATTAATTAATAGTAATAGGTATGAAAGCAATTGACTGGATAAATCATCTGAATATGAGTCGCCATCCTGAAGGTGGATACTACAAAGAAATATTTCGTTCCGAAAAACTGGTTGATAACGATAAATCAGCCATGACCTCCATTTATTACCTGTTGGAAAATGAGGATAAATCAGCTTTCCATAGACTGACTTCTCCCGAAGTATGGTACTACCATGCGGGATATCCCCTGATGCTACATGTGATCCATCCCGATGGTAGATTAGTTACTCACTTGATGACTGCTGACTTTTCAGGCGAACAGCAGGTTGCCATCGAACCCGGATGTTGGTTTGCTGCCGAATTGCCTTCGCATTTCGGATATGCATTGGTCAGTTGTGCCGTTGCTCCCGGTTTTACCTTCGATGATTTTGAGTTGGGTACGTTCGATCGTTTATCGAAACTTTATCCGGATCATGAAGATTTGCTAAAACGGTTGTGTCAATAAAGAATTTATGGAAGAAAGTATCATGCTTTTTTTATGATATCCAGTACCTTTATTGCAGCCGGAAATCCGATATAAGGCATGCATTGTATGACGGCGGCAGTCAGCGTTTCCTTACTGTTACCTACTTTCAGATTGGCCTGGAGGTGTGATTGGAGTTGGGGCTCTGCACCAATTACAGTCAGTACGCAGAAGGTCAATAATTCACGTGTTTGGGTATTCAGTCCGCTTCGGGTTTGGAAATCTCCGAAGTGAACTTCTGTCAGGAAACGTGCTACGTCGGCTCCCATGCCGCCCGGAACATCTTTCAGGAATTCCTTCATGGCCTCTCCGTAAAGTGGCTTCCTGAATGGCAAGGCCTTTTTCCAAACGATTTTTTTCCGTCACAGTCTCCTGTTTTTCCAAAGGTAACTTGATGCCTCTTTCCGTAAATGTGGAGTTTATTGCGCTTAATGCATTCAATACTTTTGGGAAACCGATAATGGGAGCGCATTGATAGATAGCCTCGCGCAGTTCTATAGGAGTTACCCCTACGTTTAGTGCAGCTCCGGCATGACTCTTTAGCTGTGGCAGTTGTTGCATGGCGGCTAATGATACGCAAGTAATCATCTCACGCGTTTTCATATCCAGATCCCCCGTCCGGAACACTTCTCCAAAGATATATTTCTGAAGTATATCCATCATTTCCGGATCTGTACCTTCTCCGGTTAAAAGCTTCTCCACCGAATAGTTGGGTGTAGTTCTCTTTACATAATTCAATTCTATTCTCATCCTTTTCATTCTTATTGCTTCTGTCTTTTTTACAGCTTTCGCATATTCTTCATCATTCACTACCTCAAGCCGGTATTCTGATTCGTTTGCGGATTGCATGCTATGGCAAGGTGTGAGAACCAACTATCGGGTGCGGCACCGTGCCAATGTTCTACGTTGGGAGCGATTTCTACTACATCACCGGGCAACAGGCGGCGTGCAGCCTTTCCGCGTTCCTGATAATAGCCTATACCACCTACGGCAATTAGTAGTTGCCCGCCTGTGTGACTATGCCAGTTGTTGCGGCAACCGGGCTCAAACGTAACGTTGGACATCGGTACATTTAATTCTTTGCTGGTAGTCAAAGGTGCCAGCCAGATTTACCTGTGAAATACTGTGCGTAGCCAGTATTCTCTTCCCCCTACCGGGAAATCACTGATTTTAGGAACTTCTGTTTTCATTTCTTGTGCGTTTATATTGCCTGTACCAGTTAAAACAACCGCCATGGCAATGATTATTCTTTTCAGATTCATAATATTTTGTTTTTTTATGATGATAGATTCTATTGTTTATGAAATCAATATTTATGGGATTCTGCATTCGCTTCATTTACAATGCAAAATTACCGAGGATATTCCGTAAACGTTGTATACAGATTACAGATAAAAGTAACTAAATTACTGTTTTTACCGGTTGGCGGGATTAGTTTATAACAGATAAAAATGAATTAAAGTGCAATAGCTAACTCCTTTCTTAGGCATTCCTATGCTTTTTTCCTTCCAATGGTTAGCTTTTTCCATCCGAACGCTTATTCTTTCCACCATGGAGGTTTTTTCTTTCCACCATGGTGGAAAGAAAGTTTCCCCGTGATGGAAAGCAACTTTCTCCATGGTAGAAAGAATAAGTGCCTACTACGATTTTTCTTAACCGTCGCAGAGAAAAGAGATAAAAGTGGTGATGTGGCGGCTTAACCTCTGAAACTTATATTATTCATGCGAATCAGGAGGGGAAATTATGTTCATATCCCGTCAGAAATGAATTAGTATTACCAATGACTTTTAGAAAGTTGCTTGATTGTCAATAGATGGCATTTACAAGTTATTTTCCTCGGCATGTAACGATCTTTCCCTCTACATGTAAATGGAGTTACTGTGTGGGGGGGGTAACAAAGTTACCATTTGGGGTAACTGTCAGTTTAGCATTAAACTCATATATGCCCGTTCCGAAGCAAATACTTTTTCAGTTAATTGTCCGATGGTTAGCCGTTCGTGTGCGCCCGGAAGCCGTCTGTGACTATACATACATTTCCCTTTATTCAGATAATAATAACCGTTATTGGCTGAAAGTTCGTTGTCAACGAGGTCGATGTTCAGTTCTTCCTCAGGATGTGCGGCTGCATAAAGTTGCAGTACGGGTTTGACCTGAATGATGCGTATCATACCCAGATCGAAAGAAGTTTGATCTTTTATGGGGGGCATAATGATGTCGAGGTTTTCAGTCTGCATATCTTGGCAAATGCGGGTGAGCAGTAGACGCTCCGCTTCGGGAGTATCTGCAAGTAATTCCTTTATATAGAGTTGGGAAGCTTCTTCATCGGGATAGACAATGGCAAGAGCGGCAATTCCAAATTCATCCGAAAGAGTGAAAATACATCCACTGCTCAGATTGAGGTCTGCCAGTATGACGTAGAAGTCTGTCTTTGTATGTTGCAGGCAGCAAGGGCGTTCTTGCATTTTGCGATTCAGATACTGATAGACTTCTTCGTCATAGTCTGTGTAAGTCTGGAAACACCAGCCTGTCTCGGCAGATGAAGTGCGAGCAGGAGTATCTGTTTCATCGGTTGGTAGATGAAAAGTACGTTTACCGTAACGGAAAGCCGTTGCATAACCTACGCGTGCATAGTAACCGAATAACCAGGGTTCGGCAGGAATAAGGGTAGTAAATGCGATATCATTACGATACATGCGCCCGAATGCCTGCGATAGCAATTCTCGCATAACGCCCCGGCTACGGTAGTCGGGGTGAGTGCAAGCGCCCGAAATATATGCAGTCGGTACACTATTACCATGGAAAGTGATCGGATAGGGAAGCATCTGTAAGGCGGCAATGACTTCATCACCACTTTCGATGGCAACATTCACTTCGCTGTTGTAGCGAAGATTAAAGTACATATTCACAAACTCGTCATTATCGTTAAAACAAAGCTTCCACAGCTTCTTTACCTTTTTTTCACGCATTATTTCTATCTCCTATTCAGATGCTTACTATCTTTATTGATTATTTATGACTTGCTATTAACTACTTAGAAGAATCTTACCATTTAACCGGATCTACAGGGGTATCTTTCAGGCAAGCCATATATTTCTCCGGACAATCACCGGCTGGTAGGACAATTTGGCTTTGCGCAGACCTTCGATGCCCAAATCTTCTTCCCGGTTGATATAAGTATATTGCTCGGGGATATGGTTGGCGAATTCATAATTTATCATGGTGTAGGCACCGTCAATCGTAGTGTCTGCTTTTTCTACATGTACGCCGAAAGTATCCTGGTTGATGGGCATACCGAAAGTGAAAGCTACAATTTTACCATCTACATGAAGAATACCTCCTGTCAGGTCAAGGGCATCGAAGTTATGCAGTGCATAGATAAGGGCGCGACGTTCGTTACCCGTACCTTCGTGCTGGTCGCAGTTGTTCACTTTGCACCATTCGGCTTCCAGATCGAGACATTTTCCTGTATACGGTTGGAAGTGAGAGGAACATATTCATAATTAGTATAGGTCCGGCGGAATTTATTGAGGTGGTTCCGTTTGGCTTGGAATTTCTTACCCGCCAATGTGGCAAGATCGGTCCGAAGATACAGGTAATCGGCATAATCTCTGTCCGCTTCGAAATGAAACTTATCAGGCATTATGGCTTCCAAGTCAGCGCGCATGCCTGCGCATACTCCGAGCATACAGAAGCGTTCACCTTCACGGTTGGCATCTTCTATCATATCCTCCAGCACTTTCTTTAAGTCTCCGTTCCCGACTGGCATCATATATACCAATTTTTCTCCTGCCCAGAATTTCAGTACCAGGAAACCGTCCTGCACGGCAAACTGGGTGTCGTAAAGGAAACGCCAACTACAGAGATTGGAGAATGAAAGGTCACAGTTACGTCGGGGACTCTGCTGTGTATAAGATGTAATGACTTCTTTATCTTTTTTAGTTCGATGTCTTTAAATGATATCATATATCGTCGTTTTCGTTAGTTTGAATATAAAGAATAACAAAGATAAGGAGAAATTGTTATAGCAACCCCTAATAATCGTAAAATAGTCGGTGTAAGTAGGGCGGTGAAAATTCCATTCAGTGTAAGTCCAAGACTGGCGTAAGCTCCGTATTTGCTGCTGATATCCATGGCGGTGGAAGTTCCCACGGCATGGGCGGCAGCTCCCAGGGATAATCCTTGGGCAATAGGGCTCTTAATACGCGTTAGTTTTAGGGTTTTTATTCCGACGATACTACCCAGCAATCCAACGCAAACCACTACGGCAGCCGTCAGTGCCGGAATACCTCCTAATGTATCTGCTACTTCCATGGCAATAGGAGTAGTAACTGATTTAGGTGCCAATGAATAAATAATCTCCTGCGGTGCTCCCATCAGTTTGGCAATCACCACTACGGAAACTACCCCGATGATACAACCCGCCAATTGTGAAAGCAGGATCGGGACCAATTGCTTCTTTATGGCCTCAATTGTAGATATAGGGGTACGCCAAGAGCTACTACTGCCGGTTTCAGCCAGAACTCAATAAGGTATCCTCCTTTGTTGTAGGTTTCGTAGTTGATATGCGCCATTTTCAGAAAGATAATCAGGATGGCGATAGTCAGCAAAATAGGGTTAAGCAATAAAATACCAGTTTTCTTTTTTGCAACAGTTTTGAAAAGAAAAACACGCCGAAAGTAACGGCTAACAAGAAGAATTCGTTGTCTAAGTAACTCATTTGATTTTGCGTGCTAATTGATGAACCCACCCTGTAACGATTAAAACTAACAGGGTACTAACTAAAGAAGCAATCACTATCGGCCAGAATTGGGCAGCGATAATATCAAAATAAAGCATGAGAGCTACACCGGGAGGAACAAAGAAGAATCCCAAATTAGCAACCAGAAAGTCGGACAAACCCTGCACCCATTGCAGTTTAATCCAACCCAATTTCAGGAAAAGGGTGAGCAACAGCATACCTATGATGCTGGACGGAAGCTTGATATCCGTAAGAAAAACAACCAATTCACCCAAAGCCAGGCATCCGAAAAGGATGGCGCATTGACGAATCATACTACTATTACCTATTTATTATTATTAAATTCAACTCTCTTTGGGCAATAACCTTCTTAATAACTGACCAAAAGTTGAATTGTTTACTGAAAACGCTGCAAAGTTAGGTGTTTTGCAGATTGGCTGTCACAGTTTCCTGCGATATTTCTTTCTATTTGTACATTTTGTGCCAGGTTAGTGTTAAATATTATAATAATTGCGGTTTGGAACACAAAAATGCCCCGAATTGCAATGTTGATATTGCAAAATTGTGTACTTTTGCGGCGTGAATAACACATCTACCGAATTTTTATACACAATTTATATATATGCAGAGATTAATTAATGAAATCGTTGAGCGCGCGAAAGCTGACCGCCAACGTATTGTTCTTCCTGAAGGAACGGAAGAACGTACTTTGAAAGCTGCCAATCAAATTTTGACAGATGGAGTTGCTGACTTGATTCTTCTGGGTAATCCGGACGAAATCAACGCTTGTGCAACAGAATGGGGACTTGGAAACATCAGTAAGGCTACTATTATTGATCCGGAGAATCATCCGAAGAAAGAAGAGTATGCACAATTGCTGTGCGAACTCCGCAAGAAAAAAGGTATGACCATCGAAGAAGCTCGTAAGTTGGTACTTAACCCACTCTATCTGGGCTGTCTGATTATTAAGAATGGCGATGCTGACGGTCAGTTGGCAGGTGCACGCAACACCACAGGCGATGTACTTCGTCCGGCATTGCAAATCATTAAGACAACTCCGGGCATTACGTGTGTATCCGGTGCAATGCTGTTGCTGACGCACGCTCCCGAATATGGGAAGAACGGTATTTTGGTGATGGGTGATGTAGCTGTTACACCGGTTCCGGATGCAGAACAACTGGCGCAGATTGCGGTTTGTACCGCTCGCACTGCTAAGTCAGTGGTAGGTATGGAACCTAAAGTAGCGATGCTGAGCTTTTCAACTAAAGGTTCTGCTAAACATGAGGTTGTGGATAAAGTAATTGAAGCTGTGAGAATTGCTCATGAAATGGCTCCTGACTTAGCTCTCGACGGCGAATTGCAGGCTGATGCTGCATTGGTTCCTGAAGTAGGTGCCAGCAAAGCTCCGGGCTCTCCGATTGCAGGAAACGCAAATGTGCTGATTGTGCCGAGCCTCGAAGTAGGTAATATTTCTTATAAATTGGTACAACGTTTAGGTCATGCAGATGCAGTAGGTCCGATTTTGCAAGGTATTGCCCGCCCGGTGAACGACTTGTCACGCGGTTGCTCCATCGAAGACGTTTATCGCATGATTGCCATCACTGCCAACCAGGCTATTGGAGCCAAAGAATAAAATAATTATTAAATCTGAATATATAAAATGAAAGTCTTAGTATTAAACTGCGGTAGTTCGTCCATCAAATACAAGCTGTTTGATATGGATCATAAAGAAGTGATCGCACAGGGGGGTATCGAAAAAATAGGTCTTCAAGGCTCTTTCCTGAAGTTTACTTTGCCTAACGGTGAAAAAGAAAGTTCTGGAAAAAGATATTCCCGAACATACCGTAGGGGTAGAATTTATTCTGGATACATTGACCAGTCCTGAATATGGTGCTATCAAGTCTTTGAATGAAATTAACGCAGTAGGTCACCGTATGGTGCATGGGGGGAGAAATTCAGTGAATCTGTATTACTGACGCAGGAAGTACTGGATGCTTTTACCGCTTGCAACGATTTGGCTCCGCTTCACAATCCTGCTAACCTGAAAGGTGTAAACGCTATCTCTGCTATATTGCCCAACGTACCGCAAATTGGTGTATTCGATACAGCATTCCACCAGACTATGCCTGACTATGCTTATTTGTATGCTATTCCTTACGAATTGTATAAGAAGTATGGCGTACGTCGTTATGGTTTCCACGGAACTTCTCACCGTTACGTTTCACAACGTGTGTGTGAATTTCTGGGTGTAAACCCTGAAGGAAAGAAGATTATTACTCGTCATATTGGCAATGGTGGTTCTATCACTGCTGTAAAAGATGGTAAGAGTATTGATACCAGTATGGGCTTGACTCCGTTGGAAGGCTTGATGATGGGTACACGTAGTGGTGACATTGATGCCGGTGCTGTGACTTTCATCATGGAAAAAGAGAACCTGACTGCTGCCGGTGTATCCGACTTGCTGAATAAGAAGAGCGGTGTAAAGGGTATCTTCGGAGTATCCAGTGATATGCGCGAGTTGGAAGCTGCTGTTGCTGCCGGTAACAATAAAATGGCCGACCTGACTGAAAATATGTATTTTTACCGTATTAAGAAGTATATCGGTGCTTATGCTGCTGCTTTGGGTGGCGTGGACATTATAGTGTTTACAGGTGGTGTAGGCGAAAATCAGGCTTCTTGTCGTTCAGGTGCATGCGAAGGTCTGGAATACATGGGTGTGTGAAACTGGATCTGGAAAAGAATAAGGTTCGTGGAGAAGAAGCGGTGATTTGTGCTGACGACTCTAAAGTGAAAGTTGTAGTTATCCCGACTGACGAAGAACTGATGATTGCCTCGGATACTATGGCTATCTTAAATAAGAAATAATCCTTGAAAAGTTAATAATCTCGCAATCGCGATGTAACAATGAAGCCGGAAGCAATGCAGATTGCCTTCCCGCTTTATTTTTTAACAATATCTGCTCCGGTCACTGGGGTAAATTCCTTATCTTTGCTTGTCTCTTAAGAGAAAGCGACATTTATTCAAACTACTTTAAATATACCAATTCATGAAAAGATTCATGTATTTATTGTTCTTTTGTCCTGTTGGCAGGTGTGACGTATGCCCAACAGGCAAAGTATGTATTTTATTTCATCGGTGATGGAATGGGAGTGAACCAGGTGAACGGTACGGAAATGTATCTGGCCGAACAGGAAGGACGCATTGGTGTGAAACCGTTGTTGTTTACTCAGTTCCCGGCTGTGGGTGTTGCTACTACTTTCTCTGCAACCAACTCTGTAACGGACTCTTCTGCTGCCGGAACAGCTCTGGCTACCGGAGTGAAGACGTATAACGGTGCTATCGGCATGGATGACCAGAAGAATGTGATTCAGACTGTTGCCGAGAGAGCTAAGAAAGCCGGGAAGAAAGTAGGTGTAACTACCAGTGTCAGTGTGGATCATGCTACTCCTGCTGCTTTCTATGCGCATCAGCCTAATCGTAATATGTATTACGAGATTGCTCTTGACTTGCCGAAGGCTAACTTTGATTTCTATGCAGGTGGTGGTTTCCTGAAGCCAACTACTACGGCTGACAAGAAAGAAGCTCCAAGCATTTTTCCCATCATTGAGGAAGCCGGTTATACGATTGCAAAAGGTGTAGACGATTTTAAAGCTAAAGCTGCTCAGGCTGATAAGATGGTGCTGATTCAGAAAGATGATGCCAACCCTTCTTGCCTGCCTTATTCTATTGACCGCAAAGATGGCGACTTGACTCTTGCAGAGATAACTGAAAGCGCTATTTCTTTTTTTGACTAAGGGTAAGAATAAAGGTTTCTTCCTGATGGTAGAAGGTGGAAAGATAGACTGGTCTTGCCATTCAAATGACCCTGCTACTACTTTTGAAGAAGTGATAGATATGGACAATGCTATCAAAGTTGCGTATGAGTTTTATAAGAAGCATCCCAAAGAAACTTTGATTGTAGTAACGGCGGATCATGAAACTGGTGGCTTAGGATTGGGTACAGGCAAGTATGAATTGCATCTGAAAGCCTTGAAGAATCAAAAACAATCTCAGGATTTACTTTCTGTTGCTATCACTGATTTGCGTAAGGCAAAAGGACATGATGTAACTTGGGAAGATGCCAAAGCACTGTTGACAGAAAAGATGGGCTTTTGGAAAGAGTTGCCTTTGACTTGGGAACAGGAAAAGATGTTGCGTGATGAGTTTGAACAGTCGTTTGTAAAGAACAAGGTCGTGTTCGAAGAAACTCTTTACTCAAAGACTGAACCGTTGGCTGCTTCTGCAAGAAAAGTAATGAGCCAGATTGCTATGGTAGGTTGGACAAGCGGCAGCCATACAGCAGGATATGTACCTGTATATGCGGTAGGTGCAGGCTCTAAAGAATTTGCTGGCAAATATGATAATACGGAAATCCCGAAGCGTATAGCAAAGGTTGCTGGATATAAGTAAGTTACGAGTTATGAGCTACAAGCTACAAGTACTATGCGGCATGATTGCGTAGCCCACTTGTAGCTTGTAGCTCGTAATTTGTAACTACTGTATTTCTTCCTTGACTATTTCATCCATTTCTTCGAGACGTTTCTTTCGCTCTTTTGCAGACTTTACTTTCTGATCCTTGTACCCAAGATCTGTACGCTCAGAAACCTCTTCACTGAATTCCTCGAATTCATCCTTTGCCGGACGACCATGCGGGTCGATATTCTCTTCGGCAATCGCATTGTTTCTGTAAATCAAATCATCCATAACTGTATATTTTTAATGGTTTATGGATATACTACAAGATTAAAATGAAAAGGTTTCGTTTATTTCCTTTTTCTCGGGGATATTTACAGAAGATTAAATAGACGAAGCATCTGTTTACAGTGCCGGTAGCAGATTAAATTCATAGTTTGGTTTCTCCTTCGATAAAGTTCTCAAGGAAAAGGTTCTCACCATCGAACACGGCATAAGAGAAATAATTAATCCAGTCTCCCAGTATGGTGATACGGGCGGTAGCGCTCAGCATCAAATCCAGTTCGATGTGGCGGTGTCCGTAGATAAAGTAATTAATATTCGGATGGCTTTTCAGATACTCTTTGGTGTAGAGTATCAGGAATTCTTTGTCTTCACCCATATAGTCAGGCTCTTTGCCGTCAATACGTTTCAAGCGGCTCTGCTTGGCCCAGTTCAGTCCCAATTCCATACTCCAACGGGGATGTATGGTAGAAAAAAGAACTTGTAGAAACTCGTTGTGAAACATGGAACGCAGGAACTTGAATTTCTTGTCAGGATCACCCAAACCATCACCGTGGGCAAGGTAGAACTCCTTACCGTATATTTCCGTTGTAAGCGGTTCGCGATGCATGATGACACCGCACTCTTTAGTCAGATAGTCTCCGCACCAAATGTCATGGTTTCCTGTGAAGAAGTGCACTTCCACTCCTATATCCGTCAGTTCGGACAGCTTTCCCAGGAAACGGGTATAGCCTTTCGGCACAACGGTCTTGAATTCATACCAAAAAGTCGAACATATCGCCCAGCAAATACACAGCAGATGCTTTGTACTTGATACTGTCGAGGAAGTTGACGAGGCGTCGTTCTTGTGTGCGCCCGTGTTCGATGGCACGTGAGCCGAGGTGTGCATCCGAAAGGAAATATACGTTCTTCATAACCGTGCTATTCAGCTTGTTACTAACTGCTTACTACTTGCGTTACTTATAAGAAACCCAATTCCAACTTGGCTTCTTCACTCATCATATCCTTGTCCCATTCCGGTTCGAATACCAGATTGATGGTGGCAGCAGTGACACCGTCCACTGATTCCACTTTCTGGCGCACGTCTTCCATAATAAAGTCGGCTGCCGGGCAGTTGGGAGCTGTCAGGGTCATGTCAATATTTACTTCTCCGTTGTCGGAGACATCTATTTTGTAGATAAGTCCCAGGTCGTACACGTTTACCGGAATTTCCGGATCGAATACGGTCTTAAGCATCTCCACTATTTTTTCTTCTATTTCAAACTTGGTCATATTCGTATTATTTTAGTTAGGCAAAGATAGTTGAAACCGAAAACAGAAGCAAATTTATTTGCATTATGCTGAGCACAGACTATCTTCTTAAAGCAAAGCTAAAGAAATAAATTGAAACTACAAAGGAACGGGTTTTGAAAAAGCCTGTTATAGATACTCAGCAAACAGATTATTAAAGCCTCTCCCATCAAACATTACTTCCCTTTCATTTGCATCCTTTATTGTTCTGATGTAAAAGATGCCACCTTTTGTAGCAAAAGATGCTATCTTTTGCAATGGTGCTAAGGGAGATGCGGGCGACTTCTTTTAATCCTTTCTCTCAAATCATTCCTTCATCGTTAAAACTATAATATACTCCGTCTGTTACAATAACATGGTCGATGAGGCGGATGTTCATGGTTTGAGCTCCTTTCTGGACAAGTTGCGTCAGACGTTGGTCGTCTGTGCTTGGGCGGGAGCTGCCCGAAGGATGGTTGTGTATCAGGGCTATTTGTGTGGCACGCTGCATTAAAGCTTCACGCAAGATACTGCGTACATCAGCAGTGGTCTGGTCAATACCACCTCGGCTGATGCGGGATTTGTCGATGACGCGGGAGGCTTGGTTGAGGAGCAGAACCCAGAACTCTTCGTGTGTCAGGTCGCAGAGAAGCGGATGGAAGATTTCGTAGATGTCTTTGGAAGAGCGGATGGTGGTGCGTTCCGGATGCTCTTGTAGTTTGCGACGTTTGCCCAGTTCCAGTGCTGCCATGATGGTGATACTTTTGGCAGGACCGAAGCCTTTGAAGCGGGAGAAGTCCTGTACTTCCCATTTACCCAATTGGTTCAGGTCGTTACTGCAGGTGGAAAGTACTCGTTGCATAAGTGATACTGCGCTTTCTTCTGTGTTTCCCGAACCGATAAGGATGGCAAGCAATTCGGCATCGCTTAAGGCTTCTGCACCTTTCAGCATCATCTTTTCCCGCGGGCGGTCTTCTTCGGCCCATTGGTTGATAGTTAGTTTTTTTCATGTTAATTGTGAATTGCTAATCACTTATAAAAGTTCTTTTTTTGAAAGCTTCGAATTCATCTTTGCCGAGTATACAGCGGTTCCACCAGGCTCTCAGAATCCTGTGCCATATCCGATAAGTTGGATAAAGGAGGCGGCAATGGAATAGATGCCGATGCGCAGGCTTCGGTTCTGGATAGAAGAATCCGCACATACCAGTAGCGCATATAAAACGATGGGCGTCAGGCTGTAAAGGCAGAAAGGACTACCAAGTAATAGTATAGCTACTCCCAATGTGAATGCGGCGGGCAAGAGATGAACAACTTTCAAAGACTCCGGATATTTCTTATACAGATTGATCCGTGCAATCCCTGAATTGTGCACTTGTTTGAAGAACTTCTTTAAGTCTGTGCGGCGTTTATGATACACCCATGCGTCAGGAAACAGCCGGCAGCGATAACCGCCTTTGAATATGCGGATACTGAAGTCGATATCTTCTCCGAAACGCATTTTAGAGAATCCCCCCAATGCGGCATATACATCTCGCTTGACACCCATATTGAAGCTGCGTGGATAGAATTTATCCATTTTCTTTTTTCCTCCCCGGATGCCTCCGGTAGTGAAGAAGGAAGTCATGGAGTAGTTGATAGCTTTTTGTATATCCGTAAAAGACTCATGTGCCCGGTCCGGTCCGCCGAAGGCATCGGCAAGGGTTAATCTGCAGTTCTTTCTCGATGGCGGCAAGATAGCCTTTGGGCAGGATACAGTCAGAATCTAAAATGATCAGATACTCTCCGGTACTCCGTTCGGCACCGTAGTTGCGGGTTTGTCCGGGACCGGAATTGGGTTTGTTATAATAGTGTATGTCCAGTTGCTTCTGGTACCTGTCCACTACTTCCTTGCAGGGGATGGAGGAACCGTCTTCCACAATCACGACTTCAAAGTCTTTGAAACTTTGTTCGGTCAAACTTTGCAAGAGTTCGTCCACTTCATCGGGACGATTATATACAGGAACGATGACGGAGTATCTCATAGGTGTTAATCTTTTAGTTCGTTTTCTATTTCTTCAATACTGGGTAGGGTACTCTTGAAATCTTTGGGAAAGAGGTGATTTAAGTCATATTCTGATATACCGATGGGCAGGTTGGCTGTATCCAGCGTATATCGTGCCACTATGTTGTTCTTGCTTTTGCAAATTAGCAATCCTATTGTTGGATTGTCTTGTGGCAGTTTCATCTCATTATTGATGGCAGAGACATAGAAACCTAACTTACCGATATATTCGGGTTGGAAGTCTCCCGTTTTTAATTCTATCACTACATAACTGCGTAGTTTGAGATGATAAAATAGCAGATCAATAAAGAATTCATCACCACCGATTTCAAGGCGGACTTGCCGTCCTACATAGGCAAAACCATTTCCTAATTCAATGAGAAATTTGGTGATATTGTCAGTTAGGGCATCTTCCAACTCCCGTTCAAGATAGCTATCACGCAGGGTGAGGAAGTCGAAATTATAAGGGTCTTTCAATGTTTGTTGTGCTAAATCGCTTTGGAGGGCAGGTAATGTGTTCTTGAAATTACTGATTGCCTTTCCTTCAGTTTCAAAAAAAGATTAGCACTCATATAGTTGATTAGGATATTACGACTCCAACCCTGTTTGATGGTTTTTGGACATAAAACAGGGCTTCATTAGTAGATTTAGCCCCTTGGTAATAATATGCTTTTGATGTCCCCAAGGAATACTAAATATAGCTTCAAGAATTTCTGCCTCAACTTGGGGCTGAATTACTTCTTGCTTTTTTGACTTTATTTTAGCCCCAACTTGGGGCTGATTCTGTCCATAAAATAAATAGAACCTTTTTATGTAGCGTAGGTTCGTTTCAGAAAATCCTCCTAAGTTAGAGAATTCTTCTTTGAGGTCTAAACTAATTTGGGACATTATGTTAGTTCCCCATTTTGCTTCCGCTTTCAACCGGACTATATCACTTCCTATACTCCAGTATAATCGTAATAACTCCGTATTTACTTTTACCGCTGCCTTAATCTGGCTCTGGCGAATACGCTGTTTCAGTTCGCCTATCCACTCTTTATATTCGTTGTCTGTCTTTATCAGTTTACTCATGGTGCAATTCTATTGCTTATTGCTTACAAAGATAAACCATTCTTTTCCGATAATCTCTCCAATCGTATATTCTTTTGCTCCCCTATAGAAAAAAGCTGCCTGCCAGAAGTGTTTAATTCTTCTGACAGGCAGCTTGTATAATCGTACAATGTACTCGGGAAACGGCTTATGCTTTCACACGGCTTACATAAGAACCGTCGCGAGTATCGATTTCAATCATTTCGCCTTCGTTGATAAACAACGGAACGCGTACAGTTGCACCAGACTCTACAGTGGCAGGTTTCAATGTGTTTGTTGCAGTGTCACCTTTCACACCTGGTTCTGTATAAGTAATCTTCATCTGAACTTTTATGGGCATATCAGCATAAAGAACGGTTTCAGTGGAAGCGTCCGATACTACGTCCAGTACACTTCCTTCCAGCAGGAAGTCAACACCATTGATCAGGTCGTGAGCAATGGGGTGTTGGTCAAAAGTTTCCTGGTTCATGAAGATATAATCTTCACCTTCTTTATATAAGAACTGATAAGGACGACGCTCTACGCGTACATCTTCCAGTTTTTCACCGATATTAAAACGACGTTCCAGCACATAGCCATTTACTACGTCTTTCAGTTTAACACGCATGAAAGTGTTACCTTTTCCCGGCTTTACATGCAGGAAGTCAATACAGAAATACAACTTGTTGTCCATACGGATGCAAGTTCCGATTTTAATGTCTTGGGCATTAATCATACTAATATTTTTTATTTTAGATGTTATATAATTGTCTTCAGTGAGCTTTGCGGGTGCAAAAGTAATGGAAATCAGTAAAAATCGCAAAAAGTTTTGAGAGAAAAAGACTTAACTCTTGGTTATTTTGAAAAAAGTCCCTATTTTTGCAGCCCGATTACGTGAAATAATAACATAAAACAATATACAGTAATGAAAAGAACATTTCAACCCTCTAACAGAAAGAGAAAAAACAAACACGGTTTCCGTGAGAGAATGGCTTCCGCTAACGGTCGCAGAGTATTAGCTGCACGTCGTGCTAAAGGCCGCAAGAAACTGACTGTTTCTGACGAATACAATGGAGTAAAAGCATAAGCGAACTCTTTGTAATAAAGAATAAGAAAGCCGCAAAGGACTGATAAAGTGCTTTGCGGCTTTTCTATTTGAACCAATTGGTTTATTGCTCTATATTATTCTTCTATTTCTTTTCCTGCCTTCTTCCATTCTTCGAAACCTTTATCAAGGTCATAAACCACATAACCTTTCTCGCTGAGGATGGCGGCAGCTTTCTTACTGCGTTTGCCACTACGGCAATACAAGGCTACAGGTCTATCTTTTTGCAGGGTTGAATCTACAATTTCGGCAAAAGTCTTATCAAGCACATTAATGTTGATACTCTTTGGAATGTGAGATTCCGAATATTCGGCTAAGGTACGTACATCCAGACGTTGCATTTCAGGATTGGCAATCAGAGTGGAGAAATCTTCCACAGAGACGGACTTAAAGTCTCCTTTCTGCTGACAGGAGAAAAGTGATGAGAAAAACAGGCAAATGCCTGCAATAAAAAAGAATTCATTTTCATCTTATTGGAGGATTATATTCAAATTCGTAAGTCGCTTCTTTGCCAGAATACGTGTTGATGCTGAAATAAACCGTTATCTTATTAATTCCATCCTCTGCATATTGCCGTAATGGGACGGATGCATAAGCACGTTTGGTGTAAGCCTGTACATCTCCGCCATCATCATGATAGAGGGATAGGCGTACGGTCCGGGTTCCTGTTTCTTCGTCCTTGATATTTTCATCTTCTATAAAGTGGAACGCATGGCTTTTATTTTGTGATTTGATTTCCAACATTAAATTCAGGTAATCAATGCCCATCCAGATGCTTAATACATTTACCGGATCACGTTTTATTCCATCTTTAAATTTATCCTCGGGTTGTGGAACAGGAGATATTGCTTTTAGTACCGCATACAATTTTGCTCCGGACTCTCCATTGGCAGTTGTTGCCTTGCCATAGTTGCTAACAATGCGGAGGGAAGAATTGGCATCTATACGTGTGTTTGATGCATCTTCCACTACTGCAAGCGTCTCACCTTCATCTGTCAATATGGACTGTAAACTACCGTCGGCACCTGCTTGGGCAGTCAGGAAGTCCAGTTTCACAGATGGATAATAGTAGTCGTCATCATCGCTACAGGAAACCAGCACACATAACAGTATAGGCAAAAGCCAGGATAAAGAAACCGGAAATTGTAACTTATCTTTCATTGTTTATTCTATTTTGGATTATCAGTTTGGGTAGCCAAATAATTCGTCAACGGATTGGCATACATCAGCAATATCTTTTCACGCAAAAACGGCATATCTTTATTGGGCAGTTCGATGCGGGCAAGTTGTTGGTCGATGTAGTCCATGAAGTGCTTCTTCTCTTCGGACGTGTATTGACCGGCGAAGGTACCGGTACCCGATAAAGAATCATGGGCTATGTAATTACCGGGATACAAACGATAATTCGCATGAATATTCCGGTCTATGAGTGCAGCAATTTCTGAGAATAACTCCGGTTTGGGAAGAGAACGATCTAATTTAGCCAGTTCTCCATTGATGCAGGGAGCCACCTGGAAGTGTACATGTCCCTTTGCACCGAACAGTCCGGTTTGCATATTCTTCAAGTCATCAGCTTGCGTCTTTTTGTAATCCGGTATATCCCGTTTCAACTGAAACTCCTGTGCTTTCAGGTAGTCACAAGGATCGTATTCATATGAAATGGCCAATGGGACAATATTCATTTCGGTCAGACGATCAATAATATCGCCTTCTCCGCCCATAGCAAGCATTTTGAGCACACTTTCCTGGGTACGGTCATTGGAATCTTTGGCACGTCCTTCACGCTGGGCAATCCAGATGGATTGATTCTTATCCTTAATGGTGTGATGCATATAGCGTGACATACGTCCGGAGGATTCCAACATCTGGCGCATGGTCAGGGTGCGTTGTACAATGAAGGATTTGTTGACACGTACGAACTTCTTAATCCAAGGATAGATCAGTAGATTATCACCGATGGCGATTTCTACTGTGTCCCATGCCTTTGTCTATCAATTCTACTGACAGGAAACCAGAATCAAGAATGATGTCGCGATGGTTAGAGATGTAAGTGTAAGCAGATTCATGCTCCGGCTGTGCTGTATGGTCTAAAGTCACTCCCTGAGTCGTATCTCGGGAAAACTTTCTCAGAATAACGTAACAGAATGCTTTCTGAAACTCTAATTTTGTCTTGCAAGCGCGCATTTTCTGCGCAAGCGCCTCAAAAGGAACTTCTGGAAAGACAGCAGACGCCACCTGCTGGAAAGCCGGATCGGCAATCAATTCCTCGTAAATCTGAGGGAGTTCCTCGTCATGATAAGGGCGGATTTCATCAAATTCCATATTCATAATGATTAACGTTTAGTTGGTTGTGAATAGTGAAGCTGCTGAGTGCCAATCACTGATCATTAACCCTTAGTCACTAAAACTGGTTCTCAATTATATCAGTCATTACATCTTTAATGTCTAAACCTGCAGCACGTACCTGTTGGGGTATAAAACTGGTGGCCGTCATTCCGGGTGTAGTGTTCACTTCCAGCAGGTTGATTTTATCTCCGGCAGTGATAATATAATCTACGCGGATGATGCCGGAAGCTCCCAGGATATCATAGATGGCTGAAGTCAAAGTCTGTATCCGGTGAGTCAGATCGTCGGAGATACGGGCGGGAGTAATTTCAGAAACCTGTCCGTTATACTTGGCGTCGTAGTCGAAGAATTCATTCTCTGTTACTACTTCCGTAATAGGGAATACTACTGAATTCTTTTTTGTTTTATAGCAACCGCAGGTTACTTCCGTACCTTCCATAAAGGCTTCCACCAGGACTTCCTGTGCTTCACCAAATGCCTTAACAATGGCAGGCTGTATTTGTTCTTTGGTCTTCACCTTGGTTACGCCAAAGCTGGAACCACCCAGGCTGGGCTTGATGAAACAAGGCAAACCAATCTTTTCTATTACATCTTCATCGGAAATAGACTGTCCCTGACGGAGTACTAAAGAACTCTGCAATGCGCACACCGAATACTTTTAGATATTGGTTGCACGCAAACTTATCGTAAGTAAGTGCGGCTGCCAATACACCACAACAGGAATAAGGGATATGAAGAAGGTCGAAATAACCTTGCAAACGTCCGTCTTCACCCGGAGTTCCATGAATGGTGATATAGGCAAAGTCAAATGTCACCTTCTTGCCATCTACCTGAAAACTGAAATCGTTCCGGTCGATGGGAGCTTTGTTGCCGTCAGGAAGTTGCACGTGCCAGTCGAGTCCGTGCATTTCGACGATATATAATGTATACTTCTCCTTATCGATAAAGGAATAGATTCCTTGCGCACTGCGCAGGGAAACCTGAATTCGGAGGTATCACCTCCGCAAACGATAGCAATCGTGCGTTTCATTCTAAATCTCTGTTACTGATATAGCCTCTCCATTTGTCTATCAGCTGGGTCATGTCGTCGGGCATTTCAGAAGTGAAGTACATTTCCTCACCGGTGGCGGGATGTACAAAGCCCAACGTCATTGCGTGTAATGCCTGCCGTGGACAAGTATCGAAGCAATTGTTTACAAACTGTTTGTATTTACTAAAATGAGTACCTTTCAGACTTTCGTGTCCGCCATAGCGCTCATCATTAAAGAGTACGTGGCCGATGTGCTTCATGTGTACACGTATCTGATGGGTACGTCCCGTTTCAAGAATACACTCCACAAGGGTGACGTAACCCAGACGTTCCAATACCCGGTAATGGGTAACAGCATGTTTACCCTGGTCGTCGGGCAACACGGTCATCTGCATACGGTCTTTGGGATTCCGGCCGATGTTACCTATAATGGTTCCTTCGTCCTGTTCAACGATTCCCCATACCAATGCACGATAACGTCGTTTGGTGGTTTTGTTGAAGAACTGTATGCCGAGATTGGTTTTGGCGTCCGGTGTCTTTGCTATAACGAGCAAACCGGAGGTATCTTTGTCGATGCGGTGCACCAGACCGACATGCGGGTCGTTGGCATCGTAATCGGGGTTATCTTTCATGTGCCAGGCTATGGCGTTCACTAGAGTTCCGTGGTAGTTACCGTGTCCCGGATGCACAACAAGTCCGGCAGGTTTATTCACTATCATGAGGTATTTGTCCTCATAAACAATATTGAGTGGAATGTCTTCGGGAATGACTTCGTTTTCGTAGCGTGGACGGTCCATCATAATGGTAATGACGTCCATAGGCTTCACTTTATAGCTGCTTTTGACAGGCTTATTATTAGCCATTACAAAACCTGCTTCTGCTGATTTCTGAATGCGGTTGCGTGAAGCATTTGTCAGACGATCGAAAAGGTACTTATCTACGCGCATCATTTCCTGTCCCCTGTCCACTACCACACGGAAGTGTTCATAGAGTTGGGCCTCATCACCGACAGGCTCTACGTCGTCCAGGTCATCATCAATCGCTATGTCATCCGGCAATTCTTCTATCATTCCTCGTTTTTTCTATGTGTTATTATGATTGAAAAGTTGCTTATTCTCCAAATATAATGTTTAGAACCAAGAGTCGTCAGTAGCAGAATCACCGGAAGAAACAGAACCTGTGGTTTCCGTATTTGTAGAATCTGATTCTTGAGCTAAGGCTCCGCCATCCCCTACTATTAGGGTAAGTGTGGAACCTACGGGAACTTTTTTTCACCGTTGGTCAGTGTGCGTCCTTTGTACTTTACGCCGTACACCCAATCTTTCTCACCGGCTATGTATTCGTTTTCGGCCAGCTTGAAACCGGTCGCTAATAAACGTGCCTGTGCCTGACGCATGGAACTATTATCTGCTACGTCGGGAACAATTTGTAAAGGTACATTCAGTGTGTTTATTGTCAGATAGATGGTGCGTCCTTCTTTTTTTTACTTTCTGTCCGGCAGCAGGATTATGTTCAAGGATGCATCCGGCGGGTAAGTTCTTTACGTAACTGGAGTCGGAAACAATACAGGTCAGTCCTTGGTTGCGGAACATTTTTTCGGCTTCAGTCACTCCCATGCCTTTTACATTGGGCACTACTACCGCTTCGCCGTGACGGGTATATATATCCAGTCCCTTCAAAACTCCAAACAGTACAAGGGCAACCACAACGATCATTGCAATCAGGTTTACCCAGAAAAATTTATTCTGTCGGAAAGAAAAAAACTCTTTTATTGTCATAATCCTTAGCGTTATTTGGGGCAAAGATAATGCAAACCGAAAGCAGTACAAAATAAGCTTGCTTATTTTTAATGCTGAGGTGCAGCTTATCTTCGCTTTAGGCAAAGATAATGTAAACTGAAAGCAGTACAAAATAAGCTTGCCTATTTTTAATGCTGCGGTGCAGCTTATCTTTGCTTTTTGAGCAAAAATACAAATTTCGCCTTAGAGTGTAAGACAAACTAAGGCGAAACTTATATAATAGTTCAATGTCCGTTGTCCGGATCACTTTTTAAAGTGATTCAAGTAGTCTTTTTCAATACTACTGTAGCCGATATCTCAACGGTTGGCGGCTTCGGGGATCACGATGCTTTGGGGGCTTTCGATCACGTCGTCTGTCACGATCATATTGCGGCGTACAGGCAGGCAGTGCATGAAGTAGGCGTTGTTGGTTACAGCCATTTGGCGGTCGCTTACTGTCCATTCACGGTCCTTACTTAGAATTTGTCCGTAATTATCGCCTGCATAGGCAGCCCAGTTCTTGGCATAGATGAAGTCTGCACCTTCGAATGCTTTCATCTGGTCGTATTCTACACGGGCATGTCCTACAAATTGCGGGTCGAGTTCGTAGCCTTCGGGATGGGTGATGACGAAATCATAATCTGCAGCATTCATCCACTCTGCAAATGAGTTGGGCACGGCTTGTGGCAATGGACGCGGATGCGGTGCCCAGGTCATTACTACTTTAGGACGTGCTGTTTTCTTGTATTCTTCAATAGTGATGAGGTCGGCGAAACTTTGCAACGGATGGCGTGTAGCTGCTTCCATTGAAAATACAGGACGTCCGGAATATTTGATGAATTGGTTTATGATGATTTCGTTGTAATCATCTTCTTTATTCTCAAATCGTGCGAAGGAGCGTACACCGATGATGTCGCAATAGCAGCCCATTACGGGGATAGCTTCCAACAGGTGCTCCGGTTTGTCACCGTCCATAATGACTCCGCGTTCCGTTTCCAGTTTCCATGCTCCCTGGTTGATGTCCAGTACGATTACATTCATACCCAGGTTTATTGCAGCTTTCTGCGTACTGAGGCGGGTACGCAGGCTTGAGTTGAAGAATATCATCATCAACGTCTTGTTTCGTCCTAACTCTACGTATTTGAAACGGTCTTTCTTAATTTCAAATGCTTCATCCAGTGCAGCTTTCAGATTCCCGATGTCCTGCACACAAGTAAACTTCTTCATCTTATATATTTATGATTTATAATTTATGATTTATGGTGGGGCTTTGGCTGATCACTTATCACTCCCTTATCTGTCCTTCGCCTTCGATAATCCATTTATATGTGGTGAGCTCTTCCAGCGCCATCGGACCGCGGGCGTGAAGTTTCTGTGTACTGATGCCGATTTCGGCACCCAACCCGAACTGCGCTCCGTCCGTGAAGGACGTTGGTACGTTGACATACACACAGGCGGCATCCACATCACGGCAGAACTGTTCGGCATGAGCTTTATCATTCGTTACGATGCATTCGCTATGCTTGGAGCCGTATTTTTGGATATGTGCTATGGCTTCGCGGATAGACTGGACGGTTTTGACAGACATTTTGTAATCCAGAAATTCCGTTCCAAAATCTTCTTCCGTAGCTTCTTTCAGTAAATCGGTGGGATAGCTGCCTTTCAGGACATCGTATGCATGCGTATCTGCGTAGATTATCACATGGCTATCTGGCAACGGAGCGCAAAGTACCGGCAGGTCACTGAGGCGCTCTTCATCAATCAGCAGGCAATCTAAAGCGTTGCATACACTGACGCGACGGGTTTTGGCATTGTTGATAATGGCGGCACCTTTCTCCACATCACCATAGCGGTCGAAGAATGTATGGCAGATACCTGCACCTGTTTCAATAACCGGTATGGTAGCATTCTGACGCACAAAGTTGATGAGGCTACTGCTGCCACGGGGAATAAGCAAATCCACATACCCCCTTGCATTTAGCAGTTCGGCTGTTGCTTCTCTGTCGGCAGGCAATAACTCTACGATATGATGGGGTTGACTTGGAAACGTTCCAAAACTTCGTGTATTACGCTAATAATAGCCCTGTTGGAGTAGTCAGCATCGCTGCCGCCTTTCAATATACAGGCATTGCCGCTTTTCAGACAAAGTGCGAATACGTCGAAACTAACGTTCGGACGAGCCTCGTATATGATGCCGATAACACCGAATGGAACACTTATTTTTTTAAGTCTCATTCCTTTGGGGTGTGTATTCTCTTTCAGTATATGCCCTACGGGAGGGGAGGGTAGCTACGTTGCGTGTATCCGCTGCGATGCCTTGAAGGCGTTCGGCGGTTAATTTCAGTCGGTCGTACTTCGGGTCTTTAGGATCCATTCTTTCCAGATCTTTCTTGTTCTCTGCAAGAATAAAGTCTGACTTTGCCAAGGCGGCATCCGCTACAGCCAGTAGTATCTGATTGATTTCCCCGTCGCTTAACGACAGCAATTCCCGACTGGCTTCCTGCACGGTGGCAAATACTTTGTTTAAGTCCATCTTCTTTGTACTTTTTGTAGTTGATTATTCTGCAAATGTAGTAATTATATTGGGAATGTCTGCTTTATCTCTTTGAAAAAGAATGTGTAGAGAAAGAAGGGGATGGCAGGGCTCTATATACCATTTTCTCATTTTTGACGGGATATGAACATACTTTCCCCTCCTGATTCGCATGAATAATATAAGTTTCAGAGGTTAAGCCGCCGCATTGCCACTTTTATCCCTTTTTGTTGCGACGGTTAAGTACAATTGTAGTAGGTACTTATTCTTTCCACTATGGAGAAAGTTGCTTTCCATCACGGGGAAACTTTCTTTCCACCATGGTGGAAAGAAAGAAACTCCACGGTGGAAAGAATAAACGTTCGGATGGAAAAGGCTAACCGTTGGAAGGGAAAAAGCATAGGAATGCCTAAGAACGGAGTTAGCTATTGCATTTAATTCATTTTTGTACGATTTTGAGTAAATTCCATCATCCGATATGCATTAATATAATTTTAAGTCGATATTAATGCATTTTCATCGAATTTATTAATGAGATACGCTTTTCTTTGCGTTTGGAAAATGTAAATTTAAGAATCATGAAAAACCGTTTAATAAGTCTGTGCCTGCTGTGTGCTTGTTGCATGATGGCCAAAGCTGACGATCTGAAGCTGTGGTACAAGCAACCGGCTAAAGTATGGACTGAAGCATTACCTCTAGGTAATTCGCGTTTAGGCGCCATGGTCTATGGCGGAGTAGTTAACGAGCAAATACAGCTGAATGAAGAGACCGTCTGGGGTGGTGGTCCGCACCGGAACGATAGTCCGAAGGCACTCGGCGTATTGCCTACGGTCAGGAAGTTGCTTTTTTCCGGACGTGAGAAGGAAGCTGAAAAAGTGATTGCCGATAACTTTTTTACCGGACAACATGGTATGCCGTTCCAAACCATTGGCAGTTTAATGCTGGAATTTGAAGGACATGCTGACTATTCCGATTATCGCAGGGAACTGGATTTGGAGAAAGCGATAGCCTCTGTACGTTATAAAATAGGTGAAGTAAACTATACTCGTACCGTGTTTACATCCTTGGCAGATAATGCTCTGATTGTGCGTATCGAAGCCGACAAACCGGGAGCAGTCAATTTTACCACTCGATATAGCACTCCGTACAAAGAATACGAAATAAAAAAGAACGGTAAAAGCTTGCTGCTGTCCGGACATGGCTCTGCACACGAAGGCATTCCGGGTGCCATCCGCTTTGAAACCCGTACGCAGATAAAGGCCGAGAAAGGCAAAGTCAACGTCACCAACGACTGTATCGAAGTGAAAGGAGCAGACGCAGCAGTGATCTATGTAACCGCTGCTACTAACTTTGTCAATTATAAAGACGTAAGTGCCAATGAAACCCGCCGTGCAACAGAGTTCTTGTCGCAGGCCATGAAACGCCCCTATGCACAAGCCCTTGCAGCTCATGAGGAAGCTTATCAAAAGCTGTTCGGACGTGTCTCGCTGAATGTAGGTGCTTCCAGCAAAGAAGAAACTTCCTACCGCATTAAGCACTTTAACGAGGGAAAAGACCTGGGATTGGTAGCCCTGATGTTCCAGTTCGGACGTTATTTGCTTATCTCTTCTTCACAACCCGGTGGGCAGCCTGCAGGTTTGCAAGGCATTTGGAATCATGAATTGCTGGCTCCGTGGGATGGAAAATATACGATCAACATCAATACGGAAATGAACTACTGGCCGGCAGAAGTAACTAATCTGCCCGAAATGCATCAACCTCTTTTCCAGATGGTGAAAGAACTGTCCGAGTCGGCACAAGGCACTGCGCGTACTTTGTATGATTGCCGGGGTTGGACGGTGCATCATAATACGGACCTGTGGCGCATGGCCGGTCCGGTGGATGGTGCTTCGTATGTTTGGCCTTTGGGCGGTGCGTGGCTCAGTCAGCACTTGTGGCAACATTATCTCTATACAGGAGATCAGGCTTTCCTACAGACTGCCTATCCGGCTTTGAAAGGGGCAGCTGATTTCTTCCTCGATTTCCTGGTAGAGCATCCTAAGTACGGTTGGATGGTTTGTGCACCGTCTATGTCTCCCGAGCAAGGTCCTCCGGGAACAGGAACCATGTTGACCGCTGGATGTACCATGGATACTCAGATAGTATTGGATGCTTTGACTTCCGTACTGTCCGCCACGAAGTTGTTATATCCCGATCATACATCGTATTGCGATAGCCTGCAAGGCATGATCAAGCGCTTGCCTCCTATGCAGATAGGCAAACATAACCAGTTGCAGGAATGGCTTGCTGATGTGGATGACCCGCATAATGATCACCGTCATGTTTCCCATTTGTATGGGCTTTATCCGAGTAATCAGATTTCTCCTTATGCCCATCCTCAGCTTTTCCAAGCCGCTAAGCGTTCGCTCCTCTATCGGGGTGATATGGCTACGGGATGGTCTATCGGCTGGAAAATTAATCTTTGGGCACGCCTACTCGATGGAGATCATGCGTATACAATTATTAAAAATATGCTGAAGCTGGTGGAGAAGGGTAATCCTGACGGACGCACTTATCCGAATATGTTCGATGCACACCCGCCTTTCCAAATTGACGGAAACTTCGGTTTCACGGCAGGCGTAGCCGAAATGTTGCTTCAAAGCCATGATGAAGCTCTGCACCTGTTACCTGCCCTGCCTACGGCATGGAGCAAAGGCAGTGTGAAAGGTCTGGTGGCACGTGGTGCTTTCGAAGTTGATATGGACTGGGATGGCGGTGAGCTGACGACGGCTATTGCCGTAACTTCACGTATCGGTGGAAACTTGCGTATACGTTCGTATGTACCGCTGGAAGGTGCCGGCTTGAAAGAAGCTAAAGGTGAGAACCCGAACCCGTTGATGAAACGTGGAGATATCAAGGAGCCCTTGGTGGCAGAGGGCCTAAAGGCGCAGTACCCCATCCTGTACAGGATATACGAGTATGATATACAGACCCGACCGGGAGAAAAAGTACACATTGCAAAGAGCGTTTTAAAAAAGTGATATAGATAAAATAGGTTATGGTAAAAAAAGAATAAATTGGTTTATTGTATGTATGCTGTTTTCAATAGGTGTTACAGCACAAGCTGCTGGCAAGCAGTATAATTCGTATAAAGGATTGGTGATGGCCGGTTATCAGGGGTGGTTCAATGCCCCTGATGACGGTGCCGGTCGTGGTTGGTATCACTATACCGGGCACGACGGTTTTCGCCCCGGTTCTTGTACGATTGATTTTTGGCCTGAAGTATCGGAATATAAAAAACTGTATAAGACGGAGTTCAAGTTTGCCGATGGAACTCCGGCCTATACTTTCTCTTCGCATGATGAATCTACGGTGGATACTCACTTCAGATGGATGAAAGAGTACGGGCTGGATGGAGTTTTCATGCAACGCTTTGTAGGCGAGATTCGCAATAAGAGCGGATTGAATCACTTCAACATAGTACTGAACTCAGCAATGAAGGCTGCTAATAAGTATGAACGCGCCATTTGCGTGATGTATGATTTGAGTGGTATGCGCCCTGGCGATGAAGAGGTCCTGCTAAAGGATATTGTCGACATAGCTCAGCGCCATGCTTTAAAGGATCATGCTAAGAACCCGTCCTATCTGTATCATAACGGGAAACCACTGGTTACAGTCTGGGGTGTAGGGTTCAATGACCGTCGCCGTTATGGTCTGAACGAAGCAGAAAAGATTATTAATGGTTTGAAATCACAGGGGTTTAGTGTAATGTTGGGAGTACCCACACATTGGCGTGAACTGAATGGTGATACCGAGTCGGACCCTCGCTTGCATGAATTGATAAAACGGTGTGATGTTGTGATGCCGTGGTTCGTGGGACGTTATAATGAGAATTCATATCCCCGTTATCAGAAACTGATTAAAGATGATGTTGCCTGGGCTAAGAAAAATAAAGTAGACTATGCTCCTCTGGCTTTTCCGGGCTTCTCCTGGCGTAATATGAAAGGTCATGAGAATAGTGTGCAAATACCGCGCAATAAGGGTTCGTTCCTTTGGAAACAGTTATCCGGTGCTATCAAGGAAGGGGCCGAAATGATTTATGTAGCCATGTTTGATGAAATAGACGAGGGTACAGCTATCTTTAAGTGTGCTAAAAAAGTTCCTGTTGGTGCCAGTACATTTGTGCCCATTGAAGAAGGGATCGGAAGTGACCATTATTTATGGTTGGTAGGTCAGGCCGGTAAAATGTTGCGTAAAGAAAAACCGTTGGAAATGAAACAACCGGAACGTAAATAAGTCAAAGTAGAATCTGGATATATAACATAAGGAACGTCTGACTTGGGAGTATCCAGGTCAGACGTTTTTCTTTTGGAGTATCTATTTGTTTCAGTTTTGCTCGTCGATAATTTCCATTAAGGAGAACTTGTATTCTGTTCCCAGCGAAGCAGCATATTCTTTGCAGAAAGCATCATAGACAGTCTTGGCAAGCCCTTTCTTGCCTTGCTGACAAAGAATGCGGCATTTTACACAAAGAGCTTCCTCGTTGATGTAGTCATGTTGGAATAGTGTATCTGCAATTTTTAGCTTTAACGTCTCCGAGAGGTCTTCCCGCTTCAGCAATCTGCAAAGCAGATCGATAGTGCTATTTGAAAAATCGTTTTTGAACGTATCGATCCAATCGGTTTCCATATTAGGTAACATTATACCACGTAGCAATAGCTCGAGCAGTTTCTCTAAATTCTGGCTATTATTCTCTTTATATAAATGAAGTGCTTCCAGATAGTCGCAAATAGTCCCTTCTTCAAACTGTATGCTCCAGAAGCCATTTTGATTCAATATTTTGATATCGCCTACTTTTTCCAATAAACCGCGTAGTTTACTCATATATACATTACGGTTATTCTTGGCAGATTCATCCGTCTTGTCATACCATAATAGCTGGATTAGTTTATGACCAATGATTCCTTTGGAGTCTCTTCCGGTATAGAGTATAAGCAATATCAATAAAGCCTTAAGGGTTGGAGTAAATAAGGCTGTAATGTCATTGCCTTCTTTGTCCACAACATGGAAGCCACCAAAAGAAACAAACACATCCCTTGGAGAAATCATAATTGTGGAATGTCGTTGTCTCTGTGTGTATAGGCATTTCTATTTTTATCTCAGATATATCATCGATTAGAGAGCCATTCGCTGTTTCTGATTGGAGGCTGTTTGTTTTCGTTTTCTTGTTGTTCTCGGCGGTGGTCTTGACCCGGTTTATTTCAGCCTTTTTCTTTCTATAATAGAAGACTCCCATTCCGGCAATAACCAGTATTCCGACTATAATGTACAGCCATATAGATGGCTGATCGTTTTGACTGGTATTGTCTGCAACCACATCAGGCTGCTTAAAGGATGAAATGGGAATCGGAGGGAAATTCAGTTCATAGATGCCTATATCAGCTTTTCCGCTTACTTCAGCTTGGTGAATCACTGTATATAACTTCTTTTGTTTTGGTGAATAGTATATGTTGGTATACATATATTGAGCCTCTAATTTCAGTCCTATTGGTAATGACATGAGTTCGAAATGCGGTGTTTGAGTGTCAATTTTCATCAACGTACCACCTCGCTGGGTACTGAAGAAGTAAAAAACATTTCTTTTCAGGATCATAAACCATGTTTTCACTGGGTTGAAAATCTCCTCCGTTCGGAATCTGGGTGAATTCCCATAGCTTATTGACTTGTTGGGTCAAAAGGTTGACAGCATACAAGTCATAATAGTTGCGGGGAGATAATTCTTGCCGTCCGGATGGGCAACCGCGTCCTCCAAAGATATAAAGTGTGCTGTCAACTATGACAGAACTGGAAGAGTATCTGGGATGAATATTCGTCAGATTGAGGTGACGCTGCGGGGTATCCTCATAAGGATAGCAGATTAATAGCTTGTTATTATAATGATAATGTCCATATCCACCGAAGCTGATCAGTGAAGAATTGGCCGGATTATAAACGAGTGTATTATTCCAATAGTCATGTTCTTGTACGGCTGCCTGTGTCCCTTTCCAGCTTTGTGAAGCAGGATCAAAGAATGAATATAGATTTTCATTCAGGTTGTAGGATAACAACTGATGTTGCTCTGGTAGATATATTAACTGGTTGGGATAGTTGGCTACAAACTCGCCGCCTTTTACCTGGATGGTGTCAGTTATCCTTTCATCCGTATGGAAAACATACAGCTTTTGTTTATTGTTGGCTATGTAGAAAGTTCCGACAGTAGGATCGAATGCTACAGAGGGAGAATATTTGAATTCGCTGCGAATGAATCTTCTTCCAAGTGATATACTGGTCTATAATCCAACGGGTATTCTTGCCGGAAGCCGGACTGTGGGAAATCTCGTCATAACAGACTTCCTTATTATGGCGCGCCATTTTCCACAAACGTATCTCCTGTAATCCGCGCTTGATACTGATATCTCTTAAATTAACGGAAGCCACATCGGCTAAAGAGAAGCCCTCATAGGGACAATAGCCGAAAGCAAAGCGTAGTTTCTGCGTACCCTTCAGGTCGGGATAATTCACATTGATTTCCGTACTATCATATAATACGGTAATATTTCCCTCTTTAACATCGAGGGTCAGGCTGGCTGAAGTCCAAGTTTCACGCCTCACTTCTTTTTTGAATGGGGTGTACTGCATCTCCAGTGACCAGAATTGGGAAGCGTCTGTCGTTTTCGCTGACACTGTACATCAGGTCGACATTCTTATTGTTTTCAGTAATGATGCGGAATACGGTTCCGAATACATTATCGGGTCTCACCCAGAGGTTAAAGCTCAGGGTAATTTTGTCTCCTTTAGTCTCTATGGGCTTCCCATCTTCTAATACCATACTGGTAAACTCAGAATTCTGAAGCGGGTAGGATTGGATATGCAAACCATATTCAGGAAGCTGAGCGACTGAACGCATACACATCAACAGAAGAAAGATAATAGATTGTGTCTTTTTCATTTTGTATGTCCTTAATGAAGTATTAGCTCGTACAAAAGTAGTGTTTTTTGGTGAAAACCGATTACTTATTTATGCAATTATTACAGCCAGGCTTCGCTTTTCCTGCAAAAGTGATTCATTAAGTGGATTTTAATGTTTCATTAATTATTGTTTTATCATTTTATTAAGCGGTTGCCGTTTACTTTGCATAAAAATAGATTAAAATCTGATAATATGAACTTAAAAAAGGCACTTATTCTTATTTGCAGGAATATTATCCTGCTCTTTTCTAATGGCTCAGCAGCCAAGTGATATTTTATCCCGTTTCAGCATCGACTAATGTAGAAAAAGCTTCGTTAGCTTTTGATAAGGATCAAAAGACAATGTGGGAAGTTAGTGGGCAGGACTTGAAAACAGACCAATGGTTGATGTTTACTATCCAGACTCCTGGTGATGTATGTGAGCTTGGTGTTCAGATGCAAGGTGTTTCTAAAGAGGATTTAAAGCAACTGATGAATATCTTTGTTACGTATGATCCTATGAATCTGGGAGTGCCTGTCGATTATCAGGTACAGGGTAGCGCTAAAGAGATGCGGTTGAAGTTTTCATCTAAATATGGGGCACATGTCCGGTTGGCTTTTAAGGGAGGTGATCGTGCTAAACCTTTTTATGGTAAAGGAAGTATCTGTTCTTCTGGCTGATAAGGAATTGAAAGATCGGAAAGGAGAAAAAAGACTTCGCTACGCTATATGGACCCTACGCTTCCGGTGGAAGAACGTGTAGAAAGTCTGTTGTCTGTAATGACGCCGGAAGATAAAATGGAAACTGATACGTGAGGGCTGGGGCATTCCCGGTATTCCTCATTTGTATGTACCGCCCATTACAAAGGTGGAAGCTGTGCATGGCTTCTCATATGGTAGTGGAGCTACTATCTTTCCCCAGGCTCTTGCAATGGGGGCAACTTGGAATAAGAAGTTGACGGAAGAAGTGGCGATGGCAGTTGGCGATGAAACTCTTTCGGCAGGTACCATGCAGGCATGGTCTCCGGTACTGGATGTAGCTCAGGATGCCCGTTGGGGACGTTGTGAGGAAACATTTGGAGAGGATCCGGTTTTGGTATCACAAATTGGTGGAGCTTGGATTAAAGGCTACCAGTCTATGGGGTTGTATACTACTCCGAAACATTTTGGTGGTCATGGTGCTCCGTTGGGAGGACGCGATTCTCACGATATAGGATTGTCTGAACGTGAAATGCGCGAAGTACATCTGGTTCCGTTCCGTCATGTGATTCGTAACTATGATTGCCAATCTTTGATGATGGCTTTATTCGGATTTCCTGGGTGTTCCGGTAGCTAAAAGTAGAGAATTACTACATAATATTTTGCGTGAGGAATGGGGATTCAGCGGCTTTATCGTTAGCGACTGTGGTGCTATAGGTAACTTGACTGCCCGTAAGCATTATACGGCTAAAGATAAAATAGAAGCTGCTAACCAGGCTTTGGCTGCCGGTATTGCTACAAACTGTGGTGATACTTATAATGATAAGGAGGTGCTACAGGCCGCAAAGGATGGACGTATCAATATGGAGAATCTTGATGAGGTGTGCCGCACAATGTTGCGTATGATGTTCCGCAATGAGCTGTTTGAAAAAGCACCAAACAAGCCGTTGGACTGGAATAAGATTTATCCGGGGTGGAATTCGGATAGTCATAAAGAAATGGCACGTCAGGCTGCTCGTGAATCTATTGTGCTGTTAGAAAATAAGGATAATATTTTACCTCTGTCTAAAGACATGCGTACGATTGCTGTGTTAGGTCCCGGTGCAGATGATCTTCAGCCTGGTGATTACACTCCTAAACTTCAGCCTGGTCAGTTGAAATCTGTGTTGACTGGTATCAAACAAGCGGTAGGAAAGCAGACAAAAGTGGTTTATGAACAAGGTTGTGATTTTACAAGCTTGGGTGAAAACAATATTGCAAAGGCAGTAAAAGTAGCTTCACAATCAGATGTGGTGCTATTGGTTTTGGGAGATTGTTCAACCAGTGAGGCTACGACAGATGTATATAAAACATCCGGTGAGAACCATGATTATGCAACCTTGATTTTGCCAGGTAAACAACAGGAATTATTGGAAGCTGTTTGTGCAACCGGAAAACCTGTTATATTGATTCTTCAGGCGGGGCGCCCTTATAATCTGTCTAAGGCGTCAGAGTTGTGTAAGGCTATCCTTGTGAATTGGTTGCCGGGACAAGAAGGTGGTCCGGCCACAGCAGATGTGCTGTTTGGTGATTATAATCCTGCCGGTCGTTTGCCGATGACTTTCCCACGTCACGTAGGTCAGCTCCCTCTCTATTATAACTTTAAAACTTCCGGTCGTCGTTATGAATATTCGGATATGGAATATTATCCTCTTTACTATTTCGGATATGGTTTGAGTTATACTTCATTTGAATATTCTGGTCTGAAAATACAGGAAAAAGAAAATGGTAATATTACAGTGCAGGCTACTGTGAAGAACATAGGTCAACGGGCCGGTGATGAGGTGGTACAACTGTATGTAACGGATATGTATGCCAGTGTGAAGACACGTATTACAGAGTTGAAAGACTTTACCCGTATTCATCTGAAACCAGGTGAAGCGAAAACGGTTTCTTTTGAGCTGACACCTTATGAACTATCACTTTTGAACGATCATATGGACCGGGTTGTAGAGAAAGGTGCTTTCAAAATCTTAGTTGGAGGTGTAAGTCCTCAGTATGTGGCCAAAGACCGTATTAAGGATAGTGTAGGTTATGCAGATTCCAAAAAAGGTTTGTCCGGTATGCTTGAATATACTCATGAATTTGCAGCAGATTTCGGTTTGACTTTATTCAAAGTGGAAGAAAACTTGGTAAAGAATCAGAAAACTATTTGGGTGTCTGTCAAAAACAATGGAACTTTGATGGATACAGGAAAAATTGAAATGTATGTCGGAGGTAAGAAAGTAGGTAATAACGTTCATTATGAGTTAGCTCCGGGAGAAGAGAAACTGATACCTTTCAGTGTGGATAAGGAGAATACGGCTCCTGTTGTATTTACTACCAAATATAAAGTGTTATCTATATAATTTTGATACTATGAGAAAACTATTAGCATTCTTATGTATCTGTGTACAGATTGTCCCGTCATGGGGGCAATCTGTTCTGCGTACTCCAAATGGGGTAAAAGTAGAGACCGAAACAACTTGTATAGAGTTGGAATGTTTTTCTTCTTCTATCATCCGCGTGAAGAAATATCCAGTCGGAAAGACACCTGATAAGCAATCATTGTCTGTCACTATGCAACCAGAAAAGGTAAAATACAAATTGCAAGAGACAAAAGGTGAAGTGATTCTTGCTACTTCCGAATTAGTAGCAATTATGGATATTGCCCAAAAACAAGTTCGTTTTACTGATAAAGATGGTAAGGTCTTGTTAGCTGAGAAGCCTTCTTCTATTGGTTTTACTCCATTCAATGATGCGGGAAATTCTACCTATCAGGTTCGCCAGACTTTCGTGTTGGATAGTGATGAGGCTATTTATGGTTTGGGACAACACCAGCAGGGGCGGATGAACCAGCGTAACCAAACTATTTTCCTGCAACAGGCGAATACGGAAATCTGTATTCCTCTTGTCCATTCCATCAAGGGATACGCCCTGTACTGGGATAACTATTCCCCCACTACCTTTACGGACAATGCGCAAGGCATGACTTTCGATTCGGCAGTGGGCGACCTCTGCGATTATTACTTCGTATATGGCGGTGGTGCCGACGGAGTGGTTGCGCAACTGCGCCAACTCACCGGAAAAGCTCCCATGTTCCCCCTTTGGACATTTGGCTTTTGGCAATCGAGAGAACGCTACGTCAGCCAGGACGAGCTGGTAAGCATGGTTCAGAAATACCGCGACCTGAAAGTGCCTTTGGATGGCATCATCCAGGACTGGCGCTACTGGGGCGAAGACCATAAAGACTGGAATGCCGTGGAATTCCGCAACCCCCAATTCCCCAATCCCCGGAAGATGATGGAAGATGTGCACCGCTTGAATGCTCACGCCATTATTTCCGTATGGCCCTCTTTCGGACCGGGAACCGGAATATATGCCGAGCTGAAACGGATGAACAAACTGATGATACACGAAACCTTCCCGCAGGATAACGGTGTGAAGGTGTATGATGCCTACGACCCTGCAGCAAGGGAAGTCTTCTGGAAATATATGAATAAGAACCTGTTCAGCATTGGAATGGACGGTTGGTGGCTGGATGCCACCGAGCCGGAACACAGTCCGGTGAAGGACATCGACTTCGATTACCGTACCTACCTGGGCTCTTTCCGCAAAGTTCGTAATGCTTTCCCGCTTGTAAGCGTGGGTGGTGTGTACGACCATCAACGGCAAGTATCATCCGACAAGCGCGTCTTTATTCTTACCCGTTCCGCTTTTGCCGGCCAACAACGCTATGCGGCACAGGCATGGTCGGGCGATGTGGCATCGGACTGGACGGTACTGCACAACCAGATTTCGGGTGCTTTGAACCTCTCTCTTACGGGCATTCCGTACTGGAATTCCGATATAGGCGGTTTCTTCTCTGCCTATAAATTCCCGGAGGGCATAAAAGACCAGGCTTTTCATGAATTGTACGTGCGCTGGATGCAGTTCGCCGTTTTCACCGGTATGATGCGTTCGCACGGCACACACACTCCGCGTGAAATCTTCAACTTTGGCGAGCGTGGTTACTGGGCTTTCGATGCACAGGAGAAGATGATTAATCTCCGTTATCGCCTGTTGCCCTATCTCTATTCCACCTCATGGAACATCACCTCCAACGGCGGAAGCCTGATGCGTGCCCTGTTCTCCGATTTCCCGTCAGACAAGAAGGTGGCAGACATTGGCGATGAGTATATCTTCGGAAAATCCATATTGGTGGCTCCGGTCACGAGTCCTGTAAAGAGCCGTTCCCTGTATCTGCCCGCAGGTATCCGGTGGATTGACTTTTGGACGGGCGAACAGCAGGAGGGCGGACGTGAGATTACCCGCGAAGCCCCCATCGACCTCATCCCGCTGTATGTAAAAAGCCGGTTCCATTATCCCCATCGGCCCTTCCGTGCAATATGCCACGGAGAAACCATGGGATGACCTGCAAATCCGCATCTATCCCGGAGCCGACGGAGAATTTACCTTGTACGAAGATGAGGATGACAACTATAATTATGAGAAAGGTAAATACACCACCATCCGCATGACGTGGGATGACAAGAATCGCCAACTCACCATTCATCCGCGTCAGGGCAGCTATGATGATATGCTGCAGAACCGCACGTTCCACATCGTCCTAGTGAACCGGCAAGACGGCTTGGGATTGGATAATGAATCGCCTACCGTAAAAACAGAATATGTAGGAAAAAAAACTTAATATCAAATTACCGTGAAGAAAATAACTCGATTATTTGGCGTAGCTCTGGCTGCAGGCCTATTGGCAAGTTGCGCCTCGGAAGAGAAAACTGCCATTAAAGCAGACAGGGATTGTTGCCAATCCTATTGATTTGAACTATCGTTTCCAACCTCAGGATGAAGATGAGCCACGACGCGAGGCTGCCGACCCGGTACTGGAATATTTCAAGGGATATTATTACATGTTTGCTTCTAAGTCCGGTGGCTACTGGCGTTCCGAAGACTTGGCAAACTGGGAATACATCCCTTGCAAGACGATACCGACCATGGAAGATTATGCCCCGACTATCCTTGTCTATGGCGATACGCTTTACTTCACCGCTTCCAGCGGGAAAACTCAGATTTACAAGAATGCCCATCCCGAAACAGATGCTTGGGAGGAAGTGGATACCAAGCTGACTATCCGTCAGCATGACCCGGCTTTTTTTAAAGATGATGATGGGAAAGTCTATATTTATTGGGGATGCTCGGATAAAGATCCTATCATGGGTGTGGAAGTGGACCCTAAAAATGGCTTCCGTGCCATCGGAGAACCCCAAGCCCTGATAAAACATCGTTGTGATGAATTCGGTTGGGAAGTTCCCGGCGTGAATAATGAAGAACCGCGCCAAGGCTGGAACGAAGGCCCGTGCGTGCTGAAGCACAACGGCCGCTATTACTTACAATATGCTGCCCCCGGTACTCAATATCGCATCTATGGTGACGGTAACTATGTAGGTGATAACCCGTTAGGCCCCTTTGAAGCTGTGGAAGATAACCCCTTCTCCTTCAAACCCGGTGGTTTCATCGGTGGTGCCGGACACGGACATACTTTCAAGGATAAATACGGTAATTATTGGCACGTAGCCTCCATGGTTATTTCCGTTCGTCATTGGTTCGAGCGTCGTTTAGGCATCTTTCCGGTTGTCGTTTCCGATAAATATGGTATGTATGCACTCAGCACCTTTGCCGATTATCCTTTCTGCATCCCCGACCGGAAAGTAGACTTTGAAAAGGAAGACATCGGTATGGGTTGGAACCTGCTTTCCTATAAGAAGAATGTATCCGCTTCTTCCCACCTCGAAAGTTACGAACCGGAACTGGCGGATGACGAGAAAGTGGAAACCTGTGGGCTGCCCAGACAGGGAAGAAAGGCGAATGGTTGCAGATAGACCTTGGCAAACCTATGGAAGTGAATGCCATCCAAGTCAACTTTGCCGACCATAACTTCAATATCCGTGCCCCTCATGGACCGGTGGTTTATCAATATAACATAGAAGCCTCAACCGACGGTAAGAACTGGACTCGCCTGGTGGATGAAGAGAAAAATCAGAAAAGATGCCCCTCATAAACTCCATGTTTTGGATATTCCCCGCAAAGGTACAATATCTGAAAATCAACAATACCAAAGATATGGAAGGTAATTTCTCCCTGTTCGGTTTGCGCGTCTTCGGGCAAGGCGGAGGCAAAGCCCCTGTCGAAGTGACTGGTTTCCAGGCTTCACGTGATAATAATGATAAACGTATCTACCGGTTTACATGGAATCCGCAGGAAAATGTAACAGGGTATATTTTACGTTGGGGAATACAAAAAGAGAAATTGACTCACTCTATGGTGGTTTACGAAAATCAATATGAGGCTCGTTATTTCAATAGGGATTCTGAATATTACTTCTCTGTGAGTGCTTTTAATGAGAATGGTGTAGGCAAATAACTGATCAATACAGAAATCTTTAATTAAAGCTTGTGGTTATATAACTGATTTATGGGTTATATAGCCACAAGTTTCGTTTTCATGAAAGGCTTAATTATAATACATAATCCAAGAATAACCTTTATCTGAGGTCTATTTTTCTTCGATTAATCCATTTATATATGATTCTTTAATGTGAAAGAGTTAAAATGCTCTGAAACCCTTGTTTTCCTTTTGAAAAAACTACTTCGATTAATGTCTTTTTAAGGACTATTTTAACGTTCGTACCATACTTTTGCCTTCATAGAATTTTAAAACACTAAATTAATAAATATGAAAAATGCACAAGTATACGTAAAGCATCCACCTGTGGATAATCTTCCTTATGACAATAGAAAGATAAAGGTTTTTAGTGACCTAACTTATATATTTACCAACTTTTAATTTAATTATTATGAACAAACGATTTTTTAATGCGCTCCTTTTGGGAGCAGTGGTTCTTTCAACAGGAACTTTTGTTTCATGTGACAATGATGATGTTGATGATCTGAAGTCAAGAGTGTCAGTAATTGAGGTAGCAATTGATGACATCAAAACTCAATTAAGTAAAGCCTTGATGACTGGTGCGAGCATTACAAAGGTAGATGAAAGTAATGGCACGTATACATTAACGTTGAGTGATGGGCAAAAGATTGTAATTAAGCCGGGTGGAGGAAATATCTCTATAGTAGTTACTGATACGGAGGCTATCATTACAATAGAAGGTGAAGAATATATCCTTCCATTAGGTTCTTTAGTGAATTCTTTGATTTATAGTCCGGAGACAATAGATGGTATTGTAGAGATCGGTAATACTGCTACCATAGTGAATTTCTTGGCAAGACCGGCTCTCAAAAGCTTGGATGGTGCCGAATTTACAATTGCTGAATCTCATGTGCTTACTCGTGCTGCTGATGGTGAACAGTTTAAAGTGAGCGGAGATGTGACATTGGAAGGCGATTTCATAAAAGTACCTATTAAGGCTCTTGGTGAAGCGGAAGCTGGAAAAACTTATGCAGTATCTCTTCAGTTGAATTTAAAAGGAACGATTATTGGCTCTAATTACTTTACTGTGAAAGTGTCTGATGACTTTTCTTCCATAGCTGAAGATTTAGGAGGTGTTACGATTAAAGCGGATTATAATCCCCAAGATCTTGCGGATGGTTTTAAGGAAATGACAATTAAAGGTTCTGATCTTTTGGTTGCTCTTAATTTCAAAGATTTGTTCAGTGAGCTTCCGGCTAATGCAGAATTTGTAGTTGCAAGTAGTGGCAAACAACCAGGAGGACAAGCGCAGGAAAAACAGGAACTTCTTAGTAAGAGTTTGAAAAAAAGATGGTACATGGGCATTTAGTGAAAGACCAGAACCAGTTTTAATGAGAATGCAGACCGTAAAGGCTTCTTGATTAATGTTTTGGCTGACGATGTAGTGAAGGCTAAAATTTATGTTTGCATAAACGATGAATTGGCTGACGTTGATTTTGCCAGTACATTTAACGAAGAGTATGAAGGCGAGTGGGGCGGACGTACAAAGAGTTTGGCTTTAGGTGCTCAGGTGATTGATATTCAGAACACATTTACAAATTGGGAAGAAGACTATGCTGAAATTACTCACCGCGGAAAGAGTTTCTTGGAGAATTGGGCTAATGCTAATTATCAGGTGCAAACAGCTGATGGTGAAACTGTTCTTTTCTGCGATGGAAACACACTGGTAATGGATGATGTTGCAAAAAGAAGTATGCACAATTCTCTCGTGGTATATACTGGTATTTCCGTGGTATCTCTATTTTGGTACCGGAAGCATATGGCAAATGGATGAATCCGGCTACAGGTAAGGAAGTTAATGGAGGAGATGAAATTGTAGGTGGCTTTAATGATGCACATAGAGAGGATCCTGAAGTATACGAAGCTGGATTTGCAAAATATGGTGGCGTGACAATGGATCAAAAGACTGGTAAGATTACGCTCAATGACACTTATACAGGTTATGGCTTCCGTTTTGCCATTGCTGCAGTTTACGAGTATGCTTATGGCTGGAAGAAACTTCACAAAGCCGATCAGTTTGGTTTCTTCTTCTTTAACCGTCGTGTGATGCCGGAAGGTACAACAATACCGGAATAAACTGTAAATGAGGATTTCTTTAATAAATAGAAAATCTAAATATGAAACATCAAATATCTAATATAGAGAAAAGTGTATCCCTTTCATGGAAAGCGATGATGGTTGCACTTTTATGTCTCTTGACAGCATTACCTATGTCGGCACAGAACCGCATCGTTCGCGGTACTGTGGTTGATCAGACGGGTGAAACTGTCATTGGAGCTAATGTTCGGGTCAATGGGACCACACGAGGTGTCATAACCGATATTAATGGTGAATTTGAGATAGCTGCCGATGCTAATGAAAAATTGACAGTATCTTTTATCGGCTATGTGGATGCTGTGGTTACGGCAAATAAAACCACTTTGAAGATTACACTACAAGAAGATAGCCAAGCTTTGGACGAAGTTGTAGTTGTAGGTTATGGTACGCAGAAGAAAGCTACATTGACAGGTGCGGTTTCTGCCATTAATAATAAGGAAATTGCTATTACCAAGAATGAGAATGTGGTAAATATGCTTTCAGGTAAGATTCTGGTGTGCGTATTTCACAGAAGAGTTCGCAGCCCGGTGAATTTGACAATTCCCCTTGATATCCGTGGTATGGGTGACCCGTTGATTGTAGTCGATGGTGTTCCCCGTGATAAGGACTATTTTTCTCGTATGGATGCCAATGAGATTGATAATGTGTCCGTATTGAAAGATGCTTCTGCAGCCATCTATGGTGTACGTGCTGCCAATGGTGTAATCTTGGTTACTACCAAGCGTGGTGAAGCCTCTAATGGTAAGTTTGACATTACGTTCTCTGCTAATTATGGTTGGCAACAGTTCCTTTATGTACCGCAGACTGCAAGTGCTGCAGATCACATGTTGCTTATCAATGAGAAGTATTATAATGGTTTCGGAGATAACACTTATCCGAACCGTACTCCTGCTAAATATACTTGGGAACAAATGATGGAGTATAGTACCGGAAAGAAAAAAGGGGACGAATTGGACAAAAGAATTGTTCGATGATAATGTTCCGCAGCAAACAGTACAATATCAGTGTGAACGGTGGTTCGGAAAAGGTGAACTACTTTTTTAATCTCGGTTACTTGAAACAGGAAGGTTCTTATAAGAGTGGTTCTTTGAATTACGATCGTTGGAATTTCCGTAGCAATATTGATGCTAAAATCACCAACCGTTTGAAGGCTTCTATACAGACCAGTGGTTATATGGATGAAAAGAACCAACCGTTTACCGATATTTGGGCTGTGTATAAGAAGGCTTGGACTTATCGTCCTACTTCAGAGGCTTATATAGATGGTGATCATAACTATCCTGCCTGGGATAATGAAATGGGCGAACCTGAAAACCCGGTAGCTGCCATCAACAGTGACCTCACCGGTTATCGCCGTGAGAAACGTGTCAATTTTAATGGTGCTTTGTCGTTAACTTATGACATTCCGGGCGTGAAAGGTCTGAATGCAAAGGCTTTTTATAGCTATGATTATTCTTCGACCAATAATACACAATATAAGCGTCCTTATAAATTGTATAACCGGAGAGAAGACGGAACTTTGGACAGTTTTGATCGTAATCCAGACAGCAATTTGCGTCGTAGCAACAGTCCAGGCTACTCGACAACGATGCAACTCTCTTTGAATTATGCCCGCAAGTTTGGAGACCACAATGTGAATGCTATGGTGCTGTTTGAGGAATCGTACAATAATTGGGACAGCTTCTATGCACAGCGTGTCATGGAGTTAGTGGGTGAATATTTGATTTATGGTGAAGAAAAAGACCAAATAGGTTCTATGGATGGTGCTGGTGACGTTACCCGACAGGCTTATGTTGGAAAACTGACCTATGATTACAAAGGTCGCTATATGGTGGATTTCTCTTTCCGTCAGGATGCTTCGTCCCGCTATCCGAAAAATGGTCGATGGGGATTCTTTCCGGGGGTGTCTGCCGGTTGGCGTATCAGTGAAGAACCATTTGTGAAAGATTTGGTACCTTTCCTCACCAACTTGAAGATCCGCGGATCTTGGGGAAAAATGGGTGATGATGGCGGTGCCAGCACTTATCCTGAAACTGCGATAGCTTATGAGATTGAAAAAAAAATAAAATTGCTTGGTTTTATAATGGTACTTTGATGACTGGTGTCAAACCAACTGCCATTCCTAATCCGGACAAGACATGGTATACCTCAAAAACGATAAATTTGGGTTTGGATTTTGACCTTTGGAATCAGAAGTTGAGTGGTACGTTTGAATTTTTTAAACGTAAACGTGAAGGTTTACTCGCCAAGGCTTCAACGATTATTCCGGATATGGTTGGTGCAGAATTACCTCAAGAAAATTTAGAGTCTGACCAGACTTTCGGTTGGGAAATCAGCTTGAACCATCGCAACAAAGTGGGTGATGTGAACTATTGGGTAGGCGGACAGATTTCTGCTACAAAGAATCGTTGGGATTATCATCTGGATAGCACAGCCGGAAATTCTATGGAGAATTGGAGACGTCGCGATGTATCAGGACGTAACAAAGATATTTGGTTCTCTTACGAAGAAGGTGGACGTTTCGGCAGCTATGAAGAGATCCGTTATCATGATGTTACCGGTGGCGGATATGGTCAGGGAACTTTGCCGGGTGACTATTACTACCAAGATTGGAACGGTGATGGTATTATTAATGACGCAGATAATCATCCGATGGCAACCTATAATCTGCCAGTATTCAATTATGGTTTTGTAATGGGGGCCGATTGGAAAGGTATTGATGTCTCTATGAACTGGCAAGGTGCTGCGGGAGTGTATAATTCTTATACTGAAGTGTTTACGGAGGTTGGCCCATTTAATGGTGGTGCTGTGCTGGATATTTATCTGGACCGCTGGCATACAATTAATCCGAGTGATGATCCGTTCAATCCGAATACGCAATGGATATCAGGTCTCTATCCTGCCACGGGGCACAGCTTCAGCAATGCCGGTACAGGTATCAAGAATACTTCTTATCTGCGTTTGAAAACGTTGGAAATCGGCTATACATTGCCTAAAACTTGGTTAGCTAAGGCAGGCATTAAGAACCTTCGGGTTTATTTTAATGCTTACAATCTCTTGACTTTTACCGGTTTGGATAATATTGATCCGGAACGCCCGGGTGCAAGAGGCGGTGTGAACACTGACCCGGGTAAGGATAGTGTTTTTGTTCTATAATTATCCTGTGAACCGTACGTTCAATATTGGTGCAACCATCAAATTCTAAAGATAAAGGAATAGAATATGAAAACATTAAAATATATATTTGTAGCAGCTGCATTAGGACTTACGGCGACTTCTTGTTACGACCGGATTTGGAGCCTAAGGGACTTGTTTACGAGAATGTGCTGTTTCAATCGGACAATGGTATCAAGAAGTATCTTGCTTCGGCATATCATGATCTGCCCATTGAAGATTTTAACTATGGTCAGAATGGAGATCAGAAAGGCTATGCTACTTCAAGCAAAGGTGGTAATCTATGGCAGGCTCAGAAAAAGTAGTGCGGCTTCTTGTGCCGCCGAGGCGTCAGGTCGTGCCACTTCTTATGGAGGGTTTGACTATTGGCCTTACGACCGCATCCGTGAACTCAATAATATGTTGGAAAAATTGCCTGAGTATCAAAGCAGTTTCACGGAAGATGTTTATAATTCCTATTTGGGTGAGGCACGTTTTTTACGTGCATTCTACTATTTCGGAATGGTGAAACGTTATGGTGGTGTACCTATTGTGGATAAGGTGCTCGATCCGAAAGCTCCGTTAGAAGAATTGCAATTACCGCGCAACACAGAGTATGACTGCTGGAAGTTCATCTACGAAGATTTGAAGTTTGCTATGGAGAATGCTACCGCCTCTAAAGATGAGGTGGGACGTGCCAACCGTTATGCGGCCGCAGCTTTAATGTCACGCGCCATGTTATATGCCGGTTCTGTTGCCAAATACAACCAGTACTTAGCTGTCACCGGTCCAGCTGTAAGTGCCGGTCTGATGTGTATGACTGCAGATCACGCACAGGAATTCTTCCAATACGCATACGATGCCTGTAAGTTCCTGAAAGATGCTGGATTCAAACTCCATACAGGGGCGGATAAAGAGAAAGCATATACGGAAGTGTTCCTTAATCCGAACACTGAAGAAGATATTATGGTAAAACAATATGGGGCTACCCCTCCCACACCGTTTGATACCAACTTGTTCCACTGTTGGGACTGTATGGTATTACCTAAAGGTGTAGGGCTTTCCGGTGACGTGGGTGCTGCGCTTCAACCGGCATGGGAAATCATACAACTGTATGAGATACCTGCCATCGTTAATCCTGAAACCGGAGAACCTATCCGTTTTAAAGATGTGACTGAACTTTGGAATAACGGTGAAATGGAACCAAGATGTCGTGCCAATTACTATTTTACTGGAATGAAAGAAAGCATGTCCGGTACGGAACTTGATTTTCAGGCCGGTGTTTATACCAGCTACCCGGGCACTGTGGCCGATGGCACTGCCGAAACTCAGGGGAAGTGTAAATGATTATACTGCTCAGTTCCGTGTGAGAGCCGCTCAGCCCGGTGAACGCAGAGATAATGTAGGCGGTCATACCAATGTAAAGATCAATGGTATTCATGGTTTGGCAGAAGGTACGGGTGATGAAGGATATTCCCGTATGGGTGCCTGCATCCGCAAGTATGTACAGGCTGAAGGTACCAATGCCCGTGTGTTCTTCACCAATTATCAACCTTGGAAGGTATTCCGTTATGGTGAGATTTTGTTGAACTGGGCAGAAGCAGCTTATGAACTGGGTTTGATTACCGGCAGCGATGATTTGAAGGCAGAAGCTTTCGAATATATCAATGAAATTCGTGATCGTGCAGGTGCCCATCCTCATGCAATGGTTACCAATCCGGCTGATATAGGTTCCGAAATCTATGGTTTCCCGATTGACGAAAACCTGCAATACATCCGTGACGAGCGTGCTCGTGAACTTGTCTTTGAAAATCACCGTGTGTTCGATATTCGTCGCTGGAGAGTGGCCGACATTATGTTCATGGATGGTGTATATACTCATGGATTGTTGCCTTATCAGGTTTTGGATGAAATCAATCCCGATTGGAAAGAGGGAGATGATCCGGATAAGAAATACATGTGGATATTCTTGCCTGAAGTGGAACGTGAAGGTCGTAGGGTGAACTTTAACAAGAAAGATTATTACGATCAAATACCGGGTGGTGAAATCAACAAGAATCCATCGTTAGTTCGTAATGATGGTCATTAAATGAGATAATTTTTATTTTTAAAAATATTGATATGAAAAAGTTAATATATAGTTTATTGTGTGGAACTACAGCATTGCTGATGGCATCATGTATGGAGGTAGATAACTTCGATGCTCCCGATTGCCATTTCTATGGGAAGATTATAGATTCCACTACCGGAGAAGGCATTGTTTCTGATCGAGGAGACTGCCACATCCGCATTTGGGAAGTGAGCTATAGAGTCAATCCCGGAAGTCAGGATCTTGCCATCAAAGAAGACGGTACGTTCAATAATACCAAACTCTTTGCCGGAACGTATGATATGGTACCGGAAGGGTCTTGGTGGCCTTCTGATACTATCCGTATGGGTATCGGTAGCAAGACTACTCAAAATTTTGAGGTGACGCCTTATTTGAAGTTGTTTGACTTCAAAACGAAACTTGAGGGAACCACACTCACCATGTCCTGCCGTTTGGATGCTCCGATTACTGAAGGGCTCCCACAAGTTATGGATGTTTGTCCGTTTCTCAGTTTGAATCATTTCTGCGGTGCTTCCAATCATATTGGTTATTACGATAAGCCCGGCAAGATTAACGTTATGAAAACTTGGGATAAGATTCCTAAAGAGGACGATGGCAAGAGTATAGCGTATGAAGTGTCTTTGCAGGTAAAGCCCGGATACATTTACTTTGTCCGTATGGGTGCCAAAGTAAAGGATAAATTTGAAAAGTACAATTATACAGAAATTGTAAAGATAGAAGTTCCCAACGAGTAGTTGGAGCAGAGGTAGTAAGATTGTGACAATGGCCGGAAGGGAGACGTATGTTTGTTCTTCCGGCCTTTATTTTAACTGAAAAAATGGAAATAATGAAACAAAATAAGATAAATTATTGGCTGTTGGGTACCCTTTTCCTGGGATTAGTAGCCTGTGGTGATGACAAAGGTGACTATATTCCACCGGCAATAGAAGAGCCAGAAACACCTCCTGCAGAAGATGTTTATAATAAGCCGGATTTTGAACTCCATGAAGACGGCAAACCGTTCGATACCTATCGTGGCTTGGTGATGGCAGGCTATCAAGGATGGTTTGGTGCGCCGGGTGACGGATGCAGGCATAGCAATTCTGATAACACGGCTTGGTATCACTATCGTGAAAGTGAAGTGTTCAAGCCGGGAGTTTTGCAGAACTCTATTGATATGTGGCCCGATATGTCTGAATATGAAAAAGAGATACACTCCGGGTGTAGATGGACCTAAAAAGGTCGTTCTTCTAAATTTATATTGCCCAATGGTGAAGCAGCTCAGGTGTACAGTGCTTACGATGAGTCGAGTGTGTTGCTTCATTTCAAATGGATGAAGGAATATGGCATTGATGGTGTCTTTATGCAACGCTTTGTAGGTGAGGTAATCAATAATCCTGATGGAAAAGATCATTTCGATATGGTGTTGAAGCACGCGATGAAAGGAAGTAACCAATTTCAGCGAGCCATCAGCGTGATGTATGATTTAGGTGGGTTTATGGAAGGAAACCGTGATGAAAGTGCGTTGCTTGCCGATGCGAAGGCCATTATGGATACGTATCAATTGTTAGACCGTAACCAACAGAAATACTATCTCTATGAGGATGGCAAACCGTTGCTTGCTCTTTGGGGTGTGGGGTTTGATGAAAAAGCCTTTCAATGCAGACCAGATAGCCAGCCTTATAGCTGCATTGAAAGAGCAGGGTTGGAGCATCATGCTGGGTGTGAACGATGATTGGCGTACGCATAGTTCATCTAAATGGCCGCGTGCCAAATATACTGATATTGTGAAGAGTGCCAATGTCATCTTCCCTTGGTTTGTAGGTCGTTATGGTTCGATAGAGGTTTATAATAACCATCGCAAGCCTATCATTGATGCGGACATTCAATGGTGCAAGAAAAATGGAGTACACTATGCTCCCCCACTGTTTCCTCCCCTGGTGGAGCTGACCTGAATATGCATCCGAATAATAGTGTGATGGAGCGTCTGGGTGGAAGATTCTTCTGGGAACAGATCTATGGTGGTATCAAGTTGGGAGCAGAAATGATTTACGTCGCAATGTTTGATGAAATAGACGAGGGCACTGCCATCTTCAAATGCCTTAATAAAAGCGATGTACCGAGCAATGTGCCTGAAACGGATTACTATGTGTGGTATAATAAGGCGAAAGGCAGTTATGGGCATGGTTCCTCGCCTAAGGACGAAAGTCAGCTTGAAGGTGGCTGGTGCAAGAAGGCCAGTGAACTGAACATCGTGTTTCAAGGGGTTGAAGATGATCTGCCCACCGACCACTACTTGTGGCTTACGGGGCAGGCTCGTAAGATGCTTCGTGGCGAAGTGCCTTTGAAGAATGCCTGGCCTGCCAGATAAAAGTAGATAATTATATATCCGAACCGTACCTGAGCCTTACTTGCTCCGTACCATCTCCGGGGGATTCTCCACTCAGAGGTACTTCTGGCTGGAGAATGTACGGAGCAAGTAAGGCCTCAGGTAGGGCTCAGATACGGTTCGGGTATACTCTTCTTATTTCTAAAAGATACCATAATCTATTACGAAAACTTTCTCTAACTAAAAAAGTGAAAGATGAAAAAAAATACTATGTTGCATTCTGTCACTGTTTTGCTTCGTACTGATATTGTACAGCCAGCAAAAAGAGTATAAGGCGTATCTGGTAGCAACAGCCCATTTTGATACGCAGTGGAACTGGGATGTACGCGAATCTATTGATGATTATCTGCACCGTACAATGGTACAGAACTTTTGGCTCTTCGAGCGTTTCCCCAATTATATCTTTAACTTTGAGAGTGCTCAGAAATATGCGTGGATGAAGGAGTATTATCCGCACGAGTATGAGCTTGTAAAGAAGTACATCAAGGCAGGACGCTGGAATGTAGTGGGAAGTGCATGGGAAGCGACAGACCCTAATATTCCTTCCTCCGAATCCTTTTTCAGGAATGTCCTGTTAGGGCAGGAATTCTATAAAAAAGAGTTTGGTGTAAAATCAAACGATATTTATCTGCCGGACTGTTTCGGTTTCGGTTACACATTGCCTACCATCGCCGCACACTGCGGATTGATAGGATTCTCTACCCAAAAACTCCAGTGGCGGAAAAAAATCCATATTTTGGAGAAAAAGAAAACAATGCCGTTCAAGATAGGGCTTTGGCAAGGTCTGGATGGTGCGCGGATCATGGCAGTACTGGATGCCGGAGGATACGGTACATCGTATTACTACGATGATATCAGTATCAATCGCCGCATTCTGGAAAGAGCTAAACTAGGACCTGATAATACGGCTTATAGTTATTATGGTGTAGGAGACCGTGGCGGATCGCCAACGCTTCCTTCCGTCTATTCATTAGAAAAAGTTTGAAGGCAGATGGCCCGTTAGAAATTATCAGTGCCAAAGCCGGACAAATATATGAAGATTATTATCCTTTTTGAAAAGCATCCCGAACTACCCGTTTATGACGGAGAACTGCTGATGGATGTGCATGGAGTGGGGTGCTACACTTCGCAGGCTGCAATGAAACATTTCAACCGACGGAACGAACACTTGGCGGATGCAGCCGAAAGAGCATCTGTAGTGGCGGAAACATTGGGAGGTTTGGAATATCCTTCCGATGCTTTGCGTGAAAACTGGCAGCGTTTCCTGTGGCATCAATTTCACGATGACCTGACGGGAACCAGTATTCCGCAATCATACACTTTCTCCTGGAATGATGAACTGATAGCTCAGACACGTTTTGCAGAAACCATTACTACAGCAGTGGGGGCAGTGAGTCGTGCTTTGGATACCAAAGTAAAAGGGATGCCGGTTGTGGTTTATAATCCTGTAGCTTCCAGTCGGAGAGATGTGGTGAAGGCTACGGTTAAGATGGATAAACGACCGTCAGGAATTAAAGTAACCTCTCAGAAAGGGGAAAATATGCCTGCACAGTTGATTTCTTGGGAGAATGGAATAGCCGAGGTTTTGTTTGTAGCGCAAGTAGATCCACTTAGCTTCTCAGTATATAGCATTCAACCGGGAAGAACTTCATCTTCCGGAAAACTGCTGGCAAAGAACGGAACTCTTGAAAACACTATTTATAAGATAGCATTGAATGAACAGGGTGACATAGCTTCCATTTTTGATAAAAAAGAATAATCGTGAACTGGTGCAAACCGGTAAGCCGTTCCGTCTGATGATGTTTACGGAAAATCTTTCTACTGATTATCCGGCTTGGGAAATTTACAAGAAAGTTCTGGATGGGCCGAGTATTTCCATCACGGACAATGTTAAAATTACCGTGGCAGAGAATGGACCGTTGAGAGCATCTTTACGTGTGGAACGTACTCATGAAGACTCTAGGTTTGTACAATATATCACGTTAACGGATGGAGCCGAGGATGATAGAATTGAGATCAGTAACGAATTTGACTGGCAAGGAAAGAAAGCTTTGCTGAAAGCAGAGTTTCCAACCACAATCTCCAATGAAAAAGCTACTTATGACTTGGGTTTAGGTTATGTGAAGCGCGGCAACAATATCGAGAACTCTTTTGAGGTACTGGGACATCAGTGGGCCGACTTGACTGCCGATGATGCGTCTTATGGCATATCCATTTTGAATGAATCTAAATATGGATGGGATAAGCCTGATCATAATACCATCCGTCTGACATTGCTTCATACTCCTCAACCCGGTAAGCATTATACATATCAGGATCATCAGGATCATGGACATCATGCTTTCCGTTATGCCATTGTGGGACATAAAGAGGATGCTGCTCAAGCAGGCATTGCCTGGAAGGCGGAGAATTTCAATCAGCCCCTGTTGGCTTTTACCACTACTAAGCATGCGGGTAAATTGGGGCGTTTTTATTCATTTGCCCGTACAGACCGTCCTCAGGTTGCTGTGAAAGCTATTAAAAAAGCGGAAGATGGACGCGGATATATTGTTCGTATCAATGAGATCTATGGCAGTTCTTACGATCAAGCTTATATAGAGTTTGCATCTGATATTGAAAATGCCAAAGAAGTAAACGGAATAGAGGAAGAAAAAAGGTGAAGTTACTTTCTCTGGTAATAGGTTGATAGTCAGTGGTAAAGCTTTTCAACCCCGCACATTTAGGGTTACATTCAAACAAAAGCCTTTGCTGACGGTTCCTGAATGCCAACCATTGGAACTGCCCTATAATGCGGTAGCCTTAACAACTGATGAGTTTAATCGTGCTGGTAATTTCGACAGGCAAGGTAATTCACTGGCAGCCGAACTGATGCCCGAAAAGATCCTTTCGGATGGGGTTGAATTCAGTATACAGAATGATCCTGCTATTTTCAATTACGTCCGGGCGAATGGGGATACCATTCTTTTGCCTGAGCATCATGGCATGGATAAACTATTTCTTCTGGTGACTTCTGTAAAGGATGACCGTCGGGCTACCTTCCTGGTGGATGATAAGCCTTATCAGGTAAATGTGCCTTATTATTCCGGTTTCTATGGACAGTGGGGATGGAAAGGCGAAAGTGAGGGATATATCAAAGATGCTTCTATCGGCTATATTGCCAATCATAAACATAGTGCACGCAAAGGAAATGACTCTTATAACTTTGCTTATCTGTACAAGGTATGTTTGGATATTCCGGCAAATGCCCGAATGCTGGTTCTGCCCAAAGATGCAGGTATCGCTTTATTCGCTGCAACGCTGACCGGTAATCAGAACTATGATACCGAACCGATTACGGAAATGCGTGTGTTGCCTTACCTGACCAAACAAATAGAGTATACATCCGAACCGGTACCCTTCTATCGGGAACGGAGTGCTTGGTAAACCTATTAACTGGCTATTATGAAAAATATTATATATAATTTTATTATATTGATTCTCTTTTTGCCCTTGTTCCATGTGGGGGCAGGGGAAGGAGTACAGTTTCGATGAGAGAGGCATTTCCCGGCAGGTGTTGGAAAATTATCTGGAGCGTTCCATTACAATGGTCTATCTGTTGATGCCAGATAAACCGGAAGGACGTAGAGTGTATTCTTATCATGCCGATGATATGCGTATGGTCAAGGATATCGGAGCAAAGTTTATCGGTCGTTCCATTTACCGGTGGGGAGGCGAAAGCTTGTTGAACAAACCTGAATTCTGGAGTAAAGCGAAAGCATTTGCTGGTGAATTGCACGCCTATGACCCTGATATAATCCTTCAGGGGTGCCTGTTTGAGATCGTTACAGAGGAGGTGAATCAGGTGAAGATACCCGATTGGGTGTTTAAGGGGTATGGATTGCCGGTTGAATCACGTAACTTTTCTTATGTTGATATGCTGAATAAAGAAGGGCTTCTGGTCGATCATTGGCGTAAATGCAGTAGTGTACCGGATATTAGTCGACAGGAAACTCAACTTTGGTTCTATTATCTTGCTTGTTCTTACATCAATGTCGGTTGCGAGGCTTTTCATCTTGGGCAGATCGAGTTGATTGGAATGAATGATCCGGAACGGGATTCCTGGACTCGTGTCATTACTAAAATACGTGAGTATGCGCGTACTCATGCCCGCCGTCACTGGGTGTTGCTGGATGCCCATACTCCTTATGGAGGAATGGTAAGGAATGGGGTGAGCTTGCTCGACTTCAATTCTTTCCCGCTTCGCATCAAGGAAATTCCTTCTGAACCCTATAAAGCTGAACTTGCTGTGAATCATCTGGATGCTCTTTAAAAAGAGCAAAGGGTGTATTTCCCCTAGCGGATGGAAATGCGAGCATCTGCCATATCTCGTGGAGTTTGATAATTATGGCAGGGGGAAAGAAGCGAATGTGGCGGATCTGAACTCCCATTTTGTATGGGGATGGGACGAAATTTCCTGGCTGTCCCTGCAACCGGAAGATTACCGGAATGAGTGGTTGACGTATGCGTATCATTGGATACATCGTACCGACCCGAATGGGCATCTGGAAATGCCCGGTTGCCGGATGATAACCTGTCCGAATCAAACCGAAGGTAACTATCGTGCCAATATGAGAAGTGAAGCATGTCCCTTTGGATACTCTCAGGAAGAAACAATCAAAGAACTTTGGAACAAATAATAACAACTGAAATATTAAATACCTAATTAAATTATTGCTACCATGAAGAAATGCTTTTTACTATTGCTCGTTTTTTTCTTGTTCGGGAGTCTGAATGCAGCACCCAAACATTCTAAGAATACTAAATATCCATCTTACAAAGGTTTGGTTATGGCTGGGTATCAAGGTTGGTTTCACCAACCGAGGAAAAGGGGTAATGTACCCGGATGAGAACAGTGTCCGCATAGATATGTGGCCGGATGTGAGTGAGTATGAGAAAACATATCCGACGGGACAGAAATTGGCAGATGGTTCTACTGCCCGCTTTTTTCTGTTCTACGGATGAGAGCACGGTAGATCTGCATTTCAAGTGGATGAAGGAGTATGGGTTGGATGGTGTATTCATGCAACGTTTCTTCGGGGCTGCCCGTCCGGAAGCACGCAGGCGGAGCACAGTGCTGAAGCATGCCATGAAGGCGGCTTCAAAATATGGACGTGCTATTGGGGTTATGTATGATTTGTCCGGCCTGGCAGCTAAAGGTGAAGATTGCTCCATGTTGATTGACGACTGGAAATATCTGGTTGATTCGCTGCGTGTAACTAATCAGACAGGTGAACAGACTTATGTCTTTTATAATGGCAAACCGTTGGTTACTATCTGGGGTGTCGGTTTTCCTGATCGTCCGTATGATATTCGTAATATCGGTTTGGAACGTTTTATTGATTTTCTCAAAAATGATCCGGAATACGGAGGCTGTAGCGTAATGTTGGGAGTACCTACTTTCTGGAGAGACCTGAATGCCGATTGCGTACATGATCCTTACTTGCACGAGCTTATCAGACAGGCGGATATTGTTCTGCCATGGATGGTGCAGCGCTTTACTCCGTTGCTCCACAATGATATGGACCGTTATCGGGATGTTATTCTCGATGATATAGCTTGGTGTAAAGAGAATAATATCGGTTATGTGCCTTGTGTGACTCCGGGATTCAGTTGGCATAATCTGAGCCGCCATGCTTTTAAGGATGATGTGAAACCTTCCGGTTCTATTCCCCGTCAGGGCGGACGCTTCTATTGGCAACAGATTTCTACGGCAATCAATGTAGGGGCTACGATGCTGTACGTAGCTATGTTCGATGAAGTGAATGAAGGTACTGCCATTTTCAAGTGTACAGAATAATCCTCCGGTGGGAAAAAGAAGTCAAGTTTGTGGGTATGGATGGGATGCCGTCCGATCATTACCTGTGGCTGACGGGTGAGGCGGCAAAGATGCTTCGTCGTGAGAAGCCGCTGAGCTTTGAGATGCCCCGGCGGGATGCGAAATAGAAAATCGAAAAAAACAGCGAATTATTAAGCTGAAATTAAGAGCTTTGTTAATCATGCAACTCTAATTTTGCTCATATTAACTATAAAAACTATAAAAAAGCGTATGAAAAATTATTTGATTACCTTGGCTGCTTTGTCGTTGACATTGATGAGTTGCAACAATCAGAAGCAAGCTAAAACGGTTACTTTAGGTCCGAATCCTTTCATTACTCACATGTATACAGCTGATCCTTCTGCCCATGTATGGGAAGACGGACGTCTGTATGTTTATGCTTCTCATGATATTGATCCTCCGCGTGGATGCGATTTAATGGACCGCTATCATGTATTCTCTACGGATGACATGGTGAACTGGACGGATCATGGTGAAATATTGAACTCTTCGCAAGTGTCTTGGGGACGTAAAGATGGTGGCTTCATGTGGGCACCCGATTGTGCATATAGGAATGGTACTTATTATTTTTACTTTCCGCATCCGAGTGGTGATGACTGGAACAATACCGGAGAGTGGGTATAGCTACCAGTAAACATCCTGCCAAAGACTTCACTGTACAGGACAAGTATATTGACATGATAGGAATGGAAGACGATTGCTTTGCCATGATAGATCCCTGCGTCTTTGTGGATGATGATGATCAGGCTTACTTCTACTATGGCGGTGGAGGCCGTTGTGTAGGTGCTAAAATGAAGGATAATATGATGGAACTGGCAGAACCTCTGCGTGCTATGGAGGGGCTGAAAGATTTTCATGAGGCTGCCTGGGTACATAAAAAAGACGGTATGTACTATTTGTCCTATGCTGATAACCATGCGGAGAATGGCAAGGGGGCTAACCGTTTAAATTATGCAACCAGTAATTCACCGCTAGGACCGTGGACATATCAGGGTGTTTATCTGGAACCGACAGGTTGCGATACAAGTCATGGATCTATAGCTGAATATAACGGTGAATGGTATGCTTTCTATCATAACTGTTCTATTTCCGGAAGGGGAAACCTTCGCTCTATTTGTGTAGACAAGCTATACTATAATCCGGATGGAACTATCAAAGTAGTAGAACAAACAAAATAAATTTGTATGCGTCTATTTATTCATCTGTTGAAGTTGGGTTTCTTTATTGCTGCACTTGCTCTTACAGCTTGCAGCGATAAAGATACGCTGGTAGAAATACCTCCTGAAGTTCCCCCCTGAAGTGCCAGAGGTAGATCCTTCGGTTCCTGATGGGCCGTATGAGTACGATTATGATATGGACTATGATTCGGAAAAAATATCTGAAAGCTTATAAAGGAACGGCCTATAAAGGTCCGCATCGCGTGCCCGGCACTTTAGAAGCGGAAGACTTTGATGAAGGAGCACAGAATGTGGCCTATTATGAGAGCGACTCTAAACTGGCTGATGTGGGGTACAGAGGTTCCCACGCCGTTGATGTTCGTGCAGAAAGTAAGGCTTCCGGAGGTTATTATATCGGTGATGTACAGCCGGTGAATGGATGTGTTATACGATTGAGGTAGATGAGGATGGTGCCTATGCCATTGAAACATTCTGCGTGAAAGGGGACGGATCGGAGGGAAGTTTTTACTTTGAGGTAGATGGTCGGGGTGCAAGCCGCAGTATAGATATGCCTCTTGGGGGATGGACGGATTTTAGCCATAAAGTGAAAGCTAATGGAATCCAGCTGACTAAAGGGAAACATGTACTGAAGTATTGTGCCAATACACCGGGAAACATCGATAAGTTCGTTTTAACGCGTACAGGTGAGTTGGAAGATATTTCTAATTCTTTCACTTACCCTGTTACGGAAGCAATGAGTAATCCCCTGTTTGTAGAGTGGGAGTCACCGATGTACAACAATAGTTGGATAAAGGGACCCCTTTTACACAGCTGATGCTTCTGCGCATGTATGGAACATTGATGGGAAAGAAGTACTTTATGTGTATGCTTCGCATGATATGGAGCCTGCACTTGGATGCGACCGCATGGATCGCTATCATGTTTTTTCTACGGAAGATATGGTGAATTGGACCGATCATGGGGAGATAATGAATGCAGCCACAGTGCGAAAACATAATGGTTGGGGGTGTGATGGCTTCATGTGGGCTCCCGATTGTGCTTATAATCCGGAGAATCAAACCTATTATTTCTACTTTCCGCACCCGGCCAATGCTGCTAATTGGAATAGTACCGGCGGGTGGGAGTAGCTACCAGTAAATATCCGAATAAGGAATTCCGTGTAAGAGGTTATATCGAGGGTATGCCTCCGGAAATTGACCCTTGCGTATTTATAGATGAGGATGGGCAACCTTACATTTATAATGGAGGTGGAGGTAAATGCTATGGTGGTAAGTTACGGAAAGATGACTGGACGAAACTGGACGGAGAGGTTAAACCGATGACTGGCTTGAGTGATTTCCATGAAGCGACCTCGGATACATAAATACAAAGGTAAGTACTATCTATCGTATGCGGATAATAACCCGGGTGCCAATCGTTTGAGGTATGCAACAAGCGATTCTCCGTTAGGTCCATGGAAGTATGAGGGGATTTATCTGGAACCGACCACTTGTGACACAAGTCATGGTTCTATTGTAAAGTATAAAGGTCAATGGTATGCCTTCTATCACACTTCTGATTTTTCAGGACAGGGAAATCTACGTTCGGTTTGTGTAGATAAGTTGTTCTATAATTCGGATGGAACCATACAGGTCGTAAAGCAGACCCGCGGAAACAAATAGAAGTTAGATTGGCAGGATAAAAAATGTAGCATAGGGTATTGCCCTATGCTATACAATGAAAGTCTGTCAGACTTAATTGATTAACTTGAATTTAATGAGTAATACGATGAAGAACTTATTTTTTCTCTTCCTTTTTTTCTCTTTGTAGCGATGTCCGTAAGGGCTCAGTCTTTTACCGGTGAGAAGACGGATTGGCACGGCTTCGACCGCTACGATTTTGTAATGAGTGAAACAACATTCCAAATTAAACCTATCAAGGCAACACAACGTGAAGGAGCAGGTGTTGCGGGTCCGGAAAAAAGGAATGCGTAGATGCATTGTCGTTGTCCCGAAACAGGCTGCTGAAGGTAATCCATGGTCATGGCGTGGTTGTTATTGGGATCATCAGCCACAAGCGGAAATTGAGTTATTGAAGCGTGGCTTTCATATTGTTTACATCACTACCGATCCCGATCAGACATGGGAAGTATGGTATAATTTCCTAGTGAATGAGCACGGCCTTTTTCCTAAACCTGCGTTTATTGGTATGAGTCGCGGCGGAGCTAATTCTTTTACTTGGGGGACAGAACATCCTGATAAAGTTCTGGCTATTTGTGCCGATAATCCCGGACTTTCACAAAAAAGTTTGATGGGAATGGATAAACTTGCCAGACAGGATGTCCCTATCTTGAATATCTGTGGTAGCATCGACCCTATACTCAATAATACTTATGCCATTCAAGGTGTTTATCAAGGTAATGGTGGGCGTATGTCGGTTTTGATCAAAGACGGTACGGCACATCATCCGCACAGCTTGCAGGATCCGAATATTATTGCGGATTTTGTCGAACAGGCTTATAAGGAAAAACCGGCTGAGAAGCCTGCATTTCTGCCCGATAAATACAAAAAAAGTAATTTCTACAGTACAGATCCTATTTATTCGTATGCTGAATATGATAAACTCTGGATTACCTCATGGGGACCTTATTTTACAGGTAATTATAATAAATATATGTTCTCATTGGAAGGTGTGGAAGGACTGGTTACGGTTATCGCTCCTGAGAAACCTGCTGCCGGAAATCCTTGGATTTTCCGTTGCGATCAGCCGGATGGTAATTCTGCTGTAGATTTGGGATTGCTTGCACGTGGTTTTCACATAGTGGTTGCTCCCATTGCTTATAATGCTGATGGTCCTTTATTTGACCAGTGGAGCATTGCATACAATTATCTTGTGAGTAAGGGATTTGCAGCACATCCGGTTGTAGCCGGTCGTGGAGGTGCGACAGGAGAAGTTTATGCCTGGGCTATTGAGAACCCTGATAAGATAGCCGGAATCTATGGGGAAAATCCTATTTTGCGTTCTTCTTTAGCGAAGATTCAGCCATTGGATAATCTGAAACCGCTTGCCGAGGCGAAGGTTCCTATTCTGCACGCTTGCGGGAGTCTGGATCCTAATTTGAAGACTCAGACTGGTGAAGCTAAAAAACGCTATGCAGGCAAGATGACAGTAATCATTGATGCTGGACGTGGGCATTATCCGATTACTCCTGAAAACCCGAAGAAATTAGTAGAATTGATTGAAAAGATGATTAAATAGTAGACAAATTAGCCACTTTATTCAAATTTAATTAGCGATTAAGTCTTTTTTAATTGAAAGGGAAAGTGCTGAGCTTTACATTTGCCTTCAAGAAATAAATATAAACTAAAACTGTTATATTATGAAAATTACACATTGCCTGGCTTCTGTAGCTTTAGTTTCCATGTTGGGCGCTTGTAGTGGAGTACAAAACCAAGTAGCCGCCGTGAAAGGCCCGGTGGACTATGTGAATCCTTACATGGGAAATATCAGTCACTTGCTGGTGCCTACTTTCCCGACTATTCACCTGCCGAATAGTATGCTTCGTGTCTATCCCGAACGGGCGGATTATACAACAGATCAGTTGAAAGGTCTTCCTTTGATTGTGACTAGTCATCGTGGTAGTTCTGCTTTCAATCTGAGTCCGTATCAGGGAGATAAACTTCGTCCGGTTATAGCTTATAGCTATGATGATGAGAAGTTGAAACCTTATTATTATGAGGTGGTTCTCGATGACGAGGAAATTAAAGTGAAGTATGCACCTTCTCATCAGTCGGCTCTTTATCAGATAGATTATAGTCAGCAGGATAAGCCTGTATACATGATGATCAATTCGCGTAACGGTGCTATCAAGGCAGGTGACGGTTTTGTGAGCGGTTATCAGCAACTGGAGAATAATACGCGGGTTTACCTGTATATAGAATCGGACGTTGCCCCTATAGAAACAGGCATTCTGGCTGATAGCAAAATAGATGCAGACAAGAAAGAAGCAGAAGGACGTAATGCCTGTGCTGTAATGCACTTTGCAGACGGAACGAAAACGGTAAATCTGCGCTATGGTATTTCGTTTATAAGCGAAGAACAAGCCAAGAAAAACCTGCAACGTGAATTGCCTGATTATAATCTGCAGGCTTTGGCAGAAAAGGGACGTCAGATCTGGGATAAAGCATTGAGTGATATTCAGGTAGAAGGTGGTAGCGAGACAGATAAACAGGTTCTTTATACATCGCTTTACCGTGTATTCGAACGTCCGGTTTGCATCAGCGAAGACGGTCGTTATTTCAGTGCATTCGACGGAAAGATACACGAAGATAATGGTGAGCCGTTCTACACAGACGATTGGATTTGGGATACTTACCGTGCTGCCCATCCTTTGCGCCTTTTGATTGATGAAGGAACAGAAAAGAATGTGATTGACTCTTATTTGCGCATGGCAGAACAGATGGGAGATATGTGGATGCCAACTTTCCCTGAGATTACAGGTGACTCCCGCCGTATGAATTCCAATCATGCCGTAGCAACAGTAGCGGATGCGGCTGCTAAAGGCTTACAATTCGATTTGGCTAAAGCCTATGAAGCTTGCCGTAAAGGTATTGAAGAAAAGACATTGGCTCCGTGGTCGGGTGCTGCTGCTGGTTGGATTGATGATTTCTATAAGAAGAACGGATATATCCCTGCACTTCAGGAAGGAGAAAAAGAAACAGATCCGAATGTACATCATTTCGAAAAGCGTCAGCCAATTGCAGTAACGTTGGGAACTTCCTATGACCAGTGGTGCTTGTCGCGTATAGCCGATATGTTGGGAAAGAAAAAGATGCTGCTCACTATCTGCAATGTGCTCATAATTATCGCAACGTGTATAATGCAGAAACAGCTTTCTTCCATCCGAAGGATAAGAATGGTAAATGGATCGAACCATTCGATTATCGTTTCTCCGGAGGTATGGGTGCCCGTGAATATTATGGTGAGAATAATGGTTGGATTTATCGTTGGGATGTTCCTCATAATGTAGCCGATCTGATTGATTTGATGGGTGGTAACCAACAGTTTATAGCAAATTTGGATCAAACTTTCCGTGAACCGTTGGGACGTGGCAAATATGCTTTCTATGCACAGATACCGGATCATACGGGAAATGTGGGACAATTCTCGATGGCCAATGAACCTTCTCTGCATATTCCTTATCTGTATAATTATGCGGGTCAGCCTTGGAAGACACAGAAACGTATTCGTCAGTTGCTGAAGACTTGGTTCCGTAATGACTTGATGGGATTACCGGGTGATGAAGACGGTGGCGGTATGTCAGCATTTGTAGTTTTCTCTTCTTTAGGTTTCTATCCGGTAACTCCGGGTTCTCCGTCTTATAACATCGGCAGCCCTTTGTTTACTAAGGCTAAGGTAATGTTGAGCAATGGAAAGGTATTTGAGATAGAGGCACAAGGTGCATCGGATGAAAACAAATACATTCAGTCTGCAACATTGAACGGAAAAGAATGGAATAAACCCTGGTTTAGTCATGACGACATAAAAGAAGGTGGAAAATTGGTATTGGTGATGGGCAGCAGGCCTAATAAAACATGGGGTAGCGCAGGCGATGCAGTACCTCCATCTGCAGAAAAACAATAAGGTATAATAAGTCAATAGGAAAAACCATGAGAACACTAAAAAAGATTGTATTTACAGGATTATTCGCTCTAATTGCCTGTGCCGGAGTGGCACAGGCTCAAGAGCTATATAAAGATGAGAAAGCGCCGATGCATGAGCGCATCATGGATCTATTATCACGCTTGACGGTTGAAGAAAAAATCAGCCTGTTGCGTGCAACCTCTCCGGGTATTCCCCGTTTGGATATTCCCAAATATTACCACGGTAACGAAGCGCTTCACGGAGTGGTTCGTCCGGGACGCTTTACCGTTTTCCCGCAGGCTATCGGACTGGCGGCAACCTGGAATCCGGAATTGCAATTGCAGGTGGCTACGGTTATTTCTGATGAGGCACGTGCTCGTTGGAACGAACTGGATCAGGGACGGGAACAAAAAAATCAGTTTAGTGACTTGTTGACCTTCTGGTCTCCTACAGTGAATATGGCGCGTGACCCACGCTGGGGACGTACTCCGGAAACTTACGGAGAAGACCCCTATTTAAGTGGTGTCATGGGTACTGCTTTTGTGAAAGGCCTGCAAGGCGATGATGACCGTTATCTGAAGATTGTGTCGACTCCTAAGCATTTCGCAGCCAATAATGAAGAACATAATCGTTTTGTATGTAATCCGCAGATTTCAGAAAAACAGTTACGTGAATATTACCTTCCGGCTTTTGAAGCGTGCGTGAAGGATGGTAAATCAGCTTCCATCATGTCAGCGTATAATGCGCTGAATGATGTGCCTTGTACCTTGAACGCCTGGTTATTGACGAAAGTACTTCGTGAGGACTGGGGATTCAAAGGATATGTGGTTTCCGATTGCGGTGGACCTTCCTTGTTGGTGAATGCACATAAATATGTGAAGACTAAAGAGGCTGCGGCTACCCTTTCCATAAAAGCAGGCTTAGACTTGGAATGTGGTGATGATGTATTTGATGAGCCTTTGTTGAGTGCTTACCGTCAATATATGGTTACGAATGCTGATATAGATTCGGCTGCCTATCGTGTGTTACGGGCACGTATGCAGTTGGGGGGTTGTTCGATAGTGGAGAACAGAATCCTTATACGAAAATATCTCCTGCTGTGATAGGATCGGCAGAACATCAGGAAGTGGCTTTGAATGCAGCACGTGAATGTATTGTATTGCTTAAGAATCAGAAGAAAATGTTGCCGCTTAATGCCAAAAAGGTGAAATCAATAGCTGTGGTAGGCATCAATGCCGGTAATTGTGAGTTTGGAGATTATAGTGGTTCGCCAGTGATTGCTCCGATCTCAGTGTTGCAGGGTATCAAAGATAGAGTAGGCGATGGTGTGAAAGTGGTATATGCTCCTTGGAAATCAGCTGTAGACGGTATGGAACTCATACAGGGAGTCAATTTCCCGGAAGGATTGAAGGCCGAGTATTTTGACAATACCAAGTTACAGGGGACTCCGAAAGTGCGCAAAGAAGAATGGATTAACTTTGAGCCAGCCAACCAGGCACCCGATCCTTTCTTACCTAAATCTCCTTTGTCAGTTCGCTGGACAGGAAAATTGCGTCCTACGGTTACCGGACAATATACACTTAGTTTCACATCGGATGATGGTTGTCGCTTGAGCATTGATGGAAAAATGCTGATTTGATGCATGGCGGGGACATGCTGTCCGGACTGATACCGCTACTATTTATCTGGAAGCCGGAAAAGATTACCAGTTGAAAGCAGAGTACTATGACAATCGTGATTATGCTGTAGCGAGACTGCAATGGCGGGTTCCCCAGGTTGGCAAAGTCACTCGCTTGGATTTGTATGGTGAAGCCGGAAAGGCGGTGCGTGAGTGTGAGACAGTGGTTGCCGTATTGGGCATTAATAAGTCGATAGAACGTGAAGGACAAGATAGATATGATATTCAGCTTCCGGCAGACCAGATGGAGTTCTTGCAGGAAATTTACAAAGTAAATCCGAATATCGTTGTTGTATTGGTTGCCGGCAGTTCGTTGGCTGTCAACTGGATGGATGAGCATATTCCGGCCATTGTGAATGCTTGGTATCCCGGTGAAAGCGGAGGTAAAGCTGTAGCGGAAGTCCTGTTCGGTGATTATAATCCGGGTGGCCGTCTGCCCTTGACCTATTACAGAAGTCTGGATGAACTCCCTCCGTTTGATGATTATGATATAACTAAGGGACGTACTTATAAATACTTCAAAGGGGATGTCCTGTATCCTTTCGGTTATGGTTTAAGTTATACCACGTTCAAGTATTCCAACCTGCAAGTGGCAGATGGTGAAGAGGAAATAAATGTTTCCTTCCAACTGAAGAATGCAGGTAAATATGCAGGTGATGAGGTTGCTCAAGTATACGTGAAGTTGCCTGAACGGGATGAAGTAATGCCTGTCAAAGAACTGAAAGGTTTTGAGCGTGTCGCATTGAAGAGTGGTGAAAACAAAAAAATGACTTTGAAATTACGTAAAGATCTGTTACGCTATTGGGATGAAGCGAAAGGCAAGTTTGTTTATCCTTCCGGTGATTATACGATCATGGTAGGTGCTTCTTCTGCTGATATTCGTTTACAGAAAGTGGTTTCGGTATTACAGAAAGATAATTATCCAATGTCTCACTCGGAAAAATAAATAAGTATGGAACGGAATGCCAAATTTCAGTGGATATTTTGTCTCTTATTGGGTTGTGCTACTTCATTGGTAGCGCAGAATGTGGCAAATTGGGGATTGACTCATCCTCAGCCGAAAGAGACGTTACCGAAGTCGAAAGCGCAAATCATGATGCCCACCCCGAAAACGCAGACACCGGTGGAAGCGGTGGTAGAGAAGATTGGGGAGAATGATTTCCTGTTGAACCGGGGCTGGAAACTGACAGATGGCAAAAATGGATGGTATAATGCAACCGTTCCGGGTACTGTATTGACTACTTTAGTGGATCAGGGGTGTATCCCGATCCTTCTTATGGACTGAATAATCTGGCAATTCCCGACACTCTGTGCAGGATGGATCGGTGGTATCGTTTGGAATTCAATTCACCTGTTCCTACAGAAGGCCGGGAAGCCTGGCTGGTTTTCAAAGGTATCAATTATCAAGCCGAGATATGGCTGAACGATGTATGCCTGGGTACAATGAAAGGTGCTTTTATCCGGGGTGAATTTAACGCAACGGATCATTTGGTGGATGGCAAGAATACGTTGGTTGTTCGTATTCTTCCACCGCCTAACCCAGGAATTCCTCACGAACAATCTCCATCCGCCGGAAACGGTATGAATGGCGGACAATTGTGTTTGGACGGACCTACCTTTTATTTCTTCAGAGGGCTGGGACTGGGTGCCTGGTATCCGTGACCGGAATATAGCAATCTGGCAGGATGTACATTTACGTTTCACGAACGGCATCCGTCTGCATGATACGCAGGTAGTTACTCATCTGGCATTACCAGATACTACGGTCGCTGAAATTACCGTACGTACGGAAGTGGAGAACCTGCAACCGATAGCCAAACAAGTATCCGTTGACCTGAATCTTGAAGGAAAAAAGGTGACTCAGGAAGTAAACCTTGCACCGAAGGAGCGGAAAAACGGTTGTCTTTACTCCGGATGTTCACAAGACATTGGAACTGAAGTCTCCCCGTTTGTGGTGGCCGAATAATTACGGTCGTCAGGAGCTTTATACGATGGATGTGGTTGTAGCGGAAAAAGGCGTATCCTCTGATTCTAAGAAAGTTCGTTTCGGAGTCCGTGAGCTTTCTTATGAATTGGAAGTTTGTTTCCCCGATGACTCTATCCGCCGGGTGGAATATCGTCCGACGGTTATGGGGCAGGGCGAACCTATCTTTGATAATATAAACCGCAAATATATAGAAGGAGGCATGTGTATGCCTCGTCTGAAAAAGAAAAATGTTTCTTCTGATATTCTTGTGCCGGCACCCGACAAAGCCATGCAGCATTATATGGTTATAAAAGTCAACGGCAAGCGTATCTTCTGTAAAGGAGGAAACTGGGGAATGGATGATGCCATGAAGCGCGTTTCGCGTGAACATCTTGAACCTTATTTCCGGTTGCACAAGGAAGCGAACTTTAATATGATCCGCAACTGGACGGGCGAGAGTACGGAAGAGAACTTCTATGAATTGTGTGATGAATATGGTATGCTGGTTTTCAATGACTTCTGGCTGAGTACGCAAGGCTACAATATGCCGATAAATGATGATAACCTATTCTTACGGAATGCAGAAGATGTAGTGGTACGTTTCCGCAATCATCCTTCCATTGCTGTCTGGAATCCCCGGAATGAAGGCTTTGCACCTGTTTATATCGAAGAACATCTGGCAAAGATGATTGCCGAGAAAGACGGTACCCGTTATTACAGTCCGAATTCTACCCATTGCAACCTGAGACCAAGCGGACCATGGAACTATCATAAGAATCCGGTGGATTACTATCGCGATCGGGCACATGGGTTCAATACGGAACAAGGTTCAACTTCCATTCCTACGGAAGAATCCATCCTCGGCTATGATGGATGTGAAAGATGCCTGGCCCATCAGTGATGTGTGGTATTACCATGATTTACATGGGGGGCAAAGAGAATTTATGGAGGCGATAGACCGGAAATATGGAAAGCCGACGGACCTGAAAGATTTTAGCCGGAAAGCACAGATTGTCAATTACGACAGTCACCGCGCCATGATGGAAGCTTGGAACAGTAAAATGTGGAATAGCACAAGTGGGCTGTTGCTGTGGATGAGTCACCCGGCTTGGCCCAGTATGGTTTGGCAGATTTATTCCTGGGATTATGAAACTTTCGGTTCTTTCTATGGATGCCGTAAAGCGTGTGAGCCGATTCATATTCAGAAGAATCTGGATGATCAGAAAGTAGTGGCTGTAAATACTTCTTTAAAAAGAAATAAAGGGGGCTAAAGTTATATATGAAGTTTATTCCCTTGAAGGTAAGTCATTGTTTAAACGCACTTCCAAGCTGAATGTATTGGCTAATGGATTGACCGAGTGCTTCGTACAAGATAAACCAATTTCTGCATCCGGAGTATATATGGAACGCTTGATACTTCAGGATAAGCGTGGCAAGGTTATTTCGATCAATGATTATTGGCAAGATAACGGTGAGGGTGATTTCCAGGGATTCAATGCTTTGGAAGAAGCTTCCATAAACTGTAAACTAATCCGGCAAAAAGGAGAGTCAGATACAAATAGAATTACAGAACACCGGAGCAATGCCTGCCCTCGCTCTGAAACTCAATGTCCGTGAGGCGGATACAGATAAACGTATTTTGCCGGCTTATGCTTCCGACGGCTATTTTAACCTGTTACCGGGAGAGAAGAGAACGGTAACGGTGGAATATGTATCCCGGGGAAAAGTCGCCATTTCTGCTGAAGGGTATAATTTAAAGCGCAGCAGATTACTCACACTGAAATAAATAAGGTCATTATGTGGAACAAAAAAGATACTATACTCCATATTAATCGGTATAGCATCGCTGGGAGTATGCGCTCAGTCGGCTGTACGTCAAGGATATTCCATTCATTTTCCTGAGACTTATGCGAAGTGGCAGGAAGCTCTGCTGGCAGGTAACGGTAAGATGGGTATCATGGTTTTTGGAAATCCTTTGCACGAAACGGTGGTAATTCAATGATCGCTCTTTCAACTTTCCACGGCAGAACCCGCGCACGTTTGCGGAGGTTCCCCGTGATACGCTCGATTTGATAAAGAAGTACTGCGCAACCGGGAAGTTTAAAGAAGCGAATGATTTGGCTGTCCGTACCTCGCATTGGCAGGACGGGGGAGATGGTGGAAGACATCCGGGCTTTGCACTTAAAATAGATATGGATGCTTCCGGAGCGGTAAGAGATTATCGCCGTATTTGTAATTATGAAACTGGTGAAATTACTGTCCAGTGGAGTGATGAGCGTGGAGCATGGAAGCGTCGGTCGTTTGTTTCAAGAGATGCCGATGTTGCAGTCTTCGAGCTACAGGCATCCTCTGCTGGTAAACTAAATTGTGCCATCAGTTTGCAAATGCCCGCAGAGATGAATTTCCCGAAAGGACTGAAAACAAAATGTCTGCATACGAAAGACTATCTGAATATCCGTGTGAACTATGCCGCACCTATGGATACCATAGGCTACTATGAAGGAGGTATCCGCGTGAAACAGAAAGGAGGCTCTTCTTTTTTGCGTAACGATACCTTATACATAAAGGATGCCTCGGAAATCCTTTTTACTGTCCCGAACTCAAAAGTATCCGGAGAATTGTGAGGCTGAATGGAATAAAGGACTTCTGAAAAAAAAGGACTCGATGCGATTCGTGCCAATTATAATGGATTATTGAAAGCTCATAAAGCTCTCCACACCTCTATTTATAATCGGGTGCGGATTGATTTGGGCGCGACTCCTCAGGAACGCTCACTATCTAACGAAGAGCTGTTGGAGAAGCAAAAGAATACCGACCAGCCTGTACTGGCTTTGTGGGAGCGTATCTTTGATGCCGGAAGGTATCATTTCCTATCTTCTGGAAACGAACTGACTCCTCCTGATTTGTTGGGAATCTGGACTGGCGACTGTAATGCCGGATGGGGTGGTTACTATCATTTGGATGCCAATCTGAATCTGCAAGTCAGTGGTGGCAAATACGGGTGCCATGCCTGAAGTGATGGAAGGCTATTTCCATCTGAATGAGGTGTGGCGGAAAGACTTTGAAACCAATGCTGCCAAACTATTGGGTTGTCGGGGAATGTTGGCCTGTGGAAACACACCCGGACTTTCTTCAGGACTAATGGCCTCTATCAATGATTTCTACCCTTACCATTATGCGACAGGTGAAGAAGCCTGGTTACTTTATCCTTTCTGGGAACACTATCTGATAACGGAAGATCAAGGTTTCCTGAAAAATCGTTTGTTCCCTTTGCTGAAGTGTATGGGAGATTTTTTATGAAGACTTCCTGAAGTACAAGGATGAGGAAGGACACTACATTATTGCAGGATCTGTTTCACCGGAAAACCAGCCGTCCAATTTGCGGGTATCTTTGCTTAATAATTCCGCTTTTGATCTTTCCGGAGCCCGTTTCCTGCTGTCTACATTGGTTAAGGTATGCGATTTATTGGGTGAAGAACAGGGTATAAATGGTGGTAAAGTCCGTTGGCAACGCTTATTGAATGAATTGCCTCCCTATCGGATTAATAAGGATGGCGCCATCAAAGAGTGGGGCTGGCCGGGACTTGAGGAGAGCTATAATCATCGTCATTCCAGTCATTTGATGATGGTATGGCCCTATCGGGAATTCTCGGAAGATAAGACACCGGAACTTTACAAGGCTGCTCATAAGGCGCTGCAAATGCGTGATCAATACAATTACGAGAATGCCGGTCACGGCTATCTTCACGCTGCCTTGATTGCTGCCGGACTGCATGATGCCTCTTCGCTAAAGAAGAAAATGATGACGCTTACTCAGAAGGATTTCTATTATAACAGTTTGTCTACCGCACATTATCCGAACCATGGTACTTTCTGTACTGATGTTTGTCATTCCGTACCCGGGGTACTGATAGAAATGCTGGTTGGCTCCAATGAAGAAGGTGTTGATTTATTACCAGCTTTGGTGGATGGTATCCGGCAAGGTAGCATTGGGTGGAATAAAGACTCGTTGCGGAGTTACCATCGAACATCTTTCATGGAATCTTTCACAAAATAAGGTGTCTGTAACCTTGTATTCAGCGAAAGACCGGAAAATAAGAATGAAAGCCGGTCAGACGTATGATCGTACTATTCAGTTGAAGAAAGGGGAAACTTATAAAGCTACAATCGATTATCAATAGCAACGGTTGCTATTAATTACTAATATAAAACACATTACTTATGAAAAAACATTTTTATTCTATTTTTTTTGCATTATTCCTGGTAGGATCTATGTTCTCTTGTCAGTCACCTAGAAGTAATTCGGCAAAAGAAGAAACAGTTGGTATTGACAGTATGGCTCCCAATCCATTTATCACGCATATGTACACAGCCGATCCTTCGGCACATGTATGGGCGGATGGACGTTTGTATGTATATGCTTCTCATGATATCGATCCTCCGCGTGGTTGCGATTTGATGGACCGTTACCATGTATTCTCTACAGATGATATGGTGAATTGGACAGATCATGGTGAAATTCTGAATTCATCACAAGTTCCCTGGGGACGCAAAGAAGGCGGATTTATGTGGGCTCCCGACTGTGCTTACAAAGATGGTACATATTATTTCTATTTCCCGCATCCCAGTGACACGAAATGGAATAATAGTTGGAAGATCGGTGTAGCTACCAGCAAAGAACCGGCTGCTAATTTTACTGTGCAGGGATATATTGAAGGAATGGACCCGTTGATCGACCCTTGTGTATTTGTGGATGATGACGGTCAGGCTTATATCTATAACGGTGGCGGCCAGATTTGTAAAGGTGGCAAACTGAAAGATAATATGGTGGAACTGGATGGAGAAATGAAGGAAATGGAAGGTCTGGAAGACTTCCACGAAGCTACATGGGTTCATAAATATAATGGAAAATACTATCTCTCTTATTCCGATAACCACGATGAAAATTGGAATGACGGCGTGAAAGGTGACAACCGTATGCGCTATGCTATCAGTGATAACCCGCTCGGTCCCTGGAAATCTATGGGTATCTATATGGAGCCTACCGATAGCTATACCAATCATGGCTCTATCGTAGAATATAAAGGTCACTGGTTTGCATTTTATCACAACAGTGCTTTATCCAATCATGATTGGCTACGTTCTATTTGTGTGGATAAACTTTATTACAATGAAGATGGAACTATCCAGATGGTGAAACAAAGAAAATGAGATAGATTATGAGGTTAATAAGTCTGATTTTATTGTTCCTGTTGAGTGGAACTGTTTCAGCGCAGAAAGTCGAGTGGTATACTACCACTCAGACTTCTCCGTGGGTGAAACAAAAGGTAAAGCCGGAACGTGCAACTACCGGAGCAGAGATCGTGCTTGACCCGACTCAACGCTTACAGTTGATTACGGGTATAGGTGGTTGCTTCAATGAAATGGGGTGGGATGCGCTGAATGCTTTGTCGGCTGAAGATCGTGAAGCTGTTCTTCAAGCTATCTTCAGCAAAGATGGGGCTTGCTTCAACTATTGCCGTCTTCCGATGGGGGCCAATGACTTTGCCATGAGTTTCTACTCTTCTGCGGATGTTGCAGGAGACTTTAACCTGGTGAATTTCAATATCGACCGTGACAGGTATATTCTGATTCCTTATATTAAAGCTGCCCGTCAGATAAATCCTGACTTGCGTATTTGGGCTTCTCCCTGGTGTCCTCCGGCTTGGATGAAGACGAATAATCATTATGCTTCTGCGGTTCGTCCGTCCGGAGAGAAAGACGTGAATGGATTACTTCCGCGCGAGGCTATAGCAGAGTTCAGTACAGGTTTCCGGATGGAGGAAGGATATCTGAAAACGTATGCCGATTACTTTGCACGTTTTATCAAAGCCTATGAAGCCGAAGGATTGCCACTGGAATGTATTCATGTCCAGAATGAGCCTTGTTCCAACCAGGTCTTTCCCAGTTGTAAATGGCGCACGGAAGATCTGACTTTTTTCTTGGGGCATTATCTGGGACCGACTTTTGAGCGGGAAAATATCAAAACTGATATTTATTTTGGAACTATCAATACGTCCAATCCGGATTATGTGCGCACTGCTTTGCGGGATGAACAGGCAGCTAAGTACATTAAAGGCGTTGGCTTCCAGTGGGATGGTAAGAAAGCTATTCCGACTATCCATTGTGAATATCCTAATCTGAACTTGATGCAAACCGAGACAGAATGTGGTAACGGAGCAAATTCATGGGATTATGCTGAATATACATGGAACCTGATGAAGCACTATTTCAGTAATGGCATCAATTCTTATCACTATTGGAATATGATTCTTCCTATTCCGGGCATCAGTCCTTGGGGATGGAATCAGAATTCTATGGTGTCCATTGACAAGAAGCAACAAACCGTGAAGTATAATCCGGAATTCTATCTGATGAAGCATTTAGGGCATTTTGTGCAGACAGGTGCTTATAGGCTGGAAACACCGTCAGATAAAAATATGTTGGCTTTCGTAAATCCGGATGGTACGGTCAGTGTGATTGTTGCCAATGTGACTGATACAGAAGAGATGATGAGCATTGAAATAGGGGGACAGAAAGTTACATTGACTCTGCCACCTCACTCTTTCCATACAGTAAGCTGGAAGAAATAATTTCGTCCTTCGGTTTTCTCTTTAATAACCTGTATATGAGAATGCTATGAACATAAAAAAGTTTTCCTTATTTCTTTTGCCTGCTTTGGGTGCTGGCAATATCCTTTTTACTCAACTCCCGTTCAAGGGAAAATAGAAAACGGTATTTCTAAAAGCAAATGGCATGAAGGAGACCGTTATGATTTTAAATTCCAGGGACGGGACGCTATTGTTGTTGTGCCTCAAAAAGCTGCTGCCGGTAATCCGTGGATATGGCGTCCGGCTTTCTTCGATGCGTTTCCTGCTGTGGATAAAGCCCTGTTGGAAAGAGGTTTCCACGTGGCTTATCTGGATGTTACAAATGATTATGCCAGTCCGTGGGCTATTGAATTGGGTAACCGTTTCTACAAGGAAATGGTGGAGAATTACGGGCTTTCTTCTAAAGTAGTAATGGAAGGGTTTAGCCGCGGAGGACTCTATTCTGTCATTTGGGCTTCTCGAAACCCGGATGACGTTGCTTGCCTTTATCTTGATGCACCACTTAGTGATGTGTTCACTTGCCTGAAGAGATTGCATAAGGCAGCATGGAAAACTTTGTTGAAAGAATGGAACCTGACGGAAGAAACCATTGATCGTTTTGACGGCAATCCCATAGACAATCTGGAACCGTTGGCCAAAGCGGGTGTGCCCATTATCAGTGTTTGTGGAGACAGCGACCGGAGTGTACCGATTGAGGAGAACATGATGGTGATGCGTAAACGTTACCTGGCATTGGGTGGAAATGTGGAATTGATAATAAAACCGGGATGCGACCACCATCCGCATAGTCTTGAAGATCCTCAACCTGTGGTCGATTTTATTATGCGCCGCAACAGCCTGAACATAAGAAGTTCCAGCACTACACCATTCGTGGCAGTCTGAACAACTCGTTCATTAAGTTTGAACGGGAACGTCGGGGAAGGGTAGCTTTTATCGGTGGATCCATCACAGAGATGGTGGGGTGGAAAGACATGATGGAACAACAGTTGCAACAGCGTTTCCCTTTTTACAACTTTTGAGTTCGTAGAAGCCGGTATCAGTTCTACAGGAAGTACACCCGGAGCCTTCCGGTTGGATAACGATGTATTGTCGAAAGGTAAAATAGATTTGCTGTTCATTGATGGATCTGCGAACGATATGACAAATGGTTTTACGCCCGAGGAGCAGGTACGGGGAGTGGAGGGGGAAATCCGTCATGCTTTGGAAGTTAATCCGGAAACCGATATTGTGCTGACTCATTTTGCAACGGACGGTTTCCTGCCTATCATCGCCAGACGGCAGATGCCGGATGCTATTCTAAATCACGAGCGGGTAGCCAATCATTATCGGGTGTCGTCAGTCAACCTGGCACAAGAGATTTCAGAACGGTTGCAGGACGGACAGTTTACTTGGAAAGAGTTTGGATACGCACATCCCCATCCTTATGGGCAATCTGTTTATACTGCTGCCATTAGTAATCTGCTGGATGAAATGCAACGGGAAATAAATGCTGAAAGTATACGCCGACCGCATGAGATTCCTGCTGCGCAACTTGATCCATACAGTTATACCAAAGGGCATTTCATCCCTCTCAGTCGTGCGCGTATCGGTCGTGGATGGAAGATTACAGACGATTGGAATCCGGATAACAAATATGAAAAGCGGAAAGGATTTGTGCATGTTCCTATGTTGGAAGCTGCACGTCCGGGTGATCGGCTGACACTTTCTTTCAAAGGAAGGGCTATCGGGATTTTTTGTATTTGCGGACCGTCGGCAGGTATACTGGAATATAGTGTGGATAATGCTCCGTTCAAGAAACTGGATACTTATACGGCATGGAGCTCAGCCTTGTATATTCCATGGGTATACATGTTAGAGACAGAGTTGGAGGATACTGAGCATACCTTGCACTTGCGTATCTCGTCCGACAAGAATCCCCGTTCATTGGGCACGGAATGCCAGATAAGGAACTTTGTGGTTAATAGATAAAAGTTCGATTGTCATGTACCATTAAATTTGATATGATGAAAAAACTGATTTTTCCCCTGTTGTTTGCGTTGGGTATAAGTACCCATGTTGATGCGCAGAAACCATATAAAGCATACATGGTTTCCAATACCCATCTTGATACACAGTGGCTGTGGACTGTACAGACAACCATTGACCATTATCTGTACCGTACACTCACTCAGAATTTCTGGCTGATCGACCATTATCCCGGTTATATCTTCAATTTCGAAGGAGCGGTTCGTTACCAATGGGCCAAAGAGTATTATCCGACCGAGTATGAACGGCTGAAAAATTATATAAAGGCAGGTCGTTGGAATATTTCAGGGAGCTCATGGGACTCTACTGATTCCAATATACCTTCACCGGAATCATTTTTCCGTAATCTTCTTTACGGACAGGAATTCTTTAAGAAAGAATTTGGCAAGAAATCAAATGATATTTTTCTTCCGGACTGTTTTGGTTTCGGATACACCTTGCCCACGATAGCTGCCCATTCTGGTATCATTGGTTTTTCCACACAGAAGCTCCAGCATCGCAAGTTGCCGTTTTATGGTGACCGCAAATTGCCGTTCATGTTCGGGTTGTGGGAAGGTATAGACGGTTCGCGCATTATGGCGGTGCCGCATGCCCAAGACTACGTTTCTAGATTTGATGGACAAGAGTTGAGTAGCAATGGTAAACTGGTGGATTTAGCTAAAAACGGTCTTAATAATACCGTCTACCATTATTATGGAGCCGGAGACCGTGGAGGTTCGCCTACAATCGCTTCCGTAAGATCGGTTGAAACAGGAATGAAGGGTGAGGGACCGGTGCAGATAATAAGTGCACGTTCGGGGCAGTTATTTGATGATTATTATCCTTTTGAGAAGCATCCGGAACTGCCTGTTTTCAAAGGGGAATTACTTATGGATGTACATGCGACAGGCTGTTATACATCTCAAGCAGCCATGAAACTTTTCAACCGTCGCAACGAACTGTTGGCCGATGCTGCTGAAAGAGCCTCAGTGGTGGCTGAATGGCTGGGAGGGGCGGCATACCCCGAAGAGTCGTTGCGTGAATCGTGGCAAAGGTTTTTGTGGCATCAATTCCATGATGACCTGACGGGTACAAGCATTCCGGCAGTTTATACTTTCTCATGGAATGATGAACTTATTGCCCAGTCGGAATTTGCAGAAATCACTACAGGTGCGGTCGGTGCGGTAAGTAGGGCACTTGATACACGGACAAGAGGCGCTTCAGTTGTGGTTTATAACCCTGTTGCCCAAAGTCGTTGCGATATAGTTACAGCCACAGTGGATATGGCTTCGCAACCGAAAAGACATAGTAGCCGTTGCCCCCAATGGGAAAAAAAGGTTTCCGGGCAACTTCTTTCATGGCAGAACGGTAAGGCTACCGTACTTTTTCCGGTGGATATGGATCCGGTAAGTTTTTCGGTTTACGATGTGCGTAGCGGAAAAATATCCGGTACTAAGCAGTTGAAAGCTGAAAGTAATATTTTGGAGAATTCGATTTATAAAGTTGTACTGGGCAAGAACGGAGACATCGCTTCGATAACTGATAAACGCAACGGACGTGAGTTGGTGGAACCAGGTAAGGCTTTTCGCCTTGCGCTTTTCACCCCTAGCGAGTCACGCACATGGCCGGCATGGGAGCTGTTCAAGAAAACGATTGACCAGACACCGTTGCCGGTAAATGGTAATGTTGAGATTTCCGTGGCGGAAAACGGACCGGTACGTGCTTCACTCAAAGTGAAACGTACTTACGGCACTTCCAACTTCGTACAGTATATAACTCTTACGGAAGGAGGACAAGATGACCGGATAGATATTCGTAACGAGATAGACTGGAACGAAAGGAATACCCTCCTTAAAGCCGAGTTCCCAATGAATGTGTCGAATGAAATAGCTACATACGACCTTGGCATAGGTTATATCGGACGCGGCAGCAATACAGATAACAAGTATGAGGTGGTAGCCCAGCAATGGGCTGACATTACGTCTGCGGATGGCAGTTACGGCATTTCTGTGATGAACGACAGCAAATACGGATGGGATAAACCGGACAACCATACGTTGAGGCTTACTCTCTTGAATACTCCGGTGGTAGGCAAGGATCCCAATATGGCTCATCAGGAACATCTGGACATGGGGCATCATACTTTTAGCTATTCCATATATGGTCATAAGTCCGATATTGCAGAAGCGGGGGACTGCATGGAAAGCTGAAGCATTCAATCAGCCCTTACTTTCTTTCACTACTCCGAAACATGCCGGAACGTTGGGACGCAAGTTATCGTTCGTCAAGACCAATATGCCCGGCATAGCGATAAAGGCTGTTAAGAAAGCGGAAGACGGTAAGAGCTACATCGTAAGTGTGAACGAAATTTATGGAAAAGATTTTGAAAATGCAGAAATCATTTTTGCAAGTGCAGTGGAGAGCGCTTGTGAGGTGAACGGTATCGAGGAGTATGTCGGTGAGACAAAATATGAGGGTGACAAAATTGTTTTTAGCGGGACAGCTTTCCAACCACGCACTTTCAGTGTGAGACTTAAGGAAAATGCATGCCTCGCGATTCCAGAAAATCATTCTATAGATATTGAATGTAACGCGACTGCTCTTACAGTGGACGAATTCAGTATGTCGGGGAATTTTGATGGAGAAGGCAATTCTTTTGCTGCGGAACTGATGCCGGATGTAGTAGAAGCCGAGGGGGTGACGTTCCGGATGGAAAACAATCCTGCCGACTATAACTATGTCCGTTGCGACGGGCAAACAATACCCCTTCCTGAAAAACACGGATATACGAAATGTTACCTGCTGGTGACTTCGTCACACGGTGACCGCAAAGCTTCGTTCCAGGTAGATGGGAAAGATTATAGTGTCAATGTACCCTTTTACTCAGGATTTATAGGTCAGTGGGGATGGACGGGTGAAAGTGAAGGCTATATGAAGGATGCTTCGATAGCTTATATCGGAACGCATCGCCACAGTAGCCGGGTGGGGGGTAATGAGTCCTATATTTATACTTATTTGTATAAAATCTGCCTTGATATTGCTCCGGATGCCAAGACTCTGACTTTGCCGAAGGATGCGGGAGTAGCCCTTTTTGCAGTAACTCTTTCCGATAATTCGAACGATGATACAAAGCCTGCAACAGAGATGCGTGCCTTGCCTCATGAAACTGCAAAAGTGGCATATACGACTGAACCTGTGGCTGCTTCCCGTCGCCGTTGAGAGGGGAGGAATATAAAAAATGCAAATCTTTTATCTTTTTTAATTCCATTAGTGTGGTATGAATACAAAAAACATTTTTAAGACATTTTTCTTATGCTTGTCTGTCATTAGTCTGTCTTTTACACTGAACGCTCAAGAATTGAAACCACTCCGTCTGGGTGTAGCGGGAGTGTCACACGGACATCTCCATGGAGTGCTGATTCGGCTGGAAAGAGGTGATTTCGAAATTGTAGGAGTGGCAGAACCCGATGAACAGTTAAGAGTCAATAACCCGTTGCGCAAAAAGGTGGATAGTTCTCTTTTCTATGCCGATTTGGAGGAAATGCTGGATAAAACTAAGCCGGAGGCGGTTGTCGCTTACGGATCTATCTACGATCATCTGGCTATTGTAGAAGCCTGCGCACCGCGCGGTATACATGTAATGGTGGAAAAGCCTCTGGCAGTCAACATGAATCATGCGAATCGGATGGCTCGGTTGGCACGTGAAAACAATACGCTGCTGCTGACAAACTACGAAACGACTTGGTATGATACGAATCATGAAGCCTATCGGTTAATAAAGAATGAAAACGCAATAGGCAAGATAAATCGTATTGAAGTGTACGACGGGCATGAAGGCCCTATTGAAATAGGTTGCGGAAAAGAGTTTACCGACTGGCTGACCGATCCGAAGTTGAATGGAGGTGGAGCCGTAATAGACTTTGGCTGCTATGGCGCAAACTTGGTAACCTGGCTGATGAACGGTGAAAGACCTAAAAGTGTATACGCCATTCTGAAACAACTTAAGCCGGACAAATATCCGAAAGTAGATGACGATGCTACAATTTTAGTCGAGTACCCCTCTGCAACCGTACAAATTATGGGTTCATGGAATTGGCCGAAGGGACGGAAAGATATGCATATTTATGGTAGCGAAGGATATATCTATCAGGATACTCCGGGTTCTATGCGTGTTTATACCCATCGAAAAGAAAAAACGACATTGCCTCCCAAGCTTAAAGAGCCTTATAATGATTCTTTCTATTACCTGAAAGCTGCTGTTAGGAAGGAAATTCAGGTACAGCCTTATGATTTGTCTTCATTGGAAAATAACCTGATCGTTGTAGAAATATTAGAATCTGCAATCAAAAGTGCTAAAAGCGGTAAACCCGTCAGATTTTAAGCTGAATTATGAGACTTTGGGGTTTGCATGATAGATGCTCAATCTGCAAGGTCATATCAAAGTATTAACTGAATAATAACATTTTAATCATGAAAAAAAGTATTCCTTTTCATCCTGCTCTGTGGATGCCTGGCTCTATCGGGCACACTCAAGGCTGCCGAAGGACAGCTAATGGCCGGAACGGCTAAAATCAACATTACTCCCAAACAAAACATCCCCCTACACGACTCTGTGTATGCACGTGCTTTGGTGATGGAGGTAGGCGATATGCGTGTAGCACAGGTGTCTGTCGACCTGGTTAATTTTTATAGCGACCGCGTGGCTGATGTCTGCAAAGAAAAATACGGCATCACGCAGTTGCTGATCTGTGCTTCGCATACTCACGAAGATCCCAACATGGCTGATGCCAGACCTCGTGAAAAGAAACCTGACCACACTCCGTTCTTTGAAGAGTGCATCATTAAGGTAGTGGGCGAAGCAATTGGCAATATGTTCCCCGCACGTATCTCGGCCGGCACGCGTACGTTTCCGCAATTGGGTTTCAATCGCCTCATTATCCGTAAAGACGGTAAGGCTCGCGAATCGTGGATAGGCGATGAACACTACAATGTAGAAAACCCCGAACGGATACCTTTCGGCCCGGTTGACCCCGAAGTAGGCGTAATTAAGGTAGAAGATATGCAAGGTAATGCACGTGCTATCGTTATGAGTTATGCCATGCATGCAGACCTTGGTTGTTTCAGCTATGAAATTTCGGCCGACTATCCCGGATATGCTTGTAGGAAGGTGGAAGAAGCGTTCGATAACAAAGCTGTCTGCCTCTTTGTAGCAGGTGGCGGTGGTAATGTGGAAGGGCTGATGATTAGCCGGAGACGCTCAGGTCCCAATGATCCTATCAAAACAGACTACAAGCCCATTCAGCGCACAGGAGAATTGCTCGGAATCGAAGTGATTAAACTTGCCAATGCATTACATGCTTCCAGTGATAACACCTCTTTCAAAATGCGTACAGACTCGTTGCAATTCTCTACTCGCGCGGACAAAAACCGTAAGGTAAATGTCCATATCGCTACATTCCTCATTAATGACTTTGCAATAGCTGTTTGCCCGGGTGAAATGTTCGTACAACTTCAATTGGAATGGAAGGCAAAAGCCAGACTGGCCGATGTGACTCCTCTCTTCTTTGGCTATACGTATGTGAAGGGACGCTCACCCGGCTATGTAGCCGATGTACGCTCGGCGGCATTGGGAGGTTTTGGTGCCGAAGGTGGCAACCGTATACAAGTAGGAGGTGGCGAAACCATCATCAACAAGCATTTAGAGAGTTTGTATATACTCAATGATCAGCGTGCGAGCATACACCTTAAATAAAGTAGGCATAATGAAATAAAGAAAATAGATGAGGTTGTGTTCTAATTTTTATTTGGTACACAACCTCATGTTGTATATTAAAAATAAGAACTTGAGTTTGAAGCGTTTCTGGGGTTCTCACTTACGAGGAAGACCGGTTGTTTATGGAAAGAAATACCTGTTATATAACTTTTGTGTAGGCTTGTATTATAAATTGCCTATAAAGAATGATCAGATAAGTGTGTTAGGAAACTAAATTTTATTACTTTTGCAAATTAATTATTTTAACTATAGTAATTCATATAAAATCATAAGAATTGCTGTAACTGATAATATATAATTTTCTCTGTGCATAAAAGTAGCCATTGTGTATACTACAGGTCTTTCCCCTGTCTATCCTTTGTGGATATCCCGAGCTTAACCTGATGCAAACTGAAATAAAATGTAGCAACAGGATAGACTGATTAAGTTTTGGAAGAGCGACTTAAAATTAATATTGCTGAGTTAAAAGAGTTGAGGAGTATGGATGCTTTTTGTGCTGTCCTGGCGAAAAAAAAGTTATTAAGCGAGGAAGGGGCCAGAATAGTGAGACGTATTCTGAAGACTCTCACCAAGCTTCTCTTGGATTATATGGAAAGGGAAGAAAGAAGAAAAAAAGAGAAAGGGAAAAAAATAAATATGGATTGTAAGAAATAGAATGAATAGTTAAAAAATACGAATATGCAAATTGTACACTTTTTGTTTTTATATCATTGAAGATGATGTGATTAGAAAATAGAAGTGTACAAAAATCAAAAAGGTGATTTGTATTATTATGTTTTCCTTTACAGTGGCAGCGGCAATAGTGCCTGCTGCCTGATGCTGTAACATTGAAAATATGAAGGATACAGATCAAAAACAAATCGCAGATTCGGAATTTCCCGGTTCCGTCTCTGAGTTTCCGAGCGTGCGGAGTAAAACATCACGTACTATTACTATCCGGGAATTTGTAGATACGGTGCGTAGCGACCGCTATCGCCGGCAGGTACAGGAGTACCGTCGGCTGAAAGCTCTGCCTGGCATGAAGCTGAAGCACAAGCCGTGAAGGACAGTATGCCTTGTATTGTACCTGCCGGTATTTGCCAGGGAGGGCATGCGGTGCAGTGTTTGTTGGTGCATAGCGCACTGTTGTGCATTGATTTGGACAATACCGGCGATCGAACCCGGGAGGTGTTGGAACTGACCCGCTCTTTACCTTTTACTTGCATTTCGTTCATCAGTATTTCCGGTGAGGGAATCAAGGTGCTGGTTCGCATACGGAAAGAGGATGTACAGGAAGATTACGCACGTCTTTATTCTGTTGTGGGCAGTGCGGTGAGTACTCATGTAAGGCATCCTTACGATGGAAATGCAAGATTCTGACTCAGCCTTGTTTTTACAGTTATGACCCGGAAGCATATTGGAATGCTGAGGCTGTGGCATTTCAGATGCCGGAGTGTCCGTCGTTACCGGATGTTCCGCTAACCATTCCGCCGAAGGTGCTGGCAACCGGCCAGTCAAAGGCATTGCAGATTGTCGTTCCGGATACTTCGTCTGTAGCATGCGGATTTATTTCCCGTTTGCTCGATGAGTTTGAACGGAACAATCCCTTCCGTCGCGGTAATCGCAACGATCTGGCACTGAAGCTGGGACGTGTGGCAGGAAGTAAAGGTTTTTCTCCTGAAGAACTTGAAAAGTTGATCTCCCTTTTCTCCGGGCGTTATGCGTCGGGTGATTTCACGGCTGAAGATATTCGTCAACGCGTGTTGTCTGGTTATCAGTTTGTTGGGAAGTTGCGGGAAGAGAAAAAACAGCCGGATAGGGGGCAAAAAGGGGTCAGGGTCACTTATAACCCCGTCTACAGCTCCAATGAGGAAGATACCCCGGAAGTAGTGTTGGAAAAAAAATGACGATTTGCGTGCCGAGGCACCTTATATTCCTGACGATGTCTTTGCCCGACTGCCCGATTTTGCTGACACGCTGCTGCCGTTATACGAGCGACAAGCGTGAGCGTGACATGGCATTGCTGGGGTGCCTGAACAGTTGTAGCGCGCTCTTCCCGTACGTCCGTTTCTACTATAAGAAATCGTTGTATTCCCCCCATTTCTATTTGGCCAGTGTGGCTCCTACCGGTGCGGGTAAAGGCATTCTGGGATTTACGGCTGCTTTGCTGGATCCCATGCAGCCGAAAGCGCAGTACCTCGCTTCCTGATACCAATCAGCCCCCTGCCAGTATGCACTGTTTCCATCGTTTGGATGGAATATTATCGTCTCTGTCCAGGAAGTTTACCTATACGGAGTTTGTTCAAACGGTAGAGAATACCGGTATGTCCGAATCTACGGGCAAACGACTTTTACGCAAAGCCTTGAAGCTTCAATATCTTGTAAAAGAGGAGAATGGCTATCGGAAGAAACGTAAAACGGGGTCTGGACGGGGTTATAAGTGACCCTGACCCTAAATTGACCCCTGTCCAAGCACCGGAAGTGCTTTCCGAAGCCTTTCCGGTGTTCCGATTTTTCCTGAATAAAATATGAACTATAACAGAAAACATCATGATTATGAAAAAGTACACAAATCCCGAAACAGCCTTTTCCGAAGAGCCCGATTTCGAAGCTGCCCGGTTTGAGATCAAGGCATATCTGAAGTCTGATCTGGCACTGCTTTTTACTTTCCCTGTCTTTCGTCCGAAGCTGCTTTGAGGAAGCTCCGCCGTTGGATAAACTTCAATCCGTCCCTGCACCGCGAGCTTTACGGCGGTCCCGAGGGGAAGAACGACCAGCTCTTCAGCCGGCGTCAGGTGGCGATACTGGTGAAGTATCTGGATGCGCCCTGAACGGGTGGGGCGTCTTAGATAATACATCCCGCACTTGGGCTGTCAACAAGCAATGCCGTGGCGTGAAACATAGCTTGTTCCACGCCACAACATTGCTTGTTTTTCGTTATGCCATTCCCTGCCAACCGTTTATTCAACTCCCGATTCGCATCGGTTGTGGGACAAAGTATGACAAAGTTCGTACAAGTACATTCCGGTACATCCCTTTTCGTCCATCCCCTTCTTTTCTCTGCTCCGTACCTTTGTCGTGTCCTCAATGCGGGGACCCTGCGAGGAGTTTTCCGGGGATAAGACGTCGCCTCTGCCATTTCCTCACCCGATACCGATTCATACCGATTGATAAACGAAAAATATCAATCTTCAAAAAATCAATTATTATGTCAGTAACGTACAAAAAACAGTTTCGTAAGAACCCGTTCCTGAAGGATGGTTCGGGCAAGTACTATCCCCAACTGCTGGTTTGGGGCAAGTCTGCCACCCTGAACAGTATTGCTACCCAGATGAAGGAAAGCAGCTCGCTTACTTTGGGCGACATTCAGAGTGTACTCACTAATTTTGTGAAAGCCTTGCGCTGTGAACTCTACAACGGCCGTTCCGTCAATGTCGACGGTTTTGGCGTCTTCAGCCTTTCGGCTAGCACTACAGGTTCGGTACTCAAGAAGGATTGCCTGCCTGAGAAGATCAAGGCGGTCCGTATCAATTTCCGTGCTTCGAGCGCCAATCCGTCCCAACCCGGGACCCTGCCACCACCCGTGCGGAGGACCGCATCGACTTTGTCGACCTTGAAACGCAGCTCAAGCGGCTGAACATGCCGGGCGCCGATGGAGGGAAGGTGGTGGCAACCAGGGCGGTTCCGGAGATGGCGGCATAGAAGATGATCCGCTGGGATAAGGGCTAAAACCGGAGGATTCAGAAATTAAAAATTAAAAAGCTGGTGGAAAGGAGGTGTGGAAAATAATGGCAATTAAAAAATCTGTATGGGAGCATGATCTTTAAAGTGATCATCGCAGTAGTTTCGGCTGTGGCAGGAGTAGTGGGAGCAAATGCAATGAATGCGATACATTAAGGTTAAGTTTTTGACACCACCTCATTCTTTCCGCTTTCACAAAATTCCTGTCTGAAGTTTCAAAATATCAATCAAACATTTTTAATACATAGAATTATATGAAAAAAAAATATTAACCGTCGTTGTCGGCTTTATTGTGTGCCGTGGGCATGCA